>Ga0066256_1000100_pt1 | contig 377217 bp, 361 predicted proteins | sample ThiBio_1000_biof_FD_87107 | JGI IMG/M metagenome (GOLD analysis project Ga0066256, IMG submission 87107) | Wastewater bioreactor microbial communities from Cape Town, South Africa - Thiocy_expt_1000_biof (version 2) | ecosystem: Engineered > Bioreactor > Thiocyanate-remediating >... | reverse complement strand
GAGGTCGTCATCCCCGCCATGACCGCGAGGGCGGCTGCGCAACCCGGACCAGCTACGCCGCCCGCGCTGGCGTCGAGACCAACCGTCCACTAACAATCACCTTGGACCTGCCGGCGGGGGCGGATCAAGATCGACTCGTATTGCCAAGGCTGAAGTCTGGCGCGGGATGACTGATCAGGAGGCGGAAGAGGTGGACGCAGCGCTTCAGGCCGCGCCACTGCGCCTTCGTCGCATCTTTGAAGCGGCTCAGTTCCTCAGCCAGAACGATGACGATTACCCCGCCCTGAGGTCTGGCATCGCTGCCGCGCTCGGGGAGAGCCGTGCCGACGAGGTTCTGGCGCCGACCTATTGAGCGCCGATCACGAAGCGCAACCTTGCGAGGAATGGGCGCAGCGACAGCTTATCGCGCTTTCGTCACCACTGGGAGGCGCTGAATTCCTCAGGCGTCTCGCCGTCCTGGCGGAATTCCCAACCCGATCCGTCGGGCTTTCGCCTGCGCCAGACTTGTCCGAGCCCCTGCGCCCGGCGGCCATCCAGAAGCCTGGGCGGCCATATCCATTCGTATCTGTGCCAGAGATAGTCCTGCGGCCGGACCTTCGTCGGGAGGAAGCGCGCGAGCAAGGTCTTCATCATCGGCGGTCTGCCAATGCGGGGCGTGCAAGCGGCGCCGACGACCCGAGGCTGCCGTCGCTTCTGCGGCGCCATGCCATCAGGGGGCGCTCATAGAGCACATGGACGACACAACCCGCTGCAACCGCAGCTAGGCCGATGGTCAGAAGCTTCACGCTCGCGGGAAGCCCCGGGAGGTGCGCAAGGAGAGCGGCGACTGCCGCGATCATTCCAGCCTCGATGAGGTATATCGCATAGCTCGCATCGCCCAGAAAGCAGAGCCATCGCGGCGCCCGGCAATCGGACTTTTCCAGATCGATGGCGGCCGCCACCATGACCGCAGCCGGCAGCCCGAAAATCCACAGCCTGTTCTCGACCGCGAATTGCGAGTCGAGCACCACCATGAGCAGGACGGCTGCGACAATGAGGAGGCTGTTCTGCAGCCGGCTGAGAACGGGCGCGGGACTGAGGGCCATGATCTCGGCGATCATGACGCCCAAAGCGAATTCGTAAATGATCGGATTGGCGGCGAAGGCCCGCCACACCGAGCCCTCAGGCGCAATCGTTCCGGACAGGAACACGCAGGTCAGCCCGACCATGAGCTTGGGAAGCAGGTGCGTGCGCGGGCCCAGCATCATTGCAAGCCATGTTCCATAGAAGGCCATCTCGTAGATCAGCGACCATCCCTGGTTCAAGGCCGGCGCCAGCAGCGAGCTTCCCGGCGAGAAGGCAGGAATGAACAGGAACGACTTCAGATAGTATTCCCAGTTGGTGAAGAGCGCCCCATCGCGGGCGTAGGCCACTATCGAGCGCCACGGCAGCTCGGGAAGCGTCAGCAGCCAGTAGAGCGGGGCTATGCGCCAGATGCGTCCGATCGCGAACGGATAGATCCGGCCCCAACGCTCGCCGCCCGTTACGGAAGCGATAATGTATCCACTCATCACGAAAAAAATATCCACGCCGAAGACGCCGGCCTTCGTGACGATGACTGGAATATTCGGATCGTAGTGCGTGAGATTGCCGAGGTGTGCAGAAACTACAGCCAAAGCGGCAAAGCCGCGCAACGCTTGGATGTTTGCAAGGCGTTTTTGCATCCAGCCGTTTAGCATGCTCACGGCTGTTCGACTAATCGGCTGGTTAGCTCGATCCCGCCACGGCGGCCTGCCCGCTCAGCTCGCCACCACCCGCCCGGCGGCGGACAGAGCCATGAACAGCGAGGCGACGTTCAGCGATTCCTTGAGGAGGCCGCCCGGCAGCCCGGCCAGCACCTCGCCGACGGACATCAGATGCACGCTCATACCCTCCTCGGCGGTGTCGAGCTTGCGCTCGCCTGTCGGCTCGACATCCAGGGCCAGATAGGTGTGGACGCGGTTCGTCTGGTTGCCGGGGTTTGCGTAGAGCGAAGTGACGAGCTGGAGCGCCGCTGCGCGATAGCCGGTTTCCTCCTCGAGCTCGCGCCTGGCGGCCTCGGCGGGATCGCCGTCGCCGGCATCGACCGTGCCGGCCGGCAGCTCGAGAAAGACATCTCCGGCGCCGTGCCGGTATTGGCGCACCAAGACCAGCTCATCAGCGGCGGTGATGGCCACGACATGCACCCAATCGGGGTAGTCGAGCACATAGAAGGGCGCGACCTCGTGCCCCGAAGCCGTCAGGCAGTCATCGGCGCGCAGATTGATCCAGCGGTCCCTGATGACGGTGCGCGAAGCCCGCGTGGTCCATTTCGTATCCATGGCTGGGGCTTAGCCATTGCGCGCCGGCCCGCCAAGCCCTGCCGGCTAGAGCGCGAGCCAGCACAAGCCGCCGAGCAGGAAATTTAGCATCCAGAGCAAAGGGGCCGGCACAGCCGCCATGCCCTGATCGAGCAGACGTTCGTCGTCCATCGCCTTGCCCGCTAGCCGAGCAGCGCCAGCGGCGCCACGAAAAGGATGGCCAGGGCGAAGACCACGGCGGCGCGCAGCCAGATGCCTGTGAAGCGCGCACTGAACAGCATTTGTTCCTCCTGCGTTCCAAAAATGACGCAGCGGAACGTTCATTCCACCGCGTCAGCAAGCCGGCGCCGCCATACTGCACGCCAGCGACGCCGACCCGTCCCGGACCGCGGTGCGCGGGGGCGATGCCAGTCCGGGCGAGCGATGAAGCGCTCAAACTGACCCTACGTCAACTGCCCGCCTCGCGCGGGTTTTTTTTACATCTGGAGAGATCGATGACGGCTCAGAATTTCGCGCCGGCGCTTGCGCGCGTCCTGGTGCACGAGGGCGGCTATGCCAATCACCCGCAGGACCCGGGCGGCGCGACGATGAAGGGCGTGACGCAGCGCGTCTACGACGCCTATCGCACCCGCCGGAACCTCACGAAGCGCTCGATGGCGTCGATCGAGGAGGCCGATCTGCAGGCGATCTATCGCCGGCAGTACTGGGACGCGGTCAAGGGCGACAAGCTGCCGGCCGGCGTCGACTATGTCGCGATGGATGGCGCCGTGCATTCCGGCCCGTCTCAATCGGCCAAGTGGCTGCAGCGCGCGCTCGGCAACGTCAAGGTCGACGACGTCATCGGCGAGGCGAGGCTGGCCGCCGTCGAGGCCCATCCGGACCATGACCAGCTCATCGCCCTGATGATCGGCCGGCGCCTCGCCTTCCTCGAGGCGCTGCGCACCTGGCCCGTATTCGGGCGCGGCTGGGCGAGCCGCGTGGCGCAGGTCAAGCAGATCGGCCAGGCCTGGGCGACCGGCTCTGTCGGGCCGCAGCCGGCCTTCTTCCTCGGCGGCAACGCCAAGGCGACGATCGACCAGGCGAAGCCGCTGCCCGCCAAGGGCCCGGCCGATGCGACGATGCCCCGCTAGACTTCGAAGCAGTCGATGCCGTGAGTAACGGCAACGCTGGCGATGTTGTCGCGCAGGTTTATCGGTTTCAAAATTGGCTTTTGCAGAATGGCGGACATCTTGTTGGCTCGGAGACAGCGATTGCTCAAGCCACGTCGGCCACGAACATTATGGCAATGAGCAATGAAATGCGGGCGGTCCTAGTTGAATAAGGCCGGATGTCTGATGAGGGCTCAGACTACGTCGTGCGGGCGGTACGAGACGCGATTTCGGCTTCGAAGCGGCCGCTCGAAACGAACGGAAAATAACCGCCGGTATCGACTGGGCCCAGTTAGTCATCTTCATGGCGTCGGTCACGCGATTTCCATCAGAATTATAGGCAAAATCGTAGCCCACCGTGCCCCGCCACTGAATCATACCGCGGCCTTTCGTGCGGTCGCGCGATAACTGAACCCGATTTGTTCTGCGCGGGGGGGGGCGGGTATGTGTCCCTCTCCCGCTACACACCCCCGAAACCGCGCATCATGGCAGGCGCAACAGTCCCACGAACGCAAACGCCTTGGCAACTTTCAGCGCGCCCGCCCCGAAGCAAGACAGCGATGCGATTCCGACCAACGTGCAGAGGGCGACCAATGCCACCGAAGCCGTATCCCAACGCTCGAATGCCTTGTTCACAGTGTCGGGATCTTCCGGGCCAAAAAGGTTGTTGCCCAATACATTATTGGAGGTCTAACCTTCATTGAAATGCGTCGCTTTGAAAGCGAACCACTGAAGATAAGCCATCCCTGCCAGTGCGACCGCGAAGATCAGGCCAGCTAGAAAAAAGTTCATGCCAAGCTGCAGCTTGGCGGTAAAGGCCGGAAGGAACATCCTGGGGATGGCGTCTGTCTTGGAATAGAGCCCGCCGAGCAGCGTCAGCAGAGCTACGATTGCTCCGCCATTCAACAAGACTGCATTGCGAATAAAGGCTTTGCCGTGATCAGCGGCAACGTTGAGCGCCGCGAGGCGCATCGCGTGGTGGTGCTGGGCGAAGAGCTTCTGCCCCTCTTTGCCGTTCGCATAGTCGGTCGCTCGTAGCTTTCGGCCTTGCTCGCGCAACTCCGCCCTAATGGCGAAAAACTCCTCTTCGCTCTGGGCTTGATACATGGGGTCCGGAGGAAGCTTGTTGTCGGTCAAGGAGCGATCCTGCCTTGGAGGGGTGCGCTTAACCTTTCCTAGCCAGGAGCAGTTCGGCAAGGCCTTCGTGCGCCTGACGCGACGCGCGATTCGGAGAACGTCCCCTGAACATTTGTCGGGACTCTGTGTCCCGAACGGTGCATTTCAGCCCCGTTTCGTTCCCAAATATTCCAGAGGCCGGCGATACCGCCAGCCTCCAACTATTTGATTTTAAAGGGCTTTATGGTCGGAGCGAGAGGATTCGAACCTCCGACCCCTTGTCCCCCAGACAAGTGCGCTAACCGGGCTGCGCTACGCTCCGACGGATCGGCTTATAGTGGCGGGTCGCCTCGGATGCAATCAGCTTCGGAAGGCTCGCGCGAGAACTTTCTGTTCATCGCCCGCTCGAAGGCCGGCCGAAGGCGTCATCACGATCTGGCCCTGCTCCCGACCGTCCCAGGCAGCAGCTCTCGCCGGAGGCATGACCGTCGCGGCAACAGCTCGAAGATGTGGACCAGGCAAATGACAACGTTGTCATGACAATTATTCGATGCTAAGCCGCCTTAAATCGCAGGGATCGTGCCGCATGCAGATGAGTGATGCGAAGGGTGAAGCCGTCCTGGACGCCACGTTTCGCGGGGTGCCCTTCGCGGCCCCGACGCCGGCATCGCGCTTCCCGCAGGCGGGACTCCGGCCGAGCCACGGCGATCTGGCGCTGCCGGCCCTGACGCTCGGCGAGGCCGCACTGCGCGCCAACCGCGCGCTGTTCTTCCGCTATCTCGCCGCCCATGGCGCCGAAGTCGCCCCCCATGCCAAAACGCCGATGTCCCCCGAGATCGTCGCCGAGTTGCGCGATGCCGGAGCCTGGGGCGCCTCGGTCGCCAATATCCAGCAGGCAGCCGTGCTGATGCAGTCTGGTGAGCGGCGGCTCCTGCTCGCCAACCAAATCGGCGGCGGGACCGCCGGGCGCCGCCTGGGAGCGCTGCTTGCCGCCTATCCGGATGTTGAGCTCTCGGCCTTCGCCGACAGCCCGGAAGCGGTCGCGACGCTCGCCATCGCCGCCGAAACCGGCGGCCGGACAGGCCTGCCAATCCTCGTCGAGATCGGAGACGGGCGCGCCGGCGCGCGCAACGATGCCGCCGTCGCTGCCGTCATCGCCGCCGTGCGCGCAGCCGCCCCGCGCCTGCGCCTAGCGGGCGTCGCGACCTATGAGGGGGCCGTGGCGGGCCCCGACCAAGCCAAGACGCGAGCCGCCATCACCCGGTTGATGGCGCGCACGGCCGCCTCCTTTGCCGCCGTCCGGGCTGCGGAACCGGACACGGAGCTCATCCTGAGCGCCGGCGGCTCGGCCTTTTTCGATCTCGTGATCGCGGCCCTGTCTCCAATCGTCGCCGCAGATGGCCGGACGACGCTGCTCCTTCGCAGCGGTGCGATCTTCTTCGCCGATCACGGCGTCTACGCGAAGGCTTTCGCCGCGCTCGACGAGCGTGGCGGCCTCGTCATCGGAGCGGAAAAGCTCAAGGCCGCCGAAGCCTTCCGCCCGGCGCTGCGGCTCTGGGCCGAGGTGCTGTCGCGGCCGGAGCCAGGGCTCGCCATCGCCGGCTTCGGCATGCGCGACGTCTCCTTCGATCAGGGCCTGCCGGTGTTGCTCTCCATCTACCGTGACGGACAGGAGCTCGCCGGTGCAGCCGACGGTATCGTGGTCGAGAAGCTCAACGACCAGCATGCGTTCCTGCGCCTGCCGCCGGAGAGCGGGCTCGAGGTCGGGGACGTGCTTTGCCTCGGCATCTCCCATCCCTGCACCTGCCTGGATCGCTGGCGTCTCGTCTTCGGCCTCGGCGAGGACGGTAGCGTGACGCGCGTCCTGCGTACCCATTTCGGCTGAGGCGGGCATGAATTTTCAGCAGCTCTGGCGCTATCAGGACCAGTTCGTCGAAGGGGCGCTGATCACGCTGGCGCTGACATTGATTGCGGCCGTGGTCGGGCTGGCGATCGGCGTCGCCGGTGCAGCCCTGCTGCGCGGCGGCGCGAAACCGGTCAGGCTGGCGGTCCGCTCCTATATCGAGATCTTCCGCAACACGCCGTCGTTGATCCAGATCTTCCTGATCTTCTTCGTGCTGCCGGCGGCCGGGCTGAAGCTGCCGGCCTTCGAGGCGGCCGCGGTGGCGCTGAGCTTCTATTTCGGCGCCTATGCCATCGAGATCGTCCGCGCCGGGCTGGATTCGATCCCGAAGAGCCAGGTCGAGGCGGGGCAATGCCTCGGGCTGACGCGCTGGGAGGTCTTCCGCCACATCGTGCTGCCGCCGGCGCTGCGCAACGTCTACCCGGCCTTCACCGCTCAGTTCGTTCTGCTGCTGCTCGGCACCTCGCTCGCCTCGCAGGTCGCAGCCGGCGAGTTGTTCCATGCGGCGAGCTTCATCGAGAGCCGGACCTATCGCAGCTTCGAGGTCTATGCGGTGGTCTGCGCGATCTATTTCGCGATGGTGATCGCGTTCAAGGCGCTCTTCGCCGTCATCGGGCTGGCCGCCTTCCGCTGGCCGATCAGGCGCTGAGGGAGAGCAGGCACCATGCGTTCCTTCGGCTTCATCGATCTTCTTTCCTTCGTCCACGCACTGCAATGGACGGTCGTCCTGGTGCTGGTCGCGCTCGCCTTCGGCGGCCCGCTCGCGCTGCTGCTGGCGACGACCCGCACCAGCCGCTTCGCGCCGCTGCGCTGGCTCGCTGCCGGGCTGATCCAGCTCATCCAGGGCGTGCCGCTGCTCGGACTCCTGTTCTTCTTCTACTTCGGCATGCCGGTCTTCCTCGGCATCGAGGTGCCGGCGCTGGTCGCGGTCGGCATGGCCTACACGCTCTATACGGCGGGCTTCCTCGGCGACATCTGGCGGGGCGGCATCGAGGCGGTGAAGCCGGCGCAATGGGAGGCCGGCGCCTGCCTCGGCCTCACCACCTGGCAGCAGTTCCGCCACATCATCGGGCCGCAGGCCCTGCGGATGTCGCTGCCGCCGACCGTCGGCTTCCTAGTCCAGCTCATCAAGGGCACCTCGCTCGCCTCGATCGTCGGCTTCGTCGAGCTCGCCCGCGCCGGCCAGGTGGTCAGCGCCGCGACGTTCCAGCCCCTTCTCGCCTACGGCATCGTCGCCGCGATCTATTTCGCGCTGTGCCTGCCCCTGACTCTCTGGTCGCGCACCCTGGAGGCCCGTCTCAATGGCGCTCGTTGAAATCCGCGATGTCCGCAAGAGCTTCGGCCAGGTCGAGGTGCTGAAAGGCGTTTCGCTCGACGTCAAGGAGGGCGAGATCGTCACGATCATCGGCCGTTCGGGCTCGGGCAAGTCAACGCTGCTGCGCTGCATCAACGCGCTGGAGACAATTGATTCCGGCTCGATCACCGTCGAGGGACAGGCGGTCAGCGCCGGCATGGCCAATCTGCGCCAGTTCCGCCAGCGCGTCGGCATCGTCTTCCAGGCTTTCAACCTGTTTCCGCATCTCACCGTCGAGAAGAACATCACGCTGGCGCCGTTGCTGACGAAGAAGATCGGCAAGGCGCAGGCGCGCCCGCTGGCGCTCGACGTGCTCGGCCGCGTCGGCCTCGCCGACAAGATCGACGCTTGGCCGGAACGGCTCTCGGGCGGCCAGCAGCAGCGCGTCGCCATCGCCCGCTGCCTCGCCATGGCGCCGCATCTGATGCTGTTCGACGAGGTCACCTCGGCGCTCGACCCCGAGCTCGTCGGCGAGGTGCTCAAGGTGATGGAGGACATGGCCCGGCAGGGCATGACCATGGTCCTCGTCACCCACGAGATGGGTTTCGCCCGCAACGTCGCGAACAAGATCGTCTTCATGCACCAGGGCAAGGTCTGGGAAGAGGGGCCGCCGGCCGAGCTCTTCGCCAATCCCAGGACGCCCGAGCTGCGCAGTTTCATCAACTCGGTGAAGTAGCCGACGTCCAAGGCTGCACGAGACCTCAGAGGAGAAGACCCATGTCCCTGTTCAAGACCATGATGGCGGGGCTCGTTGCCGCCGCAGCGCTCGCCGCCCCCGTCGCGGCCAAGGCCGACAAGCTCCAGGATGTCCTCAAGGCCGGGAAGCTGCGCGTCGGCATCCTGACCGATGCCGCCCCCTGGGGCTTCAAGGACGCCAAGGGCGAGATCGCCGGCCTCGACGCCGACATCGCCAAGCTGCTCTCGGACGATCTCGGCGTGAAGCTCGAACTCGTGCCTGTCACCGGCGCCGCCCGCATCCCGAGCCTGCTCGCCGACAAGATCGACGTGCTCGTCGCCGGCCTCGGTGCCACGCCCGAGCGCGCCCAGCAGATCATGTTCTCGCAGCCCTACGCGGTGGTGAACCTCGGCGTCTACGGACCGAAGTCGATCCCCGCCGCCACCGGCAAGAAACCCGACAACCTCAATGGCAAGACCGTCGCCGTCGCCAAGGGCACGACGCTCGACCTCTGGCTGACCGACAACGCGCCGGGCGTGAAGGTCGTGCGCTTCGAGGACACCCCGGCGGCCATCGCCGCCTATCTCGCCGGCCAGGCCGATACCTTCGCAGAGAACAGCGCCATCGCGGTCAAGGTGATGGAGCAGAACCCCGGCAAGGAAGTCGAGATGAAATTCGTCATCCGCCAGTCGCCGGCTCATATCGGCGTCCGCCAGGGCGAGCAGAATCTGCTGAACTGGCTCAACACCTCGATCTTCTCGAACAAGCTGAATGGCAAGCTCGGCGCGCTCCAGCTCAAGTGGTTCAAGGAAGAGCAGACCCTGCCGACGCTCTGACGCGCCGATAAAACCCTTACTCCTGCCGACCACCGGGCGCTTCTCGCCCGGTGGTCTCCGTCGGCCCCTCGCAGGCCGGCGCGCGCCCCGAGGCTCCCATGCATACCGGTCTCTTCCACGCGCTCGACTTCGCCGCGAACGGCAAGGCGATCAGCCATCTCGGCATCCCCTTCTCGGTCGACCGCTCGCCCTATTTCCAGGTCAAGGTGCCGGTCTGCCGAATCAAGAACGGCGACGGGCCGCGCGTCCTGCTGATGGCCGGCAACCATGGCGACGAATATGAAGGCGAGATCGCGTTGACGCGCCTGATCCGCCGGCTCGATCCCCGCCAGGTCCGTGGCGAGATCACCATCCTGCCCTTCACCAACGCACCGGCGGTCTTCGCGGCCAGGCGCCGCTCCCCGCTCGACGAGGGCAACCTCAACCGTGCCTTCCCCGGCGATGCCGGAGGCACGCCGACTCAGCGCATCGCGCATTTCCTGGAAACCGAGCTGTTCCCTCGGCACGATGTCGTCTTCGACCTGCATTCGGGCGGCACCTCGATGGCGCATCTGCCTTGCGCGCTGATCGAACGGCAGGGCAGCCCGGAGATATTCGCGCGCGCGCTCGCGCTGATGGACTCGCTCGGCATGCCCTATGGCTTCGTGGCAGAAAACGGCGCGGCGGCGCCGACATCGATGGCGGCGGCGGCCCGTGCCGGTGCGATCGGCATTTCCGGCGAGTTCGGCGGCGGCGGCACCGTCACGCCGGAGAGCATGGCGCTCACGCAGCGCGCCGTCGACCGGTTGCTCATGACGCTCGGCAGCATCGCGGAACCGATCCTCGGCGCACATGAACCGATCGAGCGGCCCATGACGCTGCTCGCGCTGCAGAGCCATGAACAGGCGATCTACGCGACACGGCGGGGCTGGTTCGAGCCGGCGGTGGATTGCGGAGCGGAGGTCGCGGCCGGAACGCTGGCGGGCTGGTATCATGACTTCGGTCGCCTCGAGCTGAACGAGGACGAGTTGCGCTTCGCGGTGCCCGGCGTGGTGATCTCGCGCCGGTTGCACAGCGACAGCGAATCCGGCGACTGCCTGATCCAGGTCGGTCGCCGTCTGGATCGCGCCGCCTTTGGATTGAGCTGAGACGGCGTGTCTGACGGGAGGGCGAATGTCGGCGACCTATGACGACGTCTTGCGCGTCAGCGGACATGCGGCTGCGCCCCGCCCCGCGGCAAAGGCCCTCCGCATCGAGGAAGTGGCGCAGATCGCCGGCGTCTCTCCGATCACGGTGTCGCGCGCACTGCGCCAGCCGGAGAAGCTGAGCGAAAACACCCGCCGCAAGGTGCTCGCAGCGGTCGCCCAGACCGGCTACGAATCCAATCCGCATGCGCGGGCGCTGCGCTCGGGCCGCTCGACGCTGGTCGCGGCCTTCGTCTCCAACATCCTCAGCCAGCAGTTCGGATTGGCGATCCAGGGCCTGGCGGAGGAAATCGAGGCAGACGGCTACGAGCTGATGATCGGGCAGACCTCGTATTCCTATGCGAAGGAGGTCGCGATGATCCGGTCGCTGCGCAGCCTGCGGCCGGCCGCAGTGATGTTCACAGGCGTCATCGAGCTTGAGGAGAACCGACAGGCATTGCGCGAGCTCGGCATCCCGATCGTTGAAACCTGGGCCTTTCCCCGCGATCCGATCGACATGCTGGTCGGCTTCTCGAACGTCGATGCGGGCGCCATGGCTGCCCGGCATCTCGCGGCGCAAGGCTATCGGCGGCTCGCCTTCATCGGCCGCAGTGGCGGCCGCGGCGCGCTGCGCCTGCAGGGGTTCCGCGCAGAAGCGGAGCGCAACGGGCAGACGCTCGCGCGGGTCGAAACCGTGGAGGACGTCCGCAACATCGCCGACGGACGAGCCGCCCTGACACGGCTGCTCGCCGGGGGAAACAAGGTCGACGCTGCCTTTTGCGCGAACGATCTCCTGGCGACCGGGGCCCTGATCGAGGCCCGGGCCCGCGGCCTTGCGATCCCCTCGGATCTCGCCATCCTCGGATTCGGCGACAACGACACCGCCGGCGAGATCGCCCCCGGGCTGACCACGATCAGCATGGATGCCCATGAGCTCGGCCGTAGGGCCGGCGCCTTGCTGCGCGACCGCCTCGGCGGACGTGAACCGCGGCAGCCGCTCCAGAATCTCGCACTGCATCTCATCGTGCGCGGCAGCACGTAAGGGCGCTGCGGATGGAACGCGAGGCACAGGAGCCATCCCCCTTGCCTCGCTCGAGCGGTTCAGTGGCGAGCCAGCCAGTCCGTCAGCAAGCCGATATCCGCCTGGCTCAGGCCGTGCCCTGCGGGGAGGCTGCGCTGCTCCACCGCAGCACCGTTCTTCGCGAGTAGCGCCGCCAGCCCGGCCGAATCGGCCGCAGGGACGATCGGATCGAGCAGGCCGGAGAGCAGGAGTACGGGCTTGCCGGCCAGATCCGCTGACGCGGGATGGCGGAAGGGGGTCATCGCGCGCAGCAGCGCCGCGCCGGCCAGGGCCTGCGGCCGCAGGAGCAGCAGGCTCGCTGCGATATTGGCGCCGTTCGAGAAGCCGACGGCGATCGGCGCCGGCAAGCCGTAACGGGCCCGCGCCTGCTCGATGAAGTCGCCAAGCTCATGCGTCCGGCGGATCAGATCCTGCTCGTCGAAGACACCTTCCGCCAGCCGCCGGAAGAAACGCGGAGCCGTTCCTTCCAGCACCTTGCCGCGCGGCGAGAGCAGGCTCGCGCCCGGCGCGACCGCACGGCCGAGCGCAAGCAGATCGCGCTCGTCACCCCCGGTCCCGTGCAGGAGCAGAAGCGGCTTGCGGGCCGGGTCGGCGCCCGGCTCGAAGACATGAATGAAGCCGGTATCGGCATGGGTTTGCGTCATGGATCGTTTCCCTTCGAAAAGCGGAGAGGCCGCCCTGCCCCCGCTGGCGGCAGGCAGAGCGGCCCCGGTTGCGCCCGGCTCAGTCGAGCGCTGGCAGAACGGCCTCGATCTGGGCGCGATGCGCCTCGAGCCCGGGCGGCAGCTTGAGCGCGCGGCCGAGCTCGGCCGCCGGCTCGTCGACGGCGAAGCCGGGTATGTCGGTCGCGATCTCGAACAGAACGTGGCCGGGTTCCCGGAAGTAGACCGAGCGGAAGTAATTCCGGTCGCGCTGCTCCGTGGTCCGGATGCCGTGGTTCTCCGCAAGGCGACGCACCATCCCGTCCTGGGCCGCATCATCGGCGGCCCGGAAGGCGATGTGGTGCACCGAGCCTGCGCCCTGCCTGGCCGGCAGGAAGCCGCCCGCAACCCGCAAGTCGACGACGCCGCCCACCTTGGTGCCTTCGGCCGCATAGCGGATCAATGTCCCTTCGCGGGCGGCTTCGGCGAAGCCGAACACGTCCGTCAGGATCGCCGCCGTCGGCGCGGCATCGGCCAGGAGCAGGCTGACGCTGTGAAAGCCGCGGATCGCGTTCTCCGATCCAATGCCTCCATCGGTCCAGTACGGCTCGGCCTCGACGCCGGGCAGCCCGACGAGAGCGAGACGCATGCCATCGGGATCGCGGAAGCTCAGCACGGTCTCACCGAAGCGCTTCACCGGCGCCTCATGCGGCACGCCCTGCTCGACGAGCCGATGCGTCCAGAACCCGATCGCCCCTTCCGGAACACGAAACACGGTCTCCTGCGTTTCGCCGACGCCGAGCCGCCCCGGCGCAGCATGGTCCCACGGAAAAAAGGTCAGGATCGAGCCAGGCGCGGCATCGGCGTCGCCGTAATACAGGTGATAGGTGCCGGGATCGTCGAAATTGACGGTCTTCTTGACCAGCCGCAGGCCGAGCACGCGACCATAGAAGTCGAGATTGCGGCGGGCAGGCCCGGAAATGGCAGTGACGTGGTGAAGTCCGTTGATCTGCATGACGACGATCCTCCGCGTAAGAGATGATTCAGGAGGACGCCCCCGGTCGATGACCGGCAGGGCGGCGTCCCTTGCTGGCCAAGAGATTGGCGATGCCGGCGCCAAAAGCCAGAGTCAGAACATTGCACACGCGCAATGATATTATAGGAAAATCACAATTTGAATTGCAGAAGATCCGTGCCGATCCTGATCTCCGACAGCAACCCGCTTCATCGGAGAACCCGCCATGATCGATACCCGCCTCGCCCCTTACGGCGCCCTTGCCCTGCGCATCGCGCTCGGCGTCATGTTCATCGCCCACGCCTATCTCAAGCTCGTCATCTTCACTCCGGCCGGCTTCACCGGCTATCTCGGGCAGGTCGGGCTTCCCGGCTTCCTCGCCTGGCCGATCATGCTGGCCGAGCTGTTCGGCGGGCTCGCGATCCTGCTCGGCTTCTACAGCCGCTATGTCTCGCTGTTGCTGGTCCCGCTGCTGCTCGGCGCATTGTCGGTCCATGCCCCGAACGGCTGGGTCTTCAATGCTCCGAACGGCGGTTGGGAATATCCCGCCTTTCTCGCCCTGGCGGCTTTCGCACAGGCCCTGATCGGCGACGGCGCCCTCGCCATCCGCCCGGCCCGCCCGGCCCTCGCGCCGCAGGCCGCTCTCGCTTGACAGGCGCCGTGCGGCAATCGAAGCCGGACTACGCCCGGCACCGGCCAATCGCCGGTGCCGGTCTTGACGCGGCTCTGCCGCGCCGGAAACTGAGATCATGACCCGCGCCCCGCATCCATCGGCAAAATCGCTCTCCTGGGACGATTTCCGCCTGATCAAGGCCATAGCCGACAGGCGCGCGCTGCCGGCGGCGGCTGCCGCTCTCGGCATCAATCATTCCACGGTGTTCCGCCGGCTCGGACAGATCGAGGATGCGCTTGGCGTCCGGCTGTTCGAGCGCCACCGCAGCGGCTATGTGCCGACACCGGCGGGCGAGGAGATGGTCCAGCTTGCCGGCCGTGTCGACGACGACATCCACGCCTTCACCCGCCGGCTGGCCGGGCAGGAGATCAAACCCGCCGGCGAGCTGCGCATCGCGACCAACGACACGCTCCTGGTCGACCTGCTGACGCCGATTTTCGCGAAGTTCCTGGCGCAATGCCCGGATATCCGGCTCGATGTCCTGATCGGCAACCAGGCCGCGAATCTGTCCAAGCGCGACGCCGACATCGCCATCCGCGCCACAGACAATCCGCCGGAGACGTTGATCGGGCGCAAGCCGGCCCGCATCGCCTGGGCGCTCTACGGCCGCGCCACCGATTTTCCCGGGCCGAACCCGCCTCTCGCCGAAGCCTTATGGGATCGCAGCTGGGTGTCGCTGGGCGAACAATTCACGATGATGAGCGCGGTCCGCTACCTCGCGCGTCATGTCTCCCCCGAACGGATCGTCTACAAGCTCAACACGGTGCTGGGCCTCGCCGAAGCCGTGGAGGCGGGCGTCGGCATTGGATTCCTGCCCTGCTTCATCGGCGACACCCGACCGGGACTGACTCGCCTCGACCAGCCGGATCCCGACCTCTCCGCCGATCTGTGGCTGCTGACCCATCCGGATCTCAGGCACACGCCACGCGTGAGGCTGTTCCTCGACTTCGCCGGGGCCGAACTCGCGCGCCTGAAGCCGCTCGTCGAGGGCGACAGACTGCCCGGAAAGGGAGCGGCGCCGGCGGCAGGAACCACCGACGCCGCGTCATCCGCCTGAGGCTGGCTGTCAGGCGGCGGCCCGGCTGTTGATGCCGGACTTGGCGAGAAGCGAAAGCTTGTCGTCGGCGGCATATTCCTCATCGAGATTCTGCTTCAGCAAGGCCGCGCAATCCTCCCGGCCCAGTTGCTTCGCCCAGGCGACCAGCGTGCCGTAGCGGGTGATCTCGTAATGCTCGACCGCCTGGGCCGCAGCGATGATCGCCGCGTCCATGACCGGCTTGTCGGCGACTTCGCCGGCGACCTCGTCGGCCTCCTCGAGGATCCCGTCGATCGCCGGGCAGTCGACCGCCTTCGCCTCCGCCCCATGCTGCTTGAAGACCTGCTCAAGCCGCTTGATGTGGTTCGCGGTCTGGGCCCGGTGCTGCTCCAGCCCTTGGCGAAGCTCGGGTTCGCTGGCCTGGTCGATCATTTTCGGCAGTGACTTGTAGATCTGGTTCTCCGCGTAATAGATGTCCTGGAGCCGATGCACGAAGAGATCGTCCATCGTCTTGATATCCTTCGAGAAAAGTCCCATTCCGTCCTCCTGTCGCTGATGGGTTCGAGAGACAGGCCGGCATGCCGCGCGGGCATGCGCTTCCCCACGCGGAGAACGCCAGCCGGGAGGGACTGTTCCGAGAGCTGCGGAGATCGCACCGGCCGGTGTCGCGGAGGGGCGGTTTTCGCGCGGCGCCGGCGCCGCTACAGTGACGCCATGGAGATCCTGATCCCCCTCATCGCCGGCCTCGCGCTGATCTGGCTGATCGGGCGCGGCGCGCCCTGGAACGCCAAGCTGATGACCCTCGTGGTCACGCTCGCGATCATTGTCCTGATCGTTGCCCTCGAACGCGGTGGCTACTGGCCCGAGGCCTTTCACCGCCGCTAGCCGGCCTCGTCAGGGCGAGACCAGCTTGAGCCCGACGATGCCGGCCACGATGAGGCCGATGCAGGCCAGCCTGAGCGCGCCCGCGGGCTCGCCGAGCAGGGCTATGCCGAGGATCGCGGTGCCGATCGTGCCGATGCCCGTCCAGACCGCATAGGCGGTGCCGACCGGCAGGCTCTTGAGGGCGAGCCCGAGCAGGCCGAGGCTGATCGCCATGCTGGCGAGCGTGAAGACGGTCGGCAAAAGGCGCGAGAAGCCGTGCGTGTATTTAAGGCCGATCGCCCAACCGACCTCGAACAGTCCCGCAACGAAAAGATAGAGCCAGGCCATGACGAGCCTCCTCGGAAATCCGGCGAGGTCGTCCACGCCTGTGGGAAAAGAGGTGCCGCCCGCCCGGGGGCGTCCTCGGGCACCAAGTTAATGCGCGGGCTGCGCCGATCAAGCGCCGGATCGCGCTTGCGGATCAGACGATATGTCAATCCGGGAGCGACGACCAGCCACCGCCGCCGCTCAAGCCGGCTCCTCCGCCGGTTTCAGCGCATTCTCGAGAATGCGGCGGCACTCGCCGAGCTCGGCCATCACCGCGGTCAGGACCGTGATGTCGTCGAGACCTTCCGGAACCGCCGGCCTGGTCGATGGCCTGTCATGTGCGGACTGTGCCGAGCCGGCGAGCCCCTCCGAGTCAGGTCGGCTGGCATCCTGAGCCGGGCCGACCGGCGCGCCGCGTCCGATCGCCTGGACATGGCGTGGCCCCTGCTCCTTGAGGATGCGCTGCAGCCCCTTGATCGTATAGCCCTCGCCATACAGCAGGCGACGGATGCCCTTGAGCAGGGCGACATCGTCGGGACGATAGTAGCGGCGGCCGCCGCCGCGCTTCAGCGGCTTGATCTGCGAGAAGCGGGTTTCCCAGAAACGCAGCACATGCTGCGGAACATCGAGGTCTTCCGCGACCTCGCTGATGGTTCGGAAAGCATCCGGGCTCTTGGTGTCCATCTCGGCCTCCGCGTCCGCTTCGGCGGCGTGGAACTCCAGATTCACTCAGCCTCACCCTCACCCAACTGCCCGTTGATGCGGGCCTTCATCACGTTCGAGGGCTTGAACACCATCACACGCCGCGGCTCGATGGGGACCTCGACACCCGTCTTGGGATTACGCCCGATTCGCTCGCCCTTGTCTCGCACGACGAACGAACCGAAGGAGGACAACTTGACGTTTTCCCCACGGGCGACCGCATCGCAGATCTCGTCGAGCACGGTCTCGACCAGTTTCGACGCCTCAGTCCGCGACAGCCCGATCTTCTGGTAGACAGCCTCGCACAAATCCGCGCGAGTCACCGTTTGCCCCGACATTCATATCCTCCAAAGGCGGATTGTCGGCAGCGGCCTTTTCGGGCCACCACCTTTCGCCAAATACGGACGGCGGACGCTAGGCGCCCGTGCAGCCCCGGTCAATCCTCGAACACTGGATTTACCAGATTTGCGCCCGAAACGAGCCCGTATCGGCTTCAAAACATCATAAATTGTGCAGTTTTCGGAAGTCGGCTCACCACCGGATCAAGGCCGATCCCCAGGTGAACCCGCCGCCCATGGCCTCGATCAGCACGAGCTGGCCCGGCTTGATGCGCCCATCCTTATACGCCTCGGCCAAGGCCAGCGGAATCGAGGCAGCGGAGGTGTTGCCGTGCCGGTCGACGGTCAGCACCACACGATCATGGCTGATGCCGAGCTTGTCGGCCGTCGCATCGATGATGCGGCGGTTGGCCTGGTGCGGCACGAACCAGTCGATGTCGGCACCCGACAACCCGGTCTGCTCGAAGGTATGGCGCACCGTCTCGGCGAGATTGTTGACGGCATGGCGGAAGACCTCCTTGCCTTCCATCCGCAGGAAGCCGACGGTCTTCGTCGAGCCGGCACCGCCGTCGACATAGAGCTTGTCCTTGTAGCGCCCGTCCGAGCGGATATGGGTCGTCAGCACGCCGCGATCGGCCAGCGTCCCCTCCCCGGCAACCGCCCGCAGCACCAGCGCGCCGGCGCCGTCGCCGAACAGCACGCAGGTGGCCCGGTCCTCCCAATCGAGGATGCGCGAGAAGGTCTCCGCGCCGATCACGAGCGCCGTGTTGGCGCCGCCGGTGGTGAGGAACTTGTCGGCCGTCGCCAGCGCGAAGACGAAGCCCGAGCAGACGGCCTGGACGTCGAAGGCGGCGCCGCCGGTGATGCCGAGCGCCGCCTGGATCTGCGTCGCGGTCGCGGGAAAGGTGTGGTCGGGCGTCGCGGTCGCAACGATGATCAGATCGATCTCGGAGGGGTCGATGCCGGCATCTGCGATCGCATCCTGCGCTGCCCTGAGCCCGACGACGGAGGTCGGCTCGTCATCGGCGGCGATATGGCGCTGACGGATGCCGGTGCGCTGGACGATCCACTCGTCGCTTGTGTCGACACGGGTGGCGAGCTCGGCATTGGTGAGGATGCGGGCGGGGAGATAGGAGCCGCAACCGATGACCTGGGAACGCAAGGTGGACAAGAAAGGATTTCCCTATTCGGCCTCGACCGGCTGCGCGGTCGACGGGGCCGGTTCCGTGCTCGCTGCGACCATCTCGCGCAGCTTCGCCATCAGGTCCTCGCGCGCCATCTCATAGCCGAGTTCGACGGCGCTGGCGAAACCGACGGCGTCCGTGCCGCCATGGCTCTTAATGACGATGCCCTCAAGCCCCAGGAAGACGCCGCCGTTCGATTTGCGAGGGTCCAGCTTTTCGCGCAGGGCAGCAAAGGCGCCGCGAGCGAAGAGATAGCCGATCCGCGCCATGAGGGAACGCGCCATCGCCGCACGCAGATAGGAGGTGACCTGACGCGCGGTCCCCTCGGCCGTCTTCAGCGCGATGTTGCCGGTGAAGCCCTCCGTCACGACCACATCGACCGTGCCCTTGCCGAGATCGTCGCCCTCGACGAAGCCGTGATAGGCGAGATGCGGCAGGTTGCCTTCGCGCAGGATGCGGCCCGCCTCCTTCACCGCCTCGACACCCTTGATCTCCTCGACACCGACATTGAGCAGGCCAACCGTCGGCCGGTCGAGATCGAAGACCACCCGCGCCATCGCCGCGCCCATCACCGCCAGATCGACGAGATGGCGGGCATCGGCACCGATCGTGGCGCCGACATCGAGCACGATGCTCTCCCCGCGCGCCGTCGGCCACAGGCAGGCGATCGCCGGCCGGTCGACCTGCGCCATCGACTTCAGACAGAATTTCGACATCGCCATCAGCGCGCCGGTATTGCCGGCGGAAACGGTGACGTCCGCCTCGCCGGTCTTGGTCGCGTCGATGGCGCGCCACATCGACGACTTGTAGCGGCCATAGCGCAGGGCCTGGCTCGGCTTGTCGTCCATCTTCACCGAGATCTCGGTGTGATGGAACGTCGTCACTGCCTTGAGCTTCGGATGCTCGTCGAGCAGCGGCAGCACCTGCTTATCGTCACCGAAGATGACGAAGCGCGCATCCGGGCGCCGTTCCAGCATCAGGGCGGCGCCGGGAACGACGACGGAAGGGCCGTGATCTCCGCCCATCGCATCGAGCGCGATTGTAACCGGTCTTGTCATGGATTTCTGGTTTGTCCCGGGAGCGGCCGACCTTCGATCCGGGGCGGCTCATTGCCGGCCGGACAATAGCGGTTTGCGTTCAAGTCGCAAGCCGCCAGGGCGGCCCGCCCCGTCTCGGCCGTGGCAGCTCCTGGCCCTTGCGCGACAGGGCGCGACATCGAACTCGGTTGCATCACGTGGCGTCCCGCTTCAGCTTCGCAAGCGCCGCGAAGGGCGAGGGCTCCTCATCCTGCGCCGCCGGCGCCTCGAAGCTGACACCGGGCTTGCGCGGATAGGAATCGAGCGAGAGGGCCAGGAACTCGACCGTGACCGCCCCGAGATCGATGACCCCGTTATCGATCGGTTCGGGAGGGTCCTGCTCGTTGAGCATGACCTCGATGTCGATGTCGCCATCATCCGATTCGCCGCCGCGTACCGCGAGAAGCGGGTCGTCCGGTGGCACGAAATCGAGCTTCACCGGCACGTCGAGCACGACCGGAAACGCATCGAGCGTAACGACGCAGGTCTGCTGAAGCCGCGCTTCGATACGGCCTTCGAGCTTGACCCGCTCGCCGTTGCGCATCAGCAGATAGCGTGCGCCGAGGTTCTCCACGGAGGGCAATTCGAGTGCGGCGGCAATGGCGACACACTGCGCCGCATCGGCCTCCAGCACGATCTCCGTGCCGCGCGGGCGGATCGTCTCGACGCGAACGGGGTGGCGGAAAGGCCCGGCGTGCCCATGATCAGGCGTCATGCACGGCCTCCTGAGTTTCGAAGACGGGAAACAGCGCCTCTTTGCGCAGGAGCGCCTCGACATCGAGGCCGCCCAACTCGATCTGGGCTCCGCGAAGGTAGGCCGCAAGGACCACGGCGCCTTCGTGAGAGGCGTTTCGGCGCAAGCTCTCGACCAGCATTTCGGCTTCGGGCGCGGCGAAGGCCGCCTCGTAGGCCTGAACGCGGCCATAGAACATCTGGCCGATCTTCTTCATCCGTTTCGGTACGGCGATGTCGCTGACGCCGCCGTTGCGGAAGCCCAGCTCCAGATAGGCGAAGCAGGCATCGATCAGTTCCTGCGACAGATCGCCGGCAGGCGGCGGCAGCTCGCGCAGCCGCCTCAGCACCAGGAACATGTGCAAGGCCAGCGATTCGAAACGCCCCTCGAAGGTGTCGGGAATGCCACCCGCCGTGTAGAGCGCGGGCCGTCGCGAGGCTTCCGCGACGCGCCCGAACAATGCGTCCACCGGTGCGCGCCGCTGCGCACGCTTGCCGAACCAGCCGAAAATCACACCTTCGCCTTCGCCCGGCTGCGTTGCGGGCGTCCTTGCCTTGCCAAAGCCATCCTCGGGCGTTACGCCAACCGTGACCCTTTTGACAAGCGGCTTGGACCGGTCATCCGACCGTCGCCGGCCGCCCCGCCTTTGGATCGTGCCCGCATGACCCGTATTACCCGCCGCGCTGCCCTGCTCGGAGCCATCGCGACCTCGTCTCTGGCGCTGGCCGGCTGCGGCCCCGACGCCAGCGGGTTCGTGCTGCCGACTTCGACCGGGATGAACGAGGAGTTCACCCGGGGCTTCGTGATGGACGACGCGCTGATCGCCCAGGTCAAGCCGGGCATGGACGTGCAGTCCGTCCTGCAGATCCTCGGCACGCCGTCGACGACCTCGACCGTGGGCAACAGGACCTTCTACTACATCAGCCAGAAGGTGCACCGGCTTTTCCAGTTCCAGAACCCGCAGGTCGTCGATCAGCAGGTGCTGGTGATCTACTTCAACAAGGGCTTCAAGGTCGAACGCATCGCCAATTACGGCCTGCAGGACGGCGTGATCTTCGATTTCATCAGCCGCACCACGCCGGCCGGAGGCGAGGAGCAGAGCTTCCTGCGCAACCTGTTCCGCGGCGTCACCAAGTTCAACCCGCTCGGCGGCTGAACGCAGCCCATTCGAGCGATCGCAAAAGCCCGCGGTGCGAGCCGCGGGCTTTTTCTTTTCCGATCGTGCCTCGCCCTCAGGCCGCCGCCGGTCGGCCGCGCGACGGCAGCGTCATCGCGATGACGCCGACGATCACAAGGCCGAGCCCGATCCAGGCGGTCGGCTGCAGGCGCTCGCCCAGGAAGACCAGGCCGATGACTACACCGATTGGCACGCGCAGATAAGACACCGCCGTCGTGCCGACCGAGCCCAGGGAGCGGATCAGCCGGAAATAGATGGCGAAGGCGAGCGCCGTCGAGAACGCCGAGAGAGCCAGCAGAGCCATCAGCGATTCCCGCGAGGGCGCCAGCGTCCAGGGCCTGTCGACGAGGAGCGCCGCCGGAATCAGCAGCGCCGTGCCGGCCAGCATCGAGCCGGCCGCCGGTAGCAGCGGGTCCATGCCGTTGAAATGCCGGCCGAACAGCGCCGCACAGGCATAGGCAATGGTGGCCGCAACGATGGCGAGCTGCGGGATCGCCTGCGAGCCCAGGCCCGAGAAGGCATCGAATCCGACGATCAGGCTGATGCCGGCGACGCCGGCTGCAACACCGAGCCCCTTGCGCCAGTCGGGAGACCGCCCCGGCGACAACACAAGCGAGATCAGGAAGACGAAGACCGGCGTCGTGCCGTTCAGAATCGAGGCGAGGCCGGCATCGACGCTGCGCTCGGCCCAGGCGATCAACGTGAAGGGCACGACGCTGTTGAGCAGGGCCTGAGCAAGGAAGCGTCGCCAGGCAGTCAGGTCGCGCGGCATCCGCAGGCCGCGCCAGTGGATCACCGCGAGCAGGATCAGCCCTGCGACCAGGGTGCGGGCGGCGATCAGGGTCAGCGGCGGGATCGTCTCCACGCCGATTTTGATGAAGGTGTAGGAGCCGCCCCAAAGCGTCGCCAGCAGCAGCAGGAGCGCGAATTCGGCGGTGCGCCTGGGAGCAGCGGCGGGTGTTTCGAACGCTTGCGTCGACATGGTTCCTCCTGGGTCGGCCGAACCATGCCATCACCGCCGTCTGACGACATGCGGCAACACTACGCTCCCCGCCGTAGCTTGCGCGCTTGATTCAAGCGCTTGCCGGCTCGATTCAATCTGATGACGCAAGTTTTTGTCAGCAAAAGAAAAACCCGCGGCTTGCGCCGCGGGTCGAACAACTTCGGCGTGGCCTGCGATCAGGAATGCGCCAGGATCGCCAGCAGCAGCAGGGCGATGATGTTGGTGATCTTGATCGCAGGGTTCACGGCGGGGCCCGCCGTATCCTTGTAGGGGGCGCCGACGGTATCGCCCGTCACCGAGGCCTTGTGCGCTTCCGAACCCTTCATGTGGCGCACGCCGTCCTTGTCGACGAAGCCGTCCTCGAAGCTCTTCTTGGCGTTGTCCCAGGCTCCGCCGCCCGAGGTCATCGAGATCGCCACGAAGATGCCGGTGACGATCACGCCCATCAGCATGGCGCCGACGGCCGCGAAGGCGTTGTTCTTGCCGGCGATCCAGTAGATCACGAAATAGGTCACGATCGGCGCCAGCACCGGCAGGAGCGAGGGCACCACCATTTCCTTGATCGCGGCCTTCGTCAGCAGGTCGACGGCGCGGGCGTAATCAGGCCGTTCCGTGCCCTCCATGATGCCGGGCTTCTCCTTGAACTGCCGGCGCACTTCCTCGACGACGGAGCCCGCCGCGCGGCCCACCGCCGTCATGGCCATGCCGCCGAAGAGGAAGGGGATCAGGCCGCCGAGCAGCAGCCCGACGACGACGTAGGGGTTGGACAGCGTGAAATCGACCGTCACCCCCTTGAAGTACTGGAAGGTGGTCGACCCCGCCTTGTTGGCTTCGCCGATGAAGAAGTTCAGGTCCGAGGTATAGGCCGCGAAGAGCACGAGAGCGCCGAGGCCGGCCGAGCCGATCGCGTAGCCCTTGGTGATCGCCTTGGTGGTGTTGCCGACGGCGTCGAGCGCATCGGTGGAGTGGCGGACTTCCTTGGGCAGGCCCGCCATCTCGGCGATGCCGCCGGCATTGTCCGTCACCGGGCCGAAGGCGTCGAGCGCGACGACGACGCCAGCCAGCGCCAGCATGGCCGTGGTGGCGATGGCGATGCCGAAGAGGCCGGCAAGGCTGTAGGACACGATGATGCCGGCGATGATGACGATGGTGGGCATCGCGGTCGATTCCAGGGACACCGCGAGGCCCTGGATGACGTTGGTGCCGTGGCCGGTCACCGAGGCCTGGGCGATCGAGACCACCGGACGCTTGCCGGTGCCGGTGTAGTACTCGGTGATGACGACGATGAGCAGCGTCACCGCGAGACCGACCAGCGCGCAGGCAAAGAGGCCGCCCGAGGTGAAGCCGACGCCCTGCACGGTCTTGAAGGCAGCGGAGAAGCCGCCGAACATCGCATAGTTCACGGCGGCGATCGCGCCGACCGAGAGCACGCCGGCCGCGATGAAGCCCTTGTAGAGCGCCCCCATGATCGACTGGTTGGCGCCGAGCTTCACGAAGAAGGTGCCGATGATCGAGGTGACGATACAGGCCGCGCCGATCGCCATCGGATAAAGCATCATCGTGCCGAGCACCGGCTGACCGGCGAAGAAGATCGCCGCCAGCACCATCGTCGCGACCAGCGTCACCGCATAGGTCTCGAACAGGTCGGCCGCCATGCCGGCGCAGTCGCCGACATTGTCGCCGACATTGTCGGCGATGGTCGCGGGGTTGCGCGGATCGTCCTCCGGGATCCCGGCCTCGACCTTGCCGACAAGGTCGGCGCCCACGTCAGCGCCCTTGGTGAAGATGCCGCCGCCAAGACGGGCGAAGATCGAGATCAGCGAGGCGCCGAAGCCCAGCGCCACGAGCGAATCGATGACGGTGCGACTGGAGGATTCGAAGCCGAGAGCCGAGGTCAGGACGCCGTAGTAGACCGCGACGCCGAGCAAAGCGAGGCCGGCAACGAGCAGGCCGGTGACCGCGCCGGCTTTGAACGCGACGTCGAGGCCCTCGCCCAGCGACTGCATCGCGGCTTGCGCCGTGCGGACGTTGGCGCGCACCGAGACGTTCATGCCGATGAAACCGGCCGTGCCCGAGAGGACCGCACCGATCAGGAAGCCGATCGCCACCCATTTGCCGAGCAGCCAGGCGAGCGCGACGAAAAGCACGACGCCGACCATGGAAATGGTGATGTACTGACGCTTGAGATAGGCCTGCGCGCCTTCGGCGACCGCACCGGAAATCTCCTGCATGCGCTGGTTGCCGGCATCGCGCTTCATCACATCGCCATAGGCCCAGACGCCGTAGGCTATGGAAAGCGCACTCAATATGATGATGAGAAGCAGAGCTGACATTCGATTTCCTGACCTTGAGCTTCCAGCCGTGGGAGCGTGATCGCTCCTCTTTGCAGCGTTGGACGTCAGGCAGCGAAAAAACGGGCCCCGAAGACTGAAAGGCCCGCTCTGCGTCGCCAGTGTCAGGCGAATTTGTGGCAAGTTTCGACGAGGAGCGCAAACGGCTGCGCTTACAAATTTCGTCGAATGTCAGCTGCGGCGGCAGGAAGCGTCAGAGCGCGATGTCGCGATTGACGTTCTTGTACAGCAGGTAGCACGCATCCTCCTGCCCGGTCGGATAGAACTGCTGCGGGCAATAGCCGCCCATCCAGATGAAATCCCGCGCCCAGATCTCGTGCCAATCCTCTCCGAGGAGGTAGAGCCCCTGCCCTTCGAGCATGTAGAGCCCGTGCTCCATCACATGGGTCTCGACCGCCGGAAAGCAGACGCCAGGCTTGAACCACATCAGGTTCATCTCGAAGTCGAACCGCATGTCGCCATAGGGCAGCAGGAACTGGAAGCCGCGCCCCTCCATCCCGGTGTGATTCGTCATCGGCACGGCATCCTGGTGCGACAGGATCGGCTCGGGCACGGCCAACACGGGAGCCGTCTCGTAGCGCTTGCGCAGGGCCAGCACCCGGACCGTCTCCGCCGTCTCGTTGCGCAGGCTGAACGGCGTGCCGGGCGGGAGATAGGCGAAGCCACCGGCGGCGAGCGGCTTCGGCGCATCGCCTGCGAGGCCGAATGACGCCTCGCCCGCCAGCCCATAAAAGAAGTGCTGGATGCCCTCCTCCGCGAACGGGGCCGCGGTGCCGCCGCCGGGCGCAATCTCGAGCACATATTGGGCGAAGCTCGCGCCGAGCACCGGCGCAGCGAGAATACGCGCGACCGTCGCCTGATACTGCGGAAGACGGCTGACGAGCACGCCCTCCGGCGGCATGAAGGCGTAGTTCGGGCGCACGATGCCGCGATTGTGGCCGATCGCCCCGGGCGGAACGCGGCCCGTCGCAGCTGGAAACATGCGTTGGCTCATCGCTTCACCCCGTCTCCGTCTCGCCGATATCGACCAGGCCGCTCAAGCGGCGGCACGCCTCTGCGTGCGCTGCCAGAGGACGAGCAACAACGCGACCGCCACCGGCGGAAACACCAGCCAGTTGACGGTCTCCCAGCCACCATGGCTCAGCAGCCCCCCCGACGAGAACGAGGCGATGGCAACCGAGCCGAAGACCAGGAAGTCGTTGGCAGCCTGCACCTTCACCCGTTCCTCCGGCCGGTAGCAATCCGTCACCAGAGCGGTCGCTCCGATGAAGCCGAGATTCCAGCCCAGGCCGAGCAGCACGAGCGCGAGCCAGAAATGCCCGACGCTCAACCCTGTCAGGCCGGTGATCGCTGCCAGCGCCGTCAGCGCCAGCCCTGTGATCGTGATCGTCTCCTTGCCGAAGCGCTCGATCAGCTTGCCGGTGAAGAAACTCGGCCCGTACATCGCCAGCACATGCCACTGGATGCCGAGGGCGGCATCGCCGACCGAATGGCCGCAGGCGACCATGGCCATCGGCGCAGCCGTCATCACGAAGCTCATCAGCCCATAGGCGACGAGCGCGGCGATCACCGAGGCGATGAACTTCGGCTGGCGCACGATCTGGCCGAGCGGGCGGCCGAGATCGTTGCGCACGGCCTTCACCGGCGGCGCATGGAGCTGCGACACGATGCAGATCGCCAGCAGGGCGAGCGCGCCCTGAGCCAGGAAGCTCGCGGCGAAAGGCGCAGCGGGCGTCAAATCCCGGGTCCAGTACACCGACTGGGGGCCGATCACGCCCGCCGCCAGCCCGCCGAGCATGACCCAGGAGATCGCGCGCGGCCGGAAGCCCGGGCTCGCCGTGTCGGCAGCGGCAAAGCGATAGCTCTGGACGAACGAGCCGTAGAGCCCGCAGACGAAGGTCCCGAGGCAGAACAGCCAGAAGTGCCGGGAAACGACGCCGCCCGCCGCGAGGCTCGCCCCCGTCGCACCGACCAGGGCGCCGATGAGATAGCCGCCACGCCGGCCCAGACGGCGCATCAGCATGGCGGCCGGGATGACGCCGGCCGCGATACCGAGCTGCAGCAGGCTGACCGGCACGGTCGCGAACGTCTTGTCGGAGGCGAGCTGCGCGCCGACTAGGCCACCGAGTGAGACGACGATCGCCGGGTTGGCGCCGCCGAGCGCCTGCGCACCGGACAAGATGAGCGCATTGCGCTTCGCGAGCCTGTCGCCCTCGGCGACCGGGACATGCTGGTTCATCGCCACGCCGTTCTGCGGCGCCGCAAGGGCCCGCTTTCAGAAATGAGAAAAGGAGCCGTGCGCGAAGACCTGCGCACCGCCCTCCCCGATGTAATGCACAGCGCCCGCCTCCGGGAGAATCCGACCGATGGGCGTCAGCGGAACACCCCGCTCCGCAGCCGCGGAAACCAGAGCAAGATGTTCTCCTTCCGGCGCCGTGCAGAGAATTTCGTAGTCGTCTCCCCCGGTCCAGGCCAGTTCCGCCAGCGCAGGATCGGCCATGAGCGCGGCGCGGGCCGGGGCGGAAAGCGGGACGACATCGAGGTCGATCTCGGCACCGACGCCGGATGCCTTCACAAGCTTGGCCAGATCGCCGATCAAGCCGTCGGAGATGTCCATGGCGGCGCTGGCGTGACGCTGGAGAATGTCCGCGAGCGCCGTCCGGGGCTGCGGATGCAGGTAGCGACCGGCCAGGAAACCGCGCTGCTCCTCGTCGAGCACGGCGACCCAGCCGGGCTTGCCCGGGCCGTGAACCTTCAGACCGAGCGCGCCATCGCCGATGGCGCCGGAGACGAGAACGACATCGCCCGGCTTCGCGCCGGAGCGACGGACCATGCGACCGGCCGGAACGGTGCCGAGGGCCGTGATCGAAAGAGTGAGCGGGCCAGCGGTCGAGACGGTGTCACCACCGATCAGCGGGCAGCCGGCCTGTCCGGCCAGCTTGCCGAGGCCCGCGGCGAAATCCTTCAGCCAGTCCTCGGTCCAGTCGCGCGGCAGCGCGAGGGTCAGGACGAAGCCCTCCGGCTTTGCCCCTTTGGCGGCGAGGTCCGAGAGATTGACGGCGAGCGCCTTCCAGCCGATCGCGGCCGGCGGATCGTCGGGGAAGAAATGCACGCCGGCGACCAGCGCATCGGCGGTCACGACGACCTCGTAGCCGCGCCCCGGCCGCAGCAGGCCGGCATCGTCGAGAAGGCCGAGGCCGCCGGGACCGGCGAGCGGCGCGAAATAGCGCTCGATCAGCTCGAATTCGCCGGGGCGGGAGTTCTGGCTGTTCATGATCCCCCCAAGCCGCTAGCCTTTTCTGCGCGGCCCTGATCCAGGGGAGCCGCGCAGCGGCGTCTCGAAGGATGCTCCAGAACGCAAATCCGGAGCAATCTGGAACACCCTTCAAGATGCAGCCTTTGACTGCTCCTCAGGATGAGGGCTCGAATGTCCGAGCCTTTCATCATGTCGGGCTACGCGGCCGGGGCGTCGAACTCGTCGGCGCGGAACTCGCGGGCCATGCGGTCGAGAACAGCGTTGACCATGCCGATCTCCTCGCCATCGTAGAAGGCGCGGGCGACGGCAACATACTCGGAAATCACGGCGCGGGCCGGCACGTCCTTGCGGAAGGCGAGTTCGTAGGCGCCGGCACGCAGGATCGCGCGCACCACCGCCTCGACACGCTTCAGCGGCCAGCCCTTGGCGAGCAGATCGTCGACAGTGCGGTCGACCAGCCGCTGCTCGCGCACGACACCGCCGAGCAGATCGCGGAAGAAGGCGATCTCCGCCTTCGGCAATTCGATCTCCTCGACTTCCTTGCCGATCCAGAAGGCCTCGAACTCGGCCATGGCCTCGATCACGCCACGGCCGCCGATCTCCATCTCGTAGAGCGCCTGAACCACCGAAAGGCGAGCGCCGCGCCGCATTTCGGCCCGGCTCATTCCGGTTGCTCCGTCTCGACCAGCGAGCGCTTGTAGCGCAACACAGCCAGAGCGGCCTCGGCGGCGCCGCCGCCCTTGTCCATTTCGGAGCGGTTGGCGCGGGCCCAGGCCTGAGCCTCGTTCTCGACGGTCAGAATGCCGTTGCCGAGCGGCAGGGCGAAGGCGACCGACAGGTCCATCAGCGCGCGCGAGCTCTCGCCGGCGACGATGTCGTAATGTCCAGTCTCGCCGCGGATGACGGTGCCGAGCGCGACGACGGCCTCGTAAGGATCGACCGACTCGTCGGCGGCGCGCAGACCGATGACGATGGCGGAGGGAATCTCCAGCGCACCGGGAACGGTGACGACATCAACACGGCAGCCGGCCTTTTCGAGCACGGCGGTCGCGCCCGCGAGGAGCTCGTCGGCAAGCTTGTCGTAGAAGCGCGCCTCGACCACGAGAACGCGGGCGCCGTCGATCTCGACGGCAGGAGTTGCGGCCTTGTCGACCGAGGTCTGCCGGGGTCCGGCCATTTCTTCTGTCCTTCTTGGAATGTGAGCAGGCTCGTTACCCCTGCGGGCGCGCCTCCGCAAGCCGCGCGGCATACCGTGCCATCAGATCGACCTCGACATGAACGGGGTCGCCCTCCCTGCGCTGACCCCAGGTGGTGACCGCGAAGGAATGCGGGATCAGCAGCACCGTGAAGACATCGTCCTCGACCGTGTTGACCGTGAGCGAGGTACCGTCGAGGCTGATCGAGCCCTTCGCGGCGATGAAGCGGGCAAGCCCCTGCGGGGCGCGGATGTGGAAGCGGGCGGTCGCACCCCAGGGCTCGTCCGGATCGGGCTCGATCGCCTCGATCTTGAGGATGCGCCCGACGCCGTCGACATGGCCGGTGACGAGATGCCCGCCGAGTTCCTCGCCGACCTTGAGCGAGCGTTCCAGATTGATCCTGGTGCCGGGCTCCCATTCGCCGACCAGCGTCTTGGCCAGCGTCTCGGCGGCAGCCTCGACCTGGAAGACGCAGCCGGATTCGCCATCCGCGCGCGGGCGCAGGGCGGTCACCGTGAGACAGACGCCGGCGCAGGCGATGGAGGCTCCGATGGCGATGCCTTCCGCCTCATAGGGGCAGGCGATGGCGAGGCGCTTCAGGTTCGGCCCCTTGCGCTCGGACTCGACGACCTCGCCGATGGCGGTGACGATCCCGGTGAACATCAGCCTCTCCTCACGAAATGCTCGAAACGGTCGCCGCCGATCAGCTCGGTCCCGGCGAGGCGGTAAAGATCGGGGTCGGCCAGCAATCCCGCAAGGCCGGGGCGCAGGGCGACGATGCCGGGTTCGCCCAGCGCCTTTGGCGAGGTCGAGACGACGACCTCGTCGGCAAGCCCGGCCAAAGCGAGCTTCTCGCCGATGCGCGGACCGCCTTCCGAGAAGACGCGCGTGATACCGCGCGCGCCAAGCAGGGTGAGCGCCTCGTGCAGGTCGAGATGGCCGTCCGGCGCGGCCCCGACACGCATGACCTCGACGCCGGCCGCGACCAGCGCCGCCTCGGGCTCGACCGGCGCCGTCTCGGCGGCGATGACCCAGACAGGCACTTCACGCGCGGTGCGAGCCAGCTTCGAGGCCAGCGGCAATTTGAGATACGAGTCGAGAATGACCCGTACCGGCGAGCGATCGGCCATGCCCGGCAGACGCACCGTCAGCTGCGGGTCGTCCGAGAGCACGGAACCGACACCGAGCATGATCGCGTCGTGATGCGCCCGCTGGAGATGCACCCAGGCGCTCGCTGCCGGAGACGAGACGGCGATGGGCGTGGCCCCCGCTCCGCCGGCGTAGCCATCGGCCGTCCGAGCGATCTTGAAGGTCACCATCGGCCGCCCCTGCGTCACCCGCAGGACATGGCCGCAATGGGCGCGTTGCGCCTGATCCTCCAACACGCCGGTGACGACCTCGATGCCCGCGGTGCGCAGCAGCGCATGGCCGAGCCCGGCGATGAAGGGGTTGGGATCCGCCATCGCCGAAACCACGCGCTTCACGCCGGACAGAATGGTGTGCTCGACGCAGGGGATGCCTCCCCGCAAGGAACGATGCGAGCAGGGTTCGAGCGTGACATAGAGCGTACCGCCCATTGCCGCGGCGCCGGCGCCGGCGCGGGCGAAGGCGAGCGCCTCGCCATGCGGGCGTCCCCCGGCCTGGGTCAGGCCGCGGGCCACCACGACCGGCCCATCGGGCGAGTCCTGGGTGACGATGGCGCCGACCGAGGGGTTGGGCCAGGTTCGGCCGAGATTGCGCGCGCCGAGGTCAAGCGCCTGTGCCATGAAGGCGCGGTCGACCGCATCCCGGTCAGTCATCAGCGCGGGGCAGCGGGGCGGAAGCGCCCTCCTCCTCTTCGATGGTACCGAGCTGGCCGAGCAGTTCCTCGAAATCCTTGGCCTCGCGGAAGTTCTTGTAGACCGAGGCGAAGCGGACATAGGCCACGTCGTCGAGCCCCTTGAGGCCCTCCATCACCAACTCGCCGATGGTCGAGCTCGGAATCTCGGCCTCGCCGGAGCTTTCGAGCTGACGCACGATGCCGTTGACCATGCGCTCGATGCGCTCGGGGGTGACGGCGCGCTTGCGCAGCGCATGCGCGATCGAGGTCTCCAGCTTGTCGCGATCGAACGGCGCGCGGCGGCCCGAGCGCTTCACGACCGTAAGCTCGCGCAATTGCACGCGCTCGAAGGTGGTGAAGCGGCCACCGCAATCCGGGCAGACGCGGCGGCGGCGGATCGAGGCGTGATCGTCGGTGGGACGGGAGTCCTTCACCTGCGTGTCGAGGGAGCCGCAATAGGGACAGCGCATTTTTACTCGCCAGCCTTTCTCAGTGCCCCTTCGAGATGCTTCAATAGATCGGGAAGCGCGCCGTCAGCGCCGTCACCTTGGCCTTCACCACGTCCTCGACGGCTACGTTGCCCTCTTCCCCGTTCGTGGCAAGACCGTCCAGCACCTCGGCGATCAGTTCGCCGACCTGCTTGAACTCGGCGATGCCGAAGCCGCGCGAGGTCGCCGCCGGGGTGCCGAGGCGGATGCCCGAAGTGGTCATCGGCTTCTCGGGGTCGAAGGGGATGCCGTTCTTGTTGCAGGTGATGTGGGCGCGGCCGAGCGCGGCCTCCGCTGCCTTGCCGGTCAGCTTTTTCGAGCGCAGGTCGACCAGCATCAGATGGTTGTCGGTGCCGCCGGTGACGAGGTCGAAGCCCTTCGCCTTCAGCGTCTCGGCCAGCGCCTTGGCGTTGGCGACGACGGCGTGGGCATAGGTCTTGAACTCTGGCTGCAGCGCCTCGTGGAACGAGACCGCCTTGGCGGCGATGACATGCATAAGCGGGCCGCCCTGAATGCCAGGGAAGATCGCCGAATTGACCTTCTTGGCGATCGCCTCGTCATTGGTCAGGATCATGCCGCCGCGCGGGCCGCGCAGGGTTTTGTGCGTCGTCGTGGTGACGACATGGGCATGCGGGAACGGCGAAGGATGAGCGCCGCCGGCGACGAGCCCGGCGAAATGGGCGATATCGACCATGAAATAGGCGCCGACCTTGTCAGCGATCTCACGGAAGCGGGCGAAGTCCCAGTGGCGGGCATAGGCCGAGCCGCCGGCGACGATGACCTTCGGCTTATGCTCGACGGCGAGGCGCTCCATCGCATCGTAGTCGATCAGTTGGTCGACGACGCAGACGCCATAGGAGACGACGTTGAACCACTTGCCGGACTGGTTGACCGGCGCGCCATGGGTCAGGTGCCCGCCGGCGGCGAGGTCCAGGCCCATGAAGGTATCGCCCGGCTGCATCAGCGCCATGAAGACGCCCTGGTTGGCCTGCGAGCCGGAATTCGGCTGGACGTTGGCGAACTTGCAGTCGAACAGCCGGCAGGCGCGCTCGATGGCGAGCTTCTCGGCGATGTCGACGAACTGGCAGCCGCCATAATAGCGCCGGCCCGGATAACCCTCGGCGTATTTATTGGTCATCACCGAGCCCTGCGCCTCGAGCACGGCGCGGGAAACGATGTTCTCGGAGGCGATCAGCTCGATCTCGTCGCGCTGGCGACCGAGCTCCAGATCGATGGCGCGGGCGATCTCTGGATCGGCATCATGCAGCGAGGCGCCGAAGAAGGAATTCGAAAGGTGCTTGTTCAGCGCGGCTTCGCTCATGTCCGGCTCCTGAGATTCGGCGGCCGGCCAAGGGGCCGGGCCTGTCGCGGCGTCCCTATCATGCGGCGGGGGGCTGTCCAAGCGATAGATGGTCACCTGCGACGCCACGGGAGCGGTCAGCCTGCACGCCCGCGCCGTCCAGGGGCCAACTGTCTGTCTGATTGCCCGCTGGACGGACGATAGATCAAAGGCCGGCGAGCCGAGGACTTCAGCAGCGCGCGAAAACTCGGGCATTCGAGATGGCTCGGAGCCCGGCAATCGGCGACATGCCGCAATGCGTCACGCAACGTCCTCAATCCGAGGATCTGCCGCTGCAGCTCATCCGCCTTTGCGTGCAACTGCTCGCGCGGAATATCGGGCCGCCCGTCGCTGCCGAACATGCCGGCGATCTCGCCGAGCGAGAAGCCTGCCGCCTTGCCCAAGCCGATCAGCGACAGCCTGAGCAGGACGTCGCCGTCATATTGCCGGCGCAGGCCCCGCCGGCCTTCCGACCGGATCAGCTCGACCTCCTCGTAATAGCGCAGCGTCGAAGGCGGCACACCAGTGCGCCGCGCGATCTCTCCGATATCCAGTAGCGACATGCTTGACCTCAAGTTGACTTGAATTCGTAGAGTCCTCCGAACCTGCGATCCCGACAAGAGGAAAAATAATGAAAGAGCTTGATTTAGAAAGCAAAAACGCACTGTGGCGCGACCCGCGCGCCATCGCGCTGCTGATGGCGGCATCGCTCACCACAATGGCGAACGCGACGATCAGCCCGGCGCTGCCCGGGCTGGAGCGGCTGTTCAGCGCCGATCCGAACGCGGCGATGCTGACGCGGCTGCTGGTGCCCGCCCCTTCCCTCAGCGTCGCCATCTGCGCCCCGCTGGCGGGGCTGCTCGCCGACCGGTTCGGGCGCCGGGCGCTGCTTCTGGCCGGAACGGTCCTCTTCGTGATCGCCGGCTGCGCCGGGCTGGTCCTGCCGGACCTGCCGACGATCTTCGCCAGCCGTCTCGTCCTGGGCATCGCCGTCGCGCTGATCATGACGGCACAGACCGCGCTGATCGGCGATTACTTCAGCGGCCATGCGCGCAATGCGCTGACCGGCCTGCAGATCTCGGCGCGCAACTTCGGCGGGCTGGTGTTCATCTCGCTCGCCGGGTGGATCGCCGTCCTTTCCCCGCGCCTGCCCTTCGCGATCTATGGGCTCGCCATCCTGTTCCTGCCGTTGATGTGGCGGGTCATCGCCGATCCCGAACGCGCTCCTCGTACTGTCGGCGCCAAACCCGACGACAGCAGCGACGGAGCAGGTCCATGGCGCGTCTCGCTCGCCCTGCTGGCTCTGCTGCAGGCGGCAACCAACATGATCTTCTTTGTCATGCCGACGCAGATTTCGTTCTTCCTGGCATCCCGAGGCCATGCCAGCCCTGTGATGACCGGGGCCATCCTCGGCGTGCTGATGGTTTCGGGGGGCTGCCTGGCGCTGCTCTATCCGCGCATCCAGCGTGGCAGCGGCTATGGCGGCGTCTTCCTGCTCGGCTATGGCGCGATGGCGCTCGGCTTCCTGCTCCTGCCGCTCGCCGGAGCGACGTGGCTGCTCTTCCTGGCTGCGGCCGCGATCGGTGCCGGCTACGCGCTCGTCTCGCCGAGCTTCGTGGCGCTGGCGCTGAACCTCGCGCCGCGGGCCGCGCGCGGGCTGGCCGGCGGCATCCTGACCTCGTCGATCTTCATCGGCCAGTTCTGCTCGCCACTGATCAGCACGCCTCTGATCGCGGCTCACGGCTATCCCGGCCTGTTCCAGGGCACCGCGGGGTTGCTTGCATCGATGGCCGCCATAGCCGCGCTGGCGAGTGCCGCCGCCTGGCTGCGGCGGCGCACCGGCGCGGAACCCGCGCGATCTCCCTGCGCCTGAGGCCTCCAGCTAGGTCAGCTTGTGCATCGCAACATGAGGCCATATCTAGGCATTGCCGAAGCACCTCCCTCATCAACGAAAGGAGAGATACATGCTCGAACGGCACGATTGCGATTGTGCCTCGGAGGCCGAGTACGGTCGCGAGGACGAATGCGAGATCCAGCAGGACGAAACGGAATCGTTCTCACCTCGCGACTATCAGCAAGGCTTCTGGAGCTAAGCGCTCCTTCAGGTCACGGCGGAGGGCTCGTGCAGCCCTCCGCATCAGGTTCGGGGAACCTTCGCCGACATCACCCGATCGAACGGTTCCGACGGATCGGCGACCGATCCCCGCAAATACCGACAATTCATACGAAAAGACCCGCCGAGCGACCGGCGGGCCTGTGATCGACGCCCTGTCGAAGGATCAGATGTCGTTCTCGCCCTGCAGCGCCGCGACCGGCGCCGGCCCGAGTCCGTCCTTGTTGTAGATGTCGTCGCGGAACTGAACACCGCCATCCGGCGTCGCCCAGGCGGTGACATAGACCCAGTAGCACGGCACCGGATCGGCGATGCGCGCGTTGACGCGCTGCCCCGAGGCGATGACCTCGTCGATCTTGGCGCGGTCCCAGCCGGGCGTGTTCTTGAGCAGCCAGGCGACATAGTCGCGCACGTTCTGGACGCGCATGCAGCCCGAGGAGACGAAGCGGTAGTCGTCGCCGAAGATGCCCTTGGCCGGGGTGTCATGCATATAGACACCGTAGGGGCTCGGAATGTTGATACGCACGAAGCCGAGCGAATTGAAATCGCCGCCCGGGTCCTGGCGGAAGGTGTAACGCGTCGCCTCGTCCGAATTCCAGTTCACCTGCGAGGGCGAAATCTCGGCGCCGCTCTGCGAGATGATGCGGATCTTGTTCTCTGTGAGGTAGTTCGGCTCCTTCCTCATCTTCGGGATGAGGTCCTTCTTGATGATCGAGGCAGGAACCGTCCAGGTCGGGTTGAAATTCACTTCCGGAATCTTGGTCTGCAGCAGCGGCGACTGGCGGTCGATCTTGCCCACGCCCGCGGCATGACGCGTCGCGACATGGCCGTTCTCGACCGTTTCGACCATCGCGGCCGGAATGTTCGCGACGACGTAGCGATTGCCGAGATTGCCGGACCAGGTGCGCAGGCGCACGACATTCGTCTCAAGCTGACGGATGCGCCGCTCGATCGGCACGTTGAGCGCGATGATCGTCGCCCGGTTGATCGCGCCGGTGGTCGACAGGCCGACACGGGCCTGGAACTGGCGCACCGCCGCCTCGACATAGGAGTCGTAAACGTTGCTCTCGCCCGCCTTCTGCACGAGATCGCCGGTAATTGCGAGGCGCTGGCGCAAGGCCGCGACGGCAGGGCCCCGCGCTCCGAGGCCAAGACGATCAGGCAGTTGAACCGGCTGCCAGCCGCCACGTGCAGCGAGGTCACGATAGGCGACGATGGCCTGCTCGGTCGCCTGCAGCGTCTCGGGCGAGAGCATCGGCGTCGACGAGCGCAACACCGAGTTGCGCGGGCCGGCATCGTAATTCTGAAGCCATTCGGCCTGCTGCGCGAACGCCGGGGCTGCGGCGGCCGTGGCAGCGCCCGAAAGCAACGCCAGCACGGTCTCGCGGCGAGTCAGGCTCAGTTGCGACATCTCTTCCCTCTTCACTTCATCCGAATACGGGCGACCGGCACAAAAACGCCGCCGGGGGAGCGGCAGCGCACCAGATCGGCTCCCATGCCGGCGACGGTGTCGTATCACAGTTAAAGAGGTGTGATGAGAGCGGCGAATTTAGGGCATGCCTACGTTTTGCGGCATGCATGGCAGTAAAGTCACACCCGGCTGCCGCGGCCGCTCGCCGAGGAAGGGGCCCGGACGGCCGGCGCGACCCGGCCGCCCCGCAGGTGGGCATGAGGCGTCAGAGCTTGTAGCGGATCTGGTCGGTCCAGAAGCGCTCCAGCCGCAGCAGGGCGTTGTTCATACGCTCGAAGTCATCCGCGGCGATCCCGCCGATCTGCTCGACCGTGCGGACATGCTTGTCGTAAACGCCCTTCACGATGTCGTGTACCTCCGAGCCTTTCTGGGTGAGGCTGATGCGGACCGAACGGCGGTCGATCCGCGACCGGGCGTGATGAAGATAGCCGAGCTCGACCAACTTCTTGACGTTGTAGGAGACGTTCGAGCCGAGATAGTAGCCGCGGGTCCGCAGTTCGCTGGCAGAAAGCTCGGCGTCGCCGATATTGTACAGCAGCAGCGCCTGCACGCTGTTGACGTCGTCCCGGCCGCGACGCTCGAATTCATCCTTGATGACATCGAGAAGCCGGCGATGCAGCCGCTCCACCAGGGTCAGCGACTCAAGATAAAGGGGCTTCACGCTCAGTTCAGCCTCGTTAGTCTTGGCAACCTCGGAAGTCTTGACGCTCGCTTTCATGGTATATCCCGCCTGTTGTGTGTCAGCCGGGATTTGCTTCCCGGTCCGCTTCTGAAAAACACCATAAGCCTGACCGGATGAAAACGAGTTTAAATATCAGGATGAATCAGGGATTTACCCCTTTGGGTGAATCGTAGGTGAAGCCAGAAAGGCTTAAGCTAAAGCGATTCTTACCATGACTCGCCGCAATCGACGGGCCTGCGGGCCGGACGCGCGACGCCTCCCGGGCTATTCCGCCTCGTTCTCGGCCGCCCAGGTCACGAGGAAGTAGGCCGCCATCAGCGCCACATAGATGCCGACCATCCAGCCTGTCAGAGGCACGAAACGGGGGAAGAAGAAGCTCAGCAGAAGCTGGCTCAAACTGGCGAGCAGCCAGAGCACGCCCCCCCAGGTCGAGGTCAGCCAGAGCCCGACCGCCGCGACAAGGTCGATCACCGCGAAATAGACGATGATGGCCTGGAAGCTGAGGAGACGGTTCTCGAAGGCGGGCTGCGCATCCGCCGACACGCCGAAAATCACCGTCCAGGCGAGCAAGCCCTTCGCCAGCCAGAAAACCGAGAGCAGCCGCAGGAACCAGACCAGGACCAGCCGCCAGCGCGCCGATCCCTTCTGGCTGCCTTCGCCCGCCTGCTCGCCGCGGAGGGCTTCGCCGTCGCCGCCCAGACCCAAACTCACTTCCCCAGCTTCAGCTCGGCCGGGCCGAGCGGCGCGAAATAGGCTGCGATCGCCGCCGGGTCGACCGCGTCGAGCCTGTCCGGTAGCCAGCGCGGAGACTGGTCCTTGTCGACGACGACGGCGCGCACGCCCTCGTAGAAATCGTGGCCGCGGGCAATGCGCGAGACGATCCGGAACTCGGTGCGCATCGCCTCGGCGAAGTCCAGCTCCCGGCCGCGGCGCATCTGCTCGTGAGCGATGGCGACGCTGGTCGGCGATTTGGTGGCGAGGGTTTGGGCGAGCTTGCCGGCGAAGGCGCTGCCGCGACCGGCGAGGGCGTTCAGCCTTCCGACGACAGCCTGGGGAGAGGCGGCAGCGAAAGCATCGGCGATCGTCGCGGCTTCGGCCTGCAGCGGGCCGGGCGGCGGGGCGATCGTGAAGCCGACGAGGATATCGTCGATCGCCGTGCGGCTGGTCAGCGCATCGGCGAGCTCGGCCATGCGGTCGCTCGGGACCGCATGCGTAGCAAGTCCCGCCGAAAGCGCGTCGGCGGCACCGATCCGCTCCCCGGTCAGGGCAAGGAAGACGCCGAAAGCGTCGGGCAAGCGCGGCAGCGCATAGGTCGCGCCGACATCCGGGAAGAACCCGATGCCGACTTCCGGCATGGCGAAGAGATAGCGGTCTCCGGCGATGCGATGGCTGCCATGCAAGGAGATGCCGACGCCGCCACCCATCACGATGCCGTCGATCAGCGCGACATAGGGTTTTGGATAGGTCTTGATGCGGTGGTTGAGGACGTACTCCTCGCCCCAGAACGCCAGCATCTCGTCATGGCGTCCCGCCTTGCCGCAATCATGCAGCCAACGGATGTCGCCTCCGGCCGAGAACGCCTTCTCGCTCGTACTGAGGACGACGACACGCGTCACCTGAGGATCGTCCTCCCAGGCGTCGAGCGCACGGGCGAGTTCGCGCACCATGCCGAGGCTCAGCGCATTCAGCGCCTTCGGCCGGTTGAGAATGACGACGCCGGCCGCGCCGCGGATCTCGCAGATGATGTCCTGATCCTGCGCCATGGCCCGCTCCGGTTGCGATGGGCTGCGGTTCTGGAAGGCGGGGCCGGCCTTGTCAACGCGGAACGGTGACGGCTTTCAGGAGCCGGGCTCGCAGATGCCAGGCGCCGACCGCCGCTGCTGCTTTCATCGTCGGCATCCTTTCGGAGCAAGCGGCTCGAGCAAGCGGGCGAGCCGACTGGTGACGCCACCGCAGCGAAGCGAACTATCCCCAGGAAAACTTCGTGGATATCTTTCCCACGCTAATCTTCACAGGCACAATGCCGTCGGCCTCGGCTGCCCGATGCGGCCGCGAGGCAAGCTTCACCAACCACCCGAGGCTGTCATGAGCCATCGAGACAACGGGACCTCGCGAGCAGTTGAGGAGCATGCCTCCCCGGCTGCATTGCCGCATTGGCAAAGGCTGCTCGACGAGCATTGGCGCACGGTCCTGCTGGCGGCGGCCTGGATCGTCGCGATCATCATCGTGCGCTGGAGCTGAGGCGCGCGCAGGTCACGGCGCTTCGCAGGCGGCCGGCTTCCGGCCGCTCCTTGCGGACGATCGCCCGCGTGCTTGCAGGCGACAATATTCCGAAATCAAAAGACCTCGAAAAAGCCGGAACGGCACCCCAAAAGGCCCACAGGCCGCCGCCAGCGTACGCGCCATGAATACAGGCTTTGCACTTGCGATGGGCGTGGTCGCCGGACTGCTGACCAACATGGCCGCGGGGATTACGGTCGCCGCCCTCGTCTGGATGATGCTGATGGCTCTGCGTGAAGTCATGCGCCAGTATTGAGCGGCTCGATCGCGGGCAACCTCGCGGCGCTGTCCTCCACGCCGCCCGGAAAAGCCGGCGCCGATCGGCATCTCAAGACTGAGCCGGATGACCGGAACCGCGCGACGCTCCCGCGGGACAGACGCAGCGCCCTCCGGGCAACAGGGCAAACATGATCCGGCTTGCGACCATGCGCCCTGTTTTGGAATTGTTCCGATGTGATATGAAGCCGGCATGCCGCTGCCGTCCCCGCTTGAGCCTCGGGCGCGCTGCGACGTCGTCAGTTGAGGCATTGCCATGGAATCCCGGGTCGTCAGGCCGTTCCCCTCCCCCGAGTCGCGCCAGAACGAGGCTCACGCGCCGTCGCTCGGGCTCACGCGCCGCATGCGCCGCAACCGCAAGGCCGACTGGTCGCGCCGGCTGGTGCGGGAAAACCTGCTGACGACCGACGACCTGATCTGGCCGATCTTTCTGATGGATTCCAGCGAGGCCAGCACGCCCGTCGCCTGGATGCCCGGCGTCGACCGGCTCAATGTCGACGAGGCGGTGCGGCAGGCAGCGGAGGCGGCCGAGCTCGGCATCCCCGCTATCGCGCCCTTCCCCTTCGTCGAAAAAGCCCTGCGCGACCCGACCGGCTCGGAGGCGCTCAACGCCGAGAATCTGATGTGCCGGGCGGTGCGGGCGATCAAGCAGGAGGTCCCTCAGATCGGCATCATCTGCGACGCCGCACTCGACCCCTACACCTCGCATGGCCATGACGGCGTGATGGACGGCGAGCGCATCCTGAACGATGCGAGCGTCGCGATTCTCGTCCGGCAGGCACTGGCGCTGGCCGATGCCGGCGCCGACGTGATCGCTCCCTCCGACATGATGGACGGACGCGTCGGCGCGATCCGCGCCGCGCTCGACGAAAGCGGCCATGAGGACGTGCAGATCATGGCCTATGCGGCCAAGTATGCTTCGGCCTTCTACGGCCCGTTCCGCGACGCGATCGGCACCAACGCCACCTTGATCGGCGACAAGCGCACCTACCAGATGGACCCGGCCAATTCCGACGAGGCGATCGCCGAGGTCGCGCTCGACCTCGATGAAGGCGCCGACATGGTGATGGTCAAGCCCGGCCTGCCCTATCTCGACGTGATCGCGCGGGTGAAGGACCAGTTCCGCGTCCCGACCTTCGCCTATCAGGTCTCCGGGGAGTACGCGATGTTGATGGCCGCAGTGCAGAACGGCTGGCTCGATGGCGACAAGGCCATGCTGGAGAGCCTCACCGCGTTCAAGCGCGCGGGCGCCGACGGCGTGCTCACCTATTTCGCACCACGCGTGGCGCGGAAGCTGAAGGCAGGCTGAGCGATCGCAGTTCCGGCATGTCGATGGATGAGAGCCAGAGCTTTCGGGCGCTGCTGAGAACCGATCTGCGGGCGGCCATGCGGGAGCGCAAATCCGCCGAAATCGGCGTGTTGCGCGAGTTGCTCGCCGCCGTGGACAATGCGCAAGCCGTTGCCGCCGATGGCAGGCACGATACCTACGTCTTTCACGCATTCGGCGACAGCGCGGTCGAAGTGCCCCGCCGGATGCTGGGCAGGGCCGAGCTGCGGCGCGTGGTCGAAACGGAAATCGGAGCGCGGAACGATGCGGCTGACGCCTATCGCCGCGTCGGGCGCGATGACGAGGCCGAGGAGCTGTCTCGCGGAGCCCGGATCCTGTGTCGCTATCTCGACGGTCTGGTCTGAGCTGACGGCGGATCGCCCGCTCCCAGGCGATGTTTCAAACGGCACGGGCAAGCGCTACCGTCTGGTTCGCATGCGCCCGCTCCTTCTGCCGATTCTGGCTCTTGTGCTCGTCAGCCTCGCCGGCTGCGGCGAGGGTTTCGACACAGACCAGACGCGGCTGTGCCGGCAGGCGATCCCGCCGCTCAATCCGCCGGGCGCCCATGTCGAGATCGAGCGCGTGACGACCGGACCGGTGCCGCGGGCGCTGCGCCTGCTCTACCGCGTGCAGCTCGGAGACGGCATCGCACGGCAGCGCAGCATCGACTGCCTGTTCGGAACGGAAGGCAACGGGCTCGGGCGGCCGACACTGATCGGCATCGCCTCGGACGGGCGCCCGATGGCACGGGCCAGCTTCTATTTCCTGCGCCGCTTCTACCTCGAGGACCGCAACGAACCCCCGCCCGATCCCGGAGCCGCGGCGGCCGAGGACCTCCCGGCGCTTCCGGCCGGCTTCGCCTACGGCCTGCAGCAGGGCCTCAGCAGCCTGCCCTCGGCGGCAATCTACAGCCTGCTCGCGGCGGCCTATGCGCTCGTCTACGGGCTGACCGGACGGATCATCCTCTGCTTCGGGGAGTTCGCGGCACTTGGCGCACTGGCCTCGGTTGTCGGCGTCGCACTGCTGCTGTCGCTGTCGATCTCGACTCCGGTCACGGGCCTTGCGGTCGCCTTCGCGGTCGCGATCCTGGTCTCGGCGCTCCATGGCTTCGCGATGGGGCGCTTCGTGCTGCGCCATCTCGAGCGTGCCAGCGGCCAGCAGGTTCTGATCGCAACGATTGGGCTCGCGATCGCCCTGTCCGAATATCTGCGCCTCGCACAAGGGCCGCAGTTGCGCTGGCTGCCGCCGGTCTTCAACACCCCCTTCCCGCTTGCCCATGCCGGAACGTTCATCGTGACGCTGAACCCGCTCGCCACGTTCCTGACGCTGGTGGGGCTCGGGGCGACGCTCGGTCTCGTGCAGCTCATCCGCCGCACCGCCTACGGCCGGGCCTGGCGGGCGGTCTCCGAAGACGAACGCACGGCGGCGCTCTTCGGGGTCGATCCACGCGCGGTACGCGACATCGCCGTCATCATCGCCTGCGCGCTCTGCGGCATGGCGGGCGTCATCGTCACCGTGATCTATGGCGGCATGGGGTTCGCCGGCGGGTTCACGCTCGGGCTCAAGGCGTTGGTCGCCGCCATCCTCGGCGGCATCGGCTCGGTGCCGGGCGCCGCGCTGGGCGGGCTGTTCATCGCCGGCTTCGAGGCGATCTGGTCGGCCACCCTGCCGATCGAGCAGCGCGACCTCGCCGTCTATCTGCTGCTCGCGATCGTGCTGATCTGGCGTCCCGGCGGCTTCTTCGGCGACGGCGAATTGACGCCGCGGCAGGTTTGACGACAGCCTGCCCCGCCTCGGCCTGTTTTCCGGCACCGCATCGCCCCGTCGGACGCCTTTCGAAACGCATGGACGCATCATGACGGAAGCCTTCGCCATCACGCCCGAGGATATCGACGCTGCCGCGCGGCGGATCGGGCGCCATGTGCTGCGCACGCCCCTCGTACCGGCCCCGCGGCTGTCCGAACTGACCGGCGCGCAGGTCCTGGTGAAGCACGAGAACATGCAGGCTACCGCCTCGTTCAAGGAGCGCGGCGCCGTCAACAAGCTCCTCTCGCTGAGCGAAGCCGAATGCCGGCGAGGCGTCATCGCGATGTCGGCCGGCAATCATGCGCAGGCGGTCGCCTACCACGCCAAACGCTTCGGCATTCCGGCGACCATCGTGATGCCGGAGGCCACGCCGCTGGTGAAGGTCGAGAACACGCGCGCGCATGGCGCGCGGGTCGTGCTGCACGGTGAGACCCTGTCCGAGTCGGCCGACCGGGCGCAGGAGCTGGCCGGCGCCGAGCAACTCGTCTTCGTCCATCCCTACGACGATGCCGCGGTGATGGCGGGCCAGGGCACCGTCGTGCGCGAGATGCTGGCCGACGAGCCCGATCTCGACGTGCTCGTCATCCCGCTCGGCGGCGGCGGCCTGATGGCCGGCAATGCCGTCGCCGCCAAGGCGATCAAGCCCGGCATCGAGCTCATCGGCGTCGAGGCCGGGCTCTATCCCTCCTTCTTCAATGCGATCCATGCACAGGATCGGCCCATCGGTGGCGCGACGCTGGCCGAGGGGATCGCGGTGAAGACGGTCGGGCGGCTGACCTTGCCGATCGTCGCCAGCCTGGTCTCGGAGTTGGTACTCGTCGGCGAGGACCTGATCGAGCGCGCCGTCAACGCCTATGCCTGCCTGCAGCACTCTCTGACGGAAGGCGCCGGCGCGGCCGGGCTTGCCGCCATGCTGAAGGATCCGCAGCGCTATGCCGGGCGCAAGGTCGGGCTGGTCCTCAGCGGCGGCAATATCGACACGCGCCTGCTGGCCGCGATCATGGTGCGCGAGCTGGAGCGGGAGGACCGCATCGTCGCCTTCCGGCTCACGACCAGCGACCGACCCGGCCTTCTCGGCAGGATCGCGAGCCTGCTGGGCGAGGAAGGCGCCAATATCCTGGAGGTCAGCCATGGCCGGCTCTTCCTCGACGTTCCGGCGAAGGGCGTCACGCTCGACGTCACCGTGGAGACGCGCGGGGAAGCGCATTCTCGCGCGATCGAGGAAATGCTCGCAAAAAATGGCTTCGCACCGCGGCGCATCCTGCCGCGCGGTCTTGCGGAACCGGCACGCTGACCAAACATTGAGGCCTGAAGGCCGCATTCCCGCGCGCCCTTGGAGGACGATACCTCGATGAGCGACACCCGCTACGGCCAGCCGCCGATCACGGCCCTGGAGCAGCGCCCCTACCAGAACGTCAGCGGCGTCCTCGGATCGCGGCTGTTCGCCTGGATCATCGACATCATCGCGCTGTTCTTTCTCGGCTGGCTGGTCTTTCTGCTGCTGGTTGTGCTCGGCATCGTCACCTTCGGCGCGACCTGGTTCCTGATCCCCGCCGCAACCTTCGTCACAGCGCTAGGCTACGCGGCCCTGACCGTCGGCGGCCCGCGCCAGTCGACCTGGGGCATGCGAGTCGCGGGCCTCAGGGTCGAGACGGTAAACGGCGGCCGGCCGGACGGGATCGTAGCGGCGGTGCACGCGCTGTTTTTCTACGTGGCTGCCGGCACGGTGGCGCTGTGGCTGCTCGACATCGCATGCGGCCTGTTCCGCTCGGACCGACGTCTCGGCCATGACCTGCTGACGGGCCTCGTCGTGGTGCGGGCCTGAGCAGCGGGCTGCTGCGCGGCAACGTCAGAAGCGAAAGCGCAGCAGCCGGCCGATGCGCGAGAGCGCCGGGATCGCCCCCATCACGGGAATGGCCATTCGGGCGACGAGGGACATGCGCGCGACCTGCGCCGGGTCGTAGCCGCCTGGTCCGTACCCCGCCAGCTCCTCGACGAGTTCGAGACGGGGCAACTGCCGGAGCAGATCTTCCGGATCGTCGAGAGACCAATGCAGCGTGGCGTCCGTGGCGCGGATGGAAGGCTGCCAGGCAATCAGCATCAGCCCGAGGCGGCTATAGGCATCGAAGGCGAGTTCGCCACCCGGCAGATGGCCCATTAGCCGCTCCAACAGGAGCACCACCTCCTCCGCGGGCAAATAGGGCAAAAGCCCTTCCGCGATCACGAAAGCCGGCCTGTCCTGCGGCACCGCGTCGAGCCAGCGCGGCTCGGTTACCGAGGACGGCACCAACACGCAGCCGTCGCGCGACGGATAGAGGTGCTGCCGCAACGCGATCACATCGGGATAGTCGACGTCGAACCACCGGACACCCGGCTGCGGCGCAACCCTGAAGACGCGGCTATCCAGCCCGCAGCCGAGATGAAGCACCGTCGCCTCGGGAACCCGGTTCAAGAAATCGCGCGTCCAGCCGTCGATGACATGCGCCCTCAGCGCGATGCCGATCATCATGTCGCGGTCGATCTTCAGCCTGCCGAAATCGTAGTCGATCCGCGCGAGCGCCCGAGCCGCGAAACGATCCTTCAACAACGAATCGGACAACTCGCTCTCGCCGGCCTTGGCACAGAGCGTGACGAGAAGCGTTTCCTGCGCTCCGTGGAGCTTCACCTTTTCGCCAGTCATGGCAGCCTCCCCCCATCGCGCTTGTTGCCGCCGCCGCCGATGCTACATTGAGGAGCGCAAGCTTCCGGGGAGCCAGCCGACGTGACCCGCCCGTTGCGGGATGCCCCGCAATTCTATCTCACTTCGCCGACCACGTGCCCCTATTTGCCGGGTCGCGAGGAGCGGAAGGTGTTCACGCATCTCGTCGGACCGCGTGCCCGCGACCTCAACAACGTGCTGTCGCAAGGCGGGTTCCGCCGCTCCCAGAGCATCGCCTACCGGCCGGCCTGCGAAGTCTGCCGGGCCTGCGTCTCGGTGCGGGTCTGCGTCGACGATTTTCTCTGGTCGCGCGGCTTCCGCAAGGTGCTGGCGCGCAACGACGACCTCATCGGGGAAGCACGGCCGCCACAGCCACGCTCCGAGCATTACTCGCTCTTTCGCAGCTATCTCGACGCGCGGCATCCGGACGGCGGCATGGCGACGATGTCGGCCCTCGACTTCGCGATGATGGTCGAAGACACCCATGTCGAGACCAGCCTGATCGAGTACCGGCGCCGCGGCCCCGATTCCGGCTTTACCGGCCGGGGCCAGGGCGACCTCTTCGCCATGGCGCTCACGGACACGCTGAACGACGGCCTGTCGATGGTCTATTCGGTCTACGACCCGGCGCTCGAGCCCCGCTCGCTCGGTACATTCATGGTGCTGGACCACATCGCCCGTGCCAGGCGTCTCGGGCTGCCTTATGTCTATCTCGGCTACTGGGTCGAAGGCTCTCCCAAAATGGCCTACAAGGCCCGCTTCCTGCCGCAGGAGCGCCTGACGCCGCAAGGCTGGGAACGGGTCGAGCGCGCCGCTTCAACCGATTGATACGCAACGGCGCCGCGCGTCCGCGGAGGTTGCCGCCTCGGAGCGGTCCAGCCACCCTGCTCCTTCCATAATCAGGCGGCGCAGCACCGAGTCGCGCCCCGCGGAGGAACGATGAGCGAAGAGCTGACCCAGCGCCTCGAGCGCTGCTACACCGGTGTCGTCCACGACGTGATGCGCGGGATGGGGCTGAGCGACTTCACCTTGCCGCCGGAACTGCGACCGCTGCTCCCGGGCCAGAAGCTCGCCGGACCCGCGTTCACCGTGGAAGGCAGGACCGGAACCTTCGATGCCCATGAGACGCTCCTCGGCTGGACCGGCCTGCTCTCGGCCGCCAAGCCCGGCCATGTCTGGGTCTGCCAGCCCAACACCGAGGAGATCGCGCTGATGGGCGAGCTCTCGGCCGAGACGCTGAAGAACAAGGGCGTGCGCGGCTGCGTCATCGACGGGCTGTCTCGCGACACCGAGTTCATGATCGAGATGGGCTTCCAGGCCTATTTCAAGGCCTACACGCCGCGCGACATCGTCGGAGCCTGGCTGCCGAAGGCCGTCGACGAGCCGATCAAGATCGGCGCGGTCTGGATTCGGCCGGGCGACTATATCCTCGCCGATCGCGACGGCGTCGTACGCATCCCGGTCGAGATCCTCGAGGAGGTCCTCGACAAGGCCGAAGCCGGCATCTCGACGGAGAACAAGGTCCGCACCGCGATCCTCTCCGGCACGGACCCGCAGCAGGCCTATCTGCAGTACGGCAAGTTCTGACGGCGCAGCTCGGCAAGCCGAGCGGCCGTCGCAACCCGGACGGCATAAGGCCTCTTCCGCGCCGCCGCGCGACCGGCTAAGCGTGGCCACATGGCGAGGGCGACACAACGGACGGGGTGGCGGCGCAGCGCGACCGCGCTGTTCGTCGCCTATGCCCTCGTCCTGCAGACCACCCTGACGGCACTGGCCTCCGGGCTTGCCGCCCAGCCCGACCCGTTCCTCACCACCCCACTCTGCAGCCCCGGCCAGAGCGCCCCGCTCGACCCGGCCCGGCAAAGCGGCAAGACCAGCCTGCCGGCCTGCTGCGCGACGTTCTGCCTCGCGCTGGCCACGGCCGTGCCGCCAGCCGCAGCGACGGTGACGGCGAATTTCCCGGCTTGGCGTTTCATCGCGCGCCCCCCGGTTCGCAGCGACACGGCCAACCCCGCTACGACCGGCGTCTATCCGCTCGGCGCCCGGGCCCCGCCCCTTCCTGTCTGAAGCAACCCCTTCCCTTCAGATCAGGATTCCTGCCATGACTACCGTCACCCTGACGGCGGCTGCCGCGCCCGAGCGCGCCGGCAAGCGCGCCACCTCGTTCTATCGCGCCGTTTGGCGCTGGCATTTCTATGCCGGTCTCCTCACCCTGCCGTTCCTCATCCTGCTCGCCGTGACGGGCGGACTCTACCTGTTCAGGGGCGAGCTCGACGGCCTGATTCACCGGGACGTCAAGCGCGTCGAGGCACGCGCGGCCGCCCCCCGCCCTCCGAGCGAGCTCGTCGCAAGGGCGCTCCAGGCGCTCCCGGGCAAGGCCGTGAAATACATGCCGCCCGAAACGGCCACGAATTCGGCGGAGGTCACGATCCTAGGTACCGACGGCGCAAAGACCGTGGTCTATGTCGATCCCTACGACGCGCGCGTCCTCGGGCAGATCGCGGACCGCGGGACCGCGATGTGGATCGTCCGGCAATTGCACAGCCTCGGCTATTTCGGGCCGGTCGCGAAAGGCGTCATCGAGATCGTCGGCGGCTGGGCGATCCTGCTCGTGCTTAGCGGGCTCTATCTGTGGTGGCCGCGTCGGCAGGGCGGCGGCATCGTCACGGTGCGCGGCAAGCCGCGGCAGCGCGTGTTCTGGCGCGACCTGCACGCGGTCACGGGCCTGCTCGCAGGCGGGTTCATCCTGTTCCTCGCCGTCACCGGGATGCCTTGGTCGGTGCTGTGGGGCGCCAAGGTCAATCAGTGGGCGAACGGCCATAATTTCGGTTATCCGGCAGGCGTACGCGTGGCAGTGCCCATGTCGGACGAGCACCTCGCCCATGGCGGCCCGACGACATGGTCGCTCGAACAGGCTCGCCTGCCACGGTCGATGAGCGCAGGCACGGGCCCCATCGGCCTCGATGCGGCGGTGGCGACGCTCGACCGCCTCGGGCTGACGCGGGGCTATGCCGTGAACCTGCCAAGCGGCCCCCGTGGCGTCTATACCGGCTCGGTCTATCCGAAGGACCTCGCGCTCCAGCGCGTCATTCATCTCGACCAGTACAGCGGCAAGCCGCTCCTCGACATGAGCTATGCCGACTACGGACCGCTGGGCAAGGCACTGGAATGGGGCATCAACGTCCATATGGGCCAGGAATTCGGCCTTGCGAACCAGCTCGTCATGCTCGCCGCCTGCTGTGGCACCGTCCTGCTCTGCGTCTCCGCGGTGGTGATGTGGTGGAAGCGTCGGCCGGCCGGCTCTCTCGGCACTCCACCCTTGCCTGCGGACCGGAGGAGCCTCGTCATCGTCTTCGCAATTCTGGCCGTCGGCGGCGTGGTCTTCCCGCTCGTCGGCGCCTCGCTGATCGCGATGGCGCTCATCGACTGGCTGGCCCACAGGAATGCGCAACCAGAACGTGCATTAACCTAACGACAATCGCCACTGCATAAGCTGTCGAAGAAAAAAGTCGAGGAGCGGGCGTATCCGCGCCCGTTCCTTTGGAAAAAGCCCTATCGGCTTAAGAGTAAATCAAGTTCGCGCCTTGCAATGTCCCGGCTACGTTACTGCCTGGGGGCCTTCATGCTGCGCAACCTGACCCGGATGCCGACCGACCTGTCGTCGGATTCGCGCCGTCAGCTGCTGAATGCCGTCACCGACCTGTTCCTGCTGGACCAGGAGCCGACCGAGGCCAGCAAGGAGCATTACGGCCAGATCGCCGTGACCTCGCTCTCCCATCTCGGAGACGAGGAGCGCAGGGGCTATGCCGACCGCGTCGCTGCCATGCCGACCCTGCCACGCAACGTCGCCGTGACGCTCGGCGGCGATGGCAATGCCGAGGTGGCGCGGCTGGTCCTGACCTTGTCGCCGGTGCTGACCGACAGCGACCTCGCCGCCATCGCCGTCAGCCAGACCCAGCAGCATCTGGCAGCCATCGCCGAGCGCGCGCGCCTGTCCGAACGCGTCACCGACATCCTCGTCGAGCGGGGCGACCGGACCGTGCTCACCACGGTCAGCGCCAATGAGGGCGCCGCCTTCTCGGATCGCGGCTTCGACCGCTTGCTGGAGCGTGGCAACGGCGACGCCGCGATCGCCGGTAATCTGGCCCGCCGTTCCGACCTCGAGCCGAAACGCGCCGAGCGCGTGCTGCGTATCGTCGGGCAACTCGCCGAAACCGCGGCTGGCGCCAACTCGGACCCGCAATCGCTCGCCCGCCAGGCGCGCCAGCAGCGGCTCGAGGTGAAGCTGCTACTCTCCGACCTCGCCGCCAAGGTGCGCGAGGTCGACGACGTGCTGATCATGCTGGCCGACGAAGACCGGGCCTACCATCTCGCGCAGGTCCTGTCCCAGGTCGCCGACATCACGCCGGAGCAGGCGCTGCGCGTGCTGATGCAGCGCGACGCGAGCGGCATCGCGGTGACCTGTCGCTCGCTCGGCGTCGGCGCGACCGCATTCCGCGCCATCCTGCAGTTGCGCGCGCGGCGGCTGTATTTCTCCCTGCGCGATATCGACGACGACGTCGAAGCCTATGCGAAACTCGACCTTGCCACCGCCGAGCGGACCCTGCGCTTCCTCAAGCTGCGGACAAAGATCGCCTGAACGCCGGGGCCGTATCGGCGCCTGCGCCACAAAACCGCGACATTCGGCCGGCCACATGCTAGCGTTTCGCGGAATGTCCGGCGCAAGGAAGCCTTGAACGTGAGATTTTCGGTTGTTTCTGCCACGATGGCGGCCGCAGCGCTGATGATCGCGACCGGAGCGGGAGCAGCCCGCGCTCAGACGGCGCTGCCCCTGACCGGCTTCGGCAGCCTGCCTTCCTTCGCCTGGGACGGCCCGACCCTTTCGCCGAAGTGGGAGGGCTCCTATGCCCGCATCTCCTCCGGCTTCCAGGTGACGAGCGGCAAGCACATGGCGACCAGCGCTGGACCGACCTTCGGCCTCGAGATGGGGACGATGCGGCGAGAGGGCAATTTCGTCTACGGCATCGTCGGCGCGGTCGACTACGCTCCCTCCATCGGCGGATACGGCGTGCCGAGCTTCGGCAGCATCGCCTATACGCGCGACTTCGCCGGCGCGTTCCAGATCAAGACCGGCGTGCTCGTGACGCCGGATGTCCTGCTCTACACAAAGGTCGGCATGTCGGCGGCGAACGAGACCTGGCGCTATGGTGCGACGCCGTTCTCCACTCCCTTCACGCGCAGCGACATCGCCCTTCGGCCGGAGGCGCGCGCGGGCGTGGAGTGGGCCGTCACCGACAAGCTGACGCTCGGCCTCGAAGTCGGCGTTGTCGGCCAGCGGATTCGCTGAGACCCCGATTCAAGCGGTTGCGCGCTTGATTCCGCAACCGCTCGCAAGGCTCTGATTTCCCGCACCATTCGAGAGCGGGACGCGAAGATTCGCAGGCCACCTCACCCTCCGAAGGTGTTGCTCTTCGGGAAGCCCTTGGGCGGCAGGCGGCCGGCCTCGGCGCGGTGGCCGAGCCATTCGAGCAGGTCGGCCTGCGCCACCGTCCAGGTCCGGCCGGAGGTGTCGCGCCAGGTCAGGCCGTCGGCCAGGTTGAAGGTCTTGGCGTCGGAGAGGCCGCCATCCTTGTAGCGCTGCAGGCGCACGCCCTTGCCGCGGCCCATCTCCGCCACTTCCGAGATCGGGAAGCAGAGCAGCTTGCGGTTCTGGCCGATGATCGCGACGTGGTCGCCATCGGCCGGCACCGCCAGCATCGCGACATGCGCGCCGTCGACATTGAGCACTTGCCGGCCCTTGCGCGTGTTGGCGACGACATCGTCGGCCGGTGCGACGAAACCCCTGCCCTCGCTCGACACCATCAGCAGCTTCGAGCCCGGCTTATAGGGGAAGGCGGAGACGATCTCGGCCGTCTCCTCCAGCTCGATCATCAGGCGGATCGGATCGCCGAAACCGCGGCCGCCGGGCAGCTTCGAGGCGTCGAGCGTGAAGACCTTGCCGTTCGAGGCCAGCACCAGCACCTTCGCCGTGGTCTCGGTGAAGAAGGCCGTCTGGAGTGCATCGTCGCCCTTGAAGGAGAAGCTCGACTTGTCCTGGACATGGCCCTTCAAGGCCCTGATCCAGCCCTTCTTCGAGATCACGACCGTGATCGGCTCGCGCTCGACCATGGCCTGGGTCAGGTCGATATCGGCGGTCTCCGGCATGTCCGCGAAATCGGTGCGGCGCTTGCCGATCGCGGTTTCCGGGCCGAAGGTCTTCTTCACCTGGCGGATGTCCCAGGCGATGGTCTTCCACTGCGTCGCCTCGGAGGCGAGCAGATCCTCGATCTGCGACTTCTCCTTGGTGAGTTCGTCGAGCTCGGTCTTGAGCTGCATCTCCTCGAGCTTGCGGAGCGCCCTCAGACGCGTGTCGAGGATCGCGTTGGCCTGGATCTCGGTGAGGTCGAAGACCTTCATCAGCTCGATCTTCGGCTCGTCCTCCTCGCGGATGATCTTGATCACCCGGTCGAGATCCAGATAGACGATGAGCAGGCCACGCAGGATTTCGAGGCGCTTGTCGATCTGGCCGAGCCGGAAGCGCGAGCGCCGCTGCAGCACCTCGCGGCGATGGTCGAGCCAGGCCCGCAGAGCCTCGGCAAGCCCGAGCACGCGCGGCACCAGCCCGCCGGTCAGCACGTTCATGTTCATGGAGATACGCGCTTCCAGCTCGGAGAGCCGGAACAGCGATTCCATCATCAGGTTGGGATCGACATTGCGGGCGCGCGGCTCGATGACGATACGGATGTCCTCCGCCGATTCATCGCGCAGGTCCGCGACCAGCGGCAGCTTCTTGTCGTTGAGTAGCTCGGCGATCTTCTCGATCAGGCGGCCCTTCGAGACCATGTAGGGGATCTCGGTGACCACCGCGAGCCAGGTGCCGCGGCCCTGATCCTCGACATGCCAGCGCGCGCGGGTGCGGAAGGCGCCGCGCCCGGTGCGATAGGTCTCCGCCATCGAAGACCGGCTCTCGACGATGATGCCGCCGGTCGGGAAATCCGGGCCGGGCACGAAGGTCATGAGTTGCTCGGAGGAGGTCTCCGGGTGCTGGATCAGGTAGAGCGCCGCGTCGCACAGCTCCGCCGCGTTGTGCGGCGGGATCGAGGTCGCCATGCCGACCGCGATTCCCTGCGAGCCGTTGGCGAGCAGGTTCGGGAAGGCGGCCGGGAGCACGACCGGCTCCTCGTCCTCGCCGTTATAGGTCTCGCGGAAATCGACCGCGTCCTCGTCGATTCCGTCGAGGAGCAGGCGCGCGACCTCGGTCATGCGCGCTTCGGTGTAGCGGTAGGCGGCGGCGTTATCGCCATCGATATTGCCGAAATTGCCCTGCCCGTCGACGAGCGGGTAGCGCTGGGCGAAATCCTGCGCGAGGCGCACCAGCGCGTCATAGACCGACTGGTCGCCATGCGGGTGGAACTTGCCGATGACGTCGCCGACGATGCGGGCGCATTTCTTGTGGACCTGGCCGGGGTCGAGCCTGAGCAGCCGCATGGCATGCAGGATGCGGCGGTGGACCGGCTTCAGGCCGTCGCGCGCATCCGGCAGGGCGCGGTGCATGATCGTGGAGAGCGCATAGGCGAGATAGCGCTCTTCGAGCGCCGATTTCAGATCGATGCGCTCGGACTCGTCTTCCGGCGGCGGATCGACCGGTTTGCCCATGCTGCGTCAGCCCTCGTCTCGTCTCAATTCGCGCCTGCTCTATGGCACGTCGCGAATCGGCCCGCCAGAACAATGCAGGTACGAAGCCCCCTGCGCAAACGCGGGACGGCCATTTCGCGCTTAGGCGGTGGATGATTCGCCAAGCGGCGTGTCTGTCGACGCGCGGGTCGCCATCTCGACGAGCCGCGCCCGCTCTGGCGGCTCGCGCAGGCCACGCGGATCAAGGATATGGCGGCGCAGGAAGAAGCCCGTCAGGGCGAAGCCCGAGAGGATATCGGCCGGCGACGGGCGTCGTCCGCCCTGCCCCTCGACGAGGAACGAAGGAAGCTTCAGCAGGCGGTCGAGATAGGGTTGCGCCGCCCCCCGGCTGACCGCCTTGCCGGATTTCGGCGAGACATGGCTGAGATCGTCGGGCGAGCCGGTGACGGCGCAGCGCGCAAGATCGAGCCCGAAGCCAAGCTCCGCCAGCATCGCCAATTCGAAGCGGATGATCAGCGCCGGCGCCATCTCCGCTTCGTCGAGATGCGCGACGAGGACGGACAGCCCTTCGTAGAGGCCGGGATGCGGATCGCGCTCCGGCAGGAGGCGCAGCAGGCCGGCGATCGTGCCGAGCCCGTAGAGTGCGACCGGTGCCGCGATCAGGCGCGCGGCATGGGAAGTGAGCAGTTCAACCTTGTACTCGCCGAGGTGCTCGTCGAGTCGCGCGCGCCAGGTCAGCGAGACGTGGTTGCCCGGTTGCAACTGAGACTGGCTTTTCGCGGAGCGCCCGCCCCTGACGAGGCCAAGGTGGCGGCCGTGCTCGCGCGTCATCGCCTCCAGGATCACGGCGCTTTCGCCATGAGCCTTGAGGCCGATGATCGTGCCCTCGTCGGTCCACTCCATGACGACAGGATGTAGGGCAGGAGCGCCTGAGAGGGAACCGGGCTAGTGGCGCACCGCGCGCCTCACGCGACGTATTGCGCGATGCCGGCGCCGAACGACCAGTCCTCGCGCTTGACCTCGACGAGGCTGATAAAGATGTCGTCCGGCTTCAGGCCGGGCTCCCGGCCGAGGTTCTCTGCAATCGCGGCGTAGAGCTTCTTCTTCTGCGTGACGCCGCGTGTATTGGCGACGGTGAGCTGGATGATCACCAGCCTGTCGCTGCGATTGAAGCCGAAATAGTTGGCATCGAAAACGAACTCGTCGGCATCGTGCTGGTGGACGACGGCGAACAGGTCCTTTTCCGGCACCTCGAAGGTCTCGCGCAGGGCCTTGTAGACGCCGTCGATGATCGCGGCCGGCTCGGAAGCCGGACGGCCGCGGCGCATGGAAATCCTGATCAGGGGCATGGTTCTTCTCCATCTGCGGCGGCGGGAGCGGCCGCCGTCGACATGGACAAGCTAGCAATCGCGGTAAAAACGTGAAACCGTATCTATCGATATATCAATGATACGGAATCTTGATTTATGGCCTCACCTGCTCTTGATGTGGAAGCCGTCTCCGCGTTCCTCCGGGCGGCCGAACTCTCCAGCTTCACCCGTGCGGCGGAAGCGCTCGGCTCGACCCAATCTCTGGTCAGCACGCGGATCAAGCGGCTCGAAACCACGCTCGGCAAGCCGCTGCTGCAACGTCATCCGCGTCTGGTACGCCTGACGCCGGAGGGCGAACGTTTCCTGCCGGCGGCGCGGGAGTTCCTGTCGGCGCATGGGCGCGCCCTGGCGGCCCTCGAGACGCAGCCAGAGGGCATCGCGATCGGGCTCAGCGAACAGGCGGTGGGGCCGGATGTGCCTGCGCTGCTGGCGCGATTGACCGCCCATGATCCGTCCCTCGTGGTCAATCTCCGCATCGAGCCCTCGAGCTTGCTGGAAGCTGCCTTCGAGGCCGGAGAGCTCGATGCCGTGGTCGTACGCCGGATCGGCGCGGGCAAGACCGGCGAGGTCTTGCGAGAGGATGTCTTCGGCTGGTTCGCCTCGCCTGCCCTGGCAGCGCAGCCGGATGCGACCCTGCCGATGATCAGCCTCGTCAGCGAATGCCGCCTGAGGCGCCACGCCATAGAGGCGCTGACCGGCTGCGGGCGGCCCTGGCGCGAGGCCTTCATCGGTGGCGGGATGGCGGCTGTCGTGGCGGCCGTCTCGGGCGGCCTCGGGGTCGCCCCGCTGGCAGCTCGAATCGCCCCGCGGGACGCCGTGGACGTCGGCGCGGCCTGGGGACTGCCGCCGCTCGGCCGCTCCCAGGTCGTTCTGCGCAGCCAGGTCGCGAGTGCCCGCGGGCGCGGCTTCGTGCGCGAGCTGGCGGCAGCCTTCCGGGGTTGATCCCGCTCGCCGCGCGCCGGTCCCCCAAGCAGGGCCGCGCCTGTGCCCGGCTCAGCCCAGGACGCGCTCGACGCGGCTGATCTGCCGCTTCTCGCGCAACTCGCTGATGATTGCCGAGAGGTGCTTCAGGTCCCAGACGGTCAGGTCGATGGTGACGTCGGTGAAGTCCGGATTCGGGCGGTTCATCTGCACGGCGTCGATGTTGCCGTCATGCTCGGCGATGATCGTGGTGATCTGAGCGAGCGAGCCGGGCTCGTTGATCGACTTCAGCGCGATCCGCGCCGGGAAGCGCTGCGGCGCCTTGTCGTCGAGATCCCAGCGAACATCGAGCCAGCGGTCCGGCTCGTTGTCGAAGGCGGCCAGCGCCGGCGACTGGATCGGATAGATCGTCACCCCCTCACCCGGCGACAGGATCCCGACGATGCGATCGCCCGGTACGGCGCCGCCCTGCGGCGAGAAGCGTACGGGCAGATCGCGGCCCAGGCCGCGGATCGGAATCGCGTCGGCACCCGGCTCGCCCGGCAGCTTGAACTTCAGGTTGTCGCCCTGGCCGAGCTCGAACCAGTCCTTGCTGTTGGCCGCGGCAGCCGGCCGCCCCTCGCTCGTCGCGCGCTTTTCAGGCTCCAGATCCGGGTAGACCGCCTTGACCACATCGCCGGAATACATCTCGCCGCGGCCGACGGCGGCGAGAACGTCGTCCACCGTATTGCGAGCGAGGCGCTTCAGAGCGGCCTTGAGCTTGTCGTCGGAGAAGGCCTTTTCGGCACGGGTGAAGGCCCGCTCGAGGATCTGGCGGCCGAGGCCGGCATATTGCCGGCGCACGGCGGCGCGGGTGGCGCGGCGGATCGCGGCACGGGCCTTGCCGGTGACGACGAGCGATTCCCAGGCGGCAGGCGGAGCCTGTCCTTCAGCGCGGGTGATCTCGACCTCGTCGCCGTTCTGCAGTTCGGTCAGCAGCGGAGCGATGCGGCCGTTGATCTTGGCGCCGACCGCGCTGTTGCCGACATCGGTGTGAACGGCATAGGCGAAGTCGATCGGCGTCGCGCCACGCGGCAGGGCGATGAGCCGGCCCTTCGGCGTGAAGCAGAAGACCTGGTCGTGGAAGAGCTCCAGCTTGGTATGCTCGAGGAATTCCTCGGGGCTGTCGCCTTCCGCCAGCAGGTCGACGGTCCGGCGCAGCCATTGATAGGCCCGGCTCTCGTCGGCGAGCTGGATCGGCTCGCCCGGGCGGCCATCCTTGTAGTGCGCGTGGGCGGCGATGCCGTATTCGGCGATGCGGTCCATATTATCGGTGCGGATCTGCAATTCGACGCGGCTGTGGCCCGGGCCCACCACGGTCGTGTGGATCGAGCGATAGTCGTTCTGCTTGGGCGTCGAGATGTAGTCCTTGTAGCGGCCCGGCACCATCGGCCAGGTCATATGGACCAGGCCCAGCACGCGATAGCAGTCCTCCGGCCTGTCGACGATGACGCGGAAGCCGAAGATATCCGAAAGCTGCTCGAAGGAGACGGACTTGCGCTCCATCTTCTTCCAGATCGAATATGGTCGCTTGCGCCGGCCGTGGACCTCGGCCTGGATGCCGCTCGCCGCGAGCTTCTCCTTCAGGTCGTGCTCGATCTCGCCGATGACCTTGCCCTCGCGCTCGGTCACCTCCTCCAGGCGCTTGGTGACGGTGGCGTGAGCCTCGGGCTTGATGTGACGGAAGGCGAGTTCCTCGAGCTCTTCCCGCAGCTCCTGCATGCCCATGCGGCCGGCCAGCGGGGCATAGATCTCGATCGTCTCCTCGGCGATGCGCAGGCGCTTCTCCGGCGGCACGAAGTGCAGGGTCCGCATGTTGTGCAGCCGGTCGGCAAGCTTGACCAACAGCACGCGGATGTCATCGACGATGGCGAGAAGTAGCTTGCGGAAATTCTCGCCCTGCGCCGCCTTCTTCGAGACGAGATCGAGCTTCTTGATCTTGGTGAGCCCGTCGACCAGCCGGCGGATATCCGGCCCGAAAAGGTTCTCGATCTCCTCCAGCGTCGCCGCCGTGTCCTCGACCGTGTCGTGCAGCACCGCGGCGACGATGGTCGCGTCGTCGAGCTTGAGATCGGTCAGGATCGCGGCGACTTCGAGCGGGTGAGCGAAGAAGGGGTCCCCCGAGGCACGCTTCTGCGTGCCATGCGCCCGCATGGCGTAGACATAGGCTCGGTTGAGCAGATCCTCATCGGTGTTCGGATTGTAGCTCTTGACCCGGTCAACGAGCTCATACTGCCGCATCATGCCCATGCGGGCCCCAGCCTCATCCTGCAATCATTGCAACGCATCATTATTTGCACAGCTCGGGGCGGCAGCAAGGCGCTTTTTCGGAAGCCCGGCATGAAAAAGCCCGGCACTGCCGGGCTTTAGCGAAAAAGCGTGAAGAATTTCCGAGGCGGAAATCAATCCTCGTCGTCAGCGCTCTCGGTCGGCGGCACGAGGCCGTCGAGACCGCGCAGCAGATCCTCTTCGCTCATGCGATCGAACTGCACCTCGGTGTCCGAGCCACCGCCGGCAGCGGCCGCGGGGTTGGCGAGCAGCGGCACCGTCTCGGGCTCCGGCTCGTCGACCTCGACATGCTTCTGCAGCGAGTGGATCAGCTCTTCCTTCAGGTCTTCAGGCGTCAGCTTCTCGTCGGCGATCTCGCGCAGCGCCACGACCGGGTTCTTGTCGTTGTCGCGCGGGACGAGGATCGCCGCGCCGGACGCGATGGTGCGGGCGCGGTGGGCCGCGAGCAGGACCAGCTCGAAGCGGTTGTCGACCTTGTCGATGCAGTCTTCAACGGTGACGCGAGCCATGGCGGCTCCTTCCGATCTCGGCGATGCAGGGAAATGGATTTGGCCTCGGCCATACAGCCAAAGCCGCCGCGATGCAAGAATTTCGCTGGTCGACCGGACCGACGTCAGGCGCGCATCCGCCGCAGCAGATCGTCCAGCGTCGGGTCGAAGCGCTGCTTCTCCTCCGCCGTGCCCCTGCCGCCCATCGCCGGCAGCTCATGCGGCGCCAGCGCCGCGAAGCGCATCCGCATCGTCGTCGCGACACCTTCTCCGAAGGCGATGGCCTCCCGGTTGCCGATCGAGGACAGGAAGGCGATCGTGCTCGCGGAGGCGTCCGAGATGGCGGACCGGATGATCTGCTGGTCGCGCTCGTTGGCGAGCCGCATCGCAAAGATCGTCGAGCATTGCGAGAGGATCGTCGGGTCGAGCTCACCGGGGCGCTGCGTCACGACGCCGAGATAGGCGCCGTATTTGCGGCCCTCCTTGGCGATGCGGGCGATGGCCTGGCGCGTCGGCGCGAAGCCGAGCTGCGGATCGGCGGGGACATAGCGATGCGCCTCCTCGCACAGCACGAGCACCTCGAGCGCACCCTCGCTCGCCATGACGAGTTCGAAGGCAAGGCGCGAGAGCACGGAGGCAACGGCGTTGACCACCTCGCCCGGCAGGCCGCCGAGCTGGAAGGCGGTGATCGGGCGGCCGTGCAGGGGAATGCGGAAGATCTGGCCAAGGATCGGCGCCATCGTCTCGTACATGTTGGCGCGGCCGAACATGAAGCGATAACGCGGGTCGGCATGGAGCGATTCGAGCCGGACCTTGAGCGAGCGAAGCGCCGCTCGCGGCCAGCGCTGCTCGTGCAGGCCGATCATCTCGTCGATGACCTTGAAGACATCCTTCAGCCGGTAGGGCGTCGGAGCGTCGGCCCCTTCCGCAGCCGCGTCGGGCGCGGCGGAGCGACCGGCACCGAGATCGAGCGGGCGCTTCAGCAGCAGCGAGGCGCCGAGGTCGCGAGCCGCGTCCGGGGTGGCCGGCATGCGATAGCGCTCCCGCGCCGCGGCGACCGCCTCCCGCAGGATGTCGGGCTCGTCGTCCAGCGCCGGGCGGCCACGGAAGACGATGTCGGCCAGTTCCTCCTGCTTGAACATCCAGAACGGCAGGTCGAGCGCCTCGCCGTCGATGGTCAGGGCCAGGTCCGGGAAGGCGCTGGAATACTCGTTGTGCGGATCGAGGATGAGTACGCGCAGGCGCGGCCGAACCGAAACCGCCTTGCGCAGCAGCAGCGCCACGGCGCTCGACTTGCCGACGCCGGTCGTGCCGAGCAGGGCGAAGTGACGCGAGAGCATGTCCTGGATGTTGACGGTCGCAGGAATGCTCGCATCCTGCGTGACCTGGCCGATCACGACACCGCCGCGCTCGCCGAGATCATGGACGAGCGCGAGATCGCCGGCGCGGATGCGGTGCGCGACGGCGCCGATCGGAGGATAGCCGGTGATGCCGCTCTGGAACCGGGTCGCGCCATCCGGGCTTTCCAGCACCTCGCCGAGGAATTCGACCTCGACCTGGATCGGGTTCTCGGCGGTATCGGTCCAGGCCGCCTCGACCGCGTGCACGCGGTAGACGAGCGCCACGATGCGGCTGCGGCCGAGATTGATCGAGACCATGCGCCCGATCGCCCAGGCATCGGCCGCCAGCCAGTTGCCGGTCGAGACCGCGCTGAGGATCGTGGCGCGCGAGCCGTCGCATGCGATGACCCGGCCCAGCACGCGCTCAGGCGGCTGGCCGGTCCCACGGCGGTCCGGCATCACGTCTTCCTGGAAATGGCCCGATTTCACGGCAAGTTGCATGGCTTCGACACCTCGTCCCCGACCATGCGTAAGCGGGCGCCGGTTACGATTGCTTTCATGCCGCGTGACAGTTGGATTTGCGGTTAGCGAACCGGAAAGATCTGCCGGCGATTTGTGCCTAGAAGTGGCGCCACGCCGATCGATCAGAATCGGTGGCCTCGCCATCACATCCTCTGCATTGAGCCCGATGCCCGGTTTCGTCTATGGACGGCACGGAAACTCGAAGGGAACGGATGATGGCCGAGCGGTTGCGCCTGGGTGTGAACATCGACCATGTCGCGACGGTGCGGAATGCCCGCGGCGGTGCCTTGCCCGACCCGGTCCGCGCCGCGCTTCTCGCCATCGCCGCCGGCGCCGACGGCATCACCGCTCACCTGCGCGAGGACCGGCGCCATATCCGCGACACCGACATGGCGCGGCTGTCGGGCGAATTGACGAAGCCGCTCAACTTCGAAATGGCCGCCACCGACGAGATGATCGCCCTCGCCGAGCGCTTCCGGCCGCACGCAGCCTGCCTCGTACCGGAGAAGCGCGAGGAGCGGACCACCGAAGGCGGGCTGGACGTCGTCGGCCAACAAGCTGCGCTCGGCCCGCGGATCGCCCGGCTGCAGGCTGCCGGCTGCCGTGTCTCCCTGTTCATCGAGCCCGACGCCGCTCCGATCGCCATGGCTGCGAAGCTCGGAGCGCCCGTCGTCGAGCTGCATACGGGGAGCTGGTGCCACGCGGTCGCCGACGGCGACGGAGCCAAGGCCGAAGCGGAATTCCGGAGGCTGAAGCACGGCGCCGAACGGGCCGCGGAGCTCGGCCTGGAAGTCCATGCCGGGCACGGGCTGGATTTCGACACAGCCCGCAAGCTGGCAGGCGTGCCGGACTTCGCCGAGTTCAATATCGGCCACTTCCTGATCGGCGAAGCGATCTTCGTCGGGCTCGAAGCCGCCATCCGCCAGATGCGGAAAGCCATGGACGAAGGCCGGGCAAGCGCTTAACTCCCCTCCATGATCCTGGGCATCGGCTCCGACCTCTGCGACATCACGCGCATCCAGAAGTCGCTCGACCGTTTCGGCGAGCGCTTCACGCACCGCGTCTTCACCGAGGGCGAGCGGGTAAAATCCGACAGGCGCGCAACGCGCGCGGCCTCCTATGCTCGGCGCTTCGCAGCCAAGGAAGCCTGCTCGAAGGCTCTCGGCACCGGCATGCGCGCGGGCGTGTTCTGGCGCGACATGGAAGTGGTCAACCTGCCCGGAGGCCGTCCGACGATGCGCCTCACCGGCGGCGCGGCGGAAAAGCTGAAGACGATGACGCCGGCCGGGTTCGCCGCCGTCGTCCATGTCTCGCTGACCGATGATCCGCCGCTGGCGCAGGCCTTCGTGGTGATCGAGGCCCGACCGCTCGCCGGCTGAATACGCCGCAGGCTTCAGCGCCGCAGAAAAAAGGCCGGCGCTGGCAGCGCCGGCCTCTTCCCCTGCCCGAAGGCAGCGCCTCGGGATCACTCCGCCGGCTGCGTACCCGTGATCGCGGCCTGAGGTTCGTCGCTCAGCCAGCGGTAGATTACGCCGCCGAGGATGCCTCCGAGCAACGGTGCGACCCAGAACAGCCAAAGCTGCTGCAGCGCCCAGCCGCCGACGAACAGCGCCGGACCGGTGCTGCGGGCCGGGTTCACCGAGGTGTTCGTCACCGGAATGCTGACCAGATGGATCAGGCAAAGGCCGAGGCCGATGGCGAGCGGCGCAAAGCCGACCGGCGCCTTGCCGTGGGTCGAGCCCATGATGATGAACAGGAACATCATCGTCATCACGACTTCCATGAGAAAGGCCGAAACGAGATTGTACTTGCCGGGCGAGTGATCGCCATAGCCGTTCGAGGCGAAGCCGCCCGTCAAGTCGAAGCCGGGCGCCCCACGCGCGATCTGATACAGAACGGCCGCCGCGACGATGCCGCCCACGACCTGCGCCACGATGTAGGGCACGACCTGCCCTCCGGGAAAACGCCCCCCGGCGGCGAGGCCGACGGTCACGGCCGGGTTGAGATGACAGCCCGAAATATGGCCGATGGCATAGGCCATCGTGACGACGGTGAGGCCGAAGGCGAGCGAAACGCCGAGCAGCCCTATACCGACATTCGGAAAACCGGCGGCGATGACTGCGCTGCCGCAGCCAGCAAAAGTAAGCCAGAACGTACCGATAGCTTCGGCGACATATTTCTTTGCATTCATTAAAATAACCCCCAATTGAATACTCGCGGACACTGATCCTCGCCGCAGGATTCGTCAACATCCGCCCTCCACCCCGTGACGCGCTTCCCCGGCCGAACCTTGACGCGCCTGCTGCGTTGCAACATCGTTGTCACCCGGAAGGAGAGCGATTTGAGCGCAGCCGCCCACATCAATCTCTGGCTCGACCAGCATTTCGGCTTTCTGCCCGCCTGGCTGATCAGCCTGTCGATCCTCGCGGTCGCCGCGGCGGGAGCCTTGCTGATCCATCGCAACCTGTTCGCCCTGCTGACCCGGCTGGTCAGCCGCATGGATCTGTTCTGGCGTTCGCTCGTCGCGCGTACCAAGGGGCCGACCCGCTTCGCGACGCTGACGATCGCGCTGGCGCTGGGCGCCGGTGTCGCCCCGCTCAGCGACCATCAGGCCGAGATCATCCGCCACGGCCTGCTGCTGTGCTTCATCGTTCTCGTCGGCTGGATGGCGAAGACGGCGCTGCACGTCTGGACGACCGTCTATCTGCGGCGCTTCAAGCTCGACGCCGAAGACAATCTGCTGGCCCGCAAGCACGTCACCCAGACGCGCATCCTCCAGCGCGTCGGCGAATTCATGATCCTGGTCATCGGGCTATCGACGCTGCTGATGACCTTCGACGGCGTGAGGCAGTATGGGGTCAGCCTGCTCGCCTCGGCCGGCGCTGCCGGACTGATCGCCGCGCTCGCGCTCCAGCCGGTGCTGAAGAACATTTTCGCCGGCATCCAGCTCGCCGTGACGCAGCCCATCCGCATCGACGACGCCCTGCTGGTCGAGGGCGAATGGGGCAATGTCGAGGAGATCACCTCAACCTATGTGGTGATGCGGCTGTGGGACTGGCGGCGGCTGATCCTGCCGCTCAGCTACTTCATCGAGAAGCCGTTCCAGAACTGGACGCGCGAGAGCGCGGCTCTGATCGGCACCGTGATGATCTATCTCGATCACCGTGCGCCGATCCAGACCATCCGCGCCAAGGTGCAGGAGATCGCCGAAGGTTCGAAGCTGTGGGACAGGCAGGTCATGGCCGTCCAGGTCACCGACTTCCGCGAGCATGTGATGGAAGTGCGCATCCTGGTCAGCGCCCGCACCTCCCCGCGTGCTTTCGACTTGCGCTGTGAAGTCCGCGAAAAACTTATCGCCTTCCTGCAGGAGGAGCATCCCTATGCTCTGCCGCGGCTGCGCATGCAGCCCGGTGAGCGCGCCGATAGCCAAGCGCTGGCAGCAGTCCGCGCCGCCGCGGAATAGCCATAGTCGGGGCGCCTTAAGCCCCGAAGGATGACCGGATGGCGCCAGGCGGCGCGGAGGTTGGCGTCAGCTTGCCTTATCCCCTTGCCAGGGTTCGGGATAGCGCTGAAAAGTGGTTTCCACTTTCCGGCCCGATGCTGTAGACCGCGCGCTGGATCGCAGTCCGGATCGCCGCACGCCCCGTCGGGCGCGACAGCGGCGGTCCGCATGTTTGTTATCGCATCGGGATTGTCCGGGATGTGCCCTCCACGTTTCGGCCTGGTGCTGCAGGGAGCGCCCGCGTGGCCAACGACGTCGACAGCAAATCCAAGGCGGCCAAGGAAGAAGGCGGCATCTTCGAGACGATCAAGGTCGTCGTCCAGGCCCTGCTCATCGCGCTGGTCATCCGCACGTTGCTGTTCCAGCCCTTCAACATCCCCTCGGGCTCGCTGATCCCGACCCTGCTGATCGGCGACTACCTGTTCGTCTCGAAATACACCTACGGCTATTCGCGTTATTCGATCCCGTTCGGCCCGCCTGTCATGTCCGGCCGTGTCTGGGCAGCCGAGCCGAAGCGTGGCGACATCGCGGTGTTCAAGCTGCCGAGCGACAATTCGACCGACTACATCAAGCGCGTGATCGGCCTGCCCGGCGACCACATTCAGATGATCGACGGCATCCTCAACATCAACGGCCAGCCGGTGAAGCGCGAGCGCATCGCCGATTATGTCACCTCCGACAACTGGGGCCGCAATGTTCCGGTGATCCGCTACAACGAGACGCTGCCGAACGGGGTGACGCATCAGATCATCGAGCGCGAAGGCGACACCGGCACATTCGACAACACCCAGGTCTTCACCGTGCCGCCCGGCCATTTCTTCATGATGGGCGACAACCGCGACAATTCGCTCGACTCGCGCGACCGCAGCGTCGGCTATGTGCCGTTCGAGAATTTCGTTGGGCGGGCCGAGATCATCTTCTTCTCGATCGACGAAGGCGCTTCGGCCTGGAAGATCTGGGAATGGCCCTATACGGTTCGCTGGAACCGGATCTTCAGCACCATCAAGTGAGCAAAGCGGGCGAAGGCGGGCGCAAGGCCCCGGACACGGCGCGGCTCGAGGCTGCGCTCGGTCATCGCTTTGCCGACAGGTCGCTGCTGGAGACTGCGCTCACCCATATGAGCGCCGAGGAGTCGCGGCTGGCAAGCTATCAGCGCCTGGAATTCCTCGGAGACAGAGTGCTCGGCCTGTCGATCGCAGACATGCTGTTCCGACGCTATCCGCAATCCGAGGAAGGCAATCTCTCGCGCCGCCTCGCTGATCTCGTGCGCAAGGAGACCTGCGCCGAAGTAGCGATGGCCTGGAACCTCGGGCAGTTCATGCGCCTGGGCGATGGCGAGATCCTGGGCGGGGCACGCAAGAACAAGGCGATCCTGGCCGATGCCTGCGAGGCGATCATCGGCGCCGTCTTCATCGACGGCGGCTACGAGGCGGCGCGCGCGCTGGTCGAGCGCGCTTTCGGCGAGCGGCTGATGAAGCCGGTGCGTCCGTTGCGCGATGCCAAGACGGCGCTGCAGGAATGGGCGCAAGGCAAGGGCTATCCGACGCCGACCTATAGCGAGCGCGGCCGTTCCGGCCCCGACCATGCGCCGGTGTTCGTCGTGGCGGCCAGGATCACCGGGCTCGCGGACAGCGAGGCGCGCGGGCCGTCGAAGCGGCTGGCCGAGCAGGCCGCGGCGGAAGCTTTTCTGAAACGCGAGGGTTTGTGGAACGACAAGCCGGAGGGCGACGATGTCTGAGGCGGATCAACCCACGCGCTGCGGCTTCGTCGCGCTGATCGGTGCCCCCAACGCGGGCAAGTCGACACTGCTCAACCAGCTCGTCGGCGCCAAGATCTCGATCGTCTCGCGCAAGGTGCAGACCACGCGCACGCAGGTGCGCGGCATCGCGCTTTCCGGGACTGCGCAGATCATCTTCGTCGACACGCCCGGAATCTTCGCGCCCAAGCGCCGGCTCGACCGCGCCATGGTGACGAGCGCCTGGGGCGGCGCCACCGATGCCGATCTGATCGGCGTGCTGATCGACGTCGCCCGCTTCGAGCATGAAGAGAACACGGTCCTGCTGGAGAAGCTCGCTGAGCTGAAGCAGCCGAAATTCCTGATCCTCAACAAGATCGACACGGTGCCGAAGGAGAAGCTGCTCGAGATCACCGCCAAGGTGAACGAGAGGGGCCAGTTCGAGGCGACCTTCATGGTCGCCGCGCTGACCGGCTACGGCGTCAAGGATATCCTCGCCTGGCTGGAGAAGCGGCTTCCCCCCGGCCCGTGGCTCTATCCGGAAGACCAGATTTCGGACGCGCCGCTGCGCTTCCTGGCCGCCGAAATCACCCGCGAGAAGATCTTCGAGCGGCTGCACGACGAATTGCCCTACCGCTCCACCGTCGAGACGGAGAGCTGGCAGCAGAAGCCGGACGGCTCGGTGCGGATCGAGCAGACGATCTATGTCGAACGCGAGGGCCAGCGGAAGATCGTGCTCGGCGAAGGCGGCCAGACGATCAAGGCGATCGGCCAGAAGGCCCGTGCCGAGATCGCGGAAGCGGCCGAGGCGAAGGTGCATCTGTTCCTGTTCGTGAAGGTCCGCGAGAACTGGAGCGACGACCCCGAACGCTATCGCGAGATGGGGCTCGACTTTCCGAAGGGGTGAGCGACGGGACGCCCGTCGTCTCCCGATTTGCCGCCCAGCGGAATGCCGCCGCGATGCGGGCCTGCGTCATGTCTTCGCGGCCATAGCCGCTGCGGCGCCGCAACGGCATGCTCCGCCTGCGGCAACAGGCCACGGCTGCTCCTTGAAACTTGTCAAATTTCGTTCATGAAACGACATTGTTAAAACGCGTTTTGCTTCCAATCTGATTACTTCAAGTGATTTCAGCAGGAGTGATTGCCATGGCCGCCTCGCCGCGCATTGCGCTGTTCATCGACGGCGCCAATCTTTACGCAACCTCGAAGCAGCTCGGCTTCGATATGGATTACCGCAGGCTTCTGAGGGAGTTTCAGGGGCGCGGCAACCTCATCCGCGCCTTCTATTTCACCACGTTGGTGGAGAGCGAAGAGTATTCCTCGATCCGCCCGCTCGTCGATTGGCTCGACTACAACGGCTATCGCGTCATCACCAAGGCCGCGAAGGAATTCACCGACGCCACCGGCCGGCGGCGTGTCAAGGGCAACATGGACATCGAGCTGGCGATCGAGATGCTCGAACTGGCGCCGCATCTCGATCAGATCTACCTGTTTTCCGGCGACGGCGACTTCCGCCCGCTGGTCGAGGCGGTGCAGCGCAAGGGCGTGAAGGTCTGGGTGGTCTCGACGATCTCGACCAACCCGCCGATGGTTTCGGACGAGTTGCGCCGGCAATGCGACGAGTTCGTCGATCTGGCCCAGCTCATGCCGAAGATCGGACGCGACCCGGCCGAACGCGCGAGCCGGAGCGGCGGAACTCCCGGCGGACCGGGCGCCCCGGCCAACCCGTCGCTGGAGCGCCGCTACGGCATCCGCCAGGGCGACGAGCCGGTCGAGGGGTGAGGCAACAAAGCGGAAGGGGAGCGCGGGAAGCTCACCCGCCAGTCTTCAAAATCCGCTGCTTGTCGCGGTTCCAGTCGCGGGTCTTCTCGGTCTCGCGCTTGTCGTGAAGCTTCTTGCCCTTGCCGAGGCCGATCTCGACCTTGGCCCGTCCCCGGTCGTTGAAATAGACCTTGAGCGGGATCAGGGCCATGCCCTCGCGCTGCACGGCGCCCATCAGCTTGTTGATCTCGCGCCGATGCAGCAGGAGCTTGCGCGGCCGGCGGACCTCGTGGTTGAAGCGGTTCGCCTCAAGATACTCCGGAATATAGGCGTTGAACAGGAAGAGCTCCTCGCCCATCGGGCCGGCATAGCTCTCCCCGATTGTCGCCTTGCCGCCGCGCAGCGCCTTGATCTCGGTGCCCTGCAGGGCGATGCCCGCCTCGAGCGTCTCCTTGATCTCGTAGTTGAAGCGCGCCTTGCGGTTGTCGGCGGCGAGCCGATAGCGGGCAGGATCAGGCTTCTTCATACCGAACCACCGAATCCGTGTTCCTTGACCAACGCCGCCATGGCCTGCGATCCCGATTCAGGATCGGCGCTCAAGCCGTTGAGAACGCCGAGCTTGTCGTCTTCCCGCCGGTTCTGGCTGAGCTTGAACTTTCCGACAATCGAGGCGATCGCGATCTCGATGCCGACGATGCCGCGCGCCTGCGCGGCGATGAACGGCTCCGGCGCATCGGCCACGGCCCAAGGCTCGGCGCGCGGCGCCTCCTGCTGCCGAGTCAATGATTCCAACTGCGCCCTGAGCCAGGTCTGATCCTCGATCGTACGGGCCGGGCCGCGGACCTGCACCGTAACGTAGTTCCAGGTCGGCACGACCTTGCCGCTCTCCCGCTTGGTCGCATACCAGGCGGGCGTGACGTAGCGCTCGACACCGGTGAAGATCACCAGCGTCTCGGCTCCGGCAGCGATCGCCTTCCACTGCGCGTTGGGGCGAGCGAGATGAGCCCGCAGCAGGCCCTGCTCGCCCTCGTCGGCATGCAGGACGAAAGGCACCGGATTGGCCATCAAACCGCCCTCGCCGGCCGTGACCAGCGTCGCCAGCGGGTGCTGTCGGATGACCGCATGCAACTGCGCGCGGTCCTCGACCTTGAAGTGACTGGGCTCGTACATCGTTCCGGTATCCCTGGCTTCGGCCGGGGCGACCGGTCGAGCGCAAACCCTATTTAGGCATTCAGCAGCCCGGCGAAAACCATGGCCTCGCGGATGGTCTTGCCCGTCGCCGGCGTCACCGGCATCAGCGGCAGGCGGATCTCCTCCTCGATGCGGCCGAGCAGCTTGAGCCCGTGCTTGGCACCGGCGAGGCCCGGCTCCTTGAAGGTCGCATCATGCAGCGGCACCAGACGGTCCTGCACCTTGAGCGCCTTGGCGTAGTCGCCCTTGAGGGCCGCCTCCATCAGGTCGGCGCAAAGACGCGGCGCGACATTGGCGACGACCGAGATGCAGCCATGGCCGCCGGCCGCCATATAGGCGAGCGCCGTCATGTCCTCGCCCGAGAGCTGGATGAAGTCCGGCCCCATGGCATGGCGTTGCTGCGAGACCCGGGCGAGATTGGCGGTGGCATCCTTCACGCCTGCGATGTTCTTCAGCTCGTAGAGGCGGGTCATCGTCTCGACCGACATGTCGACCACCGAACGCGGCGGGATATTATAGATGATGATGGGAAGCCCGATCGCATCGTTCACCGCCTTGAAGTGCTGATACATGCCCTCCTGGGTCGGCTTGTTGTAATAGGGCGTGACGACGAGGACAGCGTCAGCCCCCGCCTTCTCGGCATGGACGGCGAGGTCGATCGCCTCCGTGGTGTTGTTCGAGCCGGCTCCGGCGATGACCGGCACGCGGCCCTTGGCCTGCGCGACGACGATCTCGACGACCTGCTTGTGCTCGTCATGGGAGAGCGTCGGGCTCTCGCCGGTGGTGCCGACGGGCACGAGCCCAGTCGAGCCGCTCTCGATCTGCCAATCGACCAGCGCCCTGAGCGCAGCTTCGTCGACCTTGCCGTCTTTGAACGGCGTGACCAGAGCGGGCATCGAGCCGGTGAAGGCGGGGTGCTTGGTCATGGGGGACGGTCCTGCGGCGAAAACACGGGGTTGCGGGCCGTCACACATAAACCGTCGCCTCGCCAAGGCAAAGCCAACAACCCATGAAAATGCGTGGCCTCATGGTTAAGCTTTCCTAAACCTGCTTCCCCGACCATCATCCGATGCCAGCACGAGGATGGAGTCACGCCATGGCCCCGCCTGCCGTCCGGCGACGACTGCCGGGCATACTGCTACCGCTGCTGCTCTCCGCCTCCGCGACCCAGGCGGGCGACGACGGCGCACTCGCCAGCCAGCGAACGCTGGCGATGATACCCGATGTCGAGTCCACCGGTTCGCTGCCGCCCTATCCTTCCGGCGCCCTGCGCGAGGACGACGCGATCAACCTCGCGGTGGTCCGTGCAGCCGTCACGGCCTATCGCAAGGGCGCGTTATCGGAGGGTGATGCCCTCTCCGCACGGATCGACGAACCGGCCATCCGGGCACTGCTGGAATGGGTCGCGATCCATGCCAATGCCCGTGGCGTCTCCTTTACACGCATCGACGCCTTCCTGCGCGATCATCCGGACTATCCGGCCACAACCCGGTTTCGACGCCGCGCCGAGGAAGCGCTGATCACCGAGAGGAAGAGTCCGGCGATCGTTCGCGCCTTTTTTCACGGCCGGCAGCCGGTTTCGCCGGCCGGACGGATCGCGTTGGCACTGGCGCTCGACGACCAAGGCAAGACCGACGAGGCTCTCTCGCTGATCCGGCAAAGCTGGCGAACGGATCTTTTCGGGCAGGGGCTGGAGAAGATCGTGCTCGGCCGGTTCGGCGAGGCGTTGACGCAGGAGGATCACCGCCTGCGTGCCGAACGCTACCTGTTCCGGCCCGACGCGGCGGCGGCACTGCGGAGCGCTGCACGCGTCTCGCCCGACTATGTCGCGCTGGCCAAGGCCCGCCTGGCCAGCGCCAGGGCCAGGCGACCGATCTCGGACAAGCTGATCTCGGCCGTGCCGGCCTCGCTGCGGGGAGACATCTCCTTCGCCTTCCTGCAGGCGCAGCAGGCACGCCGGGCCGACAAGCTCGACGAGGCCGCCAAGGCGATGACCGCCATCCCGCGCGATCCCGCCCTGCTCGGCGATGGCGACGGCTGGTGGGAGGAGCGTCGCATCCTCTCGCGCAAGCTGCTCGATGCGGGAAACGCGCAGAAGGCCTACGAGATCGCCGCAGGCCACGGCGCGGAGGACCCAGCCGAACGGATCGAGGCCGAATGGCAGGCGGGTTTCATCGCGCTGCGCTTCCTGAAGAACGCAGAGGCGGCGCTCAGGCATTTCGACGCAGCGGCTGCTATCGCCGAAACGCCCATTTCGGTCGCCCGCGCAGCCTACTGGCAGGGCCGCGCCTATGAGGCGCTCGACAGGCCGGAACACGCCAAGGCCGCATTCGGCAGGGCCGCGGAACAGCCCGTCGCCTATTACGGGCAGCTCGCCCGGGCCAGGCTCGGGCTCAACGACCTGCCGCTGCGCCTCACGGCCGCCTCGGGCCTCGATGCCTTGCCGGGACATCGCGGCGTGCGCCTGCTCTACCGGATCGGCGAACGCGGTCTCGCCAATCTGATGCTCGTCGATCTCGCCCGACGCCTGCATACGGCGCCGGCTCTCGAAGCGATCGCGGCGATCGCGCGGCGGGAGTCGGACGCGCGCACCCTGGTTGCCATCGGCAAGGCCGCGCTGCAGCGCGGTTTCCCGCTCGACCAGGCAGCTTATCCGACGCATGGGGTGCCGGACTTCGACGTCCTGGGCGACCCGATGGAACGCGCCATCGTCCACGCCATCGCCCGTCAGGAGAGCGCCTTCGATCCGACCGCGATGTCGCATGCGGGCGCGCGCGGGCTGATGCAGATGATGCCGGCGACCGCCCGCGAGACGGCGCGACGCGCCGGGCTGCCCTTCGACTGGCAAAAGCTCGGCCGGGACCCGCTCTACGCGGCACGGATGGGCGCGGCCCATCTCAACGACCTGCTCCGGGAATGGCGCGGCTCCTACATCCTGACCTTCGCCGCCTATAATGCCGGCTCGCCGAACGTGAAGAAATGGATCGCGGCCTATGGCGACCCGCGCGATCCGGATGTCGACGCCGTCGACTGGGTCGAGCGGATTCCCTTCTCCGAAACGCGCAACTACGTGCAGCGCGTGATGGAAAACCTGCAGGTCTACCGCCAGCGCCTCAACCAGCGCACCGCCTATCTGATCGACCACGACCTGAAACGCGGCGGCCCACGGGACTGAACGCGCGCCGCGCCCGACGCAGCCGCTGCAGCGAGCTTTCGCGTCCGCTGCGGGCATGGTTAGGTGCCGGGATCGCCCCGACCGAGATCCCCATGACTGCCGAGACCGATTTCGCCTCCCGCTTCTTCACGGCGTCCGATGGGCTCAAGCTGCACGCGCGCGACTACGGCCCCCTCGCCTCGCCCGCGCTCCCGGTCATCTGCCTGCCGGGCTTCGCGCGAACCGCCGCGGATTTCCACGAGATCGCGCTGGCCCTGTCACAGGACGACGCGAGGCCCAGGCGCGTGCTTGCGCTGGATTATCGCGGACGCGGCCTCTCGGCCTATGACAGCAACTGGAAGAACTACGATGTCCGCATCGAACTCGACGACCTCATGCAGGTCCTGGTGGTCGCGGGCATCGATCGGGCCGCGTTCATCGGGACCTCGCGCGGCGGCCTCCTGACGATGGCGCTCGCGGCGGCACGGCCCGCCGTCATCAAGGGCGTGGTGCTCAACGATGTGGGCCCGGTCATCGATGCGCGCGGCCTGCTGCGCATCCGAGGTTATGTCGGCAAGCTGCCGAAGCCGCGCAGCTTCTCTGAGGGTGCCGAGATCCTGAAGCGGCTTTCCGACCAGCAGTTTCCGCTGCTGAGCGATGCCGAATGGGAGCTGATGGCGAGACGGAGCTGGACCGACCGCGACGGTCCCTTGCGTCCCGACTACGATACCAACCTGATGAAGGTGCTGGAGGAACTGGACCTCGAAGCGCCGCTGCCTGTCCTCTGGCCGTATTTCGACGCGCTGCAGGGCGTGCCGATGCTGGCGATCCGCGGAGCGAATTCCGACCTGCTCGCCGAGAAGACGCTGGAAGAGATGGCGGCGCGCCATCCCGACTGCGAAATCCATGTCGCGCCCGGCCAGGGCCACGCGCCGCTGCTCGGCAGCAGGGACATGATCCGCCGCATCGGCAAGCTCGTCGCCAAGGCGGAACGGCACGGCGCCTAGATGATCGCGCCTCCCCGTCGGAAGCGATAACGATGATCCCGCTCGGCGCGGGAGCGTCGCATTTTTCCGAGAAGCGGATTCCGCTTTTCTCGGGCCGCTGCTCGAGCGGTGATCGCTGGCTCAGCCGGCTCCTCGCTCCGCCTTCAGCGCGCGCGAGTGCTGGGTCTCGCCGCCATGGGCGAGAATGCCGGCATCCTCGCGCCAGTTCTCCGCCAGCCCGCGCCCGGGCACCCCGGCAAAGGCCGAAACGTAGCGCATCTCGTCGTCTGCGAGCGCGGCGAGCTGATCGAAATGCCAGATGCCCAGCCGGTTGAGATCGTTCGCGATGGCCGGTCCGATTCCCTTGACCAGCGTCAGGTCGTCGGCGTTGCCGGCGCGCGCCGAAGCGATCAGGTTCGCCGGCCGCCGGCCCTCGAATTCGCCGACCTCCGGCGCCGCGACGTTGCCTTCTCCGGCGGGACCATCGTCGCGCGACGTCTCCACCAGCCCCGAACGTGCCCGGTCGGCAAATTCCGTCGAGCCTCCGGCGGCCAAAAGCTTTGCCTGACCGACCCAGTCCTCCCGCTCGATGCGACCGGGAAAGGCGAGATAGCTGCCGACCCATTCGACATTCGCGGATGTCCAGGCCGCGACCTGCTCGAAATGCCAGACCCCGAGCCCATGCAGGCGGCCTTCGTTCTGCCGGCCGATTCCCTTGATCAATTTGAGATCGTCGGGCTTGCCGCCGCGCGCCTCTTTCAGAGCGGCAGGGCGCTCGCCGGGCAAAGCAGACTCGTTCGCGACGGGCGTAAGCGCAGGCTCGATATGGTCCGGAACCGCCACGACGGCTGCTAGGACCGCTGTGGAGGCGGGAACGTCCGCTGCCGGCTTCTCCGGCTGCGCTGCCGGCCCCGAAAGCGGGGCCGATACGCCGGCAGCGGCCTCGGACGGACGAAGGATCGTGCCGGCCACGCAGCCCAGCCAGTAGACCGCGGCGAACAGCAGCGCCGTTTCGAGCCACATCGCGGGCACGCCGTTGACGAGCTGGAACCAGGTCAAGGCCGCGCCGCCGGCCCAAAGCAGCGCGATGAAGCTCCAGCCGCCGCTCCAGAGGCGGCGCGAGCGCCCGCTATGGCTGATCCAGCCCATGGCGAAGCCGAGGACGAGCGCGGCGAGGAGAAACCAGGCGAACCGGCTGGCGAGATAGAGCATGTCCGTCCCCCTACTTCGCCACCGTGAACTGGACCCGGCGGTTCATCTCGCGGGCCCGCGGGGCCCCATACGGCACGAGCGGCCGGGTCGATCCGTATCCCCTCACGTCGAGCTGGGCGGGGTCGATGCCGCGTCGGACCAGTTCGTCGCGTACTCGCAGCGCCCGCCTCTGGGACAGATCGAGATTGTCGAAGCCGCGCCAGTCGCCGTCGCGATTGGCATGTCCCTCGATCGTCACGCGCGAGCCGGGGCACTTCTTCAGGATCGTCGCCGCCTCGCCGATGACGCGCTCGGTCACCGCGTCGAGCTCGACCACGGATGTGCCCTGTGCGAACAGCACCGGGTTATGCCTGGTCAAGCCGTCGAGGTCGTTCTGGCAGCTCGCCGGCGGATCGACGACGCAGCCCGTCTGGCGCTGGCCGACGACCACGTCTGCCGTGAAGCCGGACGGCAAGCCGGTCGACGCGCTGGTCTCGACCTCGCTCCGGATCAGGTCCCGACAGGTCAGACCACGTAAGGTGACGGACTGGTCGGTGATGGTCGCCGAGCCGATATCCAGGCGCAGAAGATCGGCGAGGGCCGTCCTGGCTGCCTGGGCGAAGCCGTCCGGCGCACCCGGCAAGATCACCGTGGTATCGTCGAGCCTGCTGCCCAGCGGCGTTTCCGCTACCAGGGCCCGGAGCGCGGCGCGGGTCGCCTCATCGGGGAGATAACCGGAGAAGCTTGCGCCGCTGCGATCAGCCGATAGCGAGAGGCCGTAGGGGCGCACCTTCACCGCCCCAGCCACTGTCGGCACGGACAAGCCCGGAGGGTGAGCGCCTGCCAGCAGGCCCTGCAGGGCTTGCCAACCGGCGGCATCGGCAGCTTCGCCCGCGATCGAAAGACCGCCCTCGCGAATCGAGACGCTGCCCGCCTTGAGCTTCGACAGAGCCTCCAATGCATAGCCTGCGGAGGCGGCGAAATCTCCGGCAGGTTGCATTCCAGCGACGGGCTCCATGCGATCATCGACGCCGAAGCCGCCGAAGAGCTGCCCGGCCCGTGCCAGGATATCGGCCTTCGCGGCCAGATCGGGCACCGATCCTGCCATGACAAGGCGTTGCCCTTCGCGCCGCGCCGTCCACGGCACAATCGGCGCAGGAGCTGGCTTGGCGACCGGCGGAGCCTGCACGGCGGGCGTCGCGGCGGCCGGCGAAGGAGCGGCAGCGCGGCTGGGCTCCGGCACAGGAGCCTGTTCGGGCACGGCCGCGGGAGATGTCGATGGCGCAGGCGTCACGCCTTCGAGATTGAGGCCGGGAATTTCGGGCAAAGGCGGCATGGCCAGCTCAGGCGGCGGAGCAGGCGGGCATTCGATCGTCGCCTGGGCGACCGAGTCGGGGCCGTCGAGCTGCGCGATCTGCAGACGCAAAGCCTGGCAAGCGGCGTAGGTCGCCGGACCCAGCCCGGAGAGCTTGTAGGCATCCCCCACAATCTCGGCCTTGCCGCTTCTCAGCCGGGCGAGATCGGCTGCGGCACGCCGAACCTTGTCGATGAAGGCGGCGGGCGCTCCCGCGCCGGGCTTCATGGCGTCCGTGATCGCAACGGGAGACGGAAAGCTGGCCTTCAAGGCCGAGAGGATCTGCTGCCGGGCAGCCTGGTCGGGAAAGAAGCCTTCGACTTCGAGCGTATCGGGCGTCAGATGCGCCGCACTCCAGCGATAGGGCGCGATCGTCGGCGGCTCCAGACCGCAGGGAACCGCGGCGAAGCCGGCGACCGGCGGCTTCGCGCCAATCGCCTCCAGGGCCTGAAAAGCCTCGGGGCTGGCGGCCTTGCCTTCGATGCAGAAGCGGCCATCGTCCAGCGCGATCCGCCCCGATGCGAGTTGCGGCACGGCGGCCATCATCGCCGCGGTCATCGCCGCAAAACCTTCGGGCGCGCCGAAGGCGACGGTCTGGCGGTCGTCGATCCGCAGACCCGGCAGGGCTGCCGCCGCGGCGGCGGTATTCGCATCGGCGACCGCGAGATCCGGGACGAAGCCCCCGATCGTCACCACACCGGGCAATCTGCTGACGAACCAGGAATAGGGCTTCTGGGCTACGACCTGGGACAGTCCCCCAAGCGCGCGACGCACGCCGAATTCGCTGCGCAGCTGCGCCATCGCCTTGCCCGCACCGTCCGCGGACAGAACTTCACCGGCGATGGTGACGTCACGCCCCTCGACCAGGGCCGTCACGGGCCTCGCTCCCGGCGCGGTACCGGCCCCCGCATGCACGGCCCGTTCGGCCCGCGCCGCTACGTCCCGCTGGATCGCAGGGTCGAGGAAAAGATTGCCGGCGCCCCATAGCAGCGCCAAGGGAATCACGCCCCAGAGCCAGCGCGTCGGCTGCGACATCGTTCGCCCCTCATTCCTCGCCGCCAGCACGGCGAAGCCGCTCTCCTTTGCCCAATCATAGTCTCGTCAAGGGCTTGGAGCCATGTCCCGATCTCGCGATTCAACACACCCATGGCAAAGCCGGGCGCGAGGAACCGATTTCGGGCTTCTGGGATCAATGAGCGCGGATCGTCCCAAGGTCGTCAACCGGGAAGATTCAACCACCCACAGCCAACGAAAAAAGCCCCGGGTTTCCCCGGGGCTTCCGACTGAGATCGGAGAACCGATCAGAAGTCGCGCTGGATGCGGAGACGGCCCTGGAAGGCGTCTTCCGACTTGATGCCCGCGAGCTGCGGAACACCCAGAGCCGTCAGCTTGGCGTCGGCGACGCGGCGGCCGGTCTCGAGGCGCTGGTAGAGAACCTCGACGCCGAGGTCGAGGCCAGCAACCGGCGACCAGATGACGGCGGTGCCGACCTGGAACAGGCGCGGGTCGATCTTGCGCTGACCGAGGACCGCCGAATGGACGTCAAGATCGGTGTACGAAGCGTAGACTTCCTGACGGATCGTGGGGGTCCAGTAGTGGCGCAGCGCGGCCAGGATGCTGTAGCCCTTCGACGACTTCAGGCTACCCGAGACCGGGTCCGTCACGTAGTCCGGGACGGCGCCCAGGACCAAGCGGCCGAGGTTCATCGTGCTAACGCCGAGATAGCCCAGCGCGCCGTCAGCATAGGTGCCCTGCAGCCAGAGATAGTCGCCAGCGGCGAGCATCGGCAGGTTCAGCTTGACGCCGCCTTCGATGGCGTAGCCCACGTCGTCGCTGCTCACGCGAGCGGCGCCCGGGGTGTAGGTGCCACGGTTGGCGATGACGCCGGCCAGCTGAGCCGAGCCCCAGCCCTGGTCAACACGCAGGCTGGCGACGACGTCCGGCCAGGAGTTGCCTTCACGGGTCAGGCCGCCGATCGCGCCACGGCTCACGCCGGTGGTCGGGTCTTCGAGCGACAGGGTCGCCGAGAAGCCGCCGCCGAAGGTCGCGGTGTAAGCGAACAGGTTCGGGCTGTGGTCGGAGTTGATGACGCCAGCGAAGCCGAGGTCCGAAGCGTAGAAGTCGAAGAACGACTGCGCCTTACCAGCGGTGATCGGGCCGAACTGGATGAAGGCCTTGTCCATCGTCGGCTCGTTGGTCGCCGCGCCGAGGGTGGTGCCGTAGTACTGGCCGTAACGGATGAAGCCCGAGCGGCTGTAGATGTCCTGGCGGATGAAGGCGCGCAGGGTGCCGAAGGCGGTCTGCGTGCGGGCATCCAACTGGACACGGCCGTAGGAACGGGTGCCGTAGCCGTCAGCGCCGCGGCTCCAACGCTCAGCGAAGCCCATCTCGGCGCGGACACGACCGCCAACGCGGAGGCAGGTGTCGGTGCCCGGGATGTAGAAGAAGCCGGCACCGTAGGCGGTGCAGACGCGAACGTACTCGACCGGAGCGGCCTTCCGCGAGGGAAGGTCGGCGGCCTGAGCCCCGGCGACCGCGGCGATGCCGGCGGCGGTACCGAGGAGGAGGCTCTTGACGAGCTTCATTTGGTAAACCTCCAAAAGAGTTTCGAGACCCTCGGGCTTCGGCCTGCCCCCCGCCCCAGGCTTTTGCCTGATCGCAGAACCTGCCTCTTCCCGGTCTTTCGCCCGCGTCCCTGACCCAATTCAGAGGCGAAGACGAAAAACAGCGACCGGGAACGTCCCGACGCATTCCCACCATACGAATGCCGCCCTGCCGATCAACCACGATCCGCCCGCGAGGGCTGTGCACAGGGTGCTTTGGAAACCGGTGTTGCAGGCGAGCCACGCTTTAACTGCCGAAATTTACACGGCGTTAACCGCATAGGCCGGTTTGGCGCGGATCTGGCCCAGCGAAAGCGGCGTGAACGGCGAATCTCCCAGCCGAATCCACGAATCCGAGGCAGCCGCCGCGAGTCAGTATTCCCACTCGGCTCCAAGGCCGACCGCGGCGCTTCCGTCCGCGCCGGTCTCGGCCTGCAGCTTGAGGCGCTTGGTCAGGTCGATGCCGACCGAGACGCCGCTGTCCTCCGGCTTGGTCCCCACCTTCACGCCGACGGAGACGTTGTCGCTGATGTAGCGGGAGGCACCGACGGTCGGCCCGCCCTCGCCCATCTGGATATCCAGATTGTCGACGCCCAGCGATTTGCGCAGGCGCTCGAAGGTGTCGTCGCCGCCGCCGCCGGCGAACTGGGCCGCAGCCTGTGCAAGCTGCACGGCCTGGAAGGGCGAGAGCGAACCGGAAGCCCTGGCGAAGAGCAGGCGCGACAGCACCTCGTCCTGCGGCAGCTGCGGCTCGGAGGTGAAGGCGAAGGCCGGCTGGTCGGCCGGGCCGCTGACGATGATCTTCGCGGTCACGTCCGCGGCGCGCGTCTCGGCGACGAAATCGAGCTGGGGAATCAGGCCGCCAGCGAAGGTCAGGCGGCCGCGGCTGAAATCGAGGCGCTGGGTCAACACGTTGAGGCGGCCTCGGCGCAATTCGAAGCCTCCGTCGAGCGCCGGCGCCGCCAGCGTCCCGCCGACGCGGATCTCGCCGCCCAGCTCGGCGTCGATTCCCCGTCCGCGGATGAAGACCCGATTCGGCGCGGAGACCGTCAAGGCGAGCGCCGCATCGAAAGCCGGTCCGGCCCGACCCTTTCGGGCGCGAGCCTGCCGGGCCTTGCGCGCCGCCGCGAGGCGCGCCGCGGCAGTCCCCTTGGCGTGAACATGCTTGATGCCGTCGACAGGCCGCAGCGAGGCGGGCAGGCGGTCCGGCACCGAAACCTCCAGCGAATCGACGTCGATGCGTCCGCCGATGCGCGGGCGCTGGGCGAGCGGCCCCGAGATGTCGAGATCGAGCCCCGCGACGGCGGTGACGAGGCCGCTGGAGAGGAGCTGGGCGCGGTTGCCCTGGATGCGGATCGTCCCCGGGAAACCCGCGGTCGGATCGACCTTGACCTGGCCGCTGGCCGAGATGGTGCCGCCATTGGGCGTGCGTGCCGAGGCGCTCTCGATCGTCAGGTTGTCGCCACTGGCCGCGATCCGCGCCCGCATATCGGCCAGGCGAATGCCCTGCAGCGCGTCGGTGAAGCTGCCGTTCGAGAGGGTCGCGTTGCCGCTGAGGCGCGGCGCCGACGGCGTGCCTTCGGCGCGCATATCGATCGCGAAGGCGCCCGTCAGGCGCTGGCCGTTGACCGCGAGCATGGTGTTGGCAAGCGCCGCGTCGACGCGGCCCTGCGCTGCCAGCGACAGGGCACCCGTGGCGTTGAGCGGGGCCGTGCCGCGCAGACTGAGGCTGGCGCCGCGGCCGGCGTTTATTGTGGCCTCGACGCTGGTCGCGTCGCCCTTGAAGGCGCCCTGCCCGGCGATCTCGACCGGAGGCAACCCGGCCTGCCGCGTCTCGGCCGTCGCCAGCCGGGCGATCTTCACGCTCCAGGGGCCGGAGAGCGCATCCGGCCTGCCCTGAATCTGCGCCTGCGCATTCAGGGTGCCGGAAAGGTCGAGACCCGGCGCAGCGATCCGCGCCGCCGAGAGCGGCACGTCGCGCGCGGCAAAGCGCAGGTCCAGCGTGTCCCCGGCCTTGCCGTCGAGCGTTACGCGGCCATGATCGATCGCCAGCGCCAGACCGGCGATCTCGACGCCCGAGGCCGGAAAGCTGAAGGTCGCGGGATTTGCGAGGGTGATGGCGCGACCGTCGCGGCGCGCATCGAATGAGGCGATCTCAAGCTTCAGCGGCTCGCCCGGCACGAGCTTGCCCGCGCCTTTCAGGGCGAAGCCGCGGGCATTGGCGCTGAGCGTGAAGGCGCTGGCATCCGGCGCGCCCTTCGAGTCGAAGCGAATCGTGCTGATCGTCTCCCCGGCCGCGACGGCGCGGTCGATGGCGATCGCGGCGTCCAGCATCGGATGGCCGTAGATGTCCTTCGCCCCGATGGTCGCATCGAGCTTGTCGATCGAGACCGACGGCCCGGCCAGCCGGCTGCCTCGCGCGGTCAGGTCGATGTTCTGGCGCCCCTCGGGCGTCGTGAGGGTGATGTCGGCGTCGAGCTGGCCGCCGAGCTTCGTCAGCGCCAGCGCCGAGAGATCGTCGAGATTGCGCGCGGCCAGCGTCAGCCGGCCCGCCGCACGGCTCGACGGATCGAGCGTCACGGCGCCGTCGACACGCACCGAGCCGATGGCGAGAGCGAGCTGCGACAGGTTCCAGCCGTCATCGGGCTGGCGGTTCAGCGCGATCGTCCCCGCCGCCGGCTTGGCGTCGACCTCGCCGGAGAGGGTGATGTGGGAATCGAGCGCACCCTGCAGATCCTTGACCACGGCGTCGATGGCGAGGCGCGGGATGGGCCTCGCCAGCGCGGTCGCATTGGCGAGCGCGATGCGGGCCTTAGCGTCGAGCTGCTTCAGCGGGCCGGTGATCTCGGCATCGACGTCGGCGCGGCCGGAGAGGCGCGGATCGGCGCGCTTCAGATCCGGCAAGGCGAGCGCGAGCTTGAGATTCGACGCGTTCTGGCCGAGCGGACCATCGGCCGTGAAGGTGGCGTGCTGGCCCGCGACCTTAAGACCGGAAAAGGTGTAGTCGCCGGCGAGCGCCCCGACCTTGCCGCCGAGCGTCAGGCTGCCGGCGAGCAATCGGTCGACCACTGCGTCGCCGGTCGCAACACGCTCGGCCTTGCCGTCGAGCGTGGCGGCGTATTTGTCGGCCTTGGGCGTGGCGTCCAGATCGGCAACTATCTGCGCTCTGCCACCGAGCGGGCGCCGGGCGAGGCCGCTCAGCCGGGACAGGTCGGGCAGCACCGCCTTGAGCTGACCGAGGACACGGGCCTGGCCGAGCTTGCCCTTGTAGTCCAGCTCCATGCCGGCAAGCGCGAGGCGCAGAGTCTCGAAGTCTGCGGTCGCATCGTCATTGCCGGTGCCGCGCAGGGTGAAGGTGACCTTGTCGCCGACGGCCCTTGCGAGCGCCTTGTCCGCCAGCGCGATGCCCGTCGCCTCACCGTCGCTGGTGAGCACGATGCGGGTCCCGGCATCGCCGATGCTGCCGCTAGGGGTGGCGTTGAAGGTCAGCCCGACCTTGCCGAATTGCCCGATCGGCAGCCTGGCATCCTGCGCGTCGAGCCTGGCAGCGACGGTTGGACCCGCGACCGGCCCCCGGATCGTCGCATCGAAGGCGAGCTTGCCGATCTCGGTGCCCGAGGCGACGGTGCGGCCGCCAGCATTGGGGCGCGACGCAGCGGTCACGTGCAGATCGAGCGTCTTGTCCGGGTTGTAGCGCCCGAGGACGTCGAGGCGCGCCAGAGCCGAAACCAGCGCGAGATTGCGGATGTCGATGCCGCCGTCGTCGGCAAAGCCGACTGTGCCGTCCAGCTTCGTCGAACCCGCGAAGACCGGCGCCGCCGGCGCCGGCATCAACCCTTCGATCCGTGCGTCCAGCGCCAGGGCGAGCTGCCGCTCCGAGCCGGTCCGGTCGACAGTCGCCGAGCCCTCGGCCCCGATGGTCGGCCCGGCGGTGAAGGTCAGGTTCGAACGGAAGGAATCGAGCGGGCCGTCGCCGTTGAGGTCGAGCTTGACCGGCGGCTCGCCGGGCAGCCCGGCCGCTTTCGAGATCAGGCCACCGGCCGGCTCGTCGAGCTTGGCGGCGAGCCTGAGGCGCGTGCTCTCGGGAACGAAGGAGAGGTCGACATTGAACGTGCCCCCCATGTCGAGGCGACGTGCCTCGAACTTGAGATCGAGCCCCTCGTTCGGCGGGCCCAGCCGCGCCGCACCCGTCGCGCCGAGGCGCGCAGCCACGCCGATGACCGGCTCGCCAAGCACCAGCTCGTTGAGTTGAAAGGCCCGCAGAATCACCTTGAGCGGCAATTCCGGCAGGATCGGCCCATCGCTCGGCGGAGCCGTCCCGGTGGGCTGTCGCGCCGGCCTGCGCAGGATTTCCAGCTTGCCGATCTCAAGCCGGTCGACATCGAGCCGGCGCAGCAGGAGCGCACTGCGGGTCCAGACAAGGCGGAGGCGGTCCAGGCGGAGCCAGGCGCCGTCGCGGTCCGACAGCACGATGTCGCGAATCTCGACATCGGAGGAGAGCGCTCCGTTGACCTCGCCGATCGAGACCTGGCTGGTGTCGCTCGAGAGCGCCTTCGAGATCAGGTCGGCGACGATGCCGCGATCGGTCTGGGCATTCTGGGCGAAGCCGGCGAGATGGCCGAGGGCGAGAATCCCCCCCGCCAGCAGGACGGCGAAGAGGGCGAGTCGCGGAAGGGTCAGGAGCCGGCGCATCAGAAGGCCTGTCCGATGCTGACGTAGAGCGCGACCGGCTTGTCGCCCTTGCGGGGATTGAGCGGCGCGGCGACGTCCACGCGGATCGGCCCGATGGAGGTATAGTAGCGCAAGCCCAGGCCGGCGGCCATCTGCAGCTTCTGCTTGCCATCGGGCAGGCTCGACGCAAAGGCCGTCCCGGCATCGAAGAACGGCACGATGCCGATGGTGTCGGTGATCTTGATGCGCGCCTCCGCCGAGAGCTCGAGCAGGCTGCGGCCGCCGGTCAATTGCCAGTAGGGCCCGAGCGGCGAGAGCGAGCGGTAGGCATAGCCGCGGACCGAGCCGCCGCCGCCGGCATAGAAGCGCCGCGTCGCCGGAATCTCGTTCAGACTCGCGCCCGCGATCGAGCCGAAGCCGACCCGGCCGGCCAGAACATAGCGGGCATCCTCGTCGAGCGCGTAATAGGCGGAGACTGCCGCCTTGGTCTGATAGATGCCGACGGTGGAGCCGAGGAAGGCCGGATAGGGCGTGAAGGATGCGACCGCCCGGATGCCTTTCGTCGGATCCAGCAGGCTGTCGGTTGAATCGTAGTTCACCGAAAGCGGAATGCCGACCAGAGTATAATCGACCTGGCCCAGAACGTCGCTGGTCTGGCCGCGCTCGACTTCGACACCCGCCTGGACCGAGAACGTGTCGCTGAAGCGGCGGCGGATCGCGGTGGTCACATTGGCGTAGCGGGCCGTATAGCCGCCATAGCGGTTGGTGCCGACGCGCTCGCGGGTCGCGACGCCGTCGAGCAGCCAGTCGTAGCGGCTGCCATTCAGCGCCGGCTTCATGAAGCTGAAGCCGAAGCGGCCGCCGAGGTCCGACTGCTCGAAGTCGCCGAAGTTCTGGATCTTCGTGCCGTTGATGCGCGGCGCCAGGAAGACGCTGGATTCCAGCCGTAGCCGCTCGGCCCCGCCGAACAGGTTGCGATGTTCCCAATAGACCTTCACCGCCGGGCCATCGATGGTGGAATAGCGGGCCGAGAAGCCGAGAAGCCGTTTCGGACGCTCCGTCACCTCGACGAAGATCGGCAAATTGCCCGCGCCGTCGAGCTTGTCGCTCTCCCGAATGCGCACCGAGCCGACCGCCGGGATCTTCGCGATCGCCTTGCGCGTGTCGGACAGAGCCTTCGGAGAATATGGGTCGCCGGGCTCGATGTAGATGAAAGAGCGCACGACCTCCGGCGGGATCTCGTCGGTCTGGCCCAGCGAGATGTCGCCGAAGCCCGCGAGCGGGCCGGCATCGAGTACATAGGTCACGTCCATGATGCCGGCCGCATGGTCGACCACGGGCCTCAGCTCCACCACCTTGGCGAGCGGACGGGATTGTGCGCGCATGTAGTCGACCAGGGCCGCCTGCGCGGCCCGCAGGGAGGCAGCCGTCGCCGGCTCTCCGGCCGTCAACCTGGAGACCTTCTGCGGATCGGCGATGGCGACCCCGTCGGCCTTGTCGCGTTCGACGATGTCGATGTTGCGGAAGCCGAAGACCTTGCCGGGGCGGATGCGCACGATGATCGGCACGGCGTCACGGTTGCGATGCGCTTCCAGCGCACGGACCAGGGGCGCGCCGGGCTCGGACCCGACCGCCAGCGGCACGCCGTCGACGACGAGCGAGACATCGGCATTGAAATAGCCTTGCGACCACAGCGCATCGACCAGCGGGTTGAGATCGGCCGCCATGCGGCGCGACAGCGTCTCGCCATCGGGCGGGGCGTCCTGCCGCAGGCGGTAGAGCAGGGACGCGTCCTGGAGCGTCCGTGTCAGGGCCTTGGCATCGCCAGCCTCACCCAGATCGAAGTCGAGCTTGTAGGGCAGCGTCGAAACGCTGGGAGCGGGCGGCGCGTCCTTCTTGGTGAAAAGCCCGAAGACATCCAGGGAAGACAGATCGAAAGCTTTGGCAGGATCAGCCTGCAAGCCGACGAGCGCCGCCACCGCATAGCCGCCGCTCAGCGCGACCGTCTGGCTCGCCCTTCGCCAGAACCGCATCCGTCCTCCAAGCAACCCCCAGCCGCAACACCGAACTCTACTCGCTGCGAGCGGCCATCATAGAGTGGAGGCCGCCGCACGCAATGCCGAAGGACTCGATGGTTTCCTCTAACGAAGCGTAAACGCTACGCTGGCGAGCGGGTTCAGCTTGGCGACGACATCGCCCTTGCCAGGCGAGAGAACCCCGCCGCAAAGGCTGCCGGTGGTGACGAGCTGGCCGGCGCGCAGCGGCCCCAGACCCTCCTCCTGCCGGTTCGCCCAGGCCAGGAACGGGGTCATCGGGTCGCCATTGCCATGCACCGCCGGCTGATCGTAGATCGCCACACCATTGAGCGAGATGAAGCAGCCGAGCCCTGTCACATCGTCGAGCACGCCGATGTCGAGATCGGGACCGACGAAATAGCCGCCGTGGCCCATCGCATCGGCGAGCCAGAGCGGCATGGCAACGGCGCCGGCCCAGTTGGCGAGGCGGCTCTCGACGATCTCGATCCCGAGGAACGCCCTGTCGCAGCAGGCGAGCAGCTCTGCCCGCGACCACGGCTGACCTGGCCGCAACGGCACTTCGCGCGCGAGGCGCAGGCCCAGTTCGATCTCGAAGCGGATCTCCGCGCCCGTCGCCCCCTCGTAGACGTCCCCCGGCGCCAGCCAGGGGCCCGGCATCAGCCCCGCGATCGGCGTGCCGTCCTCGGCGATACCGACCTTCCAGCCGCGATCCTCGAAGCCGGCGCCGCGGTTGACCGCGCGCGCGATGGCAAGTCCGTCCGCCAGCGACGGCGGCACCGGCAGGCTCGCCGTCTCGATCAGGGATCCTTCGCGGCGGGCCGCGAGAAGCGCATCGCGAACGGTTTCAGCGGTGGTCGGCATGATGTCCCTTCCCTGTCGCGCCGGCCCGAAGCCGCGGACGCAAGTCCTGCTATCCCAGGCCAGGCGGAGGGACAAGCGCGCGGCCGCTTCCGCGCTGTGGAACCAAGCCCATGCCTGCGCGGTTGCCGTGCCATGACCCGAACACGCCGAGCCCTCCTCGCAGCGATCCCGCACGCGCTCGCAGGCATGGCTCTGCTGCGCTTTCGCCCGGCCCATGCGCAGGCGTCGTTGCCGGCACCGGAGTTCGTCAGGCAGGTCGCCATCGCCAACATGTTCGGCATCGAATCGGCGACGCTGGCACGCCAAAAGAGCAGCTCGTCGGCCATCAAGGAGTATGCCCTGCGCCTCGCTGAGGATCATGCCAAGGCGGCGAGCAGCCTGAGGCGGATCATCGCACGCCGATCCGACATCGCCCTGCCCGACCGGCCGGACAGCCGCCGCCTCGACCTGCTGCGGGATCTCGGAAGTCTGGACGGTACGGATTTCGACAAGGCCTATACGGACGCCCAGCGCAGCACGCATCGGGAGCTCGCGCAGTTGCTCGACAGCTATGCCAGGACCGGTGACGATCCGGAATTGAAAAGCTTCGCAGCCGAAACCCTGCCGCTCTTCCAGAGCCTTGACCGCAAGGCCCGGCAGCTCGCGCCCTGAGAGAGGGCGCCGGCCTCTTCCCGACCGGACGAGACCCATCTGTGCCGCAACCTGTCGCCGCGAAACGCGGTCTCCCCCTGCCCTGTGACATACCGCGCAGCCTTTGACAGCAGCCCCGTCTCCTGTCGGGATATCGCGCGATCACGAGACCGGAGCTTGCGCCCATGAAGATTCGCGCCGCCGTCCTGAACGAGAGCCCGGTTGCGGCGCCTTACATGCTGAGCCGCCCGCTCCGGATCGAGGAGCTGGAGCTCGCTCCACCCGGGCGCGAAGAAGTTCTCGTCCGGGTGCGCGCCGCGGGGCTTTGCCATTCCGATCTCTCCGTCATCGACGGAAACCGCCCGCGGCCGGTGCCGATGGTGCTCGGCCACGAGGCGGCCGGGGAGGTCGTCGAGACCGGTCCCGGCGTCGATGACCTGAAGCCCGGTGACCGTGTCGTGATGGTGTTCGTGCCCTCCTGCGGGCATTGCGCACCCTGCGCCGAGGGGCGCCCCGCCCTGTGCGAACCCGGCAACGCCGCCAATGGGCGCGGCGAGATGCTCGGCGGCGGGCGCCGGCTCTCGGCTCATGGCCAGCCGGTGCATCACCATATCGGCGTGTCCGCCTTCGCCGAGCACGCAGTCGTCTCGCGCCGCTCGCTGGTCAAGGTCGAGGCCGAGATCCCGCACGAGATCGCGGCGCTGTTCGGCTGCGCCGTTCTCACCGGCGTCGGCGCTGCCGTGAACACGGCCCGGATCAAGGCCGGCGAGACCGTGGCGGTCGTCGGCCTCGGCGGCGTCGGGCTTTCGGCCCTGCTCGGGGCGATCGCCTGCGGCGCCTCGCGGGTGGTCGCCGTCGATCTCGCCCAGGACAAGCTCGATCTCGCTCTGGCGCTCGGGGCGAGCGACGTCTTCAAGGCAGACGAACCGAATGCGGTCGAGACGATCAGGCAGGCGACGCGGGGCGGCGTCGACCACGGGCTGGAGATGGCCGGCTCGGTGAAAGCCCTCGACCTCGCCTACCAGATCACCCGGCGCGGCGGCACGACCACCACGGCCGGCCTCGCCAACCCCGCGCATACGCTTGCGCTCTCGCCGGTGCGGCTGGTCGCAGAAGAGAGGACGCTCAAGGGGTCCTATGTCGGCTCCTGCGTGCCCTCGCGCGACATTCCGCGCTTCATCGAGCTGTACCAGCGCGGCAAATTGCCGGTCGACCGGCTCTGGACCAGCTCCGGCACCCTCGACGAGATCAACGAGGGCTTCGACGCGCTGAACGAAGGGCGGACGATCCGCCACATCGTCACGATGTGATGCCCTCCTCATTCTCCGGCAAAGCGATGCTTTGGCCGGAGAATGAGGCGCCGCGTCAGCCGTGCCTGTGCACGATCGTCTTGGTGGTGGCGAACTCCTCCAGCGCGATGAAGCCCTTCTCGCGGCCATGACCGCTCTTGCCGGTCCCGCCGAAAGGCAGTTCGATTCCGCCGCCGGCGCCGTAGCCGTTGATGAAGACCTGCCCGGCGCGGACACGCTTGGCGACGCGCTGCTGACGCCCGCCATCCTTGGTCCAGACCGCCGTGACGAGGCCGTAGTCGGTCCCGTTGGCGGCCGTGATCGCATCCTCCTCGTCCTCGAAGGGGAAGGCCGCAAGGACCGGGCCGAAGACCTCCTCCTGCTCGAGGCGGTTGCCGCGCGGCACCGGGCCGAACAGCGTCGGCGTGACGTAGAAACCGCCATTCGGCACGCCTTGAGCGACCCTGCCCTCGGCGATCACCGGGATGCCGGCTTCTCTGGTCTGGTCGATGAAGCTCTGGACGCGCCCGCGCTGCCTGGCGTTAATGACCGGGCCGCAATCGAGATCCATCTCAGGCGTGCCCGCCTGCAGCTTCGAGAAGGCTTTCGCCACCTCGGCAAGGACGTCGTCATAGATCGACTTCTGCACCAGCAGGCGGCTGCCGGCCGAGCAGGTCTGCCCGGTGTTCTGGACGATGGCCTTGCAGGCGATCGGCACGAACGCCTCGATATCGGCATCCTCGAAAACGATCTGAGGCGACTTGCCGCCGAGTTCGAGCGTGCAGGGGATGAGGTGCTCGGCACAGGCGTGCTGCACCATCTTGCCGACCTCGGGCGAGCCGGTGAAGGACATGAAGCCGATGCCGGGATGGGCGGAGAGCGCCGCACCCGCCTCGTGCCCCCTGCCCGCGACGATGTTGATCGCGCCGTCGGGGAAGCCGACCTCGCTGGCGAGCTCGGCGAGGCGGAAGGCCGTCGAGCAGGCGTCCTCGGCAGGCTTGAGCACCACGGCATTGCCCATGGCGAGCGAGGCGGTGAGCGAGCGGCCGATCATCTGCGCCGGATAGTTCCAGGGCAGGATATGGCCGGTGACGCCGTGCGGCTCGTGAATGACGCTGACGCTGTAGCCGTTCAGGAAGGGGATGACATGGCCGTGGACCTTGTCGGCCGCGCCGCCATAGAACTCGAAATAGCGGATGGTGGCGTCGATGTCGGCGCGGGCCTGGCTCATCGGCTTGCCGGTATCGCGGGCCTCGAGCTTGGCCAGTTCGTCGAAATGATCGTGCACCTTGACGGACAGCTTCGCGATCAGGCGGCCGCGCTCTGCGGCCGTCAGCCTGCCCCAGGCACCGTCGAAGGCGGAGCGGGCGGCCATGACCGCAGCATCGATGTCGGCCGCGTTGCCGCAAGCGATCCGGGCAAACTCCTCGCCCGTTGCGGGATCGAGCTTGGCGAGGGTTTCTCCCGTCTGGCCAGCGACATAGCGGCCATTGATGAAATGTCGATTCATGTTCTTTCCGATCGCTCAGGCCGGGCATGACCCGGGGGAATCGCGCGGCACGCTGGACTGTCGTGCATCGATCCACAAGTGTCGGCCGTGCCGGGTCGCCGCGCGGATCGTGCAGGGTTGCCGGTGCAACACGGATGCTCGACAGCACCGGCTGCGCAATGCCCGCGGCTCAGCAGCAATGAGACGACCGCGCGCCGATCGGCTCACCCGGCCAGACGCGGCGAAATTTCGTCGATCCGAAAGAAAACCTTCATACGTCACACCGTTCATTAAGAACCCTTTTCCGAAGATGCCCATTACGCTGCGTCGGGGGCAAGATCGACCGGTAGGGCGGATGAGATGGCCGAGGTTCGCGAGAACGAGCGCGCTATGAAATCGGAGCTGGTCGCGGCCTTGTACGCGACGCCCGGCACGATCCTGATCGGAGCCGCCATGGTGGCGACCGTCATGGCGGCGGCCACGGCGCTGACGGGCGGCGACGCTTCCTTCGCATCGATGACCGTGGCCATGCTGGCCATCGGGCTGGTCCGCCAGCTCGCGCATCGGCGCTTCCTGCGCGTCGACCTCGCCAGGGCCAGCGAAGCCGAGATCACCCGTCTCGAAAGGCTGGCGATGGTCGGCGCCTGGTCGACGGCCGCGCTCATTGCCGCGTTCGGCTCTCATGCGGTGCTCAACTACACCTATCAGCCGGTCGCGGTGCTCGCGATCGCGCAGACCATCGGCTACCTCGCCGGAATCTCGGGCCGCAACACGTCGCGGCCCCTGGTGACGCGCGTGCAGATCCTGATAGCGGCCTTTCCGTTCATGCTCGCCCTGATCTGGACCCGGGACCTGGCCTATCTGATGATCGGGCTCACGGTTGCGCTGACGACAGTGCTGACCTTCTCGAGCGCGCAGGTCATCCACCGCGTCTTCGTGGCCCGGCTGCGCACGATGCGGGAGCTGGAGAATCTCGCGGTCAGCGACACGATCACCAGCCTCTACAACCGCCGCGGTTTCATGCGCGAGATCCGTGCCGAGACCAACGCGGGCCATCCGATCACGCTGATCTCGATCGACATCGACCGCTTCAAGGGCATCAACGACAGCTTCGGCCACGATGTCGGCGACGCGCTGCTGCAGGCCTTCGGCGATCTGCTGAGCGGGGAGCTCCAGCCCGGTGACATCGCCGCCCGCACCGGCGGCGACGAGTTCATGGTGGCAACGGCGCGCGATGCCGGCGAATCGACTGCATTCGCCCGGCGCCTGGTCATGCTGCTCGGCAGCCAGCGCGTGGTGGCGGGGCGCCACGTCACCGCGACGGCGAGCATCGGCATCGCGCCGGCGGGATGCGCCAATACGATCGACGAAGCGCTGAAATGCGTCGACATTGCGCTCTACCGCGCCAAGCTCGAGGGCCGGAACCGCTTCGTCGTCTACAACGAAACGGTCCATGACGAGCACGAGGACAGCCGCGCGATCGAAGCCGAACTGCGCGACGGAATCCGGCGCGGCCAATTCGAGCTCCAGTTCCAGCCGATCTACAATCCGCGCTCGGGGACGGCGACGATGGCCGAGGCGCTGCTGCGCTGGAACCACCCGGAACGTGGGCTTGTCAGCCCCGAGCGCTTCATACCGCTGGCGGAGCGCACCGGCCTCATCACCGTGCTCGGCGCCTGGGCGCTCGACGAGGCCATCCGGACGGCGCTGACATGGCCGCGAAACATCGGCGTCAGCGTCAACGTTTCGGCCCGGCAGTTCGATCACGGGCACGATCTGGTCGGGCTCGTTGCCGCGCTGCTGCGACGCCATCGGCTCGATCCGCAGCGGCTCACCATCGAAATCACCGAAAGCTCGCTGATCGAGGACGCCGAGCACGTCACCGCCCGTCTTATTGCGCTCCGGACGCTCGGGGTCCGCATCGCGCTCGACGATTTCGGCACGGGGTATTCCTCGCTCAGCTACCTCGCCCATCTGCCGATCGACACGATCAAGATCGACCAGGCCTTCACGCAAGAGCTCGGCACATCGCGCAAGGCCGAATACCTGATGAACGCGATCACGCAGCTCGCCCATGATCTGAAGCTGCGACTGATCGTCGAGGGTGTGGAGACGCCGGAGCAGCTCGCGATCATCGAGAAGCACGCTGTGCACGGCATCCAGGGCTTCGTCTTCGCTCGGCCGATGGCCGCCGAGGCATTGCTGCCGATGATCGGTAACCGGGTGGCGACGGGGCGCGCCAAGCCGCCCCGCCCCACCAGCGGTTCCCGCAAGGGGGACCGGTTCAGCGAAGTCGCCTAGGCCGGGCTTCGAAACGGCATGACCGAGCCACTCGCGGAATCCTCTGCCGAACTATTGATAGCGAATGCGTGATCCGGTCAGATCGCATTGCGATCGGACCGGCGCAGGCTTCATGCGCCCCGGACGCATCCGCGCGAGCCGGAGGCCTTGATGCAGCGCCCGAACTACCCGAGCGGCAAGGACCTGCTGAGTGCCGACGCGGTTTCGCGCTTCGATCTCGACGACATCTTCGAACGTGCCGAACGCCATCTCCAGGAAGAGGAGCAGGAAAAAGCCGGGATTCTGCCGGAGCAGCCGACCCATCGCCGCAGGCCGCGAGTGATCGCCACGTTGTTCGACCAGCGCAGCACGCGCACGCGCCTCGGCTTCCAGGCTGCGGCGGCCCGGCTCGGCCACCAGTCCATCGATGCCTATGACACCGACCGCAGCCGGATGGGGACCAGCACGGGCGAATCGGTCGAGGACCATATCCGCACCGTCGAGCTCTACAGCGATCTGCTGGTGGTGCGCTCGCATCTTGAGGATATGCCCTACCGCGTCTCGCGGCTGAGCTACCTGCCGGTAATCAACGCGGGCAATGGCGCGGACGAGCATCCGAGCCAGGCGCTGATCGATCTCTTCGCCATCCGCCAGATGCGTGGCGACATCGAAAAGCTCGCGATCGCGCTGTCGAGCGACACGCGCGCCCGCTTCGCGGTGTCCTTCGTCAAGATGCTAAGGCTGGCGCCGCCGAAGCGCTTCACGCTGTGCTGCCTGCCCGACGTCCCGATCAACCCGGTGATGCGGGAGGCGATGACCGTGCTCGCCGGGCTGGGAACCGAGGTCAGGATCGTCCACGACGTGCGCCAGACCCTCGACCACGACGTGCTCAGCATCCAGATGCAAGACATGAGTCGCTTCGCCCATGCCTCGCTCGGCAACGAAGCGGTCGACAAGGAGAAGGAAAGCGAGCCCTTCACGATCACGGCACGGAAGATTCTCGACGCGCGTTCCGATACGCTGATTCTCAATCCGCTGCCGCGCTTCTCGGAGCTGGACACCTCCTGCGACAGCCTGCCCAATGCCGGCTACTTCCGGCAGGTCCAGCTGTCGGTGCCGATGCGGATGGCGGTCCTGGAGCGGATGCTCTCGGGCGTTCCCTGGACCGGACAGGCGGCGAACTGAGCCGCCGCCCTCCCTGCAGCAGTCGGCCCGGTCAGCGGGCGATCTCGAAGACCACGCTGACCTGGGTCTGGTAGCTGTTCTCGCCGCTGGCCAGCGGCACGGCCATGTCGGCGGCCGCCTTGCGCATCGGCGCGGCGTAGGCGATCGGCCGCGGCGGCGCGGCATTTTCCTCGATCGACAGGATCGGGCCGAGCTTCACGCCCGCAGCCTCGGCCAAGGTACGCGCCTTGTCGAGCGCGTCCGCCACGGCGCGCTTGCGCGCCTCGGTCATGGTGGCCTTCAGGTCCTCCTTGACGAAGCTGATGCCGCCACCCTGGTTGACGCCGAGACCGACGACCTTGTCGATGATCGCCCCGGCCTCGGCGAGCTTGCGAATGCGGACGGTGACCTCGTTGCTGACCGCATAGCCGACGATCTTCGGCTCCTGCGGCTTGTCGCGCGAGGGCTGGGAATAACGCGGCTGAATGTCGAGGCGCGAGGTCTGGATGTCGCGCTCCGCGATGCCCGCCGCCTTGAGCGCGTCCAACACCTCCTTCATCGCGGCGCTGTTGGCGTTGAGCGCCTCGCGCGCCGTCCCGGCCTCGCGCAGGACGCTCAGCGTCACGACCGCCATGTCGGGCGCGACCGAGGCCTCCCCCTCACCCATCACGCTGATGCGCGGCGGCAGGCGAGCGGCAGCCGAATCCTGCGCAGCCGCAGGCGCGGCAGGCAACATGGCGGTGGCGACAAGCGCGGCTCCGGCAAGGGCGGGGGCAAAAAGGTTCAGCATCATCTCTCCTGTCGGCTAATCCGGCCGCCATCGGCGGCCGCCTTATGCCAAGCCCGCGATGGTGTCGAAATTATCACGGCGTTCCTTCGCTCCCGCCGCCCGCACCATATCCGGCAGCGATCATGAACAAGATTTAACTTCCCCAGCGAAAGGCCGCCATTTAGATTGGAATTCCTCTAATCTGGGAAAACCGACCGTGGCCGACCTTTCCGCTACCACCACCGCCGCGACCGCCTATGATGCCGTCGCGCGCAAGCTCCACTGGAGCATCGCTGCGCTGATCCTGGTGGCCTTCGGGCTCGGGCTGACGGTCGACGTTTTTCCGCATAGCTGGGAATATGCGGTGGTCGAGACCCACAAGGTCGTGGGGATCGCGATCCTCGTGCTTGTCCTCGCCCGGCTGGGCTGGCGCCTGACCCATCGTCCGCCGAAAATGCCCGACGGCCCAGCGATCCTGGCCCTGGCCGCACGGATTGGCCATGTCGCCCTCTATCTCGTGATGCTGATCGTCCCGATCATCGGCCTCGTCTACGCGGTCCGGCGCGGGCAGGGGTTCGACTTCGGCCTGTTCGCCGTGCCGGCCTTCCAGGCGGCCGAGCCGCGTGCCGCCACGCGCCCCATCCGGGAATGGCACGAATGGGCCGCCTATGCGTTGATCGCCCTCGCCTGCCTGCACGCGCTCGCGGCCTTCTGGCATCATTTCGTGCGCAAGGACGACACGCTCCGGCGCATGCTGCCGGATGCGCCGCGACGCTCGCTCTAGGTATTACCCCTACCCTTCGACCAGGCGCCGGGCGATCACCTGCGCCTGGATTTCGGCTGCGCCCTCGAAGATGTTGAGGATGCGGGCATCGCAGAGCACACGGCTCACCGGATATTCCAGCGCGAAGCCGTTGCCACCGTGGATCTGCAGGGCGTTGTCGGCCGCCGCCCAGGCGACGCGGGCGCCGAGCAGCTTGGCCATGCCGGCCTCGAGGTCGCAACGCCGGTCAGCATCCTTCTCGCGGGCAGCGAAATAGGTGAGCTGGCGGGCGATCAGGATCTCCGCCGCCATCATGGCGAGCTTGTCGGCGACGCGCGGGAAGGCGATCAGCGGCTTGCCGAACTGGATGCGCTCCTGAGCGTAACGCAAGCCGAGATCGAAGGCCGATTGCGCGACGCCGATGGCGCGGGCCGCCGTCTGGATACGCGCGGCCTCGAAGGTCTGCATGAGTTGCTTGAAGCCCTGCCCCTCGACACCGCCGAGCAGGTTTTCGCCCTTCACGATGAAACCGTCGAAGGCGAGCTCGTATTCCTTCATGCCGCGATAGCCGAGCACTTCGATCTCGCCGCCGGTCAGGCCCTCGACCGGGAACGGATCGGCGTCGCTTCCGCGCGGCTTCTCGGCGATCAGCATCGACAGGCCGCGATAGCCCGGCGCATCGGGATCGGTCCGCACCAGCAGTGTCATGATGTCGGCGCGGACGGGATGGGTGATCCAGGTCTTGTTGCCGTAGACCTTCCAGACGGCGCCGTCGCCGTCCCCTTCCTTGACCGCCTTGGTGCGCAGGCTGGCGAGGTCGGAGCCGGTGTTCGGCTCGGTGAAGACGGCGGTCGGCAGGATCTCGCCGGAGGCGATCTTCGGCAGCCACTTCGCCTTCTGCTCGTCGGTGCCGCCGCAGAGAATGAGCTCGGCCGCGATCTCGGACCGGGTCCCGAGCGAGCCAACGCCGATATAGCCGCGCGACAATTCCTCGGAGACGACGCACATCGAGACCTTTGACAGGCCCATGCCGCCGAACGCCTCGGGGATGGTCAGGCCGAAGACGCCGATTTCGGCCATCTTCTCGACGACCGGCATCGGGATGTAGTCGTTCTCGAGATGCCATTCATGGGCGTGCGGCGTGACCTCCGCGGCACAGAACCGGCGCATCTCCGAGCGGATCGCTTCCAGCGTCTCGTCAAGGCCGGGATCGCCCACGCTGCTCGCACCATCGCTCTGGCTGAACAGGGCGACGAAGCGGGCCCGGTTTTCCGGCGTGTTGCCCTCGGCGATGAGCCTCTCGGCCGCCTCCGAGCAAGCGGCCGCCACCGCCTCCTGCGACAGGCCGAGCGCCGGCAGCCGGACGATCTCTCCCTGGCTCATCGGAATGCCACCGAAGATCTGGGCGGCGTATTCACCCGCGCCGATACGGATCGCACAGTCCTCGACCGCGCCGTAGCGTCCTTCCTCCTGCAGCCGCTCGCCATAGGCTTTCAGCTCGCGCAGCGCCGTGACGTAGGTGGCGAGCCAGGACAGGCCATGCGCGGCATGCTGCTCGGCTTCGAGCCGGGCCGAGGAGACCCGGCCCTCGACTTCGACCCTGCGCCGGACGGCCGCGACCGCAGCCTCGAGCAGCGTCTCGAAGCCCGGCAGCGCCGCCGCGACGAGAGCGACCGCGCCCCCGCGGCTTTCGGTTTGCAACGCAGCGTTGGCGCTCATGATTCAGCCTCCCTTTGTTGCGTCGCAGCATAGGCGGAAGCGCAGGGAAACCAAAATCCGCCTTTCGGCGAGGATGCCGGCAGCGGTCGGCTATTTCCGGCTGGCGAGGACGACACCGAGGATGCTGACGGCCATGCCGGCGACCTGAAGCGCGGAAAGCGTCTCCCCGAACAGCAGCCAGGCCTCGACCGCGACCAGCGCCGGTACGAGATAGAGAAAGGTCACGATGCGCGAGACTTCGCCGCGCCGAAGCATGAACAGGTACAGCCCGATGCCGCCGAGCGAGAGGACGACCACCGACCAGAACAGGACGAGCAGCATCGTCACGTTCCACTCGATCCGCATCGGCTCCAGCGCCCAGGCGACGGGAATGGTGACGAGAAAGGCGGCGGTATACTGGATCGCCGTCACCGTCCTGAGATCGCCCGAAACCACCCGCGCCTTCTGGTAGAAGGAGCCGAGGGTGACGGCGATCATGCCGACGATGTTGATCAGGACCGGCAGAAGCACAGCCCACAAGACCGCGGGATCGACGCCGGCCAATTGGGGCTCAAGCACGAGCGCGATTCCGACGAAGCCGCAGGCGATACCGAGCCAGCGGACACCCGAGATGCGCTCCCCGACGAGGACCGGGGCGAAGAGAGCGGTCAGGATCGGCTGCAGGCCGGCGATCAGGCCGGAAATGCCGGCGGGCAAGCCATGACGCACCGCCCACCAGACGCCGGCGAGATAGATGCCGTGAAGGAGGACGCCCGTGATCGCGATGTCGATCACGGCCCGGCGGCTGCGCGGCCACGGCGCACCGGCTGCGAGCGCCATCAGCCCGACGAGAACCGCTGCGGAGGCGAAGCGCAGGGAGAGAAAGGTCAGCGCATCGGCGTAGCGCGCCGAATAGCCGGCCACGATCCATCCCGTCGACCACAGGAAGGTGAAGAGCAGCGGCATTGCTCGCATAAGGAGAGGCGACATCGGACCGGACGCTGACGAGGGCCGCCGTCTCTACTCCCGATCGGCCGGAGGCAAAAGAGCGCACAGGCGCCCAGGGCCATGCCCGTGACGCGGCCATGCCGAGAGTGGCATTTCAGTCGCGATCCGGCGCGCCGGGCGGGAAGTAGTGACGATAGGGCCGCGCCTCGTCGACCGCGCGCGCGAAGGATGGCCGCTTCAGCAACCGGGCGCGGTAGGCTCGCACGTTCGAAAAGGTGCTGTCGATCTCATGGACCCAATCGGCGTAAAACAGTGACGGTGCCGCACTGCAATCGGCCAGGGTGAAGCCATCCCCGCAAGCCCATTGCCGCGAGGCCATCGCCCCGTCGAGCCAGCCATAAGCGGAATCGAGCATGGCGCGCGCCTGAGCAACGCCGACGCGGTCACGATCCTCGGGCGGGCGCATGAAATCGGCGACGATGCGCTGCATCGGCGTCATGACATAGTTGTCGAAGAAGCGGTCCATCGTCCGGACCTCGAGCGCGGCCTTGGCGTCTTCCGGCACGAGGCGCACGGGACCGGGGTGATACAATCCGAGATGCTCGATGACGACGCTGGATTCGAGCACCGTCCGGCCATCATCGACGAGAACCGGGAAACGCTTCAGCAGCCAGAGCGCCTCCAACTCTTCGCCCGCGCCTTCGTCCTCGAGATTGCGATAGGTGAAGGGCGTCCCGTTCTCGTAGAGCGCGATCAGCACCTTCTGGCAGTAGGACGAGAACGGGTGAGCATAGAGCGTCAGAGCCATGGCATCCTCCAAACCAATTGCATTTCGCAATCGGAATTTAAGGAAACCGATTCTGTTTTGCAACCGGATTTTTACCGGCTCATGTCCCCAGAGCTTCCGCGACGTCCTCATAGGTCCGCAAGCCCGTGCGGGGCGCGTAGACCAGAACCGACATGTTGCCCGGTGCGTGCTCGTTCTTCCACATCTTGTGGTGGGCGAGCGGGATCTTGTCCCAGGGGAAGACCTCGGACATGCAGGGATCGATGCGCCGGTCGATGACGAACTGGTTGGCCGCGCTCGCCTGCTTGAGATGGGCGAAATGCGAGCCCTGGACGCGCTTCTGGCGCATCCAGACATAACGGGCGTCGAAGGTGATGTTGAAGCCCGAGGTGCCCGCGCAGAACACCACCATGCCGCCGCGCTTGGCGACGAGGCAGGAGACCGGGAAGGTCGCCTCGCCCGGGTGCTCGAAGACGATGTCGACATCCTTCTTGCCGGTGATGTCCCAGATCGCCTTGCCGAACTTGCGGGCCTCCTTGGTCCACTCGTTGTATTCGGGCGAATTGACCTTGGGCATCTGGCCCCAGCAGTTGAAATCCTTGCGGTTGATCACGCCCTTGGCGCCGAGGCCCAGCACGTAGTCGCGCTTGGTCTCGTCCGAGATGACGCCGATCGCGTTGGCGCCCGAAGCCGCGCAGAGCTGGACGCCGAAGACGCCGAGGCCGCCGGAAGCGCCCCAGACAAGCACGTTGTCGCCGGGCTTGATGGTGTGCGGGGCATGGCCGAAGAGCATGCGGTAGGCGGTGGCCAGCGTCAGCGTGTAGCAGGCAGCCTCCTCCCAGGCGAGATGCTTCGGCTTGTGCATGAGCTGGCGCGACTGCACCCGGCAGAACTGGGCGAAGGAGCCGTCCGGCGTCTCGTATCCCCAGATGCGCTGGGTCGACGAGAACATCGGGTCGCCGCCATTGCACTCCTCGTCGTCGCCGTCGTCCTGGTTGCAGTGGACGATGACCTCGTCGCCGACCTTCCAGCGCTTCACCTTGGAGCCGACTGCCCAGACGATGCCCGCGGCATCGGAGCCGGCGACATGGAACGGCGCCTTGTGGACGTCGAATGGCGAGATCGGCTGGCCGAGGCCGGCCCAGATGCCGTTGTAGTTGACGCCGCCGGCCATCACGAGGAGCAAGACCTCCTCCTCGCCGATAGGCCATGTCGGCACGACCTCGACCTGGAACGAGTCCTGCGGCGCCCCGTGACGCTCGCGCCGGATCGCCCAGGCATACATCTTCTCCGGGACATGGCCGAGCGGGGGCAGTTCGTCGAGTTCGTAGAGATCCTTGAGCGGCTTCACGGCGGCCTGCGACTTCGACATGGTCGTCTCCCTGCTCTCTTCCGTCGTTGCCCAGCCCGGCGCTCGTCGGCGGATTGGGACGCCGATCATGCACCATATGCTGCGCTGCGCCATTAACCTAAGGAATCACGCCGCAGCGCAAAATCACGATGGCGCCGGCACTTCCGTTTTCTTCACTCTTCGCCGCGATCCTGCGGGCAGGCGCGCTGGAGGATAGATGGCATGCGCAGTCTGCTGATGATGGTGGGCCTGCCGGACCTGCCGCTGCTTTCCGTCATGCTGGTCGTCACGATGATCGTCCTCGCCGCGCTCCTGTTCGGCTGGATTTCGGACCTGCTGCTCGGCGATGGCGGCTTCGGGGTAACCTTCAACGCCGGGCTCGCGCTCGTCGGGGCCTTCGTCGGCACATGGCTCTGGCACCGCTTCGGTTTCCCCACACGCTTCGACGCCAACGCCCTGCGGGCGGGGATCGCGGCCGCGTCGGGCCTGGCCCTGCTCCTCGTCGCCGCCGTGCTGCGACCTTAGAAGCGCTCAGGCCTTCCCGGGCAGCGTCGCCGCGAAACTGTTCAGGTACTTCATGCCGGTGTCGCACATCATCGTGACGATAGTCGCGGCGCTTCCCAATCGTCCGGCGAGGCGCAGTGCGGCAACGACATTGCCGCCGGTCGAGGTCCCGGCGAAAAGCCCCTCCTCCCGGGCGAGCCGCAGCGCCATAGCCCGCGCCTCCTCGGTCGAGACGGGCTCGATCGCGTCGACGAGCTCGGCCCGCCACAGCGGCACCACATAGCCTGCCCCGACGCCGTCGATCTTGTGGGCTCCGGTCGGACCGCCCGAGAGCACCGCGGACTCGGCCGGCTCCACCGCCACGATCGCCAGCGGCCGGCCGCGGCGGTGCAGCGCTTCACCGGTCCCGCGCAAGGAGGCGGCGGTTCCGACGCTCTGCACGAAGCCGTCGATCTGGCCGCCTGTCTGAGTCCAGATTTCGTCCGCCAACCTGTCGTAGGCGGCGAGTTGATCGGTATTGCGCATCTGGTCGGTCCAGAACGCGCCGGTCTCGGCGGCAATGACGCCCGCAGCCGCGATCATGTCCTTCGTCAGCGTCTCGGTCATGCGACCGGATTCGCTCCGGATGATCGTCAGCTCGGCACCCAGCAGCTGCATATGGACGAGCTTCTCGCGGGCAAACGCATCCGAGGTCACGATATGCAGCCGATAGCCCTTCACCGCGCAGACCTGAGCCAGTGAGACACCGGTGCTGCCGCCGGTATACTCGACGACGCTGCCACCCGGCTTCAGCCGTCCGTCGGCTTCGGCCGCCTCGATCATGGCGAGCGCCATGCGATCCTTCATCGACCCGGTCGGGTTTTCGCTCTCGAGCTTCAGGAGGATTCGCGCGCCATTCCGCGGACCGATGCAGCGCAGAGGCAGCAGCGTCGTACGTCCGATGCGGCTGAGGACGGTGTCGGGCATGGCCGTCATGGCGGGATTCCCTTCCTTTGAATTTTCTTGTATATACAATCCTTGTATCTGCAAATAGATGGTCTGAGCAATGCCGGAACACCGGGGATTTCGTGCGGAGCTCGAAGAGCAGGTGGCGGGCTGCGCCGGGCTGAATAGCCGCGCGCTCGCACGGCGATTGACCAGGATCGTCGACGAAGCGCTGAAGGAGAATGGTGTCGGGCTCGCCCAGATCGGGCTGATGGCACTGATCGCGACCCATGCGGACGACCGGATGGCAGCGCTGGCGGCACGCGCCGGGCTCGATCCCTCCACGCTCTCGCGCAACCTGCGCGGGTTGGAGCGCGAGGGGCTGATCGAGATCGCGACGGTCGAGAAGGACCTGCGGCGGCGAGCGGTCTGGCTGACGGAAAGCGGGGTCAGGCGCCTGCAGGCGGCACTGCCGGGCTGGAGGCAGGCTCAGGCCAGGATCGCAGACCTCCTACAGGCCGAATTCCTGCAAGAGATCGCCAAGGCGAGCGAGAAGCTCGCCGCATATAAGGATTGAAGGTCAGGCGGCTCCGCCGCGGCAGGCGGCGAGCATGTAGTTGACGTCCATGTCGCGCGACGCGCTCCAGCGGCCGGTCAGCGGATTGAAAACCACGCCGGCCTGCGTCCCGACCGTGAAGCCATTGCCCTCGATGGCGCCGCCGAGCTCTGCCGGGGTTACGAACTTCTCCCAGTCATGGGTGCCCTTCGGCAACCAGCGCAGAACATATTCCGCGCCGACGATCGCCAGCGCATAGGATTTCAGCGTGCGGTTCAAGGTCGCCATCACCAGCAGGCCATCAGGCTTCACCGCCGCACAGCAGGCGGCGACAAAGGCCTCGACATCGGCGACATGCTCGACGACCTCCATGGCCAGCACGATATCGAAGCGCCGGCCGGAAGCGACGACGGCCTCGATCGTCTCCTCGCGGTAGTCGATCGAAAGCCCGCTCCTTTCGGCATGGGCCCTGGCGACGGCGATGTTGGTGGGGGCGGGGTCGAGGCCTGTGACCTCTGCGCCGAGCCTTGCGAGCGGCTCGGACAATACCCCTCCCCCGCAGCCGATATCGACCAGGCTCAGCCCTTCGAGGGTCCGCATCTGCTTCGGGTCGCGGCCGAACCGGGCGCAGGCCTCATCGCGGACGAAGGCCAGCCGCACGGGGTTGAACTTGTGCAGGACGGCCATCGGGCCCTTCTGATCCCACCAGTCGCGCGCGATCGCGTCGAAGCGGGCGACCTCCGCCGGGTCGATCGTCGAGCCTGAACGTTCGGTCGCAGCCGCCATGAACGGGTCCTTCGCTGATGCGATGCCGCATTGACACCGCGCCTGACGCCCGTCATCTACACCCGCCCCGCCGAGAGCGCGAGGGCGACGTTTCGACCCGGCCGCAAGCCGGGACAGCTATCGAAAAGACCATCATGGCCCGTCTGGTGATGAAATTCGGCGGCACCTCAGTCGCCACTGTCGAGCGCATCAAGAACGCGGCGCGGCACGTCAAACGCGAGGTCGAAGCCGGCAACGAGGTGGCGGTCGTGGTCTCGGCGATGTCGGGCAAGACCAACGAGCTCGTCGCCTGGTGCAAGGAAGCGGCGCCGCTCTACGACCAGGCGGAGTACGATACCGTCGTCGCCTCGGGCGAGCAGGTCACCTCGGGGCTGATGGCGATCGTGCTTCGCGAGATGGGCATCCCGGCCCGCTCCTGGCAGGGTTGGCAAATCCCGATCTACGGCTCGGACGCCCATGGCTCGGCCCGCATCGTCGACGTTGACGGCGCCGGCATCATCGCCGGCTTCGACCGCAACCGCGAGGTCGCCGTCTGCTCCGGCTTCCAGGGCGTGCATGCCGAAAGCCGCCGCATCGTCACGCTCGGCCGCGGCGGCTCCGACACGAGCGCGGTGGCGCTCGCAGCCGGCCTCAAGGCCGATCGCTGCGACATCTACACCGATGTCGACGGCGTCTACACCACCGATCCGCGCATCGTCCCGAAGGCGAAGCGCATGGACAAGGTCTCCTTCGAGGAGATGCTCGAAATGGCCTCGCTCGGCTCGAAGGTCCTGCAGGTGCGCTCGGTCGAGATCGCCATGACGCAGCGCGTGCCGACCTATGTGCGCTCCTCCTTCGACGACCCCGAAAACCCCAATCCTGGCACCCTCATCTGCGACGAGGACGACATCGTGGAACAGCAGATCGTCACCGGCATCGCCTTCTCCCGGGACGAAGCCCAGATCACCCTCCGCCGCGTGGCCGACAAGCCCGGCGTCGCCGCGGCGATCTTCGGCCCGCTCGCCGATGCCAATATCAATGTCGACATGATCATTCAGGTCGTCTCGGACGATCAGGCGACGACCGACATCACCTTCACCGTGCCGACGGCCGATTACGAGCGCGCCCGCACGCTGCTCGAGAGCAAGCACGACACGATCTCCTACCAGGAGATCCAGGGCGCGACCGACGTGGTGAAGATCTCGGCGATCGGCGTCGGCATGCGCTCGCATGCGGGCGTGGCGGCCCGCGCCTTCCGGGCGCTCGCCGAGAAGGGCATCAACATCCGCGCGATCACCACCTCCGAGATCAAGTTCTCGGTGCTGATCGACGCCGCCTATACCGAACTCGCCGTGCGCACGCTTCACTCGCTCTACGGGCTGGACGCCGGCTGAGGCGCCGCCGGCCGGCTCACTCCGCCGGGTGCGTCGCGGGCGGCGACGCATGGCTGCTGCCGCGGAATAGCCCGCCGAGCCTCACCAGCCCTTCCGAGAGCCTGTCCATGTAGAGGAACAAGACGGGCGTGATGAACAGCGTCAGGACCTGGGAGATCATCAGGCCGCCGACGACTGCGATGCCGAGCGGCTGACGCAGCTCGGCGCTGGCGCCAGCGCCGAGGGCGATCGGCAGGGTTCCCATCAAGGCGGCAAGCGTCGTCATGATGATCGGCCGGAACCGCATGATACAGGCCTTGTGGATCGCTTCCTTGGCCGACATGCCCTCGCGCCGCAGCACCAGCGCGACGTCGATCATCATGATCGCGTTCTTCTTGACGATGCCGATCAGCATCAACAGCCCGATGATCGCGATGACAGACAGCTCGAGGTTGAACAGGCGCAGCGCCCCGAGCGCGCCGATCGCCGCCGACGGCAGGCCGGTGAGGATCGTCAGCGGGTGGATGAAGCTCTCGTAGAGAATGCCGAGCACGATGTAGATCGTCAGGATCGCGCCCGCGATCAGCAGACCCTGGTTGGCCAGCGAATCCTGGAAGGTCTTGGCCGTGCCGGCGAGCGTGGTGGTCACCGATTTCGGCAGGCCGATCCGCTCCTTGATCGCCTCGATATGGTTGACGCTGTCGCCGAGCGCCACGCCGGGCGGCAGGTTGTAGGAGATCGTCACGGCGGGGAGCTGGCCGAGCTGGTTGACCGTGAGCTGCCCCGCGGTGCGCTGGATGCGCGCAACCGCCCCCAGCGGGACGAGTGTGCCGCTGCGGGTGCGGATGCGGATGGCGTTCAGGCGCTCCGGCGTCCACTGCTCCCGGGGATTGAACTCGACGACGACCTGGTAGCTGTCACCCGTCGAATAGATGGTCGAGACCTGCCGCACGCCGAAGCCTGAATACAGCGTCGAACGCAGCACGTCGGAGCCGATGCCGAGCTGATCGGCCTTGTCCTTGTCGATGACCACCGTCGCCTGCAGGGCGTTGTTCTGCAGGTCGGTGTTGACATCGAGGAACGCAGCCCGGTCCTGCCGCATCGCGTCCGCGAGACGCGTCGCCCAGTCGTTCATCTGTTCCTGGTCGAGTCCCTGGACGACGAGCTGGTATTCGCTCTTCGAGGAGCGCGCGCCGATGCGCAGGTTCTGGACGGGCGTCATGTAGGTGGTGATGCCGGCGACCTCCGCCAGGTCGCGGCGGAGCGAGGCGAGCACGACCTGCAGCTTCGGACGCCGGTCGAGCGGCTTCAGCTCGACGAAGAGCCGGCCGGCGTTGAGCGCGCCGGAATTGCCGTTGCCGCCGACGGAAGACGCGACGTGGGCAACATAGGGCGACTTGCGGAAGACGTCTGCGACCTCGTTCTGCAGCTTGAGCATGGCCGGGAACGAAATGTCCTGCCGCGCCTCGGTCGAGACCTGGAGCTGGCCGATATCCTCCTGCGGGAAGAAGCCCTTGGGCGTCGTCTGCATCAGCCAGACGGTGCCGGCCATCGTGGCGAAGAAGGCGATCAGCATCAGCGGCTGAAAGCGCAGGCAGAAAGCGAGACCGCGGTCGTAGCCGCGCAGGATGGCATCGAAGCCGCGTTCCAGCACCCGCCCGAACAGATTCTCCTGATGATGCTCACCATAACCCGAGAGCAGGCGCGAGCACAGCATCGGCGTCAGCGTCAGCGAGACGAAGGCGGAGGCGAGGATCGAGACCGTCACCACCACGGCGAACTCGTTGAAGATGCGGCCGATCACGCCGCCCATCAGCAGAACCGGGATGAAGACGGCGACCAGCGAGAGCGAGATCGAGATGATGGTGAAGCCGATCTCGCCGGCGCCCTTCAGCGCGGCGTCATAGGCCGAGAGCCCGTCCTCCTCCATATGCCGGACGATGTTCTCGAGCATGACGATGGCATCGTCGACGACGAGGCCAACGGAGAGGGTCAGGCCGAGCAGCGAGATGTTGTCGATCGAGAAGCTGAGCAGATACATCACCGCCAGCGTGGCGATGATCGAGATCGGGACGGCCACGGCGGGGATGAAGGTCGCCGCAACGCGGCGCAGGAAGACGAAGATCACCATCACGACGAGCGCGATCGTCAGCAGCAGGGTGAACTGCACGTCCTCGACGGCCTGGCGGATCGAGGTCGAGCGGTCGTTCAGCAGCGACAGCGAGGCGGCGGCCGGCAGTTGCTCCTCGAAGGCCGGGATCATCGCCTTGACCTTGTCGACCACCTCGACGGTGTTGGCGTCGGGCTGGCGCTGTACCGCGAGCACGATCGCCGGGATGCCGTCGTACTGGCTGCGCGTCTGCGTGTTCTCGACCGAATCGATCACTTTCGCGACGTCGCCAAGGCGCACCGGCTTGCCGGAGCGGGTGGTGACGATGGTGTTGGCGAACTGCGCGGCGTTGGCGAGCTGTGTCTTGGCCTGGATGGTGAGCTGCTGGGCGTTGTTCTGGATGGTGCCGACCGGGGTGTTGGCATTGGTCGCCGTGATGGCGGCCTGCAATTCGTCGACGCCGATGCCGCGTGCGGCCAGCGCGGTCGGGTCGATCTGGATGCGCACGGCATATTTCTGGCTGCCCCAGATCAGCACCTGCGCGACACCGTCAACCGTCGAGAGAGCCGGCGAGATGACCTGCTGGGCGAAGGCGTCGAGCTGCGAAAGCGGTACGACGTCGCTCTTCAGCGCCATCAGGATGATCGGCGCATCGGCCGGATTGACCTTGCGATAGCTCGGCGGGGTCGTCATCTCCAGCGGGAGCTGGCGCTGGGTGCGCGTGATCGCCGCCTGCACGTCGGCGGCCGCGGCATCGATATCGCGGTTCAGCACGAACTGGATCGCGATCGAGGTGGTTCCGAGCGCGTTCGAGGTCGAGATCGAGTCGATGCCGGCGATGGTGGCGAACTGCTTGATCAGCGGCGTGGCGACGGAGGTCGCCATCGTGTCGGGCGAGGCGCCCGGCAGCTGCGCCGAAACGTTCACGACGGGAAATTCGGCGCGCGGCAGCGCCGCCACCGGCAGGAAGCGATAGGCGAACATCCCCGCCAGCACCAGCGAGACCGACATCAGGATGGTGGCGACCGGGTGCTTGATGCAGAAGGAGGAGACGTTCACGAGCGGCCCTCCTGCGCGACGGGGGTGCTCTCGGGCGGCTTCTCGGTCGTCGCCGCGCGCTCGCGCACCCGCGTCCCCTGCTTCAGCCGCATCTGGCCGTCGATCACGACGCGCTCGCCCGGCGCCACGCCCTCCGTGACCGCCGTCTTCTCGCCATCGGTCAGAGCGAGCTTGATCTGGCGCAGATCGACGCTCGAGTCCTTCTTGACGACAAAGACATAAGGACCCTTCTGCCCCGTCTGCACCGCGACGGTCGGGATCACCGTCACGCCCTGCAGCACATGCGGGACGATCTCGACATCGACGTACTGGCCGGGCCAGAGGCTCAGATCGTCATTGGCGAAAGCCGCCTTGGCCGTGATCGTGCCCGAGGCGATGTCGACCGCGGAATCGACGAAGTTGAGCTTGCCTGTGGCAGGGCCGCGATCGCTGCCCGCCACATGGGCCGAGACCGGGACCGGTGTCGCGGCGGCGAGCGCCGCCTGCAGCGTCGGCAGGTCGCTCTCCGGCATGGCGAATGTCACGCGCAGCGGCTTCATCTGCGTGATCGTCAGAAGGCCGGTGCTGCTGTTGTTGCTGTTGGAGCTGACGAGGTTGCCGGGAGTGACCGTCACTGCTCCGACACGCCCGTCGATCGGCGCCAGGATGCGGGTGTAGCTCAGCTTCAGCCTGTCGGCGTCGAGCGTGGCGTGATCGGCCTGAATGCTGGCGGCGGAGCTCTTCTCGTCGGCGGTCGCCTGATCGACCTGCGCCTGCGTCCCGGCATTCCGCGAAAAGAGCTGCCTGTAGCGATCCAGATCGGCGAGATTGCGCGTATGCGTCGCCTCGTCCTTGGCCAGCATCGCCTGGTCCTTGGCGATCTGGGCCTTGATGTCGCGATCATCGAGGCTGAAGAGCGGATCGCCGGCCTTGACGAACTGGCCATCGCTGACGTGCTGCGCCACGATCTGGCTGTCGATCCGCGACTTGATGATCACGCTCGCCGGCGTCTCGACGAAACCGATCGCATGTTTGCGGACCGGGAAGTCCGCCTGCACCGCCGCCGCCGAGACGACGGAGACCGCTCCGCTGGCCCGTGCCGCACGCGCCGCCTGCGGCTCGCCCGCGCCGTGCGAACGCCAGTACCAGATACCCGCCGCCGCAGCGACGATCACAACGCCGACAAGCAATCCCGAACGCTTCATAGTGGGCCCACCTGCTCAAGCCATGCGATCAGCCGAAAGCGGCTGCTGGTTCCTGTCGTCGGCGCGCCGGGACCGGACCCGTTCCCGGATCATGCCGAGCGTCTCCAGCGCCGACAGAACGGCGTCGTCCCCGACGTCGCCGAGAAGCTCGCCGGCGATAGCGCCACGGACATCGTCGAGATCATCGACCAGTCGCCGGCCGCCCGTCGTCAGATAAAGCAGATAGGCGCGCCGATCGGCCGGGTTCTCGCGCCGCTCGATCAGGTCCTGGCTCTGCAGTCGATCGAGAAGGCGCGCGAGCGAAATCGGCTGCAGGTCCATCTGCTCGGCCAGCGCCGCCTGGTTCAGCCCTTCCTGGCGGCGCAGCCGCGAAAGCACGCCCCATTGAGCACGCGTGGTGCCGTGCTCGCGGGCACGCTGATCGACATAGGTCCGCATCAGGCGCGAGGTTTCGACGAGCTGAAACATCAGCTCCCGCCGCAGGGGGCGCTTCATCCACAAATCTCCAATCGTAAGCCTGCTTATAGTAAGTCAGATTGCGGCGCTTTTACAGTGGCCATTTCGCGACTGCGAAAGCTATTTTCGAGCGTGCATGCGGGGACGAGGCGCAACCGTGAGGCGCTCCCGCCGCTAGGCTCGCGCCTCCTGCTCCATGCTGCTCCCGCGCAGCCCGCCCGGCACGCAAAGGCGCGGATAGAGCCGCGACATCTCGCGCATCAGGAATTTCGCCGGGACATCGAAGAAGCTGCCGTGATCGACGATATAGCTCATGAAGCTGCGCCCCTGCTGGTCATAGGGCTGCAGCAGCGCATCGCTTTCCGCGTCGAAGGGCAGCACGGCGACGCCGAGCCGGTCGCAGAGCGTGGCATTGAAGGTCGGCGACGCCTTCAGCCAGCCGCCGCCGAGATGGATCTCGGCATAGCCGTGATAGGCGAAGACGTCGGTTCCCACGGCCTCGAGCAGGCGCGGCGTCGCCAGATGATTGCGGACATCGGCGAGACCGATGCGCGCCGGGATGCCCGCGGCCCGGCACAGCGCCGCGTAGAGCGCCGCCTTGCCGACGCAATAGCCGATCCCGGCCCGGAGCACCGCGCTGGCCCGATAGGTATCGGCGTCGTGGAAATCACGATAGGGATCATAGCGAATATCGTCGCGCACACGTTCGTAGAGGATGCGAGCCCGATGCGCCGGATCGGTGCAGCCCGCCGTCAGCCGTCGCGCCTGGGCGATGACGACCTCGTCATCGCTGTCGACGAATTCGGCCGGGCTGAGGAAAAGCGCGCGGTGGCTGTCCTGCATCGAAGCCTCCTTGTTCAGGCTCACCTCCCGGCAAAGCGAGGCGGCCGCTTTTCCAGAAAGGCCGTCACGCCCTCGCGGAAATCGGCGGAGCGGGTGGATTCGCCGAAGCTCCTGCCCTCCTCATCGAGATGGGTTGCGAGGTCGTGATCGATCGCGCCGGTCAGGAGCCGGCGGATGCGGCCATATGCCTGCGTCGGCCCTTCGGAGAGGCGCTGCGCCAGGGCCAGCGCTTCGATTTCGACCTGCTCGTTGGCCAAGACGCGGTTGACCAGGCCGAGCCGAAGCGCCTCAGCCGCGTCGAAAGTCTCGCCGAGCATGGCTATCTCCTTCGCCTTGCGCAGCCCGACCAGGCGCGGCAGGTGAAAGGAGCCGGCAAGGTCGGGAGTCGCACCGATGCGCGCATAGGCCATCGAGAAGCGGGTGTTCTCCGCGGCCACCGCCAGGTCGCAGCCGAGCGCGAGACTGAAGCCGCCGCCCGCAACGGCGCCGTGAAGGCAGGCGACCGTCGGCTGCGGCAGGCCGTCGAGGATGCGCAAGGCCTCGTGCAAGGGGTCCATGATGGCCGTGATCGTCGCGGCGATGTCTGCGCCGGCAAGAAACTGCGAAACGTCGCCGCCCGCGCAGAAGCCCTTGCCGGCCCCCCGGAGCAAGATCGCGCGGATACCGTCCCGCTCCGCAACCGCCTTGACGCGTGACAGAAAGAGATCCGCCATCGGCGCGTCGAATGCGTTCAGGACGGCGGGCCGGTTCAGCGTCAGAACGGCGACGCTTCCGACCTGTTCGAGCAGAACCGATTCAGTGCGCTCCGACATGATGAATGGGCTCCGTGACGACAAGGGGGGGCGGATCACAGGCTATCATCTGGCCGCGTGATGGCGAGGGGGCGTTCCTGCGCCGTCCGGGAAGCGCGTTTGCGTGAATGGCTCTAGCACCCGGCGTGGCCGCGCCCCTAAAGTGCCGGCAACGCCGCCCCACCCAGAGCCTCCCTCCCGATGAGCCAGCTTTTCAGCCCCTATCAGCTCGGCAACCTCACGCTTGCCAATCGCATCGTGATCGCGCCGATGTGCCAGTATTCAGCCGAGAACGGCAATGCCAGCGACTGGCACACGATCCACCTCGGCCAGTTGGCCCTCTCGGGGGCGGCGTTGCTGATCATCGAGGCGACGGCGGTCGAACCGGACGGGCGCATCAGCCCCTTCGATGTCGGCCTCTGGTCGGACGAGAACGAAGCCGCCCTGTCGCGCTCCCTGGAAGCCGCTCGGCGCTGGTCCGACATGCCGATCGGCATCCAGCTCGCCCATGCCGGCCGCAAGGCCTCGGTCGCCCAGCCGTGGAAGGGAGGCGGCCAGCTTGGCCTCGACGAAGGCGGCTGGACGGTTCATGCCCCCTCCGCGATCGGCTTCGAGACCTACCCGCGGCCGCCACGCGCGCTGACCCGCGACGACATCGCCCGCCTGGTCGAGGCTTTCGCCGCCGCAGCGCGACGCTCCGTACGGCTCGGCCTCGCCATGATCGAGCTCCACGGCGCCCATGGCTATCTGATGCACCAGTTCCTCTCGCCGCTCTCCAACAAGCGCGAGGACGACTATGGCGGCTCCCTCGAGAACCGGATGCGCTTTCCGCTCGAAGCCTTCGACGCCGTGCGCACCGTCGTGCCGGCCGGCTATCCCGTCGGCTTCCGCATTTCCGGAACGGACTGGATCGAAGGCGGCTGGGACGTCGAGCAGAGCATCGCTTTCACCAGGGCGGCGCAGGCACGCGGGGCCGACTTCATCCACGTCTCGAGCGGAGGCCTCTCGACCGCGCAGAAGATCCCGCTGGGGCCGAGCTACCAGGTGCCGCTCGCGCGGGCGATCAAGCAGGCGACGGGCGTCCCCACCATCGCGGTCGGCCTGATCACCGAGCCCGAGCAAGCAGAAGCGATCATCGGTACCGGCGAGGCCGATCTCGTCGGGCTGGCGCGGGGCATCCTCTACGACCCGCGCTGGCCGTGGCATGCCGCGGCGGCGCTGGGCGCCAGCGTCAAGGCCCCGAACCAATATCTGCGCTCGCAGCCGCGGCAATATTCCAAGCTGTTCGCCTGAGCCCGCCGTCCCGCCCCCGAGATCCATCATGACAGCCTACTCCGAGCTTTCGGGCCATTTCGGCCGCATCGCCGCCCTGTCCAATGCCGTCGGCATCCTGCAATGGGATTCCGACGTGATGATGCCGAAAGGCGCTGCGGAAACCCGGGCCGACAGCATGGCGCTGCTGCATGTGCTGCGCCATGGCCTGGTGACCGACCCGCGCATCGGCGACTGGCTCGCCGGAGCAGAGGGCGATGCGTCGCTGGGCACCTGGGAACAGGCCAATCTGCGCGAGATCCGGCGTGTGTGGACGGTCGAGACGGCGCTCCCTGCCGATCTCGTCGAGGCGTCGAGCAAGGCCATTTCGGCTTGCGAGATGCGTTGGCGGCAAGCGCGCGCGGATGCCGACTTCGCCGGGCTGCTGCCCTATCTCACCGAGGTTCTGAACCTGCAGCGCCAGATCGGCCGGGCGAAGGGCGAGAAGCTCGGGCTCTCGCCCTATGACGCCCTGCTCAACGACTACGAGCCGGGCGGCCACTCGGCCCGGATCGACGCGCTGTTCGACGATCTCGCCGCCTTCCTGCCCGGCTTCACCCAGGAGGCGATGGCGGTGCAGGCGCACCGGCCGGCCCTGGAGCCCTTGGAGGGGCCCTTCGCCACGGAGGCGCAGCGGGCGCTCGGCCTCAGGCTGATGGCGGCGCTGGGCTATGATTTCGAACGCGGACGGCTCGATATCTCGACGCATCCGTTCTGTGGCGGCGCCGACAACGACGTGCGCATCACCACACGCTACGACGAGGCCGACTTCACCAAGGCGCTGATGGGCGTGCTCCACGAGACCGGCCATGCGCTCTACGAGCAGGGCCGGCCGCAGGGCTACCTCAACCAGCCGGTGGGCGCGGCGCGCGGCATGAGCGTGCATGAAAGCCAGTCGCTGCTGATGGAGATGCAGGCCTGCCGCTCGCGGCAGTTCCTCGCCTATGCCGCGCCCTTGATGCGCGAGGCCTTCGGCGGTTCCGGCCCGGCCTGGGAGGCCGAAGCCATGTGGCGGCGCTATACCCGCGTCGAGCCCGGCTTCATTCGCGTCGATGCGGACGAGGTCACCTATCCGGCCCATGTCATCCTGCGATACCGCCTCGAGAAAGCGCTGATCGCAGGGGAGATGACGCTCGCCGATCTGCCTTCCGCATGGAACGACGGCATGAAGGCGCTGCTCGGCGTCGCCGTTCCCGACGACCGGCGCGGCTGCCTGCAGGACATCCACTGGTCCTCGGGCGGCTGGGGCTATTTTCCGACCTACACGCTGGGCGCGATGACCGCGGCGCAGATCTTCGACGCGGCGTGCCGGGCCGAACCCGGCATCCTGCCAGGTATCGGCCGGGGCGATTTCGCTCCGCTGGTCGGCTGGCTGCGCGCCAACATCCACGGCAAGGGCTCGCTGCTCTCGACAGACGACCTGCTGACGGAGGCGACCGGCCGCCCGCTCGACGCCGCGGTGTTCAAGGCCCATCTGCGCCGCCGCTATCTGGAAGAGGCTTGACCGGACACGTTTAAACTTATTCAAAACAAAGACTTAGATTGTCGCTTCGTGCCGGGCAGCCATGTCGCTTTCCAGCTTGCATCCTGGCGCGGATGGCCTGATGTCGGGATCGACATTCCAGCCAAGGTGACCGACCATGACCATGACCGAGACCAAGCCTGCCCCCCGCATCGCCATCACCTATTGCGCGATGTGCAACTGGATGCTGCGCTCCGCCTGGCTCGGGCAGGAACTGCTCTCGACCTTCGGGCAGGATCTCGGCGAGATCGCCCTGATCCCGCGCACCGGAGGCATCTTCCAGATCCATTACGACGGCGAGCTGATCTGGGACCGCAAGGCCGACGGCGGCTTCCCGGATTCCAAGGTGCTGAAGCAGCGCGTGCGCGACCGGCTCGACCCCGAGCGCAGCCTCGGCCATGTCGACGGGCATGCGATGTCGGCGGAGGCCGAGAGCTGAGGGAGAGACCTGCCGTCAGCGTCGGGCTCGAACCGACATCCCGGACACCGTGGCTTCTCGCCAGGAGGGCCCCGGATCGACGCAAGGCGTCGCCCGAGAACGAAGCCGGTCAGGCAGCGTGCTTGCGTGTCGCCGCGACCCAGGCCTTCAGCCTGCCCTCGGGGTCGGCGTTCAGCGTGATGTCGGTGACCGCGGCGACGATATCCGCGCCGGACTCGAAGACGCCTTCGGCCCGCTCCAGCGAAATCCCGCCGATGCCGACCAGCGGCAGGGCGCCGATGCGGCGCTTCCAGTCCGTCAACCGCTCCAGACCTTGCGGGCCGAAGCGCATCTGTTTCAGGATGGTCGGATAGACAGGCCCGAGCGCGACATAGTCCGGCTGCGTCGCCAAAGCGCGCTCCAGCTCGGCCTCGTCATGGCTGCTGACGCCGAGCTTCAGGCCCGCCTTGCGGATCGCGCCGAGATCGGCGGTATCCAGATCCTCCTGACCGAGATGCAGCCAGTCGCAGCCCTCTTCGATCGCGAGCTTCCAATAGTCGTTGACGACGAGCACGCAGCCGGCCTCGGCGCAAAGCCTTTTCGCGCGCACGATCTCGCCGGCAATCTCGGTCTCCGGCTGATCCTTCATCCGCAATTGCACCAGCTTGATGCCGAGCGGCAGCATGCGCGCGATCCAATCGGCACTGTCGAAGATCGGATAGAATGGATCGAGCTTCATGCCAGGAACGCCTTGCCCATGACGGGGGTGGAGGGAGCAGCCATGTCGCGCGCCTCGATCGGCTGCGCTTCGAAGGCGATACGGCCGGCGCGGATGGCGAGCGCGAAGGCCTCCGCCATCGCAGCCGGATCGCCGGCCTTGGCGACAGCGGTGTTGAGCAGGATGCCGTCATAGCCCAGCTCCATCGCCTGCGCGGCATGCGACGGCAGGCCAATCCCGGCATCGACCACGAGCGGGATGTCCGGGAAATGCTGGCGCATGGTGCGCAGGCCATAAGGATTGTTCAGCCCCCTGCCCGACCCGATCGGCGCTCCCCAGGGCATCAGTACCTCGCAGCCCGCGTCGAGAAGGCGTCCGCCCACGACGATATCCTCGGTCGTGTACGGAAAGACCTTGAACCCGTCGTCGCAGAGGAGGCGCGCAGCCTCGATCAGGGCGACCACGTCAGGCTGGAGCGTGTCGTCCTCGCCGATGACCTCGAGCTTGACCCAGTCGGTGCCGAAGACCTCACGCGCCATCTGGGCGGTGGTGACGGCTTCCTTGACGGTGTGGCAACCGGCGGTGTTCGGCAGCACCCTGACGCCGAGTTCACGAATCAAGCTCCAGAAGGCCTGGCCCGCCCCGCCCGCGGCCGCCTCGCGGCGCAGGGAGACGGTGACAACCTCCGCCCCGGAACGCTTCACCGCCTCGCCCAGGATCGCCGGCGAGGGATATTGCGCCGTGCCGAGGAAAAGCGGATTTTGCGGCTCGAAGCCGTAGAAGGATGCCATCTCAGCCTCCCTGCATCGGTGCGACCACCTCGATGCGGTCGCCGTCGCTCAGATTGCATTCGGCGCGCCGGCGCGCCGGCACGAACGCGCCGTTGACGGCCGTCGCGACGATCTTTCCGGCATAGCCCAGTTCGTCCAGCGCCTCGGCCAGGGTCCTGGCGGCAACGTCCCGGGATGCGCCGTTAAGCAGCAAGGTCATGCAGCAACTCCGGTCTGGTTTCAGGATGGAGCACGGCATCCGCCGCCATCCGCGCGAGGGCGGGGCCGAGCAGGAAGCCATGCCGGTAGAGGCCGTTGACGTGCATCACCCGGCCGCGTCGCACCAGCCGCGGCAGGTTGTCGGGAAAGGCCGGGCGGGCGTCGGTGCCGATCTCGACGATCTCGGCCTCGGCGAAGGCCGGATGCAGCGCATAGGCCGCTCCGAGCAGCTCGAGCACGGAGCGCGCCGAGACGCGCCGGCGCGCGCTGCTCTCGATCATCGTCGCGCCGACCATGAAGTGCCCGTCGGCGCGCGGCACGATGTAGAGCGGGATGCGCGGATGCAGCAGCCGGACCGGCCGCGCCAGCGCGATCTCGTCACTCCTCAGGATCAGCATCTCGCCCTTGACGCCGCGCAGCTCGGGCAGAACGTCCCGCGCCGCCAGGCCGCGGCAGTCGAGCACGAGGCCGGCATCGAGATCCGCCGGCTCGACGTCACTGCCGAACCGGATCGTTCCGCCCTTGGCGGCCACCTCGTCGGCCAGCGCCGCGATGGCCTTGCGCGGGTCGATATGCGCTTCGCCGTCGAAGAAGAGCCCGCGCGAGAAGCGCCCCGCCAGATCGGGCTCGAGACGTGCGATGGCCTCGCCATCGATCTCCCGGTACTGGCTGGTGCGTTGGCCGAAACGGCGCAGTTCCGCCCGGTCCCGGCTCGGCGCGACGACCAGCGTGCCCTGCCGCACGACCGCGCGGGTGTGACGCTCCCACCAGTCGGCAGCCGCCTGCCCGAGCCGCACGACCGGCTCCTCGGCGCTCTCGCCTTCGCACCACGGCGCCAGCATGCCTCCGGCATACCAGGAGCAGGCTTCCGCTCCGACATGCGTACCGCGCTCGTAGAGCGCAATCGCGACGCCGCGATCGAGCAGTTCGACGGCGCAGGCGAGGCCCGCGACGCCGGCGCCGACGATCGCGACGGATTCATGTCGCCGAGGCGATGGCTGCGCCATGCGTTTCCCACATCGCCGGGAAGGCTGCGGCCGGAGGCGCCAGGCAGAAAGCTGCGAGCCAAGGACCGTTCCCTTCGCCGGCATTACCCGGATCAGGTACGATGGGTTGGCGCAAACTTCGCCTCTCAGCCTTACGGCACCCCAACGGACCCCGCCAATCTAGTGGCCCGCGCGCCGCAGGGCAAGGCGAGCGGGGCCTGCCGTCCGTCCCGAACGAACCCTTGTGCGCGCGGCCCTGCAGAAAAGACGACCGGGTGGCTCGGCTAAGCCGGTCGCGGCGCCTTGCCACTCGAGCGTCCACCCAGTCCGGCATCCGGCGGAATTATCGTCAGGCAAAGTGTCCGGCGAGGCTTGTCAAACGGCTTCACGATCGGGCATAGAGCCTTTCGCCGGAGACGTGGCCGAGAGGCTGAAGGCACTCGTTTGCTAAATGAGCATACCCCACAAGGGTATCGAGGGTTCGAATCCCTCCGTCTCCGCCACTATTTTTCCTGTTATTCTCCAATAACTTGACTTTGAAGTTGCAGGCGACTGTGTCGCAAAAACGTGAGCGTTTTTGTGTAGCTCCGCACACCCCTCTCCCGCCGCTGTGCATGCAACGGATTCGCGACCTTGGCTCGCGCGCGCCCTATTTTCCTATTTTGCTCTCGTCGAGAGGACATAAGTCATTTCAGCGCAGCTGGCTGCGATCGACGACGACAAGGGCGCCATTGAGTGGGGGCCAATCGAACTGGTTGAAGAGCAGGGTACGAGGTTGCAAGCTGAAACAAGCAACATTGTTCGCCCACCGGCTGGAACGAAAATCCGCGACGCAGGTGGCCCATCTCGATGGATATGCGCTGCGGATTGCTGCAAATGTTTTCCTGCGGCAGCCTCGGCAGCAACGCAAGGGGGCAATCTTCAGTACGTAACCGTCGCCTGAATGGTGTCGGCATATGGCCCCGGCGACGGCGTGGCCTGGGCCGGGACGCGCCCGTAGACATAGCTCGTCTGTGCCAGACCGGAGCCTATGCCCGTCACCGTATCGAGCCCCAGCGTGCTGCCGAAGGGCTGGCTTCGCGCGTTATCCCGGTAGAGCCCGTAGGTGATCGCCTCCGCCCCCTTCGTCATGCGCCTCAGCGTCGGATTCGTCGCGCCGGACAAACCGCCGTTCAGACCGATCTGGTAGGCGGTTCCGTTGGTGCAGGTCGGCGCCAGGGTCGTGAAGGCATCCTGCGGCGCGTTCAGCACGCCGACGGACCCGAAATTGAGATCGCTCGTGGTGACCCGGCAGGTCGCCGGCACATTCGCGCTGACCGTGAAGCTCGTCGACTGGACCACGGTGAGGAGATCGCATCCGAGAAGAAAGGACAGGAGTCCGTAGCGGATCCGGGCATCGGCGCCGGAGAAACTGCTGGCGTAGGGAACGGGCGCGGCGGTGGCCTGGCCGCCATAGACGCGGCCATAGATCGTGACGCTCCGGCTGCCGGTGCCGGATGCGGACAAGGTCAGGTTGAAACCGACCGCCGAGGCCCCGCCCGCAGGCCAGGCTCCCGATCCCCAGGGTACGCTCGCCGCGGCGTCGGAGAACAGGCCATAGCGCAACTGGTTGGTGCCGTTCGTCAAAGTCCGGTTCGCCGCACTGGTCCCACCTCCGGCCCCGGGCCCGAGCTCGATGCAGACTCCGACCGGCAGGAGCGCCAGGCCCGAGCAGGAGACTGTCGCAGTGGCCGCTCCATTCACCTGGGCGTTGGCGGTGACATCGACATCGCCGAAAACCAGCGGGGTGATGCTCAGCGAGCAGGATTGAGCGGTCGCCGGTGCGCTTGCCAGCAGGCTTCCCGCGACGGCCAGGACGGCCCATAGACAAAGCGCCAGAATGCGGAAACCTACCGGCATGTCACCGGCCCGATCGAGACTTGCGTATTGGCCTGCGGCGCGAATGGGAAACGCGCCGTGCAGTTCCCTGTCTCCAGCTTGACGACGACCTCATTGTCGGCGGCGAGGTTCTCGATGAACGAACGGCCATCATAGCCGACGATGAATTCCGGTGCCGACGCGTTGGCACCTCTTAGGCCTGCCTGAAGGGCCCCGGTCGCCCCGACGCGAATTGGCCGGCCAACCTTGTCGTGAAGGATGACGATCGCCGCGTTGCCGGTCGATCTGACGCCGAAATCGACGACCACGCCGGCACGATCGGATGGCGCCCGCACCTCGACCGTGGTTTCCGAGATGGCGTCGACCGGGAGACCGCGCGGGTCGATCGAGATCTTGTTCGGTTGATAGGACCGCAGCGTCGGGATGAGGGCGTTGCCGGACGCGTTCGTGCGGGCGACCACCCGGTTCTCGAAGAGCACATCCACGTCGGGCGCGCCGACTTTCGCCACGGCGAAGGCATCGTCGATCCGATTGGCGGCAAAGACGCTGCCGCCGGCCACGGCGACCGAACCGTCGAGTTGCACCGTACCCGAGAAGCCCGACTCGGTTTGCGCGATACCTGCCTCGACCAGCCCGGCGCTCCCGCGATAAGCGATCGAAGCCGAGCGCCGCTTCTGCCCGGCCTGCCCCTCCACATCGCGGATGCGCCAGCCCACGCTGCCGACCTCCTGATCGACGGGCTTGTTGAGGTCGGCAGCGAGGGACCAGCTCGATCCGGTCCGATTGGCACCTGCCGACGAGGTGATGTTGCTCCCGAACGGGAACGACAGGCCGGCGAAGACGCCTGCGGAGCCGCGATCGGCCAGATCCGTGTAGAAGGTCGCATAGAAGGAGCCTCCACCCCAAAGCGGGCGCGTATAGCTCGCATTGACGATCCGGTTTGTGCGGCCGAGGACCGGCTTCACATGCGCGAAGCCGAGGCTGACGGCCCCGCCGAGCGCGGGGATCGGCAGGCTGACGGAAACCCTGTCGAGCGCACGCGGGGGCAGGAGCAGCCGCTCCCAGTCGTTGCCGGTCAGCGCTGCGGAAGCCACCGAGGCGACGTAACCGCCGGAGACGCCGGCCAAGCCGGCGAAGGGGGCTCCCGAGACGGAGGCGAGGTCCCGGTACGATCCGAACGTGCGCTGGGATGCGGCCATGAACGAGACGCCCCAGAGCTGGGTCTCGAACGAGACGTAGGACTGGCCGCCGAGCAGGCCATCCCGCCAGCTCCCCGCCCCGGCCGCGGTGAGCACGCCATATTGGCCGAGCCCGAAAATGCCGCCGAGGCTACCCATGCCGAGCCGTTGTGCGCCCTCGGCATGGGCGACGACCGTCATCGTGTCGGTCAGGCCGTAGCGCCCGCTCGCCGACCCGGCGAGGCCCTCGTCATAGATGCTGGAGCGCAGTCCGTATTGCAGGCGCGGCATGCCGAGCTCCGCCGAAAAGTCGAAGAGGCCGGGCCGCAGCAGATTGCTGGAGACCACGAAGGGAAGACTCGTCTCGCTCCGGCGGCCCGACGCGTCGCGCACGACGACACTGGCATTGCCGTTGCCGGAGAGGACCGGGATGTTGGTGATGCGGAACGGTCCGCTGCCGACGTCCTGCGAGATCGTCTTCGTTCCATTGACGAAGACGTCGACCGTCGAGGGAACGGCTGCCGAGCCGGTGACGCTGGGAAGCGGCAGCGTGATCAGGTCGGGGCGCAATCCGAAGTTGCGCTGGAATTGCAGGCCACCCAGGCGAACGGGCCGCGTCCAGGCCAGACCACTCGAGATCAGATCCCCCGCACGATAAGTCACCAGACTGCCGGGGTCCGAATAGGTCCATGTCGTTTCGAGGCGCAGCGCCTCCGTGCCACCGCCAACGAGCGACTGATCGCTGAGGATGCCGGTCTGCGAGAACACGCCGACCGGGCTGAACAGTCTTGCGTCGACAGCTGCAGAAAGCGTCGGGTAGCGCCAGAAATTGCGCAGGTGCTTGTCCTCCGACGTCCCGAAGAGCGTGTAGTTGAGCACGGCGCCAGTGCTGCTGCGGTCCGGGCTCGGCGCAGGTGCGCTGGCTGGCTGCGCATCGTAGGTCTTGGGCAGGCGGCCACCCGGCGGCAGCTTGATGTCGATCCGTTGCGCGGCTTCGTCGTAGCTGAAGCTCAGGCCCGGGATTGCGCCGAGCGCGACCTCGTCCTCGACCTCGAAGCGAGCGGGAACCCTGACTCCGAGTTCCTCGAGCTCCTTGCGAACCGCCAGGATCTCACCACGCTGGTTCTGCCGGAACGCGCCGATCAGGCCAATCGCCTGACCGTCGAGGAGAACGTCCAGATGCAAGTTGCGCCCCGGAATATCTTCGCTCCGGGCAGGCGCAGCCGCCCAGCATGGCGACCCGAGCGCCAGCGCCAGCGCCATGAGCCTACCGGCCCGCCGACATTGGCAGCGTTGCATTGAACGGACCCGCCTCCGTCATCCCGGAGATCGTGAAGCGAGCTCCCGATTTCGATGCCCACCGTGCAGGGAGAACCCACTGCATCGCGGAGCGTCCGAGGGAATAGCCGAGCAGGCCCTTGTTGGTGGCAACGACCTTTCCGGCACCATCGCGAACCGTCACGGCCGCAAACCGGGCCCGGCGGTCGCCGCTGTTCGCCGCGCCGATTGCCAGGCTCTTTCCGTGCCGGCTTGCCGACCACGTCACCGCTGCCGGCGATGCGGAACGATCCGTGAAAAAGACGGGAACGACATGGCGCATGACCAGCGCTACCGTTCCCTGCGTTCGGTTCGGCCTGGGCAACTCGTCGACGACCAGCCGGTAGGCCGTCTCTCCGCCGGCAGGGCCGCCGGCCACCCGGACCACGCGCACCGTGTAGTCCTGGCGGGAACGCAACTGGACGACGGGCGGGCTGGCCACGACCTCGTCCGTCGGCTCCAGCCGCTCCGCTCCATCGCGCTGGCTCCAGCGAAAGACACGGACCTGAGCCGTGATCGGCTCGACATCGGTGTTGCGCAAGGTGATCGTCGCCGTGTTTCCCGGCGCCGGAAGGTCCAGCAACACGGGGGCCACCTGCAGGGACGCCGCATTCGCCGTTCCCGCGAGCAAGCCCAGGAAGGCCATGCCGATTGCCGCGCTTCTCATGCCACGTTCCTCCCGTTGTCGACAAAGCGGGAGCGGTCGGCGCCGTGTAAGCAGCGCCGTCGAGCCTCCCCGTTGCATCTGAGTCGATCATCGGCGGGCTAGTGACGCTGCCCGTCGTTCGTCAGTAGGTGACCGTCACCGTGATGGTGTCGGTGTACAGCGCCGGAGCCGGAGTGGTCTGGGCCGGGACCCGGCCGTAGACGGTGTAGTTCTGGGCCGCCCCGTCCCCGACGCCCGCGACGGTATCGGTTCCTGCCGTCGAGCCCCAGTTCTGCGTGCGACCGCTGTCGCGGAAAAGCGAGTAATTGATCAGCCCGCCAGAGCCCGCCATCTGACGGGTCGTGACCGAACCTCCATTCACGCCCTGGTTGAGGCCGATCGTATAGGGAGTCGACGTCGTGCATTGCACGCTGATAGTACTCGTCGAATCAATGTTGGCAGACAGGACGCCGGCGTTGCCGAAGTTCAGATCCGAAGCGCTAACGACGAGGCAGTTGGCCTGTATATTGATCTGAACCTGGAAATTTCCGACGGCTGTCGCAGATTTCGCTTCGTCAGAGACGAAAATGCAGAGCAAAAGCCAAGACAAGATCCATTTTCTTGCCATCAGATATTTCTCCGAGAGTGACGTCTCAGGTCTTTCTCTGGATAAGAAAACCTACGCCTGCTTGGTTAACGAGACATTAATGACGCAACCCTAGCGTGCCTCATTGTGCATATTGCGTAGGCGGCGGGCGAATGTCGGCCGTCGCCGCGGCCAATTGCCTGTCGACCGATGAACGGGGCGGCTCCCCAACACCGGGCCTTCATAAGTTGGCCAATTGGAAAGCGGTTTCCGACGCAAACCTAATGTCTCTCGAAAGGTTGATGTGGCCTGCCGCCGGTCTCGTGGACGGTCGGTCAGGCTACGCAAAGCCTGGGCGCGCATCGACCGCTCGATGCGATGCAGGCCGCAATCGATGGCTTCCGCCAGCACGTCCCGCCAGACACGCCTGGCACCATAGATCCGATCCGAACCAAGGAAGCTTGCCCGGACCCTGTCGCCGATCTCCTCATCGCCGCGTGCACGCCGGCTCGGCGACCGATTGGCCGATTTCACAGCCATGTTTGGCGGCACAACAATTACTGGCGCTGACGTTAGGTAGCCGAGTGGGGCGCGCGGCCGCCTTGTGCTGCAGTGCTGGTGCCATTCTCTATGATACCCTTCGCCTTGGCGAGACTGTATACATGTATAAAACGATACTATTTTGACTTATATTCCAGATTAACTTTCAATTAATTGATTGATGGCGACATAAATCTGACGACACTGCCGATTCGTGCCGTGGCGAAGGTGCGAATCGGCGCGCTATCGTTGATATTGTGCCGCTCGAGGCAGCGGCGCAGTTGGCCGGGGGGCTGGCAATTGACGAAACGAATGGTGAAGGGCGGCTCAGCGGCTCGCTGCTATCGCCGAAACCTGTCGCTATCGACGGCGCTTGTCGCGGTGGTCTGCGCCACTGGCTCGCAAGCAAATGCCCAGGTGGTCACAGGCAGCGGTGACCTGAACCCAGGCCCGGTTCAGTCGCCGAACTGGGCCGTTGGTAGCGATCTCCGCATCGGCGATGTCGGTACTGGTCAGCTCAACATCACCGCTGGTGGAACGGTGACCAATGATCTCGGCACGATCGGTAACGGTGCAGCCGGCAATGGCACGGTCACCGTTTCGGGCGTTGGCGGCGGCATTGCCTCGACATGGACCAATGCGGGTGACCTGGTTGTCGGCCAGTCCGGTGCCGGTTCGCTGAGCGTTCTCGATGGCGGCAAGGTGAGCAGCCAGACCGGCTACATCGCGGCCGACGTGGGCAGTCAGGGTACGGTCACGGTCTCTGGGGTCAACAGCAACGGCAGCGCCTCGACATGGACCAATGCCGGCGATCTCTACGTCGGATACGACGGGGCCGGAACATTGCAGGTTCTCGCCGGCGGCCGGGTCTCGAATGTCTCCGGCAACATCAGCGGCGGCGGCAATGCGCTGATCAGCGGACAGGGCTCGTCCTGGCAGAGCAGCGGACGTCTGACCGTCGGCCTGTTCGGCGCCGGAACCCTGCGTGTCGAGGACGGCGCGACGGTTTCGAGTGCGGACGGCGTCGTCGGCAGCAGCGCTGAGGGCGATGTCGTGCTGACCGGCGCGGGCACGACCTGGACCAATGCCGGGCAGTTCACCGTCGGCAGCTTCGACACGGGCACCTTGCGCATCGAAGCCGGCGCAACCGTCACCAGCAATCAGGGCTATGTCGGCGCCAACAGCACCGGCACCGTTACCGTGACCGGCGCGGGCTCGAAATGGGTGATGTCGCCATTCAACCTCACCATCGGCAATTTCGGAGCCGGTTCGCTGACGGTCGAGAACGGCGGGCTGGTTCGCGCCGAAGGCGGTGTTCTGCTCGGCGTTAACGCGGGAGTCAGCGGGACGCTGCTCGTGCAGGGCCCGATGAACAATCGCGGCGTCCTGGAAACCGGCGGCATTCGGGGCGGCGCGGGCACCGCAAGCGCCACCTTCGATGGCGGCCTCCTACGCGCGACACGAAGCAATTCCACCTTCTTCAACAATTTCGACAGCCGCACCATCAACATCGGCGCGAACGGCCTGGTCATCGACACGGACGGCCATGATATCGGCATCTCCCCCACCTTCACCGGCGCGGGCGCGTTGATCAAAGATGGTCTGGGCAAGCTGGAGTTGACCGGCAACAGCGGCGCGACCTACAGCGGCGCCGGCAGCGTCTTGGCCGGCACGCTCGCTGTGAACGGCGTCCTCGGCGGGACGATGGAGGTCATCGGCGGCCGCCTGCAAGGCACCGGCGCGGTGGGCGCTACGATCAACCAGCCGGGCGGTACCATCGCGCCGGGCAATTCGATCGGCACGCTGACGATCAATGGCAATTATCTCGGCAATGGCGGCCAACTCGAGATCGAAACCGTGCTCGGCGGCGACGCCTCGCCGTCCGACCGGCTCGTCATCACCGGCAGCACGGCAGGCACGACCCTTGTCACGGTGTTGAACCAGGGCGGCGCCGGAGCACAGACCATCGAGGGCATCAAGGTCGTCGATGTCGGCGGAGCCTCGAACGGCGTCTTCACGCTCCAGGGCACAACCGTCTTTCAGGGGCAGCCCGCCGTCGTCGCCGGTGCCTATGCCTACACCCTGCAGAAGAACGGTATCGGCACGCCGAACGATGGCGACTGGTACCTGCGCTCTGCCTATATGGTACCGGCCTCCCCTGCCTCGCCAAGCTCCCCTGCCTCGCCGCCGATCGTTCTGGGCCCGATCTACCAGCCAGGAGCGCCCATCTATGAAGCCTATGGCCAGGTGCTGCAGAGCCTGAACGAGCTGCAGACCCTGCGTCAGCGGGTCGGCGAACGCTTCGAGGGCCCAGCCAACGAGGGGGCCAACGCGGCAGGCCGCGCGACCTGGGCGCGCATCGACGCCGTCCACCGCCGCGTCTCACCGGGCTTCTCGACGACAGGCACGGCCTACATGATCGATAGCTGGCGTCTGCAAGCCGGAGCCGATGGGCAGGTTTTCGCCAACGAGGCCGGCAGCCTCGTCGGAGGTCTGATGCTGCATCACGGCGAAGCGCTGGCCGATATCGCTTCAGTCTTCGGACGCGGAAGGATCAAGGCATCCGGCAGCGGGTTCGGCGGTGCCCTGACATGGTATGGCGCGTCAGGCTTCTACGCCGATGCGCAGACCAGGCTGAGCTGGTTCGACAGCGACCTGTCCTCCACGACAGCCGGGCGCCAGCTCGCCAAGGGAAAGGGCGGTTTCGGCTATGCGTTGGGGCTCGAATTGGGTCAGCGCATCGCGCTTTCCGGCGACTGGTCGCTGACGCCGCAGGCCCAGCTGACCTACTCGCGTGTCGACGCCGGGGGCTTCGTCGATCCCTTCGGCGCCCGCGTTGCGCTGACCGACGGCGACAGCCTGCGCGGGCGGCTCGGCGTCTCCGCGGACTACCGGCAGAGCTGGCGCGACAATGCCGGACGACAGGTCAATGCCTCTCTCTACGGCATCGCCAACCTGTACTATGAATTCCTCGACGGGACGACGGCGACGGTCGCCGGCACGCCTTTGACCAGCCGCGGCGAGCGGCTCTGGGGCGGGCTCGGCCTCGGGGCGAAATTCGAAACGGGTCGCTATGCGCTCTATGGCGAGGTCGAGGCCCAGACCAGCCTGGTCCATTTCGCCGACAGCCACAGCATCACCGGGCGAGCCGGCCTCCGGGTCAGCTGGTAGCGAATAGACGATCGGCTTGTTCGGTCCGAGGCGCCTCGACGACGGAGGAGCACTCATCGCCTCGATGCGCAATGAGCGGAAGCTCGATCATCGCCAAGAAGCAGACATTCCGCGCAGTCGGGAAGCAAGGTCGCTCACGCCCCTATCTCGGGCGTGCATTGGGTTCGCCTTCGCCTGACGATCGTCGCGCTACGGGGCCAAGGCCTTGAAGGGGACAGGGAGTACCGGCAGGTCGTCGCCTGATTTCGTCTGCGACTGCGGCCTTCTCGCCCCGCTCAACTTGGCCCTGTCGGAAGGACATGCCCGACAGCGTCCCTGGCGTCGCGAGTTGGGAGATGTCGAGTTCGCATTCCCTTATCGCACGCTCCTGCCGAGCTTGCCGTTCAGCCGCCGCGCTCCTCCCGCTCGGCGGCCTTCTGCCGCGGCCTGACGATCGCCCACGAGCCGATCAGCACGACGACTTCCGACAGCGCGCCGCCCAGCAGCGCCCATGAGGATGGTACGGTCAGCAGCAGCGCGAGCACCATCAGCATGCCGAGGACGGCAGCAATGGCCGACAGGATCGCGATCGAGCGATAATCCTGGGCGATCTCGAGCCAGACGCGTGGCATGACGTAAAGCATCGGCAGGCCCCCCACCACCCAGGCCATCAGCGAGACATGGAAGAAGCCGGTGTCGCCGAGGCTGTCCGGCCGGATGAAGGGAAGTGCGATCATCACCGCCAGACCGTAGAGGACGCCGAGAACCGCCAGAAGCGGCGGCCAGTGGCGCAGCAGCCGCCCGATCCTGGCAAATTGTCGCCGCGCCATCAGCGCCGTCATTTCGGGGTGCATCATGTTGGCGAAGGCGGTCGAAACGATCCGCAGCGGAACGAAGTTCACGAGCGCGGCGGCGATCGGGGCATAGGCCGCCGGGCCGGCGATCGCTGCGACGAGCAGCGCCATGCCCTGGCCCTGCAGATTGGTGATGGTGACGCTGAGCAGCGACCATTTGAGATCGCGCCAGAGCCGCCTGTAGCGGCGCCAGAGATGAGCCCCCGCACCGAGCCGGACGGGGCGGCGCCCGAGCACCAGCATCGCCGCGATGCCGAGCGCGTTGGCGAGCGTCATGATGAGAAAGGTGTGCTGCAGGATGTGGGTATCGTCCCAGACGACCCAGGCGGTTCCGGCCGCGCCGCTCAAGGTGAAGAGCAGATCGCTGGCGCTGACCAGCATCTGCCGGTTGCGGGCGAAGAAGACCATCCGGATATGGGCACGCAGGGCCCAGAGCGCGACGAACGCCCCCCCGCTCACGGCGCCCTCGTCGAGCCAGCCTTCGAGCACGATCGCCACAACCACGCCGAAGAGCGCCGAAAGCAGTGCGGCCGCCGTCCCGAAGGACACTTCGTAGGCGTTGGCCGCCCCGGTCCTGCGGCTGCCCGCGATACAGATGCTGGCGGGCAGGGCCGTCAGCGCACGGATATAGGTCAGGCCGATGCCGCCGGCCACCATGGCCAGCGCGAAGATGCCGTAGTCCCGGGCCGAAACGGAGTGAAGCAGGACGAGGTTGAGCGCGAGATGGAAGGCGCTCTGCATCGCCTCGCCACCGACCATCACGGTGAGGCGCAGGATCAGCCGCCGCAGGGCGTAGAAGTTCATCGGCGCGCGGCTCGATTGCGGGCAAGCTGCTCGCCGGCCAGGCTGCCGATGGCGCGCGCCACGGCGTCGCCGCTGAACAGCGCCGCGAAGCGCTTCCGCCCGGCGGCCGCCATGGCGGGAAGTTCCTCCGGCGCGAGGATGGCGCGGGAAAGCGCGCGGGACAGGGCTTCGGCATCGCCTGGTGGCAGAAGCCGGCCGGTCACCCCGTCCTCCACGACCTCCTGCAACCCGCCGATGGCCGAGGCCAGCGGCGGTCGCCCGAACGCCATCGCCTCAATCGCGACACGTCCCAGCGATTCCGGCCGGCGCGACGGCACGACGACGATGTCCGCCCAGCGGTAGAGCGGCGACGGGTCGTCGACGAAGGGCTCGACCCGGACCCGGTCGCCGAGGCCGGCGGTGGTGACTGCATCGTGCAGGGCGCGCTCGAGATCGGGATCTTCGAAGGCGCTGCCGACGATCCGCACCTCGACGCGCTCGCGCAGCTCGGGGGCGAGCGCGGCGACGGCCGCAAGCAGGACCTCCTGCCCCTTGATGCGGTTGATGCGGCCGAGCATTAGCACCCGCAACGGCCGGCTGCCGTCATAATCCGCGGGCGACCAGTCCGACGGACCCGCGACGCCGTTGTAGATGACCGAGGATTCGTAGCCGGGCGGCAGCGGGAAAGCCTGCTTCGTCGCCTGGGAGTTGAAGATCAGCCGCGTGCGCCCCCAGAGGACGAGGCGGCGCAGCAGGGCGCGGGTCGCTCCTTCCGGGATCTCGTGGATGTGGTGAATCGCCTTGCCGGGGAAGAACCGGGCGGCCAGCGTGTGGTCCACGATCACCGATGTGTTGATGTAGACGAGGTCGGAACGCCGCAGGCGCCGCGCCGCGCGCAGCACGGCGAGAGGCAGCGCGACCGGTGCGGCCGCCAGCAGCTTCGGCAGATTCCTGCGGCGCAGCACCCAGAGAGGCTCGATGACGACGCGGCTGGCCGTGCCCTGCAGCAGGCTGAGAATCGGACCTCGCCGCGGCAGAACGACCTCGATCTCGGCATCCGGAAAGGCCTGCCGCAGGGCCGCGACGCTTTCAGCAAAACTGCGATCCGAACCGTAGAGTTCGTATCCTTGGTGGATGCAGGCGATGCGAGGCGTCACGATCGGTCCCGTCTGGAAGCGCCGCCCTGCAGCTCGGACCGAGTCTGCAATGCTGGAAAGAGCGCCCTAACCATTCCCGCTAAAAGAAGAATAAAACGCTGGAATTCAAGGCAAGATTAAAGGCATCGGCGCTAGCTAGCATGCATTCGCGCCTCGACCGGACAAGATCATGCCTCATTCCTCCCCGTCGCTGCTGATTCTCGGAACGCGAGGGATTCCAGCCGCGCATGGCGGATTCGAGACCTTTGCCGAGAAGCTCGCCCTGTTCCTGGCGGGACGCGGCTGGCGGGTCGGCGTGTATTGCCAGGAGGAGGTGCCCGCCGTCACGCGGCGCTTCCGCAGCGAGACGTGGCGCGGAATCGAGCTCATCCACACCCAGGTCGCCTCGTCCGGTCCGCGCGCGACGCTCGAATTCGACTGGCACTGCGTGCGCGACGCGGCCCGCAGGCAGGCCGTGAGCCTCGTCCTCGGCTATAACGGCGCCGTCTTCCTGCCCTATCTCCGGCTGGCCGGCCGCAAGATCCTGACCAACATGGACGGCATCGAGTGGCGCAGGCCGAAATGGTCGCTGCCGGTCCGCGGCTGGTTCTGGGCCAATGAGTGGATCGCCGCCTGGTCCTCGAACCGCCTCGTGGCGGATCATCCTGTGATCGGCGACCATCTGGCGACGCGCCGCCCACGCAGCGCTACGGCTGTAATTCCGTATGGCGGCGAGCCGGTCGAGTCTGCGCCGGAGGCACCGCTGGCGGCACTCGGCCTGGACAGCGGCCGTTATCTGGTCTCGATCGCCAGGATCGAGCCCGACAACTCGATCCTGAGCCTCGTCGAATCGTTTTCGCGCAAGCCTCGCGGCCGCAAGCTGGTGGTGCTCGGCACGTTCTCGGAGGCGAACGCCTATCATCGCCAGGTCAAGTCCGCGGCCGGCCCCGAGGTGATCATGCCCGGCGCCATCTACGACGCCGAGATCGTCCAGGCGCTGCGCTTCCACGCGCGTGGATACATGCACGGCCACACCGTGGGCGGCACCAACCCGTCGCTCGTCGAGGCACTTTGGGCGGGCAATCCCGTCATCGCCCATGACAACCCCTACAACCGCTGGACCGCCGGCGCGGCCGGACTGTTCTTCAATGACGATTCAAGCTGCGAGGCCGCGATCGAAAGCCTGCTCGGCGACGACGGTCTCGCGGCCAGGCTGAAGGCGGCTGCCCTCGCCCGGGCGCAGAAGGCCTTCACCTGGCAAACGGTGCTCGAGGCCTATGAGCGCGAGGCACTCGCCCTGATGGACCGCGTTCCGAGGCCGGCCATGCAGCCCACCGGGGTGGTCAGCAACAAGCCGCGATGAGGCTCAGCCGCCGCGCCTTCATCGCCGCAACCGGCGCCGCACTCGGCCATGGGACGGCGGCGATGGCGGCACAGCCACTCCTGCTGCGGCGCGGCATCAACCTGTGGCCCTGGTTCTCGTTGACGCGAGAGCATCCGGCTCCGCGGACTGACTACGACTGGCCCCCCTTTCAGCTCGACCGGCCGGTTCCCTCGGCGCGCGACCTGGCGCTGCTGCGCCGGGCAGGCTTCGATTTCGTGCGGCTTCCGGTCGATCCCGGCCCGTTCCTGGCAGCGCCCTTGTCGCTGCGGGCGGCGCTGCTCGACCAGCTCACCGCCGCAGTGACGCTCGCTCGGAGGCAGGGACTCGCGGTCGTCGTGAACCTGCACGCCAACGCCGCCACGCATCACTGGACCCCGGAACGCCTGTTCCGGGGTACGGGCGCGCCGGGTTTTCCCGCCTATCGCGACCTGGTCGAGGAGGTCTCCGGCCGTCTCAACCGGCTCGGACCGCAAGACCTCGCCTTCGAGCCGGTCAACGAACCGCCGCAATCCTGCGGCGCCGCCGAATGGGCCGACGTCCAGCGGCAGTTGCTGGCGGCGGCCCGCGGCGTGGCACCGGGGCTGACGCTGCTGGCGACCGGAGCCTGCGGCAGCATGATCGCCGGTCTCCCGTCCTTGCGGACCCGCCCGCTTGCCGCCTTCGAACCGTTGCTCTTCACCTTCCACTTCTACGAACCCTACGTCTTCTCGCATCAGGGCGCGCGCTGGATGAGCGAGCCGTTCTATCCGGTGCTGAACGCGGTCCCCTGGCCGGCTGCGCAGGGCGACCTCGCCACGACGCTGGCATCGGTCCGCGCCCGGATGAGCGCGCTCGGCCAGCCGCCGCAAGGCAGCGGAGCCGCGACCTACCGGGAAGCGGAGCGCGTCCTGAAGCAATATTTCGAGGCGCAGCCCGCGCGCCCGTTCATCGAAGGCTATCTGCGGCAGGTCGCGGAGTGGGCGCGGCGGGAAGACATCGCGCCGGGGCGCATCCTGATGGGCGAGTTCGGCGCCTTGCGGTCCGGTGCGGGCGTCGCCGCGGCCGGCGCGGCCGATCGCGCGCGCTATGTCCGCGACGTCCGCGAGAGCGCCGAAGCGCTCGGCTTTTCATGGGCCTTCTGGAACCTGTTCGACAGCATGGGCCTGATGGACGATCTCAGCCGGCGGCTCGACCCGGCCATGGTCGCCGCGCTGGGGTTGAAGATGCCCGCGTGACGCGACCGGCCCGGCTCCCGAGCGGGTAGAGACACAGCACCACCATGATGAACTTGGCGACCAGCGTCGTCTTGGTCGCGATGCTTTCCGAGCCGTTGAGGAGGATGACCCAGACGAGCATCGGCAACCACACGCCGCGGCGCCCGCGGCCCAGTTCATACATGAAGAGGCCGAAGGCCAGCGTGACAAGCGCCGTGACGATCGCGCCCTGGTACAGGGTCATGCGGATGAAGGGATTCTCGATGCCCCATTCCAGGCCGTTGATGCGACGCAGCGTATCGACGAGCTCGGTGTCGGGGCCAATGACGAGATCGCCGAGCGAGAACATCGCCAGAAGATCGAACATCTCCTTGCGCGCATTGGCGCTGCCGCCGTCCGAGACGAACCGGCCGATCACGTCGTTGAAGAAGCCGAGCTCCGCCAGCCCGCCGATGGCCACCGGCACGGCGGCGATCATGAGGCAGCCGATCGCGGCGGCGATGAGCGATATCCGGTTCCTGCGCAGCAGCCCGAGGAGGGCCCCGGCGCCATAGACGAGACCGAAAAGCAAGGAGGTCAGCAGCGCGGTGCGTCCACCGAACACCACCAGCGCCGCGCCCTGCAGGGCGATGAGACAGCCCCTTGTCGCGGGCGCCATCGAGCGGGCGCCGCTGATCAGCGCCATCAGATAGCAGGCGGTGATCATCGCATTGGCCAGCGGGTGCCCGTGGAGCGCCGTGGAGCGCGTATCGGTCTCGAAGGCGACGCCGTCGAAGCGGTAGGGAAAGACCCTGACCTGCGTCACGAATTCGAAAAGCGCCAGCAGGGCGTTGAGCGTCATGGTGGCGTGCAGGATGCGGGTCAACGTCGCCATGGCCTCGTCGTCGGCATCGACCATGAGCAGCATCAGCAGCCCCGCCGCGACATAGGTGTCCACCATGCCACCGATGCCGGGGCCATCCCGCAGGATCGTCACCAGGATCACGCCTATGGTGACCACCAGCATCAGCAGCGTCGCCGGCCTTGCGCTGGCGAGATGGATGCCGCGGCTGACCGGGTCACCGCCGGCGACCAGGCTCCAGCCGAAGAGCAGGACCAGCATGTAGGTCGATGGATGGATCTTGGTCGCGGCCGATCCCGCCAGCCCGTCGTAATTGTAGCCGACCAGCCAAAGCATGCCGCCCGACACGCAGAACAGCACGAGGATGCAGGCGAAGAGGCCGAAGCGCGTGATGCCGTCGAGACGGGCCCAGGCCGGCGCCGGGCGCGGCCGCAGCGTCCGGTCGCCGAGGCCGGCGGCGTGCATCAGCCGCGCCCGCCGGGCTCGACGAGAATCGTGGCCGTAACCGCCCGTCCCATGATGCGGGCTGCCTCGACCGCCTTGGCGACATCCGCGAGGCGCGTCTCGTGAAGCTGCGCGACCAGGACGATCTCCTCGGCCATGCCGACCAGCGGTGCGATGGTGACGTTCGTCGTCAGGGCTCCGGCATCGGCGATGACGACATCGAAATGCCGGCTGGCATCGGCCAGCATCCGCATGGCGAAGGAGCGCCCGAGCGCCTTCTGGGGCGGCGCCTTGCGGCGGCCTCCCGACATCAGCGCGACGTCCTTCCCGCCCTCGAACTGGATCGCTTCGTCCAGGCTGCTTTCGCCGCGCAGGATGTCCATCAGTCCCCTCCCGGCGTCCTGTTGCCCCCGTTCGACATTGGCGTCGATCAGCAGCACGCGCTCGCCCTGCCGGATCGCCGCAGCGGCGAGCAGGTCGGTGACGCGCTCGCGCTCGCTGTCGCCCGAAGAGGCGGAGGTGACCAGCAGGCTGCGCGCGGCGGTCGCCGAGGCCGGGCCGCTGTTGAAGAGCCTGAGCAGCGCGAGGCCGGCGTCGGCTTCGGCGTTGCCGGCGCTGGCCCCGGATCCGCCGAGGTTCCAGCGCCTGCGCGCCGGCGTCGGCTTGCCCGACGGCAGCACGGCGATGACCGGCGCGCCGATCATCGCCTCGGCTTGTGCCGGCGACAGAAGACGAGGCACTGCGTATTCCCGCAGCAGCGCCAGCCCCATGCCGAGCCCGAGCCCGAGCGCCGCCGCAGCAGCAGCGAGCAGCCCGGTCGGCGGCCAGCTCGGCTGCAGCGGCGGCTGCGCCAGGCTGATGATGCGGGCGTTGGTGGTGTCGAGACTGGCCTGCTCGCGCGTTTCCTGGGCGCGGAGCAGGAAGTTCGCGTAGACGGCCTTGACCGCGTCGAGATCGCGCTGGAGTTCGCGCAGGCGCACGGACGCCTTGTCGGCACCCTGCGTCTGCCGCGTCAGCGCCTCGAGCTTGTCGGAGAGCAGCTTCTCGTTGCCCAGCGCGCGCTCGTAGTCGGTCCTGACGGACTGGGCGACGCGTTCGATCTCGACCGCAATCATGCGGCGCAGATGGGCGACCTGGTTCTGGACCGCGCCGATGGCAGGATGCCGCGGGCCGAACTGGCTCTGCAGGTCGGCCTCGCGCTGAATGAGCGTCGCCTCCTGCTCGCGCAACCGGCCGATGACGGAGGATTGCACGGCCTCCGACGAGGTGCCGGCGAGGCCGCCGCGAGCCCGCTGCTGCGCGAGCTGCTCGACCTGCGATTTCAGCGCGGCGGTGCGCGCCTGGGCGATGGACAGCTGGTTGCTGATCTCGCTGAGCTGCTGATCGCTGATCAAGCGACCGGATGCGGCGACGAGGTTGTGCTCGGCGCGGTAGCGCTCGACCGCGTTCTCTGCCGCTTCGACGCGCTTGCGCTGCTCGTCGAGACGGGCCGTCAGAGCCTCGGAGGCCTCCGTCGCGGCACGGCTGCGCGAATCGGCCTGGTCGGCCAGGTAGGCCTCGGCGATCGCATTGGCGAGCTTCGCCGATTTTCCGGCCTCCTTCGTCGTCACGGCAACATCGACCACGAAGACCTTGTCGGCGCGCTTGACCGAGACCCTGCGACGAAGATTGGCCAGGGTCCGCGCCTCGGCCGGCGTCAGCGAGCCGTCCGTCGTCGGCGGATCGGCCACGACCCTGCCGAGCAGACGCGACAACAGTCCCGCGCCGTTGAATTCGGAATCCTCCGCCAGCCTCGTCGCGCGGATTGCGCGGATCAGGACGCCGCCGGACTGGATGACGCTGGTCTGGCTCTCGATCTGCGCCAGCCCGCCATCGGGCGAGACGGTGCTGGGATTGACGTCGTTGTTGACGACGTTGCGATCACGCGGGTCGATCAGAATCTGGGTGGACGCAGTGTACAGCGGCGAGGTCGCCAGCCCGTAGGCCAGCGCAAGCCCGGTCAGCAGGCCGGCAACCGCCAGGATCATGGCGCGCCGATGCCAGAGGATCCGCCATAGCTCGGAGATCTCGACCGCGCCGTCGGGGCGGCGGCGATAAGTCTCCGGCGGAGGCGGCTGTACCGTTTCCTCCGGTCCTTGAGCGATCGCAGCCAGGCTCGCCATTCCCCTACTCGACACGACGCAACTGAAATACGGGGCTCGTCAGCCGCCAAAACCGACGCCACAATGCCACGGAGTTCTTAACAAGTGCTCAGGCACTCGCGGCCCACCGCGTTCGGCTCCGCCGACGGGCTAACCAAATCGCAATGCGAGCATGACATCACAACGACAGCTCCTGCGCGCGGCGCTGGAACCGTGACCGGGCTTCAGGCATGAAATTGACGCTGACTATCGGTGCCTCCCCGCTTCGGCGATGGCATCTCGACCTGATCGACCGACTCCGGAAGATACCGGGGCTCGATCCTTCGATCGATGGAGCGGGCCGGCAGGGCACACAGCCGCAGCGCCTTTCCGATATGCCGGGCGCGGACCAAGCGCGCTCCCATCCGGCTCAGAGCCACTTGTTCACCACCGTCGCCGTGTCGAACGGCGTTCGGCAACTCGAGGCGTCGTCCGCTCCCGCCGACCTGGTTCTGGCTCTCGACGACGCGCCATCGGGCACAGCCTCGCGGAACTGGCGCCTGCTCTTCGACGGCCAGCCGGGCGAGGCCGCCCTCCTCGCGGCTGCCGCCGCGGGCAGGATGCCGCTGGTCGAGATCATGGCCGGCGACGTCCTCGTCGCCGCCGGGCGCCCGGGCAGCGAAAACAACCGCGCGCCACAAGCGATGCTCGACGACCTCCTGAGCCGCATGATCACCCTGATCGTCGCGGCGGTGCAGGGAAGCAGCCTGCGCGTGCCGGCCCTGCCTCCTGCCGCAGCGCCGCCCCCTGCCCCGCCCGCAGGCCTGGCACGGTCGATGCTGAAGGCCGCGGTGTCGACGGCGGCCGACAGATTCTATCGCCGCTGGTTCCACGCTCCGCACTGGCGGGTCGGATGGCGCAGGCTCGACGGACCGGATCTTTTCGAACTTCAGCGCCATCCCGCTTCGGGATGGCGCGTCCTCCCCGACGATGGCAGCCGCTTCTATGCCGATCCCTTCCCGGTCGAGCGTCGAGGCCGGGTCACCCTCTTCGTCGAGGACTTCGTCCATGCCGCCGGCAAGGGCATCATCTCGGCAGTGGAATTCGGACCGGACGGTCCGTTGGGGACGCCCGAACCCGTGCTCGAACAACCGGGGCATCTCTCCTACCCGTTCGTCTTCGAGCGGGACGGCGAGGTCTGGATGATTCCCGAGAGCTGCAGCGCCGGTCGCATCGACCTGTTCCGGGCGACCGCGTTTCCGAGCGGATGGGTTCGGGAGGCGACGCTGGTCGACGACATCGTCGCCAGCGACGCGACGCTGATCGAGCACGACGGTCTCTGGTGGCTGTTCGCGACGGTGCAGGACCGTGGCGGCTCCTATTCGGACACGCTGCATCTCTGGTCGGCGCCGGATTTTCGCGGCCCCTGGACGCCACATCGCGCCAATCCGGTCCTGATCGATATCGCTTCGGCCCGCCCCGCCGGGCGGATGGTCCTGCGCGGGGGCTCGCTCCTGCGCCCGGTTCAGGACTGTCGCAACGGTTATGGAAAGGCGCTCGGGATCGCGCGGGTCACCCGTCTCGACAACGAGGGATTCTCTCAGGAGATCGAGACGATCCTCGGGCCTGGGCAACTCTGGCCCGGGCGCCGGCTGCATAGCCTCAACAGTGCCGGCGGGCTCGAATTCATCGATGGCTCCGCGCTGGCGCTACGGCCTCTGCGAGTTCCTCGGCCGGAGGCTGCGAAGGCGCGTTCCGCGACCTGAGCGCGTGGCCGGCGCCGTCAGCCAGCAGCGCCAGGCGACCCAGCAGCGTCCGCGCACCGACAAAGGATCCCAGCGTCTCTGAGCGCGTCGCGAAACGCCGCTTGAAGTCCTCGCCGCCACAGAGGAAGTCGACCATTCGCAGCCCATGGTCGATCGACCACTGGATATAGTCCATCATCAGCACCATGCCCGGGGAGCCACGCTCGAACTCCGGATCATAGGTCGTGACGAAGGCCATCATCCTGTCGCGCTGAACGAGGTTGATCGAGACGGCCACGACGTCACCGGCACATTCGAGCACGAAGACGTGGAGAATGCCGAGGCGCGCCATCTCCTCCACCAACGCCGGCAGCGCATGCGAGCCCTCATCGAAGAGGTCGGAGGCGTGGCCATGGCGCTCCAGCCATTTGCGCTTGAGTGCGGCAACGCGCGCCAGGACCGGCTGCAGCGGCTCGTCCGGCTCCATCAGGCGAAACCGAAGCTCCCCGGTTTCCTCCATGAACTTGCGGCCGCGCCGGTAGTTCTGCCGCGTCTTCTTGGACTGCTGCTCGAACCATTGCGAACCGCTGCTCCAGGGGCCGGCGACGCGATAGTTGATTTCGCTGCGATGGTTGGGGCGCAAGCCGATCGCCGCGCCCGGCGTCGCAAGAAGCTCGCGCGCCGCGGCGTCCGGCAGAAGGCGGTTCAGATAGGCCATGTCGAAGCTGCCCTGGCGAGCGATCTCGCGCCAGAGTGCTGCGGCAGCATCGCGTTTCCAGCCGGGCAAGGCGAGCAGGTCGCCATAGTCGCTATGATCCTTGGCGGCCCATTCGAGAATGCGGACCCCCCGGCGCCGGTTGACCGCAAACGGCATGACGGTTTCGAGCACCTCGCCATTCCAGACCAGGCCGATCAGAAGGTTGCGCCGCTCCCGGCCCGAGGTGGTCCGCCACCAGGCCGAAATCCAGCCATGACTCTGGAAGACCAGGCCATCCGCCTCCCGCCACAGGGCGTTCCAGGCGGGCGCAATCGCGGCCAGCCTCTCCTCGGAGGTGACGATCTCGAGCCTCCGCCCGTCAGCCGTGGCGAGTCGCGCCGCGACGCTCATCGCGGCACATCCTCGGCTTCCGCGCGCTTGGCCGGCGCCGGGGTGAGGCCAATCCGGCGGCGGATCTGGCGCCACATGCGCTTCAGCGGCATCACATAGAGGCCCGAGAGCGACTGGTAGTCCCGGACGCCGCGCTCCATCAGGCCGAACTTGAAGTCCTCGTCGGGCTTGGGCACGCAAAGCGTGCCGAAGAAGCGGTCCCAGAACGAGAACAGCAGGCCGAAATTCTTGTCGTAGTGGCGCGGATCGACGCTGTGGTGCAGCTGATGCCAGTGCGGGCACAGGATCAGGTTGTTGAGCGGCCCGAACGAGATCTTGAAATGCGTATGCCTGACAAAATCCATCATCAGGATGTTGCGCATGACGTAGACGTTGACGCCGAAGACGGTGAGCTCAACCAGGTTGAGCGAGACCAGCGACCAGACGCCGAAGCAGATCCCGGGAATGACGCCGTCCCAGGCACGGTTCATCAGCTCGTCCAGCGGATGCACGCGATCCTTGGTGATGCCCACCATCACCTCGGCGGAATGATGGACCTTATGCAGCTCCCACAGGATCGGATAGCGATGCTGCGCGACGTGGTAGAGATAGTAGGAGATGTCGTAGGCCAGCAGCATCGTGACGGTGAAGATCACGGTGGTGATCGGGCCGGCGGGACCAGGAATCAGCGGCGGATCGATCTGGAAGATCGTCGCCAGGAGCTTGTTGGTCGCGTAGCCCACTGCGACGACGAAAGTGATCCCGGCCGGCAGCATCAGGAACGGCATGATCGCCTTGCGCGTCACCCAGAACAGCAGGTCGGCCTTGGCCGAGGGGTGGGTGATGATTTCGTTGGGGAAGACGAAGTCGAAGAATTCGCGGAAGCTCTTCTGCTCGGCGGTGCGCCAATAGGCGACGAGAGCGCTGACCAGCGCCGTCAGCAGCAGCAAGCCCGTCGTCAGCAGGCTCGCCGCCGAAACCTTGTCGAGGACCTTGCCAACGAATTCGATCATTCTCTCGAGCCATCCGCAAACGAGCGACGAACCAAGTCTCGCCCCGAAAGCGGGCATGCCGTTCGGGGCTTCGTCAAAACCTCGGATTGCCGAGAGGCAGGGCCCTCGACGACCGGTGCTCCAGCCTTACACCTCAAGACTTTAAATATTCGACAGGGTGATGAAGGCTCGTGATTTATGGTTAAGGGCCGCCGGATCAGGCATCCGGCATGCCGGCGGGCCGGGCCTCCGCTACGATTCAGCCGGCGCCGCCCGCCCGGCCCGATACGGGATGGCCGATCGGCACCGCGGCGGCAACGGCGCGGTTGCGCCCCGTGTTCTTGGCCTCGAACAGCGCGGTATCGGCAGCGTTGAGCAGAAGCCCCGGCTCGCCCTCCGCCTGGGCAAAGGCCGTGGCCGCGCCGACGCTGATCGTCACCTTGTCGTTGCCATGTGCGATGTCCAGCTCGCGCACGCTCTGCACCAGACGCTCGGCGACATGGGCAGCGCCGGCCTGCGACACGTCGGTGAGGACGACCACGAATTCCTCGCCGCCGAAACGTGCCGCGAGGTCGGTCGCGCGCGCGGCCCCCTCCTGAATGACGCCGGCGACCTGTTTCAGCACGTCGTCCCCAGCGAGGTGGCCATAGGCGTCGTTGTATTGCTTGAAGTGATCGACATCGATCATCAGCACGGAAAGCGGCGCTCCGGTGCGCAGGCTTCGCCGCCACTCCGCCGCGAGATATTCGTCGAAGTAGCGCCGGTTGCCCAGCCCGGTCAGCCCATCGATACGCGTCAGGCGTTCGAGCTCGAGATTGGCGCGCATGAGCTCGCGCTGGCTCTCGCGCAGGGCGCGATAGGCTTCGTCGCGCTGCTGATGATCGAGATAGGCGCGCGTGTGATAACGGATGCGCGCGATCAGCTCGACCTTGTCCGGAAGCTTCACCAGATAGTCATTGGCGCCGGTCTGGAAGGCATCGCTCTTGGTCGCCGGATCCTCCTTGGTGGAGAGCACGATGACCGGAACGGCGTGCAGGGCGGGGTCCCGGCGATACGCCCGGACGAGGTCGAGCCCGTCGACGCCCGGCATCACCAGATCCTGCAGGATCACGGTCGGCTTCACCCGCAAGGCGACTTCCATCGCCTCGTGCGGGTCGGTGCAATAATGAAAGTCGAGATCCGGATGGTGCGCGAGCGCGCGACGAACCGCCTCGCACACCATCACCTGGTCGTCGACGAGCAACACCATCGAGAGATAGCTGTCCGCCGGGGCGGGCACGTTGGGAAGGGGACGGGTCGCTTCGCCTGCCATGGCATACCCTTATTGCAACGGCCGGCCGCACGCACCGGCCAAACGGGGAGCGATCGCGGTCAGCGGCAGAATTTCGACGGCGGCCCCGATGGCGGCGGCAGCCTTCGGCATGCCGTAGACCGCGCTCGTCGCCTTGTCCTGTGCTATGGTCAAATGGTGGCGCTCGCGCAAGAGCTTCAGGCCGCGGGCGCCGTCGCGCCCCATTCCGGTCAACAGGACGCCGACAAGCTCGCCGCGCCAGTTCGTCGCCGCGCTCTCGAAGAAGACGTCGACGGAGGGACGGTAGGGGTAGTCTCGCGGATCGGCATTGTAGCCGAGCTCGCCGTTGGGGCCGAGCACCAGATGATCACCGCTCGCCGCGATCAGAACCGCCCCGGCGACCGGCCTGTCGCCAGCCTCGGCCGGGCGAACCGGCAGGCTGCATTGCTGCCCGAGCCAGGTTGCGAAACCCGGCACGAATTGCGCGTCGAGATGCTGCACCAGCACGATCGCCGCCCCGAAGTCCGGCGGTAGCGCTCCCAGCAGTGCCGCCACGGCGGCAGGGCCCCCGGCGGAGGCACCGATCGCGATCAGCGGATGCCTGGCCGACGACTTCGCCGGCGGCGGCGCAGGGCGCTGCCCGCCGCGCGTCTCGTCCCGCGACAGGCGCTCGATGGCGGCCATCCGCGCCAGCAACGCCCGGCCCTGGACGGAAGCCTCGCCGTTGAGACCAGCCGCCGGGATGTCGACTGCGTCGAGCGCGCCATAGCCCATCGCATCGTAGACGCCGGAGACGTTGGCATCCACGCTCGCGGTCACCAGCAGGATGGGACAGGGTGCCTCGGCCATGATCAGGCGCGTGGCCTCGACGCCGTCCATCACCGGCATGTTGAGATCCATGAGCACCAGGTCCGGTCGATCGCGCCGGCAGGCGTCCACCGCCTCGCGACCGTTCATCGCGATCCAAGCGACCTTATGCTCGGCGGAGGAGGAGACGAGCCGCCGCAGCAGCTCGACAGCGAGCGGCAGATCGTTGACGATCCCGACCCTCATGACACGTCCCCGGCCGCGCAGGCTACTCTCATGGCTCGCCGATGAGATCTTCGACGGCATTCAGCAAAGTCTCGTCGTGAAAGCTGCTCTTGGTCAAATAGTAGTCTGCTCCGGCATCGAGCCCCCGGCGCCGGTCTTCCTCCCGGTCCTTGTAGGAGACGATCATCACCGGCAGATTGCGCAGGTTGCCGTCGCGACGGATCAGCGTGACGAGCTCGATCCCGTCCATGCGCGGCATGTCGACATCCGTGACGACGAGATCGAAGCTGCCTGAGCGGACGGCGTTCCAGCCGTCCATGCCGTCCACCGCGACCTCGACCTCGAAGCCGCGATGGTCGAGGAGCTTGCGCTCCAGCTCCCGGACGGTCAACGAATCGTCGACCACCAGTACGCGCTTGCGCCGCGCGCGGCCCGCCTGCGCGACGGCGGGCTCCAGAGACCTGAGCTTGCCGGCGCCGGCAAGCTTTTCCATCGAGCGGATCAGGTCCGCTATGTCGAGGATCAGAGTGGGGCTGCCATCCTCGAGCAGCGCGGCCGCGCTGACGTCCTTCACCTTGGACAGGCGCGCGTCGAGCGGACGCACGACCAGCTCGCGCTCGCCGAGGAAGCCATCGACGACCAACGCATAGGTGGCGTCGCCTGCGCCGACGACGACCGCTGCCAGTTCGCCGCGCTCGAGGGCCGGCTGACCGTGCCCGAGAATCTCGTGCGCCGCGACGAGGCCTACCTGCCGGCCCTCGAAGCGGAAATGCGGACGGCCCTCCAGCATGGCGATCTCCGCACGCGGCAGGCGCAGGGTACGCGTGATGGCCGTGAGCGGAATCGCATAGGGCTCACCCGCGATGTCGACGAGGAGCGCCCGGATCACCGACAAGGTCAACGGCAATTGCAGCTGGAAGCGGGTGCCGCGGCCGGGCTCGGAGACGATGCCGACCTGCCCGCGCACCTGCCGCACCATGTTCTGCACGGCATCGAGCCCGACCCCGCGTCCAGAGATGTCGGTTACCGCCGCCTTCATCGAGAAGCCGGGCAGGAACAGGAATTCGAGCAGCTCGGCTTCGCTGAGGCGCTGGGCATTCTCGGCCGAGACGAGGCCGCGGGCGACAGTGCCGCTGCGCAAGGCCTCGAGATCGATGCCGCAACCGTCGTCGGAAACGATGATCTGGAGCAGGCCGGCGCTGTGCCGCGCCTCGATCCGCACGACGCCTTCCTCCGGCTTTCCGGCAGCGCGGCGCTGCTCCGGCGCCTCGATTCCGTGATCGACGGCGTTGCGCAGCAGATGGCCGAGAGCGGTGTCGAGCTGGTCCAGGATGTCCCGGTCGATGCTGGTCGAACCGCCGACGATGTCGAGCCGTACCGGCTTTCCGAGCGCGCGGCCGAGATCGCGTACCGTGCGCGCGAAGTGCCGCACGCCATCCTCGAAGGGCCGCATGCGGCTCGCCAGCGTCTCTTCATAAAGCCGATGGGCGAGATCGCTCGCCCCACGATCGACGATGTCGAGCTCGTCGAGGCGTTCCGCCAGGATCGCCTGCCCCTCCGTCAGCCGAATCTGGAGGGCAGAAACGGCCTGTTGCGCCCGCTCCCCGGCATCGGCAGGCAGTGCGGCGCGAAGGCTGTCGAGATGTCTGGATATTTCACCCTGAAGGCGGTGCAGCCGCAGCAGACCGTCATTGAAGGGCCGCAGCCGCCGCGCCGCCATCAGCGATTCACCGGCGAGACCGAGCAGGCGGTTCAGGCTTTCGGCATTGACCCGGACCATCCGCTCGCCCTGAGCTTCGGCAGGAAGATCCGCAGCCTGCGGCGCGCCGGGCTCGACGGGCGCGCCCTGCCCCTCGGTCGCAGGCGCCGGCGCCGTCCGCTCTTCGGGAACGCTGGACGACGACCGCGATGACTGTCGCACGGCCTCGATGAAGGCATCGACACGAAGGCGCAGCGCTTCGTCGCCCTCGCCTTCGACCGAGGCGATCCCGGCCAAGAGATCGACCCCTGACAGCAACGTGTCGACGTGGGCCCGGGTCAGCCGCAGCCTGCCGTGCTGTGCGGCGACGAGACATTCCTCCATCTCGTGCGCCACCCGCACGGCGGGCGCCAGCTCGATGATCCGCGCGGCCCCCTTCAGGGAATGGGCGGCGCGCATGCAGGCTTCCAGATGCGCCGGCGCGACCGGATCGCGCTCCAGCGCGAGGAGGCCCGCCGTCAGCGCCTGCGACTGCGAGGCCAGCTCTGCCCGGAACAGCTCGAGCATCGAGAATTCACCGAGATCGTCGCCGCTCATGCGATGCTCCGGTCGACGAGATCGAGCAGGATCGCGGCATCCAGGCAACCGACGGAACGTTCGCCCCAGGGCAGCATGGACATGACCGCGGCGGTCGCGGACCTGGCGACCGTGGCGGGCACGGGTCCGAGCTCGCTGCGCAGATAGCTGTGCAGCCCGTGCACTTCGTCCGCCTCGAAGGCGGCGCGCCCGCTCGGCCCGCCGATCACCACGAGACGTCGAAAGGCGGCGAGACGCCCTTCATTGCGGACAGGCCCTCCCCCTGCGCCGACGCCGAGCAACTCGGCCAATGACAGGCAGACCAGCAATTCGCCGCGGACGTTGACGACGCCGCGCATCGCGGCGCTGCGGCGGTGAGGCAACGCTCGCACGGGCCGCGGCTCGACGATCTCCTCGCAGACCGCGACCGGAAGAGAGAGCCATTCGTCGCCGATCCGAAAGACCAGGATTGTATCGCGCTCGCCCTGCCCTTCCCTCCCATCGGCTTCGGCGGCGAAGAATCTGGTCCACTCCTCACGATAGCCGGGCGGCAGCGGGCGATCGAGCAGTTGCCGCCCTGTCCGCGCGAAGGTCGGACAGTTGCGGCAATGTAGGTGCTCCGCCAAGGCAGGACAGGACGTGTCGCCGCGGACGCCGATCTGCCGCCAGCACTCGTCGATGCCCGTTTGCATCTGCTCCGCTGCCGCTTCGGCCCGGGTCATCAGGCGTCACCCTTTCCGCCCAGGCGGGCCAGCCGCCGCGCCAGCGCACTGGCACCCCCATGGTCGCCCTGCCGCTGGAGCAGCAGCCGCAGATGGGCGAGAGCCTCGCGATGCTCTGGCGCGAGATAAAGGGCCTTGCGGTAGAAGCCGGCGGCCTGCGTCGCATCGCCCTCGGCATCATGGGTCAGCCCGATGACGTAAAAGGATTCCGGCGAAGGCCCATGCCGGGTTGCGTGCCGCTCGGCGGCCCGGCGTGCCTCGCCGAACCGGCCTGCATCGGCCGCATCCCGTGCCGCGGCGAGATCATCACCCGCAGCGTCGGGCACGGACGCCGCGATCCCGCCAAGAGGCATGCGCCGCGCGAAGGGCTTGAGCGGTGCCGGCGGGCGAGTGGCCGTCAGCCCTGGCGCCGGAACAACGCTCGGCCTGCGCCGGGCCCGCACGGTCCCCGGTTTCGCCTCGGCCGCCGCGGCAGGAGCCGCGGCGCGGGTGAAGGCAAATGCCCGCGGCCGCCGGCTCGAGGCATAGCCGTGCAGCGAGGGCAGGCCGGACTCGCCGGGGCCGACCAGCAGAAGACCGTCGGGTGCCAGCAAGGCGCCGAGACGCTCCATGGCCCGCCCCTGTGTCTCGCGATCGAAATAGATCAGGAGATTGCGGCAGAAGACGACGTCGAAGGGTTGCCGCTCGGCAAAACCGATCGGTTCGAGCAGGTTGCCGTGGGTGAAGCGAACCTGATGCCGGACCCGGTCATGCGGCCTGAACCCGCCGTCGCATGCCTCGAAATGGCGATCGCGAAAGGCAAGGTCCGCGCCTCGGAACGAGTTGCGGCCGTAGATCGCCCGCTGCGCATAGGCGAGATTGCGGATGCTGACGTCGACCGCCTCGACGATGAAATCCTCCTTCGCGAAGCCGGCATCGAGCAGCGCCATGGCCACCGAATAGGGTTCCTCGCCCGTCGAGCAGGGCAGGCTCAGGAGCCGGAACGGCCGGCTGCGGCCGCGCATCCGCAGATGCTCCGTCACGGCACCGAACGCCTCGGGATCACGGAAGAACCAGGTCTCCGGCACGACGACGCAGTCGATCAGCTCCTGCCGCTCGTCCCGATGCTCGGTCAGATGGGCCCAGTAGGCATGGAGATCGGGCAAGGCGCACGCAGCCATCCGCCTCGCCAGGGCGTGACGGATGACCGAGGCTCCGACGCTGGCGCTGCTCAGGCCGATCATCTCCTGCAGCAATCCTTCGAAATCACGGGCCGATCCGGTTCCGCCCGTCATGGCAGACCCGCCAGCCGCGCGAACAGGATATCGCGAATCGCCGGCGGCAGCAGTGCCTCGCCCCGGATCCACTGGATCAGCCCGTCGTCATCGGGCGCGACCGGGCCGAGATAAGGCGGGCTGCCGGCCTCGACACCGGAGGCCACGAAGTCGGCGGGATCCCGCTCGACAGCTTCGACGGCCTTCTCGGCCATAAGACCGAGGAGACGGTGCTCCCCCGCAGCCACGGGATAGCGCAACAGGACGATCCGCGTGCTGAGCAGGGGCTCGGCCGAGCGGCCAAGCGCGAGCAGGCTGAGGTCGATCAGCGGCACGGGCCGGCCTCGATAGGCGATGGCGCCCGCCACGCCAGCCGGTGCGCCGGGCAATTGCTTGACGGCGAGCAGCGGCAGAATTTCCTCGATCTGCCCCGCGTCGAGGGCGTAGCGGTCTCGCCCCAGCCTGAACGTCAGGAACAGCATCGGCTCCGGGCGCCCCGATCAGGCGCGCAGCTTGAAGCGCGCGATACTGCTGCGCAGCCCGGTCGAAACCTGGTTGAGCTCGTCAATGGCGAGCGTCGACTGCTGCAGCGACTCGACCGTCTGCTGAGCGGCCTCGCCGAGCTGGACCAGAGCCTCGCTGATCTGGCCCGCACCGGCAGCCTGGGCCTGCATGCCCTCGTTCGCGACCTCGAAGCGCGGCACCAGCCCCTGGACCTGCTCAATGATGTCGGAGAGCTGGCCGCCGACCTGCTGGACGTCCTGCATGCCGCGACGGACCTCCTCGGAGAACTTGTCCATGCCCATCACCCCGGCCGCGACGGCGGACTGGATATCCTTGACCATCTGCTCGATGTCATAGGTCGAGACTGCCGTCTGGTCCGCGAGGCGGCGGATCTCGGTCGCCACCACGGCGAAGCCGCGGCCGTACTGCCCGGCCTTCTCGGCCTCGATGGCAGCATTGAGCGAGAGCAGGTTGGTCTGGTCGGCGACCTTGGTGATGGTGGTGACGACCTGATTGATGTTGCCCGCCTTCTCGCTGAGGATTGCCAGCTTGGCATTGATGGCGCCTGCCGCCTCCATGACCTGCTGCATGGTGCTCTCCATCCGCGAAAGCCCGGCCTGGCCGCCGCCGGCGAGCTTCGCCGTCTGCTCCGCGACCTCGGAAACCTCGTCCATGGTGCGCACGAGTTCGTTGGACGTCGCGGAAATCTCCTTGGCGGTCGCGCCGATCTCGGTTGTCGTGGCGGCGATCTCGCTGGCGGTCGCCTGCTGCTCCTTGGAGGTCGCTGCGACCTCGGTGATCGAGGTGTTGACCTGGATGCCCGATTTCTGGATCTGGCCGATCAACCCGGCGAGATCGTCCGCCATGGCGTTGATGCCATCCGCGACTGTGCTGAACTCGTCGCGACGCGCAAGCGAGAGCCGCTCGCTGAAATCGCCCCTGCGCATCACCTCGACGATGCCGAGCAGCTTGCCGAGCGGCACCGTCACCGCCCTGAACAGCAGGTAGCCGAACAGGACGGCCAGGCCGAGCGCCAGGCCGAAGCTGACCAGCAGCCCGAGCTCGGCCGCGCGCACGATCGACACGATGGTACGGGTGGACTGGTCGGCACGGGTCTTGTTGAGTTCCAGCATGGTCGCGATCGCGGCGTCGACGCGTGTCGCGATCTGCGCCAGCTCGGTGCGAGCCGCGGCGATCCGCTCCGGGGTCCAGCCTTCCGCGCCCGCCCGTCCCGCGGCCAAGATGGGCTGCTGAGCGGCAACGAACTCGTCGAAGAGCCGAACGGCCTGGGCGTAGTTGCGCCGGTCCTCCTCGCTCATGATCGTCGCATCATAGGACTTCAGGATCTCGTGCATGCGGTCGCGATTGGCCGCGATCGCCGCTGCGGCGTCTCCCTTCTCGGCCGAGGTGTCCGACAGCAGGAATTCGCGCGCCAGACCACGGCCCTCGCCCCAGGTCGTCATGAGCTGGGCGCTGAGATAGAGGCCCGGCACGGTGTCGGTCTCGACGCGGATCGCCTCACGCTCCGCCTGGGTGAACCAGGCGTAGGACAGCGCCGCCATGCCGGACATCACCGCCAGCACCACGGCGAAGCTGAGCAGGATACGGCGGCGTATCGTCAGGCTCATCATGTTTCGATCCATCTCGAAGCTTCACCACGCATGGCGCAGCCCTTGCAGGCTCCGCGGGAGATCTTCCCCCGAAAGGAATCGTTAGCGACAAGTGGTTTCCCGACCGTTGCCGTTTCAGGGCGGATTGGGGATGGTGCGCCAATCACCGGCTTTCCGCCTTATTGACGCGATAGCCGCGATCAGAGATTGAACGCGGGTTCCGCCCGCCTGCTAGAAGGACATTCCATGTCGGCCGAGCGTGCCCTGTCGTCGTCGCGAGCGGCCCTCCCCGTCCTGCTGCTCTGCACGGCCGTGCTGACAGGCTGCAACGAGGACAGGTCAGCGCAGCCGCCGGTCCAGCCGCAGGCGCAGGTCAGCGTGGTCGTGCTGCATCCGCAGCCTGTCGCGATCACCGCCGAATTGCCGGGACGCGTCTCGGCCAATCTCGTCGCGGAGGTCCGGCCGCAGGTGAACGGCATCATCAAGTCGCGGCTCTATGAGGAAGGCGGCGACGTCAAGGCCGGCGATGTGCTCTACGAGATCGACCCGGCGCCCTACCAGGCGGCGCTCGACAGCGCGATCGCGGCGCAGCGCAAGGCCGAAGCCGCCGTCACCAACGCTCAAGTCAGGGCCAGCCGCTATCAGGAGCTGTTCCAGCGCAATGCCGGCAGCCGGCAGGACATGGACGACGCCAACGCCACCCTCGCTCAGGCGCAGGCGGATGTCGCCGCCGCCAAGGCCAATGTCGAGACGGCACGGATCAACCTGGCCTATACCAAGGTCACGGCGCCGATCGACGGACGCATCGACAAATCGGCGCTGACGCCGGGCGCGCTCGTCACCGCCAACCAGGCCACCGCGCTGACGACGATCCGCAAGCTCGACCCGATCAATGTCGACGTCACCCAGTCCAGCACCAACCTGCTCCGCTTCCGCGACGACATCGCTTCGGGCCGGCTGCGCTTCACCGGCCTCGGCGTCGCGGTCAAGCTGAAGCTCGATACCGGGCAGCAATACAACCAGTCGGGCAAGCTCGAATTCGCCGAAGCCAATATCGACGAGACGACCGGCACCTTCCGCGTCCGCGCCGAATTCCCCAATCCGGACAAGCTCCTGCTGCCCGGGATGTTCGTGCGCGCCCTGATCCAGGAGGGTATCGCCGAGAACAGCTTCCTGCTGCCGCAGCGTGGCGTCGGCCGCAACACCAAGGGCGAGGCGACGGCCAAGTTCGTCGGTCCGGACGGCAAGGTCGAGGAGCGCGTGCTGACCACGCGCCGCAACATCGGCAACAACTGGCTGGTGGACGGCGGCGTCAAGGACGGCGAGCGCCTGATCGTCGAGGGCGGCCAGCTCGTCCGGCCGGGCCAGGTCGTGACGCCGACCGAGGTCAGCGTCGACGAGGCGACCGGCGAGCTCAAATCCGCCAACCGGCGGGCCGAGCTCGAGCCCGGCAACCGCGCGAAGAACTGACCCATGCTGTCGCGCTTCTTCATCGAACGGCCCATCTTCGCCTGGGTCGTCGCCATCGTCATCATGCTGGCGGGCCTGCTCGCACTGTGGACGCTGCCGATCTCGCAATATCCGCAGATCGCGCCGACGACCGTGCAGATCAGCGCCAATTATCCAGGCGCCGACGCGCAGACGGTCGAGAACTCGGTGACCAAGGTCATCGAGCAGGGCATGACCGGCGTCGACAACCTGCAGTACATGACGGCGACCTCGACGGCGACCGGCAACGCCCAGATCACGCTGACCTTCAACAGCCAGGCCAATGCCGACGTCGCCCAGATGCAGGTGCAGAACAAGCTGCAGCTGGTCACGCGTCAGCTCCCCAGCGTGGTGCAGAGCACCGGCATCACGGTCGCCAAGGCCTCGACCGGCTTCCTGATGGTCGTCGCCTTCGTCTCGACCGACGGGCGGATGACCACGACGGACCTCGCCGACTATGTCGATTCCACCCTCAACGACACGCTGAAGCGCGTCGAAGGCGTCGGCTCGACCCAGCTCTTCGGCTCCGGCTACGCCATGCGCATCTGGCTGAACCCCGATTCCCTGCGCAAATACGCGCTGATGCCGAGCGACGTGATCAACGCCATCCAGGCGCAGAACACGCAGGTCTCGGCGGGCCAGCTCGGCGGCCTGCCGCAGGTCAAGGGCCAGCAGCTCAACGCAACCGTGACGGCCGCCTCCCGGCTGCAGACGCCGGCCCAGTTCGAGAACATCATCCTGAAGAGCGGCTCATCCGGCTCGATCGTCCGGCTAAACGACGTCGCGCGCGTCGAGCTCGGCGCCAAGAGCTACGACACCTCCTCGCGCTACAACGGCAAGCCAACCACCGGCCTTGCCATCAGCCTGGCGACGGGGGCCAACGCGATCAACACCGCCAAGGCGGTGCAAGCGACGATCGATCGCTTCAAGCAGACGCTGCCGGAAGGCGTCGAGGTCACCTATCCCTACGACACCACTCCCTTCGTGACGCTCTCGATCGAGAAGGTGGTCCACACGCTGTTCGAGGCGATCCTGCTCGTCTTCGTGGTGATGTTCGTGTTCCTGCAGAACATCCGTGCGACCTTTATCCCGATGCTGGCGGTGCCCGTGGTGCTGCTCGGCACTTTCGGCGTGCTGGCGCTCGCCGGCTATTCGATCAACACGCTGACGATGTTCGCGATGGTCCTCGCCATCGGCCTGCTGGTCGACGACGCCATCGTGGTGGTCGAGAACGTCGAGCGCGTGATGCAGGAGGAGAAGCTCGGCCCCAAGGAAGCGACCATCAAGTCGATGGGCGAGATCACCGGAGCGCTCGTCGGCATCGCGACCGTTCTGTCGGCGGTGTTCGTCCCGATGGCCTTCTTCGGCGGCTCCGTCGGCGTGATCTACCGGCAGTTCTCCGTGACCATCGTCACGGCGATGATCCTCTCGGTCGTCGTCGCGATGGTGCTGACGCCGGCGCTGTGCGCGACCATCCTGAAGCCGGTCGGGGAGCATGGCGAGCGCAAGGGCTTCTTCGGCTGGTTCAACCGCAATTTCGAGCGCACGACGAACGGCTATCGTTCCGGCGTCGCCGGCATGATCGCGCGGCCGCTGCGCTTCATGCTGGTCTTCCTGCTGATCGGCTGTGGCATGGCCTGGCTCTTTGCCCGGCTGCCGAGCTCCTTCCTGCCCGACGAGGACCAGGGCATCCTGCTGACCAGCGTTCAGATGCCCGTCGGTGCGACGCAGGACCGGACGCTGCGCGTGCTCGACCAGGTGCAGAAGCACTATCTCGAGAAGGAAAAAGACCTCGTCGAGGGCGTGCTCACCGTCGCCGGCTTCGGCTTCGGCGGACAGGGGCAGAATGTCGGCCTCGCCTTCGTGCGGTTGAAGCCCTTCGACCAGCGTGTCGGCAAGGACGCGACCGCGCAGGCCATAGCGCGCCGCGCCATGGGCGCCTTCCGTGCGATCAAGGACGGCACGGTCTATGCGCTCGCGCCGCCGGCGATCCAGGGCTTCGGCAATACCGCAGGGTTCGATTTCTTCCTGCAGGACATCACCGGGGCTGGTCATGAGCGGTTGATGCAGGTCCGGAACCAGTTCCTCGGCCTCGCGGGCCAAAGCAAGCTTCTGGCCGGCACCCGGCCGAACGGGCAGGAGGACACGCCGCAATACGCCGTCGAGATCGACCAGGAGAAGGCGAGCGCACTGACGCTCTCGCTCGCCGACGTCAACGCCACGCTCTCGACCGCCTGGGGCTCGGCCTATGTCAACGACTTCATCGACCGCGGCCGGGTGAAATCGGTCTATGTCCAGGCCGATGCCGCGTCTCGCATGCAGCCGGAAGACGTCGGGCGCTGGTTCGTCCGCAATCAGGGCGGGGCGATGGTTCCGTTCTCGGCCTTCTCGTCGGGGCGCTGGACGTATGGCTCGCCCCGGCTGGAGCGCTTCAACGGAGCGGCGGCCGTGGAGATCCAGGGCGGTGCGGCGCAGGGCGTCAGCTCCGGCGCGGCGATGGACGAGGTCGACCGGCTGATGTCGCAGCTGCCGGCCGGCTTCGGGCATGAATGGACCGGGCTGTCCTTCCAGGAAAAGCTCTCGGGCAGCCAGGCGGTGGCGCTCTACGCCATCTCGATGCTGGTCGTGTTCCTCTGCCTGGCGGCGCTCTACGAAAGCTGGTCGATCCCCTTCGCGGTGATGCTCTGCGTGCCGATCGGCATCTTCGGCGCCCTGCTGGCGGCGACGCTGTTCGGCCAGACCAACGACGTCTACTTCAAGGTCGGCCTGCTGACGACGATCGGGCTCGCGGCCAAGAACGCGATCCTGATCGTGGAGTTCGCGATCGAGCAGGAGGCGCAGGGCAAGGGTCTCGTCGAGGCGACGCTGGAGGCGGCGCGCCAGCGCCTGCGGCCGATTCTGATGACCTCGCTCGCCTTCGTGCTCGGCGTGCTGCCTTTGGCCGTTGCCACGGGCGCTGGATCGGGGAGCCAGAACTCGATCGGCATCGGCGTGATGGGCGGCATGATCGCCGCCACGGCCGTCGGCGTGTTCTTCGTGCCGCTGCTCTATGTCGCGGTCGTGCGCCTCGTGCGCCGGCTGCGCGGGCCGAAGCCGCAGGCCGAAGCCACAGCCTGATCGCCTCCGCCGCGCTTCGCGACGACGACGTGAAGCCTATGGAGCCCAGCCGTCGCCCTCTGCACCGCCGCGCAATCCGTCGCGGCGACCGGATGAACTCTGGACCAATGCCGCGACCGCCGCGCGAACTACGACAAAAGTCTAGGAATGCGGCGAGTTGCCTCGCGGGCAGCCAGCTTGACGCGCCTCCTGCAGAGTTTCACTATTCCAAATTGAACGATACGTGATTGTTCGCCTGGGAGGTTGAGATGCTGCAAGAGCTCTCGCGCCGCCAGTTCATGAAAGCCGCAGGAGCGGGGCTAGGCGGATCTGCCGCCGCCGCGCTCGGGTTCGGTGGGGCGGAGGAAGCCCTCGCCCAGGCCGTGCGGCCGTTCAAGCTGACGGGCACGACGGAAACCCGAAACACCTGTCCGTACTGCTCCGTCGCCTGCGGCGTGATCATGTACAGCCTCGGCGACAAGTCGAAGAACGCCCATCCGGCGATCATCCATATCGAGGGCGACCCGGACCATCCGACCAATCGCGGCACGCTCTGCCCGAAGGGTTCCGCCCTGCTCGACTTCGTCCACTCCGAGACACGGACCAAGGTGCCGCAATATCGCGGGCCGGGCGAGACGGAATTCCGGCAGATCAGCTGGAACGAGGCGCTCGACCGGATCGCCCGGCTGATGAAGGACGATCGCGACAAGAACTTCGTCAGGACGAACCAGGACGGCGTTACGGTCAACCGCTGGCTGACGACGGGCTTCCTGGCCGCCTCGGCGACGACGAACGAGACCGCCTTTCTGACCTACAAGGTGGTCCGAAGCACCGGGATATTGGCGTTCGACAACCAGGCGCGTGTTTGACACGGACCGACGGTGGCCAGTCTGGCCCCAACATTCGGTCGCGGTGCGATGACCAACTCCTGGACGGACATCAAGAACACCGACCTCGTCATCATCATGGGCGGCAACGCCGCCGAGGCGCATCCGTGCGGCTTCAAATGGGTCACTGAGGCCAAGGCCCAGCGCGGCGCCAAGCTGATCGTCGTCGATCCGCGCTTCACGCGCTCGGCCTCGGTCGCCGACTACTATGCGCCGATCCGGCAGGGCACCGACATCGCCTTCCTGCTCGGCGTGATGAAGTACTGCATCGACAACGACAAGATCCAGCACGACTATGTGCGCGCCTTCACCAATGCGCCCTATATCGTGAAGGAGGGCTTCGGCTATCAGGACGGCCTGTTCACCGGCTACGACGAGGCCAAGCGCGCCTATGACAAGTCGAGCTGGGAATATGAGCTCGGGCCTGACGGCTACGTCCAGGTCGATGACACGCTGCAGCATCCGCGCTGCGTCTACCAGCTGCTGAAGAAGCACATCGCGGTCTACACGCCGGAGATGGTCGAGCGCATCTGCGGTACGCCGAAGGACAAGTATCTGACGGTCTGCAAGATGATCGCGGAGACCTCGGCGCGCGACAAGGTCATGACCTCGATGTACGCGCTCGGCTGGACGCAGCATTCCAAGGGCTCGCAGAACATCCGCTCGATGGCGATGCTGCAGTTGCTGCTCGGCAATATCGGCCTGCGCGGCGGCGGCATGAACGCGTTGCGCGGCCACTCCAACATCCAGGGGCTCACCGATATCGGCCTGATGTCGAACCTGATCCCGGGCTATCTGACGCTGGCGAACGACAAGGAGGTCGATTTCGCGAGCTACATGTCGACGCGCGGCTTCAAGCCGCTCCGGCCGAACCAGATGAGCTACTGGCAGAACTACAGGAAGTTCATGGTGAGCTTCCTGAAGTCGATGTGGGGCCCGGCGGCGACGGCGGAAAACGACTTCGCCTATCAGTGGCTGCCGAAGCTCGACATCCCGAGCTACGACATGCTGAAGATCTTCGACCTGATGCATCAGGGCAAGGTCAACGGCTATTTCTGCCAAGGCTTCAACCCGCTGCTATCGCTCGCCAATCGCGGCAAGGTCGCCGAATCGCTGGCGAAGCTGAAGTTCCTCGTGGTGATGGACCCGCTCCAGACGGAGACGGCGCGGTTCTGGAAGGACGAGGGCGTCTACAATGACGTCAAGCCGGCCGACATCAAGACCGAGGTCTTCGAGCTTCCGACCAGCTGCTTCGCGGAGGACGAGGGCTCGCTGGTCAATTCCGGCCGCTGGCTGCAATGGCACTGGCCGGGCGCCGAACCTCCCGGCGAAGCGAAGTCCGACGCCTGGATCATGGCGCAGCTCCATCGGCGCCTGCGCGCTCTCTACGAGAAGGAGGGCGGCACCTTCCCCGATCCGATCGTCAATCTCCACTGGCCCTACCGCGACGTGGACGACCCGCAGCCCGACGAGATGGCGCGGGAGATGAACGGCTATGTCGTCTCCACCGTCACCGACGCGGTCGATCCGTCCAAGGTGGTGCTCGAGAAGGGCAAGCAGCTCGACGGGTTCGGGCAGTTGCGCGACGACGGCTCGACCGCCTGCGGCTGCTGGATCTATTCCGGCTGCTGGACCGAGAAGGGCAATATGATGGCCCGGCGCGACACCAGCGACCCGGGCAATACCGGCGCTTATCTCGGCTGGGCGTTCTCCTGGCCGGCCAACCGGCGCATCCTCTACAACCGCGCCTCGGCGGACATCGACGGCAAGGCCTGGGATCCGAAGCGCAAGCTGATCGAGTGGAACGGCGCGATGTGGACCGGCTACGACGTGCCCGACATCGCACCGACGGCGAAACCGCGCGATGTCGGCCCCTACATCATGAATCCGGAAGGAACGGCTCGGCTGTTCACGAGGGGCATGATGGTCGATGGCCCGTTCCCGGCCCATTACGAGCCGTTCGAGAGCCCGGTCGCCAACGTGCTCGCCCCGAAGATCCGGGGCAACCCTGCCGCGCGTATCTTCAAGGACGACCTCGCCGCGCTCGGGACCTCGGACAAGTTCCCCTATGCGGCGACCTCCTACCGCCTCACCGAGCATTTCCACTTCTGGACAAAGCATGTCTGGGTGAACTCGGTGCTGCAGCCGGAGTTCTTCGTCGAGATCAGCGAGCAGCTCGCCGCGGAGAAGGCGATCCAGAACGGTGGTTGGGTGAAGGTCTCGTCGAATCGCGGCACGGTCCATGCCAAGGCGATGGTGACCAAGCGCATCAAGCCGCTGATCTGTGACGGCAAGACCGTCCATGTCGTCGGCATCCCGCTCCACTGGGGCTTCACCGGTGCGGCAAGGAAGGGTTTCGGCCCCAACAGCCTCACCCCCTTCGTCGGCGACGCCAACATCCAGACGCCCGAGACCAAGGCGTGGCTGGTGAATGTCGAGCCGTCCAACGGGCCGGCGGCGAGCTAGGGAGGGGCGACCATGGGACTGCAGAGTCAGGACTTCGCCCGCATCTCGGCGACCAATATGCGGCCGCCGGATGTCCGCCATGATTTCGAGGTGGCGAAGCTCATCGACGTCTCGAAATGTATCGGCTGCAAGGCCTGCCAGTCGGCCTGCCTGGAATGGAACAACCTGCGCGAGGAGATCGGCTTCAATACCGGGTCCTATACCAACCCGCACGACCTGACGCCGAACAGCTGGACGCTGATGCGGTTCACCGAATGGGAGAATCCGCAGAGCGGCAATCTCGAATGGCTGATCCGCAAGGACGGCTGCATGCATTGCGCCGATCCGGGCTGCCTGAAGGCCTGCCCCTCCCCCGGCGCCATCGTGCAGTACAACAACGGGATCGTCGATTTCGTCTCCGAAAACTGCATCGGCTGCGGCTATTGCGTGAAGGGCTGCCCCTTCAACATCCCGCGCATCAGCCAGGCCGACCACAAGGCTTATAAGTGCACGCTCTGCTCGGACCGGGTCTCGGTCGGCCAGGCTCCGGCCTGCGCCAAGGCCTGCCCGACGGGCGCGATCGTGTTCGGCACCAAGCAGGCGATGCTGACCTATGCGCAGACGCGCATCACCGACCTGAAGTCACGCGGCTTCCAGAATGCCGGCATCTACGACCCGCCCGGCGTCGGCGGCACGCATGTGATGTATGTGCTGCACCATGCGGACCAGCCGCAGCTCTATGCCGGGCTGCCGAACAATCCGCGGATCAGCCAGGTCGTCGAGCTGTGGAAGGGATTGACCAAATATGCCGGCATGGCGGCAGTCGGCTTCGCCGCCGCCTTCGCCTTCGTCCATGCGACGATCGCCCGACGCAACGATGTCAGCCGCGCAGAAGACCGCGAGGCGGAGCATCTGATCGACGAGGAGGCTGCTCGTGGCCGTCAGACGTGAGGAGGAGCGCACGACCGTCGACCGCTATCCCGGCCGCGTGCGCGTCAACCACTGGATCACCGCGATCTCGCTGATCCTGCTCGCGCTGAGCGGGGCGGCGCTGTTCCACCCGGCGCTGTTCTTCCTGTCCGGGCTGTTCGGCGGCGGCGCCAATACGCGTGCCATTCATCCCTGGATCGGCGTCGTGCTGCTGGCGAGCTTCGCCATTCTCTTCGTCCAGATGGTCCGCTACAATTTCTGGGCAAAGGTCGACACGGTCTGGATGCGCCATATCGGCGACGTGATGTCCGGCCATGAGGAAAACCTGCCGGAAATCGGCAAATACAACGGCGCGCAGAAGATCGTCTTCTGGCTGATGACGCTGCTGATCCTCGTCCTGTTCGCGACGGGCATCATGATCTGGTACGAATATTTCGGCGCGAGCTTCACTATCGAGCAGCAGCGCTTCGCCCACATCATCCACGCGCTCGCCGCCGTCGCCATGCTGCTGGTGGTCATCGTCCATATCTATGCCGGCTTCTACGTGCGCGGTACGATCAGCGCGATGACGGAAGGCAAGGTTACCGGGGGCTGGGCCTTCCGCCACCACCGGCTCTGGCTGCGTCACGAGGCCCGCGAGGGCGTCATCGACGACAGGCAGACACCGCCGCGGCGCGTCCACCCAGGACCGGCGGAATAGATGGCTCTCGCGAGGCGGATGCAACGCCTCGCCTCCCGTGACCCGTGCGGTTCGAGAGGATTGGAATGAGTGACGCACCAGGTTTCGCGCCCTTCGAGGATGTCGGCATCGCCGAGCGCGACAAACCGCCCTTCATGCGCCTGCCCTCGCCGGAGACGCTGTTCGGCCTGCGCGCCATGCGCTTTGCGTCGCTGGCGCCCGGCCACCAGCTCGAGGCGTATCTGAGCTTCCTCGCCGCGTTGTCGCGGGCACAGGACGCGATCGCGCGTGAATTGCCGCCCCCTGCCCTGCCTGCCCTCACGGAGCTCAGGACCCGCGCGGCAAACGCCATGCCGCTGTTGCCACGCGAAGAACTCGCGGCAGATCCGGCCTCGCGCGCGGCCATCACCAGGCTCGCGACATTGCTGGACGACGTCGCCATGCCCGATCTCGCCCGCGGCGCGCTCGGGCGCGTGAAAGCGGCGGACGAGGCGACGCAGCGCGCGATGCTCGGCGCCGTTCTGGCCGATGCGATCCCGGTCGAGTCCATCGCCGAGCACATATTCGCGGCAGCCGCGGTGCAGGTGATCGCGGCCCATCGCACAGCCCGTCTCGATCCGCTGCTGCCGCAGCCGGTCGCGGATGGCGTCTGCCCGTGCTGCGGGGGGCCGCCGGTGGCGAGCGCGGTCGTCGCGGACGTCAATGTCGAGGGCGTGCGCTATGTCCAGTGCTCGCTCTGCGCGGCGCAGTGGAATCACGTGCGGGTGAAATGCGTCTCCTGCGGCTCGACCAAGGGCATTGCCTATCAGGCGATCGAGGGCATTGCGGATACGATCAAGGCCGAGACCTGCGACGAGTGCCGCACTTATGTGAAGATCCTGAACCGCCGCAAGGATCCGGAGCTTGAGCCGGTGGCGGACGACGTCGCCAGCCTGGGACTCGATCTGCTGGTGACGGAGGCTGGCTGGAAGCGGGCCGGGGTGAATCCGTACCTGCTCGGCTATTGACGATCACGCGTCTCCCGGAGGGAGCCTGATGAACAGACCCGAACGCTTCCGCCCGCCATCGGTCGATGCAATCCTGCACAGTGCGGGCGCGATGGTCGCGATCGAACGTCATGGCCGGCAGGCGACCACCGCGGCCATCCGGCATCTGCTCGAACAGCTGCGCGACGGCGGACGGCCTTTCACGGCCTCGATCGAAGAACTCGGCCGTGCCATGCTGGATCGGCTTGAAGAGCGCGCACGGCCGTCCCAGCGCCCCGTCATCAATCTCACCGGCACGGTGCTGCACACCAATCTCGGCCGGGCGCTGCTGGCGGAAGAGGCGATCGAGGCGGTCGTCACCGCCATGCGCGCACCGACCAACCTCGAATACGAGATCGAGGCCGGAAGCCGCGGCGAGCGCGACGCCCATGTCCGCTGCCTGATCCGCGAGCTCACCGGCGCCGAAGATGCTCTGCTGGTCAACAACAATGCCTCGGCGGTGTTACTGGTACTCAACACCTTCGCCAAGGACCGCGAGGCGGTCGTCTCACGCGGAGAGCTGATCGAGATCGGCGGGGCCTTTCGCATGCCCGACATCATGGCGCGCGCCGGTGCGATCCTGCGCGAGATCGGCACCACCAACCGGACGCATCTGAAGGACTATGCCGAGGCCATCGGCCCGCAGACCGGGTTGCTGCTGAAGGTGCATACCTCGAACTATGTGGTGCAAGGCTTCACGGCCGAAGTCGCGCCAGAAGAATTGGCAAAGCTCGCCCAAGCTCATGGCCTGCCCTTCGTCGACGACCTCGGTTCCGGTACGCTGATCGACCTCGCCCGCTGGGGTCTGCGCCATGAAAAGACGGTTCAGGATGCGCTCAAGGGTGGCGCCGATCTCGTGACCTTCTCCGGCGACAAGCTGCTCGGCGGGCCGCAGGCCGGCATCGTCGCCGGGCGCCAGGACCTGATCGCGAAACTCGCCCGGAACCCGTTGAAGCGGGCGCTGCGTCTCGACAAGCTCCGGCTCGCGGCGCTGGAGGCGACGCTCCGGCTCTATCGCGATCCCGACCGATTGGCTGAGCGCCTGCCGACTCTCAGGCTGTTCACGCGGACGGCAGAAGAGCTGCGCGCCATGGCCGGGCGTCTTCGGCCCAGGGTGGCGGCGGCAGTCGGCACCGCCTGGGCGGTGGAAGCCGTCGATTGCGCGAGCCAGATCGGCTCGGGCGCGCTGCCCTTGGAGACCTTGCCGAGCGCCGGGCTTGCGCTGCGACCGGCCGGCAAAGTGGCGGGTTCAGCGGTCGAGAAGCTGGCGGCGGCCTTCCGCGCCGTGCCGGTGCCGATGATCGGGCGGATCGCGCAGGGAGCGCTCATCTTCGACCTGCGCTGCCTGGAGGACGAGGCGCTGTTCGCGGCACAGCTCCAGGCGTTGAAGCCCGAGGCGCCCAATGCGCTGGCTTGAGCGCCTTCTCGGACGAAGCCAAACAGCCGACGGCGATGTCGCGGCAACGATGGCCCGGGCCGCGACGGCGGTCGCACGTGGCGATCACGCGGCCGCGCTCGCGCTTTGGGGGCCGCTCGCCCATGCCGGCGTCGGGCGGGCGCAGAACAATATCGGCGCCTGCTTCGCCGAGGGGCTCGGCGTCGAGCGCGATCCGGCACTGGCGCTGCGCTGGCTGACGCTGGCAGCCGAAAGCGGCGATCCTGTCGGCCAGCGCAACCTCGCGGCCCAGCATTTCAAGGGGGAAGGCGTCGCGCAGAGCGACGCCGAAGCGATGCGGCTCTATCGGCTCGCTGCCGAGCAGAGCGACGCGCCGGCGCAAGACATGCTGTCCTGGATGCTGCTCGAAGGCGGCGACCCTGCGGACCGGGCCGAGGCCCTGCGCTGGGCGCAAGCCGCGGCGGAGGCCGGCATCGCCACCAGCATGACCCGGCTCGGCATGATGCATCACGATGCGCTCGGCGTGGATCGCGACGCCGGTGCCGCCGCGCGGTGGTGGCAGCAAGGCATGGCGGCCGGCGACCCGGATTCGGAAGCGATGCTCGGTGCCGCGACCTTGCTCGGCCAGGGCGTTCCGCCGGACGCGGAACGCGCGCTGGCGCTGCTGCTCGGCGCCGAGAGCCGGGGCAGCCAGCTCGCCGCCCCCTTCATCAAGGCTGCGCGTGCCGCCGTCTCGCCCGCGGAGGCCTGAGCCATGATCATCGGCACGGCAGGCCATATCGACCACGGCAAGACCTCGCTGGTGAGGCGGCTGACCGGTGTCGATACCGACCGGCTGAAGGAGGAGAAGGCGCGCGGCATCTCGATCGCGCTCGGCTTCGCCTATTGGCCGCAGGCCGACGGCTCGGTGATCGGCTTCATCGACGTGCCCGGCCATGAGAAGCTCGTCCACACGATGCTGGCCGGCGCCTCCGGCATCGACCTGATGCTGCTTGTGGTCGCCGCCGATGACGGGGTGATGCCGCAGACGCGCGAACATGTCGCCATCGCCCGCCTGCTCGGCATCGAACGGGCGGTCGTCGCCCTGACCAAGCTCGATCTTGTCGATGCGGACCGCATCGCAGCAACGCGGAACGAGGTCGCTGCCCTGCTCGCCGACACCCGCTTTGGCGATGCGCCGATGCTGCCGGTCTCGACCCTGACGGGCCAAGGGCTTGCGGAGCTCGGCGCCGTGCTTGCGGCAGAGGCCCGGCAGACGCTCGGACGGCGGGCGGACGGCGCCTTCCGCATGGCGGTCGATCGCAGCTTCACCCTGCAGGGAACCGGCACCGTGATCACCGGCACGGTGCTGTCCGGCGCCGCGGCCATCGGTGACCACGTCGTCGTCTCACCCTCCGGCCTGCCGGCGCGCATCCGTTCGATCCACGCCCAGAACCGCCCGGCCGAGACTGGCCGCGCCGGCGAGCGCTGCGCGCTGAACCTCGCGGGGCCGGGCATCACGAAGGAAGCGATCCGGCATGGCGACATGGTGCTGGCGCCAGCCCTGCACACTCCAACGACCCGGATCGACGCCGAAATCACGCTGCTCGCCTCGGAAACCAAGCCGCTCGCCATGTGGCAACCAGCGAGGCTGCATCACGCCTCGGCGGAAGTGGGGGCGCGCATCGTGCTGCTCGGAGAGCCGATCGCGCCCGGCACGACCGCGCCGGTCCAGCTCGTCCTCGACGGCCCGCTCGCCGCCGCAGCGCTCGACCGCTTCGTGCTGCGCGATGTTTCGGCCACACGCACGATCGGAGGCGGTCGCTTCCTCGATCTGCGCGCGCCGGAGCGGCGGCGGCGCAGCCCGGAGCGTCTGGCGCAGCTTTCCGCGCTCGGCCATGCCGATGCGGCCGAAGCTCTGCTCGCGCTGCTCGCCGTGCCGCCCTATCATGCCGAGATCGACGATTTCGCGCGTGACCGTGCCCTGGGCAGCGGCGCAGCGGAGATATTGGCCGGCAGTCTCGGCATCGTCCGCATCGGCTCGCTTGCGATGCTGCCGGAGCGCTGGCAGGCACTCGGCCGGACCGTGGCCGATACGCTCGACGCCTATCACGCCGCGCATCCCGATCTCCCTGGCATGGGGCTGGAACGACTGCGGCTCGCCGTCGCGCCGCGCCAGCCGGCCCCATTGTTCCGCCAGGCGCTGGCGCAGCTCAGCGCCGACGGCGTGGTCGCCGCTTCCGGGTCCTGGATCAGGCGGCCGGGGCACGAGGTGCGGCTGTCGGCGGAGGACGAAGCGCTGTGGCAGCGAGTCCAGCCGCTGATCGATGGCAACGAACGCTTCCGGCCACCGCGCGTGCGCGATATCGGCCAGATTCTCGGCCGCCGCGAGGAGGAGATTCGCCGCCTCTTCCGGCTGGTGGGGCGCAGCGGCGAGGTGCTCGAAGTCGCGCTCGACCACTTCTTCCGACGCGCCACGCTCGTCGAGATGGTCGGCATTGCAGTCGCGCTCGCGGCGGCGCATCCGGCGGGCTTCAATGCGGCGCAATTCCGTGACAAGCTCGACAATGGCCGAAAGGTCGCTATCCAGATTCTCGAATTCTTCGACCGCCACGGCGTCACCATGCGCCGCGGCGATCTCCGGCGCGTCAATCGGCAGCGGCTCGAGCTATTCGGCCCACTCCCGGCGATGCCCAATGGAGGAGAAGCGTCCCCGGTGGGGCGTCCGGACTTCAAATCCGGGAGGGGCCGTCAGACGGTCTCTGGTGGGTTCGACTCCCATTCTCTTCCGCCAATTTCCTGAGGCGCAATGACCGACGGCATCTCGCCCTCCCTCGCTCTGATCGCCGACTTCGAGGAGGCCGCCGAGGCCGCGCGTGAGGCCGAGGAGATCTGCCGCAGGGAAGCGGCCATGCGGATCGCCGCGCTCGCGGAGGTGCGGTCGACCGCCTTCCGGCGGCTCAATCTGGTGCGCAGCGCCGCAAAAGCCATCGCCGAGGCCGAAGAGCCGGAGAGCGCCGTTCTTCTCGCCCGCTTCGTCATCGCGCAAATGCTCGGCTGGGAGGAAGCCAGCGCCCGGCAGGAGGACGTCCTCGACCGGCTGACGCCTTTTCTCACAGCCCTCGCGGCAGAGGCGTCCCGCACGGCAAGCCCCGCGACCGAGCCCGCGGAGAAGGCGCTGCGCTGCTTCGAAGACTGGTACCGTGCCGAGACCGGCAGCGATTTCTATGCGCTGTTCGAGCGCTACATCCCCGAGACGCCGCGTGTCGACTTCTAGAGGCAAGGAGCGCGGGCTCGGCACCGATTTCGACCGCTGGCTCGGCCAGCTCTTTCGCAAGGGGCCGTTCACGGCGCTGATCGTGCTGGTGAAGATCGCGCAGCCAAGGATCGAACCGCTGCGATCGAGCTTCGTCCATGTCGTCGGCGACGAGCTCGACTGGGGCGACATCGTGCTGATGCTGCGAGGCGCTGGCGTCAACTGGGACGGCGCCGCCTTCTTTCCGACGCGCGGCGACGACGGCGGGCTCGTGCCGGACGACGTCGCCCGCGCCCGGCTGCGCGAGCTCGAAGGAGCGCTTCACCAGAGCCGGCTCGTGCTGAACGAAGGCGCCTTTTTCGACGTCTGGGGCCGAAATCTGAAGGTCGAGGAGGCCGACTAGCTCACCACGACCCGACCCGGCCCCGCCTCGACCGAGCCGATGATCCGGGCGGCCGGATAGCCGGCCGCTCCGATCTGCGCCAGCAGTTCCGCGGCGCGATCCGCCTTGCAGGACACCAGCAAGCCGCCCGAGGTTTGCGGGTCGGTCAGCAGATGGCGGCGCCAATCCGGCAATCCGGCCGGCAGGACGACCCCCTCGCCATAGCTCGCCCAGTTGCGATGCGAGGCGCCGGTGACCCGGCCCGCCCCGGCGAGCCGCTCCGCCTGCGACAGGAAAGGCAGATCGGCAAGGCGCAGCCTCACGGTCGCGCCCGAGCCGCGCGCCATCTCCAGGCCATGGCCGAGGATGCCGAAGCCGGTGACGTCGGTCACGGCATGAACAGCGGAGTCGCGCGCCAGCTCGGCGCCGATGCGGTTGAGCAGCGTCACCGAGGCGAGCATCTCGTCATAGGCCTGCGGCGAGAGATCGCCTTTCTTGAAGGCCGCGGAATAGATGCCGACGCCGAGCGCCTTGGTCAGGATCAGCGCATCCCCCGGCCTCGCCCCGCTGTTGCGCCGCAGGTTCTGCGGATTCAGCAGACCGATGACGGCCAGCCCGTAGATCGGCTCGGGCGCGTCGATGGAGTGGCCGCCGGCGACCGGGATGCCGGCCTCGGCACAGATCGAGGCACCGCCCCTGAGGATTTCGCGGGCCGTCTCGACGGGCAGCTTGTCGAGCGGCATGCCGAGGATGGCGAGCGCCATGATCGGCCTGCCGCCCATGGCGTAGACGTCGGAGATCGCGTTGGTCGCGGCGATGCGGCCGAAATCACGCGGATCATCGACCATCGGCATGAAGAAATCCGTGGTCGCCACGACGCAGGTCTCGTCGTCGATCTGCCAGACCGCGGCATCGTCCCCCGTCTCGGTACCAACGAGCAGTTGCCTGTACGGCCCCGCCGCCGGCTGGTCCGCCAGCAATTGCTGCAGCACCGACGGGGCGAGCTTGCAGCCGCAGCCCCCGCCATGCGCGAGACTCGTCAGGCGGGGTGCGTGCAGAGGCGTCTCAAGCTCGCGCTCGATCGTTTCGCTCATCGTCGATCTCCCAAAAGTGCCTTTGCGACAAGCGCGTCCGGCAGGCGGCGCTGGAGCGCCGGGCCTTCCGCATGACGCAGCCCGGAACAGGCTCGAACGCGCGCAGCGGGGCCGCGCCGCAGAGTCAGGACCGATCCGGAAGTGCCCCGGAACCCGGGAGCATCATGAACAGGCACACAGCATCCTTTCCCGTCGGGATCACAAGGTCAATCCGGCAGTCGGCTACCTTAGCAATGAGGAGCCGCATCGCCGGCAGTCCTGGCGCAAGCGGCGATCGACAGTCAGCGCGGGCCGATGAAGAGGCTGCTCATCCTCAGGTTCACCGCCTGCTGCGTCCTGGCGACCGGGCTGGCGCCGGAGGCAATGCCGTCATGGCCTTGCCGCTCGTGATCGTCCTGGCAGCGCGGGTGAGACAGCGACGACTGCAGCTCGCCTTCCGATGGGATGCGCATCCGGGTGCCGTAGAGATAGCGGTAACCAATCGCCTCGATTTACGCTGCGCGCGCATTCTCACGGTATTACTCTCACTCATAACGGCGACAGCGACTCTTTTCGGAGAGATATATGGCTGCGTTTCTCGACAAATTGCTTTCGGACGACCTCGAAACGCTACGGAATGACATTCTGAAAGCGGGTGTCCTGAACGCGAAGGCGCTTCAGGAAAGCGCCGAGATCCATCTGACGAATTTCGGCCTCGCTCTGCCACCCTCGCCTGAGCTGGACGACGCCCTGTTCCAGATCGCCGCGAGCGTAGGCACCTTCGCCCGCCTGCTCTACAGCCAGGCAAGGGTGGCGGAATCGGAAGCGGCCCGCCGGGGCGTCCTGGCAAGAATCGACCGGCTGAGCGACGTGATCGGCCGGACAGAAGCGGGCGGCTCCCGCGCGGCCGGAGCCTCGCCCCTGTCGACGCAGGCGGAGCCTGCCGGACCGATCGGCAGCGAGCTGTAGAAAGCCGGCTGAAGTGACTGGACAGGCTCGGCGACAGCCTCTATATCGCCCCCACCAACACGGACGGCGCACCGCGCCCCGGGGCGCCCAGGTAGCTCAGTTGGTAGAGCATGCGACTGAAAATCGCAGTGTCGGTGGTTCGATTCCGCCCCTGGGCACCATTCGTTTTCCCAAGCATCGAAAGACTTATCTTTCTCGCGCGATCGTCCCACCGGGCACAACCGGCCCGGAAACGTGGGAAACATCGGTTCAGGCCTCGTTCTCGTGGGGCGCCCCCGACCGCCCCGATGTCGAGACCTTCGGTCGCGTCGAGGTCACCCAGATCGCGTACCACATGCCGGCCAGCGCAAGCTTCTTGCGGCGGGCCTTTTCGTACAGAGCGCCGCCTGCTTCGGGCTCTCCCGGCCGCAGATGGGTATGATCGTGTTTGGTCGCTGGCCGGACAGGCAGCGGATCTCCGGCCGACGGGGGATATGGGTTCGACCCAGCCCCAACACCCCACCCCCAAAGGCGAACCGAGCAGCAAAAGCTGGACATCACATCCAGACAGCATTCAAAATTAAATACCAGAATATTTTCTGGTATCAGATCTTAATTAATATCAGATACTATTTAGTCACAAAAGATAATACTCTCGACCTGATTCCCTTTAATCGCTTGGAATCCGTATTTATCTATGATGACCAAGAATATTTGCCGAACGATTCGATTGTCAAATCCTTAACATCCGCATGATCTAAATTCCGCTTGAAGGACATGCAGGGCCACCTTGTCGGTGACCAAGGAAAAGCCATGCCGACAGGCCCAGCACGGTGGATTGCCACCTTGATACGCTCCGCGTACTGCCGGCCGCCGACCGGGCAATCGGGCGCATCTCGGCGACATCCGGCCCGCGAGATCCAGCGTTGAACCCCGCGGCTTCCGAACCTCTGCAGATGATGCCGCGGCGAAGGCTGGCGGTGTCCTATGCCGGAATCAAGCGTGCAACCCTTTGGCTGCTCGGCGCATCCAGCGGCTTCGTGCTGATCGAGCCTTCGCCCTACGAACTCATCTTTCTGATCACGCTCTTCGTCTTCGCGCTGACCGGCATCCGCTTCTCCCAGAAGCTGCTGCCGCTCGCACTCCTGCTGCTGGCCTTCAATCTCGGCGGCATCGTGTCGCTGATCCCGTGGATGGACGATGGCGACGCGGTCCGCTTCATGGCCGTTTCGGTCTACCTGATGATCACGGCGATCTTCGTCGCGGGAATCATCTCGCAGGATGCCGTTGGCCGACTGGAGACGCTGAGACGCGGCTATCTGTTCGCAGCCTGGTGCGCGGGGTTTGCAGCCATCCTCGGCTATTTCGATATCGCCAATCTCGGCGCCACCTTCACGCTCTACGGCCGCGCCTCGGGCACGTTCAAGGACCCCAACGTGCTCGGATCCTTTCTGGTCCTGCCCGTGGTCTACGGCCTGCAACGGATGCTGACCGGGCAGACCGGCTTCCTGCGCGGGCTGGCTTTGATCAGCGTGCCGCTGGCCGGCCTGTTCCTGACCTTTTCGCGCGGCGCCTGGGGCGTGCTTGTCGCATCGGCGATGATCATGATCGCGCTGACCTTCCTGGCAGCTCCCGACGCGAGAAGCCGGCTTCGTATCGCCACGATGGCCCTGATCGCATTGGCCGTGATGGTGGTCGCCCTGCTGGTCGCGCTCTCCTTCGAGGACATCCGCAGCGTCTTCGAGGTCCGGGCCAGCCTCGACCAGGATTACGACGAAGGCGTCACGGGCCGTTTCGGCAACCAGCTGCGCGCAATTCCGATGCTCCTGGATGCGCCGAACGGTTTCGGGCCGCTGCGATTTCGCTGGCTCTTCAATCAGACCGACCCGCACAACGTTTATATCAACAGCTTCGCTTCCTATGGCTGGCTCGGCGGCCTCTCCTGGCTCGGGCTGACGGCCGCGACCTGCTATGTCGGCTGGCGGCTGGTGTTCTGGCGAGGCCCCACACAGCTGCATGCCATCGCGATCTGGTCGGTCCTGTTCGTGACGATTTTGCAGGGTTTCCAGATCGACAGCGACCATTGGCGGCATTTCTATCTGATGCTCGGCCTGGTCTGGGGGCTGGTCGCGCTGGGACGTGCCTCCGATGAACCGGATGCCGCCTCGTGACCGCTGGCACCGCCCGCACAAGCCGGCCGCGGGGACCGGCGCAGCTGCAGGGAATCCAGGCCCTGCGCGCGATCGCGGCCCTGCTCGTCGTCTTCGGCCACGCCGCGCATGAGGCGGAGGCGATCGCCGCGCGGGTCGGGGTTCCGGCGATCGATCCGTCGTTCCTGTACTGGGGCAGCGGCGTCGACATCTTTTTCGTCATTTCCGGCTTCATCATGGTTCACACCTCGGCCGAGCTGTTCGGACGGCCGGGCGCCTGGCGCATATTCCTGGGCCGACGCATCGCGCGGATCGTGCCGCTCTACTGGCTTCTGACCAGCCTGCTTCTCATCGGCTCGCTGTTCGTCCCTCAGCTTCTCAATGTCCCGATCGGCGACTGGCAGCACATCCTCGCCTCCTATCTCTTCATCCCGAGCCTGCGGGGCGGGAGCGAGATCCGTCCGGTGATGGCGCTGGGCTGGACGCTCAATTTCGAGATGTTCTTTTATCTGCTCTTCGCCGGAGCGATGTTTCTGCCCCTGAGACGCGGCATGGCGGCCCTCGCGGTCACGCTGCTCGGGCTGGCGCTGATCGGCATGGCCTGCCCGACCAACCAGGTCCAGGTCGCGTTCTGGACTCAGCCGATCATCATCGAGTTCCTGTTCGGATGCCTGCTGGCGCTGGCCTATCGGCACGGCATCAGGCTCCCGCCGGCGGTCGCCGCCGCATGCGTGGCGCTGGGCCTCGTCGCGATGCTGAGACTGCCCGGCATCGATGATCCGGCCTGGCTGCCGCAGTTCCTGCGGCTGGGCATTCCGGCGACGGTAATCGTCGCGGGCGCCGCGCTCAATCGGGGCGACGTTCCTCGTCATGCCTGGCCCCTGGTCGCGCTCGGCAATGCTTCCTACAGTCTCTATCTGTTTCATCCCTTCGCGCTGCGGCCGCTCCGCGACATCTGGATTCGCTTCGCCGGGGCAAGCCTGCCGCTGGAGATCTACGTGCTCGTCGCCTTTGCGGTGGCGGCGCTGTCCTCGGTGCTGCTCTATCGCCTGGTCGAGCAGCCGATGAGCACCTGGTTCCGGTTTTCGGCGGCGCCAAGACCGGCACCCGGCCCGATGCCCGGCACCACCGCGACCTGACCCCGGCCCGCCGCGGAACAGTGGTATCAGCCGGCCGCCGAGCCGCCCGCGAGCGTTTTCACAGAGCCAACCGCCTGCGCAGCTGCGCGGTCGCACCGGCCTGTCCCCAATTCTGCGGCCGGGCGGTGCCGGCCAGACGTCGCCGTGCCGGGCCGAACGAGCAAAGCCTTTGACTCGGGCGTCGCCGCACAATATCACCAAGTCATCGGATGACTTGGTGATATTGTGCGAACCTTGAGCAGATCCAGCCTGGCCGACACGGCGGCCGAAGCCATTCGTGGCGAGATTCTCGCGCGGCGATGGACCGTAGGCGAAAAGCTGCCGAACGAAGCCGCGCTCTCGGCAGCCCTTTCCGTTAGTCGGGGAACCGTGCGCGAGGCGGTGCGCGTGCTCGTCTCGCAGGGCATTCTGGAGACGCGCCAGGGCTCGGGCACCTATCTGCGCTCCACGAGCGGCACGGCTCTCCCCCTTGCGACGGCAAGGCGGGCGGGGCTGCGCGAACAGTTCGAGGCGCGGCTGGCGCTCGATGTCGAGGCAGCGCGGCTGGCGGCGTTGCGCTGCAGCCCGGCCGATATAGACCGCCTCCGACGGCTTCTTGCGGAACGTGGAGATCACGGCGGCGGCGACAAGGCGGCGTTCGTGGCGCGCGACTTCGCCTTCCACCGGGCGGTGATCGAGACGTCGCGCAACCATGTCCTGATCGGCCTCTACGAATTCTCTTCCGAACTGATCGCCCAGACGATCGCAGCGACACTGGACGACGATCTTCCGGAGCCGGACATGGCGGCCCACAGCGCCATCATCGACGCGATCGAATCCGGAGTCTCGGACAGGGCCGATGCGGCAGTGCGGTGCTTCATGGCGCCCGTTCTCGCGGCACTCGACAAGGCTCTGACGTCATGAGTCACCTGGCCAACGCGGGCGCGGAGGCGCGCAGCGCCCCTGCATCGCGGCTTATCCTCGGCACCAGCCTGGTGCTGGTCGCCTTCAACCTGCGCCCGGTCTTCTCCAGCGCTTCGACCCTGCTCCCCGAGATCCGGGAGACGCTCGGCCTCTCGGGGCTGGGCGCCAGCATCCTGACCACGCTTCCCGTCATCTGCCTCGGACTTTTCTCGCCATTGGCCCCGCGCCTGTCGCGATGGATCGGCACCGAGCGAACGCTGCTCGGCGCCGTGCTGCTGCTCGCCTGCGGCACGGCCCTGCGCGGGCTGCCGTCGATTCCGCTTCTCTTGCTGGGGACTGCAGTTGCCGGTGCCTGCATCGCCGTCGGGAACGTGCTCCTGCCCGGGCTCGTGAAACGCGACTTTCCCGACCGGCCAGCGCTGATGACCGGGTGGTACACGATGGCGCTCTGCGCGGGTGCAGCCGGCGCGGCCGGCCTGACGCTGCCGCTCAAGCACTCGCTGGGCCTTTCGCTCGGCGGGGCGCTCGCGATCTGGGCACTTCCCGCCCTGCTGGCGGGACTGCTCTGGCTGCCGCAGATCCTCTCGCGTGGCTCTCAGGCCGGGCAGCTACGCCCCCCAGTCCAAAGCCTGTGGCGGAGCCGGCTTGCCTGGCACATCACCCTGTTCATGGGGCTGCAATCGGCGCTGGCCTATTGCGTCTTCGGCTGGCTGGTGCCGATCCTGCGCGAGCGCGGGCTCGACGGCGTCACTGCGGGCGCCGTCGTCTCGATGTCGGTGATGATGCAGGCGGGTGCCTGTCTCCTCGCCCCTCATCTCGCGGTTCGCGGCCGGGACCAGCGTGCGATCAATGTCGGCTTGAGCGTGCTCGCGGTCGTGGCGCTGCTCGGCCTGCTGTTCGCGCCGCTGTGGTCGGTCTGGTTCTGGGCGGCTCTGCAGGGCGTCGGGCAAGGCGGGCTGATCGCGGTCGCTCTGACGGTGATCGTGCTGCGCGCCCGCGATTCGCATGTCGCCGCGCAACTGTCGGGCATGGCGCAATGCGTCGGCTACCTGCTCGCCGCCGCCGGCCCGCTGCTTGTCGGCCTGATCCATGGCTGGACCGGCGGCTTCGCGTGGAGCGCGGTTCTCTTCGTGCTTCTGGGCGCGGGAGCGGCGGTCAACGGCTGGTTCGCAGGGCGCGCGCTCCACGTCTAGCGCCGACGCTCGAAAGCCCACACCCGTCGCGCGGGCGACAGCGGTCGATCGGTCAAACCACGCGATCGCGCTCCGGCACCGGCTCGCCGCGCGACACGTGCTGAATGTTGGCGAACATGCGTGTGACGGTCGGCGCGAAGTTGTCGGCCGCCATGGCGGCGAGATGCGGCGTGACCACGATATTGTCGAGCGTCAGCAACGGGCTCTCCGGCGGAAGGGGCTCGACCGAATAGACGTCCATGGCCGCTCCGGCGATCTCGTGCGCCTTCAGCGCCTCGACCAGATCGGCCTCATTGACGACGCCGCCGCGGGCAACGTTGATCAGGACCGCCGTCTTCTTCATCGCCCTTAGGGCGGCGGCGTCGATCAGGTTGGTGGTCTCCGGCGTCAGCGGGCAATGCAGCGAGACCACATCCGCCTCGGCCAGGATCTGCGCCATCGACGCGTGACGGACGCCGAGAGTCTCCTCCTCTGCCTGCGGAAGCGGGTTGCGCTTGCTGTAGAGGATGCGGCAGCCGAAACCCTTGAGCAGCTTCGCGACATTCTGGCCGATGGCGCCGAAACCGACGATGCCGACCGTCTTGCCCGAGAGCATGTAGGTATCGCCGGGCAGCTTGCCCGTCGCCCAGCGGCCCTGCCTCAATTCCTCATGCCCATAGGCGATGAAGCGCAGCGACGACAGCATCAACCCAAGCGCGAATTCCGCGACCGGCAAGGCATTGGAGCCTGTCGTCCGCGCGACCTTGATGCCGAGCTCCTTCGCGGCGGCAACATCGATGTTGTCGTAGCCGACACCCCATTTGTGGAGCAGTTTCAGCTTCTTTGCGGCGCGCAGCACCTCGGCGGAAACGCCCACCTGCCCCGAGATCGCATAATCGGCCTCGGCGATGATCTGCTTCATGTGGTCGTCGCCGCGCGCCGTCCCATGGGTCAGGACGAAGCCGGGCGGCAGCAGGGCGCGCAGACGGTCGGCGCGCTCAGGCGTCGTCATGTCGAGGAGGACGATGGTCTCAGGCATGGGTTGGTCCAGTCGAAAGCTCGGGTCGGATCAGGAAGCAGGCGTTGGCGCGAGGGCATCGGCGCCCTCGCGCCGGCAGGTCAGCCCTGCTGCGCCAAGGCGTCGAGGACCATTTTGGTCGCGCCGGAGATGTCGCCGAGCTTTTCGCCGGCCTTGACGCGGGCTTGCGTCTTCTCGCCACGCTCCTGCCGGGCGATGGCGGCATCGGCGATCGCCTCGGCCTCGGCGCGCGGCAGCACCAGCACGCCGGATTCGTCGGCAAGGATGACGTCGCCGGCCTTGACCGGCACGTTGCCGCAGGAGATCGGAAGGTTGAGCGTGCCGCCGAGATTGTAGAGCCGCGTGGTGATCGGCGACATGCCGCGGCACCACATCGGGAAGTCGGAATCCTCGATCTCGGCAAGATCGGTGCAGGGACCGTCGACGATGCCGCCGACCGCGCCGGCCGCCTTCGCCGCGACGGTGACGCCGCCGCCCCAGCAGGCATGCTTGTCGTCGCCCAGCCGGTCGACGACAAGGATGTCGCCCGGACGCAGCAGGCCGAGCGCATGATGCAGCAGCGTGGAATCCTGGCCGGGGATAGCCAGCGTCACCGCTGCGGCGGCGATGCGCTTGCCGCGCAGCAACGGCTGGATGCCGCGATCCATGAAGCCCCAGTGCTGGGAATGGCCGATCGTCGCGGTCTCGACCTTCTGCAGCTTCTCGACCAGCGCCGCCGGCAGCTGCTCGGGCATGGCTTCGATGCGGTAATCGGGCATGGGTCTTCTCCTGGAGCGATTTCAGCGAAAGTCCGGAACGGTCCTGCGTCCGGAATTGCATTGCCGCGAAGGAACGGAGGATGTTCGCGACTGGAAGAGGAGCGGCATGATCTATCGCCCGACGGCGCGGGCGACGCCGACGAGGCGCTCGACCACGAGGACGACAGCGAGAGTCGCAACGATCAGGACGACCGACAGCGCCGCGACGAGAGGATCGGTGCGGCCCTCGACATAGCGCACCATCTCGACCGGCAGGGTGGATGCGCGCGGACCGGCGATGAACAGCGAGATCACGGTCTCGTCGAAGGAGAGCAGGAACGAGAGGCAGGCGCAGGCGATCAGACCCGGCGTCGCCAGGGGCAGCGTTACCCGCCTGACAACGCGCCAGGGCGGCGCGCCGAGCGTCGCCGCCGCCGCCTCGATATCATCAGGCAGGTTGGCGAGCGCCGTCGTCATCATCCGGATGACGAAAGGCACGGTCACCGTCATATGGCCCAGCACAAGGCCGGGCAGCGTCGCCGCCAGCTTCAGCGGCGAGAAGAACAGCAGCAGCGCCAGGCCGGTGATCAGGGTGGGCAGAAGCAGCGGCGCCAGGAAGAAGCTGGTCAGGGCGCCCTTCCCACGAAATCGCCCCTTCGCCAGCGCCAGCGCCGCCGGCACGCCGATCGCCAGCGAACACAGCGTCACCACCGCCGCGATCTGCACGCTGAGCCAGAGCGCCGCGAGCAGCGGGCCGTTGCCGGCTAGCTGGCGAAACCAGCGAAGCGAATAGCCGGAGGGCGGAAACAGGATGAAGTTGTCGGCCGAGAAGGCCAGCATCACCACGACGACGATCGGCGCCAGGATCAATACATAGACCAGCGCCGCGAAACCGGAGAGCATGCGCCCCGCACCCGTCATCGCTGCAGCCTCCGCGCCACCAGGTTGGAGGCCGCCAGCAGGACGAGCAGCAGCAGGAGCGTATAGATCGCCAGCACCGAGGCGACCGGCCAGTTGGTGTTTGTCGTCGCCTGTTCGAAGATCTCGGTCGCCAGCACGAAGACGCGCCCGCCGCCGAGCAGCTTCGGCGTGATATAGGCCGACATCGAGAGCACGAAGCCGAGCCCCGCCGCGAGCGCGATCGCCGGCAGGCTGAGCGGCAGGGTGACGCGCCAGAAGGTGCGGAACGGCGAGGCGCCGAGCGAGCGCGCCGCCTCCTCCAGCGTACGGTCGAGGCGGCCGAAGCCGGCGAGCAGCGCCAGGATCATATAGGGCATGATGCTCTCGGCCAGGCCGATGGTGACGCCCGTCCAGTTGAAGACGAGCTTCAACGGGGCCGAGATCAGGCCGAGCGCCTGCAGCGTGGTGTTGACCAGCCCGCGATCGCCGAGGATCGCTAGCCACCCGAAGACGCGCACTACGCCTGACACCAGCATCGGCAGGATCGCCACGACCGCGAGCAGGCCGCGAAAGCGCGATTCGGTGCGGAACAGGAAGAGCGAGACCGGATAGGCCAGGCAGAGCGCGATCAGCGTCGCGACCGTCGAGAGCCAGAGTGAGTTGAGCGTGAGCTCGATCGTGAACGAGTCGTGCAGGGTTGCTCGCCAGGTCTGCAGTGACCAGGCCGGAATCATCGCACCCGTCGGGCCGACCTCGTTGAAGGCATTGCGGAACAGGCCAAGCGAGGGCCAGACATAGATCGCCAGCAGGAACAGCGCTGCCGGAACGAGCAGCAACGACAGGCGGCGCGAAGCGGTCATGGTGCCTCGCGCGCGAAGACGCGGCTCTCGGCACGCGGCCAGACGACCGCCACCTCGGCACCTTCCATCGGGATCGCGGTGCCGGAGGGCGTTTCGACGGTGAGCTGACCACCTCCGCCTTCGACCAGCACCTCGACATGATCCCCGACGAAGACGCTGCGCAGCACGCGCCCGGTCAGGCGCGCCGCACTTTCCCCTGCCGGCTCGGAGACCGGCGCGATCCGCATGCGCTGCGGCCGGACGAAGAGATCGCCATCCTCCGGTGCCTCGAGGGGCAGCGGCTGCCCCCAGACGCTGGTCCTGCCATGCGCGTCGCGCTGGATCGGCAGCACATTCGCCCGTCCGACGAATTCCGCGACGAAGCGAGTCGCCGGCCGGTCGTAGATATCCTCGGCATTGCCGATCTGGGCGATGCGACCGCGATGCATCACCGCGATGCGATCGCACATCGTCAGGGCCTCGACCTGATCATGGGTGACGAAGAGCGTGGTGATGCCGAGCGAACGCTGGATCGAGCGGATCTCGTGGCGCATCGCGTCGCGAAGCTTGGCGTCGAGATTGGAGAGGGATTCGTCGAGCAGAAGCACCGAGGGCCGGATCACCAGCGCCCGCGCGAGCGCGACGCGCTGCTGCTGGCCGCCGGAGAGTTCCTTCGGACGCCGCTGCCCCAATCCCGCCAGCCTCACCAGAGCGAGCGCCTCGTCGACCCGCCGCGCGATCTCCTGACGCGGCACGCCGCGTTCCTCCAGACCGAAGGCAATGTTCCGCGCGACGGTAAGGTGAGGAAACAGCGCGTAGGACTGGAAGACGTAGCCCATATTGCGCCGATGCGGCGGCAGGCGGGTGATGTCGCCGCCATCGAGCGAGATCGCGCCGCGATCCGGCGCAACGAGCCCGGCGAGCATGCGCAGGGTCGTCGTCTTGCCGCAGCCGGAGGGGCCGAGCAGCGCAACCGATTCGCCCTGCTCCACCGAGAGCGACACGTCATCGACCGCAACGGCGTTGCCGTATCGCTTCTGCAGCCCGGCCAGCTCGAGATAGCTCATCGCGCCGCTCAGCGTGCCGCCGCGATGACCTCGCGCCGCCAGCGGTTGTTCCACTGGTCGCGCAGCTTCAGGATTTCCGTCCAGTCGACGCCGATCATCCGGGCCCGGTTGTCGGGCGAAGCGGCCGTGCGCGCCAGCGCCTTGGGATCGATCTCGGCCTTGCCGTTGGTCGGCGCATAGAACATCCGCTCCGTGAAGGCCTTCTGCGCGCCCTGCGACAGTGCATGCGCGATGAAGGCCGCGGCGGCGGCGCGGTTCTTCGAGCCGGCGGTCAGGTTGATCGTGTTGACCTGGAAGACCGAGCCTTCCGGCGGAAGCAGCGCATTGATCTTGCCCCCCGTCTGGTCGGAATAGAGCTGGGCGCGGGCATTCCAGCCGGTCGCCACCTTGGCGACGCCGTTGAGGATCAGGGAATAGCCATCGGGGTTGGGCTCGAAGGTGGTGACGCCCGGCGCCAACTCCTTGAGCTTCTTGATCGCCGCGTCGATCGACTTGCGATAGTCGCCGCCTTCCATCTTCTCGGTCATGGCGGTCAGGGCCAGGCCCTGGATGTTCGGCGGCGCGGACAGCGCGATATGCCCCTTGAGGTCCGGCCGCCAGAGATCGGCGAGCTTGGCGAGCTGGGGCTTCAGGGCAGCGTCCTGCACGATCACGAGGTGATCGAAGGTGACGGCCGGGCCGAACTCGCCGCCGGCGGCGCGTGCCTCCGGCAGCAACTCGCCCAGCACCGGAAACTCGGCCGGGGTCAGCTTTTCGAACAGCCCTTCCGCGTTGCCGATGCTGGAGGTGGTTACGTCCATGATCACCACGTCGGTCTGCGGATCGGCCTTCTGCGCCCGCACGGCGCCGACCATCTGTGCCGAGGTGCCGGCCGAGACGAAGTTCACCTTCACGCCCGGATGAGCCTGCTGGAACGGCTCGACCACCGCCTTGGTGTAGTTGTCCTGGAAGATGCCGGTATAGGTCATCAACGTGACCGTGCCCGAGAGGGTCTGCGCCCGCAGGACGGCGGGCGCCGCGATCGTGGCCAGGCCTGACTGGATGACGAGACGGCGGGTGAGCATCGGACGACCTCCTGCTGTGGTGCCGCTCGCGCGGCGCGGGTTCGGGACGGTGAGAACGTCCCGGCTCAGGCCGGGACCTTGGCGGCGAAATGGGCGACGAAGCGGGAGACGATGTCGCTCAGCTTCTCCGCCAGCTTGGCCCCGGTCTCGGGCGAGCACAGCTTCGGGTCGCCCTTGCCGACGCCCTGATGATAGACCTCGTCATATTCGTTGGGCATCCCGACCTCGGCGCCCTCGAAGCTCGCCGTGCCGAGCCCGGTGAAGGGCAGGTCGAGCAGCGGATCGCGCTTCAGCGGCTTGCCGGCCGGCACGAGGTCTGTCCGCATCAGCTCGGGGAAGAGGTGCAGACCGAGGCTGGTCAGGGGATCGGCGCCGTGGCCGGATACCTTGGCCGAGGTTTCCGCCCCGACGATGCCCGGCAGGAGCCCGTAGGCGATGCGCCAGAGATAGAGGCTCGGCAGCACCATGCTCTCGCGCAGATAGAGATCGCGCGCGACCTCGGCGATGGGGCCGACATTGCCGCCATGGCCATTGATGACGATGAGCCGCGTCAGCCCGTTGCGATGCAGCGATTCGACCATCTCGGCGATGACCTGGGTCAGCGTCGCCTGCGAGATGGCGATGCCGCCGACCATCGGCCCGAACCAGTCGGCGCCGCCAAAGGGGAGAACCGGCGCGACCAGTGTGCGAACCCCGGCCTTGCTGGCGCGGATCGCGGCAAGCTCGGCGATCTTCTCGGCGAGCAGGTAGTCGCCCATCGGCGCATGCGGGCCCTGGTCCTCGTGACTGCCCATCGGCAGCAGGATCACCGGGTTGGTCTCGAGCAGTTCGCGCGCCTCCCCGCCGGTCATCGTGCCCATATGGACGAGGGGTTCGGTCTTGGCGGCCATGGTCGTTTCCTTTCGAGCGAGTCCGGTAGCGTCACCGTTCGGCGGTGCGCGGGTCGAGAACGTCCCGAAGCGCGTCGCAGAGCAGGTTCATGGCGAGGATGGTGAGGGTGAGAACGGCGCAGGGCCAGAGCAGAAGGAGCGGCGCCTGTTCCATGGTCGAGCGGGCGCCGCGGATCATCAGCCCCCAGGAGGGGGCGGGCGGCACGACGCCGAGGCCGAGGAAGGACAGCCCGCTCTCGATCACGACCGCGGCTGCGACGGCGAGCGAGAACTGGACGAGCAGCGGGCCAGCGATATTGGGCAGCACGGTGCGGAAGAGCAGATGCGACTGCGTGGCGCCGAGCGCGCGCGTCGCCTCGACATAGTCGCGCCCCTTGACCGCGAGCACCTCGGCATAGGTCACCCGGGCGAAGCCCGGCAGGTAGAGCACCGACAGGACGAGGATCAGCGTCGCAGCGCCGGGCCCGAGCAGCGTCACGACCAGCAGCGCCAGCAGCACGGGCGGAAAGCACATGATGATCTCGACGCTGCGCACGGTGAGGAACGCCCCCCAGCTGCGCGCCCAGCCGCCGATCAGCCCGAGGGTGATGCCGACGAGGCCGGCGAACAGCGCCGAGACGAAGGCGACGGACAGGCTCGTGCGCGCGCCCCAGACCAGCCTGGACAGCACGTCGCGGCCGAACTCGTCGCGCCCGAGCCAGGAGCCCGCCATCGGCCCGGCAAGGCGGTGCGCCACGTCCTGGCGAACCGGGTCCGGCAACGGCAGCAGCGGCGCGGCAAGCGCGACAAGGACGATCAGCGCGACGCCGGCGCCCGGCAGCACGAGCTTGTGCAGACCCTGCCGCCTCATGCGTGCTGGACCCGCGGATCGATCGCCGCATGCAGCAATTCGACACAGAGGTTGATCAGCAGGAACAGCACCGAGATCGTCAGGATGATGCCGACGACCATCGGGTAGTCGCGTCCCTCGACGGCGCGCAACAGCGGCGTCGACAGGCCCGGCCAGTTGAAGACGTATTCGACGAGCACGGTGCCGCCGAGCAGCGTGCCCATCTGCAGCCCGAGCAGGGTGACCACCGGATTCAGGGCGTTTCGGAGCACATGCACGACGAGCGTCCGCCGCGACGACAGGCCCTTGGCGCGGGCCGTGCGGACATAGTCGTGCGCCAGCGCGTCGAGGGTCGCGGCCCGGGTCATGCGGAACATCACGGCCGCCAGCCCCTTGGCGATGGCGACGGCCGGCAGGGCGAGGAGCTTGAGGTGTTGCCCCGGGTTCTGCGCGAAGGGGACATAGCCGCCGGCCGGCATCAGGCGCAGCGTCTGCGCCAGCAGCAGCACCAGCAGCGTCCCGACCACGAAGACCGGCACGGCGAGCAGGAGCGCCGTGATCCAGGAGGCGACCCGGTCGAAGGCGCCGCCGCGATGGACCGCGGCATAGACGCCGGCGGGCACGCCGACCACGACCGCGATCAACGTCCCCGCGAGGATCAATTCGAGGGTCCGCGGCAGGCGCAGCGCGATCTCCTTGGCGACCGGATAGTCATCGACCAGAGAGCTGCCGAGGTCACCCCGCGCCAGCCCCGCGAGGAAATGGCCGTATTGGGCCAGTAGCGGCTGGTCGAGCCCGAGCCTCTCGCGCAGCTCAGCAACAGAGGCCGGATCGGGAACCGTGCCGGCCGTCGACAGCAGCAGTTCCGCCGGATCGCCCGGCACCATGTGCAGCGCCAGGAACACGATCGTCGCGACGACCCAGGCCATCGCCAGGGTCAGAAGCAGCCGCCGGCCGAGCCAACCCGCACTCATCCGAAATACGTCTCCTCGAGCTGGTTGCCGGAGGAGGTGGAGAGGGCGCCGGGCAGGTTCGTGAAGCCCTTGACGCTCCTGTCCATGCCATAGCCCTGCTCGCGCCAGGCAAGGCCGACCAGCGGCACCTCCTCCAGCGCAGCGCGCTGCATATCCTTGTAGATCGCGACCCGCTTCGCCTGGTCGAACTCCGCCCGCCCTGCGGCGAGCGCCGCGACGGTGCGCGGCGCCTCGACCTTGAAGGAGCGACCGTGCGACGGCGACAGGGTGGTATCGAGGACCACCGTCAGCCCGTCGGGATCATTGTTGTCCGCGGCCACGCCGTGGATCGCCATGTCGTACTGTCCCCGTGTGCCGCGGCTGACCCGGGTCGACCAGTCGGGAAGCTGGAGCTCCGCCTGAATACCGATCGCCGCGAGGTATTGCTGGACGATCTCGGCGGTATCCTTGTGCATACCGAACTGGGCGGTGGCCAGCAGCGTGGTCTGGAAACCATTGGCGAAGCCGGCTTCCGCCAGCAGCGCCTTGGCCTTGGCCGGATCGTAGTTCCAGCCATGCGCCAGGTCCTTGTCGTACCAGGGCGTGCCCTCGACGATCGGCACGCCTTCCAGCGGCTTGCCCCGGCCGAAGAAGGCGACCTTGACGATATCCTCCCTCTTGACCGCATGAGCGACGGCGCGGCGCACCCGTGCATCGTTGAAGGGCGGCTTCGTGCCGTTGAACAGCACGTCCATGAAAGGCCCCATTTGCGCATCGAGCCGCAAGCGCGGATCGGCCTCGACGGCGGCCATCGACTGCCAGGGGACGTATTCGATCATGTCGACGTCGCCGGACATCAGGGCGGCATTGCGCAGATTCTCGTCGGCATAGACGACGAATTTGATGCCCTTCACCTTCGGGATGCCGGGCTTGTAGAACTTGTCGAAGGCGGCCAGCTCGAGCGAAGTCCCGCGCTCCTGCCCGACGAGCCGGAACGGCCCGGCCCCGATCGGTTCGGTCGGGCTCGACTTCCGCGAGATGACGAAGGTGTTGTAGTTGGCGAACCAGTTCGGCAGCGTCGCCTGCGGCGCCTTGGTGACGAGGCGGACCGTCTGCGGATCGGGTAGTTCGACCCGCTCGATGAGCTGGAACTGCGCGCGCATGTAGGCGGTCGACTTCTCGCCCGCGATCTGCTCGATCGACCACTTCACGTCATCGGCGGTGACGGGGTCGCCATTGTGGAAGACGCAGCCTTTCCGCAGCTTGAAGACCCAGGCGCCCTCGGCATCCCGCGACCAGGATTCGGCCAGCTCCCCGCGCAGCTCACCCTTGGGATCGTAGGCGACGAGGCTGCGGTGGATCAGCATCTTCACCGTGCCGGCGGACGCGCCGGTGGAGACCCAGGGCTGCAGGTTGGGCGGAAAGGCCGAGAGCCCATAGCGGATAATGCCGGCGGACCGCTGCGCGCGGGCGGGACGGATCAGGAAGGGAGAAGCGAGGAGCGGAGCTGCGAGGCCTGCACCAAGGAGCGAACGGCGAGAAACGGTCATCGGCTGATCCTCTGTTGCTTTGGCTCGGTCGCGTGCCCGGCTATCCCAGGTCGTTTCCCGAGATCGGCGGGAGCGGCGGGGTCAGGCTGGTCCGGGCAAACCTCGTGCCAGCGCATCCGCGGCAGCGAATGGCCCTGGCGATCCGGAGGTGTCTCCGGCTCTGCGACATCGATCGAAGCGGCGCGGTCATGCTGTTCCCCGGCGAGGCTTCGGCGATCGGTCGCGGGCGAGCCTCACTCTTGATGCACCATGTATACGTGGCGGATTTTTTGCTGTCTACTATCGACCTGCCCTGCGAAACAGATAAGGGGCGTCGTCGATGACGATTGTCGAACGGGACGAAATCGCTGCCGCGCGCAACAAGCCGACCCGCGAGCGGGTCTATCTCTATGTGCGCGAGCAGATTCTGCGCGGGCGCTTCCCCGGAGGCTCCTTCATCGAGGAGGAAGAGATTTCCTCGGCATTGGGCGTTTCGCGGACCCCGGTTCGCGAGGCCTTCCACCGCCTCGAGGCGGAACGCTTCATCGACCTCCTGCCGCGCCGCGGCGCCCTCGTCAGGCAGGTCAACGCCAAGGAACTGCTCGATCTCTACGAAGCCCGGAGGATGATCGAAGGACATGCGATCAGCCGCATCTGCCGCGACGAGATTCCGGTTCCGGCAGCAATGCAGACGGTTCTCGAAGCGCTCGAGCAGCTGCCGCAGGACGACTATTTCAATAGAGTCGAGCTGAACCGCCAGTTCCATTTCGTCATGGTCGCTGCCGTCGGCAACGTGGTGCTGTCCGAGCTCTACCAATCGCTCGGCGCACGCCAGCAGCGCGTCGCGATGACGGCGATCCACACCGACCCGACGCGAATCGCGCGGATCAGCAAGGAGCATCACGCCCTGATCGCGGCGTTGGCCGAATGGGACGAGGAAAAGGCACTCGCCATTCTGGAGCAGCACCTGCGCCCGATCGTCGGCGTCATTTCGCGCCTGCCGGACTGAGCGGCGTTTCGGCAGGCTCGCTGCCTGCGCGCCTAGGACAGCCGGCGGTCGCGCATGTCGTCGATCCGGTCCAGGACCGCGCGATGCTCCGCCAGCAACTCCTGCAGGGGCCCGATTCTCCTGAAGGCGTTCAGGTCGTGCTCCTCCTCGCCCGTGTCCTGCCAGGCCGCGATGGCGGCGTCGGCTTCGGCGATCTGCCCGGCGGACAGGCCGGCGCCGGCCGGATGGCCGTTTTCCAGGGCAAGGCGTTCCGCGATTCGCAGCCGCAAGGCCTGCTCATAGCCAGCGACGGCGTCGAGCTCGTCCGAATAGCGCGGCACGCCGGGCCTCAATGCACCGTGGCGATGTCGTCGTCGTCGGGGTCGATCAACTCGGCGAGGCCGAGCTGGCGCACGCCGTCCATGAACTCGGCGAAGGCCTCGGCGTCCGTGGCGAAGCTCTCCTGCCAGACCGTCGAGCCGCCTTCCTCGTCGATGAGCTCGAGCGTCCAGCCTTCGGTCCCATCGAGCCGATAGATCTCGACCCGCACGGTGATGCCGTCATGGGTAATGCTCTGCGACAGGGGCGAGCGGATGATCCCGGGAAACTCTTCCATGCCACCAAACTAGCGCATCGCGGGCGTTGTTGGCACCCCCTTGCCTTGCCCGAAGGCGCCGAACCGGACGGCGGCGAGCGCTTCGTGCTGGACGGGAGCGGGAAAGCCGCGGAAGAATGCAGGATCGGTGAAATGACCGGGCGCCGGCTCCTGCGGCGCTTCATCATGTGACAGCCCGGAACGCGGTGTTTGCGGGCGACAAGCGGAGGCCGCCATGCCCGAGAACGCGACGCTGCAGGATCTGGACGCCCGGATCGCCATCGCCCGGCGCAACATCGCCGAGCTCACCGAACAGGCCACGGGGGCGGCAGGCGCGGCGGTGGAGGAAACCATCGCCAACCGCATCGCCGAGCAGCAGGATCTTCTGAACGAGCTGCTGAAGCAGCGGGAAGCGCTTGGCTAAGGCGTCGCGCCCTGCCGGACGCAGGCCCCTCAATGCTCCTTGTCGCGCGAGCGGGGAGCGTCCTCCGCCTCTTCGAGCGGCTCGCCCGGAATCACGTAGCCACCCTTCAGCCAGCGGCCGAGATCGATATCGGCGCAACGCGGCGAGCAGAAGGGGCGGTAACGCTCGGCCGCCGGCTTGCCGCAGATCGGGCACGGCCGGGCGGCCGACGGGTTGTTCTTGCTTTCAGCCATATTTCAGCGTGATGCCTCCGTCGACAACCAGTTCGATGCCGGTGACATAGCGCGCCTCGTCGCTGGCGAGGAAGAGCGCCGCGTTCGCCACGTCCCAGGCCTCGCCCATATGCCCCATCGGCACCTGCGCAGCGCGGGCCGCCCACATCGCCTCGACGTCGCCGCCGCCATAGGCCCTCGCCAAGCCGGCCGAATGCTCGACCATCGGGGTCTTCATCAGCCCCGGCAGGACGGCATTTACACGGATCTTCTGCGGGGCGAACTGGGCCGCGGTCGTGCGGGTCAGATGGTTCAGCCCCGCCTTGGTCGCCGAATAGCTCGCATAGGGCACCCCGGTGTGGCGGATCGAGGCGATGGAGGAGATGTTGACGATCGAACCACCCTCCCCCGTCTCGTCGAACTGGCGCTGCATCACCGGAATGACATGCTTCATCGCCAGGAAGGCGCCGGTGAGATTGACCCTGAAGACCCTTTCCCAGGTTTCCTCCGGCAGGTCGACAACGCTGCCGACCTCGGCAATGCCGACATTGTTGTCGAGAATGTCGATCCGGCCGTAGCGGCCGAGCGCGCGGGCGACGAGATCGGCGACCTGATCCGCCTTGGTGACATCGGCCTCGACGGCGAAGGCCTGGCCGCCTTCGTTCTGGATGATGGAGGCGGTCTCCTCCGCTGCGTTGCGGTTGATGTCGGCGCAAACGACCCTGGCGCCCTCGCGCGCGAATAGTGCCGCCGTCGCCTTGCCGTTGCCCCAGCCTGGTCCGATCGACCCGGCCCCGGCCACGATCGCGACCTTGCCTCTCAAGCGCCCTGTCATTCCCGCCCTCCCACGGGCACCGGTCCGGAACGGCCGATGCATCGCCATGCGCGCCGTAGCCGGCACGCCGCGCGGAGGATCGGGGCATTGGCGCGCGGAGGCAACCCCGCGTCGGCGCGGATCAGGCGGCGTTCATCCAGCCGAAGCGGACCGGGAAGCCTTCGCCGCCCAAGAGGTTCACCGTCTCGTAAAGCGGGAGGCCGACCACGCCGGTATAGGAGCCGACGAGCTTGATCACGAAGGAGCCGGCGATGCCCTGGATCGCATAGCCGCCGGCCTTGCCGCGCCATTCGCCGGAGGCGAGGTAGTGCTCGATGTCCTCGGTCGAGAGACGCTTGAAGCGCAGCCGCGTCTCGACGATCCGATCCCGGATCGCGCCCGAGGGCGTGACCAGAGCCACGCCGGTGTAAACGCGGTGGGCACGGCCGGAAAGCAGGCGCAGGCAGGCCGCGGCCTCGTCGACGATCTCCGCCTTGGGGAGGATCCGGCGGCCGACGGCGACGACGGTGTCAGCCGCGACGATATAGCAGCCTTCGAGGTCGGAGCGGGCCTTAGCGCCTTGACGGGCCGCTTCCGCTTTCTCGCGGGCAAGGCGGCGGGCGAGATCGCGCGGACGCTCGGCCTTGCGCGGCGTCTCATCGAGATCGGCGGGCATGAGCGCGTCAGGCTTGAGCCCTGCCTGCTCGAGCAATGCGAGGCGGCGCGGAGAGGCGGAGGCGAGGACCAGCATCGGACGCCAGCCGGATGGCTTGGGAGACGAAAACAGACTCAAGGGCGGCTCGGCGAGGTGCTGGCTTGGGGAATGGCGGGTCTCAGGCTTTAGAGCATTTCGGCGGAGGGATAAATCCGCAAGCCGCCGCACGAATGCCCTGGCCCGTCCGGCTGCCGAAGAGCCTGCACAAAAGACAGGCTGGAGAACTGGTATACCAGAGATTGCCAAGCTCTGCCGGCCGCGCCACACTCCGCGCCCTTTTTCGACGTCACGCCGTCGCCGTTCGATTCCGCGGAGTTCGCCCCATGCCGAGATCGCGCAAATCATCGCGCCCCGTCGCGACGGGAGCGGAAGCGCAGTCGCTCGCGACGCGGGTGCTGGCTATGCAAGCGGATGCCGGGCTGACCATCGCGATGCGCATGCCGCTGCTGCTGAAGGGCGCGCTGGGCGATTACTCGGGCCAGCGCGAGGCGACGAAGGCGGTCGTCGAGAAGGTTTCGGCCGTCGTCGAAAGCAGCGTCGCGGCGACCTACGCGACCACGGCGTTCTGGTGGGGCCTGGCGCTCAACCCGCTGGCACAGCTCGACCTGACGGAAGCCGCGGCCAAGGTCGCGAACAGCACGCTCGAGCCCTTCGCCCGCCGCACGCGCGCCAATGCGGCCCGGCTCAGCAGCCGGCGGCGCTGACCGGTTCGCTGTCGCGGCGCGGGCTTTTCACGCCGCGCTTTCCGGCACCTCCGGCGACAGCGCAGCGTGCTCGCGCTCCAGCTTGCGATAGCGGGCGACGCTGAGCGGGATCAACGCGAGATAGGCGACGACCACCAGCGTCAGCATCTCGAAGGTGTAGGCGAAGAGCAGACCGGCAATCACCACCACGGCCACGAAGATCGGCAGCACCATGTCGCGGGGAATGCGCGCGCCCAGCGTCTTGCCGGCATAGCACGGGATGCGCGAGATCGTCAGGAAGGCGATGAACAGGATGTAGAGGCCGACGAAGGGGGCACCGTACTCCTGCACCGGCAAGCCGATCGCGTGGAGATAGAGCGGCAGCATCGCGGTGATGGCGCCGGCCGGTGCCGGCATGCCGACGAAGAAGTTCTTCTGCCAGTCGGGCCGGTCCGGATCGTCGATCATGACGTTGAAGCGCGCGAGCCTGAGCGCCATGGCGCAGGCCAGCGTCAGCACGATGATCCAGCCGAAGGACTTCAGGTCGTGCAGGACGAAAATCCACAGCACATAGCCGGTGGCGACGCCGAAATTCACGAAATCCGAAAGCGAATCAAGCTCGGCGCCGAAGCGCGACGTGCCCTTGAGCATGCGCGCGAGACGGCCGTCCACGCCATCGAGCGCCGCCGCGATCAGGATGCAGATCGTGGCGGTCTCGAGCTTGCCCTCGACCACGAGACGCATCGCCGTCAGGCCGAGGCAGAGCGCCAGCAGCGTAACGAGATTGGGCGCGATCAGCCGGAACGGGATCGACTTGAAACGGGCGCGCTTGGGTTCGACGCGCTCCGGTTCGAAAGGAGGAAAGAGGTCGCTCATGCGAGCGGAAATACGCGGTTTCGCGGCGCGACGCCAGCGGGCGGACCCGCCGTCCCGCTCAGATTCCGCGATAGCTGCGCAGGACGGGTTCGTTGGCCGAGAGATCGGCCAGCACGGTCTCGCCCGCGATCGCGGTCTGCCCCTCGCCGACCAGCGGCACGACATGGGCCGGGAGATAGACATCGACGCGCGAACCGAAGCGGATCAGGCCGAAGCGTTCGCCCGTGCCGAGCGTGTCGCCCTCCTTGACGAAAGGAACGATGCGCCGCGCGATCAATCCGGCGATCTGGACGACGCCGATGGGGCCGGCCGGCGTCTCGATCGCGAGCGCGTTGCGCTCGTTGTCGTCGCTGGCCTTGTCGAGCTCGGCGTTGAGGAAGAGGCCAGGCGTGTAGGCCATCTTCAGGATGCGGCCGGGCACCGGGCTGCGATTCACATGGCAGTCGAAGACGTTCATGAAGATCGAGACGCGGGTCATCGGCTCGGCCGGCAGGTCGAGCTCCGGCGGCGGCAGCGCCGCGGCGATCTGGCTGACGCGACCGTCGGCCGGAGAGATGACCAGCCCTTCCCGCTGCGGCGTGATGCGCACGGGATCACGGAAGAAATAGCAGATCCAGACCGTGATGATCGCGCCGATCCAGCCGAAGGGCGACCAGAGATTGGCCAGGATGATGGTCGCCACCAGCCCGATCGCGATGAAGACATAGCCCTCCTTGTGGATGGGCACGATCACCTTGCGGACGGAATCGACGAGGGACATAGGATGTTCCGCTGTTCTGCGCGGCCCCGGAGGCACGCTGGAATGGGTTGCCGCAGAGTCGGGAACGACCGCTGGCGCAGCGCTGATTTAGGAGGTTCGAGGCGCAAGGGGAAGAGCGGAGGGTGGCGGCGATCCGCCGCCGCTCGCCGAGTGTTCTGAAATGCGCCCCATCCGGCGATCTCGGAACCCTGCGCGCTCGCACCGGTTCACTGCCGAACGATCCATTCAGGCAGGAGGTCGCAATGGCGAAGGCCGCGGCACGGACACCCTCGACATCAGCGGCGGCAAAGGCCGCAAGCGAGCAGCAACGCGAGATCCAACGGCAGGTTGCCCGCGCCGACCGGGGCCCGAAGGCCAAGACCGGCGCGATGCAAGCGGGGGCACGGCTTTATCCGGCGCCTCCCTTCAAGCAGCAGCATCAGCCGAAGCCGGGTTCCGAAGCCAGCCTCGAACCGGCTCCGATGTACGATGCCCCGTTCTACAAGGGATCGGGCAAGCTCGACGGCAAGGTGGCCATCGTGACGGGCGGCGACTCCGGCATCGGGCGTGCGGTCGCTGTGCTGTTCGCCCGCGAAGGCGCCGATGTCGCGATCCTGCATCTCGACGAGGCCGGCGATGCCCGAACCACCGTCCAGGCGATCGAGGCGGAGGGCCGCAAGGCCCTTGCAATCGCCGGCGACGTGCGCGACGCCGCATTCTGCCGCAAGGCCGTCGCGGAGGTGATCGAGCATTTCGGAAAGCTCGACATCCTCGTCAACAATGCCGCCTTCCAGGTGCATGCCGCCGATTTCGACGACCTCACGGAAGAGCATTTCGACACGACGCTGAAGACCAATCTCTACGGTTACTTCCATATGGCCAAGGCCGCCGTGCCGCATCTGCCGACAGGCGCCGCGATCGTGAACACCGGCTCTGTCACCGGCCTGCTGGGCAACAAGGACCTGCTCGACTATTCGACGACGAAGGGCGGAATCCACGCCTTCACCCGGTCGCTGGCCGGGCAGCTCGTGGGGCGCGGCATTCGCGTCAACGCCGTCGCGCCGGGGCCCGTGTGGACGCCACTCAACCCTTCCGACAAGACCGCCGAGGATGTCGCGCATTTCGGCGAGGGAACGCCGATGAAGCGTCCGGCACAGCCGGAGGAGATCGCCCCGGCCTATGTCTTCCTCGCCTCGGCGCAATGCTCCAGCTACATCACCGGCGAAATCCTGCCGATCATCGGCGGCTATAACGGCGGGTGAAGGGCGCGTATCCGGCGTTCACTCTACCACCGGATGCCAGACCTGTGTGAACCGCCGCGCGGCCCGCCAGGTCAGCCAGGCGAAGACGACGAGCAGGATGCCCTGCGCGATGGCGAAAGGCGGCTCCGAACCGGTTGGTGCCAATGCGTGGAGAGCGGGAACCTTGAGGAAGAGCTGCGCCACCAGCACGAAGAGAAGCAGATAGAAGGCCAGCACGGCGGCGATCGCATAGATGCGGCGCCAGGGCCCTTCCAGCATCTTCGCATAGAGCGCGAAACCCGCGGCGACGATCAGCGCCAGTGAAATCGCACCGACGATATGGGAGGGCAGCAGGCCCGGCGCCGGCAAGGCATAGCCGGTTGCGCTGGTCGCGAAGGCGGTCGAGAGAAATATGCCGGTCCAGCCAGGCCTGGTGTGGCCCTTGAGCAGGCCGGCCGTCACCGGGAACCCGGCGACGATGGCGACGAGGCTGAGCCAGGTATGAAAACCAACCAAAGTCGTAGGATCGAACATGGCAGCCCCCCTCGCCGCTCGGCGGTCCACCGCCGACAAGAGCATGACGGATACGGGCGCGGCGCGCCAGTATCCGCAGACCTCGTTCGGCCAACGAACGGAGCGTCGGCGACAGCAAAGCGGTGCCGTCAGGTCGCCAGCTTGACCCGCACGCTCTCGCCTTCGGCTTCCGTCGCACGCTGCAGGGTGGCCTTCGCCTCGTCGACCTCGCGCTGACGGTTCCACATCGCGGCGTAGACGCCGTCGGCAGCCAGCAGGTCGCGATGATGTCCGCGCTCGACGATGACGCCCTTGTCGAGCACGATGATCTCGTCGGCGTTGACGACGGTCGAGAGCCGGTGCGCGATGACCAGGGTGGTGCGCCCCTCGCTGACGCGGTCGAGCGCATCCTGGATCTCCTTCTCGGTGAAGGAATCGAGGGCCGAGGTCGCTTCGTCGAGCACCAGGATCGGCGGCCCCTTCAGGATGGTGCGGGCGATGGCGACACGCTGCTTCTCGCCCCCCGAAAGCTTGAGGCCGCGCTCGCCGACCGAGGTAGCATAGCCTTCCGGCAAGGTGCGGATGAAGCGGTCGATCTGGGCAAGGCGCGCGGCCTCCTCGACCTCTTCCATGGTCGCCTCCGGCCGGCCGTAGCGGATGTTGTACTCGATGGTGTCGTTGAACAGCACTGTGTCCTGCGGGACCATGCCGATGGCAGCCCGCAGCGAGACCTGCTGGATGTCGGCGATCGGCTGCCCGTCGATCAGGATGCGGCCCTTCTGCGGTTCGTAGAAGCGGAACAGCAGCCGCGAGATCGTGGACTTGCCGGCGCCGGACGGGCCGACGATGGCGACGGTCCGTCCCGGCTCGACCGCGAAGGAGACGCCGCGCAGGATCGGCCGCTCCGGCACATAGGCGAAATGCACGTCCTCGAAGACGACGCGGCCGGCGGGAACCCGCAGCGGCTCGGCGCCGGGCTTGTCCTGGATCTCGGGGTCGCGGCCGATCAGCGAGAACATCTGGGCGATGTCCAGCGTCGCCTGCTTGATCTCGCGATAGACGGTCCCCATGAAATTCAGCGGCAGATAGAGCTGGATCAGCATGGAGTTGATCAGGATGAGATCACCGACCGTGTTGGTCCCGGCCTGGAAGCCGCGGACCGCCATCAGCATCGAGAGCGTCAACCCGACGGCGAAGATCGCAGCCTGACCGAAATTAAGCCAGGCGAGCGAGGTGTAGGATTTGATCGAGTTCCGCTCGTAGAGCGCCATCGCGGTATCGTAGCGCGCGGTCTCGCGCGCTTCCGCCCCGAAATACTTCACCGTCTCGTAGTTCAGCAGCGAGTCGATCGCCTTGGAGTTGGCGTCGGTGTCTGACTCGTTCATCGCCGAACGGATGGCGATGCGCCACTCCGTCGCCTTGATGGTGTAGGTCATGTAGATCACCACCATCGCCACCAGCACCACGACGTAGCGCCAGTCGAACAGGCCGAGCAGCACGGCAATGATCAGCGCGACCTCGATGATGACCGGCACCAGCTGGTTGAGCCCGAGGCGCACCATCTCCTCGATACCGTTGCGGCCGCGCTCCAGAACCCGCGTGAGCCCGCCGGTCTTGCGCTCGAGGTGGAAGCGCAGGGACAGATAATGGAGATGGCCGAAGGTCTGCAGCGCCAGCGTGCGGACCGCATGCATGAAGACCGGCGCGAAAATGGCGTCGCGCATCTGGACGAAGGCCGAGGAACCGACCCGCGCCAGGCCGTAGAGCAGCGTCAGCGCCAGCGGCGCGCCGACGAGCCAGGGCAGCCAGTTCTCGACGCTGGAATGCGCCCCCGCCAGCGCGTCGGTGATCCATTTGAAGGTAAAGGGCACGCCCATCAGCACCAGGCGACCGGCCAGCATCAGCGCAAAGGCGCCAACGACGCGGCCTTTCAGGTCCGCCCTTTCCGCCGGCCAGAGATAGGGCCAGAGCGCGCGGAAGGTCGCGATGAAGCCTGAATTCGGCTTGAGGCCGACGGAACGAGGCAGGCTCGGCGCCTGCGAGGGCGCGGCGGGCAGGGTCATTTTCGAGCGATTCCAGTTTGTGCGGTCCATATAGGCGCAAATCCACGCCGGTGCATGCAGCTTCTTGCGAGATATGCCCTGCGCCTGGAGCCACTCGCCCGGCTTCGTCCAAAAGCCGCCTTGCTCCGGTCGAAACCGGCGCGCCTCATTGCCCGGGAGCGCTCGACGCTCGCAAACGGGGAGACACGACCATGGCATTCCGCACACTCGCGGCGTTGGGCCTCGGCATCGGCGCCACTCTCGGCCTTGCCCTGCCGGCCGCGGCGCAGGCGGCCCGGCCGCATCCGCAGATCACCATCTCCAACCAGCGTACCGTGCCGTTGAGCCAGTTCGCGATCATGACAGCGGGGGATCAGCCACGGCTCGTCGCCAAGCTGGCGAAGCCACTCGCGCCCGGCAAGAGCGTCGTGCTCAAGCTCAACAAGCCGCAGGGCTGCAGCTACACCGTCCAGGCGGCCTTCGACGACGACGCCACAAGCGATGCCGACATGGATCTTTGCAAGGACCGCGTCATCCGCCTGACGGAGTGACGGCGGATCGGACGCGGCCTCGTCAGGCTCGCCGCTGGGGCGAGCATCCGCACCCCGGACGCCGCATGACATCGGGGACCACGCGAATGGGCAGGACGGCGCCGGGCCTCAGGCCGTCGCGCCGGCCTTCACCAGCTTGTAGGTGATGGAATCCACCATCGCCTGGAAGGAGGCGTCAATGATGTTGGCGCTGACTCCGACCGTGGTCCAGCTTTCGCCGCGCTCGTCGCGCGAATCTATCAGGACGCGGGTGACGGCATCCGAACCGCCTTGGAAGATGCGAACCTTGTAGTCGACGAGGCGCAACCCCTCGATCAGCGACTGATAGCGACCGAGGTCCTTGCGCAAGGCGATGTCGAGCGCGTGAACCGGCCCGGATTCGCCTTCGGCGGCGGAGATCAGTACCTCCTCGCCGACCTTCACCTTCACGATCGCCTCGGAGAAGGTGACGAGCTCGCCCAACGCATTGTAGCGACGCTCGACATTCACGGCGAAACGCTCGACCGTGAAATAATCCGGGACTTCGCCGAGGATGCGCTTCACCAGCAGGAAGAACGAGGCATCGGCGCCCTCGAAGGCATAGCCCTGCGCCTCCTTGTCCTTGACCTCCTGCAGCACGCGGTTGAGGCGCGGGTCGTCGCGGCCGAGCGTTACGCCGATGCGCTCGAGCTCGGCGACGAGGTTCGACTTGCCGCCCTGATCGGAGATCAGCACCTTGCGGGTGTTGCCGGTCGCCTCGGGCATGACATGCTCGTAGGTGCGCGGGTCCTTCAGCACGGCCGAGGCGTGGATGCCGGCCTTGGTGGCGAAGGCAGAGGCGCCGACGAAGGGCGCATGCCGGTTCGGAGCGCGGTTCAGCATCTCGTCCAGCGCGCGCGAGACATGGGTCAGCTCACCGAGCTGGTCCTCGCTGACGCCGAGTTCGAAGCGGTCGCGATAGCGCTCCTTGAGCTTGAGCGCGCCGATCAGCGTCACGAGATTGGCGTTGCCGCAGCGCTCGCCGAGGCCGTTGAGCGTGCCCTGGATCTGCCGCGCGCCGGCCTCGACCGCCGCCAGCGAATTGGCGACGGCACAACCACAATCGTCATGGGCGTGGATGCCGAGATTGTCGCCGGGCACGACCTTGGCGACCTCGCGCACGATTGCGCCGACCTCGTCCGGCAGCGTGCCGCCATTGGTGTCGCAGAGCACCACCCAGCGGGCGCCGGCCTCATAGGCCGTGCGGGCGCAGGCGAGCGCATAATCGGGATTGGCCTTGTAGCCATCGAAGAAATGCTCGCAATCGAGCATCACCTCGCGCCCGGCCGCCTTCGCCGCCTCGACGCTCTCGCGGATGCCGGCGAGGTTGTCCTCCAGCGAAATCTCGAGTGCCACATGGACGTGGTAATCCCAGCTCTTGGCGACGAAGACGATGGCGTCGGCCTTCGCCTCCAGCAGCGCGGCGATGCCTGGATCGTTCGCGGCCGAGCGCCCTGCCCGCTTGGTCATGCCGAAGGCGGCGAACTTCGCCTGCCGGGTCGGCTTCTCCGCGAAGAAGGCGGTGTCGAGCGGGTTGGCGCCGGGATAGCCACCTTCGACATAATCGACGCCGAGACGGTCCAGCAGTGCCGCGACCGCGCGTTTGTCGTCGAGCGAGAAATCGACACCCGTCGTCTGCGCGCCGTCGCGCAGCGTGGTGTCGAAGAGATGGATGCGGGCGGTTCTCATCGCTCGCGCCTCAGTTTGAAGCGGACGACGCGGGGCATGACCATCGCCAGCATGACGAGCTTGATGGCGAGGGAGAGCGAGCCGGCGGGGCGGATCTTCGGGCTCATCGCTTCACCTCCCAGGTGGTCGTCGGTTCGCCGGTGGCGGGGTCCTTGCCGTCCTTGAGGGCGATGCCCATGGCGGCGAGCTCGTCGCGGATGCGATCGGATTCGGCGAAGTTCTTCGCGCGGCGGGCATCGAGACGGGCGGCGATGAGGCGCTCGATATCGGCCTTCTCCGCATCCGTGAGGCCAAAACTGCCTGCACTTCCCCGGAAAAGGTCGCCAAAACCCAATGCCATCAGAGTTTTCGTCAACCGCCTACCAGCAGCAGCGTCACCGCGTTCGGCTTCATTGTAGACCTTGTGCAAAGCAGCGATTGCCGCCGCCGTGTTAAGATCATCGCAGAGTGCAGCTTCGACCTCATCAATGACGATAGCGGCCATCTGATCCGGCACCCACACCCGCCCCCAGCTGTTTAGCGTCCGCTCTGCTTCCAACAGGCTGCGTTCCGTCCAGTCGATTGGCTGGCGGTAGTGGGTCCTCAGCATTGCAAAGCGTAGAACATCGCCACGCCATTTGCGGCCGCCGAACACATCCGTCTCCAGCAGCTCATTGATGGTGACGAAGTTGCCGAGGCTCTTCGACATCTTCTCGCCTTCGACCTGCAGGAAGCCGTTATGCATCCAGATATTGGCCATGAGCGGCTGCCCTTCCGCCGCGCCGAAGGCGCAGCAGGACTGGGCGATCTCGTTCTCATGGTGCGGGAAGACGAGATCGATGCCGCCGCCATGGATGTCGAAGACGTTCCTCATCGGGTCGTCGCAGGCGAGCCCGCCGCCGAAGGGGGTCAGCAGCTTGGCCATCGACATGGCCGAGCATTCGATATGCCAGCCGGGGCGGCCGGGCGTGGCGATGCCAGCCGGCGACGGCCAGCCGGGGTCGATGCCATCGCGGCTCGGCTTCCACAGCACGAAATCCATCGCGTCCCGCTTATAGGGCGCGACATCGACGCGGGCGCCGGCCAGCATCTCGTCGAGCGAGCGGCGCGCGAGCGTGCCGTATTTCGGCGCCTTGACGAGATGGGCGACGGCCGGAACATGGAAGAGGACATGCTCCTCGGCGACATAGGCGACGCCGCGTGCGATCAGGCGCTCGATGATCGCCTTCATCTCCTCGATATGCTCGGTGGCCCGCGGCTCGGTGGTGGGCCGCAAAGTGCCGAGCGCGTCGATGTCGCGATGGAACTGCGCCGTCGTGGTCTGCGTGACCTTCGCGATCGCCTCGTTCAGCGGCAGGCCGGGATAGTCGCGCGCCGCGCGGGCGTTGATCTTGTCGTCGACGTCGGTGAGGTTGCGGGCATAGGTGACGTGCTCCGCCCCATAGATGTGCCGCAGCAGCCGGTAGAGCACGTCGAAGACGATGACCGGGCGGGCGTTGCCGATATGGGCGTAGTCGTAGACCGTCGGGCCGCAGACATACATCCGGACATTCGACGCATCGATCGGCGCGAAGTCCTGCTTCGTCCGCGTCAGCGTGTTGTAGAGCCTCAGGGTCGGCGACATCGGGGCAAAAGTCCTGCAACGAAACGGCAAACGGCGAAAAACGGCCTGGCCGCTGGCCGGGGCGCTTTTGTCGGTTCGTTTTTCAGGACGAGGACGTGAGCAGCCGGCCAGCGAAGGCTAGCGGCAAATAATGCAAATCCGGCTGTTGATGGCGGCTCGCGTCATGACAAAACTGATTGCCTTCCCGCGGGCTTTCCGTCAAGGGGGCGCCTCGATGTTGCATCGCAGCATTGCCCCGGCATTGCGCGGCTTCATCCAAATTTAACCGGCGGGAACCATGCTCCCGATTCTCGGGTTCCTCGCCCGACGCCCTCAGGAATCTCGCCCCATGCGCCGCGCCGTGGCTTTTGCCGGACTGCTCGGGATCGCCGTCGCCGGCATCTCGCTCTCGATCATGCCGATGAGCCGCCCCGCCGCCGCTCCCAATGAGGAACGGACCTTCCTGATCCCCGCCAGCGACGGCTACGGCATCGCCGACTGCATCTCGACCAAGGCGGAGTGCGGCAAGATCGTCGCCAATGCCTGGTGCGAATCGCAGGGCTTCGGCAAGGCCGTCGCCTTCGGCACGGCCGACCGCGCGGATTTCACCGGCACCGTGACCAAGCCGAGCGCGACCGCACCCGCCGAGCAGCCGCTCAGCATCACCTGTGGCGGCTGATCCCCTCGCCTACCTGATCCAGTCGCTGCATTTGGGAGCCTCGCCAGCGCTGCCCCAGGGCATGATCGGCACGGTCGAGGTCGAATTCTGCGGCGAGCCATCGATCAGCTTGTCCGAATAGACGAGATAGACCAGCACGTTGCGCTTGGCGTCGCAGCCGCGCACGATCTGCATCTTCTTCCAGATCAGCGAGCGTCGCTCGCGAAAGACGACGTCGCCCTGCTCAGCCTTGTCCTTGAACCTGATCGGCCCGATCTGGCGGCACGCCAGCGAAACCTCCGAGACCTCCTCGGCCACGCCGAACATACCCTTCACGCCGCCCTTTTCAGGCACCGTGTAGTGGCAGGCGACCCCCTCGACCAGCGGGTCGTCGACACCGTAGACGGCGAGCTTGTCGTCCGGCGTCAGCGCCTTCCAGACGGTCGACTTCTTGAAGATCAGGTCCTCCTGCGCCATCGCGGGCGCGGCCGACGCCAGGCCGAACACCATGGCGGCGAAGGCCGAGAGAACGATGGAACGGCGCATGGCTTGGTCAACTCCCTGGCGACGATGCCGAGCGGATATGGGCACGCCGGACCTAGGCCGCCAGGGGCTTGAAAACGAGATAGGCGGCGGCGAGCGCGCCGACCACGCCGAGCGCGAAGAAGACCAGCTTCAGCCGCGTCATGCCGCTCGCGAACGCGACATCGCCGGCCTCGACGCGGGGATAGCGGTCGAGCAGGCGGGCGACCGCGAGGTTCTCCGCCACGTCGCAGAGCCCGCCGACCAGCCAGCCCCCGCCGCAGAGCGCCGCGACCCACCAGGGCTGGCCGCGCATCGCCAGCCCGGCGACCAGCATGGCGCCGACGATGGCATAGGCGAAGGCACAGGCGACGTCGGCCGGGAGCACCCGGTTGCGGTAGCGCGCCCGCGTGGCCTCGCCGTAAAGTCCGAACAGCTTTTCGACATCCGCGACCGAATAGCCGTCCCAATCGCTTTCCAGCATGCGCGGCACGCCCTGCCGGTTCGACCAGAAGCCGACGAGCCAGTAGAGTACCACGACGAAGACCGGGCCCCAGATGAAGAAGGCGAGCGGGATGCTCGTCGAATAGAGCGGCACGGGGTCGATCATGGTTCTCGGCTCTCGCGGCAGGCGGTTCTTGGGGCGCAGGTTATCCGGCGACCCCGCCGCCGCCAAGCAGGACGCCGCCGGCGGCGATCAGAGCAGGTCTTCAGGCGGGGCGAGGTCGAGACGGCGCAGCTCGACGCGGGTCTGCTGCGAATCGTGCAGCAGGAAATATTCGTCGAGCTGCGGCGGCGCGATGGATGTGCCGGCGAGCATGGCATGGGCCTGGCCCCGGTGATGGATCTGGTGCTGGAAAAGATGCGCCAGCATGTCGTCGACGCGCTCCTCGATCCGGCCGCTCTCGCCGCGGTCGGTCGTCACCGTGGTCGCCAGCAGATCATCGGTTGCTCCATCGCAGAAGCCAATCAGGCGCCGGTCCGTCGCCGCCTGGGCCGGCAGAAGCTGTGCGATGTCCAGAGGCTGGAAGCGCGCGAAGACCTGCCGGCCGAGGCCGCCCCGTTCGAGCGCGTCGATGTAGTACAGATCGACCATCAGATTGTGATTCAGCGTCCCGTGCAGGGAGGGGAAGAAGCTGGTCCGCTCCGCCTTGAAATCGGCGTCGCTCAACTGGGCGCAGGCGCTGAGCAGCCGCCAGTTCGCCCAGGCGTTGTTGTGGGCCATCTTGCGGAAGTGGGCGGCCAACGCCCCGCGTCGGCCGTAGCCCGCGTCAGCCATGCGGCAGCACCTCCTGCTCGATGGCACCGAAGATCGAATGCCCGGCCGCATCCTTCATCTCGATGCGCACCGTGTCGCCGAAACGCAGGAAGGGCGTCTTCGGCTCGCCGTGGCGCAGCGTCTCGACCATGCGCTGCTCGGCGATGCAGACATAGCCCAGCCCGCCTTCGGCGACCGGCTTGCCGGGGCCGCCATCAGCATCGCGATTCGAGACGGTGCCGGAGCCGATGATCGTGCCGGCCGAGAGCCTGCGCGTCGCCGCGGCATGGGCGATCAGCGTGCCGAAGTCGAAGGTCATGTCGGCGCCGGCCTCGGGCCGGCCGAAGGGCGCGCCGTTGAGCTGAGCCAGGAGCGGATGATGCAGCCTGCCATCGCGCCAGGCGGAACCCAGCTCATCGGGCGTAACGGCGACCGGCGAGAAGGCCGAAGACGGCTTTGATTGAACGAATCCAAAGCCTTTTGCCAGTTCGCTCGGAATTCGATTCCGCAAGCTCACGTCATTTGCGAGCATGACGAGACGGATAGCGGCTAGACCCTGATCGCGGCTCGCGCCCATCGGCACGTCGCCCGTCACGACCGCGACCTCGCCTTCGAAATCGATGCCGTCCTCCTCGCTGCGGGCATGGATCGGCCCGCGCGGCGCAAGCAGGGCGTCGCTGCCGCCCTGGTACATCAGCGGATCGGTCCAGAAGTTTTCCGGCGTTGTCGCGCCGCGCGCCCTCCGGGCGAGCTCGACGTGGTTCACATAGGCGGAACCATCCAGCCACTGCAACGCGCGGGGCAACGGCGAAGCGCAGTCATGCTCGTGGAAGCGGAAGGACGGCACCGAGCCGTGCTCCAGCCCTTCAGCGAGGTCGGCGAGGCGCGGTGCGAACCGCTCCCAGTCGTCGAGCGCCGCCTGAAGCGTGGCGACGACCGGGAAGGCGTCGGTCGCGCGCGTCAGATCCCTGGAAACCACGACCAGGCGGCCATCGCGGCCATGCGAGAGAGAGGCGAGCTTCATCCCTTTTCATTCCTTCCCGGACGCGCCAATAAGGACGCAACAAGCTTTTGAGCCGGACCGACCGCGTTGCATCGCAATCCGCTCGGCACCTGCTCTGAACAGGCCTTGGGAGGAGACCATATGGAACGTCGCTCGTTTTTGAAAACGGGGGCTCTCGCCGCAGCCGCGACCGCCGTCGCGGCGCCCGCGGTCGCGCAGTCGCAACCCGAGGTGAAATGGCGGCTGACGTCGAGCTTCCCGAAGTCGCTCGACACCATCTTCGGCACGGCGCAGCAGTTCTCGAAATATGTCTCCGACGCCACGGACGGGAAGTTCGAGATCCAGGTCTTCGCGCCGGGCGAGATCGTTCCCGGCCTGCAGGCGCTCGATGCGGTCTCCTCCGGCACGGTCGAATGCGCGCACTCGCCGACCTATTTCTACATCGGCAAGGACCCGACGCTGGGCCTTGGCACCGGCATCCCCTTCGGCCTCAACGCGCGCCAGCAGCATAGCTGGTGGTATTTCGGCGGCGGCGAGCAGATCGTGAACGGCGTGCTGGACCGCTTCAACGCCTATTCGATTCCCTGCGGCAATTCCGGCTGCCAGATGGGCGGCTTCTTCCGCAACGAACTCAAGAGCGTCGATGACCTCAAGGGGCTGAAGTTCCGCATCGGCGGGATGGGCGGCTCGGTGCTGGCCAAGCTCGGCGTGGTGCCGACGCAGATCGCGCCGGGCGATGTCTACCCGGCGCTCGAGCGCGGCTCGATCGACGCGGCCGAATTCGTGGGCCCCTATGACGACGAGAAGCTCGGCTTCATCCGCGTCGCGAAGTATTACTACTACCCCGGCTTCTGGGAGGGCGGCGCCATGCTGCACCTCATCATCGGCAAGGAAGCCTGGGCCAAGCTGCCGAAGCATTATCAGGCGATCGTCCAGCACGCCTGCGAGGCGGCGAACAACTGGATGCTCGCGAAGTACGACTTCGTGAATCCGGGCGGCCTGCGCCGCCTCGTCGCACAAGGCGCCCAGCTGCGCGCCTTCCCGCTGCCGGTGATGGAGGCGGCGCTGAAGGCCGCCGACGAGTACTATGCGGAGACCAGCGCGAAGAGCCCCGACTTCAAGAAGGGTTACGAATCGATGGTCGCGTTCCGCGGTGAGAACCTGCTCTGGTGGCAGGTTGCAGAGCTTTCGTATGACTCGTTTATGAACCGTCTGAAGGCGCGCTGAGCGCGGCACGCCTCCCCGCCGATCGCCGCGGCGACGTCAGGTCAACTTGATCCGACGCGGCGGGCGGCGGCTGATCGCCTCCTGCAGCTCGGCGCCGACGCGCCTGGGGCGCCGGGCAAACAGCCGGGCGGCCAGCTTCGCGGCACGGCGGCGCTGCCTGACCGTTCGGCGCTCGATCTCGTGCTCCAGCCATGATCCGGATTCCCGCGGCGGCTGTTCGGCGAGATGGCGACTGACCAGGTTCAGGTCGATCACCTCACCGAGACGCCCCCGCAGACGCTCCGCCCGCCGCGCCAGCCGTGTCAGGCGCCCGGGATCGGCCGGAGAAAGGAAGCTCAGCTGGTAGCCCAGATCGACGATCCGGGTTCTCCAGCCGTGCAGGCTCTCCACATCCATCTGACGGGGATCACCGCCCGCCTGGCGCCGCGCCTTGCGATAACTGCGCCTGAAGGCCGGCGTCAGGAAGTCGTCGGCGTGATCCGGCAAGGACCAGCCTGCCACTCGCTCCGAAAGCCGCCGCAGCGCCCGCCGCGCGGAATCGCGCTGGCCGCGCAACAACTCGCCGGCCGCATCCTGCCCCTGCGGCTGCTTGCCACGGGCCGGGCAAAGCTTCCTCAGGATCCTGGCGACGACGTCTGCATCGCGCGCCACGCCGAAGCGACGCCGCAGGCGGCCGGCCTCACGCCGAACGGCCCGCGCCTCCTCGGCCAAGGCCGCCGGGGCGAGCCTCAGCAGGGCGCGCCAGGCCTTCATCAGACGGCGGAAATCGTGGATCCGCCGCCCCGGCTCGTCCGGCCGATCGAGCACGCCGAGCGCGCGCTCCGGGATATCGCGGCAGGCGCGCAGCCAATGGCGCGACCACTGTCGCGCCAGCGCCGCCCTCGCTTCAACCTGCGGCCGTCCTGCCATCGAGCCTTCCACGACATCTGGTCGGCGGAGCTTAGCCGCTCGGGCAGGAGGAGTTCCAGCGAGCATTCGGCGTAGCCCGAAGGGCCGGGGCCGCTCCGCGACCAGTGCCGTCGCACGCGCGGCGAGCGGGAAGACAATGCCGCAGTCGCCCTCTATGCTTGCGATCCATGGCTGCGGATGCTAGCCGCGCCGGCCCGCCAGGCTTTCCGGAACCCTCAGACCCAGCCCATGTCAGCGAAACCGACGCCCTCCCCGCAGGATCAGCTTCTCCGGCTGGAACGCTTCCTGCCCTACCGCCTCAATGTAGTGGGCACGCTGGGCGGACGGGCGCTCGGCCGAATCTATGCGGAGCATTTCGGCATCGGCATTCCGGAATGGCGCGTGGTCGCGCAGCTCGGCGAGTTCGGGAAGCTGACCTCGCGCGATATCGGCGAGCTTGCCCAGATGCACAAGACCAAGGTCTCGCGCGCCGTCACGGAGCTCGAAAAGCGCGGCATGGTCTCGCGCGCCGAGAACCGGCAGGACCGCCGCGAATCCTTCGTGACGCTGACGCCTGCCGGCAAGCGGGTCTACGACCAGATCGTGCCGCTGGCGCTGGGCTTCGAGGCGCGCTGGATCGAGGGCATCGCAGCCGACGAGATCAAGGTGTTCGAGCGCGTGCTTTCGACCCTGACCGAGCGCGGCCGGCTGCTCGCGGGCAACTACCGCGAGGAGGACGGGTCCTAGGCGCCCGATCCAGATCTCCGAACGGCATCCTTCGCCGCCTGGCCCCTCGAGATCGGATCAAGGGGCGAAATGCGCTCCCGCCGCGCTTTCAGAAATACTTCGCCAGATTGCGCCGGATCCGTTCCAGCGGGTCCTCACCCTCCGGCGGATAGGCGAAGGCCTCGCCCGTGATCGTCTCGTAGGCACGGACGTAGACGGCCGATGTCTGGTCGATCAGCTCCTGCGGGATCGGCGGCAACTCCTCCTTGTAGGGATCGCAGCGTGCGACCACCCAATTGCGCACGAAATCCTTGTCGAAGGATTCCGGCTTGCCGCCGGACTCAAACCGCTCGGCGTAGCTTTCGGCGAACCAGTAGCGGCTCGAATCGGGAGTGTGAATCTCGTCGGCCAGCAGGATGTTGCCTTCAGCGTCGGTTCCAAACTCGTATTTCGTATCGGCGAGGATGAGCCCGCGTTCGCCGGCGAGCTTCTGCCCGCGGGCGAAGAGTGCCAGCGCATGGGCCGACACCGTGTCCCACTGCGTCTGCGTCAGCAGGCCGCCGCCGACGATCTGCGCCGCCGAGAGCGGCTCGTCATGGCCGCCGTCGAAGGCCTTGCTGGTCGGGGTGATGATCGCCTGCGGCAGCTCCTGGTTGTCGCGCAGGCCGTCCGGCAGGCGGATGCCGTACATCTCGCGCTGCCCCTGCTTGTAGAGGGTCAGGATCGAGGTGCCGGTCGTGCCGGCGAGATAGCCGCGGACGACCATCTCGACCGGCAGGATGTCGAGGCGCTTGCCGACGACCACGTTGGGATCGGGGTATTCGAGCACGTGGTTCGGGCAGATGTCGGCCGTGCGCTCGAACCAGTACCGCGCCGTCTGGGTCAACACCTGCCCCTTGAGGGGAATCGAGGCGATGGCGCGGTCGAAGGCCGAAAGCCGGTCCGTCGAGATCAGGATGCGCCTGCCGTCGGGCAGATCGTAATTCTCCCGGACCTTGCCGCGATAATAGTTCGGCAATTCCGGGATGACGGCTTCGTGAAGCGGCAGGAAAGCGGACATGGGCGGCGCGGCCTCGCGGCGGATGGAGCTGGCGGGGTAAAAATCGCAGGATCGTCGCGGTGCTTCTAGAGCATTTTCGGGGGGTGTGGACACAGCCTCGCGCGAAGAAAAGGACGGTCGTTCGCAAGATTGGAACTTGTCCACCGGCGGCGTGGCGTGCGCCGGCGCGGATTGTCGCGCAGGCCTGGATGTGGCATGCCGGGCCGTGCCGGCTTGGCCGAGTCAGCGTCGGGCCTGAGGGCGGGTTCCATAGTTCCGTCGCGTTTGGCGGGTGTTGTTGGCGGGAGTTTCAAGGCCGGATGGCCTGCTCCGACAAGTGGATGACGTGACCCGACTTGCGATGATGCTGCGAATTTCCAGACGCTTCGGCGTGGCTCTGCTGGCGCTGACGGCCATGAGCGGAGCGGCCGCTGCCCAGTCCGCATCCTGCGAGGCGTGGCGGGCGGAGCTTCAGAGCCTGCAAGGACGAAGCGGTGGCGATGCGCGGGCCGCACAGGCAGCCCAGCGCGTCGGCGCGCAACTCGCCAGGCTGAGCGGCCAGTATCGCGCGATGGGCTGCGAACGCGGCGGCTTCCTCTTCTTCGGCGAGCAGGTACCGCCGCAATGCGGCAGCATCCGCGCCCAGCTGGGCCAGCTCCAGGCCCAATACGGCGCCCTGCAGCGGCAGGCCCAGGGCGGCGGCCTCGAGCAGCGGCGTGCCCAGCTCGCAGCCGCGATCAGCAACAATTGCGGGCCACGCCAACGCGGCTTCTTCGACACCATCTTCGGGCGCGATCCCGGGCTGGGCGGGGTCGATTCGACGCTGCCCGAGCTCGACCCCGAGCAATCGGTGATCGAGCCGGAAAAGCCGCGTCTGGGCGGACCGCAGACCGTCTGCGTGCGCAGTTGCGACGGCTATTTCTTCCCGCTCGCCAACAATACCGGCAACGCTGACGAGATGTGCCAGGCGCTCTGCCCGAACGCCGAGACCACGGCCTTCGGCATGAGCGCCGGCGGTGACATCCAGAACGCGGCCTCGCGCTCGACCGGGCAGCCCTATTCGTCGCTGCCGAACGCGGGAAAGTACCAGCACAGCGTCGATTCGACCTGCACCTGCCGCGCCCAGGGCCAGAGCTGGTCGCAGACGTTGAAGAACGCCGAATATCTGCTCGACAAGCGCAAGGGGGACGTCATCGTCACCGAGCAGCGTGCGGCCGAGCTCTCGCGGCCGAAGCCGGACCCGAAGCGCCGAGGCGCCGCGGCGGAAGCCGCCGTCACGCCGGCCCCGGCTGCCGAAGCGGCCGACGAGAAGCCACTGCCCTCCGAGAACTCCCCGACATCCGGGACGGAATCGGCGGGCGTCGGGCCGGATACGGTCGGAGAAAAGGTTCTGGACAAGGGCGACGGGCTGAAGAGCGAATCGCGCAGCGTCACGGGCGAGCGTCGTGCCGTGCGGATCGTCGCGCCGAACCTCGCGCCCAATCTCAGCCCGCAGCTGGTCAGGCCCTGATCGAAAAGTTCCATGCGCAGAGCACGGGGCTTACCGCCAGCGAGCGCCGGGCGCCTCTCTGGACGCATGGCCGGGAGCATCGCATAACAAGCGTCTCTTCCCCGCCGGGAGGCGACCAGACCGCATCCTGCCCGCATCGCGGCGCTTGCCTCTGACGTTCCCCCGTCCCATGCAGAGGCCGCCATGTCGGACGTCAGCGCGCAGCAGCCGCACCATCCGCACCCCATCGAGCTCGCCGACGCCAGGCGCCGGATCAAGGCGATCTTCATCGGCTCCGTCGGCAATCTGGTCGAATGGTACGACTTCTACGCCTACACGGCCTTCGCACTCTATTTCGCGCCGCATTTCTTCCCCTCGCACGACCCCGTCGTGCAGCAGCTCAACGCCGCCACGCTGTTCGCCGCCGGGTTCATCGTGCGCCCGGTCGGGGGCTGGCTGTTCGGCCATCTGGCGGACCGCTACGGCAGACGCCTGTCGCTGATGGTGTCGGTGCTGATGATGTGCTTCGGCTCGCTGATCATCGCCTTCACCCCGACCTACGAGACGATCGGCTTCGCCGCCCCCGCGCTGCTGGCGCTGGCGCGCATCATCGAGGGCCTGAGCCTCGGCGGCGAGTACGGAGCGAGCGCGACCTATCTGACCGAGATCGCCGATCCCGAGCATCGCGGCTTCTATTCGAGCTTCCAGTATGTGACGCTGATCGGCGGGCAGCTCACCGCCATCCTCGTGCTGCTCCTGCTGCAGAACGTCTTCCTCACGCACGAGCAACTCGTGGCCTGGGGCTGGCGCATTCCCTTCGTCATCGGCGCGGCACTCGCCATCACCGCCATGGTCATGCGCCGGCACATGCAGGAGACTGAGGCGTTCGAGGCCGCGAAGGGCACCATGACGCGAGAAAGCTCGCTGCGCGGCCTGATGAAATATCCGCGCGAGGTCGCGATCGTGGTCGGCCTCACGGCCGGCGGCACCGCCGCCTTCTACACCTTCACCACCTACATGCAGACCTTCGTCAAGCAGACGGTGGGCCTTTCCGATATCGTGACGACCTACGTCATCGCCGGCTCGCTCATCTTCGCCTCGATCCTGCAGCCGGTCTACGGGCTGATCTCCGACAGGATCGGCCGCAAGCCGGTGCTGATGTTCTTCGGCATAGCCGGCACCCTGCTGACCGTGCCGATCCTGACGACGCTCGCCGGCACCAAATCCGCCTGGACGGCGTTCCTGCTGATCTGCGGCGCCTGGATTTTCACCGCGGGCTACACCTCGATCAATGCCGTGGTGAAGGCGGAGCTGTTTCCGACGGCCGTCCGCGCGACCGGCGTAGCCGTGCCCTATGCCGTGACGGTCTCGATCTTCGGCGGCACGGCGCCCGCGATCGCCCTGTTCTTCAAGCAGCAGGGCCACGAGCAGTGGTTCTTCTATTACCTCGCCGGTATGATCTTCATCTCGTTCCTGGTGTATGCCCTGATGCGCGACACCAAGCACGCCTCCGCGATGCAGCGGCACGAGTGAGGCGCGAAGGGCTCAGGCGCTTTCGCCGGCCAGCCGCTTCAGCGCCTTCTCCCGCCCGATCAGCGGCAAAAGCGCCGCCAGCTCCGGGCCGTGGTCGAGCCCGGTCAGGGCTTGGCGCAGCGGCATGAACAGCGCCTTGCCCCTGGCGCCGGTGGCGGCGGAGACGGCCTGCGTCCAGTTCTTCCAGCTCGCGGCGTCGTAAGGCTCCGGCGGCAGCGCTGCGGCCGCCTTCGCCGCGAAGTCCGGCTCGGTGATGACGGGCACGACCGGCCCCTCGACGACCCTCCACCAGAGCTTCGCCTCCTCGAATTTGCCGAGATTGCCGCGGACGGCCAGCCAGAAGGCCTCGCCACCGCCGATGCCGGCCGCCGCGAGCCGGTCCGCGACCGCCATGAACGGCATCTGGTGCAAGGTTCGCGCGCTGAGCGTCTCCAGCTCGTGCTCGTCGAACTTCGCCGGCGCCCGCGACACGTGCGCGAGCTCGACGAGCGACGCGAGTTCGTCGAGGCTCGCGACCGGACGCACCGCATCGGACGTGCCGACGAGCACCGCCAGCGCCGCCACGGCCAGAGGCTCGACGCCGGATTCGCGCAGGCCGCGCAACGAAAGATGCCCAAGGCGCTTCGAGAGCCCTTCTCCGCTCGCGGTAGTCAGCAGGTTGTGATGGCCGAAGACCGGAAGGGCGGCACCAAGCGCCTCGAATATCTGTGCCTGGACCGCGGTGTTGGTGACATGGTCCTCGCCTCGGATGACGTGGCTCACGCCGGTCTCGACGTCGTCGACCACCGAGGGCAGCGTGTAGAGATAGCTGCCGTCCTCGCGGACCAGCACCGGATCGGAGAGCGAGGCGCAATCGACATGGGAGGGGCCGCGCACCAGATCGTCCCAGGCGACGTCCCGCGCCTCGAGCAGGAAGCGCCAGTGCGGCTTGCGGCCCTCGGCCGCGAAGGCAGCCTTCTGCTCCGCCGTGAGCTTCAGCGCGGCTCGGTCGTAGATCGGAGGCAGGCCGCGCGCGAGCTGGCGCTTGCGACGGCGGTCGAGCTCGTCGGGGGTCTCGTAGCAGGCATAGAGCCGGCCGGCGGCGCGCAGCCGGCCGGCAGCCGCGTCGTAGATCGCGAGCCGCTCGGACTGCCGGATGACCGCGTCGGGCCGGATGCCGAGCCAGCCGAGATCCTCGGCGATGGCGTCGGCGTATTCCGCCTTCGAGCGCGCGATGTCGGTGTCGTCGTAGCGCAGCAGGAAACGGCCGTGGTGGCGCCGGGCAAAGAGCCAGTTGAACAGCGCCGGCCGAGCGTTGCCGATATGCAGATAGCCGGTGGGGGACGGCGCGAAGCGCACCAGCGGAGAATGCGAGGTCGACGATGTCATGCCGCGGCTTATCGCGCGTTTGCCGGCGGGCGACAATCGTGCCGGTAACCGAAATTCCCCATCGTTAACCGCGCATTAGGGTTACCAAGGCATGAATTGACCCGGGCAGGCGAGACGGGACCAGCCGAATACTGCCGGGGAGATCAGGATGCGTATCCGTTCCATGACATGCGTGGCCGGCGCCGCTGTTGTTGCGGCGATGCTCGGCTCGCCGGCCGTCGCGGCCGATTATCCGGTGCTGCGCGGCTCACAGATCGACGACGCCCCGCCGGCGCCGGCATTGCTGGGTGGCTCGACCAATTGGTCGGGCTTCTATTTCGGTGGCGGCGCGGGAGCGTCCGACACCAAGTTCAAACCCGGCACCGGCCTGCAGGACCTGGCGAATTTTGCCTTCCGAAACACCACGCTCGGCCAGCAGGTCAACATGGGTTCGCTGGTCAACAACCTTCCCGAAAAGAGCGACAGCGGCGTCACCTACTTCGGCTTCCTCGGCTACAATTGGGCGTTTGGCGACGCGGTGCTGGGCCTGGAAGCAGATTATACCCGATCGGGCCACGCCTATCAGATCGACGACTATATCGCCCGCCGCGTCGTGACGCCTGACGGGACGGTCAACGACTTCTCCCTGACGACGAACCAGAGCGCCAAGCTCAACGATTATGGTACGGCTCGCCTGCGCATGGGCTGGGCTTTCGGCAACTTCATGCCTTTCGCCACGATCGGCGGCGCTGTCGGCCGGTTCAACACCAGTTCGACGGTGACGGCCACCAACTATCTGACGCAGACCAATCCCGTGACCGGCGCAGTCTATCAGGGCACCGCTGCCGGATATCCCCTCACCGTCGGCGCGACCAAAAAGAACGTCTACGGCTTCGGCTTGGCGGTCGGCGGCGGCGTGGATTGGGCGCTCGGCGAGAACATCTTCCTGCGCGGCGAATACCAGCTGATCCGCTTCGCGGATGTCGAAGGTACGACCACCACAGTCAACACGGCGCGTGCTGCGGTCGCCGTCAAGTTCTGACCAGACAGACCTGCCGCAACGAAAAAGGCCGGAGCACGAGCTCCGGCCTTTCCTGTTTCGATCGTCGAGAGCACGGGCTACTCGGCCGCCTCGACCTGCGGGCGCACCCGCCCGGCCCGCTCGCGCTTGACCAGCTCGGCGACGAGGAAGGCGAGCTCGAGCGCCTGCTCGGCGTTGAGGCGGGGGGCGCAGACCGTGTGGTAGCGGTCGTTGAGATCGGCGTCGGTCATGCCGCGCGCCCCGCCGGTGCATTCGGTGACGTTCTTGCCGGTCATCTCGAGGTGCAGGCCGCCGGCATGGGTGCCTTCGGCCTGGTGGACGGCAAAGAAGTTCTTCACCTCGGTCATGATCAGATCGAACGGCCGGGTCTTGTAGCCGCTCGCGGCCTTGACCGTGTTGCCGTGCATCGGGTCGCAGGACCAGACCACGTTGCGCCCTTCCCGCTTGGTGGCGCGCACCAGCGCCGGGAGGTTGTCGAAGACCTTGTCGGCGCCGAAGCGGGCGATCAGGGTCAGCCGGCCTGCCTGGTTCTGCGGATCGAGCACCTCGATCAGCTTGAGCAGGCCGTCGACCGTGGTCGAGGGACCGCATTTCAGGCCGATCGGGTTCCTGATGCCGCGGAAGAACTCGACATGGGCATGATCGAGCTGGCGCGTGCGGTCGCCGATCCAGACCATGTGGCCGGAGGTGTCGTACCACTCGCCGGTGGTGGAATCGACGCGCGTCATCGCCTGCTCATAGCCGAGCAACAGCGCCTCGTGGCTGGTGTAGAAATCGGTCGTGCGCATCTCCGGATGGGTCTCCGGATCGATGCCGATGGCGCGCATGAACTCCAGCGCCTCGGTGATGCGCTCGGTGACCTCCTGATAGCGATGCGACTGCGGGCTGTCCTTGACGAAGCCGAGCATCCAGCGATGCGCGTTGTCGAGGTTGGCGTAGCCGCCCGAGGCGAAGGCGCGCAGCAGGTTCAGCGTCGCGGCCGACTGTCTGTAGGCCTCGAGCTGCCGGCGCGGATCGGGTACGCGGGCCTCGGCCGTGAAGGCGATGTCGTTGACGATGTCGCCCTTGTAGCTCGGCAGCTCGACGTCGCCGATCTTCTCGTTCGGCGCCGAGCGCGGCTTGGCGAACTGCCCGGCGATGCGCCCGACCTTCACGACGGGCGAGCCGCCGGCGAAGGTCAGCACGACCGCCATCTGCAGGAACAGCCGGAAGAAATCCCGGATGTTGTCGGCGGAGTGCTCCGCGAAGCTCTCCGCACAATCACCGCCCTGCAGGAGGAAGGCCTCGCCGGCCGCGACCTTGCCCAACGCCCGTTTGAGCTTGCGCGCCTCCCCTGCAAAAACGAGCGGCGGAAAGCCGGCGAGCTGCTGCTCGACCGCCTTCAAGGCTGCCTGGTCCGGATAATCCGGAATCTGCTGGGCGGGCCTGGCCCTCCAGCTCTCTGGCGTCCACCGCTCGGACATGGGACTACGTGCTCCTGACCTCTCGAAGATCGCGCGTCGTTAACCTTGGGTCGCGCGAAGGGGCGGCTATACACCCTGACGGCAGGGATGGCCACCGCTGCCAACGAGGCGCGCCGGCGGCCCGGCGCAAGGGTGCGATTGCACGGATCGCATCATCGCGTTCGACCGGCGGGGCTGAGAGCCGGATTCACCGTGTCGGCAGCTCGACGTGGGGCTGCGTCCGGCGACTGGTCTCAGCTTGCCCGCGGCGTCCGCATCGTCACCAGTTCCTCGGCCGCGCTCGGATGCAGCGCCACGGTGCGGTCGAAATCCGCCTTGGTCGCGCCCATCGTGACCGCGATCGCCGCCGCCTGGACGATCTCGCCGGCATCGTGGCCGAGGATATGGACGCCCAGCACCTTGTCGGTCTTCGCATCGATGACGAGCTTCATGTAGATGCGCTCGTGCCTGCCCGAGATCGTCGCCTTCATGGGACGGAAGCCGGACTCGAAGACGCGCAGCTCATGCCCCGCGGCCACGGCCTGGGCCTCGGTCAGCCCGACCGTGCCGACCTCCGGCGTGGTGAAGACGGCCGAAGCGATGGTGCCGTGATCGACCGTCCACGTCTTGCCGCCGAAGACGGAGTCGGCGAAGGCGTGCCCCTCGCGGATCGCGACGGGCGTGAGGTTCACCCGGTTGGTGACGTCGCCGACTGCGTGGATCGAGGCAACGCTGCTGGCCGATGCGGCGTCGACCGCGATCTCGCCGAGCGCCCCGAGCCTGACCCCGGCTTTCTCCAGCCCGAGCCCCCTGGTATTCGGCCGCCGCCCCGTCGCGACCAGCACGACATCGGCCTCGATGGGCGCTCCCGTCGCGCAATGCGCGCGGCGGGCACCGTCCGGCAACTCCTCGATGCGCTCGATGGTGCAGCCGAGACGGAAGGCGATGCCGGCCTCCTTCAGCGCATCGCGCAGGCGGTTGCGGATGTCCTCGTCGAATCCGCGCAGGATGTTGTCGCCGCGATGCAGGACGGTGACGGCGACGCCCAGCCGCGCGAAGAGGCTCGCGAACTCCAGCGCGATATAGCCGCCGCCGACGACGAGCAGCCGCTTCGGCAGCGTCGGCAGATGGAAGACCTCATTCGAGGAAATGCCAAGCTCGCCGCCAGGGATCGGCGGATCGAAAGAAGGCCAGCCGCCGGTCGCGACCAGGATGTGGCGTGCGGTGACGACCTCGCCGCTTCGCTGCAGACGGACCGCATGCGGTCCCTCGATCACCGCCCGCTCCTCGCGGATCTCGACCTTCGCGCCTTCGAGACCCTTGCGATAGAGGCCTGAGAGGCGGGTGACCTCGTTCGCCACCGCGTCGCGCAGCGTCGGCCAGTCGAAGGACGGCGTGCCGGGCAGTGTCCAGCCGAAGCCGGCGGCATCCTCGAAATCGTCGGCGAAGCGGCTGGCATAGACGAAGAGCTTTTTCGGGACGCAGCCGCGAATGACGCAGGTGCCGCCGATGCGATCTTCCTCGGCGATCATGACCCGCGCGCCGTGGCCTGCGGCGATGCGCGCCGCGCGAGTACCGCCGGAACCGGCCCCGATGACGAAGAGATCGACGTCGAATTCAGCCATTGTCTTCTCCTTGTCGCAGGCTCGTGCCGGGGCCGAACCACAGGATCGCAGCACCCAGAACGGCAATCCACCATCCCTGCCAGGCGCCGTGCCCGACAACGGAAATCGCGAAGGCTGCCGCAAACAGCGCCAGCCGCGGCGCCATCTCCGACGGCGTCAGCCGCCGCAGCCGCAGCAGCAGGAACAGGCCCGCCAGCGTAAGCAGCCCGGCCCCGACGGCGCCGGTCTCGGCCCAGGCCTGCAGCGGCATGTCGTGAGGGTGCCCCACTGCCAGCAAGGCCCGGTGTTCCGGTGCCACCTCGGCCGCCACCGGATTCCGCTCCATCGTCGCGGAGGTGCCAAAGCCCGCCCCGGCGATCGGCCGCGCCCGCGCCACCTCGCCGAAGCTGAGCCAGATGTCGATCCGGGCCTGGCCGGTCATCACGGCGAAGCGGTTCAGGATGATCGAAGGCAGCCAGTTATGTGCGGCGACCCCGAGGACCGGCGCCATCGCCATGGTGAGGACGAAGGCGCAGCCAATGGCCGCCAGCGTCAGGCGCGGCCGAAGCGCCGACAGCAGCCAGCAGATCGCACAGACGGCGAAGCCGAGCCGCGCGGAGGCGCTTTCGGAGCGGAGCGCCAGGGCAGCCACGGCGAGCCCGACGAGCACGGCGAGAACCCTGTCGGCGCGCCGCGCACCGGGCAGGTTCCAGAGGCCATGGATCGTGGGCACCGCGAGCACGAGCGTGGTGATCGCAGGACGATTGAAGACGAAGCCCATCAGCTTTCCGACGCCAAGCGCCGCACGCTGGGACAGCCCGGAGGCCAGCTCGACGATCGCCAGCAGACAGGCGAGGACGAGCGCGAGCGCGAGCGTCCGCAGCCAGCCCGGCCGCGGCCTGAACCGGCCGGAACACGCGATGGCGAGAGCGAACGCGACCGGCAGCACGAGCTCGGCCCAGGCGCGCAGGGACGCTGCCGGCTCATGGCTCCAGAGAATGGTGACGAGCGCCCAGGCGAGGAAGCCGGCGAGCGCCAGCGCGGGCGGCGTCGCGAGCAGACGGCGCAGCGACGCTGCGAGGTCCTGTCCTCGCCCGGCTGCCACGGCCGCGGCGAGGAACGGGACGACCGCCAGACCGAGCATCAGCGGAGCCGAGCGATTGGCAAGCCACATCGCCAGCGGCATCACCGCCAGCAGCGTGGCGCCGGTCGAGGCCAGGCGCCGGGGCAGCGCCGATTTCGGCGCAGATAGATGGCGACGCGCGGGAGGTGTCTCACTCATGCGCTGCGCTTACGTGATCAGGCGAAACCTCGCCAGCACGTTGTCGCGAGCCCATCGCAGAGTCGTAGGAACAAAGGCGTAGATCCTGCAGAAATGGGCCGCCGACCCCGAAAATTATTGACAGGACATTATTCAATCGGGCGCAATTGACGCCCGGCGCGGCAGGATGTCACAGCCCTGCTGCCCCAAGAAACGACGGCAAACGCCGTAACCGGAGGAATCCATGCTGACATCGATCCTGAAGCGCGGCGCGATCACGGCGGTGGCCCTTGCCGCGCTCTCGACGGCCGCGTTCGCCCAGCTCAACGAACTGAAGATCATGGCACCCGCGGCTCCCGGCGGCGGCTGGGATGGCACTGCCCGCTCCATGCAGCAGGCTCTTACCGGCGCGGGCATCGTCAAGAGCGTGCAGGTCAACAACGTCACCGGCGCGGGCGGCACGATCGGCCTCTCCCAGCTCATCGGCGCTAAGGGCCAGGGCGACCAGCTCATGGTCAACGGCTTCGTGATGGTCGGCGCGATCCTGCTCAACAAGTCGCCGGTCAACCTGACCCAGATCACTCCGATCGCGCGCCTGACGGCCGAGGCCGAGGTCATCGTCGTGCCGGCCGAGTCGCCGCTGAAGACCGCCAAGGATCTCGCCGAGAAGCTCAAGGCCGATCCCGCCAAGGTGACCTGGGCAGGCGGCTCCGCCGGCGGCACCGACCACATCCTCGCCGCCCTGTTCGCGCAGGCCGTCGGCGCCGATGCCAAGAAGATCAACTACATCCCGTTCTCGGGTGGCGGCGAGGCGCTCGCGGCCATGCTCGGCGGACGCGTCACGGCCGGCGTTTCCGGCTATGGCGAGTTCGAGGGCCAGATCAAGGCCGGCAAGCTGCGCGTGCTCGCGGTCTCCTCGCCGAAGCGGCTCGAGAATGCGCCGGACGCGCCGACTCTGAAGGAGCAGGGCATCGATCTCGAGCTCCTGAACTGGCGCTCCGTCGTCGCCCCTCCCGGCCTCTCGGCCGAGCAGACCAAGGCTCTGACCGACACGGTCGAGAAGATGGCGAAGTCGAAGGAGTGGCAGGAAATCCTGAAGGCGCGCGGCTGGGACGACGCCTTCCTGGCCGGCCCGGCGTTCGACAGCTTCCTGAAGAACGAGATCGAGCGCGTCGGCAAGGTGATGCACGAGGTCGGCCTGGTGAAGTAGGGCCACGGCCTGTTCCATCGGAGAGGCCGGAGACTCCCGGCCTCTCCCTTTTTTATCGCCCGTGCGTCGCTCCGGCGCCGCCTACCGCCCGGAACCGCCATGACGAACGAGACTCGCGCGCAAGGCGCCGACAAGCCGGCCCTGATCGTCGGCGTCCTGTTGCTGGCCGTCGCCTTCCTCGTCGGCTACGACGCCTCGCAGCAGACCATCACCTCGACCTATGGAATCGGCCCCACCGCCATGCCCTACGTCGTGGCTTGCGGGCTCGTCGTTCTCGGCCTCGCCCATTTCGTCACCGCCTTTCGCGGCGGGCTCCCCAAGCCCGACGCCGCCGACAGCCAGGCACTGCTCTGGATCGCGGGCGGCCTCGTCTGCCTGATCGGCTGCATCGGGCTCGGAGGCGGATTCGTCATCGCCATCGCCCTGCTCTTCGCCTGCACGTCGCGCGGCATGGGCCGGCAAGCCCTCGCGGTCGACCTTGCGATCGGCTTCGTGCTCGGCCTCGCAATCTATCTCACCTTCGCCAAGCTCCTGACGCTGATCCTGCCGTCGGGACCGCTCGAGCGCCTGTTCCTCTGAGGAGAGCGGCACGATGGATACCCTGCTCTCCCTGCTCCATGGCTTCACCGTCGCCCTCGAGCCATCGAAGCTGCTGTTCTGCCTGATCGGCGTCTTCCTCGGCACTGCCGTGGGCGTGCTGCCCGGCATCGGCCCGGCCCTGACGGTCGCGCTGCTGCTGCCGGTCACCTTCAAGCTCGACCCCGGCGGCTCGCTCATCATGTTCGCCGGCATCTACTACGGCGGCATGTATGGCGGCTCGACGACCGCGATCCTGCTGAACGCCCCCGGAGAAAGCGCCTCGCTCGCGACCGCGCTCGAAGGCTCGAAGATGGCCAAGGCCGGTCGCGGCGGCCCGGCGCTCGCGACATCGGCCATCGGCTCCTTCGTCGCCGGGCTGATCGCGACGATCGGCCTCGCCTTCCTCGCTCCCTGGCTGGTCGAGGTCGCGGTGAAGTTCGGCCCCTGGGACTATTTCGCCCTGATGATCGTCGCCTTCGTCACCGTCTCGGCGACCTTTGGCGACTCCCCGCTGCGCGGCCTCACCAGCCTGTTCCTCGGCATCGCGCTCGGGCTGATCGGCATCGACAAGCTGACCGGACAGGCGCGCCTGACCTTCGGCGTGCCGGAATTGCTCAATGGCGTCGAGGTCACGACGCTCGCTGTCGGCCTCTTCGCGGTGGGCGAAGCCTTCTACGTTGCCTCCAAGCGCTTCCGCGACCCGGAGGAGATCATCCCGATCAAGGGCTCGCTGTGGATGACCAAGGAGGACTGGAAGCGCTCCTGGGCTCCGTGGCTGCGCGGCACCGCCTTCGGCTTCCCGATCGGCGCGCTGCCGGCCGGGGGCGCCGAGGTGCCGACCTTCCTGAGCTATTCGACCGAAAAGAAGCTCTGCAAGTATCCCGATGAGTTCGGCAAGGGCGCAATCGAGGGCGTCGCCGGGCCGGAGGCGGCCAACAACGCCTCGGCCGCCGGCACGCTGGTGCCGCTGCTGACGCTCGGCCTGCCGACCTCGGCGACGGCGGCGATCATGCTCGCCGGCTTCCAGCAATATGGCCTCAATCCCGGCCCGCTGCTCTTCGCGGAGAAGCCCGACCTGGTCTGGGGCCTGATCGCCTCGCTGTTCATCGCCAACGTCATGCTGGTGATCCTCAACCTGCCGCTGATCGGGCTTTGGGTCCGGCTGCTGGCGATCCCGCAGCCCTGGCTCTATGCCGGCATCCTCGTCTTCGCGACGATGGGGACGCTCGCCGTCAACGGCTCGCCGGTCGAGCTGACGATGCTCTTCGCCTTCGGCTTCATCGGCTACCTGATGCGCCGCTACGACTATCCCGTGGCACCGATGGTGGTCGGGCTCATCCTCGGCCCGATGGCGGAGGCCCAGCTCAGGCGCGCCCTGCAGATCAGCCTCGGCGACCCGATGATCCTGCTGCAGAACCCGATCTCGGCGACGCTGCTGGGCATCGCCTTCCTCGCACTGGTCGCGCCATTCGTGATGAAGGGTCTCAACCGGTTCAAGGCGTCGGAGGACTGACGAGGCCGAGCCGGAAGAGGCTCTCTCCGGTCGCGACCAGCGCCTCGGCTGCCGGCCGCGGCTGCCAGCCGAGCATCGCCTGCGCCTTGGCGCTCGTCGCGTTCTTCTCGCGCCCGAGTTCGGGCGTGGCTGCCTGCCGCGCCGTGGCGCTGAAGCGGGCGACGAGCCGTACCAGCCAGTTCGGCAGCACCAGCGTCGAGACGCGCCCGGCCCGTGCCCCGAGCCCGTCCTTCAGAGCCCGCGCGATGGCCTGCATGCTGAGGAAGTCGCCGGCCGTGGCGAGGAAGCGCTCTCCCGCGGCGGCCGGATCGGTCATCGCGCGCAGGTGCAGATCGGCCACGTCGCGCACATCGACGACGCCGAACATGAGCTGCGGCAAGGCGCGCAACCGGCCCTCCAGCATGCTCCTGACCAGCACGATCGAGGCCGAAAGATCGGCCCCGAGCACCGGACCGAAGATGCCGACGGGATTGACGACGGCCAGTTCCATGCCCTGCCCCTCTCCGTCCATGAAGTCCCAGGCCGCCTTCTCGGCCAAGGTCTTCGATCGCGGATAGGCGGCCAGCCCCGATGCGACCGGATCCGTCCAGTCGCGCTCGTCATAGGGCCGGCCGGGAGAGCCGCCATAGCCGATCGCGGCGAAGGACGACGTCAGGACCACCCGCCGAACCCCGGCCCGCTTTGCGGCCCGGAGCACGCGCAGGCTCCCGTCACGGGCCGGACCGATCAGCTCGCCCTCGTCGCGGGGCGTTGCCGCCGGCAGCGGGGAAGCGACGTGCAGAACATATGTGCAGCCGGCCACCGCGGCATCCCAGCCATCGTCAGCTGCCAGGTCGGCGATCGCGATCGCGAGACGGCCGTCGAGCGAGGCGCCGGCGCCCGCCAGGGACGCCCGCAGAGCGCCCTCCCGCTCCGCCGAGCGCAAGGTCGTGCGGACATCGTGACCCGCTTCGAGCAGCGCGAGGATGCAGTGGCCGGCAACGAAGCCGGAGCCCCCGGTCACGAGGACGGTTTCGCGGGCCATGACCTGGGTCTCCATCGCGTCGGCAGCGCCGGGGACCCGAGCTGCGAAAATACCGGAGGCCGCCTCTCCTCCGTCGCGCGAACGGCCGGTGGGGTTGCCACCGGCCGTTCGCAAGGTCGATCATCGTGCCTGGACGCGCCAGCTTCGGCACAGACCGTCAACGCAGCGACGCGCATCCATGCACCGGCGACGCCCGCAAGCGCGTCAGAGCGTGTGGCCGCGCTTGCGCATCTCCTGCGAGAGCCGGTCGAACAGGTAGTTGCTCGTCTGAACGCTCCAGGGCTGCAGCACCGGCAGCACGTCGTTCATGGCCTCGCCCCGCATCTTCGAATAGGTCTGCCCGAGCGGCGACTTGAAGAAATCCGCAACGCCCTTCAGATCGGCCTCGGACATCTTCCGGGCGAAGGCCTCAGCCACGAGCTTCGCCATCTCCTCGGCCCGCTTGTCGGCCTCCGGCTTCAGCTCGGCGACGATGGCGTCGACATCCTTCTTCAGTTCCGGCCGCGTCGCGATCAGCTGCGGCGCGTTCTCCTCGAACTCCTTGTAGATGCCGGTGATGGTCTGCGTGACGCCGGTCAGGTCCATGACCTCGCGAGCCACCTGGATATGGCTCGGAGTCAGGACCGGAGCCTGCGCGAAGACAGGAGCGGCGCAGACCAGCACCAGGCCGAGAAGCGCGCTGGCGAGAGAATGGCGGACCATCGATTCAAAACCCCTTCATCTGTAACGCCGCATCCGGAAAGCCCGGCGACGCCTCCGGCCCCGCGGGCCCATTGCCGCGTTCCTTAGCGTGGATCGCGCCCGAATGGAATCATTCGACCCGACCGAGCAGCCGGAGCCCATCCGCCCCGGCCAGGATCGCTCCGGTGGCGAGGCCGATGAACAGGCCGTGCTCGACTACACCCGGAACAGCGTTGAGAGCCTGAGCCAACAATTCCGGCCGCTCTATGGCGCCGAGATGGGCGTCGAGAATGAAATGTCCGCCGTCAGTCACGAGCGGGCCGTCATCCGCCCCGGCGCGAAGCGTCAACCGGCCGGCGGCGCCCGACGCCTCGATCGCGACCGCAACCGCGCGCCGCGTCGCCTCCAGACCGAAGGGCACCACTTCGATCGGCAGCGGGAAGCGGCCCAGCATCTGTACGAGCTTGCCGTCATCGGCGATCACGATCATGCGCGCGGAGGCCGCCGCCACGATCTTCTCGCGCAGCAGCGCGGCGCCGCCGCCCTTGATCAGGCGGAGCTGAGGGTCGACCTCGTCGGCACCGTCGACCGTCAGGTCGAGCGCCGGCGTCTCGTCGAGGGTCGACATCGGTATGTTCAGGGACAGGGCCTGGGCCTGCGTCGCCTCGGACGTCGCGACGCAGAGGACGTCCAGCCCCTCCGCGACCCGCCTGCCGAGCAGATCGACGAAATGCTTCGCGGTCGAGCCGGTTCCAAGCCCCAGCCGCATGCCGGGGCGGACGAGTTCGAGTGCGCGGGCCGCGGCCTGCCTCTTCAGTTCGTCGGCGTTCATCGTCGTATCCGGAGGGCCTTCTGGAGGTCGGTCGCCGCCGAAGCGGCTGGCGCGCCCTCCTGCCGTGCCGGCAGAGCCGAGTCCAGCCCCCATCTCGGAAATTGCGCCGGTCGGACCTATTTCCCCTGCGGCGTGCACACCGTCTTGTCGTCGAAGACGTAGCAGATGCTCATCTCGCCCGTCCGCAGGTTGACGCGGAAGATGCCGCCCTCCTTCTCGTGCCGGGACGGCATCAGGCCATATTCGCCCGGCGTCTGCGGACCGGCTCCTTCACCGGCCGGAAAGCAGATGGTGACGCCGACTCCGCCTTCCTTGAGCTGGAACTGGCAGGCCCCGACCTCCCCGGTCGCCCTGTCGACGCGATAGACGCGGTTGAGGTCGTTCTGCGGCGCCGGCGCGAACTCGAAATTGCCGGCGAAGGCCGGGCCTGCCACGAGCAGCGGCATGAAGCACCAGCGCAAAGCGCGCGAACCGCGCCACAGTCGATCGGGCATCTTCAGCATCACAAGGTTCCCAGCCGCCCGAGCAGCGGCGAATCGACGGCAGAGTAGCACCAAGCAGCGCGGATTTGAGGCCAGCCTTACCGCCATGCGCCAGCCGTGCTTGCCAAGCGCCGCCGAAGCACCTTTAAGCGGTCGCACTCCAATCTCCGCAGCCGAGGGACCCTCGCGATCATGAGCCTCTCCCCCATCGTCGTCTTCGACCTCGACGGCACCCTGGCCGAGACCGCGCCGGACATCATGCGCACGCTGAACGTCATCCTGACGCAGGAAGGACTGGCCGCCCTGCCGCTGGAACGGGCGCGCGAGTTGGTCGGTGCCGGAGCCAGGGCCCTGATCGAGCGTGGCTTCACGGTCTCGGGGCGCCCGCTCGAACCGGACACGCTGGAACGGCTGTTCCAGGAGTTCCTCGCGATCTACGCGCGGGACGTCGCCTCCCACAGCTACCTCTTCGACGGCATCCTCGGCGCGATGGACCGCCTGGCCGGCCAGGGCTATGCGCTCGCGGTCTGCACCAACAAGCCGATCCTGCATACCAGGCTGATCCTCGATCATTTCGGCATCGCCGGCCGCTTTGCCGCGGTGGCGGGGCGCGACACCTTTCCCTATTTCAAGCCCGATCCGCGCCATCTCACCATGACGATCGAGATGGCCAAGGGCGATCCCCAGCGGGCGGTGATGATCGGCGATTCGCGCACCGACATCGCCACCGCCAGAGCGGCCGGCATTCCGTCGATCTGCGTGCCATTCGGCTATACCGACGTCCCGATCGAGACATTGGAGCCGGATTTCATCATCCAGCATTTCGACGAGCTTCCGGCAGCGGTCGCCCGCGCCCTCGATCCGGTGGCCATCGCCTCCTGAGCACACAACCGTCCTTGACGGCATCGGGCCCGCCGACTAGGAGAGGCCCGTCCGGGCGATTAGCTCAGCGGTAGAGCACTCCCTTCACACGGGAGGGGTCACAGGTTCGATCCCTGTATCGCCCACCATTCCTTCCCGGCATTCCGATATTGCTTGCAGGCTTGGTTGGCGCTGTGTGGCATGCCGTTGGCGGCTTTCGCGCCGCAGGGAAGCTCGGCCTGAGCGGCTTCGCGGCTCTTGTTTCCAGCGGGTTCGGCACCACTTCTTGAGAAGGGTGGCATATCGCCGCCATTCAGCCGTTGGGCGACGCGGCACAGCACAGTGGGACGTGAAAGATGTCCACGCAAGCCCAACTACGACTGCCTGCGCAGTCGCCCTCCCGGCGTGACTTTCTCTTCCTAGCAACAGGAGCCTTCGGCGCCGTCGGTGCCGGAGCGGCCGTCTGGCCCTTGCTCGCCTCGATGAAGCCCTCCGCCGAGGTGAAGGCGGCAGGCGGGCCCATCACCGTCGACCTTTCCCATCTCCAGCCTGGCCAGCAGATTTCAGTGTTCTGGCAGGGGAAGCCGGTCTTCATCCTGCACCGCACCGGGCAGGCTCTGGCCGAACTGCGCGACCCAAAGCTGCTCGCAAGGCTCGGCGATCCCGATTCGGCGATGGTCCAGCAACCGGACTATGCCCGGAACTGGTGTCGGTCGACGAAGCCGGAATTCATGGTTCTCATCGCCATCTGCACGCATCTCGGCTGCATTCCCGCCATCCGGCCCGATCCCGGCGATTCCAGCATCGACACCTCCTGGCCCGGCGGGTATTTCTGCCCCTGCCACGGATCGAAATACGACTTGGCCGGACGCGTCTTCCGTGGTGTTCCCGCCCCCTACAACCTGCCCGTTCCGCCCCATCACTACACCGGCGACACGATGCTGGTGGTCGGCGAGAACCCGGCCGGCGAGGATTTCTCACTGTCTTCGATCGAGCAGCTCTAGAAAACCCGGCCTGCGCCGAACGCCTGGATCATCGCGCGTCCTGTCGGAGGCGGTAACGACAATCTATCTCATTGCCGGAGCATCGCATTTCCGCGAAAAGTGGATTCCACTTTTCGGTCCGCTGCTCTAGCGCAGGACCCGCGCGGCCCCGTCCGGACGCGGCGCGCCGCCCTTGGCGATCTCCACCAGTTCCGCCTCGACCCGCTGCGCGATCGGCAGGCGGAAATGCAGCGCGTCCCAGTAGTTGGCGTCCTGCGTCGTCACCGGAGAATGATGCGCATAGTCCACCATTGTCGCGCCACGACGCTTCGCCAGGGCGGCGATCGCGGCCTTGCAGGCCCCATAGCGCTGGCCGGCGACGCTGCCCTCCCGTGGAAAGGCAGCGACATGGGACGGCGGCATCACCAGGATCAGGCGCGTCGGCGGCGGGTAGGCGCCCAGCGCTCCATCGAGCCATTCCAGGGCGGGGAAGCGCCAGGCCGCGCTCTCGGCCGCAGGCACGGGCACCGTCGGCAAGGGGCTGAGATCCAGCGGATCGCCACCATTGCCCATGTAGATATGACCGCGGGCGCGGGCGAGGTCGTAGCTCCATTCAGGCGGGGTGAAGACCTCGTACCCGTCGCCCCGGATGCGCTCCGGCTCGAAGCCGATGCGATGTGCGAACAATCGGCCGGCGATCTCGAGATTGGTCAGGTTCATCAGCTTGAGCCAATCGAACCAGCGGACTTCGCGGGAGAACCAGGCCGGCACCGGCCGCGGCGTCAGCCGCTTTGCCGGATCGGTGGCGTCGGGCTCGCACCAATTGGCGTCCAGCCCCCAGATCAGCCAGCGCGGCGCGGGTGTATGTTTGCGGAAGAGGCGCGCGGTCTGGGTCTGCTCCCAGGGCGTGGCCGCGTTCATCGCGAGATTGGCGAAATGCCCGCCGAGATCGCGCGAAAGCGCGCGCGGATCGATCAGCCGCATGGTCGAGGTGCCCACGACGGCAGCGTCGAAGGCCCCCGACCGGACGAGCTGCGGATACATGTAGCGCTGGTTGATGTCCATGATCGGCCGGGCCGCCTGCCCGGCATGGACCCGCATGCCGAAGGGGTCGAGCGCGACGACGAAGCCGAATGTCAGCAAGGCGAAGGATGCCGCTGCCAGCAGGAACCACCGCGACCAGGCTTTCCAGGCTTTCGCCATCTCAGCATTCAGCTCCCTGCCGCGACCGCGCCGCCGATCGCCGCGCCTCTTCGCACAGGCGGGCACCCCAGAACAATCGGGAACCGTGTCGCGGCTGGCTGTGGCGCGCCCGACATGCGAAGAAGACGGCCGATGCCCTCGGACCTCCACCGTCTCCTGCCCCGCCCGGCGAGATGCCTGCGCACGATCATGCTCGCGGCGGCGCTCGCCGCCATCGGGCCGGCGGCGGCCGAGGAGATCGCACCGCCCTCCTCCGGCATCGAGGATGCGCTGTGCCGGCTGATCGACGATGCGGCGCGGGCGCATTCGGTGCCGGCGGCGTTCCTGACGCGGCTGATCTTCCAGGAGTCGAGCTTCCGGCCCGGCGTCACCAGCCCGGCCGGTGCGCAGGGCGTGGCACAGTTCATGCCCGGCACGGCGCGCGAGCGCGGGCTCGCCGACCCTTTCGACCCCGAGCAGGCCGTGCCCAAGGCCGCGCATTTCCTGGCGGAGCTGCGCGACCGCTTCGGCAATTGGGGGCTCGCCGCAGCAGCCTACAATGGCGGCCCGAACCGAGTCGCCGGCTGGCTCGCAGCGCGCAAAGCCGGGCAAAGCCGATTCCTGCCCTTCGAGACGGAAAACTACGTTCTCTCGATCACCGGGAGCCCGGCCGAGGACTGGGCGGAGGATGCCGCCGGCTCCGCCGACGGCGACACCCGCTCGCCGCCGCGGCTGCCTGCCACGCGCGGCCCGGAGGCGAGCTGCGGGCCGACCCTCGTCGCCCTCCGCCGGGCGCGCCCGGCCCTGCCCGCCATCGCCGAGGCGCCCTTCGCTCCCTGGGGCGTGCAGCTCGCCGGCAATTTCTCGAAGGCCCGCGCGCTTGCCTCGTTCCGACGCGCCGGCGCACAGCACCGCAGCATCATCGGCGAATTGCAGCCCATGGTCATCGGCACCCGGCTGCGCAGCCGGGGCACGCGGGCATTCTATCGCGTCCGCCTTCCGGCGGCGACACGCGCCGAAGCCGCCGCGCTGTGCCGACGCATCAAGGCCGACAGGGGCGCCTGCGTCGTCCTGAGAAGCTGAGCCCGGCAGCCTTCGCCGGGAGGCAATGTTGCAGGCGCGCAACGCGGCAGGGCAAAGCTCGGCCGCTCTCACCGATGTGATGGCGGCGCAATTGCACGCTCCTGTTGAGTCTGACAGGAGATTGAGGAGACGTTGACTTTTCCGTGTCAACTTCGTGCCCTGCGCCACCGACCGCCCGAGGTTCCTTCGATGCTTCGCTCCACCCGCCTGGCCGTGCTCGTCGGCCTTGGACTGCTCGCTCTTGGCAGCGCCGCCCGTGCCGAGATCGACCCGCTGACACGCCAGCCGCTGGTCACGTATGTCGACCCTGCCAAGGCGCAGGCGACCGCCATCCCGCGCGAGATCGTCGACTATCCGACGAGGCAGCGCCCGGGCACGATCGTGGTCAACACCACGGAGCGGCGCCTCTATTTCGTGCTGCCGGACGGCAAGGCGATGCGCTACGGCGTCGGCGTCGGCCGCCCCGGCTTCGACTGGGCCGGTGCCCATGCCATCACGCGCAAGGCGGAGTGGCCGAGCTGGACGCCGCCGTCGCAGATGCTGAAGCGCCGTCCCGACCTGCCCCGCCACATGGCCGGCGGCCCCGACAACCCGCTCGGCGCGCGCGCGCTCTACCTCGGCTCGACGCTCTACCGCATCCACGGCTCGAACGAGCCGGAGACCATCGGTCAGGCCGTTTCCTCGGGCTGCATCCGCATGCTGAACGAGGACGTGATCGACCTCTACGACCGCGCCAAGGTCGGCACCCGCGTCGTCGTCGCCCGCTGAGCGACGCCGAGGCGATTGTTTCGAAGGCCGGCGGCTACGCCGGCTTTTTGCGTTCAGGCAAACTGCGCGTCACGCACGCGGTTGCCGGCCCTTGCGACAGAAGAAAGATCGTGCCCTCGTAGGAGCCTTGGTGCAGCCCCGGGCGGCCAACCCGCTGCCAAGCATCTCTGCATGGCTGCCGCGCGGGAACAGGGTGCCTTGAGGACAAGCGCGGGAGGCCGGCGCCCGAACAAATCCCGGCACCGACTGGACTTCCCGCGGTCCTGCGATGCGGCGCAGGTGATTGCGCCGCCGCCTCGCACAATACCCGCCGCCGTCAGAACGTCACGGCCAGGACACCCCTGAACGAGTGGTCCTGGGAATCTTCCGCCAGTTGGCCGGTATAGGCGACGCCCAGCTTCGTGCTGCGGCCGATCGCGAGATCCAACCCGGCCTCGACCATGGCCGCGTCGCGCGCGATGGGCAGGCCTGCGACGGTGAAGGCCGTCGAGCCGGCGAAGGCCATCGTCACCGAGGGATCGACGTCACCGAAGGCGTGGCGCCATGCCAGGCCGCCGCGCACAGTCAGATCCATGCCCTGGATGCTGAGGCTCGTCGAGGCCCGCAATCCGAGCGTCGAATAGCCCAGGCCCGCATCCTCGGCCTGCGCGGTCAGCGCGGTCGCAGCGCCGCGCTCGGCGAAGCGCCCGGTATGCAGGTTGACATAGGCGAGCCCGGCAAACGGCTCGAGGGCGATGCCGCCGGCATCCATTCTGTAGCCGAGCTCGCCGAAGAGCTGCGCGGTGCCGGCGTTATAGTCGGCGCGCGGATTGCCGCTCAGGAAGGCGGAGGAGACGACCCGGCTGGTCGAGATATCGTGCCAGGTATAGCTCGCGCCCGTCCGCAGACTGAGCGCCCCCCAGCGGCCGCCGCCATAGAGGCCGAGGTGATAGTTGTCGCTCTCGCCCGACGACATCCGCGCCTTCGCATCGAATGTGCTGCGGCTGTAGCCCGCGAGCACGCCGAAACGGAAATGATCGAACGCGGCCACATCGGCGCCCGCCAAGACGCCGCCGGTCGCGTGCGTCAGCTTCGACGCGTTGCCGTCGCCGCCTGTCCGGCCCCATGCGCCGTAGCCCTGGCCCCAGACGGCGAACCGATCCGCGCCGAGCGCCGGCATCGGCCCACGAACGGCGGGAGAGCGGTCAGCCGTGTAGCCATAGCTCAGCGTCGGCATGACCGGGGCGCCGACCCCTCCGAAGGCCGCACGAAGCCGGTCGTTGACCGCCGCACGCAGCAGCCAGCTCTCATCGATCAGCGCCGTCCTGGCAGAGGCATGGATTTCCCCGGAGATCTGATTCAGGGCGGCGCGGGCCGCGCCGATGGTCGCCTGATTGTAGATCCCGCTCTGCACGGGATCTCCACCCGGCAGGCTATCGACGCTGTTGCCGACCTCGACCTCGTTCGGCGTCGAGCCAATGCCTCCGGCTGTGGCGGTCTGGACCACCGTCAAATAGGCGTTGTTGGCGTCATAGCTGTCGCGCAGGCTCAGGAAGGGCGTCAGCACCTGCTCCGGAAAGCCATAAGTACCCGTCAGCCCGCCGGCCGAGGACAGGATCGTGTAGCGCTGCCCTCCGACATAGGGAATGCCAGTATAGTTGATGACCGATAGTCCCGCGCCACTCGCCAACGTCGCGCTGCCATTGACCCGGATCAGGTCCGAGGTGACGCTGCCGGGGTCGACCTCGACCTGATAGGTCGAGCCGGCCGCTTGTGCGAATGCACCGTTGATCGTCAGCGTGCCGATCGAGTTGCCTGGCGCGACGGTGGCACCGGACTGGATCGTCGTGGCGCCAACCGTGCCCGAGCCGCCGAGCGTGGCTCCCGATGCAACCGTCACGGCCGAAGTGGCAAGCGAGCCGTTCACCACGAGCTTGCCGGCCAACACGTTGGTCGACCCTGCGAAGTCGCCGCTGCCAGTCACCGTCCAGGTACTGCTGCCCGCTTTCTCCAGCGTCTCGAAGTTGCGGTACTGCGCGGCCGGACCGATGGCAGAAACGTCGAAGCTGGCATCGGCGACGCCGCCGAGCCGCAACACGTCGTTGGACCCAGCCGCGCTGGCGACGACGTTGCCCACGATCAGCGAACCGGCCCGAAGCTCGAGGCTGAGGAAGCTCGTTGCACCGCTTCCGACGAGGATAGCGCTATCCTGGCCCGTTCCAGCCCTGATCGTGCCGCTGTTGATGATACCGACGCCAGTTGACGTGCCGCTGCTCCAGATGCCGTATCCGCCGTTTCCGCCTTCGATGACGCCCCTGTTGTCGAAGCTATCGAAGCCGGAGCTACCCCAAAGCACGCCGGAGGTGAGAACCGAGGCGGTTGCACCGGTGCCTCCGCGGATCGTACCGGTATTGACCAGCGTGTTGCCCGCGCCGCCGATCACCTGAAGGCCGGCGCCTCCGGCTGCCGTCGCCGACGACCCTCCCTGGATGAGCCCGGTGTTGGTCAGCGAGACACTGGCGAGTTCAAGCCCGACGCCTCCCTGCTGCGGGCCGCGTCCGTCGCCAGCCTGCACGGTGCCATTGTTGACGAACGTACCATTCTGGACACGGGCACCGGCTCCACCTCGTCCACTCACCGCGTAGCCGTCGCCGCCCGTCAGCGTCCCATTGTTTACGATCTGCGGACCGGCGCCGGTTCCGATAGCGAAAAGCCCATAGCCTCCGGTGGCATTGGCACCTGCCGTGCCGGTGCCGCCCAGATAGCTGCCCAGCAGGGTGATGCTTCCGCCGTTCAGGTTCCTGAACTGGAGAGCGCCGCTGTTGTTCACCCCCGGAGGGCCGCCCAGCGTAAAGCCCGCAGTATCGATCGTGATCGCCTTGGCCGGGATCGGCAGCGCCACCGTGCTGATGGCGAAATCACCGGTCAGCGTAATCGTCGAACTGGCGTCCGGGCTGGCGTTGGCGGCGTTGATCGCCGCGCGAAGCTCGGCATCGGTGCCAGCCGTGAAATCACCCGCGAGAACTGAGGACGAAGCCAATGCGGCAACGCTGACAGTCAGAAGAAGCCTTCCGGCTCCGAAACCCTTCGAGCCTGCGCGCATCAAGTCCCCCGTAGCCAGCGCCGTCGACGATTCGAGCAGCGTGTGATTATGGCTAGGGTCGGCGCGTTAAGGACATGTTAAGTCCTGTGGCGGAACCCGCATCCCAGGGTTGCACGAAGCGCAGGACCTAACGTCAGCTTGAACCCCGTCCTTGTCCGTCGCTATCGCCTCTGCCGCGACAGCCCTTTCGCCGCCAGAGCCGCCTCATAGGCGCGCATCTTCTCGTCCATCTGCTCGCCGAGCTCGCGCAGATAGTCCCAGGCGTAGATACCCGTATCATGCATGTCGTCGAAGCCGAGCCTGACCGCGTAGTGCCCGACCGGCTCGACTTTCAGGATCTCGACCGCGGCCTTGCCGGCAACGATCGTCTTCTGGCTCGGATGGTGGCCCTGCACCTCCGCGGAAGGGCTTTCGACCCGCAGCAGCTCGGCCGGCAGCGCGAAGCTTGCGCCGTCGTCGAAGCTGACGTGGAGCGTGCGGCGGTCCTTGGCGAGACGGATCTCGGTCGGCCAGGATGACATGATCGTGCGCCTTCTTTCGTCGCGGATGGCAGCCATGCGCTTGACCTCAGACGCATCGGTGCCAATGTCTCGCTATAGCAATGTGAAGAAGCGCCTGCATCCCATGCGGAGCGGGCGCCGCAGCCGGAGTTGAGGCAGACGTGCTGCTCGACGACATGAAGCCGCTGACGCGGGCGCCGTTGGTCGACCCGTTCGGCCGCACGATTTCCTATCTGCGCATCTCGGTGACGGATCGCTGCGATTTCCGCTGCGTCTACTGCATGGCCGAGAACATGCAGTTCCTGCCGCGCAAGGAGCTGCTGACGCTGGAGGAGCTCGACCGGATCGCCAGCGCCTTCGTCGCGCGCGGCACGCGCAAGCTCAGGCTCACCGGCGGCGAGCCGCTGGTGCGGCGCGACATCATTAGCCTGTTCCGCTCGCTCTCGCGCCATCTCACCTCCGGCGCGCTCGACGAGTTGACGCTGACCACGAACGGCTCGCTGCTGCATAAATATGCCGACGAGCTCGCCGGCTACGGCGTGCGCCGCGTCAACGTCTCGCTCGACACGCTCGACCCTGACAAGTTCCGCGAGATCACCCGCCGCGGGGATCTCAACGTCGTGCTCGGCGGCATCGAGGCGGCGCGCAAGGCCGGCATCCGGGTCAAGATCAACGCCGTGGCGCTGAAGGGCGTCAACGACGACGAGATCGAGCAGTTGATGCTCTGGTCGCATGGGCTCGGCATGGACCTGACGCTGATCGAGGTCATGCCGATGGGCGAGATCGAGGTCGGGCGCATCGACCAGTACCTGCCGCTCTCGGTGGTGCGCGGCAACCTCGCCGAGAAATATTCGCTGGTCGACGACCCCTACCGGACCGGCGGGCCGGCGCGCTATGTCCGCGTCAAAGAGACCGGCGGACTCGTCGGCTTCATCACCCCGCTGACCCATAATTTCTGCGAGAGCTGCAACCGCGTGCGCCTGACCTGCACCGGCACGCTCTATATGTGCCTGGGCCAGGAGGACGCCGCCGATCTGCGGGCCGCCGTGCGCTCCTCGAAGGACGACGCCCTGCTCTTCCGCACCATGGACGAGGCGATCGCCCGCAAGCCCAAGGGCCATGACTTCGTCATCGACCGCCGCCATGCGCGCCCCGCCGTCGGCCGACATATGAGTGTGACCGGCGGCTGAGCACGGCAGGCGCCCTTCCCTTGACCGGCCGGGCGAATGCGGTAACCGTCGGGACCATGGCGGGGCGGTTGCGTTCAATGGTTCAGGTAGCGGTGCGCCGGCTGGGGGCAGCTGGCCGCGCGCTCCATGAGGCTGCGCGGCAGACACACGCTGCCCGGCTGCTCATCATGGCCGCACGGCTCCGGCGGGAAACACCGCTGGTCGCCATCCTGGTCGCGGCGACCCTGCTCTTCTGCCTCCATCTCGGCTGGTCGACCGGCCGCAATGTCCATGCGGTGCTCCTGCCCGCCTCGCCGACGGGGATCGGCGCGACGATCGCCGGCCTCGTCGCGGGACTTGCGGTGCTGGAACTCGCTGCAGCCTTCGCCGTGACCCTGATGACGGCCGGGCTGCAGCTCGCCTACGACACCGGCCGGCATTGCGTGCTCGCCCTGCTCGCGATCACCAGCGCCTTCGCGCTTGCCGGGCTGACCTGGCGGCTCTGGGAGCTCGATACCGCCGCTCTCGCCGGCACGATCCTGCCCGTGCTCGGCACGGCCGGGCTCCTCGTGCTGACGATCTGGTTCGAGCGCGCCTATCTGCGGCCGGCCTATCCCGGCTTTCGCGACTTCTGGGTCGATGTCGTCGATGCCCGCCATTTCCTGATGCGGTCTGCCCATGGCGAATGAGAACGGCAGCGCCGAGCCGCAACGGCGCAGCAGCATCGCCCCGATGACGGCGCATCACCTCGCCGAGTCGGTCAAGGCCGGGCATCACGGCGCCAGCGATGCGATCGAAAACCAGCCGCCAGCCCATGCGACGATGCTGTCGCAGACCGAACAGACGCTGATCGCCCGCGCCCGCGAGCATTTCACCACGATCCGCCAGGAGGCCGCGGCGAGTCTGAATGCGCTCCAGGCCGAGGTAGCGGGCCGTCGCGAGCTTTTCACGCAGCAGCGCTTCGAAGGCCGCGTGCGCGGCGTCGAGGCGACCATGCGCGCCGCCCTCAACAAGCATGGCAGCGAGCTTGAGCAGCGCGTCTACGATGCGCTGCGGGCCAAGCGCGAATACGCCTTCTTCAACTACGAGAACAAGCGCCGCGCCGATCCCAAGCTCGACAAATGGCAGTTCATCCTGTTCTTCCTCGTCGTGCCGCTGGTGATCGAGAGCCTGCTCAACGGCAATTTCTTCGCCGAGGCCAGCGATTTCGGCCTTGTCGGCGGCGCGGCGACGGCCGTCATCATCTCGGCGCTGAACATTTCGCTCGGCTTCTTCATGGGGGTCGGGCCTGCGCGCTACTGCCAGCATGTGAAGAGCTCGCACCTGTTCTGGGCGCTGCCGGCCTATGCGGGGATGATCGCGCTGATCGTGCTGTTCAATCTGGCCGTCGGCCATTACCGCGAGATGCTGATCGCCAATCCGGATGCGCGCTCCTTCCAGGTAATGCCGCGGATGCTGGAGAACCCCTTCGCGATCTACGATCTGAAATCGGTGGCGCTGGTCATCATCGGCTGCATCGTCGCCTTCGTCTCGGCGACCAAGGGCTATTCGGCCTTCGGCAGCTATCCGGGCCACGCCGCGGCCTACAAGCGCTGGCGGCAGCGCTGGGGCGCGGTCGAGGAGGAACGCCGTCGGCTCGACGGCGAATTGCTGCCGGAGCTGGAGGCGCTGAGGACGCAGATCGACGGCTTCCGTGAGGACTGCCGCGACGAGCTCGGCAAGCTCCAGGGCCTGAAGGCCAAGGCCGAAAAGACGCGCGACATCTACGTCTCCCGCCTCGGCCAGCTACGCGCCGCGAAGGATGCGGCGATGATGCAGTATCGCGAGGCGAACCTGCGTGTGCGAACGGACCTGCCGCCGGCCTATTTTGCGCAAGCCCTCAACCTGGCCGAGATCGACCAGCCCGGCGAACTGCCGGAATATGTGGCGGCCCGGCGCCAGATCGAGGATTTCGAGCAGCAGCTCGGCACGATGCCGGCGCTGATCGAGGCGACGCTGAAGGACCGGCTCGTGCTGCTGCGCGGCATCGACCTCGCCGGCGAGGTCGAGCAGGTCAAGCTGCGTGCGGCGCAGGCCGGGCGCGAGGCCTTCGAGCGCGACGAGGCAGCGCAGAAGCAGGCGGCCGAGGAATTCGCCGCCATGCCGCGCTAGGCTCAACTCATGAAGACCGAGAACTGGGCGATCGTCGCCTCACTGCTCGCCGGCGTCGCCCTCGTCGGCTTCTTCGCCGCCCCTTCCCTGTTGCGCGGGCCGCCGCGCGACCAGGAGACGCTCTGCCCGAAGACCGGCCCGGTCGGGCAGACGCTGATCCTCGTCGACAAGAGCGACCCCTGGAGCGAGGTCCAGGCCGGGCGCCTCAAGGCGCTGGTCAAGCAGGTCGGCGACGAATTGCCGGCCGACCGGATGCTCTCGATCTATGTCTTCAACGACGTCTTCGAGCCCGGCTTCCCCGCGCTGATCTCGCTCTGCAACCCCGGCAAGACCGCGAGCGAGTTCATTGGCAACCCGCGGCGCGAATACGTCAAATGGGTCGAGAAGTTCGGCCGCCCGCTCGACGACGCCCTGAAGGTCCTGACCCAGCCGGGCAAGGGCAACCAGTCGCCGATCGTCGAGGCGATCGGCGACGTCGTGGCGCGCCGCGAGAACCGGGTCGAGGCCGGCGATCGCAAGCTGCTGATCGTCTCCGACATGCTGCAGAACTCGAGCCAGTACACGATGTTCGGCAACGGCGCCGGAGCGCGCGACCCGGAGAAGCTCAGGCAATTGCTGGCAAAGGTCTGGCAGCACTCCGGCGCCGCGAGCTGGACGCTGAGCGTGCACCAGGTCCAGGGGCTCTACGAGCCCCAGCGCCTCGAGCAGGCCGCCGGCCTCTGGCAGCAAGCGCTCCGCAAGATGGACGTCAGCGTGAACTGGGACAGGCTGTGAGGACCCTTCAGAGCCGGTAGGCCATCCTCACCCCGCCCCAATGGCGGCCGCGCACCCTGACGGGAGCACCGATCTCGCTGAAGACCTCCGGACCGCGACCGACATCCTGCAGCGAGCGCTGCGCGAGGAAGGGGCGGACCGAGCGGCCGAAACCGATGCCGACGCGATCGTCGAAGATGCGCCGGTTGCGGACATAGGTCTCGTTCCACGCCGCCTCACCGCGCCGCGGTGGCAGCGAAAATGCGGCATTGTGGACCGGGACGTAGCCGTTCCTGTCCCCGACCACGGCGAAGGCCAGGCGCGGGTCGCTCGCGAGCGTGCCGGCAAGGACCGGCGGAAGGACCGCTTCCAGCGCCGGCAGACTCGGGCTCAGATACTGGCGCGGCTCGCTGTCCTCGACGGCAATGTAGCGGGTCAGGAACAGCTCGCTCTCGCTGGTCAGCCCCTGGTCGAGGGCCGTTTCCATGGCGCTGCCGATCCTGCGCGCGAAATCCTGAGCATGCTCGATCAAGGGCCGGTAGGCACGCTCGATCTCCTCCATCGCGAGCGCCAATGCATCGCTGCCCGCCACTGCATCCGGAGTAAAGGCAATGTGCAGCCCCCGGTCGCTGACCGCCGTCATGCGGCACGGCAGCGTCGGCAGGCCGTCGATCGTCACATTCCCGGAGGCCCCGGACCAGCGCCGCGCCTCCGGAGCGTCGGCGAGCAGGGCGCCGCCGCGGCCGAGATCGATGACCTCCCCGGCAATGTCCATGTCGCCGAGCGAGAGGCGCGCCCGGCGCGCTGCCGGGAAACGGTCGTAGCGGCGCCTGTCGGCAAAGGGCGAATGCCGGAGCGTCGGCTTGAAACGCCGCAGCATGTTGCCGACGACCCGTCCACCACGCTCGGTCGCGCGGCGGACCTGCTCGCTCTCCAGCATGGTCGCCTGCGCGATGCGGTCGATCTCGTCAGCTCGCCGGGCGACGCCGTTGACGAAGTCGGCCGTCTCGCGCGCATTGCGGGAGAGTTCCGCCGTCGTCGTCGCCTGCTCCTGGGAGGCGGTGCCGATCAGCCCCATGATCGGGTTGACCTCGCGCACGATCTGGAGCGCGTCGTTGACGATCTCGGTCGAGCCCTGCGCCGCCTCGGTGAGCCGGTCGACGCGGGCGCGGATCAACTCGGCCGCTTCGCTGACCTCGACCGACAGCGACTTGACCTCATGGGCGACGATCCCGAAACCGCGCCCGGCCTCACCGGCGCGCGCAGCTTCGATGGCCGCGTTCAGTGCCAGCAGATTGGTCTGGCGGGCAATGTCGGCGATCGAATCGACGATGCCGCGGATTTCTCCGGTCGCCGCCGCAAGACCGTCGAGCATCACCGTCGCCTCGCCAGCGCGCGACACCGCGGCGTCGAGCCTGTTGCGCAGGCTCGCCAGCGACAGGTCGACCTTCTCGGCGACATCCGAGACCTGCTGGCTCGCAGCCGCCAGCGCGGAGGCGTTCTCGTTGGCCGACACCACAGCCACGCGCATGCCGCCGGCACTTTCGAGGATGTTGCGCGAACCGTGCTCGAAGCCGGCGGACAGCTTGCCCGCCTCACCGAGTTCGCATGTCAGCTTATGCATCGCAGCGAGGATCTCGGCCTCGATGTCGTCGACGGCGGCGGAAACGGTTGCGCTGTCGGGGACGAAGACCGCGGGCGCGCTGCCGGCAACCTCGACCGGCTGCGTGATGGCGGGCACGTTGCTCTCGACGTTTTTGCCGGCACCGAACCAGCGCCGAATCCTGCCCGTCATGCGCCCCTCGATCTCACCCAGCGTCACGCCCATCCTTATTGCGGCGCTCCGTTAACAAAGGCTTCCACCGACCGCGCATCGGCCCGGCTTCCAGCACGATGGACCGGCTTCGCAACGCCCTGTATGGCTTGGCTTTCCGGGTTTCGGGGCAAAGGGCATGAGCCAGCACAGCTATGACGTCATCGTCGCCGGCGTCGGCGCCATGGGATCGGCCGCCTGCTGGCACCTCGCACGCCGAGGGCTCAAGGTGCTCGGGCTGGAGCGCTTCGACCTCGGCCATACGATGGGCTCTTCGCACGGCCTCTCCCGCATCATCCGCCTCGCCTATTTCGAGGGCTCGCACTATGTGCCGATCGTCCGCCGGGCGCATGAGCTCTGGCGCGAGACCGGCGAACAGGCCGGGCTGAAGCTGCTGCACGTCACAGGCTCGCTCGATCTCGCGCCGGAGGGCGGCGGCCCCGTCGAATCCTCGCTGCAATCCTGCCTCGACCACGGGCTGACCCACGAGGTGATCGACGCCGCGGAGGTGATGCGCCGCTTCCCCGGCTTCCAGCTCCCGGCCGGGCATCTCGGCCTGTGGCAACCGGATGGCGGCTTCGTCGCGTCCGAGAAGGCGATCTACGCCCATGTCGGACTGGCGCAGGCCCATGGCGCCGACATCCGGACCAACGAGCCGCTGCTCGACTGGACCCCGACGGCACAGGGCGGCGTCATGGTCCGGACCGAGCGTGGCAGCTATTCCGCCGGGCGGCTCGTCATCACCTCCGGCGGCTGGATCGCCGACGCCGTGCCGGCACTCGGCCAGCGCGTCGCCACGGTGAAGCAGGCGATCGGCTGGTTCACGACGCGGCGGCCCGAGCTGTTCCGGGAGGGCGCCTTCCCCGTGTTCATCCTTCACGTCGACGAGGGCAACTTCTACGGCTTCCCGCTCTACGAACATCCTGGCTTCAAGCTCGGCGGGCCGCATTTCGGCCGCGAGCCGATGGATCCGCGCGAGCCGGACCGGACGCCGAGCCCGACCCAGGTCGCGATGATCCGCGAATGCCTGGCGCGCTATATCCCCGACGCGGCCGGCGAGCCGCTGACGCTCAAGGGCTGTGTCTACACCGTCTCGCCGGACGAGCATTTCATCGTCGATGCGGTGCCGGGCGTTCCGCAGGCGGTCTTCGCCTCGGCCTGCTCCGGTCACGGCTTCAAATTCGCCAGCGCCATCGGCGAAATCCTGGCCGATCTCTCGACGGTCGGCCAATCACCCTTCGACCTCGCCCCCTTCTCGCTCTCCCGCTTCGACGCGTAAGCGACTTTCCGACAGGACAGCGCCTTGGCCAGCGCAGCCGACAATCGCCGCGGCATTCTCTTCATGCTCGCGGCCATGACGCTCTTCGTCTGCAACGATACGCTGATGAAGCTCGCGCGGGAAATCTACCCCGCCGGGCAAGCCCTGACGCTGCGCGCCGCATTCGCGGTCGTGATCGGCCTCGCCCTCGTCTTCGCCGTCCGGGAAAACGACCGCCTCGCGATGATGTTCAAGCCGCGCGTCGTCCTGCGCGGCCTCCTGGAAGCGGCCAGCGCGCTCGCCTTCGGCTGGTCGCTCGGATTGCTGCCGCTCGCGACGATCACTGCGATCAACATGGCCTCGCCCCTGCTGATCGTGGTGCTCGCCGTCGCGCTGCGGATCGAGAGCGTCGGCTGGCGGCGGACGCTGGCGCTGATCGTCGGCTTCGTCGGCGTGCTGATCGTGGTGCGACCGGGAGCCGACAGCTTCGGCATCGCGGCGATCGTGGCCCTGATCAGCACGATCTTCACCGCCGGCCGCGACCTCTCCACGCGCATGATCGGACCGGAAGTGCCATCGACCGTGGTTTCACTGACGACGACCGTTCTCGTCGGGCTTCTCGGGGCAGGATTCGGCATCACGGAATCCTGGCTGCCCGTCTGGCGCCACGAGACGCTCTATGTGCTGCTGGCGTCGCTGCTCGTCACAGCCGGCACCTTCTGCATCATCAGCGCCTTCCGCCGCTCCGACGTCAGCGTCGTCTCGCAGTACCGCTATGCGGTGATCGTGATCGCGGCGCTGATCGGCTATCTCGTCTGGGGAGACGTTCCCGACGGCCTCGCCTTCGCGGGTATCGCGCTCATCGTCGGCAGCGGCCTCTACACCATGCACCGCCAGCGCAAGCGGCCCGATTCCCGGCTCAAGCTCGAGAAGCATCCCTGAACGGTCGTTGCCGCGGCCGGAACGCGAACGGGCCCGCAAGGGCCCGCTGCGACTCTGCGATGGAGATGGCCGCGGCTCAGCGCTGCAGACGGGCGATCAGGCTGGAGGTATCCCAGCGATTGCCGCCCATCTTCTGTACATCGGCATAGAACTGGTCGACGAGCGCCGTCACCGGCAGCTGCGCGCCGTTGCGGCGCCCCTCGTCGAGGACGATGCCGAGGTCCTTGCGCATCCAGTCGACGGCGAAGCCGAAGTCGAACTTGTCCTGGTTCATCGTCTTGCCGCGGTTCTCCATCTGCCAGGAACCGGCGGCCCCCTTGGAGATCACCTCCAGCATGGTCTCGACATCGAGCCCGGCGCGCTTGGCGAAGTGGATACCTTCGGACAGCGCCTGGACGAGGCCGGCAATGCAAATCTGATTGACCATCTTGGTGAGCTGGCCGGAGCCGGCCGGCCCCATCAGCTTGCACATCCGCGCGTAAGCCGCGATGACGGGCTCGACGCGGGCGTAGGTCTCGGGCGCCCCGCCGCACATCACGGTCAGCACGCCGTTCTCGGCGCCGGCCTGCCCGCCGGAGACCGGCGCATCGACGAAGCCGAAACCGCCCTGCTTGGCCGCCTCGGCGAGCTCGCGCGCGACATTGGCGGAGGCCGTGGTGTGATCGACGAAGACCGCGCCCTTCTCCATGCCGGCGAAGGCGCCGTTCTCTCCGATGGTGACAGAGCGCAGATCGTCATCGTTGCCGACGCAGGCGAAGACGATCTCCTGCCCCTTCGCGGCATCCGCCGGGGTCGGCGCCGAAAGTCCGCCATGCTGGGCCACCCAGTCCTGCGCCTTCTTCGGGTTGCGGTTGTAGACCGTGACCTCGTGCCCCTTGGCCCTGAGATGGCCCGCCATGGGGTACCCCATCACGCCGAGACCGATGAATGCGACTTTGGCCATGCCGAACTCCCGCTTTCCTTCTCCGAAGACCGTCCCGCTTTAACGCGTGGCAGGCGGGCAGGAAAGGCGGATGCGCGCCAGCCTCACATGCAGCTTGCCGGGTTGCGGCTGGAGGCCGCGCGGCTTAGCTCCATCTCATGACCATTTCGAACGACGGCGAATTGCAGGCGCTCAGGCAGATCGGCGCCATCGTGGCCCGCGCGCTTGCCGCCATGGGCAAGGCGCTCGAGCCGGGGATGACCACGGCGGAGCTCGATGCAATCGGACGCCGGTTGCTCGAGCGGCACGGCGCCCGCCCCGCCCCGGAGCTCGCCTACGGCTTCCCCGGCGCGACCTGCATCAGCATCAACGAGGAGATCGCGCACGGCATTCCCGGCGAGCGGCGCATTCAGGTGGGTGACCTCGTCAATATCGACGTCTCGGCGGAGAAGGACGGGTTCTTCGGCGATACTGGCGCATCCTTCCCGGTGCCGCCGGTCAGGCCGAGGCTCGAGCGCCTGTGCCGCGACGGCCGGCGGGCGCTCTGGGCCGGGATCGGGCAGGTCGGCACCGGGAAGCCACTCGCCGGCATCGGCCAGGCGGTCGGACGCTTCGCCGACAAGAACGGCTATACGCTGGTGCGCAATCTCGCGAGCCATGGCGTCGGCCGCTCGCTGCACGAGGAGCCGACCGAGATCGCGACCTGGCCGGACCGGCGCGAGCGCCGGACCATGACGGACGGGCTCGTCTTCACGGTCGAACCGTTCCTGTCGCTCGGCGCCGACTGGGCCGAGCAGGGCGACAGGGATCGCTGGACGCTCTACAGCGAGCCTTGCGCACCAACGGTCCAGTACGAGCATACCGTTGTCGCGACCCCGCGCGGCGCCGTCGTGCTGACGCTGCCGGGCTGAGAGCGCTTCAGCGCAGCGCCAGATGCCGGCTGAGCCGGAGTTCGGCCCGGTCCCAGATGCGCCGGATGATCTCGACCAGCACGAGATAGATCAGCGCCGCGTAGAGATAGATCGAGAGATCGAAGGACCGCGCGAAGGCGAGCCGCGTCGCGCCCATCAGGTCGAACAGCGTCACCAGCGAAGCGATCGCGCTCGCCTTGATCATCACGATCAGTTCGTTGCCGAGTGGGCGCAGCGCCAGGATCATCGCTTGCGGCAGCGCGACGAGGCGCAGCGTGGCCCAGCGGTGCAGGCCGAGCGAGGCGGCGCCCTCGAACTGGCCGCGCGGGATGGCCTGAATGGCGCCGCGCAGGATCTCGGCCTGGTAGGCCGCGGTGTTGAGCGTGAAGGTCAACGCTGCGCAGTAGAATGGATCGCGAAAGAACCACCAGAGGCCGATATCCTGCCAGAAGACGCGAAACTGGCCGAGGCCGTAATAGACGAGATAGAGCTGGCAGAGCAGCGGCGTGCCCCGGAAGAAGGTGGTGTAGCCGCCGACGGCGAGGCTCGCCCAGCGCGGGCCGTAGAGCCGGGCGATGGCAAGCGCGAGCGCCATGGCAAAGCCGATCAGCACCGAGATCAGCACGAGCTCGATCGTGATCCAGAAGCCCGACGCCATGCGGCAACCGTAGTTCTGGAGGACTTCGCTGCCGGCCAGCCAGCCGGGATACTCGCACCAGCTCATCGCATCGCGCCCCCGAAGGCGGCGAAGCCGCGATTGGCGCGCCGCTCCATCCGCCCGAGCGCCCTGGCCGAGATCAGCGAGAACACCAGATAAATCAGCATCGCCGCGCCGAAGAACAGGAAGGGCTCCTTCGTCACCACATTGGCACGGGTGGTGATGAACATGATGTCGGGCAAGGTGATGACCGAGACCAGCGAGGTTTCCTTCAGCAGCACCATCCAGTTGTTGCCGAGGCCGGGCAAGGCGACACGGATCAGCTGCGGCAGCACGACGAGGCGGAATGCCTGCGCCTTGCTCAATCCCAGCGCCGCCGCGGCCTCGCGCTGGCCTTTCTGGATCGCGTTCAGCGCACCGACCCAGACCTCGCTGGAAAAGGCCGACAGGACGACGCCGAGAGCGACCATGCCGGCCACGAAGGGCGGCATGCTGAAGGAGCCCGGCAGGCCGAGCTTCTGCCACAGATGCTGGAGCAGCAACTGCACGCCGAAATAGATGATGTAGAGGGTCAGCAGCTCGGGAACGCCGCGGAAGATCGTGGTGTAGAGCGTCGCGACGGCACGCAGCACGGCGCTGTCGGAGCGCTTGCCGAGCGCGACGAGGAGGCCGAGCGCAAGGCCGAAGGGCAGCGTCGCAAGCGCAATCGAGATGGTGACGCCGGCGCCCTGCAGCAGGGCCCAACCCCAGCCCTCGGGCCCGAAACCGAGCAGGGCGAATTTGTCGAGCATGCAGTTGCCGGAACAGGAGAGGCTGGAGCCCGCCGGCCTCTCCGGGCCGACGGGAACGGATCAGGACTGCCGGCTCAGTCGTATTTGAACCACTTGTCCTCGAGCTTCTTGTGCGAGCCGTCGGCCATCGTCTCGGCAATCGCCTTGCTGATCATCTCCTTGAGGGCAGTGTCCGACTTGCGGACGGCGCCGGCCACGCCGGGGCCGTGAATGGCGTCATCCCGCTTCACCTCGGCGATCTTGCGGCAGCAATCCTTGCCCTTCCCCTTGAGGAAATCGGCCAGGGCGAGCGCATCCGCGACGATATAGTCGAGGCGGCCGTTCAGCAGGTCCAGATTGGCTTCCTCCTGAGTCGGATACAGCCGGATATCGGAATCCTTGTAGAATTTCTCGAGATAGTTGGCGTGGATGGTCGAGCCCTGCGCGCCGACCGCCTTGCCCTTGAGCGCGGCGGGCGAAATATCGTCCGACTTGGTGCTCTTGGGTCCAATCATCCAGATCGGCGTCTTGCTGTAGACCGATGTGAAGTCGACCTGCTTCTTGCGCTCGTCGGTCGCGTTCATGCCGGCGAAGATGACGTCGTACTTGTTGGCGAGCAGCGCCGGGATGATGCCGTCCCAGTCCTGCACCACCCAGGTGCACTTCACCTTCATCTTCTCGCAAAGCAGGTTGCCGTAGTCGATCTCGAAGCCCTCGAGCTCCTTCTTGGCGTTCAGGTTGTTGTAGGGCGGATAGGCGCCCTCCGTGCCGATGCGGATCTCCTTCCACTCCTTGGCCTGGGCCAGGGCGCCGGTCGCGCCTGCAACCGTCAGCGCAGCAGCGGCGATCAAACGAACGAAACTCTTCATGGTGCCTCCCGCAAGGTCGAAGGCGCCGCCGCACTGTTGTGATCTTCCCCAGCGGCGCCCCGTGCGCACAGATTGGGCGCAGTTCGATGGTGCCCGCAAGAGGGCAGGCGCGGCTTTTGAAGGCGAAGCCGCTGAAATATGGCGCAGGGTAAGCCGCTGTTCCGGCTGCCCAAAAGGCTGCCGGGCCATTGTCCATGCGGCGAAAGTCGAGGTCAGCCGCGGTGCCGGCGCTCGTCGAGGACCGCGAGAATCCAGATCGCGAGGCCGCCCAGAGCCAGGCCGGCACCGACCCAGCCGGTCGAGGTCCAGCCGAAGCCCGCCGCGATCGCGAGGCCGCCGAGCCACGGGCCGAGCGCATTGGCGGTGTTGAAGGCGCTGTGGTTGAGCGCGGCCGCCAGCGTCTGCGCGTCGTCGGCGACGTCCATCAGCCGCGTCTGCAGCATCGCCCCCAGCCCGCCGCCGCTGCCGATCATGAAGACGACCAGGGAGACCGCCCAGATATTGCCCGCCGCGAAGGGAAAGGCTGCGAGCCACAGCGCGCTCCAGAGCAGCAGCCCCGCCGTCGCAGGAACCAGCGCCCGATCGGCGGCCCAGCCGGCAAAGAGCGTGCCGGCGGTGAGGCCGAGCCCGAAGGCGACGAGCACCACCGGCACGACGGCCGGCGCCACTCCCGTCACCTCCATCAACGTCGAGGCGACGTAGGTGTAGACCGCGAACAGCCCTCCGAAGCCGATCGCACCGGTGGCGAGCGTCAGCCAGACCTGCCGGCGCCTCAGCGCTCCCAGTTCGCGCAGCGGGCTCGCGCCGGGCGCCACCGCATCGCGCGGCGCGAACAATGCGACCAGCAGCACGGTCAACATCGCAAGCGCCGCCACGACCGCGAAGCCCGCGCGCCAGCCGAGCGCCTGCCCCATCCAGCTCGCCACCGGTACGCCGAGGATCGTGGCGACCGTCAGGCCCAGCATGACCCGTGCGACCGACTGGGCGCGCCGGTTCGGAGGCGAGAGCGAGGCGGCGACCAAGGCCGCGACGCCGAAATAGGCGCCGTGCGGCAGACCGCTCAGGAAGCGGAAGGCCAGCATCCAGTGATAGCTCGGCGCGAGCGCGCTCAAAAGATTGCCGAGGGCGAAGACCCCCATCAGAGCGATCAGCAGCGTCCGGCGCGGCACCCGCGCCGCCAGCACCGCAATCAACGGCGCGCCCACCACAACCCCAAGCGCATAGATGCTGATGACGTGCCCGCCCGTCGGCTCGTCGACGCCGAGCCCGGCGGAGAAAAAGGGCAACAGGCTCATCGAGGCGAATTCGGTGGTGCCGATCGCGAACCCGCCCATTGCGAGCGCAAAGATCACCAGGCCAACCGGAACCGTCGCGGGCGCGGAAGCGGTCAGGCTGCGATCATGCGCGGCAAGGGTCATCGTCGGGGGCTTTCGGAAAGGGCTCGGGCGCGATGCTGCGCCGCAACATCAAATAGGCGCGACAGGGACGTCATGACAACCGTCGAATCCCTCTCCACGCATGTCCCGCACGCATACCGCACTGCAGCAAGCTCGCGGTCTCCCGCTGTGCCGCAGCAGGCTATAGGATCGGCGTTCCCACTCCGCTCGCGAGAAGCGCATGCTGCCCTGGACCGTGCTCGACACCGCCGATCTGCCCGATGGCAGCGGCACGCTGCGGCTGAAGCAGCGCGGCGGCGAGTTCTCGATCATGCTCGGCAGCAACGAGTTGATGAACAGCAGGCTGAGCGGGTCGGAGGAAGCGCTGGCGCGGCTGGCCTGCGAGCGCCTGCGGCAGCGCCCCCCTTCCCTGCTCATCGGCGGGCTCGGCATGGGCTTCACGCTGCGCGCGGCGCTCGCCGCGCTGCCGGACGCGGCGACGATCGAGGTGGCCGAGCTGATCCCGGCCGTGGCCGGCTGGGCGCGCGGGCGGATGGCACCGGTCTTCGCGGGCTGCCTCGACGATCCGCGGGTGACATTGACGATCGGCGATGTGGCCGCGGTGATCGCAGCCGGCCGGGCTCGCTATGACGGCATCCTGCTCGACGTCGACAACGGTCCGGAAGGCTTGACCGTCGCAGCCAACGACCGGCTCTACGGCCTTGCGGGCCTCGGCGCAGCCAAGGCGGCGCTGCGCCCGGGCGGCGTGCTGGCGGTCTGGTCCTCGGGCCCGGATCACGGCTTCACCCGCCGGCTGCGGGATGCCGGCTTCGCCGCAGACGAGATCTCAGTGCGCGCGAGCCGCTCGCGCCGGGGCGCGCGCCATGTGATCTGGCTCGCGACCCGCCGCTGAACGGAGATCGGAGGGCGGGCTGCGAGACCTCTCCCGAGCGCGCTACGGCAACCGGCAGAGCCCTTCGCAGCCGGGCTTGCCCGCGGCCGCCACGAAGGTCGACACCGCTTTTTCCGCGGCAGGCTTCAGGACCGGCTTGGCCGCGTGCAGCGCCGTGACCAGCGCCTTGCGGTCCGGCGGGGCGATGCCGGCCACGACGGACGCCGCGCTCTCCGCGAGTGCATTCGCCAGCAGCGTCTGGTTGGGCTCGCGCAGCGCGGGATTGCGCAGCAGCAGAACGGCGCCGGAAACGATCTCCAGCAGGCCGAGCCGCATCTTGCGCAGCCCCTGGATGCGCTCCTCCGTCCGCTCCTCCTTCTTCAGATGGGCGTCGAAATCGTTGACGGCCTCCACGGAGGCGGCGATCGCCTTCAGCAGGAAGGCACGCGAGCGGACAATCTCGTCCTGGTACTCTACCGTGTTGCGGGCAGAATCCGGCGCCTTGCCCGGATCGGGCGAATAGAGCTCGTAAGCCTGCAGAACGCGCGTCTGCTTCTGCACGATATTGAGGAGCCCCGGGACGTCGGCAGCCGTATACGGCCCCTTGCCCAGGATCGCGGCTTCGTTCCAGACATCCTCCAGCACCTTGCCGTCGACCGGATCGGCCAGGCGCGGCAAACCGCCCTTGCCCCGCTCGACCTTGATCATGCTGTCGAGGGCGTCGACCGAAGCGTCGATATAGGCCGAGCCGTTGGGCGGCACCTCGGCGCGCGCCGCGAAGCCGAGCAGGCACACGCCGCCGATGGCGGCGATCCGGGCTATCGAACGTCGCATCATCATGGTCTTCCTTTTCCTGCAGCGCGCGCCTCGGCCAGCAGGCAGAGTTCGGTGAAGAGCACCTGCGCCGCGCATTGCGCCGTATTGCTCGTGGAATCGTATTGCGGCGCGACCTCGACGACGTCGGCGGCGACGATGTCTCGTCCCTTCAAGCCGCGCAGGATCGCCAGCGCCTCGCGCGGCGTCAGCCCGCCGACCTCCGGCGTGCCGGTGCCCGGCGCAAAGGCCGGGTCGAGCGAATCGACATCGAAAGAGACATAGGTCGGGCCGTCGCCGATGACCGCCAGCGCCTTCGCGATCACGGCTTCGAGGCCGAGATCGTCGACCTCATTGGCATGGATCACCGTCATGCCGGACTCATAGGAGAACTCCCAGAGGTACTCCGCCCCGCCCCGGATGCCGATCTGAATGACGCGCTCGGGGTCGAGCACGCCGTCGAGCACCGCCTGCCGGAAGGGCCCGCCGTGATGGAATTTCGAGCCCTCGTAGGGGCCGGACGTGTCACAATGGGCGTCGATGTGGACCATGCCGACCGGGCGCCTGGCGCCGACCGCCCTGAGGATCGAATAGGTGATCGAATGATCCCCGCCGACCGCCAGCGGCGAGACGCCGGCCTCGACGATCGTGCGGAAGGTCGCCTCGATATCCTCGTGGCAGCTTTCCAGCGAGTAGCGGGAGCGGAAGGGCACGTCGCCGATGTCGGCCGCCTTGACCATGCCGAACGGCGCCGTGCCGAGGACATGGTCCATGGGCCCGATGCGCTCGATGGCGCGCACCGCGCGAGGCCCGAGCCGCGTGCCGGCGCGATTGGTCACGCCCAGATCCATCGGCAGGCCGATGATGGCGACGTCGAGCCCGCCGAGGTCCGCCTTGGACAGCGCATCGGGCCGGTAGGGAGCACCGATGAAGGTCGCGACGTCGGCGAAGGGCCATTTGCGCCTGTCGCCCTGGAACTGGTCGGCCGCGACCTTGGCGAAGCGAGGATCGTGAATGTCGCCGCCGCTCGCCCCGGCGTAGCGCGCCCGAAGCTTCCCGAGCTTGTCCTGATCCATTAGTGTCTCCCTCGCGGCACGCCCGCAACCGAGGCGTCAGCCGGCCCGACGCTCGAGCATGGTCACCGGCGAATCGTGATAGCAGGCAGACCCGAAGGGTGTGTACCCCAGTTTGGCGGCGACGCGCAGCGAAGCGGCGTTTTCCGGCGCGATGATGCAAACCGTGCGCTGGTGCCCGAAGGATCGCTCGAACCAGTCATGCGCCACCAGGCCCGCCTCGGTCGCATAGCCCCTGCCCTGCACGTCGCGCGACAAGACCCAGCCGGCCTCGGGAAACGGGTCGAACGAGGTGCCCAGCCCGCGATGGGCCTGCATCAACCCGGCCTCCCCGACCAGGCGCCCGCTCGCCCGCTCGATCACCGCGAAGAAGCCGTAGCCGAGAAGGGCCCAGTTGCCCGCGCTGCGCGTCAGCCTTTGCCAGGCCTCCTCGCGCGACAGCGGCTTGCCGCCGATGAAGCGCACCACCGCCGGGTCGGAACGCATCCGGTGGATCGCATCGAGATCCTCGCGGGAGGGGCGGCGCAGGAGGAGTCGCTCTGTCTCGATCATGCCGTCCTTAAACCAGCACGGCCGCCGCGAGCCAAGGCCGCGACGACCGGCATGAGAACCGCTTCCGCTACGGCGGTTTAGCCGAAAGTCTCAGTCCAGGCGGTTGAATCCCCTCGCGATTCATGCAGCCTTCGGCTAGAACCCCGGCGCATGCTCGGCATGTGCCGCGTCGCGCCCGTACAAGCTCGAAAAATCGAGTGACTTCCGAGGAGATGTCCCCCCATGAAGCGTCGTCAGTTCATCCAGACCGCGGCGGCCGGCGCGGCCGCCAGTGCAGTCGCCATGCCGGCGGTCGCGCAGTCGAATCCTGAAGTGAAGTGGCGCCTCGCCTCCTCCTTCCCGAAGTCGCTCGACACGATCTACGGCGGCGCCGAGGTCATGGCCAAGATGGTCTCCGAGCTGACCGACGGCAAGTTCCAGATCCAGGTCTTCGCGGCGGGCGAGATCGTCCCGGCGCTGCAGGCGCTCGACGCCGTGAGCAACAACACCGTCGAGATGTGCCACACCGTCTCGTACTACTACGTCGGCAAGGATCCGACCTTCGCCATCGCCGCCTCGGTGCCGTTCGGCCTCAACGCGCGCCAGCAGAACGCCTGGCTGTTCCAGAACGGCGGCAACGAGCTGTTCAACGAGTTCTACAAGAAGTTCAACGCCTACGGCCTGCCCTGCGGCAACACCGGCGCTCAGATGGGCGGCTGGTTCCGCAAGGAAATCAAGTCCACGGCCGACCTGCAGGGCCTGAAGATGCGCATCGGCGGCATCGCCGGCTCGGTGCTGCAGAAGCTCGGCGTCGTGCCGCAGCAGCTCGGCGGCGGCGACATCTACCCGGCGCTGGAAAAGGGCACCATCGACGGCGCCGAGTGGGTCGGCCCCTATGACGACGAGAAGCTCGGCTTCGCCAAGGTCGCGCCGTACTACTACTACCCGGGCTTCTGGGAAGGCGGCCCGACGGTGCACGCCTTCGTCAATCTGGAAAAGTGGAACGCGCTGCCGAAGGCCTACCAGGCCGCGCTGACCGCCGCCTGCACCTACGCCAACACGCAGATGGCGGCGAAGTACGACGTGGTGAACCCGGGCGCGCTGAAGCGCCTCGTCGCGGCCGGCACGCAGCTGCGCCCCTTCCCGCAGGACGTGCTGGAAGCGAGCCTCAAGGCCTCGAACGAGCTCTACTCCGAAATCTCGGCCAAGAACGCCGATTTCAAGAAGGCCATCGACGCGATGGCCGCCTTCCGCTCCGACGAATATCTGTGGTGGCAGATCGCCGAGCTGACCTTCGACGTCTTCCAGGTGCGCACCCGCGCGCGCTGACGCGCTCGACAGCCGGGTCCTACCGGCGGGAAACCCCAAAGCCCGGCCTCGGCCGGGCTTTTTTTCGGACGGAACGGACCAGGTCACGCGACCCCGCCCGTTTCATGCAGGCAGAACGAGACAGCAGACCTCTCCGCTAACATCCCGCCCGCAGCGCCACCCGTGGCCGATGGCGGCGGAGGCGCGCAGTTTCAGTTGGCGGTGCGCGCCCGATGTTCCTGAAGCCTCATCTGCATCTGACCGACGAGCCTCAGCAATTCGCTATGGGGCATCGTGACCGTCACGTCGCGATCGCCGACGGTGAGACGTAGATGGAACTCGCCGGTCAGCTCATCGCCGGTTGTTGGGCCGACTGCATCGACGGACGTGGCGGTCGCCTCCTGTTCTCCCGCAAGGCCGGCCGGGATGTCGATCTGGACCTCATCGCTCATTGGAGCGGGCATGTAGGCGATCAGACCGGCAGCCAGCTTCTCAGCCTGAAGCTGATCGAGCAGAAAGACCTGACTGTGCCCCGGCGCCGTGAACTTGAAGGCAACGTGATGCTGGCCCGCAGGCGTGATCCATTCCACATTTTCGATAAGAGCGGCATCGACGGTCTTCTGATCCGACATGACGTCTTCTCCTCCTCGGCCGGGACGCTCGACCCGAAGGCTGCAATCGTTGAGCGCGCTCCAAGGCGCTCGACCGCTTGTCGAACCGCCGCTTCCTGACCTTGTGCAAGATGGCCTGCGTGCCTGCCGAACCCATATCTTGCGGCGCCCGGCGATGGTCTTTCAACCCATGATCTGGACGACGATCTCGCGCAGCTCCTCGCGCGAAAGAGGAGAGGTTTCGGGCCTCCAATCCGGCAAGGATTTGGACGGCAGGGGTTGCGATGCCGCTGCCCCATGAGTTCGAGTCTTCTTATATTCGTATCGCGTTTTGTTCTTCATAGAGATTCATTGGCGCGCGTTCGATGCGCTGCCGGTCAGGCCGCCTGGCAAAGCCCAAGCGGCAGAAATACCGCCAAACGGCATTTCAATTGTCGGTAAAGAGGAGAAATCGGCCCAAGCATATCTGCCGAGGGCCAGCCTATCGCAGGCGCTCCACTCGTTACCGGCCCATTATGTCCGTTCCGCGATGGTTTCGCGGTCAGGGAAAGGCGTCGATCAGTCTGATCGCCGTCCCATGCCGGCACGATCCGTTCAGGTTTTTCTCGATGGCAGTCATTGCGCCTTCGACGGTCTTGAATGGACCCCGCCGGACATCGTTCATCTGAGGCAGTTCGTCCGCGGTCATCACGATCCAGAACTGGTCGTTGGGGTCTCGAACGATCGAGCAGATCGAGCGCTCCAGCAGGTCGGTAACGCCCCAGCGATTGGAGAGGTTGGGCCGTACGGTCGTATCCATTGCCGCCTCTCCTCGCGGAAGATCAGGATGAAACGCGTCGTGATCGAGCCCCGCTCTTGGCGGAGCCGCGGCGCGGCAGCGCGCTTTGAAGAGCGGACGCGGCTTCGGCATCGGCTGCCTCCTTGGCAAGCCTAAGGGCGCGCAACCTTGCAGTGCGCTCCCGGACCGCAAGCTGCTCGGCTCGCAGCGCCTCCAATGCGGTTTCGGCCTCGGCGCGACGCTGCGCCGCGAGCGTCGCCTTGCTCTGCGCCCGCAACTGCGCCTCCTCCGGCGAAATCCTGCTGCCTGACATCGACAACTCCTTCCAGGCACCCAGCCCGGCAACGCGTCAACGACGCTTCCCTGCGGTGCGAGCCTGCATGTATTGAACGGCCTCGAGCAGAACCTTGCGGGGCCGCTCCGCTTCGATCCTGGCCAGCTCGGCCTGAGCTGCAGCCTGGCGGGTCAGTTCTTCCAGATGCGCCAGTTCGGCGATGCGCTCGCGCTCAGCGGCCGCGAGACGCGCCTCGGCGGCACGCTCCGCGGCTTTGACCGCTTCGCGCGCGGACCGGGCGGTCGCGACAGCTTCCCGCTCGGCCCGGCGCTGGATCATGACCGGATCATCCGCCCTGGGACGAGCCTTGAATCGCTCCAGCAATGCCTTTTTGGCAGCGGTCGAACTGGCCTGACGATCCGCAAAGCTATGGGGACTGAAACTCAATCTGAACCCTCGCCTATCGCGGCTGCTGGGCAGAACGAACCGGACGCTCGACCCGCTTCGGTGCCGGGAGCAAACCTTCCCGCTGCGCCTGCTTCCGTGCAGCCTTGCGCGCACGGCGGATGGCTTCCGCCTTCTCGCGGGTCCGTCGTTCCGACGGCTTCTCGTAGGCGCGGCGCGCCTTCATTTCGCGGAACACGCCTTCACGCTGCATCTTCTTCTTGAGGACGCGCAGTGCCTGATCGACATTGTTGTCGCGCACCAAAACCTGCATGCGAAATTCCTTTCGACGACATGAAAAAGGGCCGGGCGAACCCCCGACCCTCGCAGCCATCCATCGCGATAGGATCCGGCGCCGACACATCCGCGGTCGCCACCTTGATCGAGTGTCGCAAGGGATAGCGATTCCGCTTACTCGGCCTGCAGATTATCCGCAGAGACCTTCCCGGAGCGCTTGTCCTGCACCAGCTCGTAGGAGACCTTCTGGCCCTCGGTGAGCGTGCGAAGCCCCGCCCGTTCGACGGCGCTGATGTGAACGAAGGCATCCTGGCCTCCATCTTCCGGCTGAATGAAGCCGAAGCCCTTATCGGTGTTGAACCATTTAACTGTGCCGCTGGCCATGACGACCTCCTGTAAAAGCGACCGGTCACGCGCCACGTATGTGACGCGCGTTTCGATTTGAGCAGGAAGTTCGTCAGCAATGCGTCCTATGACGCGGGGCCAATTCGTTCGGCCTACATCGATTTTTCTAAGATGCAACTTTCGGACTTCAATGTCAAATCCCGCGTGATTCAGGCCGTTATCTTCAGAAAAACATGTACAGATCAAATATTCAGAGTCACTCGCGCGCCTCGCTCGCGAGTGACCACGCGTCGGCATACTTGGGTCATGAGACATTCGACAGCGACGCGGCGTGGATCGGAAAGACGCAAACTGTCCGCACGCCAAGGAGCCTGCCGACCACCCCATTGCGACGAGTTGCCGCAATTCATGAAAAAAATACATGCACCCCATGCATTTTTGACTTGCATGAAGCGACAGACCTGATTTGCTGGCGCGACGCGACGATCGGATCAACCGGCGCGCAAACTCAGGGGGAAACATTACTGATGAAGCGTCGTCACTTTCTGACCGCAGCAGGAGCCGGCGCCGCCGCCGGCATCATCGCCAGCCCGGCCATCGCCCAGTCGATGCCGGAGGTCAAATGGAGGGTCACCTCCTCCTTCCCGAAATCGCTCGACACGATCTATGGCGCTTCCGAGGTCCTCGCGAAGGCGGTGTCGGAGGCGACCGACGGCAAGTTCCAGATCCAGGTCTTCGCCGCCGGCGAGGTCGTTCCCGGCCTGCAGGCCGCCGATGCGGTCACGAACGGCACCGTCGAGATGTGCCACACCGCTTCCTATTACTACGTCGGCAAGGATCCGACCTTCGCCTTCGGCACGGCGGTTCCCTTCGGGCTCAATGCCCGCCAGCAGAACGCCTGGTTCTACCATGGCGGCGGCATGGAGCTGATGAACGAATTCTACAAGAAATCGAACATCTACGCCTTGCCGGGCGGCAACACCGGCTGCCAGATGGGCGGTTGGTTCCGCAAGGAACTCAAGACGGCAGCGGATCTGCAGGGCGTCAAGATGCGCATCGGCGGCTTCGCAGGACAGGTGCTTAGCAAGCTCGGCGTCGTTCCACAGCAGATCGCCGGCGGCGACATCTACCCCGCGCTGGAGAAGGGCACCATCGATGCAGCCGAATGGGTCGGCCCCGCCGATGACGAGAAGCTCGGCTTCAACAAGGTCGCGCCCTATTACTACTATCCCGGCTGGTGGGAGGGCGGCGCGGCGCTGCACTTCTTCATCAACACCGCCAAGTGGGAAGAACTGCCGAAGACCTACAAGTCACTGCTGACCACGGCCGCCGGGCTCGCCAATGTCGACATGCAGGCGAAGTACGACGCCCGGAACCCGGCCGCCCTCAAGCGGCTGGTCGGTGGCGGCGCGCAGCTTCGCCCGTTCTCGCAGGACATCCTCGAAGCCTGTCTCAAGGCCTCGAAGGAGGTCTATGCCGAAACCAGCGCGAAGAACCCCGACTTCAAGAAGATCTACGAGGCGATGTCGGCGTTCCGCGGCGACGAATACCTCTGGTTCCAGGTCGCCGAATACACCTACGACAACTTCCTGATCCGCTCGCGCGTCTCGAATCAGCTCTGACAGAGAGCGACCTGCCGGCAACGGCCCACCTTGAAAACCCCGGCGCAAGCCGGGGTTTTTCGATGACCTCCCGCCGCCGCCTCTCGCGCCGGCTGCCGACACGCGCGGTCGGGGCCGCACGATATCGTGACGGCAAGCTGCGCACATGCCATAGGCGCGAATGCCATAACTGCGCCTTGCGGCACCGCCAGACTGCGTCGTCGCCACGGGAATCGACCATGCTCCGTCTCATCGCCCCCCTGCTTCTCGCCGCGCTGCCAGGCGCCGCCCTCGCCCAGTCGATCGGGCAGGCGCTGCCCGGCCGCGCGCAGCCGCGCGAGTCCTACAACAGGCCTGCGCCGGCTGCCCCAAAGGGCGCGCGCCCCTGCCCCGAATACGGTGCCGGCTTCGTGCGGCTGGAAGGCTCGAGCTTCTGCGTGCGCGCCGGCGGAGCCGTCCGGGCGGAAATCGGGAAGAGCTCGCGGAACGGCTACGGCAGCCGGGCAGACGGCATGCTCTATCTGGAAAGCCGCGGACAGACGGAGCTGGGGCCGGTCCGCTCGGTGATCAGCGTCCGGCGCGGAATCGACCGCAACCTCGACGCGGCCCCGTTTCGCTGAGGCCTCCTCCGTTCAGGCGATCAGCCGCGCGACCTCCCGCTGCAGAACCGGCACGAGCTCGGACTCGAACCAGGGATTGCGGCGCAGCCAGGCATTGTTGCGCCATGACGGGTGCGGCAGCGGCAACACGCGAGGCATGGCGGGGCGATCGAGCAAAGCGCGCCAGTCGGCGACGATTGCGGTGAGATCGCGGCCCTTCTGGTCACCGAGATGCCAGTCCTGGGCATAGCGCCCGATCGCCAGGACGAGCTCGATCTGCGGCATGGCCGCGAAGACGCGTGCGTGCCAGGTCGGCGCGCATTCGCGCCGCGGCGGCAGGTCGCCGCCCTTGGCGTCCTGGCCGGGAAAGCAGAAGCCCATCGGCACCACCGCGACACGCGCGGGATCGTAGAACACCGTCTCGTCGATGCCGAGCCAGCGCCGCAGCCGGACGCCCGACGGATCGGTGAACGGCCGACCGCTGGCATGGACACGGGTGCCCGGCGCCTGGCCGGCGACGCACAGCCGCGCCGTCGCCGAGGCCTGGATGACGGGGCGGGGCTGGTGCGGCAGCGGCGGCAGGCGGCGCGGCGCATCGCGGCAGATCCGGCAGGCCCGCACCGCGTGCAGCATGGCCTCCAGGCCTTCGTCAGCGGTCATCGCCCGCCATCTCGGCCCAGCGCGCCATCGCTCCGGCGGGCGCGGGCGCCATCCAGCGCCACCTTCGCCAACCGCGCGCGCGGAAGGGCCCGCGAAATCAGCCCGTCGCAGAACCAGTTCCCGGACTTGCGGCTGAAATCATGCGGGTCGCCGGGCTCGACACGGGCCAGCCCGTTGATCCGGCCGCTGGGGCGGCTGCGGATCACGTAGAGCGCTCCACTGGTCTCGATGGTGAAGCAATAGGTGCGGCGCTTGTCGGGCGGGCCGTAATAATAGCAGACGGCGTCCTCTGTCGTGGTCCAGCAGGCATCCGTGTTCGGGAGGTTGCGGTTGTGGCCGAGGGCCCGACCGTCGGGATGATGATATTCGCTGAACGGCAGGTTGGAGCCTGTGTAGCGCCCCGTGACGGTGTTCCCCTCGAAGGCTTGCCTGATCTGCGCGCCCGTCAGGCGCTCTGCCGCCCCGGCCGCGCCGGCGGCGAGCAGGGCAAGACCGGCGAGGATGCATCGGGCGGCGGACGGCTTCATCGCCGCGCCAGCCGCCGGCTCATCGGCGCGGCCGGCACCTGCGAGATCAGGCCGTCGCAATACCAGGGCTTGCCGTTGTCCGTGTGGTTGCGCGGATTGCCGATCTCGACCTTGGCAAGCGCGTTGACCATGCCGTTGCCGCTGTTGCGCAGCACGTAGAGATCGCCGCTGACCTCGACGGTGAAGCAATGGACCGTGCGGTTCTCCGGCGGGCCATAATAATAGCAGACCTGGTCGCGCTTGGTGATCCAACAGGCATCGGTGTTGGGCTGCCAGCCATTGTGGCCGAGCGCGCGCCCGTCGGCGGCATGGTATTCGGTGAAGAAGCCGCCATTGGTGTAGCGGCCGGTCACGGTATTGCCCTCGAAGGCCCGCTGGATCTGCTCGCCATTGAGGCGTTCCGCGGCCTGGGCCTGAAGCGCCAGCCCGCACAGCATCGACAGGAGGAGTGCGAGGCCGCGCATCACGCCTTCCAGCTCGGGCGGGCCGAGATTTCGCCATGCCAACGGCGGATGTGCACGAAATCCTCCGGCAGCGGGATGCGCGACGGCTTCATGAAGTCGATTGCGATGCCGGCGGTAATATCGGCCACGGTCAGGCTGTCGCCGCAGACGAAGGCATTGGCGGCCAGTTGCAGTTCCAGAACCCAGAGATGATCGTCGATCTGCTCGCGGTTGGCCTCGGCCCATTCCGGCACCTGGGCCTCGAGCTCCGCCATCGAGGGGTGGCTGTGGCGGAAGACGGACGCGACGCTGCCGAACAGGCCCAGCTCGATCCGGCGGTTCCACATCTCGATCAGCGCCTGCTCGCGAGCCTCCCGGCCGAAAAGCGGCGGATGCGGGTGCAGGCCCTCGACATAACGGCAGATCGCGATGGTCTCGGCCAGGGCAGTCCCGTCGTCGAGCTGGAGCACCGGCAACCGCTGCAACGGGTTGAGCCGGGTGAAGGCGGCGCTCTTGTGCTCCTTCTTCGCGATGTCGACCGGGACGAGCTCGGGCAGCGGCACGCCCTTCTCCGCAAAAAAGATGCGGACCCGGCGCGGATTCGGCGCGCGCCCGCCATCATAGAGCTTCATCCGACCCTCTCCGTCTCCGGCCGCACCGGATCACGGCCGGCACCGGACGGTCAACCGTATCCTCGTGGTTCTTGACGCCAGGATGGCCGCGCTCCGACCCGGGGCGCCGCCTCAGCGCGGATGGCCACGGCGCCAGGCCTCCGGCCGCTCGAAGCGCAGGGCCCAGAGCCCTCTGCCCGCCGCGCGCGCTTCAGCCTCCTCGCGGCGATACGCACCGTAGGACACGGCCTGCCCGGTCCGCACCATCGTCGCATTGATATCCTCGTCGCCCTGCCGGCACCGGGCAAGGCCGCGCCCGTAGCGGTCGGCCTTGCCGATTTCGCAGGTCGTGAGCCCCCGTGCCAGCAGCGCCTGCAGCGCCCGCCGCGCCTCCCGGCCGCAGGCGACGCTCCGGCCGGCCGCATCCATGCAAGACTGGCGGTATTCCGGGGCATCCAGTCCTTCGAGCCGCAACTCCTCGCCGAGCAGGCGGATGGAATCGCCGTCGATCGCCCTGGCCGGGCCGATCAGCTCCCGGGCGGGGCCGAGGCGATATTGCAGGATCGCTCCAGCCAGCGCGAGGAAACCGAGGATTCCGAGCGCAACGACGAGGTCGGTGAAGCGGCCGACGCGGCGCCAACCGAAGGGACCAAAGGGAGACCGACCGAATCCGAGACGCGTCATCAGGAAGAGCTTAACGATTTGGTGTCCATGATGGCGAGCCGGCCGCGCAGCCTGTGCGGCCGAACGAGGATGCGTACGCTCTATCATGGCGGAAGTGACGGCCGAACAGGTGCAGCGCGGGCGCGGGCCGGACCCGGCCGCCGTCGCGCGCCGCAAGCTGCTCACCCGCGAGGTGAAGACGGTGCGCGAGCGGCTCACCTCCTCCACCGGCCTCGAACGCGCCTTCGACAACGAGCTGTTGCGCAGCTTCGCCCAATACCGGGTCTCCGGCTCCGTCGGCACCATGGTGCTCGCGCTCGGCATCGCGGCAGCAGCCTGCCTTTGGCTGCCGGTCTATCTCGCCGCCGTCTGGAGCGGCTCGGTCCTGGCGAGCTCCCTCGTCATCGTCGCCCTGTCGCGCCGCTACCTCCACAAGCGACCGGAGGATATCCGGCCGATGCAATGGCGGCGCCTGTTCACGCTCGGGGAAGGACTGCACGGCCTGTGCTGGGCTTCGATCCTGTTCCTCTTTGCGCATGTCGATGCGCCGGGCGCCAAGGTCTTCGTCACGACCGCATTGCTGATCGTCAGCGCCCTGACGGTGATGCTGTCCGCCTCGATCCCGATCGCGGTCTATGCCGGCCTGAGCCCGATCATCCTCGGCATCATGCTGTTCTTCTGGGACAAGCGCGACATCGACAGCGTCACCATGGCGCTGATGGCGGCCTCGGCACAGCTCTTCTTCATTTTTCTGGCCAACCGGCTCTATGCCAGCTCGGTCGCGACGATCGGCTTCAGGGCCGAGAAGGACGCGCTGATCGCCGAGCTCGAAACCGCCAATGCCAATTCCGACGAGGCGCGGCGCAAGGCCGAGGAGGCGAACCTCGCCAAGTCCCGCTTCCTGGCAACGATGAGCCACGAGCTGCGCACCCCGCTCAACGCCATTCTCGGCTTCTCGGAGGTGATGAAGAACGAGATCTTCGGTGCGCATGCCAATGCCGCCTACAAGGAATATTCGGCCGACATCCACGGCTCGGGCCAGCATCTGCTCAACCTGATCAACGAGATTCTCGACCTCTCGCGCATCGAGGCCGGCAAATACGAGCTGAACGAGGAGGCGATCTCGCTGACGGCCGTGGTCGACGATTGCCGGCACATGCTGGCGATGCGCGCCAAGGCGAAGGGCCAGACGATCCGCGAATTGGCGGAGCCGGAGCTGCCACGCGTCTGGGCCGATGAGCGCGCCATCCGCCAGGTCGTGCTCAACGTGCTGTCGAACGCGATCAAGTTCACGCCGCAGGGCGGCGAGATCACGATCAAGGTCGGCTGGACGGCGGCCGGCGGCCAGTATGTCACGGTCACCGACACCGGCCCCGGCATCCCCGAGAACGAGATCCCGATCGTGATGCAGAGCTTCGGGCGCGGCTCGCTGGCGATCAAGACGGCCGAGCAGGGCTCGGGCCTCGGCCTACCGATCGTCAAGGGGCTGGTCGAGCTGCATGGCGGCGGCTTCCATCTCAAGTCGAAGCCGCGCGCCGGCACGGAAGTCACGATCACCCTGCCGGCCGAGCGGGTGATGGATGCCCTCCCGGCCCTGCCGGAGCCGCGCGTGCGGGCCGCCTGAACACCATCATTACGCCGCCATCGGCCAGCACAGATCGTCCCGGCGCGCCGCAATGCGCTCCCGCCTCCTTCTGCCCCCGCCGAACACTGGAAGCATCGGATCATGAACGGAAAAACCCGCGTCGCGGTGCTCTATGGCGGCAAGTCCGGCGAGCATGAAGTCTCGCTCAAGTCGGGCGCCTCGGTCGTGCGCCATCTCGACCGAGAGCGCTTCGAGCTGATCCCGATCAGCATCGACAAGCAGGGCCGCTGGCAGCAGCAGGACCCGAAGCGCCTCGCAGAATGGAACGCCGAGAGCCTGCCGATCCATGCCGACGCCCCGGCCATCCGCCTCGCCGCCGACGATGCCGGTCGGCTCGAGGCCATCGGGCTAGACGGCAGCTCGGCCGGTCACGGCATCGACGTGGTGTTTCCGGTGATCCATGGCCCGCTCTGCGAGGATGGCGCCGTCCAGGGTCTGCTGGAGCTGAGCGGGGCGGCCTATGTCGGCTCGGGCGTGCTCGCCTCCGCCGTCGGCATGCACAAGGACATCGCCAAGCGCCTCGCCGCGCTCGCGGGCCTGCCGGTCGCGCCCTATGTGATGGCGAGCAAGCGCGAATTCGCCCGCGATCCTGTGGCCGTGGCTGCGGCGGCGCAAGCGAAGCTGACGCTGCCCGTCTTCATCAAGCCCTGCAACATGGGCTCCAGCGTCGGCGTCCATAAGGTCAAGCGCTGGGAGGATCTCGACGCCGCCCTCGCCGATGCCTTCCGCTATGATACGCGCGTGCTGATCGAGCAGGGCATCGACGCCCGCGAGATCGAGGTCGCGGTGCTCGACGGCGACCCGCCCTTCGTCAGCCTGGCGAGCGAGCTCAACGCCGATCCCAAGCATGAATTCTACTCCTACGAGGCGAAATACATCGACCAGGACGGCGCGACAGTCGACCTGCCGGCGAAGCTGGAACCGGGGCAGATGGAGCGGGTCCGCGAGCTGGCGAAGACGGCCTTTCTCGCGCTGGAATGCAGCGGGCTTGCCCGCGTCGACTTCTTCCTCGACCGGAAGAGCGGCGAGTTCTACTTCAACGAGATCAACACCCTACCCGGCTTCACCGCCATCAGCATGTACCCGAAGATGATGGAGGCTTCGGGCATGGCCTATCGCGACCTGATCACCCGGCTGGTCGAGCTTGCGCTCGAGCGCCATGCCGAGCGCGCGGCGCTGAAGACCGACTACGACGGCTGACCCGATGCGGCCCAGCGCAGCGGCCAGCCCATGACGATCGCAACCCGGCGCCTTCTGCTGGACCACGCGAAGCTGGCGGACGTCCCGCGCCTGTTCGCGTTCCTCGGCGACGCGGACGCGATGCGCCACACGCACGTCGTGCGCTCGCTGAAGGATTGCCGCCGCCGCGTCGCGGTCCATGAATGGTGCCGCCGCCGGGACGGCTGCGCGCCCTGGGTCATCCGTACCAAAGCGGAGCACCGGATCATCGGCTGGGGCGGCCTGTTCGACGACCCCTTCGACCCAGGCTGGGGCATCGAGCTCGGCTACTGGTTCGACCGAGCGAGCTGGGGCCAGGGCTATGCCTCCGAGCTGGCCGCCGCGGCCGTCACCTTCGCGGACGAGCAGCTTGGGCTGCCGCAGTTGCGGGCGTTCGCACGGCCGGACAACGCTGCGTCCCGGCGCGTGCTCGAGAAGGCCGGCTTCACGCAGGAGCGTTACGTTCCCGAGCTTGAGCGCTGGCTTTTCGCACGCCCGAAATCCGGGAGTGCCAGCTAGAGTATCGGACTGAATATCTTATTCGGCCCGATACTCTAGCTCTTTGATTTTGCGTCGGCTTTTTTCGAAAGCCGCGTTCCACTTTTCGGGCCGACGCTCTAATCCTTTCGGGCCACCTGCGCCTGCTCAAAAGTCGCCATGCCGGAATGGATGGCGGCCGCGGCCTTGACGAGGCCTGCTGCCAGCGCGGCGCCCGAACCCTCGCCGAGGCGCATGTCAAGCGCCAGCAGCGGCACCTTGCCGAGCCGGGCCAGCACTTCGGCATGGGCGCCCTCGGCCGAGAGGTGGCCAGCCAGGCAGTGATCGATCGCGGAAGGCTCGATGGCGTGCAGGATCGCGGCGGCAGCGGTGACGACATAGCCGTCGAGGATCACCGGGATACGCTGAGAACGCGCGGCGATGATCGCCCCGCAGATCGCCGCGATCTCGCGCCCGCCGAGGCGGCGCAGCACTTCGAGCGGGTCCTTGAGATGGGCGCGGTGCAGGGCCAGGCCCTTCTCCACGGCCGCGACCTTGCGTTTCAGTCCCTCATCGTCGATGCCAGTACCGCGCCCGCACCAGCGGGCCGCGTCACCGCCATAGAGCGCGGCGTAGATCGCTGCGGCCGACGTGGTATTGCCGATGCCCATCTCTCCGAGGCAGAGCAGGTCGGCGCCGCCAGCCAGCGCCTCCATGCCGAAGGCCATGGTCGCGACGCAGGCGCGCTCGTCGAGCGCATCGCCTTGCGTGAAGTCGCCGGTCGGCAAGTCGAGCGCCAGGTCGAAAACCTTGAAGCCGAGGTCGAAGGCAGCGCAGATCTGGTTGATGGCTGCACCGCCAGCCGCGAAATTCTCGAGCATCTGGCGGGTCACGGTCTGGGGATAGGCCGAGACGCCTTGCGCCACCACGCCATGATTGCCGGCGAAGACGCAGACCAGCGGACGGTTCACCGCCGGCGGCGCCTTGCCCTGCCAGGCCGCAAGCCATTCGGCGATCTCTTCCATCCGGCCGAGGCTGCCGGCCGGCTTGGTGAGATTGGCATCCCGGGCGCGCACAGCGTTCGCGGCCGCCATGTCGGGGCCGGGCATCGCGGCGATGAGCTCGCGGATATCGTCGAAGGGCAAACCGGAAGCGGCCATGGTCAAGTCCGTCCACAAGAGCGGCGCCAGGCGCGGCGCCATGGCGGCAAGGTTGGCGTTGCTGCTATAGGCTCGGCCGGCAGAAGACAATCGACGGGAGCGCGAAGCCGGCATGGCGGAAGCCGACACCAGTACGGAACCGACGGCTGACGAAGGCTCCGCCTGGCCGGGCTGGGCGATCGCGACCGCGATCTGCATCCGCTTCTATTCGCGCCTGCCTGTGCCCCCGCTGCGCGGCGAAGGCGATCTGCACGGCGTCCCCGACTTCAGGCTCGTGCCGCGCGCCCTGCCGTTCGCGGGGCTGGTCATCGCGCTGCCTGCCGCGGCCGTCGCGCTCGCGGCCGGCCTGGCGGGCTTGAGCGGACTGGTCACCGGCACCCTCGTGCTGACGGCGCTTGCTCTGAGCACCGGGGCCTTCCACGAGGACGGGCTTGCCGACACCGCCGACGGGCTCTTCGGCGGGCCTTCGCCCGAGCGGCGGCTGGAGATCATGAAGGACAGCCGCATCGGCTCCTATGGCGCGATGGCGCTGGGGCTCTCGCTGCTGCTGCGCGCCGGCCTGATCGCGATGATCCTCGATCGGGCTGGCCCTTTGGGAGCGGCAGGCGCGGTGCTCGCCGCCGCGCCTTGGTCGCGCGCCGAAGGCCTGTTCCTGCTCGCGACGCAACCGCCGGCCCGCAGCGTCGGCGCCGCTGCCGCCGTCGGCCGGCCCAGCCTCGCAACGGCCCGGATCGCGCTGGGCCTCAGCCTGATCCTCGCGGCCGGGCTCTGCCTTGCCGCTCATCTACCCCTGCCCGGCCTGCTGCTCGGCTTCGCTCTGGCCCACGCGGCCGCCGCGGTGCTGGCGCGGCTGGCACAGCGGCTGATCGGCGGGCAAACCGGCGACATCCTCGGCGCGGCGCAGCAACTCGGCGAAATCGCGATCTATCTCGGCTTAGCCCTCTCCTTGGGATGGGTGGGGCGGTGAGCGCCGCCTCCTCCCCCTGCATCAAGGTTTGCATCATCGACCCGCAGACCAAGCTGTGCGAAGGCTGCGGCCGCACGCTCGCCGAAATCGCGCAATGGGCTCGACTGAGCGAGACCGAGCGGCTGACGATCATGGCCCGATTACCGGAGCGGTTGCGCCAGCCGAAACCCTAGAATGTCTGCGGCGGCTTCGGCCCTATTTGCCCTCGGCAGCCGCTTCCAGCGCTGGGCCCGTGAGCCGGTAGAACACCTTCTTCGTCTGAGCGACGGCGCCGAGGCTTTCATAGAAGCGCAGCAGGGCCGGATCGTCGGCGTCAGCCGTCCAGTCGAGGCGCCTGTGGCCGCGCTCCACCGCCAGTCTGGCCAGCGCGGTCATCAGCGCACGGCCGAGCCCTTTACCGCGCGCGGCGTCTGCGACGTAGATCTCCTTCAGGAAAAAGCCGGTCTTCAGCCCCGGTCCCGGGTAGAGATTGCAGGCCGAGGCGAAGCCCAGAAGCGCCTTGCCCTCGACCGCGACGAGGATTTCGACCCCGGCCGGAAGATCGGCGAGCCCGGCGCGGATTTCCGCGAGCGGCGGGCGCGGCACGGCGTAGTGCCCCTGCATCTCGACCATCAGCGCGGCGAGCGCGGCGTGATCGGCCGGCTGCAACAGGCGGATCGCGACCTCGTTCATTGCCGGGGTTCCGCAGCCTTCAGTGCAGCAGGGACCAGATGAAGCGGGCGGCGACGAAGAGCAGGAACAGGCCGAAAGCCACTTCCAGACGGCGCTTCGACAGCTTGTGGGCCAGGCTCGCGCCGATCGGCGCCGTCCAGATCGAGGTCGGAATGAACAGGATCATGCCGATCAGCGAGACATAGCCCAGGGAGAGCGGCGGCAGGATGTCCATCTTCGGCCAGCCGGCATAGATGAAGCCGAGCGCCCCCGGGATCGAGATCAGCACGCCCAGCCCCGAGGAGGTCGCGACGGCCTGGTGGATCGGCCGGCCGTAAAAGGTCATGAACAGGCTGGACAACTGGCCGCCGCCGATGCCCATCAGGGCCGAGAGCACGCCGATGACGCTGCCGTAAGCTACCATCAGCGGCTTGCCCGGCATGTCCTCGCCGAATTTCCAGCGATCGGCGGCGAAGAGCAGGCGGATGGCCGAGATCGTCGCCACCACGACGAAAACGATCTTGAAGAGATCGGCCGGCGCGTAACGCGCGATATAGCTGCCGACCATGACGCCGAGCACGACCGGCACGGCCCAGACCTTGAGGATCGAAAGATCGACGAGACCCTTGGCGCGATGGGCATTGAAAGAACGGATCGAGGTCGGGATGATGACGGCGAGCGAGGTGCCGACGCTGAGCGGCATCCTGACCTCCTCCGGCACGCCGATGACACGGAAGACCTCGTAAAGCACCGGCACGATGACCGCACCGCCGCCGACGCCGAAGACACCGGCGAGCAGGCCCGTCACGGCTCCCGCCAGCACGAGAGACACGGCGAGAAAGGCGAGATCGCCGATAGGAATGCCTGCGAGCATGGAAAGGGTTCCGGTGGGCCAGCCCCTATCCCTGTCGGCGATTTTGTCAGCCGGAGCAAGGGCTGCCGGGCAGCCCCGTCATGTTTGGCCGGAGACCTGCCCTGCCCCGGCGCGCACGCCGGCTCGCCTCACGCATCGAGCAGCGTCGCGAAACCACCATAGATCATGCGCTGGCCGTCGAACGGCATGGGTGCGCCATTATTCATCCGCGCATCCTGACGAATCTTGCCCCAAGCCTCGTCGCGCGCGGCCTTTGAGGCCCATTCGACCCAGCCGAACACCACCGTTTCGCCATCCTTCGCCTTCACCGCGCCCTTGAAATCCGTGACCTTGCCATCGGGCACGTCGTCACCCCAGGCGTCGACGACGCGGCGCGCGCCGTGATCGGTGAACAGCGCGGCAAGCTCCGCCGCATGGTTGCGGAAATCCGCCTTGCGATCCTGCGGCACGGCAATCAGCACGCCGTCGACATAACCTGCCGCTCCACCTTCGCCCTTGTCGACCAGCGCGTCGAAACCGCCATAGATCATGCGCCGGCCGTCGAAGGGCATGGATTCGCCCATCGCCTTCATCCGCGGATCGCTCATCATCTTCGCATTGGCCGCGTCGCGGGTCTTGCGGTCGGGATACTCGAACCAGGAAAAGACCACGACCTCGTCGGGCTTCGCCTTCACGGCGCCCTTGAAGTCCGTGACCTTGCCGTCCGGGACCTCGTCGCCCCAGGTCTCGACCATCCGGGTAACGCCGAACTCCTTGAAGATCGGCAAGGCCTCGCTGGCATGTTTGCGGTAGATCTCCTTGTTGGCAGCGGGAACCGCGACCACGAAACCTTCGACATAAGCCATTTCCATCGTCTCCCGTTCTGGCGGCGCGGCACGGGCCCGCGCCCATCAAGTTGATATCAACGCATATCTTCGGCCATTGCGTGACAATGGCTCGCGTCAGCCGCAGCAGGAGCCGGTGGCCAGCAACGGCTGGAAGCTCGCGGCCTCCTTCAGCTCATCCTCGTAGCGGTCATGGTGCCGGACCCAATCCATGGCCCTGCCCTCGTTGCGCCCCTTCGGAGTCATGTCGAGGAAGTTGTGCGCTCCGATGAGCAGGTCCCCACCACGGGCATAAGTCGAATAGGTGTGGAAGATCTCGCCGGCGTCGTTGCGGTAGAAGACGCTGAAGCCGGGCATCTCACCACCCTCGCCGTCATGAAGCTCGTAATTGTATTCGTAGCGGCCGGCCGCCTTCTCCGCCGGGCTGGGCGAGACGTGGAAATCGTAGTTGAAGTCGCTGCCGGCGGAGGAGACCCAGGGGAAGTCCCAGCCCATGCGGTGTCGGAAGGTCTGGAATTCGGCATAGGGCGCGCGAGAGACCACGACCAGGCTGACATCGTGATGCTTCAGATGGAGGTTGGCGCCGTCGAAATGGTCGGCGAGGAAGGAGCAGCTCGGGCAGCCTTCCCTGGCGCCGGGTCCGAACATGAAGTGATAGACGATCAGCTGGCTCCGGCCGGCGAACAGATCGGCCAACGACAAGCCGCCGTCCCAGCCCTCGAAAACATAGTCCTTCTCGATCCTGACCCAGGGCAGCGCGCGTCGCTCGGCCGAAAGCGCGTCGCGCCGGCGGGTGAGCGCCTTCTCGTCGGCGAGGTGGGTCTTGCGGGCCGCAAGCCACTCCTCACGGGATACGATCCTGTGTTCCATCGTCTCCTCTCCTGTGCTTCCGCCGGCCCGTGCCGGCAGCTCATCCCGGCGCTGCCCGACGGGCTGCGCCTCGCTTCGCCTCAGGCGAAATAGGCCTCGAGCTTCGCCATGGTGCCGGTCCAGCCATGGGTGTGGCCGCGGACGGCGGCATCGTCGAACAGCTTCTCGTGCAGCAGGGTCAGGATCGTGCCGTCGCCATCCGGCTTCAGGGCCACCGTCACCCGCGAAACCCGCTCGGGCGTCGTCACCCAGGACCATGAGAAGACCAGCCGCTCGTTCTCCACCACTTCGAGATAGCGCCCGGACACCTCATGGCGCTCGCCATTGTCCTCCAGCATCACGACGCGATAGGCGCCGCCGACGCGGGGATCGAGCTCGGCCTCCTGCGCCACCACATTCTCCGGCCCGAACCATCGGACCAGCAATTCGGGATCGGTCCAGGCCTGGTAGACCTCGGCCGGGCTGGCGTTCAGCCGGCGCTTCATCGTGAGGCTCGGCGTCACCGGCTGATGCATCGTGGTCCCTCCCCGCCCTCGTCACTCGCGGCCCTGGCGACGCGCATCGAGCAGCGCCGCCAGCGCGTCGAGCCGCTGTGTCCAGAATCGCTGATAGCGCGCGAGCCAACCCATCGCCTCCTCCATCGGCCCGGCATTCAGGTGGCAGGATACGGTGCGTCCCACCTTGGTTCGTGTCAGCAGCCCGGCGTCCGCGAGGACGTCGAGATGCTTCATCACCGCCGGCAGCGAGACCGGGAACGGCTTCGCCAGCTCGCTGACGGACAGCCCGTCCTCCTGCTCCAGCCGCGCCAGCAGGGCCCGGCGTGTCGGGTCCGCCAGAGCGGAGAAGGTGCGGTCGAGCGGCGCGTCCTGAAACTTAACCATTGAGTTAAGTTTAGACTTGCTCGCGTCCAGCCGTCAAGGGCCTGCAGCCTCCTGGGAGTTGCCGTCCTGTGGGGAAGGCGAAGTTTGCCGCAGTTTATGAAAACGACCGCGACCCTTTGCTGCGTGCCGGCATCTGTCCCATTCGAAGCCCCTGTGGATCCACGCCGCGTGGGCCGCATGACGAGGCCGAGTGAATTGAAATTAGAGGCGAAGTTCCCCGTTTTTGAGCTTCGACTTCCGCAAAATCCCCGTCTCGGCAAGGTGCAAACCAAGCTGAGACGGGGCCCGAGAATACCGGTCACACACAGCCACAGGACGCCCATCGGTCCAGAACGGGCCCCCATCAGGAGGCCAGAATGGCGAAGAACACCGGTGAACCTCCTGTCAGGTCCTTCGCGAAGTAGGCCGCGGCCTTTTAGAATGTCGGGCTCCGCCTTGAGCTTCGCCACCTCTCGCCGCAACTTCTCGATCTCACGTTGCTCCGGCTTCATATGACCGTGGCCGGGAAAGGCCTGCGCAGGATCGGCCGAAAACAGCTTCACCCATTTGCGCAACTGGTTCTCATGAACATCCATATCCCGAGACGCCTGCGCCACACTCGCCCCGCGGTCCTTGATCAGGCGAACCGCCTCGATCTTGAACTCACGCCCAAGCTGTCTTCGCCTCATACGTCACCTCCGGCTTCATGAAGCACCTAATCTCGGTGTCCACGAAACCGGCAGCAGGCCAAAAGGGGCGAGCCATGCCATCAGCTCGCCCGCCCGTTCGCCAATCACATACCCGGCAGGACCGCGATGTCGCGCACGGTGCCAGACATGCCCTGGACCTTGCCCATGGAGCTCGCCTTGCCAGTCGCAAGATCTACCTTGTGGAGCGCGCCGTCCGCGAGCAACCAGCCGGTGTTCGACCCGTCGGATGCGGTCTCGATGTCGAATGCCACCGATTTCGGCATCACCCCGAGCTTGCCGACCGCGCCGAGTACGCCGTCGTTGGGCGGCGCCTGCTTGATCAACCCGCCGATCTTGCCGTCGATGTCGTAGAGCGTCGTCTCCTTCGTCCCCTTGACCGAATTGGTATAGGCCCCGGCGACGATCATCGGCGCCTCGCCCTTGTGCATGTCGGTCTCGGCGAATTTGAGCTTGCCGTCGACCGTCGTCTTGCCGTCGTCGACATTGACCCGGAGATTGGTGCCATCGGAGCCGATCACGCGCAGCCGATCCGCGGCGGGGTTGAAATCGACCGTGGCCATCGCGCTGGCTGGCAGCACCGTGTCCATCTTGGACTTCATCGTCGCTTTGCCGGTCTGATCGACCGTGTAAATCGTGCCGTCGACTCCCAAAGCGTACAGCATCCCGTCCGCTGGCCTGACATCGATGCCGGCGATCTTGCCGGAGATGCCGGTGACCTTCATCGACTTGCCGGCCTTGAGCATTCCGGTGTCGATCATCGTCAGCGTATTGTCGCCCGTGAGAGCTGCAAGCGTAGCGGCCTGTGCGGCCATGCCGCTGGCCAGCATGGTGGAAAAGGCCAGTGCGAAGCGGATCGTCTTGGTCATGATGTCCTCCGGTTTCGGCAACGCCTCGGGCATCGGATGGGCCAGGGCGTCCGTGGCCGATACCGGTCGACGCGGCGGATGGATGCAGCCGCAAAAATATAGTTCCGCGCCTGCATCCATCGGGCTGCCGATGGCGTAGCTTGATGTCGCCCGCTTGGAGCGCGGCGCCTTGGAAGGGGGATGCATGGCCGGCGATGCCAGGCAGCGGCACGCGATCAACCTCGAACAGGAACTGCGAGCGTGTGCAGGCGGCGATAAAAACGCGCTCCGCCGCATCTACGACCAGGAGTGCCCGCGTATGATCGGGGTGGCGCAGCGGATGCTGAGACGCCGGGCATTGGCGGAAGAAGCGGTGCAAGACACCTTCATCCTCATCTGGAAACACGCGGCTCGCTTCGATCCCGAGCGCGGCGCAGGTTTGACCTGGATCTACGCCATCCTTCGCAACCGCTCCCTGTCCATCCTGCGGGACGAGAGGCGTCTCGACACCGACGCGGATGCGGGCGCCATAGAAGCTGTCAGCGAGGAGGACGATCCAGAGGCGGCCATGTCAAAGCTCTCCGACGCGGACGCGCTGCGAGGTTGCCTTCAGGCGCTGCCGGCGCAGCGGCGCGACATGATCCTGCTGGCATTCGTTCAAGGCCTCAGCCATGGCGAGATCGCCGGCAAGCTCGGTATGCCGCTCGGCACTGTGAAGTCATGGATCAGGCGGTCGCTGATTGCGCTCAAGGAGTGCCTCGGATGACATCGGAACAGGATCGCGAAGCCTTGGCCGGGGAATATGTGCTGGGCCTCCTCGACGGTGCTCAACGAGAAGCGTTCGAGCGGGACATCGACCATGATCGCGAACTCGACACAGCGGTGGAGCGCTGGCGGGCGCGATTTGCTGTGATCGATCAATCGGCTCTTGAGATCTCGCCATCACCGGAGGTTTGGCCGCGGATCGAAGCCGGCTTGAGCAAAAGCCGGATTGTGAAGCAGGCAGCATCACATGAACCTGACCGGGCTTCGATGCTCCAACAGTGGTGGGACAGCCTTTGGCTCTGGCGCGGGGCCGCGTTCGCCGGACTGGCACTTACAGCCATTTTGGGCGGAACCCTCTTCCTCGCATCGACCCGCGCTGATCGACAGCCGGTTCTTGTGGCGGTTCTGCTGACGGACGCCAATGTTGCGGCGGCCGTGGTCAACACCTTCGCCGATGGGCGGACCGAACTGTTGCCTCTTCAGGACATCGCCGTGCCGAAAGGGCGTGCCCTCCAGATCTGGACGCTGTGGGATCGACAAACCGGGCCGCGCTCTGTCGGCCTGATTGACCAGGCCAAAGCCGCGCCTCTGCAGCTCACCGATCTGCCTCTGGGCCCCAACCAGCTCTTCGAGATCACGCTGGAGCCGGCATCGGGCTCGCCTACCGGCAGGCCGACCGGACCAATCATCGCAAAGGGGCTTACCGCGAGAAGCCTCTAGCTTTTTACGACGAGCGGCGACAGACGCACGCGATGCTCACCGACATCCTCGGAGATGCCGCGAACCCACCACCGACCCGGCTGCGCGCGATCGTGCACGCCTTTATCCGCTCCGAATGCGAAGAGGCCGCCGTGCGAGGAGCGCTCAATGATACAGCCCGCTTTATCGCGACGCGCCCGAGGCGAAGGAGGCACACACCGCTGGCGCGCGCCTGTTTCAAGAGGTTCATGGAGGAGGCATTGCCAGCTGCATCGGCGAGCAAGCGCGCACTGGCCGGCTATCTGATCACCACAACCATGAGCGCTGTCGGTAAGGAATGCTCGGAATTACCGAGGACCGACGTCGGGATTCAAGCGTACGCTGACGGCCCGCCGACATGTTCTGCGCCGATCTCAGCGCCAACTAAACGCCTTGAAGAGGGCCCAGCGAAAAACAGCGGAACGGCAACACCTATCTTCCACAAACGCAAATCCGGGCGCGACGCGCCAAGAGCAGACGTTGTACCCTTGGTCAACAGTGGGCGTCGGCTTTGCATTGCAAGGTCGCGCCGCGAGCCCGGACTAACGGAGCTTGGCAATCCTGATGCCATCGAGTTTGGCGCGGTCTTTGATGGATTCCTCGCTGCGCGTCATCGCTTTTGAAATCGCTTTGAGTGCCATGCCCTTCCCAGCGAGCAGCTTCAGCTTCTGAAGTTCCTCAGATGTCCAGGGTTGGCGATGGCGTTCAAATCGGTCGGTCACAATCTGCTCCTGCTCTGTCGGAACGTTACCCGCATTCCGGCGCTCTATAGCAGAAGTGGCGACGGCTCGGCCGAACATGCAGATGCGGGGCTGAGCCAACCGCTCCTCGCTCCGACGACTGACCTTGGGACTGCGCCTGCAACCGGGCACTGGATGTTCGGCTTTAGCCACTCCAAGTTTGCCGAAAGCGCCAATTCCTGAGAGGATGGCAGCGTGACGGCAAGAGGACGATCAACTTCGCACGCGAGGGGCGATCGCGGGGTCTCCCTCTGATTTTCTCGAGCAGCCGCGCTTAGCCGAAGACGGCCGGCGCCATGCCGGGATCCGTCCGAAGCCCCTATCGACCGACTGCCTGCTACGTGCTGGCATACCGGCATATTCGGCTTAGCGCTTCACGAGGACCATCCGCGTGCTGGTCATCATCTTCGCGCCTTCCGACGTTCACTCGCTGGAACTCGCCGGCCTGATGGACGTGTTCGCGGAAGCGAACGCGCGGGTTGCCGAAGGTTTCTACGAGGTCGGTATCGTCGCGGAAGAAAACCGCCCGCTTCGCTGCGGGTCGGGACTGAGAGTTCTGCCGGACTTTGACTACCTCAACTGTCCGAAGGATCCCGACACCCTTCTTGTGGCTGGAAGCGTGGGCATACCCAATGCGCCCGGCAAGGGCATGATCGACTGGCTCTCACGCGCAGCCCCGCAGACGCGACGTTACGGCTCGGTTTGCACCGGAGCTTTCCTGCTTGGTGAAGCCGGACTTCTCAGCGCACGCCATGTGGCGACGCACTGGCAGTATGCGCCTCTCCTCGCCCAGCGCTTTCCAGAAGCGAAGGTGGACGGAGACCGGGTCTTCATTCGGGATGGCCCCATGGTCACCTCAGCCGGATCGAGCGCGGCGATCGATCTCGGCCTTTCGCTGGTCGAAGAGGATCTCGGCCGGGACGTTGCGCTTTATGTCGCCCGCCGCCTGGTCGTGTTTTTGAAGAGGCCGGGGGACCAGTCTCAATTCAGCATGCATCTGGCGGCGCAAGGCGTCGACCGCAGCCGCCTCTACAAGGTCCAGCAGTACATCCTGAGCCACCCGAATGCCGATCTGTCCGTCAACGCCCTGGCGAACATCGCGGCGATGAGCCCGCGCAACTTCACGCGGGTCTTCACCCAAGAGGTGGGAACATCGCCGGCCGAATATGTCGATCTCACACGGATCGATGTCGCGCGCTTTCTGCTCGAAGGTAGCCGGCTGTCGATCGATTCGATCGCCGCGAAAAGCGGCTTCGGCTCGGCGCGGGCAATGCGCCGCGCCTTTCTTGCGCATCTCGGAGCGTTGCCCTCGGATTACCGCGATCGGTTCCGGACATCTGGAGACGGGTCGAGGCCCACTATGTCCGAAATCGGCTGACGATTGTCTGGAAACGGCCAGGCCAGCCGGTTGCCCGGCAACGAGCAGCCGCGCCATTGCTTGGGCATGAAAGACTTCAAGGAACTGAAGCCGTTAGAATTCATGAAATTCGCGCCGCGGCCCTGCGCCGGCGATGGAGAACTCAGCTCCGACGCGCTGCTCCGCTCAATTCTTCCCCCGCTTGTCGAGGAATTTTCCGACGGTGTGGCGATCGGCCGGATTTCCGGCAGAAGTGGGCCGCTTGTCTACGTCAACAGGGCCTTCGAACGGCTGACCGGATACGCACGGCACGAAGTGCTCGGGAAGGATTGTCGCTACCTACAGGGCAATGAACGCCATCAACCGGAAGTCGCCCGCATCGGGGAGGCCATCAGGGCCGCTGAACCGGTCGACGTCACGCTTCGCAATCATCGGAAAGACGGGTCGGTCTTCTGGAACCATCTGAGCCTAAGACCTTTCACGGTCGGCGGCGAACTCCTCTACCTTGGTATTCTTCGCGACGTTTCGGCGACGCGACAGACCGAGATCGCCCTCGATCGCGCTGCAAACCTCGACGTTGCAACCGGCTGCCTCAACCGTCAGTCCTTCATCGTCAGTGTGGAAAGGCACTTCGCTACCTGTGCCGGCCCCGTACTGTTCGTGAAATGCGACATCATCGGCTTCCACGATATCAACGCCGGGTACGGCTATGACGTCGGGGACGCATTGCTGATGGAAACCGGCCGCCGACTGCGCGGGACCGGGGCTGTTCTGATCGCCCGGATCGGAGCAAACGAGTTTGCCCTGGCCTTCGAACTGACGGAGGAGGCAAGCGGGCCACCGATCGTGGCCGAGGTTTGCGCCGCTCTCGCTCCCGATTTCGTCATCCCGGGAGCGAATGTCTGTCTGCGCTTCGCCATCGGCTATGCGCTTGGCGACCCTCGCGGCAACCTGGTCTCCTTGATCCGCAATGCCGGTGCTGCACTGCATGCGGCGAAGTCAGCTCCGCTGAGCGGACCTCGCCGGTTTCAGCGTGCCGATGCAGAGGAAGCGCGCAATCGGGTCCAGATGACCCGCGAGTTGAGAGCCTCTCTCGCAAAGGATGAGTTCATCCATCACTTTCAGCCCCAGATCGATCTCGCGACGGGCGAATGCGTAGGCGCGGAAGCCTTGATAAGGTGGAATCACCCCTTGTTTGGCATCGTCCCGCCGGGCCGTTTCATCGAAGCGGCGGAGCGCAGCGGCGTGTTGCTCGATCTCGGCGAACGTGGTCTTGCCGCCGTCGCCGCCTTTGCGCGCAGGATCAACGAACACCGGGGTAAACCGCTGCGCTTTTCCGTGAATGTGTCCGCGACCGAGTTTTTGCATCGCGACATGGCGGAAGTTGTCGACCGCATCTTACAACAGTCCGGCGTCCGACCGGGCTTGCTGACACTCGAAATCACCGAAAGCATGTTTCTCAATGACACGCCCGGCGTGCTGGAGGCGTTCCGCCGGCTGCGGAATCTCGGCGTCGGCCTCTCCGTAGATGATTTCGGGACCGGCTATTCGAACCTCCGTTCGCTTGAAGCCTTTCCCCTCACGGAGATCAAGATCGACCGGAACTTCGTCGGAGGCCTGACCGCCAGCCCTTCGAAGACCGTCATCGTTCGTGCGATCATTGACCTGGGGCGCGCCCTTGGACTCACCGTCGTAGCGGAGGGGGTAGAGACGCAAGCTCAGCGAGCGCTGTTGGAGGGCATGGGCTGTCCAATCGGCCAAGGCTTTTTGCTCGGTCGCCCTGATGGCGGCGAAGCCTTTGCTGCGAGATTCGGTGGGGTATCGACCGATCACTCAGCCAATCGCCCAGTCAGGCATGACTCATTTCTGTCCAAGACGTCATTTGGCTCTCTGGCGACTCTTCGCGCTTCAAGTAGCGATCAATCCTGACGGAACGCGCCAAGAGCGGTCGTTGGCGAGGCGACCGCTAGCGGACATTCCGCTGGATCGCGATTACCTGCCGCGTTTTGGCTAACCCCATGCGATTGACCCTGCCACTTTTCCGCCTTACTCGTGAACGCGACGGTTCCCTCACGGGATCAAAAGGGAACGCAGTGCGGATGGCCTGGCCATTCTATGCTGCGGCTGCCCCCGCAACTGTAAGCGGCGAGCCTCATCGCCACACGCCACTGGGCCCTCGGACCTGGGAAGGCGGCGACGAGGCCACGACCCGCGAGCCAGGAGACCTGCCGTCAGTCGTGGTCACACGCGAACACGTTCGGACGGGGTGTTTCGATCGCTGCTCGACTGTCTGCCCCGTGCATCGGGGCGAACGGGAGATCGCGTTCGCGGTGACGTGCCACAGACGTCAACGCCCGAGGTCTCATCGTGATCGCCCTCTCCAAAGCCGCGCAGCGCGGCTCGTCTTCCATCATTGCATTGGCTCTCGCCGCCGCTGCCGTGTTGCTGGCCCCGCCCGCCCGTGCGCAGGCGCCGGGCAGCGTCGTCGAGCTCGACCCGATCGTCGTCAGCGCCACCGGCACGCCGACGCCGGCGCGCGAAGTCGCGAGCTCCGTGACCGTCGTCACCGCGCAGGAGATCGAGCAGCAGCAGCGCCGCACCCTGCCACAGGCGCTCGCGGCCGTGCCGGGCCTGAACATCGTCCAGATCGGTGGGCCGGGCGGCCAGACCTCGGTCTTCATGCGCGGCACCAACTCGAACCACGTCAAGGTCCTGATCGACGGCATCGAGGCCAATGACCCCTCGACGCCGAACCGCTCCTTCGATTTCGGCTCGATGCTGACCGACGATATCGAGCGCATCGAAGTGCTGCGCGGGCCGCAAAGCGGTCTCTACGGAGCCAACGCAATAGGCGGCGTGATCTCGATCACGACGAAACGCGGCGAGGGACCGTCCAGGATGACGGCCCGCGTCGAGGCCGGCTCGCACGGCACCTTCAACCAGGCGGCCGGGTTCAGCGGCGGCGACGACCGCTTCAACTACGCCTTCAATGTCTCGCATATGCGGTCAGACTCAACCGATTCCGTGCCACCGGATCTGATTCCGCCGGGTGTCCGGGTGCGCCCCAATGCCTACGACGCCTACAGCTATTCCGGCCGCCTCGGCTTCGCGCTGACCGACACGCTCACCGTCAACTGGGTCGGCCGCTATACCGACGGGCAGTTCCGCTCGGCCTATGACAGCGGCTTCCCGAGCCGCCCGACACCCTATCGTGCCCTCTCGAACTACGCCCAGGCCTTCACGCGCGGCGAGGTGGTCTGGGATCCACTCGGCGGGCGGTTCGTCAACCGCTTCGGTGTCTCCTACACCAACCAGGATCGCTCGAACCGCTCGCCAAACGCAGTCGGCATCCTCGGGCGCCCGACCGAGAACCTCGGCGAGCGTGTCAAGCTCGACTGGCGCGGCGATTTCGAGATCGCCAAGGGCCATCTGCTGATCGGCGGCCTGTCCTGGGAGCGTGAGCGGCTGGAGACGACGAGCCTGACGGCTTCGAACGGCAACAGGGCGGCCTATCTCGAATACCAAGGCAACGTTGCCGACCGCTTCTTCCTGGCCGCGAACATCCGCCACGACCATGACGACAGCTATGGCGGCCACACGACCTACCGCATCGCGCCGGCCTATATCATACCGGGCACCGAGACCAAGCTGAAGGCGAGCTATGGGACCGGTTTCAAGGCGCCGACGCTAGCGGAACTCTTCATCGACTACCGGCCGGGCTCCAATTTCTTCGGCAACCCGAACCTCAAGCCCGAAGAGAGCCGTGGCTGGGACATTGGCTTCGAGCAGCCGCTCTTCGACAAGCGCCTGCAATTCGGTGCGACCTGGTTCCAGAATGACATCGAGAACCTGATCGTCACCAACCGGGCGGGCACCTCCTACGCCAATGTCGGCAAGGCGCAAACCAAGGGCGTCGAGGCCTTTGCTGCGCTGCAGATCTCGGAGCAGTTCAAGGTCAGGGCCGATTACACCTTCACCCTCGCGCAGGACGAGGTCGCGCGGCAGGAGCTGCTGCGCCGGCCGCGCCACAAGGCCAGCGGCACGGCGACCTGGACGCCGATGGAACAGCTCAGCCTGTCGGCGACACTGATCTATGTCGGCCCCTGGATCGACGGAAACCGCGACTTCTCCGTCTCGCGCCTCAAGGCCAAGGGCGCAGCGATCGTCAATCTCGCTGCCGAATACAAGGCCACCGACAAGGTCACGGTCTTCGGGCGCATCGACAACCTGTTTGACAAGCGTTGGGAGAACCCGGTCGGCTTCCTCGTGCCCGGCTTCGGCGCATTCGGTGGCGTCAAGGTCGCCTTCGGCGGATGAGGATCGGTCTTCTCCGCGGAGCGAAATGTGCAGTTCTGGTCACTGCGGGCCTCGCGCTCGCGGCGACTTCGGTTGCGGTCGCGCGGCCGCAGCGCATCGTTTCGCTCAATATGTGCACGGACGAGCTGGTGTTGCGTCTCGCCGATCCTGAGCGCATCGCCTCGGTGACCTGGCTCTCGCAGGACCCGCGCAACGCCAATATGGCGGAAGTCGCACGGCGGATCCCGGCCAATCACGGGGTCGTCGAGCAGGTGCTGGCCATGAAGCCCGATCTCGTGATCGCCGGTGCCTACACGACACGGGCGACGGTCGGGCTGCTGAAGCGCGTCGGCGCGCGCCCGCGTGAATTCGGCGTGCCGCGCAACCTCGCCGAGATGCGCGCCCAGATCCGCGAGATGGCGGCGCTGCTCGGCGAGGAGGCTCGTGGCGAGGCCCTGGTCGCGGACATCGACACGCGTCTCACCGCGCTCGCCAAGCGCCGTCGGCCGAAGCCGCTGCGCGCGATCGTGCTGCGTCCGAACGGCTTCACCGTCGGACGCGGCTCGCTCGTCGACGAGATCCTGACTCGCGCCGGCCTCGTCAACATCGCGGCCGAACTCGGCATCGAAAGTTACGGCCAGATTCCGCTAGAAACGGTCGCGCTCGCTGGTGCCGAGATACTCGTGCTCAATGACACCCCCGACAGTCCGCCCTCGCTCGCCCATGAGGTGCTGCATCACCCGGTGATCGCACGACTTTCCGACAGGCTCAGACTGGTCCCGCTGCCGTCGCGCCTATGGACCTGCGCCGGACCGAGCGTGGTCGATGCGATCGAGCTTTTGGTTGCCGCGAGGGAGCAGCCCCGATGAGGTCTCGGACTGGAGTCGAAATCCGTCCCGCCCTCCTGCTGCCGGTCCTGGGCCTCGCCATGCTGGCGATGTCGGGCGCATCGCTCGCTGTCGGCTATGCGCAGCTGCCACTCGGCCGGGCGCTCGCCGATGCCGTTTCCGGACAGGTTAGCCTGCCGGCGCTCGTGCTGCTGGAACTGCGCCTGCCGCGCGCAATGCTCGGAGCACTCGTCGGTTTCAGCCTCGGCATGGCAGGAGCGGCGATGCAGGGGCTGATGCGCAACCCGCTGGCCGAGCCCGGCGTCGTCGGCATTTCGAGCGCCGCGGCGCTGGGCGCGGTCGCTGCCTTCTATAGCGGCCTTTCGGCCACGGTCGCGCTGGCCCTGCCGCTCGGTGGCATTGCAGGAGCGCTGCTCGCGACGCTCGTTCTCTTCATCTTGCTTGGGCGCGGCGCGAGCACGACGACGCTCATCCTCGCCGGCGTCGCGCTCAACAGCTTCGCCGGCGCGGCGACGGCGCTCGCGCTCAACCTTGCGCCCAATCCTTACGCCGCGCTGGAGATCGTGTTCTGGCTGATGGGGTCTTTGGCGGACCGCAGCATGAGCCATGTCTGGCTGGTGCTGCCGCTGATGCTTTCCGGCTGGCTGCTGATGGCCTCGACGGCTCCGGCGCTCGATGCGCTGAGTCTCGGCGAGGAGACGGCCGCGAGTCTCGGCTTCGATCTCACCTGGCTGCGCGCGCGGCTGATCGGCGGAGCGGTACTCGCGGTCGGCAGCGCGGTTGCCGTCACCGGCGCGATCGGCTTCGTCGGCCTGGTGGTGCCGCATCTGCTGCGCCCGCTGGTCGGGCACCGCCCCGGGCGGCTTCTGGTCGCGAGCGGTCTTGGCGGCGCGATCCTGGTGCTGGTTGCCGATCTCGGCGTGCGCCTTGCGCCGATACGCCCCGAGCTCAAGCTCGGCGTCGTCACCGCGCTGATTGGCGCTCCCTTCCTTTTCGCGCTGGTCCAGCGTCTGCGGCGGGAGGCGCTGTGATGGCGATCGTCGGGCAGGGTATCTCCATTGCGCTTGGAGGCCATCCCGCGCTGACTGGTGTCGATGCTGAACTTCGTCGGGGCGAGGTGCTCGGCATCATCGGCCCCAACGGCGCCGGCAAGACCACTCTGCTGCGCGTGATCGCTGGGCTGCTGACGCCTGACGATGGGCATGTGCTCTACGACGGCGTGACGGCCCGCCAGCTCGGGCGACACGCCTTGGCACGTCGGATCGCCTTTCTCGCCCAGGATGGGGCCGCCGCCTGGTCGCTGTCGGTCGAGGCCCTGGTCGGGCTCGGCCGGCTGCCGCATCGAAAGCCCTTCGGCGGCGCAAGCGAGGCGGATCATGCCACCGTCGCGAAGGCCATGGCGCTCTGCCATGTTGCAACATTTGCCGGGCGCACGCTCGGCACCTTGTCCGGTGGCGAGCGCCGACGCGTCATGCTGGCGCGCGCGCTCGCGGTCGAGGCCGACTATCTCCTCGCCGATGAACCTCTCGCCGGGCTCGACCCCGGTCATCAGCTCGACACCCTGCAACTGCTGCGCACCGTCGCTGCCGGTGGGACAGCCATCGCCGTCGTGCTGCACGATCTCACGCTCGCCGCGCGCTTCTGCGACCGCCTTCTCCTGATCCACAGGGGTACACGGGCGGCCGAAGGAGAACCGGCGATCGTCCTGGACGACGATCGACTGGCCGAGGCCTTCGGCGTGACGGCTCTGCGCGGCAGCCACGAGAGCGTCCGCTTCATCCTGCCCTGGCGGACGACGACACCATCGAGGAGCGACCCATGACCGACACTGAAACCGTCCGCGCACTGCTGCGCGAGCACATCCCTACAGTCGAGACGCAGTGGAACCTCGGCACATTCGGCGCCATCGCCGAGTTCATGCGCGATCCCGACGAGGCCTGCGAGGTCGTCGACCGGCCGGGCCTGCTCTCCGTGACGACCGCACGCGGCGGCATCGGTTTCGGACCGCTCGGTGGCATTCGCCTCTTCGCATCCGAATCCGCCACTGGCGCGAGCTGGAACCACCGCGTCGCCCTCTGCCTGCCCGAAACTGCCTGCGCCATGTCAGGCCGCACGGTGCTGACCGAACTCGGCCCGGACGAGGATGCGTTGCGCGCTGAGGATCGCGCCTCGATCCTCTTCGACATGGGCCTCGGCACGCTTCAAGCCGATATCTGCATCCGCACCGCCGATCCTGCCTTGATTGCCATCCTCAGAGCGGAGGCCGGCCGGCCGCTCTTCGCACCTGGCAGCGGCGCCATGGGCGCGATCCTGGCCGCAGGACCTCATCGCGTCTTCGTCGCCCGCCTCGGCCGTTGCGAGGTCTACCAGCCGATCCCGCCGGCAGATGGCAGGAGCCCCGAGGGACCGCATACCCATGTGCTGCCGAAGCTCCTGCGTTCGGGCCGCACCCATGCCGCGACCGAGCCGGTTCCTGACGGATTTGTGCCATGCGCGCATCTCGTGCCGGCCCACCCGACGAAAGACGCCATGGGGCGGCCGCGTGCGTTCGATGCGGCAGCTTTCCAACGGTTCGAAAACCTGCTTCACGCATTCGGCGACCCTGCTCGGATCGCCATCAAGCAGGCGGTGATCGCTGATCTTTCTGCGGGACACGGGCCCGAGGCACGTCCGGACCCAGGAAATCGCTTCGCTCGGCATTCGGTAAAGGTCGCTCTGCGACAGCAGACCGCGGCGGGAGGTCACGGCACGCTATTGAAAGCGTGGCTGGCTGCGTTCGATGCGCGTGAAGCTGGCGATGACGGGCAGGAATTTGCCGAGCCCTATGCACATTGAGGGAAATGGCATCGGGCATTGATAATCGGGGCAAGCGTGGATTGCGCCATAAGCGGACTCTGGCTGCCCAGCCCACAGCGGACATTCAGCGCGGGACGGCAGCATGGACGAAAATAGCTCACTGCCAACTACGCTTGGAGGCCGGCCTCAATCCGGGAAAATCGGTTGCCGTCACGACGGGTTGGCTAGCCGGCCTGGCGTGCCGTCATCACCGCACGCGTAAAGCCGGGCTCGACGATGGTCAGGCTCCCGTCCGGCAGGCCCAGGATGCGATCCATCGCGATGCCCTGGAACTGGAAGCGCTGATCCAGCGCCGCGATCGCGGCGTCTTCCCCCGCGGTTCCCATCGCGTCGATCGTGCGCGCGACGGCGTCGTGCGTGCTGGCGTTGAGATGCAGCAGAATCTCCGCCGCAGCCTCGGGATCGGGCACGGTGAAGGCGCCTTCGGCCTTGCCCTGCGCAATGATCCTGGTGAGGACGGGCCGCATCACCGCGATCGAGGCGGCATTGATCCGGTGGTAGAGCAGGAGGTTCTCCGGCCGGAACACCACGTCGAAGGCCGCCCTGAACTTCGGTGCGTCCGCCAGCTTCATGCTGCGTGAGCGCGCCATGAAGCCGTTCAGTCGTTCCAGGGCGCTGAGGCCGGGATCGTCGAGGATATCGCGGACGCGCGCGACGGCGTCCTGCGCCAGCCGGGCGGTGATGCCTTCCAGCAGATCCTCCTTCGCCGTGAAGTGGTGGTAGAAGCCGCCTTTCGAGATACCGACCCTGGCGATCACGTCGTTGACCGTCGTGCGCTCGTAGCCGCGCTCGAAGAACAGCGCCTGCGCGCCGTCGAGGATTTCGTTCCTGCGATCATCCGCGGACTTCACGATGCGGGGCATACAACTCGCTCTTGTTTGACGACCGACCGTCGGTCTGTATAATGACCGACGGTCGGTCTTTCGCGATTGTGCGCGCAAGACGCTGTCGGTGCAATGCGTTTTGGCCTGTGATCACCTCGGGTTGAAGCCGCCGATGTGATGCCTCCTGCGGAGGATACCGTGAAGTTCGCTCGCAGTTCTCTCATCGTCGCGGCGCTCGCCGCCGCCGGGGGCGGATACTGGTTCCTGACGAAGCCTGTGGCAGTCGCGACGGTCGTGCCCAAGCGCGGCGACGCGGCTGAGATCGTCTACGCTACCGGCACGGTCGAGCCACGCAACTGGGCCAAGGTCGCGGCGCTGGTGCGCGAGCGCATCGTCGAGCGCTGTGACTGCGAAGGCCAGCGCGTCGAGCAGGGGCACGTCCTCGCCCGGCTCGACAGCGTCCAGGCCGAAGCCACCCTGGCCGAGCTCAAGGCCCGCCAGAAGCTCGCCACAGCCGAGCATGACCGGCTCACCGTGCTGGTTGAGCGCAATGTGATGAGCCAGCAGGCGCTCGACCGCGCCCGCAGCGAGATGGGTCAGGCCTCGGCCCTGATCGCCGGGCAGACCGCGCGCCTGGAGAACTATGTCCTGCGCGCCCCGATGCGCGGCACCGTACTGCGCCGCGACGGCGAAGTCGGCGAGATCGCCGAGCCCGGCACCGTGCTGTTCTGGATCGGCGAGGCCAAGCCGCTGCGCGTCGTCGCCGAGGTCAACGAGGAGGACATCCCACAGGTCAAGGCCGGCCAGCGCGCCCTGATCCGGGCCGACGCCTTCCCGGGGCGGACGCTGGAGGGAACCGTCGACAGCATCACGCCCAAGGGCGATCCCGTCGCCAAGACCTACCGTGTCTATCTCGCTCTGCCGGATGACACGCCGCTGCTGATCGGCATGACGGTCGAACTCAACATCATCACGCGCGTGGCGAAAGAGGCGCTGCTGCTGCCGGTCGCCGCCGTGCAGGGCAATGCTGTCTTCGTCATTGAGGGCGACCGCGCCCGCCGCCGCGAGCTATCGATCGGAATTCGCGGCACCGGCGATGTCGAGGTGCTCTCGGGCCTGCCCGACCAGGCCCGCGTCATCACGCCCTTTCCGGACAAGCTTCGCGATGGCGCTCACGTCGCGCCGCAAGGCGGCTGAGCCGTGCGATTGATCCTCGCTCTGGCGCTGACGCATATCCGCGGCCGCGGCCGGCAGACCCTGGTCGCGGTCATCGGCGTCGCGCTCGGCGTCGGCTTCTCGATCGCCATGGCCGCGCTGATGCAGGGTGGCGAGGATGATTTCGTCGCGCGCCTGGTCGATACCATGCCGCATGTCGACATCACCGACGAATACCGCAATGCCCGCCGCCAGCCGGCGCAGGACGCCTTTGCCGTGGTCCACATTGCCGGCCTGCGGCCGAAGGACGATCGGCGCGGCATTCTCAACCCGACCGAGGCGGTCGCGATGCTGAGGGCCTGGGTGCCCGGGCGGCTGGCGCTCAGCCTGAAGACGCAAGGGGTGGTGCGCTATTCCGGGCGCGACGTCGGCATCGGCATCATCGGCATCGAGCCGCGGGGCGAGATGAAGGTCTCATCGCTCGCGAAGGATTTTCGCCAGGGCAGCTTCACCTCGCTGATCGCCGGCGGCAACAACATCATCGTCGGCGATCGGCTGGCGCAGCGCCTTGGCGCGGAGCTTGGCGCCACGGTGACCGTCGTCTCCTCGACCGGCCAGAGCCGTGCCTTCAAGATCGTCGGTCTGTTCCACACCGGCACCACCGCCCGCGACGAGGGCGAGGGCTATGTCCTGCTCAAGAACGCTCAGATCCTGAGCGAGCGCCCGAACGCAATCAACGAGATCAGGCTTAAGCTCGACGATCCCGCCGCCGCCCCGCAGGTGGCGCGTCGGGCCGAGGCGCAGCTCGGCTACAAGGCGATGGCCTGGCAGGAGGCGAACGAGTCGCTGCTGCAGGCGCTCGTGATCCGCAATGTCATCATGTACACGGTCGTCGGCGCGATCCTGCTGGTGGCCGGCTTCGGCATCTTCAACATCATCTCGACGATCACGCACGAGAAGGCACGCGACATCGCCATCCTGAAGTCGCTCGGCTTCACCGAGACCGATATGCGCCGCCTCTTCCTGCTCGAAGGAATGGCGCTCGGCGCCGGCGGCTCGCTGATCGGCTGGGCGTTCGGCTTCCTGCTCTGCCTTGCGCTCTCCCTGGTCCGCTTCGAATTGTCGGGCGCCAGCGTGGCGCAGGAGATCACCCGCCTGCCACTGGCCTGGAGCATCTGGCACTATCTGATCGCCGCTGGCTTCGCTTTGGTCTCGGCCGGCGTCGCCGGCTACCTGCCGGCAAGGCAGGCGGCCCGGCTCAACCCGGTCGACATCATCCGGGGCGCGACATGAACCCGCTGATCGAGACGGTCGGGCTCACCCGCGTGCTACCCGCCGCTGTGCCGGTGACGCTGGTCCAGGACATCACGCTGACGATCGGGGCGAGCGAGTTCGTCGCCATCACCGGCCCGTCCGGCTCGGGAAAGTCCTCGCTGCTCTACCTGCTCGGTTTGCTCGACAAACCAAGCGCCGGCACGCTCACGATCGAGGGGAGGGACACGGCCGGGCTGAGCGAGCGCGAACGGGCCGGAATCCGGCTGGAGACGCTCGGCTTCGTCTTCCAGTTCCACTTCCTGCTGCCGGAGTTCACGGTGCGGGAGAATGTCGAGATCCCGATGCGCCGGCTCGGCCGGCTCGGTGCGACCGCCATGCGCGAGCGTTCGACAGAGTTGCTGAGCACGCTCGGCCTCGCCGACCATCTCGACAAACGGCCCGACCAGCTCTCGGGCGGCCAACGCCAGCGTGTCGCCGTCGCCCGCGCGCTTGCCAACGATCCGCCATTGATCCTCGCGGATGAACCGACCGGCAGCCTCGACAGCAAGAATTCCGAGCAGGTCTTCGTCATTCTGGATGCGCTGGTGCGCGAGCGCGGCAAGACGGTGATCGCGGTGACCCACGACACTGAGATTGCGGCGAGGGCGAGCAGACGCATCAATCTCGTCGATGGGCGGCTGGCTGATCGATGGGCGGCTGGCTGAGAGCTGAGGGCATGGCTTGGGAGCTATCGCACAGCGCTTCTCCTCGCACGCAACTTCACTGGCATAGGCCAAGGCTCAGCCGGTGGGCTCGCCTGCCCACGGCACGGCGCCCTGGCTGCGGAAGCACTTTGCCTTAACTGCGGCACTCTCAACCTAAACGCTAACACAGCCGCACTGAAATATTTCAATGGGTTATGAAGCTAATTGAAGGCTGGCGCGGCAAACTTCGGCTTCCCCACACCGTCCGGCCGCCTAGCGTCCGCCGTGCCGCCCAACGAACGCGAGGGCGGCAGCCCAGGCGCCGTCATTGGCCTCGGCATTGGCAGCGGGCGTGCCGCCCATCGTCGTCGCGATGCCCGAGACCGGATGGCGATGGGCGATGCGGGTCGAAGGCACATGAGGGAAAAGGATGGAGTGGCCGGCAGCCGGCCAGTTCTTCCACACGACCTCATGCGGATGACCGGCGGCGAGCAGGCTCGACTGCACGATGAGCGAGTAGAGGTCCGAAGGCCAGGCGCCATCGTCGCCGCCGGAAATCAGCAGGACAGGGCCGGCGATCCGCTCGACCGGGATGCGGGCGCGGGCCATGGCGGCGGGATCACCCAGAGCCGTGCGCATGGCGTCGGCGTTGCGACGAAACTCCTTCGCTTCGTCGTAAGGCTTCCAGCTCGCGGTGAGATTGTCCTGCCATTGATGGACGAGCGGCTTTCCATCGAGCGTCCAGCACGGACCGTCGCGACCGAGCCCGGGAGCGGGATCCGCCGCTGCCTGCCCGCCATGCACGAAGGCGCTCGGCACATAGCCCAGCACCGCCGAGACCCTGTCGGGGAAGGTCGCGCCGAGCAAGAGCGCGAGCTCGCCGCCGCGCGACTGCCCGGCAACGGCGACAAAATCATTCAGCGGGCGCACCGTCGCATGCAGCCAGTCGAGAGCGCGGGCGAAATATTCGAGCGGTGTGTTCGAGATGTATCTCGGCAGGCCCGGCGCGCCGAAATAGCCGAGTGCCAGCGCCGCAACGCCGCGCGAGGCCCAGAGCGCCGCGCGCGGCTCGTTGATGCCGCCACCCGAGCCGTTGAGGATCATGATGGCAGGATGCGGGCCCTCGCCAGCCGGCAGGAACAGCGTGCCGACGAGGCCGTCCTCGATCAAGGGCCGGCGGGTGACGCCGTCGGCCATCAGAATCTGGGTGAAGCTGCCGGAAGCCACGGTCGCGCCGCCGATGGAGGCTGTGAGCGTGGTCTCGAGCGGCCGCGCCATGTCGGCGTGGAAGAACTCGCCCTCGCCTTCCTGTGCCCAGATCAGGCCCATGGCGGCGACGCCTTGGTAGGCTCCCCGCACCGGAGCGTCCCGCGTCAGGTCGACGGCGCCACCGCCGTCCGCAACGAAGACCGCTTCCGCCCGCCAGAGCCGACCATCGCGCGGGGTCTCCGCAGCGATGGTCACCTCCGCGCCCGTCGGCAAGCCGGCCAGCACGATCCGGCGCGGCACGTCGATCAGATCGACCGAGGGACTGACCGTGAAGCTCGCGGCCATGGCGGTTTCCGTCTCCCTTACGTCCGGGTTTCCAGCCCCGTCACTTCGCCTTGCTGACCTGCATGGCGACGGTGCGATCGCTGTTCCAGGGCACGACCTTGAGGTCAGGCCGGCTCGCCCAGATGTTCTTGTAGTGGTAGAGCGGGATGACGCCGACATCGTCCATCACGACCTTGACGGCGTCCTTGATGATCGCCTCACGCTTGGCATCGTCGAATTCAGCCCCGGCCCTGGCGAGGGCATCGTCCAGCTTCGGGTTGCCGTAGCGGCCCCAGTTCGAGGCGCCGAGTCCCTTGGCGGGGTCGTTGGTGGCGAGGATCGAGGTCATCGCATAGGTGCCCTCGCCGGTGCCGTTGCCCCAGCCGATCATGCTCATCGCATATTCGTTCTTGTTGGCGCCGGAGACATAGACCGAGAAGGGCACCACCTCGACCTGGGTCTCGACGCCGATGCGGGTCCAGAACTGGGCGACCGCCTGAGCCGTCTCCGGCGCCAGCGGATAGCGCTCGCCCGGCACATGGATGGTCAGCTTGAAGCCGTCCGGATAACCGGCTTCGGCGAGAAGCGCCTTGGCCTTGCTCGGATCGACGGCGATCTTGGCGTAGTCGGGGTTGTAGCCGAAGGTGTCGGCCGGCATCCATTGCGTCGCGACGGTGACGCCGCCGCGGGCGACACGGTCGGCGATGGCGTCGCGGTTGATCGCCATGTTGAGCGCCTTGCGGACGCGCACGTCGAGCAGCGGATTCTTGTCGAGCGGCTTGCCGGCCTTGTCGGTGATGAACTTCGAGGGAGCCGGGTTGAAGCTCGGCTGCAGGATCAGCACGCGCAGGCCGGGATAGGACCAGACCTTCACCCTGGGGTTCTTCTCGAGCTTCTCGATGTCGGAGAAGGAGACCTTGTCGATCATGTCGACATCGCCGGAGAGCAGCGCCGCGGTGCGCGCCGCGGGATTGGCGATGTAGCGATAGCTCACCTTGTCCCACTGGGCCTTCGGCCCCCAGTAGGTGTCGTTGCGCTTCATCTCGATACGGTCGCCGGGGGTGTAGCTGACGAAGGCGTAGGGGCCGTCGGTGACCATCGCCTTGCCGCTGTTGTAGTCGTCGGTCGTCGCGGTCTGGCCGACATGCCTGCTGACGACATAGATGCTGGAGAGGTTGATCGGCAGCAGCGGATCGGGCGCCTTGGTGGTGATGACCAGCGTGTGCGGATCCTTGACCTCGACCTTGGCGACGCTGCGCAGGAAACTCTTGAAGCTCGCCACCGATCCCGGAACGCTCTGCGCGCGCTGATAGGAGAACGCGATATCGTCTGCCGTCACCGGCTGGCCGTCGGTCCAGACCGCCTTGTCGCGGATCTTGAATTCCCAGGTGGTGGGCGAGGTGTTCTTCCAGGACTCGGCAAGGCCCGGAACCATGCCGCCGATCGTCTTCTGCGCGACGATCGCCGGAAAGAAGTGCTGCGCCACCGAATGGTCGCCGGCATAATTGTTGAGCTCGGGGTCGATCGCGGAGACCGGATCGGCGAAGCCGATGCGCAGATCCTCGGCCCAGGCGGTCCCTCCCGCGACGATCAGTGCCGCGGAAAGGGCAAGCGTGCTCAGTCTTGTCGTCATGCGATCTCTCCTGTTGGCGCGCGGCGTTCCCCTTCGGGCGCGTCGTTGAGGTGGCAGGCGGAACGATGGCCCGGCGCGATCTCGCGCAGGGCAGGCCGCTCGATGCGGCAGCGGTCGAAGGCGACCGGACAACGCGGGTGGAAATGGCAGCCGGGCGGCGGCGCGGCCGGGCTCGGGATCTCGCCCTTGACGGGAGCATAGACCCGGCGCCGCTGCTTGAGGTCGGGAATCTCGGCCAGCAGCCCCTGCGTATAGGGGTGATTGGGATGGGCGAAGAACTGACGCGCCGGCGCGTCCTCGACGATGCGCCCGAGATACATGATGACGACGCGGTCGGCGACATGCTGCACCACGCGCAGATCGTGGCTGATGAACAGATAGGTCAGGTCGAGATCGCGCCGCAGTTGCATGAACAGGTTGAGGATCTGCGCCTGGATCGAAACGTCGAGCGATGCGACCGACTCGTCGCAAACGAGAAAGCGCGGCTGCATAGCCAGTGCACGCGCGATCGAGATGCGCTGACGCTGGCCGCCGGAAAACTGATGCGGGAAGCGCTGGCGATAGGCCGGGTCGAGGCCGGCACGGCGCATCTGGGCGCAGACATAGTCATCGAGTTCGGCGCGGCCGACAATGCCATGGACGAGGGGCGCCTCGCCGATCGCCGAAGCGACGCGCATGCGCGGATTGAGGCTCGCCTGCGGATCCTGGAAGATGAGCTGCACGTCGCGATGGACAGAGCGGTCGCCCTGCGGGTCGCGCCCGAACACGCTGACGGCACCATCGCTCGGCGACAGCAGCCCGGCGGCGATGCGCCCGAGCGTCGACTTGCCCGATCCGGACTCGCCGACCAGGCCGACGAACTCGCCCGTCGGGATCGTGAGATCGATACCGTCGAGCGCGTGGATGACGGGCCGCCGCCTGGCGAGATGCAGTCTGACCGCAAGCCCCTCTGCGCGGCCGAAGCGGCGACTCACATTGCGCGTCTCCAGCGCCGGAGCGGTGGTGGTAGGCTTCGTCGTCATGCCGCCACCTCGGCCGGCGAAGCGGGACCGGACAGGGGATGGAAGCAGCGCAGCCTGTGCGCCCCTTCCGTGAAGCCGGGCTGCCGGGCGCAGTCCTCGGCGCGGCGCGCGCAGCGCGGGCCGAAGGCGCAGCCCTGTGGCGGATCGACCATGTCCGGTGTGGTGCCGGGGATCTGGACGAGCATCGAGCCCGGGGCGCTCGCCCCCGGCAGGCTGCCGATAAGGCCGGCGGTGTAGGGATGGCTCGGCCGGTCGAGCACCGCATCGACCCCTCCCTGCTCGACGATGCGGCCGGCATACATCACCGCGATCTCGTCGGCGATGCCGGCGATCACCGAGAGGTCGTGCGTGATCCAGAGCAGCGCCGTACCGGCTTCACGGGTGAGTTGCTGCACCTCGGCCAGGATCTGCGCCTGGATCGAGACGTCCAGCGCCGTCGTCGGCTCGTCGGCGATGACGAGGTCTGGTTTGTTGATCAGGGCGATGGCAATGGCGACGCGCTGGCGCATGCCGCCCGAGAGCTGGTGCGGGTAGGCGTCGAGCCGCGCCTCTGGGCTTGGGATACCCATCGCGCCGAGCGCGTCGCGGGCGCGCACCCGCGCCGAGGCCTCGTCGATCGACTCGTGCGCGCGAATGGTCTCGATCATCTGCGTGCTGATCCGCAGCACGGGATTCAGCGTCATCATCGGGTCCTGGAAGACCATGGCGATGCGATTGCCGCGCAGGCGGCGCAGGCTCTCCTCGTCGAGCTTGGTCAGGTCGTGGCCACGGAACAGGATCTCACCGCCGACGATCCGGCCGGGCGGATCGATCAACCCCATGATCGAGAAGCCGGTGACCGACTTGCCGGAACCGCTCTCGCCGACGAGGCCGAGCGTCTCGCCGGCCCGCAGCGTGAAGGAGACGTCGCGCACCGCGTCGAGATCGCCGCGGTCGGTGCGGAAGCGGGTGCGCAGATGGCGGAGTTCGAGCAGCGGCGCGGTCATCGCAGCGCCCTCGGGTCGAGCACTTCCCGCAACCGGTCGCCGACGAGATTGATCGCGACGATCGCCAGCAGCAGCGTCAGGCCCGGGAAGAAGCTGATCCAGTACTCTCCGGAAAGCATGAACTGGAAGCCGTTGGCGATCAGCAGGCCAAGCGAGGGCTGCGTCACCGGCGCCCCCAGCCCGAGGAAGGAGAGCGTCGCCTCCAGGGTGATGGCGCGCGCCACCTGCAGCGCCGCGATGACGAGCAGCGGCGGCAGGCAGTTGGGCAGGACATGGCGCAGCAGGATGCGGTAGGTCGGGAGGCCGAGCCCGCGAGCCGCCTCGAAATAGTCGCGCTTGCGTTCGACCAGCGCCTGGGCGCGGGCGGTGCGGGCGTAATAGGCCCATTCCAGCAGCACCAGCGTCAGCACGACATTGCCGATGCCGCGGCCGAGCAGCGCGAGCATCAGCAGGGCGACGAGGATCGAGGGCAGCGACATGATCAGGTCGACGAGCCGCATGATCAGCGCATCGACGATGCCGCCGCTCCAGGCTGCGATCAGCCCGAGCAGGATACCGAGGATGCCGGCCAGCAGCGCCGAGCCGACGCCGACGGTCAGGCTGGTGCGCAGGCCGTAGAGGATGGCGGAGAACAGGTCGCGGCCCTGCCCGTCCGTACCGAGCCAATAGGTGATATCTCCGCTCATCGACGCCGAGCCGGGGGGCAGCCTGGCGTCGAGCACGTCGATCGCGGCCAGATCGAAGGGGTTCTGCGGCGCGATTTCGCGGGCGAAGACCGCGCCGAGAATCAGCAGCGCCATCAGGGCGAGCCCGATCACGGCGGTCGGCGCGCGCAGGAAGCGGCGCAGCGCGGTGACTGCCGGACGGCGGCCGGAGGCGACGGGAGCGCTCGTCATGCCGAGGCCTCCTCGCGGACACGCGGATCAAGGATGCGATAGAGGATGTCGACGACGAGGTTGATGACGACGAAGAGCGTCACCACCACGAGCAGGTAGGCCATGACCACCGGCCGGTCGAGCGCGTTGATGCTGTCCAGGATGAGCTTGCCCGAGCCCGGCCAGGCGAAGATGCTCTCGGTCACGACCGCGAAGGCGATGGTCGAGCCGAGCTCGAGGCCGAGCACCGTGACAAGCGGGATCATGATGTTGCGCAGGACGTGCATCATCACGATCCGGCCGCGACGCAGGCCCTTGGCCCGCGCGAAGCGGACATAGTCGAGCGGCAGCACCTCGCGGACGCCGGCCCGCGTCAGCCGGATCACCAGCGAGACCTTGAAAAGCGACAGGTTGATTGCCGGCAGCAGCATGTGCCGCCAGCCGTTCAAGGTCAGGAACGACCAGTCTGCGCCGAGAAGATGGACCGTCTCGCCGCGCCCGCTCGCTGGCAGCCAGCCGAAATAGACGCTGAAGGTCATGATCAGCAGGAGACCGACCCAGAAGGTCGGCAGGGAGAAGCCGAGGATGCTGCCGGTGGTGATCAGCTTCGAGAGGCGCCGTTCCGGGTAGAGACCCGCATAGAGGCCGAGCGGCACGCCGAAGATGACGGAAAAGGCGGTGGCGGCGATGGCGAGCTCCAGCGTCGCCGGCAGGCGCTGCAGGATCAGCGTGACCGCCGGGACGTTGTAGACGAAGCTGCGGCCGAGATCGCCTTGCAGGGCGCTGCCGGCGAAGCTGAGATATTGCTGCCAGAGCGGGCGGTCGAGCCCAAGCTGGGCGATGAGTTCGGCTCTGTCGGCCTGCGTCGCGTCAGGCGCCAGCAGGATGTCGGCCGGGTTGCCGATGGCATGCATGCCCAGGAACACGACGAGCGACATCGCCACGATGACGAGGAGCGCCTGCGCGACGCGCTGGAGCAGCCAACCCAGCATCAGACCGGCACCGCTGTCTCTTCCGGCAGGATCGGTACCCATTCGTCGCCGAAGATTTCCGGCTCCGCATAGGCCTGGCCGCGGGCGAAATGCGTCTCGACATCCTCGACGAACAGCCGCGCGGCGATCGCCTGCGAGAGACGCTCGGCCCCGTCGCTGATCGCCGGAATGTCGCCCGAGACCGTGCCGTGGGACATCATCGCCGGGTAGCAGAAGCAGTGCACCCGCTCGAGGCCCGGGCTGGCGCCCGGCACCTTCGGCTGAAACTCGAAGGCGGGGCCGAGATCGGGCATGGCGCCAAGGCTCGGCTCGGCGTCGCCGGGCATGTCGCGGTCGCTCCAGAAACGGGCCTGCGCAGCGATCTCGGCAAGGAAAGGACGATTGTCCCAGTCGACCTTGAAGCCGGTCGAGAAGATCATGAAGTCGAAGCGCATCGTCCCGGCGCTGGTCTCGACCACGATGTCTTCGCCCTCCATTCGCGCCGACAGCAGCGCCGTTCCCTGCCGGAAGAAGGCATTGGGATGGCGCGAGACACGCAGCACGCTGGCGCGCGGCGGCGGCACCTGCTCGCGGGCGACATAGCCGTTGATCCGCCATTTCCAGTCATCGGGCAGATAGCGGTAGCCGGCCACGGAGCCGGGATGGCCCATGCCCTTGCCGCGGTTGATGCGCGGGATGTCGCGGCGTCGGATCAGGAGGTCGACACGGGCCGCGCCGGCCTCCAGGGCGGTGCCGGCGCTATCCATGGCCGAGGCGCCCGCACCAACCACCGCGACGCGCTTGCCGCGCAGCGAGGCATAATCGTTCTCGTCGGAGGAATGCGCCCAGCGCTCGCGCGGCAGGCTCTCGGCGATCGCCGGCACATAGGGGCCGCCAAGCCCGTCGCGGCCGGTCGCCAGCACGACATGCCGCGCCAGCACGCGCTGCCGGCCAGCCGGGCCATCCATCTCGAGCGTGGCGTAGTCGGCGCCGAGATGGATAGCGGCGATGTCGTGCCGGTTGCGGATGTCGAGATTCAGCACCGCGCGGAACCAGCGCAGGTAATCCATCCACATCAGCCGGGGAATCTTGTCGAGCGCCTCCCAGTCCGCGGCGCCGAACTGGGCCTCGAACCAGGCGCGGAAGGTCAGCGAGGGGATGCCGAGCGCCGGGCCGGTGAGCGTCTTGGGCGAGCGCAGCGTCTCCATGCGCGCCGTCGTCGCCCATGGACCTTCGAAGCCGCGCGGCCGGCGGTCGTAATTCACCACGTTCAGGCCGAGATTGCGCATGGCGGCCGCCGCCGCGAGCCCGGCCATGCCGGCGCCGATGATGGCGACGTCGAGCAGCCGCTCGCCCCCCACCTCACGCTCGGGCACCCAGGGCGCTGCCGGCAAGGTGAGCAGCTCTAGCTCGCGGGCGACGCGGCGGTTCAGCACCTCCAGCCCTTCGATATTCGGATCGGCCATCACAGCCGCGCCTCCTGTTTGGTCAGCGATGCGAGGAGCGCCTGATGCTCCTCCGGCGGGATCAAGGTGAAATCGTCGAGCCGGCGCTCGGCCGCGTTCTGCATGGCCGCGATCAGTTCGCGCGCCTTGTCCGGCACCGCGACGCCGCGCGCGGTCACCGCACCGAAGCAATAGGGGATCGCTTCGGCCAGCGGCAGGATTCGAATGCCGGGCAGCGTGTCGGCTGTCAGCGTCAACGGCTCGACGATGGCGATGCCCGCCCCCGCCCGGATGAAGGAGAGCGCGTTCATCGTCGAGGTCGTGCGAACCTTGACGCGAACATCGACGCCCGCGGCATCGAGAGTGGCACGGATGCGGGCCGGAACGCCCCGGCGCAGCGACATCCCGACGAGATTGCGCCCCGCGAGCGCGCGCAGCTCCACCGGGCCATCGGCACGCGCGAGCGGATCGTCCTCCCGCACCGCCAGCACGCAGGGCGCCGTCCCCAGCCATTCCAGAACTAGGTCCCGATGCAGCAGCGGCGCGCTGGTCGCGCCGATCTGGGCATTGCCGGAGATCACGGCATTCTGCACGCGGTCCGGGTTTTCCACTTCGACCATGAGACGCGGCGCGTCGGCTCCCTCGCCGGCCGCCTGCCAGGCGTCCGTCAGCAGACCGAAGGCAAGCGCGGACACCGCCGAGATGCGGATCGGTGGCTCGGCCTCGCCGACGATCTCGCGGGCGCGCTCCCAGAGGTTGACGAAGCCGGCGAGCGCCCGCTCGACGTCATCGCGCAGAACCATGCCCTTCGGCGTCAGCACCAGGCGCTGGCCGGCCCGCTCGAACAAGGGCTGGCCCAGATCGCGCTCCAATTCCTGGATCATGCGGCTGACCGAAGGCTGGGACACGCCGAGATGCTTCGCCGCCGCAGTGACGCTGCCGAGCGAGGCGACCTGCAGATAGGCCTCCAGGATCTTGAGGCGGCTCATCCGGGGACGCTCCCACGCTTCTTCGAGCCGTGGAACTGCCCCAGCCTCCCGCTTTGGCGCATGTTCTTCATGCCAGCCGGTACCCAGCTTCGCTCGAGAAAGCTCTAATCGTCGTTGCGGACGGGGTCGCCCAAGACGTGCATCAGGCGGTTGGCCCAGCCGAACAGCGCCGTGGAGAGGATGAGATCGACGATCTCCGCCTCGCTCAGGCCGGCCTCGCGCAGACAGGCAGCATCGGCTTCGGTCACGGCCGGCGGCGTCTGCGACAGCTTGACCGAGAAGTCGAAGATCGCCTGCTCGCGCGGCGGCAGCGCCGCCTTCTCGCCGCGAGCGAACAGCTCGTCCGTAACGGCGGTGTCCTTGGCGAGCTGGGCGTGGCGGGATGCATGCACCGCGGCGCAGTAGATGCAGCGGTTGACGATCGAAGCGCCGATCGCGCCGATCTCGCGCTCCGCCCGGCTCATACCGCCGGAATCGTACATGATCGCGTTGAACAGCGGCGAGCGCACCGACAGCGTCTCGGGATCATGCGCCAGCACCAGCACGTAGTCCGACACCTTGGTGTTCGACGGCGTGATCTTGAGCGCCTCGCGCTGCTCGGGCGTAGCCTCGGCGAGATCGACCGGCGTGACCCGCGGGCGCCACTCGGGCACGGTACGGGTGAAGCGATGCACGACCCGGCTCATGCGGATTCTCCCTGCAGGATCGCGAGCCCGGCGAAAACGCGCGCCTGGTAGCTCATGAAGGCGTTCAGCTCGCACAAGCGGACGATATCGGCGTCGGCGACGCCGGCCGCCTTCAGCCCCTCGATGTCCTCTGCGGCTACAGCGCGCGTCTCGGCGGCGACCTTGTCCATGAAGGCAAGCACGGCCCTTTCGCGATCGTCCCGCCCGGCCGCCGAAGGCTCGGCGAGCGCCCGCAAAGCCGGATCCGAGACCCCTGCCAGATAGTGCCCGGCGATGTCGGCGAGACCATTGAGATTGGCGATGCGCGCCGCCACGGCGAGGCGCCACCGCGCCGGGAAGGCGCCCGGATCATGTGGCGCCGTGACCGCCTCCTCCGCCTTTCGGCTCATGGCGACGATGTTGCCGCGCGTCCGCGCCGCGATCCCCGCCAACGCACCTTGCCAGAGCGACGAATCCGAGCCGGCAGCTTCCGCCATGATAATCCCCTTTGTGCATCAACCTGCAAAGTTGATACCTTGAGTGAATTAACTAGCCTCTTCGCGCCGTGTCAATCCGTCGCAGCATTCGCCGACCAGCGCGCGGCCGGTCAGCGCCGTTCGCCTTCCGGGAACGGCTTTCGACGATGATCCGATCGAATAAGTCGGGTTCAAGCCCGGGCGCGCTCCGCCCGAAACAGGATGGGTCAGGCGGCGTCGGCCGCACCCCACCCGCGCCGCGCGACATGGCCGACCGCCGCGCGCAGATCCGCCAGGCCCGCACCGACCTGGACGCAATGCTCGGCGAGGTGCCTGCGGAACAGCCGGGCGCCCGGACGGCCCGGAAACAGGCCGACGAGATGCCGCGTGAAGGCGTGCAGCCGGCCACCCCGCTGCAGATGGGCCGCAATATGCGGCTCCAGTGCATCGAGCATCGCGAAGGCGTCGGAGACCGGCGCCTCGCGGCCGAACAGCAGCGGATCGACCGCGAGCAGGATCTCCGGATTCTGATAGGCCTCGCGGCCGACCATGACGCCGTCGAGCCGTTCCAAATGCGGCAGCCACTCGGACGGAGCCCTGATGCCGCCGTTGATCGCGACCGGCAGGTCGGGATTGGCTGCCTTGAGGCGATAGGCCCGCTCATAATCGAGTGGCGGGATTTCGCGGTTTTCTTTCGGCGAAAGTCCCTGCAGCCAGGCCTTGCGAGCATGGACGATCAACCCATCGACGCCCGCCGTGCGAACCGCCGCGGTCAGGGCGTCGAGCGCGATTTCCGGGTCCTGATCGTCGACGCCGATGCGGCATTTCACCGTCACGGGAACCGAAACCGCCGCCTTCATCGCGGCGACGCATTCGCCGACCAGCGCCGGCTCGCGCATCAGGCAGGCGCCGAAGGCGCCGCCCTGGACACGATCGGACGGGCAGCCGCAATTCAGATTGATCTCGCCGTAACCGAAATCGGCGCCGATCCGCGCGGCTTCGGCAAGCAGTTGCGGATCGTTGCCGCCGAGCTGCAGCGCGACGGGATGCTCCATCGCGTCGAGGCCGATCAGGCGCTCCCGGTCGCCATGGATGACCGCGAGCGCCGTCACCATCTCGGTGTAGAGCAGCGCATGGCGCGACATCAGGCGATGGATCGTCCGGCAATGCCGGTCGGTCCAATCCATCATCGGCGCGACGGAGAAGCGCATGGTCGGGAGCGGCGCGGTCATGGCCGCTCCCCTATAGCATTCGGCCGGGTTTTGCACGCCCGGGCCGCCGCCCTCACCTCTTGGCGCGGGCGACGATCTGCGTCGGGTTGACGAAGCGCAGCGCGATGATCAGCCAGATCAGCGTGGTGACCATGTAGATCACGGCCATGGCGTCGATCGACTGCACGGCGCGCACGCCCGAGGCAAAGACCGCGTAGTAGAGCGCGACGACCAGCGTCTGGCTGGTCGGGCCAGCGGTCAGGAAGGTCAATTCGAACATGGCGAGCGTCCTGACCAGCACCAGCAGCAGCGCCGCCAGGATGCCGGGCATCAGCAGCGGCAGCAGCACATGCACGAAGAGCTTGAAGGTGTTGGCGCCGAACACGCGCGCCGCCTGCTCGATCTTGGTGTCGATCTGCTCGATGAAGGGGATCATCACCAGGATGACGAAGGGGACCGTCGGCACGAGGTTCGCCAGCACGACGCCGGACATCTGGCCGGCGAAGCCGGTCTGGTAGAGCACCGTCGCCAGCGGGATGCCGAAGGTGATCGGCGGCACCAGCAGCGGCAGCAGGAAGAGCAGCATGACGAGCTTCTTGCCGGGGAAGTCCCGCCGCGCCAGCGCATAGGCCGCCGGCACGCCGATCAGGCCCGACAGCGCCACCACCAGGAAGACGATCTGGAAGGTGACGAACAGCACGTCATGAAGCTGGAACTCCGACCAGGCGGCGGAATACCACCGCGTCGTCCAGCCGGCCGGCAGCCAGGTGCCGAGCCAGCGCGTGGCGAAGGAAGAGGTCACCACCGTCGCGATCATCGCGAAGAGGTTGACGATGAAGAAGCCGATCAGCGTCCAGTTCGCGGCCGCCCAGAGCTTCGTCGAGAGACGGGTGTCTTTCACCATGGGATCAGCCCTTTCCGCCGCCAGCCGGGCCGCGATAGAGCAGGCCGCGCGCCGCCAGCACCGCGACGACGATGGCGAGCTGCACCACCGCCATGATCATCGCGACCGCCGAGGCCATGGAGTAATCGTATTCCTCGAAGGCCGCCTGATAGGCTGCGATCGAGATGACGCGCGTCGGCCCCGCCGGGGCCCCGAGCAGCACCGCCGACGGAAAGACCGAGAAGGCTTGCACGAAACTGAGGCAGAAGGTGATCGCCAGCCCCGGCAACAGCAATGGGAAAAGGATGTGCTTGAAGCGCTCCCACGGTCCCGCGCCCAGCGTCGCGCCCGCATTCTCCAGGGCCGGATCGATGCCCGAGAGATAGGAGAGCGTCAGCAGGAAGGTGAAGGGGAAGCCGGTGATGACCAGCGAGAGCATCACGCCCCAGTAGTTGTGGAGCAACTTCACCGGCGAGGAGATGATGCCGAGCGTCATGAGCGTGCGGTTGAACCAGCCCTGCGGACCGAGATAGTTCAGCAGGCCCTCGGCCACGAGAACCGTGCCGAGCGTGATCGGGATCACGAGGATCGTGGTCAGCAGGCGCTGGTTGCGCATCAGCCGGACACGGAAGGCGATCGGGATCGCCAGAGCCAGGGTCACGATCGTCACCGGCAGCGCCAGCCAGAGCGTCGTCGCGATGGTGCCGTACAGGAAGGAATCGGAGAAGAAGCGCTGGTAGTTGGCGAAGACGCCGCCCGCCTTCGGCTCGAAGGACAGGAAGAGCCCGTAAAGGAACGGGTAGATGAACAGCAGCAGCACGAACAGGATGGCCGGCACGACCAGCAGCGTGAGACCGTCGAGCCCGCGCGCCGCCAGCCGCTGCTTCAGCGGGATGGAAGGAGCAACGGTGGTCATGCCGCGGCTCCGTAGACCAGAACCCGGTCCGGATCGGCCGCGAGCGTCACCGCCTCGCCCGGCGACAGCTTGTCATGGGCGAGGAAGGAGAGGTCCGTACCGTCGGCCATGCGGGCGAAGCCGACGAATTCGCGGCCGCGGAACTCGGTCGAGACCACCTGGGCGTCAAGGCCCGGCTGGCCGGCGGCGACGGGCTGCAGGTCCTCGGGCCGGATGGCGAGCCAGGCCCCCGCGCCGGCCGTCACCTCGGTTCGGGTGCGGCCCGCGATCTGCGCATCGCCGACGGCGACCGTGGCGCGGCCATCGGCGGCGTTCGCGACCTTGCCCTTCACCTTGTTGCGGAAGCCCATGAACTCCGCGACGTCGAGATGGTCCGGGCGCGAGAACAGGTCCTCCGGCGTGCCGACCTGGCGCACGACGCCGTCGCGCAGCACGACGATGCGGTCGGCGAGCGAAAGCGCCTCTTCCTGATCGTGGGTGACGTAGATCGTGGTCGCGCCGAGCGTGTTGTGGATGCGGCGGATTTCGGCGCGCATCTCGAGGCGCAGCTTGGCGTCGAGATTCGAGAGCGGCTCGTCCATCAGCACCAGCGGCGGCTCCACCACGATGGCACGGGCGATGGCGACGCGCTGCTGTTGGCCGCCGGAAAGCTGGCCGGGCAGTTTCTCGGTCTGGCCCTGCAGGCGCACCAGCGCTGCCGCTTCAGCCACGCGCCGATCGATCTCGGCCTTGGGAACGCCGCGCATCTTCAGGCCGAAGCCGATATTCCTGTTCACGCTCATATGCGGGAAGAGCGCATAGTTCTGGAACACCATGCCGAAACCGCGCTCCTCCGGCCGCAGCGGGTCGATGCGCTTGTCGTCGAGCCAGATGCCGCCGCCGGTCGCCGGCAGCAGGCCCGCGATCAGGTTCAGCGTCGTCGACTTGCCGCAACCTGAAGGGCCGAGAAGGGCGATGAATTCGCCCTTGCCGATCGTCAGCGATACGTCCTTGAGGGCGTTGTGGCTGCCGAAGTCGCGGCTCAGGCGATCGAGCCTGAGCTCGCGGAAAGAGGCTGCGTTGATGGTCATGGCGTCCGGAATCTGGAGAGCTGGATCGAATGGTGACGGGTGGCGGGCTCCCCGATCGCGAAGCCCGCCACCCGGCCGGTCGTTACTTCTTCTTGGCGCCGCCGACCTGCTCGTCCCAGATGCGGAAAGCCGCAACCATCTTCTCGGGAGTCAGCGGTGTTTCCATGGGGTTGTCGGCGATCATCTTCTCGTATTCGGGGCGACCGAACTCGGCGATGGCCTTCTGGCTGGATTCCGGAGCCATCGAGAGCGGGACATCCTTCACCGCCGGACCGGGATAGAAATAGCCCTCGTCATAGGTGTAGGCCTGCTGCTGCGGCGTCAGCATGTGGCGGATCAGATCGAGCAGCACCGCGAGCTTCTCGTCGGAAACACCCTTCGGGATCATCATGTACTGGGCGTCCGTGACCCAGTGGAAGCCCTTCAGGGTCTGGACCTTGGCTTCCTTCGGCACGATGCCCAGGACGCGCGGGTTGATGTCCCAGCCCGTGGTGCTGACGATGATGTCGCGCGTGCCGTCACCCAGCTCCTTCATCGTCTGCCCGGTGCCGCCGGGGTAGTAGTCGATGTTCTCGCCGAGCTCCTTGAGGTAGGCCCAGGTCTTGTCCCAGCCCTTCTCCGGGTCCTTGGGGTCCTTGTCGCCGAGGAGATAGGGCAGCCCCATGATCCAGGTGCGACCGGGGCCGGAATTGGCCGGGCGCCCATAGAAGAAGCGGTTCTTGTTCTGCTTGGTCCAGGCCAGCAGCTCCTCGGCCGAGGTCGGAACCTGCTTGACCCGATCGGGCATGTACTCGAGCAGCGGGCCGGACGGATAGTACACCATCGCCATGCCCTGGCCCGAACCGAGATTGTGCATGGCCAGCGCAGGCTTCAGGTAGATGTCCTCAGGCTTCGGCAACTCCGAAGCGAATTGGGGCAGCAGTTCGACCCAGAGCTTCTGGTCGATGCCTGCCGACAGCACGTCGAGCCCGCCGATGACCAGATCGATGTCGAGGCGGCCGGCGCTCTGCTGGGCCTTGATCTTCGAGGGCAGCTCGGGAGCCGGCGCCTTGGTGAAGACCATGCGTGAAGCCATCTTCGGCTTCATCTTGGGATAGTTCTCGAGCGGCGTCTGCACCAGCGCCAGGGCGCCGCCGACGTCGACGACGCTGATCGTGACCGGCGAAGCCGGGACTTTCGGCTGCTGCGCGAAGACTCCCGGCGCATGTACGGCTGCGCCGAGGCCGGCGACGCCGCCGAGGAAGTGACGACGATTGATGCTGTCCTGAGCCATGTTATCTCCTCCAGATGCGGGGTTCCGCTTCTTTGCTTCTTGTCTTGCGCAGGTCCGGCCGCCGCCATCCGACACCCGCCTATCAACCGCCCGGCCCTGCCAAGTTGACGCAAGCCCCGGTTAATCGGTATCCTAGTATACTAGTCGTCAAGAGCTTGGCAATGGCCCATCCGGCAAGCCGTCATAGCACGGATCAGATCTACAGCATGCTGCGCACCGACATCATCAGCGGCGCGCTGAAGCCGCGCGAGTCGATGTCGGAGGCGCGGATGGCGCTGCGCTTCGGCGTCAGCCGCACGCCCGTGCGCGAGGCGTTCAAGCGGCTCGTCGATGAAGGTTTCCTCGTCGCGGTGCCTCAGGTCGGCACCTTCGTCGCACCGATCGATCTGGCGGCCGTGCACGACAGCCAGTTCGTCCGCGAGACGCTGGAGTGCCGCACGGTCGTGCTGGCCGCGCAGCGCATCGGCGAGGCCGATTGCCGCCGGCTCGAAGCGCAGATCGACGCACAGGCGCAGGCCGTACTGCGGCAGGACCGGGCGGAGATCTTCCGTCTGGACGAGGTTTTCCACGCGGAGATCTCGCGCATCGCCGGCCATCGCGCCGTCTGGAGCATGATCGAGGGCGTGAAAGCGCAGATGGACCGGGTGCGCTGCCTCTCCCTGGAAACGCCCTCCTGGTCTGAAGTGATCCTGAACGAGCACAGGATCATTGCAGCCTGCGTCATCAAGCATGACGCGAAGGGAGCGGAGGCCGCTATGCGCGCGCATCTGCGGACCGTCTTCGCGACGATCGACACCATCGCGAAGGATCATGCCGACGCCTTCGACGATTCCAGGCTCGCCCACGAAGGCCCCTGACGCCGCCCTCCGCACAGCGACATTTCTCACGAGGATACAAGACCATGGAACAATGCTGGCGCTGGTTCGGGCCGGACGATGTCGTGACTCTGGCACAGGCCCGGCAGGCCGGCGCGAGCGGCATTGTCAATTCGCTGCACCAGATTCCCTATGGCGTAGTCTGGAGCGTCGAGGAGATCGAGAAGCGCCAGGCCATTGTCCGTTCGGACAGGAGCCTCGGCCTGGAATGGAAGGTGGTCGAGAGCCTGCCGATCCATGAGAGCGTCAAGATCGGCGAAGGCGACCTCGAAACCATCTTCGAGAACTACCGCCAGTCGATGCGCAACCTCGCCGCCTGCGGGCTCGAGGTGATCTGCTACAATTTCATGCCGGTGCTGGACTGGACCCGCACCGAGCTCGCCCACAAGCTGCCCGGCGGCGGCACGGCCCTGCGCTTCAACCTGCACGAATATGTCGCGCTCGACCACTTCATGCTGAAGCGCAAGGGCGCCGACGAGGGCCATTCGGCCGACGTGATGGACAAGGCCAAGGCCTGGTTCGAGAGGTCGACACAGGCCGATCGCGACCGGCTGCTCTCCAGCGTCATGGCCGGTCTGCCCGGCGCCTTCGACCGCTACGACCTGCCCGGCCTCGCACGCATTCTCGAACGCTATGCCGGCATCACCCATGAGAAGCTGCGCGAGAACCTGAAGCGCTTCCTCGAAGCGATCATCCCGACGGCCGAGGAGGTCGGCATCCGGATGTGCATCCACCCGGACGATCCGCCGCGGCCGCTCTTCGGCCTGCCGCGCATCTGCTCGGACGAGGATGACATCGCCTATATCCTCGACGCCGTCGATTCTCCCGCGAACGGACTGACGCTCTGTTCCGGCTCGCTCGGCGCCAATCCGAAGAACGACGTTCCGGGCATCGCGCGTCGCTTCGCCGACAGGATCTGGTTCGCGCATCTGCGCAACGTCGCCAAGGACCCCGACGGCTCCTTCATGGAGGCCGAGCATCTCGGCGGCGACACCGACATGGTCGCGCTGGTCGACGCGCTGATGGCCGAGGAACAGCGCCGCAAGGCCGCGGGCCTCACCGCCTGGCAAATTCCGATGCGGCCCGACCACGGCCACGAACTGCTCGACGACCTCGGCAAGGGCTCTTTTCCGGGCTACCCGGCCGTTGGCCGCCTGCGTGGGCTCGCGGAGCTGCGCGGCGTGATGACGGCGCTGGCGCAGGTCAAGGGCTACGACGCCTGAAACTCGAAAGGCGGGCTAAGCGCCCGCCTTTCTGCAAAGACCGTCAGCCGTGGTTCTCGGGCGAAGCGAAGCGCGGACCCGAAAATCTCCGGCAAAAGTGCGCTCACGGCCCGCGATGCTCGGGCCGAGCCCGAGCATGACGCGCTGCATCCGCCTCAGTGGTCGTGGGAATGGCCCTTGTGGCCATGCGCGGCGCCATGACCGTGACCATGATCGTGGTGGCCGTGCCCATGATGGTCGTGATCATGACCGCAGCCGCAACCTTCACCATGGGCATGCTCGTGCTTGTGGCCGTGCTCATGCTTGTGCTCATGCGCATGACCGTGGTGGTCGGGGCCATGGTCATGATCGTGATGGCCATGGTGATGATGGTCGTGGCCGCAGCCGCAATCGTCGCCATGGGCGTGGTGATGCACCTCCGGCTCCGGCTGGAAAGGCCGCTCGACCGGCGTCATCGCGCAGCCCTGCCCGCGCACCAGCTCAGCCAGCGCCGGATCGTTGGGGACGTAGAGCGCATCGGCCGTCATTTCGGCCGGGACGTGATGGCCGCCGAGATGCCAGGCGAGGCGCGTCAGCCGCAGCGGGTTCTCGGCACGAACCGCCAGCAGGCTTTCGGGCACGGCCCTGACCTGCACGAGACGGCCATCCTCCAGCTTGAGGGCATCGCCGTCGTTCAGCACTGCCGGCTTGTCGAGCGCGATCTCGATCTCGAGCCCGCCCGCCGTCGTCGCGGTCACGCCGCCGCGATTGCGGTCGCGGTGCGCGAGACCGAGCGTGTCCGCGACGCGCTCGGGGCGGACGGCGGCCTTGCGAACGAGGGAGTTGGCGCGAAGCATCTGCGATGATCCCTTGGCTGGGGCCGGAGCCATCGTCGGCTCGCGGCCCGGATCGCACCTCAGTAGCACAAACGGACGGCCGCGCTACCGCGCTTTCGGCGTCGCGCCGAGGTGCCGCACCGGCGGGGTTCAGCTCTCGCCGGAAGCAGGAGGTTCCACCGTCGGCGGAGCCGCCTCTTCGGCGGATGGGGCTCGCTTGGGCTTGGCCTTCGGCTTCTTCTTGACCTTCTTGACCACGACCTTCGGACGTGCCGGGCGGGCCTGCTGGTCCTGCAGCATCTCGAGCTGGACCTGCTGGATCTCGGCGAGGCGCTGCCATTGGCGGGTGATCAGATGGTCCATCTTCTCGTGCAGATGGCGGATCTCGAGCTCGGCCTTGAGATTGACCTGATAGTCGTTGGCCGAGCGCAGCCTGTCCTTCGCCTCCTGGCGCTTCTGGCTCATCATGATGATCGGAGCCTGGATCGCGGCGATGCAGGACAGCACCAGATTGAGCAGGATGAAGGGGTAGGGATCGAAGGCATTGGCCGCCCCCATCGCCACATTCACCGCCATCCAGACGAAGAGCACCACGGCGAAGCTGATCAGGAAGGCCCAGGAGCCGCCGAAACTGGCGAGATTGTCGGACAGGCGCTCGCCGAGCGTGCGGTGTTCCTCGAAATCGTCCTCGACGTTCTCGGCGATGGTTTCCTGACGGGCGATGCTCTCGGCGACCTCGCGGTCGAGGTCGGAATACTCGCCGTGCTCCTCGCGCAGGATCTCCTCGACGTAGCGCGTGCGGTAGCGCGCAAGCTCCTTGAGGCTGATCAGGGCATGGTCGGGAAGTTCGGGAAAGTCGTTGCGGATGTGCTCGGCCAATGCCGGACGCAGCGTTCCGATCTCGATGAGGTTCTTCCGGGCGGTCTCCTGCCCGCTGATCGCGCAGACGCCGCGCTTGCGGCCGGCACCGGCGCGCGCCGCGGGAAGCTCGAAGGGTTCCGCGACCGGCGGAATATCGAGCCCCGACATCTCGTGCTTGTCGTCGGATCTTTCGCTCACGCGTGACCTATCGGGTTCCTGCCGAACTCGCCCAGCCGACGCCGGACCCCTTCCGATCGCAGCGACGGCAAGGTCGCCCCGCCGTTCCGGCGACGGGGCGACCTTGCATTGTGTTATGCCATCGATTTTCTGCGGAAAAGTGGCTTTTCCGTTTCAGCCGGGCGCCTAGGCATCCGGCTTGACCGAATCGGCGAAGAATTCAGGACGTCGCCTTGCCCTGATCGTCGTCGTCCTCCGGCTCCTCCTCGGAATCCTCATCGGCCTCGTCGTCGTCCTCCGCCAGGTCGTCCTCGTCGTCCAGATCGAGATATTCGTAGCCGAAGACGATCTCGCCGGTTTCGGGATCGAAGGCGCTGACGGAGGAATCCTCGAAGGCCTCGATCAGCATTTCCGCATCGTCCGGCCCGTCGACATCGAAACGACGGACCGCGGCCTCGCCCTCGGCCTTGAGCACGAGCTCGATCGACCAGCCCCGGCCGGTGGTGTCGTAGATGCACTTCAAACCCTGGATCGGCAGCATGCGGCTCTCCTTAGGTTGACCAGATGCGCAACGGCGCATGACCGGTCTGATGCCCCAGCCGCGTGACGACCACGCGACGCCACCGCCTTCCGGCGGGATCGCCGCGCCCGAAGCGCAGACCGGATCAGCGCTGCTCGGCGAGGAAGCGTTCCACCTCCTCCCGCCCCGGCGCGCCGCCCCGGCCGCCGAAGCGCGTGCATTTCAGCGCGGCCGCGGCGGATGCGAAGCGGATCGCCTCGACCTCGCCGCGCCGCTCCGCGAGAGCGAGGGCGAAGGCGCCGTGCCAGACATCGCCCGCGCCCAACGTGTCGACGGTCTCGACCACGAAGGCGGGGCTGTGGCGAACCTCGCCGTCCCAGTGCAGGACGCCCTCCTTGCCGAGCGTGACCGCGATCCAGGTCGAGGCGTCGCGGGCGATCCTGGCAAGGCCCAGGCGCGGATCCTCCTCGCCGGAGACCTCGCGCAGCGCCTGCTGGCTGAAGACGACATGGCTCGCCGCCGCGACGAGGTCGGGATGGGGCGGCTTGCGATCGCCGTCGAGCACCCCCGGCCTGCCGGCCCCGCGCGCGAGCCGCAGCGCCGCAAGAGCGCCCTCGCCCCAGCGCGTGTCCGCCAGAACGGCACCCGCCCCCTCGGGCAACGCGCGCGGCAACCAGCCGGCATCTTCAGGCATCGCCGGGTCGGAATGCGAGATCACCATGCGCTCACCCTGCGCATCGACCAGGATGGCCGAGACCGGCGAGGTCAGACCGGCGACGCGGCGGGCGAAGCGGGTATCGACTCCCTCCGCGTTCAGGTCGGCGACGATCCTGTCCCCGGTGAAGTCGTCGGCGAGGCGCGTCGCCAGCCAGCAGGCACCGCCGAGGCGGGCGATGGCGACCGAGGCATTGCCGGCGCAGCCGCCGCCGACGACGGCAAGGCCGCGCGAGCGGTACTTCTCGCCGCGGGTCGGCATGGTCTCGACGCTGTAGACATAGTCGAGCGTTGCGATGCCGAGGCAGAAGACGCCGGCCAAGTCGTTACCAGCTCCCGGTGTTCGGCATGCTCGCCCACGGTTCCGCCGGCGGCTTCGGATCGCCCTTCTGGAGCAACTCGATCGAGATGTTGTCGGGGGAGCGGATGAAGGCCATGTTGCCGTCGCGCGGCGGGCGGTTGATGGTGACGCCGGCCTTCATCAGCTTGTCGCAGGTCGCGTAGATATCGTCGACCTCATAGGCGAGATGACCGAAATTGCGGCCGCCGGTGTAGCTTTCCGGATCCCAGTTAAAGGTCAGCTCCAGCGTCGGGCGGCCGCGCGAGGCGCCGGCCTTCGCCTCCGCCAGATCGTCCGAGGCGGCGAGGAAGACCAGCGTGAAGCGGCCCTTCTCGTTCTCGATCCGGCGGGTTTCGACCAAGCCGAACTTGTTGACGTAGAAGTCCAGCGCCTGATCGAGGTCGGTCACGCGGACCATGGTGTGGAGATATCGCATCGGTCTTCCTCGCTGATCGGGAACAGGGTTGATCCGGCTCTTAAATCAGGCAAGAGCTTCGCCGTTCCAAGCGACGCCATACAGGACGAGCCATGACGACAACGCAAGACGGACCGGCGACGGCCCCGCCTGAGCGCGCCACGCCCGCCCAGATCGCGCATATCAAGCAGCGGGCGGCGATCCTTTCCGTGATGGCGACCATCCTGCTGACGGCCGCGAAGATCGTCGGCGCGCTGCTCTCCGGCTCGCTCGCCCTGCTCACCGATGCGCTCCAGGGACTGGTCGATGTCGGCTCGACGCTGTTCACCTGGTTCGCGGTCCGCGCCTCCGACAAGCCGGCCGACGACGAGCATCACTACGGCCACGGCAAGGTCGAGGCGCTCGCAGCGCTGGTCGAGACCGCCATCCTCTTCACCCTCGCCGGAGCGATCCTCTGGGAAGCCGGCAACCGGCTGTGGAACAACATCATCGAGCACGTCGCGGTGACGCCGATCGTCATCGGCGTGATGCTGCTGTCGATGACCGTCGACGCCATTCGCTGGCGCTCTCTGACCAAGGTCGCCCAGGAGACGGGCAGCGAGGCACTGGCCGGCGAGGCGACGCATTTCTCGGCCGACTTCATCGGCTCGGCCCTCGTTCTGCTCGGGCTGATCGGCGTCTGGTACGGCGTCGAGCGGGCCGACACCCTCGCCGCCTTCGCCATCGCCGCCTATACCGCCTTTTCGGCCTACAGGCTGGCCCGGCGAACCCTCGACACGCTGATGGACGCTGCGCCCGAAGGCGTCAGCGAAAGGCTGCACGAGGCCGCCCGCATGGTGCCCGGCGTCGTCGGCATCAACTGGCTGCGCGTCCGGCCCGCCGGCGGACGCGTCCACGGCGAGATCGGCATCAGCGTTTCGCGGACTCTGCCGCTGGAACGGGTCACCGCGATCAAGGCCGAGCTCGCCGCGGCACTGATGCTGACGGAGCCGAGCGCCGAGATCACCATCACCGCCGATCCCGTGCAGGTCGACGACGAGACCGCGCTGGAACGCGTGCTCCTGATCGCGCTCAAGCTGAAGATCCCGGTCCATCACGTCACCGTGCACTCGATCGGCGACAAGCTTTCCGTCAGCCTCGACATGGAGGTCGACCAGACGCTGCCCCTTGGCGAGGCGCACGAGATCGCGACGCGGCTGGAGAATGCCATCCGAGCCGAATTCGGTGGCGAGACCGAGGTCGAGACTCATATCGAGCCGATGGAAACCGGCCAGCCCGCCGGTCACAATGCCGCCTGGGAGACGGTCGAGGATATCGGCAAGGCCCTCGCCGGCGAAACCGCCAGGCTCGCCGGGCCGATCCACGACATCCACAGCGTGCGCGTGCGCCAGACCGCCAAGGGGCTGGTGGTGAACTATCATTGCCGGGTCGATCCGGCGCTCGATGTCGCGGCCGTCCATGCCGCGGTGGACGCGATCGAGCGCGCGGTGCGCATCGCAAGGCCGCAAGTCTGCCGGCTGGTCAGCCACGCCGAGCCGGCCGTCAGCGGCTAGCGGGGTTTCGAGCCCGTCCGGCAGAGGCTACATACGGAACCCTGACCTTTGCCATCAGGGTTGCCATGCGTACCGAAGATGCCCCGCTGATCCGCCTCGAGGATTACCGCCCGTCCGACTGGCTGATCGATACCGTCGATCTCGACGTCAGCCTGCACCCGACGAAGACGCGTGTGCGCTCCCTGCTGAGCCTGCGCCCCAACCCGGCCGGGCAGCCCGGTGCGCCGCTGACCCTCGACGGCGACGAACTCTCCCTCAAGACGATCAGCCTCGACGGCAAGCCGCTCGACGCCTCCGCCTATGCGGCGAGCCCGCAGGCGCTGACGATCCACGCTCCCCCGCGGCGCGGCTTCACCTTGACGATCGAGACCGAAATCGACCCTTCCGCGAACACCAAGCTGATGGGGCTCTATCGCTCGTCGAAGGTCTATTGCACGCAATGCGAGGCAGACGGCTTCCGCCGCATCACCTATTTCCTCGACCGGCCGGACGTGATGAGCGTCTACACGGTCAGGCTCGAAGCGGCGAAAGCCGAGGCGCCGGTGCTGCTCTCCAACGGCAATCTCGTCGCGGCGGCCGAGCTGCCGGGCGGCGAGCGGCACTTCGCCGTCTGGCACGATCCGCATCCCAAGCCCGCCTATCTCTTCGCATTGGTCGGCGGCGCGCTCGACCATGTCCGGCAGGACTACGTCACCGCCGACGGCCACAAGGTCGAACTCGCCATCTATGTCGAGCCCGGCAAGGCCGAGCGCGCCGGCTGGGCGCTGGATTCGCTGGTCCGCTGCATGCGCTGGGACGAGCAGGTCTTCGGCCGCAACTACGATCTCGACGTGTTCAGCGTCGTCGCCGTGTCGGATTTCAACATGGGGGCGATGGAGAACAAGGGCCTCAACATCTTCAACGACAAATACGTGCTGGCCGATCCGCAAACCGCGACCGATGGCGACTACGCCTCGATCGAGGCGATCATCGCGCATGAGTATTTCCACAACTGGACCGGCAACCGCATCACCTGCCGCGACTGGTTCCAGCTCTGCCTGAAGGAAGGCCTCACCGTCTTCCGCGACCAGGAGTTCTCCGCCGACGAGCGCTCCCGCCCGGTGAAACGCATCGCCGATGTCCGCACCCTGCGCTCGACCCAGTTCTCGGAGGATGCCGGCCCCCTCGCCCATCCCGTGCGACCGCGTGCCTATAAGGAAATCAACAACTTCTACACGCCGACGGTCTATGAGAAGGGCGCGGAGGTCATCCGCATGCTCAAGGTCCTGATCGGCGACGACGCCTTCCGGCGCGGCATGGACCTCTATTTCGAGCGCTGCGACGGCACGGCGGCGACGATCGAGGAATTCCTCGCCTGCTTCGCGGAAGCCTCGGCCAAGGACCTCTCCGATTTCGCGCGCTGGTACGAGCAGGCCGGCACGCCGACCATCGTGGCCTCGGGACGCTACGATGCGGCGACGCAGCGCTATACGCTCGACCTGGCGCAGAGCACGCCACCCACGCCGGGGCAAAGCGACAAGAAGCCGATGGTGCTGCCGATCAAGCTCGGCCTGGTCGGCGCCCATGGCGACCTGCCGCTGAAGACGCAGTCCAACGCCTATGCCGGCGACGGGCTCGTCGTGCTCGACAGCCCTTCGCTCTCCATCACCTTCGAGGGCGTGACGGAAGCGCCGATCCCGTCGCTGCTGCGCGGCTTCTCGGCGCCGGCACGGCTGGAACTCGACCTGTCCGATGCCGATCTCGTACGGCAGTTCTCCACCGACAGCGATTCCTTCAATCGCTGGCAGGCCTTGCAGAGCATCGCGACGCGCGCTCTGGTGGCTGCCGGCAAGGCCGGAGCCGAGCGCGGAGCATTCGCCGCGACCACCGCCAAGCTCGGGAATGCGCTGGACGGCTTCCTGCAGACGGATGCGCTAGCCGACCCCGCCTTCGCGGCGCAGGTGCTGCGCTTGCCCGCGCCGGCCGACATCGCCCGCGAGATCGGCAAGGAGATCGATCCGGATGCGATCTTCGCTGCCCATCGCGCCCTGTCGAGCGCCATTGGCACGGCGCTTCTGCCGCGACTGTCCGGTCTGCGCCAGGCGCTGGAGACGAAGGGGCCGTACAAGGCCGATGCCGCCTCGGCCGGGCGACGCGCGCTGCGCAACGAGTTGCTCGGCCTCACCGCGCTGGCCGCGCCGGAGGACGGGGCGAGGCTGTGCGAGGAGCAGTTCGAGACGGCCGACAATCTCACCGACCGGCTGGCGGCACTGGCAGCTATGACGCTGGTCCCGGGCCGACGCCGCGAAGCGCTGATCGCCCGCTTTTCCGAGGCCTATGCGGGCGAGCCGCTGGTGCTCGACAAATGGCTGATGGCGCAGGCGCTCATCGCCGAGCCGGAGACTCTGGATCGGGTCAAGCGATTGATGCAGCACCCCGCCTTTTCCCTCGGCAACCCGAACCGGGTGCGGGCGTTGATCGGCGGCTTCGCGGCCAACCTCACCCAGTTCAACCGGGCCGATGGCGAGGGCTATGGCTTCGTCGCCGACATGGTGACCGCGCTCGATCGAACGAACCCGCAGGTCGCCTCGCGCCTGCTCGGCTCGTTCAAGAGCTGGCGCATGCTCGAGCCCGGCCGCCGGCGTTTGGCGCAGGAGGCGCTGGCGCTGGTGGCGCGCACGCCGAACCTCTCGCGCGACGTCTCCGACATCGCCGAACGGGCGCTGGCCTGAGAGGTTAACGGGACCGCTCGAAAAAGGTTAACGATCCATTACGCGCACAGGATTCATTCGAGCGATCGACACAACCATAGGGCGCATTCTGCATGGTTGACTCAACTCAAGGCTAGACAAACCGAGTCGCGCGGATTCAACTGACTGTGATTCGCGGGGATGCGGCACGTCTCCCGATCTTACTGACGGTAAAGTTCCGAAGGGGGACCGGGCATGTCGCGTGCCAACGCGCAGTGCGCATCCGTGCGCGCCGATACGATTCTGGGTGTAGCGCGCTCGCTGACCCATCCGTTGTATCAGCGCTTCGAGAGCTTCGAGCCCACCTTCCGTACGGCTATCCCGCTGCTCGTCGGCATCTTCATCGTGATCCTGAGCGCCGGCGTCGCGATCCAGACGGCGGCGCTGCGCGAGGACGCCCTGATCGACGCGACCGGCGACATGGAGGTGATCTCCGCCCTGATCGCCCGAGAGCTCGACAACGGCAGCCAGACAGGGAAGGAGCCCGGCGCGGTCCTCGCCGGCATGGCCGCGAAGCACCTCTCCTCGCGCGGACGCATCGTGCATGTCAGCGGCGCCGACGGACGCGTCATCGCCAGTGAACCCACCATCGGCCAGACATCGCGCACGCTGGTCGACTTCCTCGGCCAGACCCAGCCGCTCACCGTCTTCGGCGACCGCGCCGGAGTGATGCGCATCACCCTTCCCGGCGGCCCGGAGGTCTTGGCCGTCGTCCGCAACCTGGCGAGCCCGCTCGGGCAAGTCGCCGTGCTGCAGCCGGTCTCCCGCGCCCTGTCCCTGTGGCAGGACCGGCGCACCAGCCTCGGCATCCTGTTCGGGGCGGCCGGAGCGGTGCTGGCCATGACGACGCTCGCTTTCATGCTCCAGTCCAAGCGCGCCAGTGCCGCCGACCAGGACTGCGACTGCGTGCGCGAGCGCATCGATACCGCGCTCAACCGCGGCCATTGCGGCCTCTGGGACTGGGATCTCGCCCGCGGACGGATCTACTGGTCGGATTCGATGTACGCCCTGCTCGGCTACGACCGCCGCGGCGAGTACATGTCCTTCGGCGAGGTGATGAGCTTCATCCACCACGAGGACGTCGACCTCTACGCCCTGGCCGACGCGATCAGCCGCGGCGAGACCAGCCATATCGACCAGGACTTCCGCGTCCGCAACGCCGATGGCGACTGGATCTGGCTGAAGGCGCGCGCCGAGCTCGTCGTCGATCGCCGCACCCAGTCGCACCATCTGGTCGGCATCGTGGTCGACATTTCCGAGCAGCGCCGCATGGCCGAGCGCACTGCCACTGCCGACGCCCGCCTGCGTGACGCCGTCGAGGCGATCTCGGAAGCCTTCGTGCTCTGGGATTCGGAGAACCGGCTGGTGCTCTGCAACGCCAAGTACCAGCAGCTCCACCAGATCGCTCCCGAGATGCTGCTGACCGGCACGAGCCATGACGAGATCATGGCGCTCAGCGCCCAGCCTCATATCGACCGCGAGCCCGTGCGCACCCTGCGCGGCGCCGCCTCCTACGAAGCGCGCCTCTCGGATGGCCGCTGGCTGCAGGTCAACGGTCGGCGCACCAAGGATGGCGGCTCGGTCTCGGTCGGCACGGATATCACCAAGCTGAAGCAGCAGGAGGAGCGGCTAACGCAGTCCGAGCACCAGCTCCTGATGCATGTCACCGATCTCAAGGCCTCGCGGCAGAAGCTCGAGGCACAGGCCCAGCAGCTCGCCGACCTCGCCGAGCGCTACCTCGAACAGAAGGCCGCGGCCGAGAGCGCCAACCGCGCCAAGTCCGAATTCCTCGCCAATATGAGCCACGAGCTGCGCACGCCGCTCAATGCCATCATCGGCTTTTCCGAGATCATGGAAGGCGGGATGTTCGGCCCGCTCGGCGACAAATACACCGACTATGTTCGCGACATCCGCTCCAGCGGCGGCTATCTGCTCGGCATCATCGACGACATCCTCGACATGTCGCGCATCGAATCCGGCAAGATGCGGCTGGAGCGCAGCGAGATCGCGATCAAGCCCGTGCTGGACGAGGCCGTCCGCAAGGTGGAAGCCGAGATGGAGCGCAAGCAGCTCGCCTTCACCATCGAAGGTCCGACCGACACCCATATCGAGGCCGACCCGCACGCCCTCTATCAGATCCTCGGCAACCTGCTCGACAACGCCGTCAAGTTCACGCCGGAAGGCGGGCGCATCGCGGTGCGCACGCGCCATGTGCCGGGTGCCATCAACGTCTTCATCGAGGATACCGGCATCGGCATCCCGAAGGACAAGATCGACCGGGTCGGGCGTCCGTTCGAGCAGGTCGAGGGCGATCTGGTGCGCAGCTACAAGGGCTCGGGGCTGGGCCTTGCCATCGCCCGCTCGCTGGCGGAGCTGCATGGCGGTTCCCTGCGGCTGCGCTCCGCCATGGGCGCCGGCACGGTCGTCATGGTGCATCTGCCGCTCGACGGCGGCGCCGGGCGGGTCACCGCCGAGGCGGCGTGACCCTCAGCCCGCCCGCGCCTGTCCGATCACGCGGGTGAAGATCGCGCGGACACCGGCGCGGACCTCGTCGAGCTCCGCCTTCAACACCTTCACATCCGGGCGGCCGACCGCCGTCGCAATCCGCTGCAGCACCCGCGCCGGCACGGCCTTGGGATCGAAAGCCTCTTCGACCGTGAAGCGCTGCCAGAGCTGAACGTCGCCGATCAGCCGATGGGCCTCGAGAAGCGCCGAGGCATCGGCCTCCGAAAGCAGCCCGGCGGCCCGCGCAGCGGCGAAGACCGAGGCAGTGTCGTTGACGATGAGCGAGGGGTGCGCGCTGGCATGAGCCAGCAGCAGGAACTGGGCCAGGAAATCCAGGTCGGTAAGGCCGCCGGCGGCGAGCTTCAGGTCCCAGGGATCCTTTTCGCCCTTTTCCCTGGCGATCAGCGCGCGCATCTCGGCGACGGCGGCGGCGACCCTCGCCGGCTCGCGCTTGCGCGACAGGATCGCGCGGATAGCGGATTCCGCCCGCCGTGCCAGCCCGGCGTCGCCCGCGACCACGCGGGCGCGGGTCAGCGCCATCTCTTCCCAGATCTCGGCATCGCCCTGGTGATACGCCTCGAAGCCGGCGAACTGCGTCGCCGCCGGGCTCTTGTTGCCCGTCGGACGCAGACGCATGTCGACCTGATAGAGCGTGCCGCGCCGCGTCGGCACCGTCAGCGCCGCGACGAGGCGCTGGGTGAAGCGGACATGCCAGGTCACGGGATCGAGGCTGCGCGCCCCGACGCTCGGCCCGGCATCCTCCGGCCGGTCGTAGAGCAGGATCAGGTCGAGATCGGATGAGGGCGTGAGTTCGCCGGCGCCGAGCCGGCCGAGGCCGAGCACCACGGTTTCGGCTCCCGCGACGACGCCGTGATCCTCGGCGAAAGACCTGCGCGTATCGGCGAAGGCGACGCGCAGGCAGGCTTCCGCCACGGCGCAGTAAGCTTGTCCTGCCCCCTGAGCGGGATAGACACCCGAAAGCAGCCGCGCTCCGACCAGGAAATTCTCCTGCCGGGCCGCATCGCGCAAACGGTCCAGACCGTCCTCGACGCTGGGCGGCGGCGAACCGACATAGTTGCGGATGCGGCGCTCGAGCGCCTCGACATCGAGGACCGCCTGCCCGAAGGCCGGGTCGATCACCCCGTCGAGCACGTGCGGATGCAGAGCCGCGACCCTTGCGAGGCGCGGCGCGCTGCCGAGGATCTCGGCGAAGAGCGTCAGCAGGGAATCGTGGGAACGCAGCAGCGTCAGCAATTCGATCGCCGCCGGCATCCGCACGAAGGCGTTGTCGAGATGGGCGAGCGCGCCGTCGGGATCGGCGGTGCGGCCGAGTGCGACCAGCAGGGCCGGGGTCAGTTCGGTCAGGACCTCGCGAGCCCGGGCGCTGGTGACCGCCGGCCGGCGGCCGAAGTGCCAGCCGCGCACCGTCTCCGCCACGGTCGTGCCGTCGCGGAAGCCAAGCTTGCCGAGCGTCTCGACGGTCTCGGGATCGGCCTCCGAGCCGGTAAAGCTCAACGTGCCGGCTTCCGAGGCGAGGCTCGGGCCTTCCTCGAAAAGCAGGGCGTAGTGGCCCTCGATGCGTTTCGCATGGGCGGTCAACGCCTTGCCGAAGGCCGCGCCGTTGGCATAGCCGCAGAAGCGGGCGAAGGCTTCGAGCTCGCCCGCCGCCTTGGGCAGGGTCTGGGTCTGCTCGTCGTCGCGCATCTGCAGGCGATGCTCGATGGTGCGCAGCCAGCGGTAGGATTCGGAGAGCTCGTCGCGCGCCTGCGGTGTGATCCAGCCTTCGTTGGTCAACTCCTTCAGCATGTCGAGCGTGCGCGGGCCGCGCAGAGCCGGGCGCCGGCCGCCGAAGACGAGCTGCTGGGTCTGGACGAAGAACTCGATCTCGCGGATGCCGCCGCGGCCGAGCTTCACGTTGTGTCCGGCCACCGCGATGGTCTCGTGGCCCTTCACCGTCTGGATCTGGCGCTTCATCGCGTGAATGTCGGCTATGGTGGCGAAATCGAAATATTTCCGCCAGATGAAGGGCGAGAGGTCGCGCAGGAAGCGCCTGCCCAGCTCGGCATCGCCGGCGATGGGGCGCGCCTTGATCATGGCGGCGCGTTCCCAGTTCTGCCCGACCGTCTCGTAATAGGAATAGGCACTGGGCAGTGCGATCGCGACATGGGTCGAGGCCGGGTCGGGCCGCAGGCGCAGGTCGACGCGGAAGACGTAGCCGTCCGGCGTGCGCTCCTGGATGATGCGGGCGATCTGCTGCGTCAGCCTGACGAAGAAGCTCGACGGCTCCCGGACGCCGGCCGCCTCCGCCGCCTCGGGATCGAAGAAGACCACGATGTCGATATCGGAGGAGTAGTTCAGCTCGCCGGCGCCGTGCTTGCCTAGCGCCAGCACGACGAGGCCCGAGCCTGGCCCGGGATCCGCGGCATCGGCGAGATTGATCCGGCCGAGATCGGCAGCCTGCCGCAGCGCATGGTCGGTGGCGAGCTTCGTCGCCATGTCCGCAGTCGCCGTCAGTGCCGCCGTCACGGCTTCGACATCCCAGACTCCGCCGATATCGGCGAGCGCGATCAGCAGCGCCATGGCACGGCGGAAGCGGCGCAGCTCACGCATCAGGTCGGAGGTCTCGCAATCGCCGGCGCCGAAAGCGGCGATGGCGGCCAGCAGCGCATCGCGCCGCATTTCCGGCGCCTCCGTCAGGCTTGCGAGCAGTCCCGCGGGGTCGAACCGCATCACCTGCGTCAGGAACGGCGAATGGGCCAGGACCCCCGCCACCAGCGCAGCCGAGCGCGGATGCGTGGCAAGATGCGCCTGCAGGGCGTGGGCGGCGACCTCGTCATGCAGGCGCTCGATCAGTTCGCGCTTCAGCAGCGCCGCGGCGCTGGCTTTCGCCGGCAGGACCGGCGCCGCCTCCAGCCTGTCACAGAGCTGCCCCGTCATTGCTGCCCACTCCCTCAGATCGAGGGAACGCCAACAGGGTTTGGCTTCGCTGTCGAGGCTTCAGTGTCCGGGGAAGGCGGCGTTTCCACAGGCTTGGGTTCGACCGCGGGCAGCGAGATGACGGCACGCAGCCCCGGCGCATTGTCCTCGAGCCGCAGCTGACCGCCATGGAGGCGCACGACTCCCGCCACCATCGAGAGCCCCAGCCCGAAGCCGGGCTTGCTGCGGCTGGCGTCGAGCCTGATGAACCGGTCGAGCACGCGGCCGCGATCGGCCTCGGGTATGCCGTCGCCATGGTCGGCGACCGAAAGCTCGATCTCGCCGTCGCGGCGCCGGGCAGCGACCGTCACCGTCGCCTCGCCGCCGTCTGCGGGCTGGCCGTATTTCAGGGCGTTGTCGACGAGATTGGCCAGCGCCTGGCCGACGAGCTCGCGGTTGCCGACGACGTGAAGATCGGGCGCGACATCGCCGACCAGCCTCAGTCCCACTTCCTCCGCGAGCGGTTCGTAGAGCTCGGCGACGCCCGAGACGATCTCCGACAGGTCGAGATCCTCCATGTTCTCGCTGATCCTGCCGGCCTCGAGCCGCGCGATCATCAGGAGCGCGTTGAAGACGCGGATGAGGTTGTCCGCCTCCTCGATCGCGCCGTCGAGGGCACCGCGCAATTCATCCTGGGAGGTTGCGCTGCGCAGCGCTTCCTCCGCCTTGTTGCGCAGGCGCGTCAGCGGCGTCTTCAGATCGTGGGCGATGTTGTCGGTGACCTGCTGCATGCCCGCCATCAACTCGCCGATGCGGTCGAGCATGGCATTGAGGTTGAGGGCGAGACGGTCGAGCTCGTCACCGGTGCCGGCAATGGCCAGCCGACCCTTGAGATCGCCTTCCATGATGCCGTGCGCCGTCTCGGTCATCCCGTCGATGCGACGCAGCACGCGGCGCGCCACGAACCAGCTCGCGAAGCAGCCCAGCACGAAAATCAGGGCAAGCGACCAGCCGATCGCCCGGCGGATGACCTTGCCGAGCCGCTCGCGTTCCTCGACATCGCGGCCGACCAGCAGGCGGAAGCCGGCGGGCAGCACGAAGACGCGAACGATCGCATGGCTCGGCGTGTCGATCGTCTCGCTGGTGCGGGCATATTCGATCTCGCTCTCGCCGGTCTTGTCGAGCGTCCCGGGCGGGATCGCCTCGACATTGCCCGCAATCCGCTCGCCGACGGGTGTCGTCACCAGATAGAGCGAGGCACCGGGCGCGCGCGAGCGGCGCTCGACGATGCTGACGAGCCGGCGGATGCCGCCCTGCCGCGCCTGCTCCGCAAGCCCCTGGATCTCGGCATCGATGGTCGAGCGGATCTGATCGCTGAGCAGGCGCTGGGCGTTCCAGGCGACGTAACCGAGCACGAAGGCGGCAAAGAGCCCGAAAATGACGAGATAGGCCGCGGTGAGCTTGAACGCGGTCGTGCGGAACAGCGTCGGCAGGAATTTCGAACGCCTGCGCCGGGGGACCTCAGTGCGCGCCGTCACGGACCATGTATCCCGCGCCGCGGATGGTATGGATCATCGGATGCTCGAAGCCCTTGTCGACCTTGGAGCGCAGGCGGCTGACATGCACGTCGATGACATTGGTCTGGGGGTCGAAATGGTAGTCCCAGACGTTCTCCAGCAGCATGGTGCGGGTCACGACCTGCCCGGCATGCTTCATGAGGTATTCGAGCAGGCGGAACTCGCGCGGCTGAAGCACGATCTCCTGCCCGTCCCGGGTGACGCGATGGGCCAGCCGGTCCAGCAGCAACCCGCCGATGCGATAGACCGTCGGTTCGGCGCTCGGCGCGCCGCGGCGACGCGCCAGCACCTCGACGCGGGCGAGCAGCTCGGAAAAGGCATAGGGCTTCGGCAGGTAGTCGTCGCCACCGGCGCGCAGGCCCTTGACGCGGTCATCGACCTGAGCGAGCGCCGAGAGGATCAGCGCCGGCGTCTCGTCCTTCTGTTCGCGCAGCGAACGGATGAGGGACAGGCCGTCCAGCCGCGGCAGCATGCGGTCGATGACCAGCACGTCGTAGCCGCCGCCCTCGGCCATGGCATAGCCCTCGAGCCCATCCGCGGCATGGTCCGCGACATGGCCGACCTCGCGTAGGGCCTTGGTCAGATAGGCCGCAGCCTCGGCATCATCTTCGACGATCAGGAGTCGCATGGCGGGAGACTAGCCCAAGACACATGAAAACGGCAGGCCGGAGCGTACGCGTCCGGCCTGCCGCCGCGACGGCGGGTCCCTTGGTTGGGGCGACAGGAATCCAAGGGGCCTGCCTGCTTCGTTCAGGCCGCGGGCTGGCGACCCACCTCGAAGGTCACGTCGCGGGAATGACCTTCGCGGTAGAGGGTGACGGAGACCTTGGAGCCCGGCGCGATGTTCGCGATCTTGCGCGACAGGTCGCGGGCATCCTTGACCTCCTGGCCGTTGACGGCGGTGATGGTGTCACCGCGCTTGATGCCGGCCTTGGCGGCCGGGCCGTCGTTCTGCGCCTCGGCGACGAGCGCGCCATGGGCATCCTTCAGGCCGATCGCATCGGCCATCTCGCTGGTGACGGGCTGGATCTGCACGCCGATGAAGCCGCGCGCCACCTTGCCGTCCTTCTTGAGCTGGTCGACGACCTGCTTGACCGTGGAGGCGGGAATCGCGAAGGCGATACCGACATTGCCGCCCGAGGGCGAGTAGATCGCGGTGTTGACGCCGACGACCTCGCCATTGCCGTTGAAGGTCGGGCCGCCCGAATTGCCGCGGTTGATCGGCGCGTCGATCTGCAGGAAGTCGTCATAGGGCCCGGAACCGATGTCGCGGCCCTGGGCCGAGACGATGCCGGCCGTGACCGTACCGCCGAGGCCGAAGGGGTTGCCGATCGCCAGCACCCAGTCACCGATGCGAGGCTTGGCGTCGGAGAGCTTCACATAGGGGAAGTCGCCGCCATCCTTGACCTTCAGCAGGGCGAGGTCGGAGCGCGGATCGGTTCCGACGACCTTGGCCTCGAGGGTCTTGCCGGAATCGGTGACGAGCTGAACGTCGACCGCATGCTCGACGACGTGGTTGTTCGTCACCACATAGCCGTCCTGGCTGATGAAGAAGCCCGAACCCTGGGCCATGCCGATCTGCGGCTTCGGCTTGCCCATGCGGCCGCCGTCCTCGCCGCCGAAATCGCGGAAGAAGCGGCGCAGCTGCGGCGGGAGATCGTCGAGATTCTGCTGGTCGGAGGCCGCTGCGACCTCCGTCTTGACGCGGACCGAGACGACCGCCGGCTTCACCTTGTCGACGAGATCGGCAAAGGAGGGCAGCTGGGTCTGGGTGCCGGAGAGCTGGATCGGCTGGGCGAAGGCCTGGTCGGTCTGCAGGAGTGCGCGATCTGCGACGCCGGCGACGAGGCCGATGCCGAGGATGGCGGTGCCGGCCAGAAGGGCGCCGCGGCGCAGGAAGGTCTTCCTCTGGGTGGATTGTGTCGTCATGGTTGGAACCTCTCGGAGCGACAGGGTTCTTCCCTGCTCGTGAGGATGACCATGAGGCCGGGCGCCTTACGCGGCTTTGGCCTGAAGATGACGATTTCGTAAGGTTGGCGGAGGGGGCGGGCTCAGTCGCGCTCCTCGCCGAGAAGCTGGTCGAGCCGCCGTCGTTCCTCCTCGGTCAGGCGCGAAACCGCCCCGGGAGCCGGCAGGCTCCGGCGCCGGCTCCAGACGAAGATCGCGCCGCCCAGGAGGATCACGAAAGGCGCCGCCCAGAGGATGGCCGTGTGGGCATTGAAGGGCGGCCGCAACAGGACGAAGTCGCCGTAGCGGGCCACGACGAAATCAACCACCGCCTGGTCGCTGTCTCCCGCCTGCAGGCGCTCGCGCACCAGAATCCGCAGATCGCGGGCCAGCGGCGCGTTGGAATCGTCGATCGACTGGTTCTGGCAGACCAGACAGCGCAGCCCGCCCGAGATCGCGCGGGCGCGATGCTCGAGGGCAGGATCCTTGAGGATCTCGTCGGGCTGGACCGCATGCGCAGCCGGCAGCGCGAGCATGAGAGCGACGAGAGCGAAGAGCAGGCGCCGCATGGGTCTCATTCCGCAGGCTGCGGCGCCGCCAACGGCGCGGCGCGGCGCGGCGCGGCCAGCCGGAAGCGCCGGTCGGTCAGCGACAGCGTTCCCCCGATGGCCATCACCAGGGCGCCAATCCAGATGAGCAGGATCAGCGGCTTGTCGTAGAGCCGGACCGCGAGGCCGTCGCCTTGAGCCTCGCCGAGGCTGACGTAGGCCTGGCTGAGCCAGTCGGTGCGGATGCCGGCCTCGGTCGTCGGCATGGAGCGGGCAGTATAGACGCGCTTCGAAGCCTCGACCGGCGCGAGCTCCCGATCACCGGCGAAGAGCTGGAAGCGCGCGACTTCGGCCCGGAAGTTCGGGCCGGTCCGCGGGACGACGGATTCGAGCACCACGGTGTAGCGCCCGGCGGTCAGGCGCTCTCCCGGCTTCAGCACCGCAATGGCCTCGCTGCTCCAGGCAGCGGCTGCGATGCCAATGATGCTGAGCCCGATGCCCGCATGCGCCAGCGCCGTACCCCAGGCCGAGCGGGGCAGGCCCCGCGCACGCGACAGCATCGCAGGCCAGCCGCTGGCACGGGCGACGATGCGCTCTCCCAGATCGAAGCCGGCTCCAAGCACCAGGAACAGCCCGAGCCCGACGCCGAGCGGGGCCAGTACCGGGCCGCCGCGCGTGAAGGCGATCAAGGCCAGAGCGGCAAGAACGGCGAGCCCGCAGGCGGCCAGGTTCCGCTGGGCTGCGCCGAGCAGATCGCCCCGTTTCCAGGCCAGCGACTGGCCGATCGGCAGGAACAGCAGCAACGGGACCACGACGGGCACGAAGGTGGCGTTGAAGAAAGGAGCCCCGACCGAGATCTTGTCGCCCGTCAGCATCTCCAGCGCCAGCGGGTAGAGCGTGCCGACGAAGACCGTGGCACAGGCCGTGGCCAGGAAGATATTGTTCACGACGAGCGCGCTCTCGCGCGAGATCGGGGCGAAGAGCCCGCCCTGGCGCAGCAGCGGCGCACGCCAGGCGAAGAGTGCGAGCGACCCGCCGACGAAGAAGACCAGGATCAGCAGAATGAAGAGGCCGCGCGCCGGATCGCTGGCGAAGGAGTGGACCGAGGTCAGTACGCCCGAGCGGACGACGAAGGTGCCGAGCAGCGACAGCGAAAATGTCAGGATCGCAAGCAGGATGGTCCAGACCTTCAACGCGTCGCGCTTCTCCATCACCACCAGCGAATGGATCAGGGCCGTGCCGGCGAGCCAGGGCATGAACGAGGCATTCTCCACCGGATCCCAGAACCACCAGCCGCCCCAGCCGAGCTCGTAATAGGCCCAGTAGGAGCCCATCGCGATGCCGAGCGTCAGGAAGGTCCAGGCCAGCAATGTCCACGGCCTGACGGCGCGGGCCCACATCGCGTCGATGCGGCCGTCGATCAGGGCCGCGACCGCGAAGGCATAGGTCATCGAGAAGCCGACATAGCCGACATAGAGCAGCGGCGGATGGATCGCGAGCCCGAGATCCTGCAGGATCGGGTTGAGGTCCTGCCCTTCGGCCGGCGCCGGCGAGAGCCGCCGGAAGGGATTCGAGGTCAGCAGGGTGAAGGCGAGGAAGGCGACGGCGACGAGCCCCTGGGTCGCCAGCGCTCCCGCCCGCAGGCGCGGCGGCAGCGAACGGCGCGATAGCGCCACGAGCGCGCCGAACAGGGTCAGGATGAACACCCAGAGCAGCAGCGAGCCTTCGTGATTGCCCCAAACCGAGGTGAATTTGTAGATCAGCGGTTGGGCCGAATGCGAATTCTCGAAGACGTTGGCGACCGAGAAATCGGAACGGACATACGAGGCGACGAGGCAGGCGAAGGCGAGCGCGACCAGCGCGAAGCTGATCAGCGCCGCGCTGGCACCGACCGAAGCCAGCGCCCGGTCCTGTCGTGACAGCCCCCACAGGGGCACCAGCGCCTGGATGACCGAAACGCCGAGCGCCAGCGCCAGCGCATAATGTCCGATCTCGACGATCATGCCGCGCTCACGGCCTGGCCGGCGCAGCCGCGCCGGTTTCGCCCTGCCAGTGCCCCTGCTTCTTCAGCGTGTCGGCAACTTCGCGCGGCATGTAGGTCTCGTCATGCTTGGCGAGCACGGAATCGGCCCTGAAGCGCCCCGCGCCCTCGAACACGCCTTCCGTCACCACGCCCTGCCCTTCCCTGAACAGGTCGGGAAGCAACCCGTCATAGCTGACCTTCACGGCTGTCTTGCCGTCGGTCACCGCGAAGGCGACGCGGTGACCGGGGCCACGCTGCACCGACCCTGCCTCGACCAAGCCGCCGAGACGCATGCGCGTGCCTGGGGCCACGCCCTTCTCGGCGATTTCCGTCGGCCCGTAGAAGAACACGATCGTATCGCGCATGGCGAAGAGCACGAGCCCGGCCGCGAGAGCGAGAACGGTCCCGGCCGCCGCGATGATCGCAAGCCTGCGCTGCTTGCGCGAGACGCGGCGCTTGGCAGGCTGCAGCGGGGTGGTCTGGGCAGCCGTCATGGCGTGGCCTCCTTCAGGCCCAGTTCTTGGGCCAGGGCGCCGATCGCCGCAACTGCGGCAGCGTCCTGCGCCAATCGCTCGCGTGCGGTCTTCACCGCCTGCAGGGCTTGCGCCTTCTGGCCGAGCACCGAGCGGGCACGGATCAGGCGCGACCATTCGGCCAGCGTTCCCCCGCCGGCGTCGAGCCGTTCCGCGAGGCCGTCCACCATGCCGCGGATCGCCTCCTCACGCGCGCCGTCGGGCAGCGCTGCGATGGCGTCCCGGCCGGCTGCCGATTCCATGCGTGCGAGCCGGTCCCGCACCGCCGCGGTCCAGGCTGCGTCCGGCGGCGAGCCGGCCAGCAGGTTCTTCAGAGACGCCACCGCGCCCGGCTCATCGCCATCCTGCTCCTGCGCCAAGGCCAGATAATAGCGGGCTCGCGGGTTGCCCGGGTCGAGTTTCGTCGCCTCGGAAAAGGCCTCGCGCGCGGAAGCCGTTACCACGCCATCGGCCGCGAGCGTGCGCGCCTCGCCGAGGCCCGCAAGCAGTTCCGGATCAGGCTTGCCGTATCGCAGCGCAGAGGCGAACGCGTTGGCGGCGTCGTCGTAACGGCCTTGCCTCAGGTAGATCGGCGCGATCAGCGACCATCCCTTCGTATCGGTCGGGTGCGCCGCGAGATGAGCTTCCATGCGCGCGAAGACGACGGCGAAATCCTGCTGGGGGCCTGCCTTGGCCAGACGCGCCGCCAGCGGCTGGTCCGGCGTATCCGGAGAGCCGTAGGTGCCGTAGACCAACAGCGCCAGAATCGGCACCAGCGACAGCATCAGGGCCGAGCTGGCGCGGCGGCGGCGCAGGGAGGGCTCGGTCTCGCCCGGCGGCGAGACCTCGTCCCCCGCGGCGCGCAACAGACGACGGCCCGCCTCGGCGCGCGCCGCATCGGCCTCCTCGGTGGCGAGCAGACCGCGCGCCATATCCCGGTCGATCTCGCCAAGTTGCGAACGGTAGAGGCTCCTGGCATCGGCCGTATCCGCGAAACCCGGAGCCGAGACGCGGCTCAACGGCCAGAGCAAGGCGAAAATCGCCGCCCCCGTCATCACCGCAAAGACCGCCCAAATCATCATCGCATGTTCTTAATCAATCGGCCGCGCCGCTTCATGGTGACAAAGGGTCACGCGGCTGCTCGCCCGTCTAGACCGAGGGAAGGGCGAGCCGAGCCCGCAAGCCACCCAGCGGCGAGCGATACAACGTCAGCTCGCCGCCATAAAGCTTCGCGAGATCGACCACGATCGACAAGCCGAGACCGGAGCCCGGCGTCGTTTCGTCGAGCCTGCGCCCGCGTTTCAGCACCTCGGCCATCGCTTCCTCGGGCAGGCCGGGGCCGTCGTCGTCGATGAGAAGGGCCAGTTGCTGTCCGGGATTGCCCGTCCCCGGCTCAAGCGACACCTCGACGATGGAATCGGCCCATTTGAAGGCGTTGTCGAGCAGATTGCCCAGCATCTCCTCGAGATCCTGCCGCTCACCGCGGAAGCGCAGGCGCTTCGGCACGGTGTGGCTGCCTCGGATGCCCCGATCCTGCGATATCTTCATGAAGGTGCGCAGCAGCGCGTCGAGCGAGGGCGCAGCCTCGGTCACCCCGCCGAGCGCTCCCGAGAGCGCGGCCGCGCGAGCCCTGTCCAGATAGTACTGGACCTGATCGCGCATCACGGCGCTCTGCTCTTTGACCGTCTGCGACAAATGCGCCTCGTCGCCTCCGCCCTCCGCCTCGTTCATCATGACGCTGAGCGGGGTCTTGAGCGCATGGGCGAGGTTGCCGACCTGCGTGCGGGCACGTTCCAGAATTTCCCGGTTCGCGTCGATGAGCTGGTTGAGTTCGTCGGCGAGGGGTTCAAGGTCCGGTGGATAGCGACCGGCGATACGTTGCGATTCGCCCGTTCGAACCGTCCCGACGGCAGCCCTCAGCCGGACGAGCGGCCGCAGGCCGAAGCGGACCTGAACCAGGGTCGACGCGACGAGGACGAGTCCGAGCAAGAGGAAGGTCATCGTCAGGGCGAAGCGGAAATCCTGGATGTCGCCCTCGATCTCGTCGGCAGGCGCGGCGACCGCCACTGCGAAGCGGCCATCTTCCCCGACATCGATCTCGCGCTCGAGAATCCGCAGCAGGCGATCGTCAGGCCCCGAAACATAGCTCTCGCGCAAGCCGCGACTGTTGGGCGCGATCGCCTGGTCGAGAAGCCTGGGCAATTGCCCGCCGACGAGCGAGCGGGACGCGCGCACGCTCGGCCGATCTCCGTCGAGCCGGGTGATCTGCCAATACCAGCCGGTCAGCGGCAGGTCGAAGCGCGGCTCGCCGAGATCGCCGATCGTCTGCCGCTCGGTCTCCGGCGGCGCCGCCAGATCGGCCACGAGCTGCTTGATGTAGACGGAAAGCCGCTCGTCGAAGCCGCGCTCTGCGGAGCGACGGTAGAAGGTGGTGAGACCGAGCCCCGCCAGCACGAGGATCAGGATGCAGCAGAACGCCGCCGAAAGGAACAGCCGCGCACCCAGCGAAAAACGGTGGGATCGGAACGGCATGTCCTGCGATCAGACCTTTTCGGGAGCGGCAGCGATGTAGCCGAGTCCCCGCACGGTCTCGATGATTTCCACGCCGAGCTTCTTGCGCAGCCGGCCGACGAAAACCTCGATCGTGTTGGAATCGCGGTCGAAATCCTGATCGTAGAGATGCTCGACCAGCTCGGTGCGCGACACCACCCTGCCCTGATGATGCATCAGATAGGAGAGCAACCGATATTCGTGCGAGGTCAGCTTGACCGGGTTGCCGTCGACCACGACGCGGCTGGCCCGCGTATCGAGACGAACCGGACCGCAGACTAGTTCCGAGGTCGCATGGCCGGCGGCGCGGCGAAGCAGGGCGCGGACGCGCGCCAGCAATTCCTCGACGTGGAAGGGCTTCACGACATAATCGTCCGCGCCGGCATCGAAGCCCCCCACCTTGTCGCTCCAGCGGTCGCGGGCCGTGAGGATCAGCACCGGCATCGTCTTGCCGGCCCGGCGCCAGCCTTGCAGCACGGCGACGCCATCCACCTTCGGCAGACCGAGGTCGAGGATCACAGCGTCATATGGCTCGGTCTCACCGAGATAGAGCCCTTCCTCGCCGTCAAACGCCTTGTCGACGGCATAGCCCGCGTTCTCGAGTGCCGTCACGATCTGGCGGTTGAGGTCCTTGTCGTCCTCGACGACGAGCAGTCTCACGGTATGTTCGCTCCGGATCTGGGATGGAAACGCATCGAATCCGGCATCACCGGATGGCAGCGACCTTGCCGGATTGCCCTTCCAGTGTCACGCGTGCGACCTTGCCGTCGCGCTTCAAAGTGGTCACCACATAGACGAACTCGGCGCCTTGCCGGCAGAGCCGGATGCGGACGACCTCCCCGGGCGCGGCATGGCGGGCATGGCGCGAGGCCTCGACCGGCTGGATCACCAGCCCCTCGGCAACGGCAGTGCGTGTCTCGTCCGACGAAAGACACGACATCGGCGCCGGATCGTCTACGCGCACGATCGGCGCCGGCGACGACGCCAGGAGCGCGAAGGCGAGAATGGGTTCGACCGGCATCATCGTCACGGATTAGCCCCGCACGCGTGAATGCGCCATGAACATCTCTCCCCGTCCGCAACCGGGAGCCGATCAGCCGACGACGATACGTCCGCGCCATTCCTGCCCGGCACCGACCACCGCGCTGAGCTGGCGTATCGCAACCGCGATCTCCGACTGGACGCTACCGAACGCAAGGATCTCCTGATCCGCCGGATAAAGCCAGTTCGGCTCGTTCACGACTGCGGCATACGCCGCCGCCTCGCCATCGAGCACGACGACCTCGTAGCGCTCCACATTTTCGCCGAGCGGGACTTCGGCCAGGTCCCAGGAATCGCCGTCGACACGTGTGCGGCGAAGCCAGCTCAATGCGACGCCCGCCTCGGTGCGCCTCGCCTTGGGATGGACCGGCGAGAGGGGCCGCAGCGCCGGTCCCGAAACCTCCGCAACAAGCTCGACCATCGTCGGGTCACCGACATCATGCCGCGCGGGACCGACCCGATAGCGCAGCGACCGGCCGAGATCGGCCAGGTCGCCCGTCAGCGAAACGGCGGAGCCGTCGAGCACCACCACCCGCGCGCCGGCCGGCAGAGAGCGCTGCGCCGCCGCCTCCGACCCGCCGAGGCCGCGCGTGAAGCCCGACAGCCGGAAGTGCTGCGGCCCGATCAGTTCGACCTCCGCTGCCGTCACCAGTTCGATCTCTCCTGCCTCGTCGATCAGAGCCAGAGCGTTCGCACCCGCGAGCGCGGTTTCGTTGGGGACGGAGGAAAGGACTCCGCCGCGAAGCCTGACCTCCAGGGCCGAGCGGCGGTCGCTGCGCCAGATCGGCCCGGGCGCCAGCTCCGTCAGCGTTTCCCCAACGATCGACGGGGCCTCGACGAAGCCGGCGATATCGAAGAGCCCGCTTTCCTCCGCCCGCCAGATCGCCAGCGAGCCGGGCCAGGGTGCGGCGAAAGCGGCCAGAGACAACAGGACCGGCGGCTGCGCCGTCGCGATGGGCAGGGCGAGCGGTATTGCGAGCGGCCGGCCGGGCAAGGGCGGCGGCAATCGCGGCGGCCGGTCGCCTCCCCTGACGCCGGTCGTTCGGTAGATCGCCGGCTCGACCGACCGTGCGGACAGTCTGCGCGTCGGACCATCGGCAATCCGCGTGATCCGGAACAGCCTGTCGGCGCCCTGGACCGTCAGGGCGACCACATCGCCCGGCTCCAGGTCCACGCAGTGCGGGGAAAGCTCGCATTCGAGCAGCTCGCGCGCAGCCCAGGTCTCCTGCAGACGCTGGTCGGCAAGGCGCCGGGCTTCGGCCATGCGGGTCACGACCGCCGTCTCGACCGCAACCTCCCGCCGCGCCGCGCCCGCCAAGCGGCGTGAGCGGGCAGCGGCGTTGCGATAGTCGTTCTCGGCATCGCTGAAACCCAGCCGCAATTCGAGCGCCAGCTCGCTCTCCTGCATGCGCCGAAGGCTAAAGGGCTCGCCGTCCCTGTCGAGGATCAGATCGTCGGCGCCGAGGCGGCGGGACACTACCCCGCCCCTGCCCTCGAAGTGCAGCGTTCCGGAACTCATCACCGCGTCGAAACCGAAGGTCTGGGCGAGTGGCTCCAGCGCCTGCCGGGCTGACAGCGGCCGGTCGAGAACATAGCCGTCGAGAAAGCCGTCCACCGCAATGCCGTCGGCCGGCGGCAGGCCGAAATCCGCCAGCACTTTCGCGACGAGCCGATCGACAGGCGTGCCCTCGAGGCGGCCGTTGAGCCAATGGCCAGTCTCGAAGTTGCCGCCATCGGCCCAGATGCCGCCGAGGTCGGGAAAGGCTGGAAAGGGACGCAGATCCCAGTTCCAGACGAAGATATGGGCCGGGTCGACCATGCGAATCCCGCTGACGGGGTGGACCGGATTGCGCGCAGCATCGAAGCCGCTGCGGGCCGGATCATATCCGGAAATGACGGCCTCCAGCCCGCGCGCCTGCACGAGGTCGTCGCGCGCGCCGCTGGAAAATGGCGGCAAGCGGCCTTCGTCCGACTTCGCATCCGGGAAGACGTTCGGGGCATTGGCCCCCTTGTCGACCGCCGGAACACCGATCTCGGTCAGCCAGATCGGTTTCGCGCCGGGCACGAAGACGGTGGCCGTCGTTTCACTGCCGCCGACACGGCGAAGATGCGGATTGCCCCACCAGCCGGCCAGATCCTTGGGCCGGAACAACCAGGGCTTGCCATAGCCGCCATCCGCGATCGGCAGGCGCGTCTGCGCCTTCCGGCCGGCGTCATCGGCATAGTACCAGTCATAGCCCTCGCCCGATGCCAGGCGATCGCGCAGGTAGGAGAGATCGGCCGGACCGCGCGCGATCGCGGCATCGGCATGCGCGGCGGCATCGCGCCAATCCGAGAGCGGCGGATAATAGTCGATGCCGATGGCCCCGATGGCCGGCGAAGCCCAGAGCTGATCGAGCGGAAAATCGATATCGTCGCCGCCCTCGCGGACATCGGCGCCGTACTCGGTCCAGTCGGCGGCATAAGTGAGCGTCGCCGTCGGCAGGATCGCGCGAACGTCGTCGGCGATCGCCACGAGATGATCCACCATCGGATACCCGGTCGCGCCGCGCAGATGCGTCAATCCACGCATCTCCGAGCCGACGACGAAACCTTCGACGCCGCCGGCAGCTTGCGCCAGCATGGCGCAATGCATCACCAGCCGGCGATACGACCACTCGTCCGGTTTGGCGCACGAGATGCCGCCGCCGGCCATGCCCATGTCGGAGGGAGAGACCGTACCGATGAAGGCATCGACCTGCGGCGCTGCCGCGGCGGTGCCTTCAGGACTTCCCGGCCGGCCGGGAGCCGGGTCGCAGGTGATGCGGCCGCGCCAGGGATAGCGGGGTTGGCCCGGGTCGCCCGAATAGGGATCGGCCAGCCCGTTGCCCGCCGGAATATCCATCATGAGGAAGGGATAAAGCACCACCTCGAGCCCGTAGTCGAAGCGTAGCCGCCGGATCAGCGCGACGACGCTCTCGTCCGAGGGAGTGCCGCCGAAGGCAGGCCGGCCATCGATCTGGCTGACCGGCCGGGCGCCCGCCCGGCCGAGGCCCGCGACCGACCATTCCGTCCCGATCGTCGGCTTGTGGGCGACCTCCACTCGCGGCGCCACGCTGCATGAGCCCGCGCGCAGATCGTCACCGAACCAGGTCACCACCAGAGAGACGCGCCTCAGGTTCGGACAGAGCGCGACGAGATGCCCGAGCGCGGTGTCCGCATCCGCGCCGCCATAGAGCTGGTGGCGGGTCAGGCTCTCGGTCACGCCGGCTTCGGGCTCGTGGCTGACCGGCCGGATATCGTAGACGAACTCACCCGCCCCGGGCGTCAGTGCCACGCCCCGGATCATCTCTCCGAGACCGTCCACCGCGCGCACGACCTCGAAATCGAACTGCGGGACGCGGTTGCCGTAATCGGCCAGCGGAAAGCGCTCGAACACGACATAGGCGAGCCCGCGATAGGCCGGCGCCTCGCCCGCTTCCTTGGCCAGGATCAGCGGATCGGGCTCCTGGGTTTCGTGACCTTGATGGACGCGCACTACGACTGTGTTCACGTCGAGTTCGCGGCCGTCGGCCCAGATGCGGCGGACGAAAGCGATCGGCCCCTCGCAGAGCCCGATCGCCAGGTTCGCGGAATAGCTGTAGGTCGTCTCGTAGGTCTTCTGCGAGCGCCCGCCCTTGCCGCCGCTCTTGGTGCGGCTGATCGAAAGCTTGATCTCCTCCTCGAAACGTGTCGCCCAGATCAGTTGCCCACCAAGGCGCGCGCGGCCGTAGAGGCGCGGGATCGCGGCGCCCTCCGTGGCCGCGAGGCCGTTGACCTCCTTCAGCCGGGGTCCCTCGACGACCTTGTTTCCGCCCGCCCCGCCGAGCCAGCTCTGATCGATGGTTGCGCCGGCGAGGCCGCCGAGCGCCTGGCCGACCGCGCCGCCGACCGGGCCGCCCAAAGCCGTACCGAGGGCCGCGCCCGCGACCTGGAGAAGAAGCGTCGCCATCAGTCCGTTGCTCCGGGAAAGGAAAAGGCGTGGCTGAGATGGCGTCGCCACCAGCCGGTGAAGGCGACTTCGGCGACGGCGGCCCCGTCATGGGCATGAATGATGCGATCGGGCGCGCTGAGCACAGCGCAATGCTTGGCCGGCAGGTGCTCTCGCCAGCGGAACAGCAACACGTCACCCGGCCTCCGCTCGGCCGGTGCGACGGGCGTCAGGTGGCGCAGGGCCGCCATCGCGAGCGTCTCCTGCCCGAGGCTCTCGGCCCAATTGGGCGAATAGGGCGGTGGCGGCTCCGGCTCCGGGCCGTAGAAGTTCCGCCAGAGCCCGCGGACCAACCCAAGGCAGTCGCAGCCTACCCCGCGCAGCGAGGCCTGGTGATGATAGGGCGTGCCGAGCCATTCGCGCGCGGCCGCGACGATCTCGGTGCGCCTCAACGGAACAGACTCCCGCCATCGAGCCCGCCATCACCCGGCCTGACGCCGCCGATAATGAAATCGGAGGTCGGCATGTGCGGGAAGCCGCGAAAGTTGACGGCATTGCCAAATCGCGCCCGGCAAGTCGCGAAGCTCTTGTCGCAGCCCGGCGTCACGCCGAAGCCATCGCCGGCTTGAATCGGCGCCGGAGCGGCCTGCCAGAGCTGGAACACGGCTACTGCGCCTTCGAGGGCGTGCCGCTTTACCTCGCTGACGAAGCCGGCATTGGCCCCGGACGTGAAAACGAGCCTGCCCCCGGTGAAATGACCGTCGCCATGACCGCCGAGCTCCACGGTCGAGAGGGCGAGGCGGCCGTCGCTTTCAGCCACGACGCCCGCACTCGTGTTGAGCACGATGCCGCAGCGCGCGTCGCCAAGGTCGGCGGAGCAGGAGCGCAGATAGAGCCGGCCACGCTCCTCGTCGAACGCCTTGGCGAAGCTTCGCATCTCGGCCGTGAAGCCGCTCTCGCCACGCCGGACCTCGCCGACGAAGCCTTCATCGAGCAGGACGCGCTGACTGGGCTCAATCCAGTTGACGAGCCAGATGCGCAGACGGGCATCGTCATAGAGGCCGCGGGAAAGATCGCTCTCGTTCAGCCCGGTCGCCGCCAGTGCTCCGGCGACATCGCCACCGCCGATGGCGAAGCCGAGCTCCGCCGTCGCCTCGGCTCCCTCGAGCGCCGTCGCCGCGGCGAAGACGATGTCTTCGAAGGACAGAGGCCGGTCATGATCGGTGAAGCCGAGGACGAGACCGTCTCGCCGCGTCAGGCTCCAGCAACGGCACAGGGTGGTGGCGCCGCTGTCGAGATGAGCGGCAAGGTCGGGTGCAATCTTGCGCATGGCAGCCTCAGGGCAGGATCTCGACGACGGGAATGCGCGGAATCTCGCCGGCCTCGAAGGCGGAGAGATCGACCTCGATCGCGTCGGTGTCGAAACGGACCGGCACGTCGAAGACGAAGCCGGCGGTGATCGCGGCGCCAGGCGGCGGGACATGTCCGGCCGCGAAGCTCACGAGCCCTGTCGCGGCATCACAGGAGAACGCATCGGATGGCTGCTGGACGCCATCCACCGCGACCAGCACGCTGCCGGCCTGCGGCTTGGCGATCGTCCGCAGATAGGCCGTAGCGCCCGCGCCGTAGTGCTTCGAGAGCTGGAATTCGAGCCTGACGCCGTCGCCCGTGCCGATGAGCTGGTCGGTTGCTGCCGGCACCTGGGAAGGCATCGTGCTTTTCCAGTCGAGCTGATCCCGCCAGCGAAAGCCGTAAAGCCTGCCGCGCCGCTCCTCAAAGAAGCTGACGACCAGCGCCAGCGCATCGAGCGAGCGCACGCCGAGCCCCGCATCGTAGCGCCTCCGCGAATGGGCCCAGCGGCTGTTGCGAACCTCGCGGCCCGACGCGAGGGTCACGACCTGCGTCTGGTGCTCCGGCCCGCCACGCGCGCCGCGCGCGACATCCGTCGGAAAGCGAACGTCGTGGAAATCGGTCATGTCCGGCCCTCAGAGCGCGCGGCGGCCGCGCGCGACGGCCCGCGCGATCGCTGCCGAGACCTGGGCCTCGGAACGGCGGAAGCTGTCGGCATCGGGCGTCGAGACCTGAACGGTGACGTTGACCGGACGCCCGGCATTGCCCCCGGCCCGCACGCCCAGGCGCCCGTCCGGCCCGCGCGAGAGCGGCATGATGGCCTCGGCTCCGCTCTCGCCCATCAGGCCGAGACCGCGACCCGTCGGAAAATAGGAAGGCGAGGCGACGATGCCGCCGTCGGCGAAGGGCGCGACAGGAACGGACACGGCGCCACCAAGCGAGCCGAACCCGCCCGCCAGGAGACCGCTCAGGCTTTTGACACCGGTTCCGAGCAGGCTCGAAAGGCCGGACTGCAGCGGCTTCAGCGCCGTTTTCAGCAGGCTGTCGGTCATCGAGCGGCCGACGCTGCGCAGAACATCCTCGAAACGCTTGCCTTCGACGACACCCCGCGAGAACGCACTGACAATCGATCTGCCAAAGCTTTCCGAGGAGCGGCTGAGAGATTGAGTCAAGGAATCCATCGCCCGCAGATCGGACAGGCGGACGGATTCGAGAGCGTCTTCATCGGTCATGGCCGTCCTCTTCACAAAGTGATTCAAGTTCCGACCTCAGGTGTCGGGAAAAGCGGTCATCAGGGCCAAGAGCGCCGTGCGCTGCGTCGCGGCTTGCGGTTCGCCGGGCCGCCAGGCGCGCATGGCCGCGGCAAGCTCCCGCGGGGTCGCCGCCCAGAAGCTTTCCGGCTCCCAGCGAAGGCGGCCGAGCCCGAAGGCCATGACCTCGTCCCAGGGAAAGGCCGCCGGCGGGGTCAGCCTGCCGGCGGCTGCGGAGGGCGGGCGGGATCGCCGTCGCCGAAGGTGGCTTCGAGCAGGGAGATCGCGGCCCTGATCGCGCCGGCAAGGCCACCATCGAATGGCAGTCCCGCAACCTCTTCGTCGCGGATCGCCTTGCCCGCGCCGCGCAAGCCGGCAGCGATGATGCGGATGATGTCGCGGGCCGACAGATGACCGGCGACGAAACGCTGGCCGAGCGCCGGCAGGCTGTCGACCGCGAAGGCATGTTCGAGCTCCGCGAGCGCTCCGAGGGTCAGGCGCATCGGCAGCGCCTCGCCTTCGACCATGAGCGCGGTTTCTCCGCGATGACGATTGACCATGGCGACCTCCTCAGAGCGCGGCGAAGGCGAGCGCGCCAGCCGATTCCAGTGAGAGGTCGAAAGTCACCTCCGCCGCATGGTCGCCGCGATATTCGAGGCTGGTGATCTGGAACGGCCCCGAGACAGTCCCGAAATCCGGCACGACGACCTGCCAGTCGCGGATGACGCCGTCGAAGAACAGCTGGCGCACCAGCATGTCCGAAGCGACATCCTTGAAGATACCGGAACCGCTGATGCTGGAGCGGCGAACACCTGCACCCTCCAGCAATTCGCGCCAACGCCCGGCGGACTCGGCGTGGGTGACATCCACGGTCTCCGCATTGAACGCGATCTGACGGGCGCGCAGGCCCGCAACCGTGGTGAAGCCGCCCTCACCATCCGCCGCCTTGAGCAGCAGATCCTTGCCCTTCTGTGCCGACATGCGGCCCTCCTTCGCTCGTGAATCTGAGTTCGACTGGTCAGAGCGTTTCGGTTGCCGCTCGAAAGCGGACCGTCACGCTGGGCAGTCCGGCGCGCGGCTCGCGGCCAAGTCGGCTCGACAGCCAGCGCAGATTGACGAGCCGATGGCCTTCGAGCGCCAGAACCGCTTCGTCGAGCGCCGTCACGATCAGCCCGGCCGCCTCGAGAGCCTGCCGGCCAGAGCCGCTCTGCGCAGCCCAGACGACCAGCGCGAACTCCTGCTCGCAACCACGCTCGTCCCCCGCCGACCAGTCACGCGCCTCCACCTCGCCATGGACGACATAGAGGCCGCGCATGGCGCGGGGCGCCTCGTCAAAGATGCGCTCCGCCCCGATCAGCCCGGTCAGCGGACCGTCGGAAGCAAGCCGCGCCTGGACCGCGGCGCGCAGGGCCAGAACGGCATCGCTCATGGGCTGATCTCCTCGACAATGCAGATCAGCCGGCGGCGCGATCCATCGGGATCCGCCGCGGTGCGGATGTCGAAGAGGCGCGCGCCGTCGCGCAGGCGCTTTCCCGCATCGACGTCGCCGCGCCAGCGCATGGTGACGCGATAGCGCCCGATCTGCTCGGGCCTTCCCTCGCGCCACTCCTCGAGTCCCGAAAGCCATTCGACCTCAGCCCAAAGCGCGCCAACCGTGACGAAGCTCCGTGTCACGCCGCCGAGGCCGTCCGGCGTCGCCACTGGCGCTTCCAATGCGAGCCGGCGCCGCATCCGCCCGATAGCCGGGTTCCTCTCCTCCGCCATGATCAAAGCCTCACGCGGCGATAGGGCGCTGTCAGCGCCATGATCTCGACCGGCAGCGCCTGCGCATCGCGGCTGGCGACGTCGCCTCGCTGCTCGAACCAGCGAGCAGCGAGGCGCAGAACTGCCTGACGCAGCGGCGCCGGCACGGCATCCGGCGTGGCGCCATAGCCAGCGACGACGTCGATCTCGATGGCGCCGCGAGGGCGGCCTGCCTCCGGCACCTCGCCTTCCAGGCGGATCGAGGGCGGATGGGCCTGTCCATCGAGCGCCAGCGCCGTCGCCGCGACGGGCTGCGCCTGGCCGAGCAGGTCGTAGACGCGGGCCGCGAGGATCTGGCTGACGGGCGAGAGCGGCAGACGGATCTCGCCGGACGGTGGCCAGCGATCGAGCACGATCCGCCACTGCTGATCGACGAGGCAACGGCCTGCCGCCGCCTCGATCATCAGGCGCGCCGCGGTGACCAGCGTGGCCAGCAAATCATCCTCGTCGTTCTGGTCGAGGCGCAGGAACAGTCGGGCCTCGGCGAGCGAGACCGGCTCGCTGGCTGGCGGCTCCAGGGCGATGGGCGTCATGATCGCTCCGTTCAAGGGTTCAATTGCGGAAAGCGACGCGCTATCAGCGCCTCCGAAGAGGAGCGCCCGATGCGGATCGCACACTGGATTCTCGGCCTCGGCCTGGCCTGCGGGATCGCACCCGGCCCGGCGCGTGCGGTGGTCGGCGGACATGAGGGCGGCCCTGCCGCAGCCGCGACGCTGATGGTCCTGAACGCCCGGGGCGGCGTCTGCACCGGGATCGTGTTATCGCCTCGTGCCGTCCTCACGGCCGCCCACTGCGCGGCCGGCGGGACGGAGCTCCGCATTCACTGGCGCGCCGGAAGCGAGCCCATGCTGGTGCCACCGGCATCCGTCACCCTGCATCCCGAATTCAACGCGAAGGCCGTCAGCAACCGCAGGCGCTCGATCGATCTCGCCTTGATCCGGATGGCGGAGCCGCTCCCGGCCCGCTTCGCCGCGGCAACGCTCGATGACGGCGCACAGCCGCGTGCAGGCAGCCCGGTCACGCTCGCCGGCTATGGCGTCTCGCAAGAGGGCGAGGCTCGAACGACCGGCAGCTACCGTTCCGCCCCCCTGTCCGTCGTCGAGCCGTACGGCCCGGGCCATGTCCTGCTCTGGGCGGCCGATCCCACCGGCGCCGGCAAACGGCCAGGCGCAGGAGCCTGCCAGGGCGATTCCGGGGGCCCGATCTTCAGCGGCTCGTCGGTCGTCGCCGTAAGCAGCTGGTCCACCGGCCCGGCGAAGCGGAATTGCGGGCTTCTCAGCCAGGGCATCCTCGTCGCACCCCAGCGCGGCTGGATCGATGCAACATTGGCACAATGGGGCGAGACTGCCCGGTGGACCGGCGGACGCTGACGGAATCGCTGGACTGCGGCGCAGCAAACCCTAGATTATCCTGCGATCTTCTTCGATGTGGTCAATGTTCGCGCGCAGCTTCGCCATCCTGTCCCTGTCCTGTGGCCTCGCAGCGCTCGCGGGCCCCGCCTTCGCCGTTGTCGGCGGCGTGAACTCGCGCGATTCGCGCGGCGTTCGCGCGTCCACCGTGAGAGTCGAGACCAGCCGCGGCGAACTCTGCTCCGGCGCCGTCATCGCTCCGGAGATCGTCCTGACTGCCGCGCACTGCCTGGCCGATGGCGGCGCCATCAGCGTCGTCAGCCTCGATTCGCGCTTCCGGGCGCGCCGCCAGGTCGTCGTCGCGGTGTTGCCTCACCCGAGTTTCGTTCCAGGCACCACCCCGCGGACGCAGCCGGGCACCGATCTCGCGTTGCTGCGACTGGGAAAGCCGCTCCCGCGTGATATCGAGCCCCTCGCCCTCGGCGGCCATCTCTCGCAGGGCGAGACGGTGACCATGGCCGGCTACGGCCTGTCCGCCGAGAACAACAACCGCACGGCTCGGCGGCTGCGCGAAACGCAGCTTGTCAACGCCGGCAACTACACCACCCAGAATACGGTGAAGGTCGCCGTCGATGTCGATTCCCGCGGCGAAACGCCGGGAGCCGGCGCCTGCCGCGGCGATTCCGGCGGACCGGTCCTGCGCGGTTCGGCCCGTTCCCGCGATCTCGTCGGGATCGTGAGCTGGTCGAGCGGGCCGCTGAGAACGCGCGCGCGCAGCATCTGCGGCGGGTTCACCGCGATCACGCCGGTCAGCGAATATCGCAACTGGATCGCGGCCGGCAGCGCGCGGTTGCTGGCGTTGGGTTCCGAACATCGCTCCGAGGAAGCGGTACAGCCTCAGGCGAATGCCAGCTGGAGCTGGTGGTTCACGCGCTGACCGCCGGGATGGCCGCCCCATCCCGGCGGGATGCAGCGGCCATGCCTGTCAGGCGGCGAAGGCGAGGCCCTTGATCGCGGCGAAGTCCTGGACGCCGCCGCCCACGCGCTTGGTGGTGTAGAAGAGCACATAGGGCTTGGCGGAATACGGATCGCGCAGGATGCGCACGCCCGCCCTGTCGACCACGAGATACCCGCGCCGGAAATCGCCGAAGGCGATCGAGACCGCGTTGTTGGCGATGTCCGGCATGTCCTCCGCCTCGACCAGCGGGAAACCGAGCAAGGTCGCCGGCGCGCCCGCAGCGGCCGGCGGCTGCCAGAGATAGTTGCCGTTGGCGTCCTTGAACTTCCGGATCGCGCCTTGCGTCTTCCGGTTCATGACGAAGGAAGCGTTCTGGCGATAGCCGGCCTTCAGCGCATAGACGAGATCGACCAGCACGTCGGAAGGGTTCGAGGCCGGGAAGGCCCCGGCGGCGCCGGTATCGAGCACGCCGATATTGCCCCAGCTCCAACTGGCATCTGCGACCGTCGGATAGGCCAGGAAGCCCTTGGGCTTGTCGACACCATCTCCGGTGACGAAGGCGGCACCCTCCTGCTCTGCGAAGGCGCTCTCGACCTCCTCCGCGATCCACTGGTCGATATCGACGATGGCGTCGTCGAGCAGGGTCTGGGTCGCCGCTGGCATGGCGTAGAGCTCCATGGCCGGGAACGAGAGCTCGGCCAGCGTCGGCGAAGCCCCTTGCGGCCGGGCCGCCGTCTCGGCCACCCAGCCGGAAGCCGGGCCGGTGGTCGAGAAGGCCTTCTTGTAGGTGCCGGACGAGATCGTGCGGACCGTGGCCAGCGAGCGGATCGGCGAGACATTGGCCAGGCGGCGCAGGATCTCGCCCTCGACGGTCGCCGGAGCGAGATAGCCGCCATCCGGGCCGGAACCGGCGGAGAGCGCCTTGGCTTCCAGCCGCTTCAGACCGCCGGCCTCGCCGGTGCGGACGTAAGCTCCGAAGGCGGCCTTGTGCTCGGCGGTCAGCGGATCGCGAGGACCGTCCTGGCCGAGCGCCGGGCGGGCGCGCTCCAGCGTCAGCCGGTCGATCCGGCGCATGGTGTCGTCGAGCGCCGCGTCCATGCGGACCAGCTTTTCCTCGGTCAGCGGATCGACGCCCTGGCGCGCCTCGAGCCCCGCGAGGCGTTCCTCGTTGGTGTCACGGTAGTTTTCGAGCGTGTAGCGCAGGTCCTCGAAAGCCAGCGCGAGATCGCCGCCGGCAGCCTTGGTCTCGGGCGCGGTGTTGAGATGGCTCATGGTCTCTCCTCGGGGGTGATGGGTCAGACGAAGGCTGAAGGCCGCGTCGCCTTGACGGCGGCGATCCGGGCCTGGGGCAACATCGGGAAGGTCACGACCGACACCTCCCAGAGATCGATGCGCTCGAGCCGGCGCAGGCCGCTCCGCGGCTCGGTGCGGGCCTTCTCGTGGCGAAAGCCGATCGAGAGCCCGTCGATCGCACCGTCCAGCATCAGCGCATGGATTTCGCGGGCCCGGGCGACGGCGAGCGACAGCCGGCCGCGCACGAACAGCCCGCGGCTATCCTCGGTCAGGCTCGACCAGCGGCCGATCGGCTCGGCCGGATCATGCTGCCAGAGCATCCTCACGCCGCCCGGCCCACGCCTTTGCAGGCTCTCGCGGAAGGCTCCGGGCTCGACGATGTCCTTGCCGAGATCGGGAATGCGGAAGAGGCTGGCATAGCCTTCGAACAGACCGTCCAGCCCGATCCGTGCCGGCTGAACCGGCAGCAGCTTGGATTCGAACGAGGCTCGGGCCGGGTTCGGTCGCCTCATCGCTCGCCCTCCGTGCCGTCTCGGCCACCCTTCGTCCGCCCGGTCTCGAGCTTCGCGAGCTGGCTGACGAAGCGGCTGAAGGTCTCGACCGGCGCGCCGCTGCGCGACACCCTCCCCGCACGGGCTGGGGCGGGCGCCTTGGGCGGCGGCTTGGCCGCGCCGTTTCTGCCTTTCATGACGGGTCCCCCTCGTGGCGTGCGTTGAAGCGGTTGAGTTCGCGGACGAAATCGTCGAAGCGGCGATTGGCGGCGGTGAGCTCGCGCAGGACGAGCCAGGCCAGCCCAGATGCGCTCGCCGCCCAGAGCAGCAGGCCGAGATGGCCGACATCGGCACGGCCGACGAAGGCCGCGACGACCTGTTCGAGCATGTTCATGGGGTCTCCTTTCTGGAGGCGCGCCGGCCATAGCCGACCGCCTCGCGCTTCTCGTCCTCGTCGAGGAAGGTCGCGGCGCCGAGCCGGCGCCAGAGCGATTCCCGCTCGTCGGCCAGCGCCTCGATCGCGTCGAGATCAGGCTCCAGCGTGAGTTCGTCGCCAAAGGCGGGCCCAAGCCACTGCGCCAGCGATTGCGCCGTCCGGCGCACCAGCGGAATGACCGTCTGGCGCCAGAGAGCGCGATTGGCCTCGGCGAAATTGGCGTGGGTGTTGTCGCCGGGCAGGCCGAGCAGCAGCGGCGGCACGCCGAAGGCGAGCGCGATCTCGCGGGCAGCGACGCCCTTGGCGGCGACGAAATCGAGCTCGGCCGGGGTCAGCGAGAGCGGCTTCCAGTCGAGACCGCCCTCGAGCAGCAGCGGGCGGCCGGCATTGCGGGCACCCTGGAACGAGTCCTCCAGCTCCTGCTTGAGGCGCTCGAATTGCGCCTCGGTCAGCGTCGCGCCTTCCGGCCCGTCATAGACCAGGGCGCCGGAGGGGCGCGCGGCGTTGTCGAGCAAGGCCTTGTGCCAGCTGCCGGCGGCGTTGTGGATGTCGAGCGAGACCGCCGCCGGCTCGATCGGCGACAGCCCGTAATGATCGTCGACGGGGTGGAACAGCGTCAGATGCAGGATCGGCGGCAACCCGCCCTCGCCCAGCCGGAAACGCACCGTGTCGCCGCCGACCGTATAGTCATAGGCCTCGGGCCAGCCGTCGCGGCCGGGCACCACGCGCATCCGGTCGGGCCGCAGCGCATAGAGTTCGCGCGGCTCGCGGCCGGTACTCACCGCCTCGACATAGGCGTTTCCGGCGACGAGCAGGTGCCCGACCAGCATCTCGCGGAAGGCGATGCCGCCCTGGCGCGGATTGGGGCGCTCGATCAGGGCAAGCGCCGGATGCTCCGGCATCTCGCGCGCGCCGACCTTGGCGACGAGCGGCGTCTGCGCCGCCGCTTCCGCGATCAGGCGGATGCAGCGGTGCACGACCGGATTGCGCTCATAGCCCTCTCGCGAGAGCGCGACATAGTCGCGCGGCGTCCAGACCGCGCGCCCTGCCTCGTGCAGTGCGATCAGCGGCCCGACGCGCGAGCGCTTCTGGCCCGGCGCGGCTCGGCCGCGCAGGCTACGAAGAAAATCGAACATGGATGTCTCGCTGTTGGAGCGTAAGGGAACGAAGGGCTAGATGCCCCTCACCCGCGGCCGGGCTTTCGGTGCCAGCATCAGATGGGTCAGCGCCCAGACCAGCGCGTCGAGCCGGTCCGGCGAGCGGCCGGTTTCGAGGCCGCGCGGCCCGAAGGCGCACATCTCGTCCTCCAGCTCCGGAAAGGCCCCTGCATGGCGGACGCGACCCTGCGCATAGAGCGCGGCAACCGGCTCGGCGCGGAGATACTTGCCGCGCGTCGCCCGCACGGAAATCACGGGCACACCGGCATCGACCTCGCGGATGATGCTTTCGACCATCTCGCCGCCCTGGTTGACCTCGACGACCAGCGCATCCGCCTCATGGCGGCGATAGAGCGCGACCGCCCTCTCCGCCCATTCGTGAGGTCTCGCGCCGGCCAATGTCGCGTCTTCCAGCACATGGCCGATACCGTTATGGTCAACACCGGCGACGACGAGCCCGCAGCGGTCGGCCCGCTGCGAGGAGGTGGCGGGCGGGTCGACCGCCACCGCGATGCGGGCCAGCGCGGGCTTCTCGCGCTCGCGGGCCGTCTCGATCATCGCCCGCGTCCAGAGCGCATCCGGGCTCTCCTCGACGATCTCGCCGTCGAGTTCCTGGCGGCCGAGCCGGGTGCCGCCATAGGTCTGCGTGACCGTGCGGACGAACTCGGCGGCGAGATTGTAATGGTTGTCCTGCGTCCGCGCCCGGCTCACCGCGACATGCGGCTCGATCAGCAGGCGCTTGACCAAGGGCAGCGGGCGCGGCGTCGTCGTCACCACCTGGCGGGGATGATCGCCGAGGCGCAGGCCGAATTGCAGCATGTCCCAGCACTCCTGAAGGTTCGGCCATTTCGCGAGTTCGTCGGACCAGGCGGCGCCGAATTGCGGGCCGCGCAGCGCCTCGGGATCCTCGGCGGTGAAGACCTGTGCGATCGCACCGTTCGTCCATTGCAGGCGGCGCAGCGAAGGGTGCCAGGTCGGGCGCTCCCAGCGGGTGTGGATCGAGAGCAGTCCGGAGACGCCCTCGATCATCACGTCGCGAACCTGAGCCTGCGTCTCGCCGACGAGGGCGATCCGTTCTGTCCGCATATCCGCAAAGGGCGGATGGCCCAGCGCCATGCCCTTGACCCATTCGGCGCCAGTGCGGGTCTTACCCGCGCCGCGCCCGCCCAGCACCAGCCAGATCGGCTTCAGCGGCTCCGGCGGCAATTGATCGGGGCGCGCCCAGATTTCCCAGGTATTCCGAATGAGCTCGACATCATCCGGGCTCGCTGTCGGTATCAGCTCCCGGAGCACCCTCACCCGCATCCCGAGCGGCCAACGCTTCAAGACGTCGAGCAAGCTCCTGACGGAGCTGTGCGACATGTCGCAGACTGTCGGCGGCAGAAAGTTCATCCGTCTGCTTGTCCCTCTTCCCGCTCTGGGGCTCCTCGATCGCGACCAGCTCCCGCACGGTCCGCGCCAGCGTCGCCAGCGCCTTGGCGTCGGCTTCGCTTGCCGCGGCACCTTTCGGCAGATCGGCAAGATGCTGCTCGTGGGAGTCGAGCTGGCGCTTGGCTGCACGCCAGAGCTGGCCGACCAACCGCTTGCGCGACAGCACCGGCTGTTTCGGCCTGGTCGCGGAGGTCGTCGGCGGCGATGCCTTACTGTCGTCTTCGGCCATGGTTTCCATCTCCGGATGGGAGCCACGAAAAAGCCGCCGGCTGGAGAGCGCGGCGGCTTCGTTCAAGGCATAGTTCGTGAGCGTTTCTGATCTCTACCGGATCAGCGTCACGATGTCAAGATAATATTCCTACAACCAGAGGGCGATCGGCGGGGACAAGTCAGACGTCTTCCTTCTCAACCCATTTATAGGTCGCGGCCGGGACATAAGCCTCCATCCGGTCCAGCAGCGTCGCCGGCTCCGTATCCGTCATCGCCATGGCGCGATGGCTCTGCTTCAGGAATCCCGCCTCGACGGTCTGGTCGAGGAATATCGCGAGCGGATCATAGAAGCCGGCGATGTTCAGCAGGCCGAGCGGCTTGGCGTGAATGCCGAGTTGGCCCCAGGTCCAGATCTCGAACAGCTCCTCGAAGGTGCCGATGCCGCCGGGCATGGCGATGAAGCCGTTCGACAGCTCGGCCATGCGCGCCTTGCGCGTGTGCATGGTGTCGACGACCTCGAGGCGGGTCAGGCCGACATGGCCGACCTCGCGGTCGCGCAACGCCTTGGGGATGACTCCATGGACTTCGCCGCCGGCTTCCATCGCGGCATTGGCGACGACACCCATCAGCCCAACGGCACCGCCGCCATAGACAAGGGTCAGGCCGCGCCGGGCGATCTCGGCGCCCATGGCGCGGGCGCCCGCCGCATAGACCGGATCATTGCCGGGATTGGAGCCGCAGAAGACACAGACCGATTTCATGAACCGAGCGCTTGCAAGATGCGGGCCCAGGAACGCTGGCCCTTATGGAAGGAAGACAGGTCGTATTTCTCGTTCGGCGAATGGACGCGATCGTCGTCGAGGCCGAAGCCGACGAAGAGCGTGTCGATGCCGAGCGTGCGCTTGAAGTCGCCGCCGACGGGGATCGAGCCGCCGCTGCCGATCGAGACGACACGCCCGCCCCATTCGTCGGCGAGCGCCTGGCGCGCCTTCTGGAGCACCGGCGAATCCGGCGGCACCGCCAGCGCTGGCGAGCCGGAATGGCTGATGAACTCGGCCGTGACGTCCTCCGGCAGGCGATCGCGGATGAATTGCTGGAAGGCGGCGGCGATCTTCGCCGGATCCTGGTCGCCGACGAGCCGGAAGGAGACCTTGGCCGAGGCCTTGCCGGGAATGACGGTCTTGCTGCCCTCGCCTGTATAGCCGCCCCAGATCCCGTTGACGTCGCAGGTCGGGCGCGACTGAATCTGTTCGATCAGCATACGCCCCTTCTCGCCGATGGAATGCTTCAGCCCGACCTGGCCGAGGAAATCCTGCTCCTTCAGGTCGAGATCGGCCCATTCCGCCTTCTGGGCGTTGGTCGGCTCGTGCACGCCGTCATAGAAGCCGGGAACGGTGATGCGACCGTTCTCGTCGTGGAGCTCGCCGAGGATCTTCGCGAGGATATGGATCGGGTTGGCGGCGGCGCCGCCGAACAGGCCCGAATGCAGGTCGCGGTCGGCGGCCGTCAGCGTCACCTCCTGATAGACCATGCCGCGCAGCGTCGAGGTGATCAGCGGCGTCTCGCGATCCCACATGCCCGTGTCGCAGATCAAGGCGTAGTCGGCCTTGAGCTCGGCAGCGTTCGCCTTGATGTAGCCCGGCAGGTTGACCGAGCCGGATTCCTCCTCACCTTCGACCAGGATGGTCAGCCCGATCGGCAGGTCGCCGGTCTCGGCCAGCGTCGCGCGCACGGCCTCGATGAAGGTCATCACCTGGCCCTTGTCGTCGCAGGCGCCGCGCGCCGAGATGACCTGGCGGCCAGGCTCGATCTCGCGGACGACCGGCTTGAACGGATCGGTGTCCCAGAGGCTGAGCGGATCGACCGGCTGCACGTCGTAGTGGCCGTAGAACAGCGCATGGGATGCTCCGGGCTTCGGCCGGTGCGCCAGCACCACCGGATGTCCGCCGGTCTCGCGCAGTTCGGCCTTGAATCCGAGCCCTTCGAGATCGGCGCGGAGCCATTCCGCGGCCTCGCGCGTTTGGGCGTTGAAGGCGGGATCGGTGCCGATCGACGGGATCTCGAGCCAGGAGGACAGGCGCTCGAGCGAGGCGTCGAGCCCGCTGTCGAGACGGGCAAGGATTGCGGGAAGTTGAGACATGGCGGCCATCGGATGCGATTCAGATGACGGCATCATGGCAAGGCTCGATCCGGGCGTCAGCCCACAATCGCACATCGCAGCCCGCCGAGCTTCGCATTATTTGAAAACGCTTCGCAACTGCATTGACAGAGATCGAGACGCGCTATACCTCCTATTGCAAACAAGTTGCAGCAAGGTCGGACATGTCCCAAGGTTCTCAGGAGTCCCCCTCGATCTGGCTCAGATCGCGCGGCGAGCCCTCGCTCGCCGATGTCTTTCGTTCGGTTTCGGTAGCGCCCTCCTCCTCGACGTGGCGGAAATTCCTGACCTTCCTCGGCCCGGGCTATCTCGTCGCCGTCGGCTATATGGACCCGGGCAACTGGGCGACCTCGCTCGCCGGCGGTGCGCAGTTCGGCTACACGCTGCTCGTCGTCGCGCTCGTCTCCAACATCATGGCGGTGGTCCTGCAGTCGCTCTGCGCACGGCTGGCGGTCGCGACCGGGCGCGACCTTGCCCAGGCCTGCCGCGACGCCTATCCGCCCTATATGGCCTGGCCGCTCTGGCTCCTGGCGGAGCTCGCGATCTGCGCCACGGACCTGGCCGAGGTGATCGGCACGGCGATCGGCCTCAACCTGCTTTTCGGCATCCCGCTCGAGATCGGCGTGCTGATCACCGGGCTCGACGTCTTCATCATCCTCTGGCTGCAGACCAAGGGCTTCCGCTGGGTCGAAGCCTTCATCATCACCCTGCTCGGCGTGATCGCGCTCTGCTTCGCGATCCAGATCGCGATGGCCGACCCGGACTGGGGCGAGGTCATCCGCGGCTTCGCTCCGACGACGCAGGTCGTGACCAATCCCAACATGCTCTACATCGCGCTCGGCATCATCGGCGCGACGGTGATGCCGCATAACCTCTATCTGCACTCGGGCATCGTGCAGACCCGCGCCTACGGCCATACGCTACCGGAAAAGCGCGAAGCGCTGAAATACGCGACGCTCGATTCCACCGTCGCCCTGACCTTTGCCCTGATGATCAACGCCGCGATCCTCATCCTGGCCGCCGCAACCTTCCACAAGGCCGGCCACACCGATGTCGCGGAGCTCGGCAAGGCCCAGGAACTGCTTCAGCCGCTGCTGGGCGCCTCGATCGCCCCCTCGCTCTTCGCGATCGCCCTGCTCTGCTGCGGCCTGAACTCGACGGTGACGGCGACGATGGCCGGCCAGATCGTGATGGAAGGCTTCCTGCGCCTGAGGCTGGCGGCATGGCTGCGCCGGCTCGTGACCCGCCTCGTCGCGATCGTGCCGGCAATCGCCGTGACGCTGATCTACGGCGAGGGGCAGACGGCCAAGCTGCTGATCCTCAGCCAGGTGGTGCTCAGCCTGCAACTCCCCTTCGCGGTGGTGCCGCTGGTCATGCTCACCGCCTCGAAGGCCAGGATGGGCGAGCTTGTGGCGCCGCGCTGGCTGACGCTGGTCGCCGCCGTCATCGCCGCCATCATCATCGTCCTGAACCTGAAGCTCATCTTCGACGTCGCGACAGGGGCGTGAGCCCCCGTCACGGCTTCGTCGCCGTCGGCGACATGCGCGTCGGAGCGTGTCCCCCAGCGAGCCGAAGCTACCGCCGTCCCGACATCGAACCCAGAATGCCGCGCAGGATCGCAGTCCCCACCTGCCGGCCGATCGAGGTCGCGGCCGAACGGGCTGCCGAGGTGATGATCTTCTCGGCCATGCTCTGCGGCAGCGGACCGCCGCGCGAACCCGGACCCGTCTTCGGACGCTGCTGCGGAGCGCCGCCGCCGAGCCAGCCGCCGATGGTGTCGAGGATGCCGCCGCCGCCATCGGCCGAGGCTTCGACCGCCGAGCCATCCGCGTTCAGCCCCTTGCGCTTCATCAGCACCTCGTAGGCGGACTCGCGGTCGACCATCGTGTCGTATTTGCCCTTCTCCGGAGAGCTGTCGATCGCCTGCTGGCGCTCCTGCGGCGTGCAGGGGCCGACCTGAGCCATGGGAGGCGCGATCAGCGCCCGCTCGACCATCTCCGGCGACCCCTTGCCTTCCAGCATCGAGACCAGGGCCTCGCCAACGCCGAGCTGCATGATCGCCTGCTCGGTGTTGATCTTCGGGTTCTGGCGGAAGGTCTCGGCGGCGGCGCGCACGGCCTTCTGGTCCCGCGGGGTGAAGGCGCGCAGCGCGTGCTGAACCCGGTTGCCGAGCTGGGCCAGTACCGTATCGGGCACGTCGAGCGGATTCTGCGTAACGAAATAGACTCCGACGCCCTTGGAGCGGATCAGACGGACGACCTGCTCCACCGCCGTCAGCAGCGCCTTGGGTGCACCGTTGAACAGCAGATGCGCCTCGTCGAAGAAGAAGACGAGCTTCGGCTTGTCGAGGTCGCCGACCTCCGGGAGCTGCTCGAAGAGCTCGGAGAGCAGCCAGAGCAGGAATGTAGCGTAGAGCCGCGGGTTGTTCATCAGCTTGTCGGCGGCGAGGATGTTGACGATGCCCCGGCCGTCCCGATCCGTCTTCATCAGGTCGTTGATGTCGAGCGCCGGCTCGCCGAAGAACAGGTCGCCCTTCTGGTTCTCCAGCACCAGCAGCGCGCGTTGGATGGTGCCGACCGTCGCAGTGCTGACATTGCCGTATTTCGTGGTGAGGTCGGAGGCGTTCTCGGCGATGAAGGTCAGGATCGCGCGCAGATCCTTGAGATCGAGCAGGAGCAGCTTCTGCTCGTCGGCGATACGGAAGGCGATGTTGAGCACGCCCTCCGCGGTATCGTTCAGATCGAGCAGGCGGGACAGCAGGAGCGGCCCCATCTCGGAAATCGTGGCGCGCACCGGGTGGCCCTGCTCGCCGAACACGTCCCAGAATACCGTCGTGAACTGGTCGGGCTCGTATTTGAGCCCGAGTTCCTTGGCCCGATTGACGAAGGCCGGCTTGCCGTCGCCCGGGGCGACGATGCCGGAGAGGTCGCCCTTGATGTCCGCGGCGAAGACCGGCACGCCGTTGCGGGCGAAGCCTTCCGCCATGACCTGCAGCGTCACCGTCTTGCCGGTGCCGGTCGCGCCCGTGACGAGCCCGTGACGGTTGGCCAGTTTCAGCAGGAGATTCTCCGGCTTGCCGCTCTTGCCGATCAGAATCGTACCGTCATCCGCCATCGCATCCGCCTATCGGGTTCGGAATTGTCAGAGCTAGGATGTAACCAAACGCCGCGGAAGGCGGAAGCCCGGGACGGTTGGAAAGAGATCGTAAATATGTAAACTATTTTTCGAAGGGCTTCGCGACGAAGCCGCTGGCGAGGGGTTCTGCACCATGGAAGAATTGCTTACGCGCGTCGCTGCGGCGGCCGGAATCGACGAAGGGCTCGCCCGCAAGGCGGTCGGGATCATCCTCGCCTTCCTGCAGAAGGAGGGGCCGCCGGCCGAGATTGGCCAGCTGATGGCTGCACTGCCGGGCGCACAGGATCTCGCGAATGCGGAAGGCGGCGCAAAGGGCGGCATGCTCGGCGCGATCGGCGGATTGATGGGCGGCGGCGGCGGCGTGATGGCGCTCGGCGGCCAGCTGATGGGCGCTGGCCTGTCGATGCCGCAGATCCAGGCCGTCTCCAAGGAGATGTTCGCGGTCGGCCGTGAAAGGGCCGGCGAAGATGCGATGGGCGCCATCGTCGGTGCGATTCCGGGGCTCGGCCAGTTCGTCTGATCGACGACCGGCAGGCCGCCGCATCCGAGACACCGCCTTCGGGCGGTGTTCTTGTTTCCGCCAGACCGGCCCCGCGTTTGCGCACCGAAGCTCCGACGAAGTAGGGATGGTCGTGCGCGGCCGCTCATGGCAATGAGCTTGTCGCCACGGCACATTGTGCGGAAAGGAGCCTCGGTGCGCATGAACACGGCCGCCTCATCCGACCTGCCCTATCTCGATGCGTTTCCAGGGCCCTCGCGTGAAGCGTGGCGCGCTGCCGTCGACAAGGTGCTGAAGGGCGCCGATTTCGAGAAGAAGCTGGTCGCCCGCACCGCCGACGGGATTCGCATCGAGCCGCTCTACGCCGCAGCATCGGGCGCACGCGCCTTCCGCTCACAGACTGGGCGCTGGCATGTCGCGGCACGGCTGGACCATCCGCAAGAGCAGGCAGCGCAGGCTCTCGCCATCGCCGATCTCGAAGGCGGCGCCGATACGCTGACGCTCACGCCGGCCGGCGCGAGCGCGGCTCGCGGCTACGGCCTGGTGGCCGACGACGTCGCCACGCTCGACCGGACGCTCGGCGGAGTGATGCTCGATCTGATCCGGCTGCGGCTGGATCCGGCGCCGCAGGGCCGGGTCAACGCGCTGATGCTCGCCGCCCTCATCGAGAAGCGTGGCCATGCGCCGGCGGATCTGTCGATCGAGTTCGGCCTCGACCCGATCGGCGTCCTCGCCGGCCAGGGCTCGCTCGCGGCACCTTGGCCGGAGGTGGGGCGTCGGATCGCAACCGTCATCGCGGCGCTGAAGCAGCGCGGCTTCCCGGGCCCCTTCATCACTGCCGATACCCGCCCCTATCACGAGGCCGGCGCCAGCGAAGCGCAGGAGCTCGGCGCTGCGCTGGCGACGGCCGTCGCGTATCTGCGCGCGCTGGAGGCGCAAGGCCTGCCGCTCGCGGAGGCTCGCGACGCCATCGCCTTCACGCTGGTCGCCGATACCGACGAGTTCATGACGGTCGCCAAGTTCCGTGCGGCCCGCCTCCTCTGGAGCCGCGTGCAGGAAGCCTGCGGGCTGAGCCCCAAGCCGGCGACCATTCATGCGGAAACCGCCTGGCGTTCGCTGACCCGGCGGGACCCATGGGTCAATCTGCTGCGTGGCACGGTGGCCGCCTTCTCGGCGGGCGTCGGCGGTGCCGACTCGTTGACCGTGCTGCCCTTCACCGCGGCGCTCGGCCTGCCCGACGCCTTCGCCCGTCGTGTCGCCCGCAATACGCAGCTGATCCTGCTCGAGGAATCCAACCTCTGGCGCGTTGCCGATCCGGCCGCCGGCGCGGGCGGTTTCGAGGCGCTGACCCAGGCGCTCTGCGAGCAGGGATGGAGTCGCTTCCAGGATCTCGAGCACCAGCGCGCCGGGGATTTGCAGGGCATGCTCGCCGCACTCGCCAACGGCCATGTTCAGCAAGGGCTCGCCCGCGAGCGAGACGCTGCGGCAAAGGGCGTAACGACCCGGCGCACCCCGCTCACCGGGACGAGCGAATATCCGAATATCCGCGAGAGCGCCGTCTCGGTCCTGGATATCGCCCCAGTGGGAAAAACCACGTCGCGCCCGTCCGGCAGCACGGCCGAACGCAATCCGGGCGAGATCATCAAATCGCTCCTCGACGGGGCGCAACGTGCAGAAGCTCTGATTGCGCCACATCAGGCGCTCGCCATCGAGGCGCTGCCCTCGCATCGTCTCGCGGAACCGTTCGAGGCGCTGCGCGACAGGGCCGATGCCCAGCCGACCCGCCCTGTCGTCTTCCTGGCAACGCTGGGCGAGATTGCGGATTTCACCGCACGCGCCGGCTTCGCTCGCAACCTGTTCGAAGCCGGCGGCCTCGCTGCCCCGAGCGGCGACGGCTTCGCACAACGAGGCGCGACGGATCTCGACGCGCTGGTCGGGGCTTTCCGCGGCTCGGGAGCGAAGCTTGCCTGCCTTTGCGGCTCCGATGCCGCCTATGCCGAGGAAGGTGCCGCCGCGGCCGAGCTCCTCACCGAGGCCGGCGCGACCGTCTGGCTCGCCGGCCGACCGGGCGATAGCGAAGCGACATTGAACAAGGCCGGCGTGTCCTCGTTCATCTTCACGGGCTGCGACGTGGTCGAAACGCTCGAACGCGCGCAGGCTCTCGCCAGCGCCTGACCGGAGAGATGCAGTGACCGCCATCGCCCTGACCATCGCCGGCTCTGATTCCAGCGGCGGCGCCGGCATCCAGGCCGACCTCAAGACCTTTGCGGCGCATCAGGTCTATGGCGCCAGCGTCATCGTCGCGCTGACGGCGCAAAATACGAAGGGTGTCAGCGCCATCCATGCTGTGCCGCGCGATTTCGTCGCGAAGCAGATGCAGGCCGTGTTCGAGGATCTCGACGTCGGCGCGGTCAAGATCGGCATGCTGGCGACGGCCGAACTGATCGAGACCGTCGCGGCGGGGCTGCAGCGCCATGGCGCGAGGAATGTCGTGCTCGACCCGGTGATGATCGCCGCCTCGGGCGCGCGGCTTCTCGAAGCCTCCGCGGTCGAGGCGATCCGCAAGCATCTGTTCCCGCTCGCCACGCTCATCACGCCGAACCTGCCGGAAGCTGCCGCCCTGCTCGGTTCCAGCGCCGCCGCGACCGACGAGGCCGTCGAGGATCAGGCGGATCGGCTGGCGGCGCTCGGCGCCGCCAATGTGCTGATCAAGGGCGGCCATGGTGGCGGCGACGTCAGCAGCGACCTGCTGCGGCTGGCGGGCGGATCGCGCCAGCGCTTCAATGCGCCGCGCGTCGAAACCCGCAACACGCATGGCACCGGCTGCACCCTCTCATCGGCGATCGCCGCGAACCTCGCCAAGGGGCAGACGCTGCCGGAGGCGGTCGGCAACGCCAAGAGCTATATTTCGGCCGCCATTGCCGCCGCCGATCAGGTTGCGGTTGGCCATGGCCACGGACCGGTGCATCATTTCCACCATTGGTGGGGCAAGAGCGGGAGCAAGCCATGACCGCGATCCCGGACTTCACGAAGCTCGCCTTCGCCAGCGGCAAGGCGCCCGTATCGGCCCCGGTGCCCACCGGCGAAGCCTGGCTGACGCCGGAGGAGATTCCGGTGAAGCCGGCCTACGGGCCGGAGGACCGCGCCGGCCTGCCCTTTGTCGACAGCCTGCCAGGCCTGCCGCCCTATCTGCGGGGCCCCTACCCGACCATGTATGTCAACCAGCCCTGGACGATCCGGCAATATGCCGGCTTCTCCACGGCCGAGGATTCCAACGCCTTCTACCGGCGCAACCTCGCGGCAGGGCAGAAGGGGCTTTCGGTCGCCTTCGACCTCGCCACCCATCGCGGCTACGATTCCGACCACCCGCGCGTCGCCGGCGATGTCGGCATGGCTGGCGTCGCGATCGATTCGATCTACGACATGCGCACGCTGTTCTCCGGCATCCCGCTCGACCAGATGAGCGTGTCGATGACGATGAACGGCGCCGTGCTGCCGGTTCTGGCGCTCTACATCGTCGCGGCGGAAGAACAGGGCGTGCCGCAGGCCAGGCTCTCGGGGACGATCCAGAACGACATCCTCAAGGAGTTCATGGTCCGGAATACCTATATCTACCCGCCCTCGCCCTCGATGCGGATCATCGGTGACATCTTCGCCTTCACCTCGGCGAACATGCCGAAGTTCAACTCGATCTCGATCTCCGGCTACCACATGCAGGAAGCGGGGGCGACGCAGGACCTCGAGCTCGGCTACACGCTCGCCGACGGCGTCGAATATATCCGCGCCGGGCAACGGGCAGGCCTCTCCGTGGATGCCTTCGCGCCGCGCCTGTCCTTCTTCTGGGCCATCGGGATGAACTTCTTCATGGAAGTCGCCAAGATGCGCGCCGCCCGGTTGCTCTGGGCCAAGCTCGTCAAGGATTTCGGCCCTACCAACGAGAAGTCCCTGCCGCTGCGCACGCATAGCCAGACCTCGGGCTGGTCGCTGACGGCGCAGGACGTGTTCAACAACGTGCCGCGCACGATGATCGAGGCGATGGCGGCGACGCAGGGTCACACCCAGTCGCTGCACACCAACGCGCTCGACGAGGCCTTGGCCCTGCCGACCGACTTCTCGGCCCGCATCGCCCGTAACACCCAGATCCTGCTGCAGCAGGAGAGCGGCACGACCCGGATCATCGATCCCTGGGGCGGCTCCTATTATGTCGAGCGGCTCACTGCCGAACTGGCCGAGAAGGCCTGGGGCCATATCCAGGAGGTCGAGAAGCTCGGGGGCATGGCCAAGGCGATCGAGGCCGGCATCCCGAAGCTGCGCATCGAGGAGGCCGCCGCCAAGACGCAGGCTCGCATCGATGCCGGCCAGCAGGCGATCATCGGCGTCAACTGCTACAAGCCGGACAATGAAGCTGCCATCGAAGTGCTGAAGGTCGACAATGCCTCGGTGCGCGCCCAGCAGCTCGACAAGCTCAAACGTCTCAAGGCCGAGCGCAACGAGACCGAGGTCGAGGCCGCCCTGACGGCGCTGACCAATGGCGCGGCCGGCAACGGCAACCTGCTCGAACTCGCGGTCAAGGCGGCGCGGGCCAAGGCCACCGTCGGCGAGATCTCACTGGCGATGGAGAAGGTGTTCGGGCGCCACCGGGCCGAGATCAAGGCGATATCGGGGGTCTACAAGCGGGAGGTCGGCGAGATGAACCCAGCCGTCACGCGCGTCCAGTTGATGTGCGAGGCGTTCGAGGAGGCCGATGGGCGCCGCCCGCGCATCCTCGTCGCCAAGATGGGGCAGGACGGGCACGATCGCGGCCAGAAGGTTATCGCCTCGGCCTTCGCCGATCTCGGCTTCGACGTCGATATCGGCCCCCTCTTCGCCACTCCCGAAGAGGCGGCGCGCCAGGCAGTCGAGAACGACGTCCATATCGTCGGCGTCTCCTCGCTCGCGGCAGGGCATCTGACGCTGGTGCCGGAATTGAAGGCCGCGCTCGCCAAGGCCGGCCGGCCCGACATCATGATCGTCGTCGGCGGCGTCGTCCCGCCGCAGGATTTCGATGCGCTGATCGCGGCCGGCGCCTCGGCGATCTTCCCGCCCGGCACCGTCATAGCTGACGCCGCCGAAAAGCTGCTGCAGGAGCTCAACGAGCGGCTGGGCTATGTGCAGCGGACGGCGGCGGAATAGCATGAAAAGAAAGGCGGGCGCTGCCCGAAGGCCGCGCCCGCCCCATGATTACGACCGGCGTGGCGACACTTACCGCCAGCCGTAACCATAGCCGTAGCGCGGCGGAGGCGGCCGCATGTCGAAACCGTCAGAATAGCGATGCCAGCGGCGCTGGCCCCAGAAGCCATGGACAGCGGGCGGCGTCGGGCGCCAGCCGTAGTCGTAAGCCGGGCGCTCATAGCCGCGCTCGTAGCGGCCGCCGAAGGCCTGGGCGGTGCCCGCTCCAACGAAAGCAGAGAAGGCGAGCGCGACGCCGCCGAGAGCAAGGGCGGTAAAGCCGATCCGGGCGCGATGGCCAAGCATGGTCGATGTCCTGTTCCGGCGGGGCAAATCCCCGCCACGGATCGGACATTCGCAGGTCATCGCTGAACGGGTTTTGAGGGCGCCGTTCAGCCCGTGTTTAACTGGCGGAGAGCTGTTCGCGCTTGAGCAGGACCGAAGCGGCAACCACGACGACCGCCACGGCGGCGATCATGATCGTGCAGGCGGCATTGATCTCGGGCGAGACGCCGAGCTTCACCGCCGAATAGAGCCGCATCGGCAGCGTGGTCGCGCCGGGGCCGGTGGTGAAGCTCGCCACGACGAGATCGTCGAGCGAGAGCGTGAAGGAGAGCATCCATGCCGCCGCCACCGCCGGCCAGATCAGCGGCAGGGTCACGGTCCAGAAGGTGACGAAAGGCGTGGCGCCGAGATCCTGCGCGGCCTCCTCGAGCGAACGATCGAAGCCGGCCAGTCGCGATTGCACGACGATGCAGGCAAAGCCCAGGCTGAAAGTGGCGTGCGCGACGGTCACGGTCCAGAAGCCGCGCTCGACATCGACAGCCACGAAAAGCAGCAGCAGCGAAAGACCCGTCACCACCTCGGGCATGACCAGCGGCGCCAGCACCATGCCGGAAAACAGCGTCCGCCCGAGGAAGCGCCCATGACGCGTCAACGCCAGCGCCGCCAGCGTGCCGAGCGCCGTCGCCAGCGTCGCCGAGACGATGCCGAGGCGGATCGAGAGCCAAGCAGCGTCGAGCAGCGGCTCGTTTGCCATCAGGGCGCCGTACCAATGCGTCGAGAAGCCGCCCCAGACCGTGACGAGGCGCGAGGCGTTGAAGGAATAGGCGATCAGCGTGACGATCGGGAGGTAGAGGAAGGCGAAGCCGAGGATCAGCGCCAGGATGAGGCCGGGGCCGAGGCGCTTCATGCCGCCAACTCCCGCTTCAACCGGGCGCGCTGCAGCAGCACCAGCGGCAGGACCAACACGACGAGCAGCACCACCGCCACCGCCGAGGCCAAAGGCCAGTCACGATTCGAGAAGAACTCGCTCCAGAGCACCTTGCCGATCATCACCGTATCGGGGCCGCCGAGCAGGTCGGGGATGACGAATTCGCCCACGGCAGGGACGAAGACGAGCGCCGATCCGGCGAGAATGCCGGGCAGCGACAACGGCAGCGTCACGGTGAAAAAGGCCGTCAGCGGCGTCGCGCCGAGATCGGCCGCCGCTTCGAGCAGGCCGCGATCGAGCTTCTCCAGCGTGGCGAAGAGCGGCAGCACCATGAAGGGCAGATAGGAATAGACCATGCCGATCAGCACGGCCGTCTCGGTGTTGAGCAGGCGCAGCGGCTCCCCTTCCAGACCGAGCAGCCCAAGCGCCGCATCGAGCAGCCCTTCGGGCCTCAGGATGCCGATCCAGGCATAGACGCGGATCAGGAAGGAGGTCCAGAACGGCAGGATGACGAGGACAAGCAGCGCGCCGCGCCAGCGAGGCGGTGCGGAGGCCATGGCATAGGCCAGCGGATAGCCGATCGCGAGCGCGACGAGCGTCGTCATCGCCGCCAGCCGCAGCGAATAGAGATAGCTCTGCCAGTAGAGCGGATCGTCGGTCAGCAACTGAAAATTGTCGAGGCCGAGCTGCGACAGGAAATCGCCGAGTTGGGCCAAACCCTCCCAATGCGGCGCATAGGGCGGCAGCGCCGTCGCGGCCTGCGAGAAGGCCATGCGCAGCACGATGGCGAAGGGCGCGAGGAAGAACAGCGCGAGCCAGAGATACGGCACGGCCACGACCAGCCGGCGCAGCCGCTGCAGCGAGGCGACCGCGCTCATGGCGGCAGAACCACGCCGGCCTCAACATCCCAGGAGAGCCAGACCTTGTCGTCCCAGGCGAAGGGCCTAGCCATCCGGCGCGTGCGGTTGGCGAGCGCAACCTTGACGAGCTGGCCACCTTTTCCCTGTTCATCCTGCCCACCCAGCATCACCTGGATCATGGTGAAGTCGCCGAGATAGCCGATATCCCAGATCTCGCCCGCGACCTTGTTGACGCCCTGGCCCGGCTCGTCATGAGCGATCTCGATCTTCTCGGGCCGGATGCCGATGACGAGCACCTCGCCCGGCTTCAGCGCCCGCGCCTCCTCGTCGAGTTCGACGGTGCCGACATGCGGAACCTCGGCCCGGACCAGCTCGCCCTCGACGGCCGCGATCTTACCCTCGAAGATATTGATGTCACCGACGAACTCCGCGACATGGCGATTGGCCGGCGCCTCGTAGATCACGTCGGGCGGGCCGATCTGGACGAGCTTGCCATGGTCCATCACCGCCATGCGGTCGGCCATGGTCATCGCCTCGTCCTGGTCGTGGGTGACGACCATGAAGGTCAGACCGAGCTCGCTCTGCAGGTCCATCAGCTCGAACTGGGTCTGCTCGCGCAGCTTGCGGTCGAGCGCCGCCATCGGCTCGTCGAGCAGCAGGAGCTTCGGCCGCTTGGCGAGCGAGCGGGCGAGCGCGACGCGCTGGCGCTGGCCGCCGGAGAGCTGATGCGGCTTGCGCCCTCCAAGGCCGGAGAGCTTCACCAGCCCCAGCATCTCCTCGACGCGGCGGGCGATTTCGGCGCGCGGCAAGCCCTCGCGCTTCAAGCCGTAGGCGATGTTGCCGGCGACACTGAGATGCGGGAACAGCGCATAGGACTGGAACATCATGTTGACCGGCCGCAGATGCGGCGGCACGGCGGTGACGTCCTGCCCATCGAGCAGGATCGCACCCTCGTCCGGCCTCTCGAAGCCGGCGAGCATGCGCATCAGCGTGGTCTTGCCGCAGCCGGACGGGCCCAGCAGCGCGAAGAACTCGCGCGGGTAGAGCGAGAGCGAGAGATCGCCGACGGCGGTGACGTTGCCGAAGCGCCGGGTCACTCCCCGGAATTCGACCAGCGGCTTTGCGGCCGGGTCGTTCCAGGGCTGGAAGGCCCGGCGCACGCTGCCGGGCGAGGTCTTCTTCATGACGGCCGCGCCCTGTCCGGAAGCGATCACTTGCCGGTCTTGATGCGCGTCCAGAGCCGGTTGACCAGCCGCTGCGACTTCTGGTCATAGGGCGTGATGGTGTAGAGCCGCCCCATCACCTCGTCCGGCGGATAGACGCCGGGGTTGTCGCGCAGGGCCGCCGAGAGGAGCGGCTTCGAGGCGATGTTGCCGTTGGCGTACTGGATGAAGTCCGAGTTCTTCGCCGCCATCTCGGGCTTGTTGACGAAGTCGATGAACTTCAGCGCGGCATCGACATTGGCCGCATCCTTCGGGACCACGAAGGAATCGAACCACATCAGCGCGCCTTCCTTCGGGATGGAATAGCCGATCTGGACGCCGTTCTTGGCCTCCTCGGCCCGCTTCTTGGCCTGCAGGATGTCGCCGGAATAGCCGACCGCCAGGCAGATATCGCCGTTGGCCAGCGCGTTGATGTACTCCGACGAGTGGAATTTCTGGATATAGGGCCGGATCTTGCGCAGCAATTCGCCGGCCTTGTTGAGATCGGCTTCCTTCTTCGAATCCGGGTCGAGCCCGAGATAGCGCAGCGCCGCGGGAAACATCTCCTCGGTTGCATCCAGCACATGGACGCCGCAATTGGAGAGCTTCTTGAGCTGTTCCGGCTCGAAGACGATCTTCCAGCTGTCGACCACCGCATCGGGGCCGAGGCGTTCCTTGATCTTCGCGAGGTTGTAGCCGATCCCCGTGGTGCCCCACATGTAGTTCACGGCGTAGGTGTTGCCGGGGTCGTATTTGGCCAGCCGCGTCTGGATCTCGGGCCAGATGTTCTTGAGGTTCGGTATCTTGGCCTTGTCGACCGGCTGGTAGAGGCCGAGCGGGATGTGGCGCGGCAGGAAGGAGGCCGTGACGACGATCAGGTCATAACCGGTCTTGCCGGCCAGCAGCTTGGTCTCGACCGTCTCCATCTGGTCAAAGGTATCGTAGACGACCGTGATCCCGGTTTCCTTCTTGAAGGCGTCGAGCACCTCGGGATCGACATAGTCGGACCAGTTGAAGATCCGGAGTTGCTTGTCCTGCGCCGCGGCCGGCGCCGAGAGAAGTCCCAGTCCGATCGCACAGGCCGCGATAATCCCGGCCAAACGTTTCTTCGTCCTGCTCAATCTGCCCCTCCATCGCATTCCGGCGCACGCTACCAGCTTTCCCCCGGCCATCAACCGCCAGCGGGGACGACCGCTCGCCTGCACACAGACAAGCGGCCAGGGAAAGCCTCCGGAGACTGACGCAAGCGTGATCGGCCCCGTGCTTGCCGGCCTGCATGACCTTGCACATACCGTGCCCGATGCGCTTTCTCCGCCGTTTCCTGCTGGTCTTCGCCCTCGTCTTCCTGCTGCCGGTCGCGAGCCATGCCGGCTGGTGGCTCTGGCAGACCCACGCGCCGGACTGGCGTCAGGCCGATTGGACCAGCGTCAGGCTCCTGCCAGCCGCCGCGATCGAACCCGACGCGAGCGTGCACATCTTCGCGGCCCGCGTCGGCCGCTGGCGCGGCATCTTCGCGCATCATTCCTGGGTCGTGGTGAAGGAGGCCAATGCCTCCGGCTATACGCGCTTCGACGTCGTCGGCTGGGGCATGCCGGTGCGCGTCAACCATCGCGAGGCAGACGGACGCTGGTTCGGCAATACACCGGAACTCGTGGCCGAGATTCGAGGCGAAGAGGCGGAGCGCCTGATCCCGCGCATCCGCGCCGCGGTGGCCAGCTATGCCTATTCGCAACCCGGCAGCTACCTTGCATGGCCGGGTCCGAACTCCAACAGCTTCGTCCAGCATGTGCTGACCGAAGTACCGGAACTGCGTCAGGCCCTGCCGCCAACCGCCATCGGTAAAGACTGGCGCGAGAGCGGCCTGTTCGCCGGGTTCACGCCGAGCCGCACCGGATTTCAGGCTTCGCTCTACGGGCTGGCCGGCGTCACGGTCGGCTGGGTCGAGGGCATCGAGGTCAACATCCTCGGGCTGGTGGCCGGGCTCGATCTGCGCAGCCCGGCGCTGAAGCTGCCGGGCTGGGGGCGGGTCGGGGTCTGAGCCTCCTCAAACCGCTTCGAAGGCCTGCGCCAGATCCGAGATCAGGTCCTCAATGTTCTCGATGCCGACCGAGATGCGGATCAGCGCGTCGGTCAGGCCGATCTCCTCGCGCAATTCGCGGGCGACGCCGGAATGGGTCATCGCCGCCGGATGCGAGACCAGCGTCTCGGTGCCGCCAAGGCTGACCGCGAGCTTCATGATCTGGAGATTGTCGAGCACGGCGAAAGCTTCCTTCTCGCCGCCCTTGACGTCGAAGGCGAAGGTCGAGCCCGCCGCCGTGCACTGCCGGTCGAAGACCGCCTTGCGCGGATCGCCGTCCTTGAGATTGCCGAGATAATGGACCTTCGCCACCTTCGGATGGCTCTCCAGATATTCGGCGACGAGCTTGGCGTTCTCGTTGGCGCGGCTCATGCGGATATCGAGCGTCTCGAGCGAGCGCATCAGCATCCAGCAGGAATTGGGATCGAGCTGCGTGCCGAGCGAGCCGCGCCAGCTCTTCACCTGCCGGACCAAAGCCTCGGAGCCGCTGATCGAGCCACCGACGAGGTCGGAATGGCCACCGACATATTTGGTCAGCGAGAGCAGCGAGAGATCGGCGCCCTGCTTCAGCGGCTTCTGGTATTTCGGGCCGAGCATGGTGTTGTCGACGACGACGGGCGGGCGGTGTCCCTGCGAGGTCTCCAGCTCGTCGGCGATCATCTTGCAGGCGGCGAGATCGACGAGGCCGTTGGTCGGGTTGGCCGGTGTCTCCACCAGGATCATCGCGACGCGGCCTTTGGCAGCCGCTTCCTTCGCGACCTGGCGCATCTGAGCGACATCGAGCCCATCGGTGAAGCCGAACGGCGTGACGCCGAAAGCCCCCATCTGGTTCTTCAGCAGGGTCTCGGTGCCGCCATAGAGCGGGCGCGAATGGATGATCGTGTCGCCCGGGCGCAGGAAAGCGAAGCAGGTCGTCGCGATCGCGGCCATGCCCGAGGCGAAGACGGCGCATTTCTCGGCCTCGTCCCAGATCGCCAGGCGATCCTCGAGGATTTCCATGTTGGGATGGTTGAAGCGCGAATAGACCAGGCCGGATTTCTCGCCGGGCTTGAGCTGGCGGCGTCCGGCCGTGAGATCGAAGAAATCCTTGCCCTGCTGGGCGTTCTCGAAGACGAAGGTCGATGTGAGGAAGACCGGCGGCTTGAGCGAGCCTTCCGACATGGCCGGCGAATAGCCGAAGCCCATCATCAGCGTCTCGGGGTGCAGCTTGCGGTTGGCGATCCGGTCCTTGTGATAGCCGTCGTTGCTCATGGTTGTCCTCCCGCGGTCCGGCGCATCTTTGTCCTGCGGTCAGGATAATCCTGCATGGACGCGATTGCTTGGTCGATCACACTCGCGTTATGGCTTCATCTGCATGTTTCTGCTCACACTGAGCCAAAATGGAGCATATGATGCTCGATACGATCGACCGCCGCATTCTCGCCCTGCTGCGCGAGGACGGGCGCATCACCAACCAGGAACTCTCGCAGAAGGTCGGCCTTTCGCCGACGCCGTGCCTGCGCCGCCTGAAGCGGCTGGAAGAGACCGGCGTCATCCAGGGCTATACGGCCGTCGTCGACCCGAAGGCCTATGGCCTGCCCTTCAGCGTCTTCGTCTCGGTGCGGCTGATCCAGCAAAATCAGGAACATATCGCCGAATTCGAGAAGGCGATCGAGAGCTGGAGCGAGGTGGCGGAGTGCTACCTGATGACCGGCTCGCAGGACTACCTGCTGCGCATCGTTACCGACGGCATCGAGGGCTATGAGCGCTTCCTGAAGCAGAAGGTGACGCGGCTGAAATGCATCCAGTCGGTCGAATCCAACTTCGCGCTCGCGACGATCAAGAAGCGCTCGGGCCTGCCACCGATCTGACCTGTCCGCGATGCCGGACCGTCCTCAATTCTCTCCGCGATCCATGGCGCGGCGCACGACCTGCGTCACTTCGCTGTCCGAGAGGAAGAGATCATGCCGCAACAGGCTCCAGCCGCGGCCGGCCGTATCGGCGACACGGATACCGAGCGCGTCGAGGCGGGCCCGGTCGGCCGCTCCCGCCCTCGCCACGCCCCCGGCGATACGGGCCGAAACGGCCAGGGCGCGGTCGTCCGGATCGATGATGACCGTGATGCGCCGCGCCAGCGGCGCGATCTTCTTCACGGTCTGCTCGAAGGCGTCGATATCGACATCGGGCGAGGCCAGGACGACGGAACCGATACGCGCATAGACGTCCGGCGAATCGCGCAGTTCGCGCAGCCCCTCCAGCGTCAGGAAGGTCCCCATCGAATGGGCGACGATATGGATGCGTCCGATGGTGGGGTTGGCGACGAGAGCTCGCAGGCTTTCGACGAAACCATCGCGGGACCACAGCGCGCTCTCGCGATCATAGGCATAGTCGAGCAGCTTGCCACCCGAGGGCCAGGTGAACAGCGCCGTGCGCCCCTGGAAGCGCAGCGAATGCGACAATTGGCCCGCACTGCGGACGGCGGACTCGAAGCTTTCATTGTAGCCATGGACATAAAGCAGCACGTCACGGCCGTTGGCGGCGTTCGAGAACACCCGTGGGGCGTCCGTCGCGGTCTCGCGCTCGATGCCGAGGATCGCCCAGTCGCCTGCCACCGCCGAGGAGACCCGCCCGGCAATGCCGCGGCCGGGAGGCGACAGCCTGACCTCGGCAAAGGTCAAAGGTCCGCGATCGCTCCCGAAAAAGGGGGCGGCGTTGCCGACCGATCGGCGCGTCGTCATCACCAGCAGGCGCGGGTCCTTGCCGAGCGCCGAAAGGTCCGACCGCTCGGGCTCGGAAAAGGGCGAGACGGTCGCCTCGCTCTGAGCACAGGCCGAAAGCCCCAGCGGCAACAACGAGGCGAGAGCCAGCGAGGCCCGTGAAAAGTCGCGCCTTGTGACAGGCATGGGAGCAGACATCCGGATCAGGCGAGAGAACGGTTCGGGGCGATCCGGCCTTAAGGGCAGGCCAAGGCGGCCAGAATGCGGCAAAGCCCGCGCCTTGATCAAAAGCAGCCGAGCCGTGCCGCCGGGATCACATCATTGCGCGCCCGAGATGATCGTGACCGGCGAGACCACCAGCCCGACCGTAGAACCGACCGTACCGACGACGCCGCCGGCAATGTCGCCCAGCCGGTCGCCCAGCTGCGGACCGGCGAAGCCGATGCCCCGGTCCTGCCTCAGCCTGTTACCGATGAGCTGCACCACCTTTGGCGACGAGGCGAATTTGGCGTGATTCAGGCCATCGCCCGACGAGACCTCCGAGAGGTCGATGATATGCGCCCCGAGCTTCTCGAGCTCGGCGATCGTCTCGGTGTCCTTGGCCGAGACGGCTCCAAGACGGGTCTTGTCGCCGGCGAAGCGGCGCGAGAAGTCGAGTGCGCGGTCGTCCGCCGAGACGAAGACGGTCACCGGCCGCCGGATGACGTGCATCAGTGTCTTGAAGACGTCGAGGTCGACGTCGGGTGCGGCGAGCATCACGTCGCGCAGCTTGCCGCCGAAGGTGCCGTCTCCGCGAATTGCCGCCTGGCGCAAGGTTTCCAGCGTCAGGATCGTGCCCATGGAATGGGCGAGGATGTCCATGCGGCCGGGTCCGATGTCGCGCGCGATGCCCCGCAGGTTGGCCTCGAGGAAATCGCGCGAGTAGTAGGCGCTTTCGCGGTCGTAGGGGTAGGCGAGCAACTGGCCGCGGGAAGGCCAGGAAAACAGCACCGGCACGCCCTTGAAGCCGGAATCGTAGACGATCTGGGCAAAGCGATACACCGCGTCGGCGAAATTCGTGTTGTAGCCATGGACGAAGACCAGCACGTCCCGCTCGCCTGCCGGGCGGCGCAGGATCTCCCGCCGGACGTCGGCAACGACCGGGGCAAGGTCGAGCCGCTGGATGTTGATCGCAGCGAAATGCTTCGCGGGGTCGCCGGGGCCCGATGCGGGCAATTCGAGCTGCCCCGGCTTGTGGATCCGCGGCACCGTGATCTCGAGCTTGGCGAAGGCCAGCTTCGAGGCGCGCTCGCCATCGAAGTAGACCGGCGGCGGCGAGGTCTCGCGCGTCGTCGCGACATAAATCTCGACCTTGCCGGCGATTTCCTGCCTGGACGCCTCGCTGATATCGAGGACGCGCGGGGTTCCGCAGGCGGCCAGCAGCAGAGGCGCGACCAACGCCAGAAGGAGGACCCGGAACCGCACCGCCACGCCGATCATGATGCTCTCGTCTCACCGAAGCGGCCAATGTTCAAGATGACATTACGACAGGCGCGCGACGGAGGCGCGGTCGCCGCGCCTTGCCGCCGGCTCCATCGGCTTGCTAACTGACCGCCATGGTCGAAGCCATCTCCCGCACAGAATCGCTGGCTCGTGCCATCCTGGCGGGTGATCGCGCGGCGCTGGCGCGCGCGATCACACTTGCGGAGTCGCGCCGCGCCGACCATCGCGAGCAGGCGCGGTCGCTGGTCCAGCAGCTGCTGCCCCATACCGGCGGCGCGATCCGAGTCGGGATCACCGGCGTTCCGGGTGTCGGCAAGTCGACCACGATCGACGCGCTCGGCAGCCACCTGACCGCAAAAGGGCATAAGGTTGCGGTTCTCGCGGTCGACCCCTCCTCGACCCGGACCGGCGGCTCCATCCTCGGCGACAAGACGCGGATGGCGCGGCTCGCCGTCGATCCGCACGCCTATATCCGGCCCTCGCCTTCGTCCGGGACGCTGGGCGGCGTCGCCGCCAAGACACGCGAGACCATGCTGCTGTGCGAGGCCGCAGGGTTCGACGTCATCTTGGTCGAGACGGTCGGCGTCGGCCAGTCGGAGACCGCGGTCGCCGACCTGACCGACTTCTTCCTCGTGTTGATGCTGCCGAATGCCGGCGACGAACTGCAGGGCATCAAGAAGGGCATCATCGAGCTGGCCGACATGATCGCGGTCAACAAGGCCGACGGGGCCGGAGCGACCGCGGCGCGCGCCGCCGCAGCGCAATACAAGGCGGCGCTGCATATCCTGGCCCCGGCCTCACCGCTGTGGTCGACGCCCGTCGTCACGATTTCCGGCCTGACGGGAGAAGGGCTCGAGGCGCTCTGGTCGAAGATCGAGGCGCACCGCCACCGCTTCGAGGCGAAGGGCCTCATCACGCAGAAGCGGCGCCGGCAGGACGTGAAATGGATGTGGGCGATGGTGCAGGACCGGCTGCAGGCCAGGCTCCGAAGCGACCCGGAGCTGAAGGCGCGGACACCCGCGCTGGAGGCGGCGGTCGCTGCCGGCACCCTGGCGCCGACGCTCGCCGCCGACGAGATCGCCCGGGCGCTGGGCCTGTGAGGACGTGATGCATACCGATCTGCTCGTCACCGGCTTCGGCCCGTTTCCGCGAGTGAGGGTCAATCCGACCACCGTGCTTGCGCATGCGGTGGCCCAACGGCTGCGCCGGTCCGGCCTCAGCGTGCGCAGCCTCGTTCTGGAAACCAGCTACGGCACCGGACTGCCCCAGCTGATCCGAGACATCGAAACAAGCAGGCCGCGCGCGCTTTTGATGCTCGGCATCGCCGCCCGTGCCCGTCACGTCCGGGTCGAACTCTTCGCGCGGGGCCGCTCCAGCATCCTGCATCCGGATGCGAGCGGGCGGACCCCTGCGAAGATCGGTGCGAGAGGGAGCGCCGGCCTGCCCAGCCGCACGAGAGGCCGTGCGCCGGTCGCTCTGGCGCAGCTGCGCCGCCACGCGGTCGTCAGCCGTCTTTCGCCTTCGGCGGGGCGCTACCTCTGCGACGCTAGCTATGCGGCGGCGCTCCGCCACCCCGCCACGGCAGGACGGCCGGTGCTCTTCGTGCATGTGCCGTGGCCGCGACCGGCAGCCGGCGCGCGTCCCGCCGCGCGCGTCGCCGGTTTCCGGCCCGGAATCGGCCAGCTCGCGAGGGCGCTGGCGGCCATCGGACGCGAACTGGCGATCAGAGGCCGCTGACGCGGCCCGGTCGTGCGGCAAGGCAACAGACAGCGCCGGCCGTCACCCGTCAGCCGTCAGCCGGTGCTCTCACGCGCCCGACCTCGATGCCGTTCCAGTTCTTCAGCACCGCCTCGCGCAGCGGAGCGAAGGCGGCCTGCGTCGGCTCGTCCATGGGCAGGAAGCGGCCGATCAGGGCCGCCAGCGCAACCTCGGCGGCACGACCGGCGCCGTCATCGCATTTGAGCGCGATGCCATAGCCCAATTCAGGCAGAGCGGCGCAGTAGACGCCCTCCGCGCCGGTCTTGGTGAAGGCACGGGCGCCGAGCAGGCCCATCAGCTTCGTGTCGAAACGATCGGTGCCGGCGACCATGAAGGGATGCGCCGCGGCGGCGGCCCGGATGCGGGCGGCCGCCCTGGCGCGCTCCGGTCCGAAGCCATGGCCCGTGCCGAACCGGGCGAAACCGAGCGCTAGCGCCGTCAGCGGCACAGCATAGGAGGGAATCGAGCAGCCGTCGATGCCCATGCGCTCGCTGGAATGCTCCGCGCCGGTGACCTCCTCCAGCGCGCCCCGCACCGCCTGCTGGACGGCGTGGCCCTGCCTGACATAGCCGGCGGGATCCTCGTCGAGCGCGCAAGACAGGCAGACGAAGCCGGCATGCTTGCCCGAGCAGTTGTTGTTCAGCGCGCTGGGCTCGGCGCCGGACCGCGCGAGAGCGCGCGCCGCCACCTCGTTCATCGGCCAGTGCGCGCCGCATTCGAGACAGCCGATATCGCGCCCGGCCTTCTTCAGCATGGCGAGCGACGTCTCGGCATGGCGCGGCTCGCCCGAATGCGAGGAAACGGCGAGCGCGATCTCCGCATCGGTCAGCCCGTAACGGTCGGCGGCGCCGCTCTCGATCAGCGGCAGCCCCTGGATCGCCTTGACGGCGGAACGCGGAAAGACGGGGCGCGCGACGTCGCCTGCGGAGAACACCACGCCGCCATCGGCGTCGATGACGACCGCCGCGCCGCGATGGCGCGATTCGACGGCATTGCCGCGCGTGACTTCGGCGAGGACTGGGTTTTCCATGGCGACCTCCGCTGCCCGACCGGCAGATGCGCCGCTTTTGCCGCCGGCGACGCAAGCTGTCAAAAGCGGTGGCGGAAAGCCGCAACTGCTGCCACGGTGCCGCCCATGGATCAGACGACGACCGCCCCCGATTACGAGGCCGAGTACAACAATCGGGCCCGCGTGCCGGAGCACCCGGGAATCATCGCTGGCTGGCAGGCCGACGCCGCAGCCTATCGCGCCACGGCGCCGTGCGAGCTCGGCATTCCCTATGGCGAGGGCGAGCGCCAGAGCTACGACCTGTTCAAGCCCGAGGCGGCGCGCGGCAACGCCCTGGTCATGTTCATCCATGGCGGCTACTGGCAGGCGCTAGACCGCAGCTTCTTCTCGCACATGGCCCGCGGGCTGAACCGGCTGGGGCTGCCCGTCGCGGTCGTCGGCTACGACCTCTGCCCCCAGGTCCATCTCGGCCATATCGTATGGGAACTCCAGCAGGCCGCCGCTGCGCTGTGGCGCCGCTATGGTCTGCCGGTGGTCGCGAGCGGGCATTCGGCCGGCGGCCATCTGTCCGCCTGCACGCTGGCGACCAACTGGCACAATGTCGACCCCGACCTGCCCGACCGGCTCGTCCCGGCGGCCTATGGCATCTCGGGGCTCTACAACCTCAAGCCTCTGACCGAGACGAGCATCAACACGGCGCTGGGCCTCGACATGGCGGCGGCGGAACGGGAGAGCCCGCTGTTCTGGCCTGCGCCCTCGCGCCTGACGATGGACGCCGTCGTAGGCGGCGCCGAGAGCGACGAGTATCACAAGCAGAGCCGCCGCCTCGTCGATGTCTGGGGGCTGGAGGGCGTGCAGACGCGCTACGAGGAAATCGAGGGCGCGAACCATTTCACGGTGATCGCCGGCCTGGCCGACCCGGAGAATCCGATGACGCGGCGGATTGCGGCTCTCGCAGGCGCTTGATCTTCGGGCGCCGGGGGTTCTATCCAGACCCATCAGAGTTTCGGAGCGCGCGATGCAGACCTTCTTCGTCGAGATCAAATGCAAGCTCGGCAAGACCTACGAGGTCGCCAGCGAACTGGCCGACCGCGAGATCGCTTCCGAGATCTACTCGACGGCCGGCAACTACGACATCCTGGCGAAGTTCCATGTCGCGGCGGATGTGGATATCGGCCATTTCGTCGCCCAGAAGGTGCAGTCGATCCCCGAGATCGCCGACACGCACACCATCATCACCTTCAAGGCGTTCTGAGCAGCCCTTCGCGTCTCCGAGCCCAGTCGCGAGCCGCCTCCTCGTAAGGCGGCTTTTCGAAAGCGCGGTCCCGCCCTTTCCGGGCTTTCGTCGCTTTCCCGAGTCATTTCCGTGACTTGGCTGCGAGGCCTCTCATGCCGATTCAATGACTTGCCAAAGTGATTCAAGTCCTGACGGTCCCGCGCCGCGAGCGGAGCTGCGCTGGAGGTCGAAAGCCCGGGAGAACCGCGTCCCAGGCAGCATGTCTTTGCGCGTCAGCAAGGCACCCGGCCGCCTTGCGACGGCTTGACGGCATGGGGCCTTTCGCGCGACCAGCATCCTTCGGACTGCAGGGACCCTCGCGCCATGAAAAGCACGCTCTCCACCGATCTGCGCTCGGGCGCCCTCGTCTATCACCGGCAGCCGCGCCCCGGTAAGCTCGAGATCCAGGCGACGAAGCCGCTCGGCAACCAGCGCGACCTGGCTCTCGCCTACTCGCCCGGCGTCGCCGCCGCCTGCGAGGCGATCGTCGACGATCCGGCGGAAGCGGCCGAACTCACCTCCCGCCAGAACCTCGTCGCCGTCGTCACCAACGGCACCGCCGTGCTCGGCCTCGGCGACATCGGCCCGCTGGCCTCGAAGCCGGTGATGGAAGGCAAGGCGGTCCTGTTCAAGAAATTCGCCGGTATCGACTGCTTCGACATCGAGGTCGAGCAGAAGGACATCGCCAAATTCGTGGAGGTCGTCGCGGCGCTGGAGCCGACCTTCGGCGGCATCAATCTCGAGGACATCAAGGGCCCGGAGTGCTTCGAGATCGAGGAGCAGCTCAAGGCCCGGATGAAGATCCCGGTCTTCCATGATGACCAGCACGGCACCGCGATCATCGTCGGCGCCGCCGTCCTGAACGGGCTCGACCTCGCCGGCAAGAAGATCGCCGACGTCAAGATCGTCGTCTCCGGCGCCGGCGCCGCGGCGCTGGCCTGCACCAACCTGCTGGTCGAGCTCGGCGCGCAGCGCCGGAACATCTGGATCACCGACCTCGAAGGCGTGGTCTACAAGGGCCGCACCGCCCTGATGGATCGCTGGAAGGAGGTCTATGCGCAGCAGACCGAGGCCCGCACGCTGAACGACGTGATCGGCGATGCCGACATCTTCCTCGGCCTCTCCGCGGCTGGCGTGCTGAAGCCGGAAATGGCCGGGCGCATGGCGCCGAAGCCCCTGATTCTGGCGCTCGCCAACCCCAGCCCCGAGATCACGCCGGAGGATGCGCTGGCCGTCCGCCCCGACGCGATGATCTGCACCGGCCGCTCGGACTACCCGAACCAGGTCAACAATGTCCTGTGCTTCCCCTACATCTTCCGGGGCGCGCTCGACGTGCAGGCGACGACGATCAACGAGGCGATGAAGCTCGCCGCCGTGCGCGCCATCGCGTCGCTCGCCCGCGAAGCGACGTCGGATGTGGCGGCGCGCGCCTATGGCGGCGAGGCCTCGACCTTCGGCAAGACCTCGCTGATCCCGAATCCGTTCGATCCGCGGCTGATCATGCGCATCGCGCCGGCGGTGGCGGAAGCCGCCATGGCCACGGGCGTCGCCCGCAAGCCGCTGGTCGATGTCGAGGCCTATCGCGAACAGCTTTCCCGCTTCGTCTTCCGCTCCGGCTTCCTGATGAAGCCGCTGTTCCAGCAGGCCAAGGCCGATCCCAAGCGGGTGATCTATGCCGAAGGCGAGGATGAGCGGGTGCTGCGCGCCGCCCAGGTCGCGCTGGAGGAAGGGCTCGCCGTTCCGATCCTGATCGGCCGCCCCAGCGTGATCGAGACCCGCATCCAGCGCTTCGGCCTGACGCTCAAGCCCGGCGTCGATTTCGAGGTGGTGAATCCCGAGGACGACCCGCGCTACCGCGATTACGTCCAGACCTATCTCGACATCGCCGGCCGGCGCGGCATCACGCCCGAAGCCGCCCGCTCGCTGGTGCGCACCAACAACACCGTGATCGCGGCGCTCGCGGTGGCGCGAGGCGAAGCCGACGCGATGATCACCGGCCTGGAAGGCCGCTTCATGTCGCGGCTGCGACACATCAAGGACATCATCGGCCTGGCGCCGGGCGTCTGCGACATCGCGGCGATGACGCTGATCATTACCAACAAGGGCGCCTTCTTCCTCGGCGACACTCATGTGAAGCCCGATCCCACCGCCGAGGAGATCGCCGACATGACCGTGCTGGCGGCAAGCCATGTCCAGCGTTTCGGCCTGGAACCGAAGATCGCGCTGCTCTCGCATTCGGATTTCGGCGCCGCCGACACGCCGAGCTCGCTCAAGATGCGCAATGCCCTGAAGCTGATCCGCGAACGCGCGCCTAATCTGGAATGCGATGGCGAGATGGAAGCCGACACCGCGCTGGTGCCGCTGATCCGCGAGCGCGTCCTGCCCTCCTCGACGCTGAAGGACATGGCGAACGTCCTGATCTTTCCCAATCTCGACGCGGCCAACATCTCCTACCAGTTCGCCAAGGTGCTGGCCGATGCCCTGCCCGTCGGCCCGATCCTGATCGGCACGGCCAAGCCCGCCCATATCCTCACCGGCTCCGTGACAGCACGCGGCGTCGTCAACATGACGGCGGTCGCGGTGGTCGAGGCGCAGGAGAGCGCTGCTGCGGCGGCGGGCAGATAGCCTGCCGCCAGCTCCTGACAGCGCCACCCGCGAAACCTTAGTCGGCACACGCTTTTTCCGGCTTGGCAGAATGGCCTGGCCGGTCTCTACTTCTGCGAGTCGGGCCACGCTCGCGCCGGTGCCCGGCGCAAGGAGTGGTTGCCATGCTCGACGTCACGCGCCGCCGCGCCCCTCTGGCGTTCGCCGCCCTGCTGGCGACATTGCGCGGTGCCGCGGCGAACGGAGCGACGATCTTCCACCGCGGCAACGACGGCGATCCGGAGACGCTCGACCCGCACCGGACCTCTACCGTGGCCGAAGCGCATCTGCTGCGGGACCTCCGCGAAGGGCTGGTCATCAACAACGTGAAGGGCGAGGTCGTTGCCGGCGTCGCCGAAAGCTGGACGACCAGCGACGACGGCAGGCTCTGGCGCTTCAGTTTGCGCTCCGATGCCAAATGGTCGAACGGAGAGCCGTTGAGGGCGAGCGACTTCGTCCACTCCTTCCGGCGGATCATCAATCCAGAGACCGGCGCCAAATACGCCAACCTGCTGTTCCCGATCCGCAATGCCGAGGCGATCCACAAGGCCGCGACGGGCTCCGCGCTGGAGGATCTCGGCGTGCGTGCGCCTGACGATCGGACGCTCGAGATCGAACTGGAGCGCCCCACGCCCTATCTGCTCGAACTTCTGACGCATCAGAGCGCCCTGCCGGTTCATCCGGCCAGCGCCGCGAAAGCCAGCCTCGCCCCGACCAGCACAGGCAGCTGGATCACCAACGGCGCCTACAGCCTCAGCGAGTTCGTGCCGAATTCGCATATCCGGCTGGACCGCAACCCGCACTTTCACGACGCAAGCCAGGTGAAGATCGACACCGTCATCTTCTATCCCGCGCCCGACCTCGCCGCCGCGGCGCAGCGCTTCCTGGCCGGCGAGTTGCAATTGACCACCGATATTCCCGCCGATCAGGTCAAGGAGCTCAGGCGCAAGCTCGGCGACCAGGTCCAGATCGGGCCTTATCTGGCCACGTATTTCCTGATCCTCAACACCTCGAAGCAACCCTTCGACGACCCGCGGGTGCGCCGCGCGCTGTCGCTCCAGATCGACCGGGATTTCATCGCCGATGCGATATGGGGCGGCACGATGTTGCCGGCCTATGGCGTGATCCCGCCGCATATCGGCAACTATGGCGAACGGGCGGAAATGGATTTCCGCTATGAATCCGGGCTCGAACGCGAGGACGAGGCCAGGCAGCTCCTCGGCGCAGCCGGCTTCGGCAGCGGCATGCCGCTCGACATCGAGTTCCGCTTCAACACCACCGACAACAATCGCCGCACCGCCGCCGCCATCGCCGAGCAGTGGCGCGCGATCGGCGTCGAGACGCGCTTCGTCGAGACGGACTACCGCGCGCACTTCGCCTATCTGCGCAGCGGCGGGGATTTCGACGTCGCGCGCTACGGCTGGATCGGCGACTATTCCGACCCGCAGAATTTTCTATTCCTGTTCCAGAGCGACAATCCCGGCTTCAACATCGGCAAATACGCCAATCCCCGTTTCGATGCGCTGATGAAGCTCGCCGCCGACGAACTCGACATCGCGAAGCGCGCCGCGATCCTGCGCGAGGCCGACAGCATCGTCACCACCGAGCAGCCCTGGATTCCGGTGCTTCACTATTCGACCAAGAACCTGGTTTCGCCGAGGCTATCGGGCTTCGAGCAGAACCTGCGCGGAGTGGTTCCGACACGTTTCCTCAGCCTTGCAACCTGATCGGGTGCTGGCGGCGCGAAGGCCGCGGCTCCGCGGCGAACCCGGTCGCCCTGCGCCAGACGCCGGGCCGATTTCCCGGCTTCGCGCTCGCAAGCATTGCCAAGCTTCGCTAGGAAGAAGCCGGTCTTACCTCCCACAGCAGAGTCCGCATCCATGAGTCGCATCGTCTACGTCAACGGCGCCTACCTCCCGGAGGAAGAGGCCAAGATTTCCGTTTTCGACCGCGGCTTCATCTTCGGCGACGGCATCTATGAGGTTTCGGCTGTCATCGGCGGCAAGCTGGTCGATTGCGAGGCGCACCTGGCCCGCCTCGAGCGGTCATGCGGCGAAATCCGCCTTGCCCTGCCCTGGTCGAAGGCCGAGCTCGTCGCTGTTCATGAGGAGCTGATCAAGCGCAACAACCTCGACGAGGGCGGCATCTACCTGCAGGTCTCGCGCGGCGCGGCCGATCGCGACTTCCCCTTCCCGAAGGATGTCGCGCCCACGCTGGTGATGTTCACCCAGGCCCGCAATTTCGTGAACGCGCCGGCGGCGAAGACCGGCATCAAGGTCGTCTCGACTCCGGACCTGCGCTGGGCCCGCCGCGACATCAAGAGCGTCAACCTGCTCGCTCCCGTGCTCGCCAAGCAGTTCGCGCTGGAAAGCGGTGCGCAGGAGGCCTGGCTCACCGAGGACGGCGTGGTGACCGAGGGTGCCTCCTCCACCGCCTGGATCGTCAAGGGCAAGACGCTGATCTCGCGCCCGCTCTCCAACAAGGTGCTGCCGGGCATCACCCGCAAGGCCGTGCTGGCCTATCTCGCGGAATCCGGTTTCAGCTTCGAGGAGCGCGAATTCACGCTGGAAGAAGCGCTCGACGCCGAGGAGGCCTTCATCACCTCCGCGACGAGCCTCGTCATGCCGGTGACGACGATCGACGGCCACACGATCCATAACGGCGCGCCCGGCCCGACCGCGCAACGCCTGCGCGAGATCTATATCGACTACGCCCGCAAGGGCGGCGTCCTGGGCTGAGATAGGCCGCTGTGACCTTGGCGTCATGCTCGCCTTCGCGGCGAGCATCCACGTCTTGAACACCACGCGCGATCAACCAAGCAAAGACGTGGATGGTCGGGACAAGCCCGACCATGACGGGTTGCGTCAGATGGCTCCTTCCGGGAGTCCCACCCGCTCCCCCATCACATAGGTCGCGACGACATTCCGCTCGTCGCCGAGCGTGACGAGCACGAAGAGTTCCTCTGCGAGGTCGCGCACCGTTTCCAGGCGATGCGCCATCGCCCGCGTCGCGCCCGTATCGAGCACGACGACATCCGCCTCGCGGCCGGGCTCGAAACTGCCGATCCAATGATCGAGGCCGAGCGCCACGGCATTGCCGCGCGTGATCGCATGCAGGGCTTCGAAAGCCGGCAGGCTTTGCCCTTGAAGCTGCAGCACCTTGTAGGCCTCGGCCATCGTCCGGAGCATCGAATAGGAGGTGCCGCCGCCGATATCGGTGGCGACCGCGACCTTCACGCCGCGCTGCCGCGCATGGGCCCAGTCGAACAGTCCTGAACCCAGGAACAGGTTGGAGGTCGGGCAGAACACCGCGACCGCGCCGGTCTCGGCGAAGGCCTGCCACTCGTTATGCGTCATGTGGATGCAATGACCCATCAGGCTCCTCGGCCCGAGCAGACCGTAACCGCGATAGATGTCGGCGTAGTCAGCAGCTTCCGGGTAAAGCTCGCGGGCGAAGGCGATCTCGGCCCGGTTCTCGTCGATATGCGTTTGGACGTGGCAATCGGGATGCTCGGCTGCCAGCTTCCCGGCTGCCGCCAATTGCTCCGGCGTCGAGGTGATCGCGAAGCGCGGCGTGATCGCATAGAGCTGCCGACCCTTGCCGTGCCAGCGGGCGATCAGCGCCTTCGAATCGCGATAGCTGCTCTCGGCCGTGTCGGTCAGCGCTTCCGGCGCGTTGCGGTCCATCATCACCTTGCCGGCGATCATGCGCGTGTTGCGGCGCTGCGACTCCGCGAAGAAGGCTTCCGCCGATTGCGGGTGGACCGAACAATAGACCGCAGCCGTGGTCGTGCCGTTGGCCAGCAACTCATCGAGGAAAAAGCGTGAGAGTTTCTCGGCATGGCCTTGCTGGGCGAGCTTTTGCTCCTCGACGAAGGTGTATTTGTTCAGCCACTCCATGAGCTGGGCGCCATAGGAGGCGACGACCTGCGTCTGCGGCATGTGGATATGGGCGTCGATGAAGCCCGGCATGATCAGATGCGGGCGATGGTCAATGATCTCGGCGCTTGCCGGCAGTGTCCGCAGCAGTTCGCGCGCCTCCCCGGCCGCCTTGACCAGCCCGTTCTCGATGATGAGCAAACCGTCCTCGACGAAGCGATGCGCGGCTTCGCCGGCAATCTGCGGATCGTCGACAAACCAGAGCAGACGGCCGCGCAGGGCACGCGGGGCGGTGGATTCAGTCACGGTCGGCGGCTCCGGCACAATTCCACATCACATCTGCACCAAATCGAAGCTTCCGGCCAAGCGCGGATCATGCCTAATCTGGCGGCATGAAACGGCGAAGCGAGCGGAGCAGGCACGATGCGTGAGACATTGCGCTTCCTGCTCGGCGACAGGCTGGTCGAGATCGACCACTGCGACCCCACCTTCACCGTGCTCGACTGGCTGCGCCTCGACCGGCGCATGACCGGCAGCAAGGAAGGCTGCGCCGAGGGCGATTGCGGTGCCTGCACCGTCGTCGTCGGGCGGCTGGATCGCGGCCGGCTGCGCTACGAGGCGACCAATGCCTGCATCCGCTTCCTGCCGACGCTGGACGGCTGCCAGTTGCTCACCGTCGAGCATCTGAAGGCCGCTGATGGCAGCCTGCATCCGGTGCAGCAGGCGATGGTGGAATGCCACGGCTCGCAATGCGGCTTCTGCACGCCGGGCTTCGTCATGTCGCTGCTGGCGCTGAGGCTCAACGAGGAGAAGCCGGGCGTCGGACGGATCGAGGACGCGCTGGCCGGCAATCTCTGCCGCTGCACCGGCTACGAGCCGATCATCGCCGCCGGCCTCCGCATGGACGAGATCGCGCCGCGCGAGGCGGATCGCTTCCTGTCGGAGCGCGAAGCCGTCGCCGCGCGGCTCGCAGCGCTGGGCGATGCCGAGACGCTCGCCCTGCAAGGGGGTGGCGGGAGCTTCTATGCGCCCGCGACTGTCGAAGCACTGGCTGAACTCGTTGCGGCGCATCCGCAGGCGACGCTGGTCGCCGGCGCGACCGATGTCGGGCTTTGGGTCACCAAGGCGATGAAGCGGCTCGACCCGGTGATCTATCTCGGGCGGATCGAGGCTTTGCGCGCCATCACCGACGAGGGCGACCATCTGCGCTTGGGCGCGATGGCTGGTCATATCGAGGTCCGCACGGCGCTGGCCAACCTCTCCCCGCAGCTCGACGAGCTGATGCGGCGCTTCGGCGGCGAGCAGGTGCGCAATGCCGGCACGATCGGCGGCAATATCGCCAACGGCTCGCCGATCGGCGACCTGCCGCCGGCCCTGATCGCACTCGATGCGACGCTGGTGCTGGCAAGGCGTTCCGAGACAGGAATGGAGCGCCGCAGCATCCCGCTCGAAAGCTTCTTCATCGCGTACCGCAAGCAGGACCGGCGGCCCGGCGAATTCGTCGAGGCCGTGCTGGTGCCGAAGCTGGCGGACGGCGCGCTGTTCCACGCCTCCAAGGTCTCGAAGCGCTTCGACGAGGATATCTCAGCCGTCTGCGGCGCTTTCCGACTGACGCTCGGCAGCGATGGGCGGATCAGCGACGCCCGCCTCGCTTATGGCGGCATGGCCGGCATCCCGAAGCGCGCGGCGGCAGCCGAAGCGGCCCTGGTTGGTCAACACTGGAACGAAGCTGCGGTCACAGCAGCAATCACGGCCCTGCCGCAGGATTTCACGCCGCTCGACGACATGCGCGCCTCGGCGCAGTATCGGCTCAAGATCGCCGGCAACCTGCTGCGCCGCTTCCTGATCGAGACGACGCAAGCTGAAACACAGACGCGGGTCGCCGGCCTGCTGGCGGAGGCCGCCCATGGCTGACGCACGCCGCAAGCTCGATATCGGACTGGAGAGCGGCCCGGTCGGCAGCTCCCGCATCCATGATTCCGCGCCCAAGCATGTCGCGGGCGAAGCGCTCTATATCGACGACATCGCCGCGCCCGAAGGGCTGCTGCACGCCTATCTCGGCACAAGCAGCATCGCCCATGGCCGGCTGCTCTCGCTCGATCTTGATGCGGTCCGCGCCGCGCCGGGCGTCGTCACCGTGCTGACAGCGGCGGATATTCCGGGCGCCAACGACATCTCCTCGACGCATCTGCATGACGAGCCGGTCTTCGCGACCGATGTCATCCTGTTCCACGGCCAGCCGATTTTTGCGGTGGTCGCCGGAACCCGCGAGCAGGCGCGCCATGCCGCGACGCTGGCGAAAGCCGGCTACGCCGAGGAGGCGCCGCTGATCGATGTCGCCACCGCCCGCCAGGCCGGTGGGAAGCTGGTCACCGCCCCGCTCAAGCTCGAACGCGGCGATGTCGCCGCAGCGCTGGCGTCAAGCCCGCGCAGGCTCAAAGGCACGATGGCGATCGGCGGGCAGGAGCATTTCTACCTCGAAAGCCAGATCGCGCTCGCCATCCCCGGCGAGGACGAGGATATGGCCGTGCTGGTCTCGACCCAGCATCCCAGCGAAGTCCAGCACATGGTCGCCGCCGTGCTCGGCGTCGGCTCGCATGCGGTCACCGTCGAGGTCCGGCGCATGGGCGGCGGCTTCGGCGGCAAAGAGACGCAGGCCAATCTCTTTGCCTGCGTCGCGGCGCTCTGCGCCCGCAAGCTCAGGCGACCGGTCAAGCTGCGTCCCGACCGCGACGACGACATGGCGATCACCGGCAAGCGCCACGACTTCGTCTGCGATTACGAGATCGGCTTCGACGATGACGGCCATATCCATGCGCTCGACGCGGTTTATGCGGCGCGCTGCGGCTGGAACGCCGATCTGTCGGGGCCGGTGACCGACCGCGCCCTGTTCCACATGGACAATTGCTATTTCTACCCGGCGGTGCGCGCCCGCTCGGAACCGCTCTTTACCAACACCTGCTCGAACACCGCTTTCCGCGGCTTCGGCGGCCCGCAAGGCATGGTGGGCGCCGAGCGCTTCATCGAGGAAGTCGCCTACGCGACCGGGCTCGATCCGCTGGAGGTGCGCCGGCGTAATCTCTATGGCGGCGCCGGCCGCGACGTGACGCCCTATCACCAGACGGTCGAGGACAATATCGCGGGCGAAGTCATCGCGGAGCTGGAGCGACGCTGCGACTATCAGGCGCGCAAGGCGGCGATCCGAGAGGCCAACAGGAGGAGCCCCATCATCAAGCGCGGCATCGCGCTGACGCCGGTGAAGTTCGGCATCTCCTTCACCGCGACCTGGTTCAACCAGGCCGGCGCGCTGGTGCATGTCTATACCGACGGCACGGTCGCGCTGAACCATGGTGGCACCGAGATGGGGCAAGGGCTCTACGTCAAGGTGGCGCAGGTGGTCGCGCAGGCCTTCGGCATCGGGCTCGATCAGGTGAAGATCACCGCGACAACCACCGGCAAGGTGCCGAATACCTCCGCCACCGCCGCATCCTCCGGCTCCGATCTCAATGGGATGGCCGCCCTCGATGCCTGCGAGACGATCAAGAAGCGATTGGCGGAGTTTGCCGCGAAACACTGGCAGGTCGAGGCGGAGGACATCGCCTTCCTGCCGGGCCGCGTGAAGATCGGCGCCCGCGAGATCGCCTTCAGGGACCTGGTCGCGGCCGCCTATATGGCCCGCGTCCAGCTCTCGGCGACAGGCTTCTACGCAACGCCCAAAATCCACTGGGACCGCAAGGCCGGGCGCGGCCACCCGTTCTACTATTTCGCTTATGGCGCCGCCGCGGCCGAGGTCGCGATCGATACGCTGACCGGGGAGTACAAGGTCGAGCGCGTCGATATCCTGCATGATTGCGGGCAGTCGTTGAACCCCGCGATCGACAAGGGCCAGATCGAGGGCGGCTTCGTGCAGGGCATGGGCTGGCTGACAACCGAGGAACTGGTCTGGGACAGGAAGGGCCGGCTCTGGACCCATGCCCCCTCGACCTACAAGATCCCCGTCGCCTCCGACCGCCCGCGCATCTTCAACGTGCATCTGCTGGACAACGCGCCGAACCGCGAGCCGACGATCCATCGCTCCAAGGCGGTGGGCGAGCCGCCGCTAATGCTCGCGATCTCGGTGCTGCATGCGCTGTCGGATGCGGTGGCGAGCGTAGGCGACCATCGCATCTGCCCGCGTTTGGACGCGCCCGCGACGCCGGAGCGCGTGTTGGATGCGATCGAGCGCGTCAGGGCGGAGGCCGCGCGATGACCCTCGCCGCGTTCCTCGCAGTCCATCAGCGCGACGGCATCGTCCTCGTCCGCATTGAAGCCGCAGAAGGCTCGACCCCGCGCGAAGCCGGCGCCTGCATGGCGGTCAGCCCAAACGCCATCGCGGGAACCATCGGCGGTGGGCAGCTCGAATTCCATTGCATCGACCTCGCCCGGCACATGCTCAACGAAGGCGCTGAAGACCAATTGCTCGACATCCCGCTCGGACCGCAGATGGGACAGTGCTGCGGCGGGCGGGTGCGCGTCTCGCTGCGCCATGCCGGCGCGCGCGAGATCGCCGTGTTCAGTGCCCGCGAGAAGGCGGAAGCCGCGACGAGACCACCGGTCCTGATCTTCGGCGCCGGCCATACGGGCCGGGCGCTGGCGAAGGCATTGGCTCCCCTGCCGTTCACCGTGTCGCTGATCGACGACCGCGACGACGTCATGAGCGGGCTGCCGGCGGCAGTCACCTGCATCCGCATGGCCGATCCCGTCGATGCGGTCGCGAACGCGCCGGCGAAAGCCGCCTTCGTCGTGCTCTCGCACAGCCATGCGCTCGACTATCGTTTGGCGGAGGCTACATTGGCGCGGGGCGATGCGGCTTATGTCGGCATGATCGGCTCGGCGACCAAGCGTGCCCGCTTCGAAGCGAGCTTCCTGCGCAGCGGCGGGCGACGCGAGGCGCTTGCGCGCCTGACCTGCCCGATCGGCGGTTCGGATGTGGACGACAAGCGCCCCGAGGTGATCGCGGCCTTGACGGCGGCCGAGCTGGTGCGTTGCTTGCTTGGCTGCCGGGAACCGGCGCGACGGAGAAAAGCGAGACATGAATCAGCCGCGTGAGCAGGAGGTGCCGCCGCGGCTGGCGCTCGCCCATATCTCCAAGAGCTTTCCGGGCGTGAAGGCCAATGACGACATCAGCCTGAGCGTCGCCCCCGGCGAGATCCACGCCCTCCTCGGCGAAAACGGCGCCGGCAAGTCGACGCTGGTGAAGATCATCTACGGCGTCCAGCAAGCCGACGAGGGCACCATCTCCTGGAACGGCTCGCCGGTTGCGGTCCCCTCGCCCAAGGCGGCGCGCAAGCTCGGCATCGGCATGGTCTTCCAGCATTTCTCGCTGTTCGACGCGATGACGGTGATCGAGAACATCGCGCTCGGGCTCGATGAGGCTGTCGATCGCGAGGAGCTGAAGCAGCGCGTCGCCGCCATCCTGCAATCCTATTCGCTGCCGCTCGATCCGGAGCGCGAAGTGCATACGCTCTCGGTCGGCGAGCGCCAGCGCATCGAGATCGTCCGCTGCCTGCTCCAGAAGCCGAAGCTCCTGATCATGGACGAGCCGACTTCGGTGCTGACGCCGCAGGAGGTCGAGCGCCTGTTCGCGACACTCAGACAGATTGCCGCCGAAGGTTGCTCGATCCTCTACATCTCGCACAAGTTGCACGAGATCAAAGCGCTCTGCGACAACGCCACCATCCTGCGCGGCGGGCGCGTCGTCGCGACCTGCGATCCCAGGGTCGAGACGACCAAGCGCATGGCCGAGCTGATGATCGGCGCGGAATTGCGCAAGATCGAGCACGGCAAGGCGGCCGGTGGAGGAGCCGTCCGGCTGGAGGTCAAAAGTCTGTCGCTGCCCGGCGAGCCACCCTTCGGCACCGATTTGGAGAGCGTTTCGTTCGAGGCGCGGGCGGGCGAGATCCTCGGCATCGCCGGTGTCGCGGGCAACGGACAAGCCGAGCTCCTGACCGCTCTCTCGGGCGAGCAGCTCGCAAACGAAGCCGAGGCGATTCGGCTCGACGGCAAGGCGGTCGGGCTCGAAGGCGCCGGCGCGCGCCGGGCGTTCGGCCTCGCCTGCGTGCCGGAAGAACGCAACGGCCATGCCGCCGTACCGGATTTCTCGCTGGCCGAGAACGGCATCCTGACCGCGCGCCACCGCCTGCCGCTGGCGCCGCACGGCATCATCAGCCGCAGCAGCGTCACGCGCTTCGCCGACAGTGTCATCAAGCTCTTCGACGTCCGGACCACCGGCAATGCCGCGCTCGCCCGCTCGCTTTCCGGCGGCAACCTGCAGAAATTCATCATGGGTCGCGAGATCGGGCAGCAGCCGGCCGTTCTCGTCGTCTCGCAACCGACCTGGGGCGTCGATGCGGGTGCTGCCGCCGCGATCCGGCAGGAGCTCGTCGACCTCGCCGCCAAGGGCTCGGCCGTGGTGGTGATCTCGCAGGATCTCGACGAATTGCTTGAGCTCGCCGATCGGCTCTGCGTCATCAACGAGGGCCGGCTGTCCGCTCCACGCCCGGTCGCGAGCCTCGGCATCGACGAGATCGGCCTGATGATGGGCGGGGTGCACGGCGCGGAGGCGGCCCATGCTTGAATGGCGTCGCCGCCGCGAGCCGAGCATGGCGATGCTGTGGCTGAGCCCGCTGATCGCGATCGGGCTGACGATGCTCGCCGGCATGCTCGTCTTCACGGCGATGGGCTATGACGGCTTCCATGCCGTCGGCAGCATCTTCGTCACGCCCTTCGTCGAGTCGCAGCGCTGGGCCGATATCGGGGTGAAGGCGGCGCCGCTGGTGATGATCGCGCTCGGGCTCGCCATCGGCTTCCGCGCCAATGTCTGGAACATCGGCGCCGAGGGGCAATACGTCATGGGCGCCGTCGCGGGCACCGGTGTCGCGCTTCTGACCTACGACATGACAGGATGGTGGATCCTGCCCGCCATGGCGCTGGCCGGCATCCTCGGCGGCATGGCCTGGGCGGCGATCCCCGCCCTGCTCCGGGTGAAGCTGCAGGTCAGCGAAATCCTGACCAGCCTGATGCTGACCTATGTCGCGGTGCAACTGCTCTATTATCTCGTGCGCGGTCCGTGGAAGGACCCCGGCGGCTTCAACTTCCCGCAGACGCGGATGTTCACCGCCGACCAGACGCTGCCCGCCGTGATGGAGGGCTCGCTCGTCCATATCGGCATCCCCGCCGCGCTCGTCATCGCCGTCGTCGCCTGGCTGCTGATGGAGAAGACCACGGCGGGCTATGCCGTGAAAGTGGTGGGTCTGGCGCCCGCCGCCGCGCGCCATGGCGGCTTCAGCGCGGCGCGCACGACTTGGGCGACTATGCTGCTCGGCGGCGGGCTCGCGGGACTCGCCGGGCTGTTCGAGGCCGCCGGCCCCTTCGGCCAGCTCACGCCGCAATTCCCGGTCGGCTACGGCTTCACCGCGATTATCGTCGCCTTCCTGGGGCGGCTCAACCCGCTCGGCATCGTCTTCGGCGGGATCGTGCTGGCGGGGACCTATGTCGGCGGCGAGATCGCGCAGTCGACGGTCCGGCTACCGCAAGCGGCCACCGGCCTGTTCCAGGCCATGCTGCTGTTCATTCTACTGGCGACCGATGTGCTGGTGAAATGGCGCCTCGTCCGGAAGCGGAGGGCGGCATGACCAGCGCAATCACGGTCTCCGTCCTGATGACGCTGATCGCCGCCTCGACACCGCTGCTCCTCGCGGCGCTCGGCGAACTCGTCGCGGAAAAGGCCGGCGTGCTCAATCTCGGCGTCGAGGGCATGATGCTGTGCGGGGCGGTCGCGGGCTTCGCCGTCGCCTTTTCCAGCGGCAGCATCGTGCTGGGGCTGGCCGCTGCCGCACTCGCCGGCATGGCGGCCGCGATGATCTTCGGGGTTCTGGCGCTCTCGCTCGGCGCCAACCAGGTCGCGACCGGATTGGCGCTGACCATCTTCGGCACCGGTGCCTCGTCGCTGATCGGCGCGGGTTTCGTGGGCCGCACCGTAGAGCGGCTCGGGCCGATCTTCCCGGCCGCGCTGTCAGAGCATCCCGTCCTGCGCCTCGTCTTCGGACAGGACATCCTGGTCTATCTTTCGCTCGCGCTGGTGGCGTGCGTGGCCTATTTCCTGCGCCGGACGCGGGCCGGTCTGATCCTGCGCGCCGTCGGCGAGAACGACGCCTCGGCGCATGCGATCGGCTATCCGGTGATCGCGATCCGCTATGCCGCCGTGGCCTTCGGCGGAGCGCTGGCGGGACTTGGCGGCGCCTATTTTTCGCTGGCGCTGACGCCGATGTGGGCCGACCGGCTCACCGCCGGGCGCGGCTGGATCGCGCTCGCGCTCGTCGTCTTCTCCGCCTGGAAGCCCGGACGCCTGCTGCTTGGCGCCTATCTCTTCGGCGCGGTGATGACGCTGGAGCTGCAGGCCAAGGCGGCCGGCGTGAACTGGCTTGCGCCCGAGGTGCTGGCGATGGCCCCCTACCTTGCGACCATTGCGGTTCTGACCATGATGTCGCTAGGACGGAGGACCGGCCGGCTCGACGCGCCTGCCTGCCTCGGCAAACCCTTCTCGGCGCCCTGACGCCGCAACCCATAACGGGGAGTTTTCGGACATGACCAGCATCATCACCCGCCGCAGGCTGACCTTCGGCGCCGCCGCCGCCTCGACGCTGCCGATCCTCGGTCGCGGCGCTTCGGCGCAGTCGCCGCTGGGCGTCGGCTTCATCTATGTCGGGCCGATCGGCGACCATGGCTATAGCTGGACGCACGACCAGGGCCGGCTCGCGCTGGAGAAGGAATACGGTGCCAAGGTCAAGACCAGCTTCATCGAGAACGTCGCCGAGGGTCCGGACACGGCGCGCGCGCTGCGTCAGCTCGCCCAGGCCGGCAACCAGCTGATCTTCGCGACCTCCTTCGGCTTCATGAACCCGACGATCCAGGTCGCCAAGCAGTTCCCGAAGATCAAGTTCGAGCACGCCACCGGCTACATGCGCGCCGAGAACGTCGCCACCTACGATGCGCGCTTTTACGAGGGCCGCGCCGTGATCGGCACCATCGCCGGCCACATGTCGAAGACAGGGCAGGCCGGCTATGTCGCCTCCTTCCCGATCCCGGAGGTGGTGATGGGCATCAACGCCTTCCACCTCGCCGCCCGCAAGGTGAACCCGAACTTCAAGACCAAGGTCATCTGGTGCTCGACCTGGTACGATCCCGCCAAGGAGGCCGATGCCGCCAAGGCGCTGATCGACCAGGGCGCCGACATGATCACCCAGCATACCGATTCCGCCGCTCCCCTGCAGGCGGCCGAGCAGCGCGGCGTCTTCGCCTTCGGCCAGGCCTCCGACATGAAGGCCTTCGCACCGAAGGCCCATCTCACCGCGATCGTCGACGACTGGTCGGGGTACTACATCAAGCGCGTCAAGGACGTGATGGACGGCACCTGGAAGAGCGGCGCGGTCTGGGGCGGCATCAAGGACGGCTTCGTCAAGCTCGCCCCCTATAACGACGCGGTGACGCCGGAGGCCCGCAAGGCAGCGGACGCCGTCAAGGAGGGCATCGCCTCGGGCAAGCTCCACCCCTTCACCGGCGAGCTCAAGGACCAGAAGGGTGAGGTGCGCGTCAAGGCGGGCGAGCACGCCAGCGACGAGATGCTCTCGAAGATGGACTGGTACGTCGACGGCATCCAAGCCTGAGAACCTCCCGGGCGGCGGCTGGCTCCCGGCTCCGCCGCCCGGGCGAATCGCGGCGAAGTTTCATGGGCCGGAACCCGCTTCCCGGCTCCCGCAACTGCGAAAAACCCGAAAATTCCTGCTTTTCTCGACGGAACGAAGCCGTTTCCTGTGCGTATCTAGCGCCACGGGCATCGTCTTTCCGCAATATCCATGGCAACTGCCAGAGTTGCGCGCCGCGAATAGCTGTTTTCCGCGGTCGCTCGTGACGGCAACGGACATGAACGACCGTCCGGTACGCGACGCCTACCACACCTTCTCAAGGAGGATTTCATGACCAAGAACGAACTGATCGCCGCGATCGCGGACGAGACCGGGAAGACGAAGGCCGATGTTTCGGCCATCCTGGCGTCACTCGGTGCGACCGTCGCCAAGACTCTGAAGGCTGGCGACGACGTCACGCTCGGCGGTATCGGCAAGCTCTCCGCCGCCAAGCGCGAGGCCCGCGAGGCCCGCAACCCCTCGACCGGCGCCACCATCAAGGTGCCCGCCAAGACCGTCGTGAAGTTCAAGGTCACCAAGGACCTCGCCGACGCGGTGGCGTAAGGCCGACCCTCGGGACCGAGCGGCGTTCGCGCAGCTTCGCGGACGCCGCTTGACCTCCCGCCCCATGCCCGCACAGTAGCGGCATGTTTCTTCGCCTCTTCACCGATCTGCGCGCCGCCAAGGTCCCGGTGACCCTGCGCGAATACCTGACGCTGCTCGAAGGTGTGGAGGCCGATCTCGCCGAATACCGGGTCGACGAGTTCTACTATCTCGCCCGCGCCACGCTGGTGAAGGACGAGCGCCATCTCGACAGGTTCGACCAGGTCTTCGCCCAGGTGTTCAAGGGTCTGGAGACGCTGCAGCAGGCGATCGAGGAAGCCGGCATTCCCGAGGAATGGCTGCGCAAGCTCGCCGAGAAATTCCTCACCGACGAAGAGAAGGCCCAGATCGAGGCGCTCGGCTGGGACAAGCTCTGGGAGACGCTGAAGCAGCGGCTCGACGAGCAGAAGGGCCGCCATCAGGGCGGCAGCAAATGGATCGGCACCGCCGGCACCTCGCCCTACGGCGCCTATGGCTACAATCCCGAAGGCGTGCGCATCGGCCAGGACAAGAATCGCAACTTCCGTGCGGTGAAGGTCTGGGACAAGCGCGAGTTCAAGGATTTCGACGACACGCGCGAGCTCGGCGTGCGCAATCTGCGGATCGCGCTTCGGCGCCTGCGCCGCTTCGCCCGCACCGGCGCCGCCGATGAGCTCGACCTCGACAACACCATCTCGGAAACCGCCAAGCACGGCTATCTCGACGTCAAGCTTCGTCCCGAACGGCACAACGCGGTCAAGGTGCTGCTCTTCCTCGATGTCGGCGGCTCGATGGACTGGCATGTCGAGCTCGCCGAGGAGCTGTTCTCGGCGGCGCGGGCCGAGTTCAAGCATTTCGAGCATTTCTACTTCCACAACTGCCCCTATGAGCGCGTCTGGAAGGAGAATCGCCGTCGCCACGAACAGCAGATCCCGACCTGGGAGGTGCTGCGGACCTACCCCGCCGATTACCGCCTCGTCTTCGTCGGCGACGCCTCGATGAGCCCTTACGAGATCGCGATGCCCGGTGGTTCGGTCGAGCACTGGAACGACGAGGCGGGCGAAGTCTGGCTGGAGCGGCTGGTCGGCAAGTTCACGAAATCGATCTGGCTCAACCCCGTCCAGCAGCATCTGTGGAATTATACGCAGTCGATCCGGCAGATCGGCGCACTGATGGGCGGGCGGATGTTCCCGCTGACGCTCGATGGCCTCGACGGCGCGATGAAAATCCTCGCCCGCTGACGAGGCAAGACCATCGGCCCGCTTCCCTTCGATGACCGGATTGCTCTAACTGCCGGCCATGATCGACGACCCTGACGACGTCCCTCCCCCGAGCTGGCGCCAGCGCCCGAAGCCCGTCGGCTTCGAGATCACCTACAAGCTCGACGGCGAGGCGCTCGAGATCGACCGCACCCGGGCTGTCGACCGCGTCCGGCTGAGTGCTGTCGAGCAGGTCCGCTTCCTGTTCGCGCCGGGCAACATCTCGGCGAAGGGCTACCGGACGCAGTTGCGCCTCAGTGACGGCAGGACCATCACCTTCGGCAATCTCTCCTGGCGCTCTCTGACCGATCTCGAGCGCGACGACGCCCGCTACCACCGCTTCGTCTCGGCGCTGGCCCAAGCGATCATGCGCGCGAATCCACGAGCCCGCTTCATCGGCGGGCGCCCGCGTCCCCTCTGGCTCGCGATGACGCTGGTGGGACTCCTCTCGCTGGCGATGATCGCGTTCTTCGCGCTGCGCGCCTTCGAGCAGGGACAGACCAATGCCGGGCTTCTTGCCTTGCTCCTGCTCGCCGCCTCCTACTGGCAGGTCTGGCCGCTGATCCGGCTCAACCGGCCACGCCAACTCATGCCCGGCGAGGTACCGGACGACCTCGTGCCGGGGCGGGGGCCGGCCCCCCGGGCCCCCCCCCCCCCCGGGGGGGGGCCGCACCCACCCCGGACCATTCGCCCCCCGCCCAATCGCCGGTGCGGTGGGGCCGGCGACGGGGGCCCACACGCCGGGCCCCCGCGCGGCCGTGACGGG